>JAESGJ010000009.1_pt1 | contig 676774 bp, 660 predicted proteins | sample 9266241 | NCBI WGS metagenome assembly JAESGJ01 (sample SAMN14514841, study PRJNA621669) | algae metagenome | isolation source: Brasilonema octagenarum HA4186-MV1 and co-occurring heterotrophs from wet... | place: USA: Manoa Valley, Hawaii | collected 2009-07-20
GCTCGCCGAGGCCGCCTTCGGCGAGACGAGAGCCCACGCCCCCGCACACCGACCCGCACCCGCCCGCAAGGTCGCAAACGCGCGCGCGCAAGACGCAGGATGGGAAGAGTTCTGAACAAGGCGGGGCAACGAGAGCTGCGCCGTCCGCTCAGCTTTCCCGCGCCGCTGCGATCATGACGCCCGCGATCTCGCCATAGAGTTCCGTCCAGGCGCGCTCGATCTGCGGTGTAAAGCCGGCGCCAAGCGAGGTCTTCAAAGTCCAGATCAAGGCTGAACCGACGCTGTCGTAGTGGCTGTCGCGCACGCCATAGGTCTTGTGCTCGCGGCCGAGTTTCTTCAGCAGGATGACCAGCCCCTGCGGATCGCGCAGGCTGGCGATGGCGACGGTCAGGGTCTCCATCAGCTTGGCGCCCTGAGCCGACATGTCGCCCTTGAACAGGGATCGGGTCTCGGGCGCGACGGCGAAGAGCCGGTCATAGAACATCGCCGCTGTCTCGGCTTTACGCCGATGCAGGTGAGCGAAACTCTCGCGGATGAGCGTGCCGTCGTTCTCGGTCATGATCGGTCTGCCCAGCATGACGATCATCGATCTTGGCAAGCTAGGCGATCAACCGACGCGTGTCATCTGGCCTCGCCTCATCGTGTCCTTTCAGGGTTCTCATCGACGCTCGAGCAATCCGAGGCGTTCGCGCGCCGACCATCGTCCGAGCATCAGCGCCGCGACGATAGCGAGCGCGATAGCGAGCCCGATCCAGATCCCGCGTCCCGCCAGCGGCGTGTAGAAGCCGAGCGCGACGGAGAGCGGCAGGCCGATGCCCCAATAGCCCACTCCTGCGAACAGCATCGGCACGCGCGTGTCGCCAAGACCCCTCAGGATGCAGGAGCCGACGACCTGCGCCCCATCGGCAAGCTGGAAGATCGCGGCATAGAGCAGAAACGAGGCCGCCAGGGTCGAAACCTCCACGGCGCCGGGCTTGGCGACGTCGAGGAAGGGGCTGATCAGCAGCTCGGGCGCCAGCAGCATGGCGAGCGCCGTCAGCGCCATGAAACCGACGCCGAGCGCCAGCGCCGTTGCGCCCGAGCGGCCGACACCCTCCCTGTCGCCCGCGCCATGCGCGCGGCCGACGCGTACAGTCCCGGCCTGGCCGATCCCCATCGGCACCATGAACGTCAGCGAGGCGATCTGGATCGCGATCGCGTGGGCCGCCAACGAGGCCGGGCCGAGCAGGCCCATCAGCAGCGCCGCGCCGTTGAAGATCACCACCTCGAAGGCGAGCGTCGTTCCGATCGGCAGGCCGAGCCGCCAGAAGGCGCGGAAACGGTCCCAGTCGGGCACCCAGAACCGTCCGAACAGCCGGTAGCGCCGGAACTGCCGGTCGGTCGCGACCATGATCGCGAGGCCGACGAACATCAGCGCCGAGGACAAAGCCGTCGCCAGCCCCGACCCAGGCAGTCCCAGCGCCGGGACGCCGAGCCGCCCGAACATCAGGCACCAATTGGCGAAGGCGTTGAAGGCGACCGCCACCGCCATGACCACGAGCGCCGCGAAAGGCCGTTGCAGGGCCGCCAGGAAGCCGCGCAGGACGAGATAGAGGAAGAAAGGCAGCAGGCTCCATTGCAGCGCCCGCAGATAGGAGGCCGCCTCGCGCGACAGCGTCATATCCTGGCCCATCACCCGCAGGATCGCTTCGCCTTGCCAGAGGAAGAGCCACATCGGCCCGACCAGCACGGCCGCCGCCCAGAAGCCCTGGCGCACGGTCCGGCGAATTTCGCGCACAGCATGCCGGTTGCGACCGAGCTCGATCGAGAGCATCGGCGGCACCGCCGCCATCACGCCGATGCCGAAGATCAGCACGGCCATGTAGAGGTTGGAGCCGAGGGCGCCGGCGGCGAGCGCGTCTGGGCCGAGATGGCCCATCATCAGCACGTCGGTCGTCGTCATCGCCATCTGGGCGAGGTTGGTCAGCACCAGCGGCCAGCTCAACGCGAGCATCGCCCGGGCCTCAGTGAGCCAGGGGCGAGCGACTGTCAGGGGCAGGGCGGCATCGGACATGGGGCGTCGCTTCTAGCGGTTGCGCGCCATGCCCGGCACCGCCTCCGACGCCGGGTGACCCGCCGGCGATGCGCGCTCCGGACATGGCCTTGCGCACAATCCCTGCTGGTGAGCCGGCCGGCGGCTCGCCATGATTGCAGCGATTCTGACGGGCCTTGGGGGATCGGGATGCCACACCAGATCAGCGTCGGGATCGCCGATCTCGACGCCACCGCGCTGTCGCGCGCGATCCATGCGCGGCATGTCTCCTGCGTCGAGGTGATGGGCGCCTATCTCGACCGGATCGAGCGGGTCAACCCGCAGGTCAACGCCATCGTCGCGCTGCGCGAACGGGCCGAAATCATGGCGGAGGCGGCGCTTCTGGACAGCGAACTCGTGGCCGGCCGCTCGCGAGGCTGGATGCACGGCTTCCCGCAAGCGATCAAGGATCTGGCGGCGGCGAAGGGCTTTCCGACGACGCATGGGTCGCCGCTGTTCAAGGATGCGATCGCCGAGGCGGACGCGCCCTTCGTCGCGCGGATGCGTGCCGCGGGCTCGATCTTCATAGGCAAGACCAACACGCCGGAATTCGGCTTCGGCTCGCAGACCTTCAATCCCGTCTTCGGCGCGACCCGCAACGCCTACGACCAGAGCCTGACCGCGGGCGGCTCGAGCGGTGGCGCCGCGGTCGCGCTCGCCCTGCGCATGCTGCCGGTCGCCGATGGCAGCGACCATGCCGGCTCGCTGCGCAACCCCGCCGCCTTCAACAACGTGCTGGGCCTGCGCCCATCCTATGGCCGCGTGCCGTCCAACACAGACGAGGTCTTCCTGCCGCAGCTCGGCCTCGTCGGGCCAATGGCGCGAAAGGCCGCCGATCTCGCGGCGCTGCTCGCGATCCAGTCCGGCTACGATCCGCGCCTGCCGCTCTCGATCCGGCAGGATCCGGCGATGTTCCTCGGGCCGCTGAAGCGCGACATCGCCGGCCTGCGCATCGGTTGGCTCGGCGATCTCGGCCGGCATCTGCCGATGGAGGCGGGCGTGCTCGACCTCTGCCGGCAGGCCCTGCTCGCCTTCGAGGCGATGGGCGCGCATGTCGAGGAGGCGGCGCTCGGCTTCGATCCGGAGGCGATCTGGCAGGCCTGGCTGAAGCTACGCGCCTGGCAGGGCGGCGAGAAGCTGGTCGAGATCGTTGCGGATCCGGCCCGCCGCGATCTGCTCAAGCCCGAGGCGCAGTGGGAGGTGGAACAGGGGCTGAAACTCTCGGCCTTCGACGTCAGCCGGGCCTCGGCCGTGCGTACGGCTTGGTATCGGCACCTGCTTGGCGTCTTCGCGCGATACGACATCCTGGTGCTGCCGAGCGCCCAGGTCTTCCCCTTCGCGGTCGAGACGCATTGGCCGAAGGAGATCGCCGGGCGTGCCATGGACACCTATCATCGCTGGATGGAGGTGGTGATCCCGGCGACGATGTCCGGCTGCCCCGTACTGAACGTTCCCGTCGGCTTCAATGCCGCCGGCCTGCCGATGGGCATGCAGCTCTGGGGGCCGAACCAGTCGGAGCTGCTGCTGCTCCAGGTCGCGCAGGCCTATGAGGACGCGACCGGCTGGGTCGACAAGCGCAAACCCGGCTTGCTCGCGGGCGGAGCAGCCTGCAACTTGCCTCGGCGCTCGCCCGCGTGACGCCTTCACGGAGACCAAACGGATGAGTTCCAACCTGCGGATCGACGGTGCGCGGCTGGTCTCGCGGCTGGCCGCGCTCTCCCGGATCGGCGCGACGCCGGAGGGTGGCTGTCGTCGCCTCGCTTTGACCGACGAGGACAGGCAGGGACGCGACTGGCTGGTCGGCGAGATGCGGGCGCTCGGCCTCGACATCAGGATCGACGCGATCGGCAACATCGTCGGCATCCTCAAGGGCCAGGAGGAAGGGCCGGCGCTGATCATGGGCTCGCACATCGACACGGTCGGCACCGGCGGGCGCTTCGACGGGGCGCTCGGCGTCGTCGCCGGGGTCGAGGTGCTCGCAGCCCTCAAGGACGCCGGCCTGACGCCGAAGCGGGACATGGCGGTGATCGCCTTCACCAACGAGGAGGGCGCGCGCTTCCACCCCGACATGCTCGGCTCCTATGTCTGGGCCGGCGGCATGAACGTCGTGGCCGCGCATGCGGAAGTCGATTCCGACGGCGTCGGGCTGGGGGCCGAGCTCAAACGCATCGGCTATGAGGGCCCGGAACAGCCGGGCTTCCTGGCCGCGCACGCCTATCTCGAACTCCACATCGAGCAGGGTCCGGTTCTGGAGAGCGAGGGCGGGGGATTGGGCGCCGTCACCGGCATCCAGGCGATCTGCTGGCTCGAGCTGACGCTGACGGGCCGCCCGAGCCATGCCGGCACGACGCCGATGGCTTATCGCAAGGATCCTGGGCTCGCGGCGGCCCGCATCAACATCTTCGCCAACGAACTGACCAAGACGGTCCCCGGACAGCTCGCCAATTCCGGCGTCATCCGCGTCCAGCCCGGCAACGTCAATGTCGTGCCGGAGACGGTGACGATGACGCTCGACCTGCGCAATCCGCTCGATGCGCCCCTGGTCGAAGCGGAGGCCGCGGTGCGCAAGTTCTGTGCGGAGCTGTCGGCGCGAGACGGCATCGCCATCGCCTTCCGTGACCTCGCCCGCTTCCCGGCGACGCCCTTCGCCGAGGAGCTGATCGCCGCGGTCGAGGCGAGTGCGGCCGAGCATGGTCTGCCGATCCGGCGGATGATCTCGGGCGCCGGTCACGACGCGCAGATGATGTCTCGGCTCTGCCCGACCGCGATGATCTTCATTCCCTCGATCGGCGGGCTCTCGCACAACCCGGCCGAACTCTCGACCGACGACGACATGGTCAAGGGTGCAAACGTCCTGCTCAGCGCCGCCTGGCGCGCCGCCAACGCCTGAAGACCTATTGGAATATCGGACGGGTCGGTTCGGCGGGTCTTTCCGCGCTCCGGTGCGTCGACGGCCTTGCCGATATCGCGCGAGCTTTCAGGCGCCGCTCGTGCTGGTGACCGCATAGCAGCGCAGCCGCGGAAAGGTGCCGATCGGCCGGCCCATCACCCGCCACTCGCGCCCGAACAGACGCGCCGGCCGCGTCACGTCCTTGATCAGGATCGCTGCGAAACGAAGGAACGTCTCAAGGTGGAAATACATCGCCCTGATCTGCGAGAGCGAGCGGTACTGGCCGTAATTGGCGAGCCGTTCGCCGTCGAGGCTGACGTGCAGCGCCGTCCGCAAATAGCCCGGATGACGAACCGCGACGGGCATGATCGCGCTGGTCGCCGCCAGCAATCGTGCCTGCCGCTCGGGCGTCGTGGTGAAAATGTTGATGAACGGAACCCGCCGCCCGTCGTTGGCGAGGATCGGCCCCGGCCATGTCCTATCGGCCTCGTCGCCGGAGGCGTCCAGCAGGGTCGGCCGGTAGAGGCTTGCCTCCGGATGCGCCAGGATGGGATCGACAGCCGCTCCGAGCCGGCGCAAGGCGTCCATCAGTTCGAGCCCCGCGGCGCTGCCGGCCAGGCCGCGGCGATGGCCGTCAGCCCGCCAGCGGATGTACATCGCCACGAACCGACGCGACAGCGGCACCGCACCGGGCAGCCAGACGAGCGGCTGCCGCAAGGCTGGTAACGACGCGTGGGCGGCGCCCGCGACGAAATCGAGGTCCTCGGCCGCGAGACGCGACAGCGCGACGTCGCATAGCGCGCTGGCCGCACGCAAGGCGGCCGCCGGCACGTCGATTACGTCGATGCCGACGATTTCGCTCGCTGTCGCGACGATCGCGACCCGATCGCCGTTCTGATGCTGCGCGCTCACGAGGTCTCCGCTTTATCTCGCCCCCGCCATGCACTAGACGCCGCGAGTTGGCGGTTTTCGAGGCGCTGATCTTGCTGGATTGTTGCCGTCTTCGCTCACTTGTCCGGATGCCTCAATGACCGACATCGCTTCGCTCTCCGCCGCCGAACTCGGTCCGCTCTTTGCGAAGGGTGCGCTCTCGCCCGTCGAGGTGGTGAAGGACGCTTTCGCCCGGATCGAGCGCTTTGAGCCTGAGATCAACGCCTTCACCATCCGGGACGAAGCGGCGGGGCTCGCCATGGCGCAGGCCTCCGAGGCGCGCCACCTGAAGAAACGGCCATTCGGCCCGCTCGACGGCGTGCCGGTCACGATCAAGGACAATATCGGCGTCGCCGGCTGGCCGATGAAGCGCGGCTCGGCGCTCGCCTCCGACGCGCCCTGGCCCGAGGATGCACCGGCCGTCTCTCGGCTGCGCGAAGCCGGCACGGTCTTCCTCGGCAAGACGACGATGCCGGAATATGGCTGGAAGGGCGTCGGCGATTCGCCCGCGACCGGCATCACCCGCAATCCCTGGGACACCGCGACCGGGCCCGGCGGCTCCTCGGCCGGTGCCGCATCCTGCGCTGCGCTCAATCTCGGCTGCATCCATATCGGTACCGATGGCGCCGGCTCCGTCCGCATCCCCGCCGCCTTCACCGGCGTCGTCGGCCTGAAGCCGAGTTATGGCCGCGTGCCGGCTTGGCCGGTCTCGACCATGGGCTTCCTCGCCCATCTCGGCCCGCTGACGCGCACGGTGACCGACACCGCGCTCGCCATGAACGCCATCGCCCGGCCGGACGACCGCGACATGACCGCGATCCTGACCGAGCCACTCGACTATGTCGCGGGCCTGCCCGGCGGCGCGAAGGGGTTGCGCCTCGCTTGGTCGCCCAAGCTCGGCGGAAGCGGCCTCGTCGATCCCGAGATAGCGGCGCTGACCGAGGCCGCTGCGAAAGCCTTCTCCGATCTCGGGGCCACGGTCGAGGAGGTCGATCCCGGCTTCGACGATCCGGTCGAGACACTGATGGCGATCTGGTCGGCGGGCGCAGCTTTGGCCTTGCGCAGCACCTCGCAGCAAGATCGCAAGCGGATGGACCCAGGGTTGGTCGCCGTCGCTGAAATGGGAGAGAGGGTCACGGGCGCGGCCTATGTCGATGCGCTGCTGAACCAGCGTAACGCGCTGGCGCTGACGATGGCGCGCTTCCACCGGCGTTTCGATCTGCTGCTGACACCGAGCCTGCCGCTGCCGGCCTTCGCGGTCGGGCGCGACACACCGACCGATGGCCGCTATGGCGACGACTGGACGCGCTGGACGCCCTACACCTACCCGTTCAACATCACGCAGCAGCCGGCGATCTCGCTGCCTTGCGGGCTGACCAAGGCGGGCTTGCCGGCGGGGCTGCAACTCGTCGGGGCGTTCGGACAGGACCTGCTGGTGCTGCGCGCCGCGGCGGCCTTCGAGGCGGCGCGGCCCTTTTCGCGGATCGATGCGCCGCGCAAATCGATTTAGGCGCGCGTCCTGCAATTTTCTGTCCTTGTCCGCCGGATTTCGGCAGCGGCTGCGTAATTGCCTGCCGCAGCCGGCAGACGGTTCTGCGTGGCACGAACTCTGCAAGCGGCTCGCCCGCCGCTGAGGACGATCAGGCGTGTTGTCAGGGCTGTGTTTTTCTGCCCAAATCCGCGCCAAGGTCGCCCATTCAGAGGTCGCCGTGTCAGGGAGAACGTGATGGACCGCAGGACATTTCTCAAAACCGCCGCCGGGACGGGCGTTCTCGCCGCGACGGGCGGTCTCGCCATGCCGGCGCTGTCGCAGGGCGCCGCGGCCAAGACGCTGCGTTTCGTGCCGCAGGCCAACCTCGCCAATTTCGATCCGATCTGGGGCACGCAATATGTCGTGCGCAATGCCGCGGCCCTGGTCTGGGACACCCTCTACGGCATCGACTCCAAGTTCCAGCCGCAGCGCCAGATGACCGAGGGCGAGGAGGTCTCGGCCGATGGCCTGGTCTGGACCTTCAAGCTACGCTCCGGCCTGAAATTCCATGACGGCTCGCCGGTCACCTCCAAGGACGTGGTGCAGAGCCTGAAGCGCTGGCAGGCCCGCGATCCGATGGGCCTGATGATCAAGGCGATCGAGAACGAACTCGTCGCCGTCGACGACACCACCTTCAAATGGTCGCTGAAGCAGCCCTATCCGAAGATGCTGCTGGCGCTCGGCAAGAACAACGCGCCCTGCACCTTCATCATGCCCGAGCGCATCGCCAAGACCGATCCGTTCCAGCAGATCACCGAATATATCGGCTCCGGCCCGATGAAGTTCGTCCGCGGCGACTGGGTGCCCGGCGCCAAGGCCGTGTTCGAGAAATTCGCCGACTACAAGCCCCGCACCGAGAAGGCCGACTGGCTGTCGGGCGGCAAGAACATGCTGGTCGACCGGATCGAATGGGTGATCATGCCCGATCCGGCGACGGCCGCCGCCGCGCTCCAGAACGGCGAGGTCGACTGGTGGGAGACGCCGCTGTCGGACCTCGTGCCGGTGCTCAAGAAGAACGCCAACGTCAATGTCGACATCGGCGATCCGCTCGGTAACATCGGCGCCTTCCGGATGAATCACCTGTTCCCGCCCTTCAACAATCTGAAGGTGCGCCAAGCGGTTCTGACGGCGCTGAACCAGGAAGACTACATGCGCTCGATCGTCGGCGACGACGACAAGCTCTGGAAGAACCTGCCGAGCTATTTCACGCCGGGCACGCCGCTCTACACCGAAGCCGGCGGCGACATCTTGAAGCAGCGCAACGTCGCCGCCGCCAAGAAACTCCTTGCCGAGTCGGGCTACAATGGCGAGCCGGTGGTCTGCGTCGTCGCGCAGGACATGGCCGCGACCAAGTCGATGGGCGACGTCACCGCCGAATTGCTGAAGAGCATCGGCATGAAGGTCGATTTCGTCGCCACCGACTGGGGCACGGTTGGCGCGCGGCGCGCTCAGAAGACGGCTCCGGGCCAAGGCGGATGGAGCATGTTCCATACCTGGCATGCGGGCGCCGACTGCATCAATCCGGCCTCCTACACCGCGATCCGCGCCAATGGCGATAAAGCCTGGTTCGGCTGGCCCGACGTGCCGGCCGTCGAGGCCGAGGTGACCAACTGGTTCAACGCCAAGAACCTCGATGAGGAGAAGGCGGTGATGGCCAAGCTCAACAAGGCGGCCATGGACAACGTCGTCTACGCGCCGACGGGCTTCTATCTCGGCTATCAGGCCTGGCGGAAGAACGTCAGCGGCGTCGTCAGCGGCCCGCTGCCGTTCTTCTGGGGCGTCTCGAAGGCGTGAGCCCAAGTCCTGTCATTCCGGAGCTTCGCGTCGGCGAAGAACCCGGAACCCACGACCGGGCGAGCGCTTTCGACGCGTCGTCCCGTCTCACCCGGTCGTGGGTTCCGGATTCAGGCCACTGGGCTGCCTCGAAATGACAGGACAGGTCCGCGCACTCCTCTAGAGAGTCGGAAGCAACCGTGTTCGCATTCATCGTCCGACGCATCATCACGACGATCCCCGTCATGGCGTTCGTCGCGCTGTTCGTCTTCTCGCTGCTCTACATCGCACCGGGCGACCCCGCCGCGGTGATCGCGGGCGACCAGGCCTCACCGGCCGATGTCGAGAAGATCCGGGCGAGCCTCGGGCTCGATCGGCCCTATCTCGTGCGCTTCGGCGAATGGTTCTTCCGCGTGCTGCAGGGCGATCTCGGCACCTCGATCTTCACCTCGCTGCCGGTGACGCAGCTCATCGGCCAGCGCATCGAGCCGACCGTCTCGCTGATGATCCTGACCCTGCTGCTGGCCGTGGTCGTCGCCGTTCCGCTCGGCGTGCTCGCGGCCTGGAAGGCCGGCACCTGGATCGACAAGTTCGTCGTCGGCTTCGCCGTGTTCGGCTTCTCGGTCCCCGTCTTCGTCGTCGGCTACATTCTGGCCTATATCTTCGCGCTCCAACTCGACTGGCTGCCGGTGCAGGGCTACACGCCGCTCTCGGCGGGTCTCTGGCCCTGGCTCAGGAACCTGATCCTGCCGGCGATCACGCTCGGCACCGTCTACATCGCCCTGATCGCCCGCATCACCCGCGCGACCATGCTCGAAGTGCTGCAGCAGGACTATGTCCGCACCGCCCAGGCCAAGGGCGTCAACCAGCGCGACGTGCTGTTCCTGCATTCGCTGAAGAACGCCGCCGTTCCGGTCGTCACCATCATCGGCATCGGCGTGGCGCTGCTGATCGGCGGCGCGGTCGTGACCGAGAGCGTCTTCGCCATTCCGGGCCTCGGCCGGCTGACGCTGGATGCTATCCTCCGGCGCGACTACCCGGTGATCCAGGGTGTCGTGCTGATCTTCTCCTTCGTCTACGTGCTGGTGAATCTGGGCGTCGACCTGATCTACACCCTCGTCGATCCGAGGATACGGTATTGAGCGCCCCAGCAGCATCCTCGGCGCCTTTGGCCGCGCCGGTCGAGACCGTCGATCCGGCGGTCGCCGCCTTCCGCAGGAAGTCCTATTGGCGCAAGCACCCGGCGGTCACCGTCGGCGGCGCGCTGCTCGTGCTGATGATCGCGATCGCGGTCTTCGCGCCGCTGCTCTTCACCGTCGACCCGACCGCGATCGCGACCTCGCGGCGCACCCGCATGCCGTCCGAACTCTACTGGTTCGGCACCGACATGCTCGGCCGCGACATCTATTCGCGCGTCACCTATGGCGCGCGGGTCTCGCTGATCGTCGGCTTCTCGGTCGCGATCCTGTCCTCGGTGGTCGGGCTCGCCATCGGCCTCTTCGCCGGCTTCGTGCGTTGGGCCGACGGCATCGTCATGCGCATCATCGACGGCATGATGTCGATCCCGCCGATCCTGCTCGCCATCGCGCTGATGGCGCTGACGCGCGGCTCGGTCCAGAACGTCATCATCGCCATCACAATAGCCGAGATCCCGCGCGTCGCCCGCCTCGTGCGCGGCGTCGTACTCTCATTGCGCGAGCAACCCTATGTCGAGGCGGCGATCGCCTGCGGCGCCAAGACGCCGCGCATCATCTTCCGCCACATCCTGCCCAACACGATCGCGCCGATGACGGTGCAGGCGACCTATATCTGCGCCAGCGCCATGATCATCGAGGCGATCCTGTCCTTCATCGGCGCGGGCGTGCCGCCGGCGACGCCGTCCTGGGGCAACATCATGGCTGAGGGGCGGGCGCTCTGGCAGGTCCGGCCGCACATCGTTTTCTTCCCGGCGCTCTATCTCTCGCTGACGGTGCTGGCGGTGAACCTGCTCGGCGACGGCCTTCGCGACTCGCTCGACCCGCGCCTGGCCAAGAGCCTGTGACCACGGCCGGCGTGCCGACCATCGTGGCCACGGGCACCGCGTCGCCCGTTTCAGGCGGTGAGGTCGACCACGACGTCCCCGGACACGGCGTCGGTGACGCCATGCCCGCCACCGAGGTCCTCCAGCGTGTCGCGGAAGCTGTCGAGCGTGGCGATCATCTGCGACCGCGCCCCCTTGATCGCCGCGACATCCGCCCATTCGCCGATCAGGCAATAGGAGCGTTCGCCGGTTTTGATGATGTGTCCGGCGATGAGCCCCGGCCAGCGCGCCTTGCCGTCGCAATGGGCCGCGAGGAACTCTTCGTCCCGGCCTTCCTTGACGCGGAAACGGACGACGTTGAACGTGGCCATGGCTTTTCCCCCCGCCGCGCGAACGCCAGGCGGCGGGCGCGAGCCGCGCAGGCGGGCAGCAGAGGCAAGCTACCCCTACGTCAGCGGCCACGCAATACGCGCCGCGACGATGCTCTCGTTGCCTCGTCGCCGGGCGGCGCAAGATGACCGGGCGAAAGTGCTGACCTGATGAGCCGCATCCTGACGATCGCCGCGGCCCAGCTCGGGCCGATCCAGCGCGACGAGCCGCGCTCTTCGGCCGTGGCGCGCATGGTGACGCTGATGCGGCAGGCTAAAGCGCACGGCGCCGATCTCGTGGTCTATCCCGAAGCGGCGCTGACCGCCTTCTTCCCGCATTGGTGGATCGAGGACGAGGCCGAGATCGACTCCCATTTCGAAATTGCGATGCCCTCCAATGAGACCGCGCCGCTGTTCGAGGAGGCGAAGCGGCTCGGGATAGGCTTCCACCTCGGCTACTGCGAGCTCGCGCATGAGGACGGCCGCAAGCGCCGCTTCAACACCGCGATCCTCGTCGACAAGACCGGCGCGATCGTCGGGAAGTACCGCAAGATCCACTTGCCCGGACATCCCGAGCATCGCCCGGATGCGCCGTTCCAGAATCTCGAGAAGCGCTATTTCGAGACGGGGAACCTCGGCTGGCCGGTCTGGCGCACGATGGACGCCAATATCGGCATGATGATCTGCAACGACCGGCGCTGGCCCGAGAGCTACCGCTCCATGGGCCTGCAGGATGTCGAGCTGATCCTGCTCGGCTACAACACGCCCAAGCACAATCCGCCGGCACCGGACCACGACCGCCTCGGCAACTTCCACAACCAGCTCGTGATGCAGGCCGGCGCCTACCAGAACGCGAGCTGGGTCGTCGGCGTCGCCAAGGCGGGGCTGGAGGCCGGCGTCGACCAGATCGGCGGCTCCTGTATCATCGCGCCAACGGGCGAGGTGGTGGCGCAGGCCGTGACCGAGGGCGATGAGCTGGTGATCGCCCGCTGCGACATTGATCTGGGCAAAAGCTACAAGTCCTCGACCTTCAACTTCGCCAGGCACCGCGAACCGCAGGCCTATGGCTTGATCGTCGAGCGCAAGGGTGCGGTGGGGCCAGCGTGATGGCCTCGCAGCTTGTCGGCACATGGGCGAAGGTTTAGTATATCCGACTTGGATATACGGAGGTTGAGATGCTGCCGAAAACCCGGGCGACGACCAAGCTCTTCGTGACCAACCGCACCCAGGCCGTGCGCCTGCCGAAGGAACTCGCTTTCCCGCCGGAGGTGACCGAGGTCGAGATCATCAGGCAGGGCTCGGGCGTGCTGATCGTGCCTAAGGGCAAGAGCTGGGATGACTATTTCGATCGCGGGACGCGAGCCAGCGACGACTTCATGGTGACGAGGGACCAGCCTCTGGAGGCCGAGGAACGGGAGCCGCTGTGACGCTGTCCCATATGCTGGATACCAATATCTGCATCTACGTGATGCGAGATCGCGGACCCATTCCGCGGGACCGTTTTGCCGCCCTCGAAGGCAAGCTCTGCATTTCCAGCGTCACCGTCGGCGAATTGGCCTATTGCGCCGAGAAATCTGAGTACCGGAAACGAAATCTCGATGAGCTCAACATTTTCCTGTCTCGGATCAAGGTTCTAGATTTCGATGAAGCGGCGGCGCGCCACTACGGCAATCTGCGAACCGAACTCGAGCGAGCGGGCACACCATGTGGCCCTTACGACACTCAGATCGGCTCCCATGCCCGCAGCCAGGGCCTGATCGTCGTCACCAACAACCGCCGCGAGTTCGACCGCATGCCCGGCCTGCGCGTCGAGAATTGGGTCTGACCGACCCGCCCGATATGGTTCCCATCTTTCCTTCCACAGCCGCCCCTCAGGACACGCAATGACCCACGATCTCATCCTCAAGGGCGGCCGGATCATCGATCCGTCGCAGAAGCATGACGGCGTCTGCGACGTCGCCTTCACCGACGGCAAGGTCTCCGGCTTCGGCAAGGATCTGAAGGGCGCGAAGGAAATCCGCGACGTCTCCGGCTACATCGTCACGCCAGGCCTGATCGACCTGCACACCCACGTCTATTGGGGCGGCACCTCGCTCGGCATCGACGCCGACGAGTTCTGCCGGGCATCGGGCGTCACCACCTCGGTCGATACCGGCTCGGCCGGCCCCGGCAACTGGCCGGGCTTCCGCAAGCATGTGATCGAGCGCAGCCAGGCGCGCATCCTCGCCTATCTCCATGTCTCCCATGCCGGCATCTACGGCTTCGACCATCGCGTCATGGTCGGCGAGAGCCGCGACCTCGCGATGATGAATCCGGTCGACTGCGCCGAGGTCGCCGACAAGAATCGCGACCTCATCGTCGGCATCAAGGTGCGGGTCGGCCTGCACGCCTCGGGCGACCAGGGCACGGCGCCGCTGAACATCGCGCTGCAGGTGGCCAACGAGGTCGGCATGCCGCTGATGTGCCATATCGACCATCCGCCGCCATCCTATGAGGAGGTGGTCAACATGCTGCGCCCGGGCGACGTGCTGACCCATGCTTTCCGCCCCTTCCCGAATGCGCCCGCGACGGCGCAGGGGACGGTCAAGCCCGAAGTGCTCGCTGCCCGTAAGCGCGGCGTCATCTTCGACATCGGCCATGGCAAGGGCTCGTTCTCGTTCAAGACGACGCGGGCCATGGTCGCCAATGGCTTCGAGCCGGACGTGATCTCATCGGACGTCCACAAGCTCTGCATCGACGGCCCGGCCTATGACCAGGTCACGACAATGTCGAAGTTCCTGCTGATGGGCATGAGCCTGAACAACGTCATCGCAGCCTCCACGGTGAACGCAGCCATGGCGCTGAAGCGGCCCGAATACGGCTCGCTCAAGGTCGGCTCGCTCGGAGACGCGACGATCCTGACCGTGAAGGAGGGCAAGTTCGACTATGCCGACGTCGTCGGCGAGCACATGACCGGTGATCGCAAGATCGTCTCCGAAGGCGTCGTGCTGAAAGGCGCCTGGTGGCATCCGAAGCGCTCGAACAAGTTTCGGAAGCTCGCCGCGTAGCTGTGTCCTTCCGTCGTGAGACGAGGCAGGATGCGGTCGTCTCGATATTGACGGAGGATTGCGATGCTGACCGATCGATCTGGCCTTGTCGCGGCGCTGCTGCTCTTGGCCTGTGCTCCGGCGAAGGCGGCGGGCCCCGAAATTCTCGACGGGAAATTCGCCTTCGACTGGCATACGAATCCCGCTCGCCAGAAATGCGTCAAGGTCGCCGGGCCGCTGCTGGCGAGCTTCACGTCGAGCGGCTATCGCTGCGACCTCGTCGCCAAGTCGAACACCTCGTCCGGCGGCAGCGCCCGCACCTGCACCGAAGTCAAGGGCAAGAAAGAATATCTGGTGTTCGATACGCAGCGTGCCTGCGAGGAAGAGCGCAAGACGCAGGCGTCGAACGAGTGAACGGACGGTCCGATCGCCAGATCGCCGCGCCGTCTCGCCATGCCCCGGGTGGGTTCTCATAGGATCTGGCCCGGCGCCGGGGCCTCCCGCTCGCGCCCTGATTTGTGACCGCCAAGACGAAAGGAACTCCATGTCCGCCGAAGCCAAACTCGCCGAACTCGGCCTGAAACTGCCCGCGGTCGCCGCGCCGATGGCGAACTATGTCCGCTTCAAGCGCGCCGGCGATCTCGTCTTCCTGTCGGGGCAGGGGCCGCGCAATCCGGACGGCTCGATCCCCAATGGTAAGGTCGGCAAGGAGTTCACCACCGAGCAGGCCTACGAATTCGCCAGGACGACGGGCCTCGGCCTGCTCGCGGCGATGAAGGAGGCAGCCGGCTCGCTCGACAAGATCGAGGTCATCAAGCTGCTCGGCATGGTCAACGGCGTGCCCGACTATGGCGACCAGCCCAAGGTAATCAATGGCTGCTCGGATCTTTTCGTCGCCGTGCTCGGCGAGAACGGGCGCCATGCCCGCTCAGCCGTCGGCATGGGCTCACTGCCCAGCAACATGCCGGTCGAGATCGAAGTCATCGTTCGGGTGCTGCCGTGACCGCGCTGCAGCCTTCGACACTGAAAGAGGAGATCGCCCGCGTCTACGGCACGCCGGCCGTCGTGATCGACCTCGACGTGGTCGAGGCCAACATCGCCCGGCTCCAGGCCGTTTGCGACGCCAAGGGCGTCGCCAACCGTCCGCACATGAAGACGCACAAATCGCCGGAACTCGCCCGCCTCCAGGTCGAGGCCGGCGCGCGCGGAATCACCTGCCAGAAGCTCGGCGAGGCCGAAATCATGGCCGATGGCGGCATCGACGACATCATGATCAGCTACAACATCCTCGGCGAGGAAAAGCTGGGGCGTCTGGGAGCCTTGCAGCGGCGCGTCCGCATGATCGTGGCGGCCGACAATCCCGTGACGATCGCCGGGCTGCCGAGTGCTGCCTCCATCGCCGGGCGCGATCTCGAGGTGGTGGTCGAATGCGATACCGGCCGCAAACGCGCCGGTGTCGAGACGCCAGGCGAGGCTGTTGAACTGGCGAAGACGATCGCCACCTCGCCCGGCCTGAGCTTCGCCGGCTTCCTGATGTATCCGCCCGAAGACGGCTGGGAGCGCACGCAGGTGTTCCTCGACACCGCCAATGCCGGCCTGCGCGAGGCGGGGCTGGAGGCCGGCATCGTCTCGACCGGCGGCTCACCCAACATCCCCAATATCGGTAAGCTCAGGGGCGCGACCGAGCATCGCTCCGGCACCTCGATCTTCAACGACCGCATGCAGGTCGCGGCCGGCGTGGCGACGCTTGAGGACTGCGCGCTCCAGGTCTATGCGACGGTGGTGAGCCGGGCCGGCCCCGAGCGCGGCATCCTCGATTCCGGCTCCAAGACCCTGACGAGCGACTCAGGCGGCCTCGACGGCCATGGCTACATCCTCGAATATCCGGCCGCCCGGATCGCGAAATTCGCCGAGGAGCACGGCTTCCTCGATCTCGCGGCGAGCAACGAGCGGCCCAATGTCGGCGAGGTGGTGCGGGTGATCCCCAACCATGTCTGCGTCGTCGTCAACATGGTCGACCGTCTGGTCACCGTGCGCGGCGACAGGCTCGTCGGCGAGTTGCCGGTGGCGGCGCGCGGCAAGCTCGGCTGAGGCTGGATCATCGGAGCGAATATAGTATTCGGTCCGATGCTCCAGCTCCTTGATTTTGCATCGGCTTTTCCGAAAACTGCAGTCCGCTTTTCGGGCCTATGCTCTATTTTTGTTGTGGCAGCCGCGGCGGTGCGACGCCCGCGAGGTCGCACCAGGCGTCGAGCAAGCCGGAGAAATCCTTAGCCCCGTAGCCGCGCGAGCGCGCAAGCTGCAGGCATTCGCGCGCAGCCGCGCCCATCGAGAGCGGCACCCGCATCGCGGAGGCCGAGGCCATGGCGAGGCTGAGGTCCTTGTGGGCGAGGTCGATCTGGAAGCCGGGCTCGATGTCGCCGATCAGCACCTTGGCCGGGAAATTGGTCTTGAGGTGGCCGTTATTGGCTGTGGTGCCGTTGAGCACGTCGATGGTCAGCGCCGTGTCGAGCCCGAATCGCGTCGCCAGCGTCAGCGTCTCGGCGTTGAGCTGGCAGGCGGCGATGGCGAGGTAGTTGTTGACGATCTTCATGCGGATGCCGGCGCCCGCCGGCCCGCAATGATGGATCGTCGTGCCCATCGCGGCGAGCAGCGGCTTCACCCGCTCGAAATCGTCGGGCGCCGCGCCGACCATGAACAGCGATTCGCCGCGGTCGGCATGGCTCGCCAACCGGCCGACGGGCGCATCGACGAAGGCCATCCCGGCCGCTTGCAAGGCGCCAGCGATCTCGTCGGTGGTCATCGGATCTATCGTGCTCATATCGACGAAGAGCGCGCCCTTGGCCGCCTGTGGCAGGATGCCGTCGATGACGACGCTGCGCACCTCCGGCGAAGCCGGCAGCATGGTGAAGATGATGTCGGCGCCCTTCGCCACCTCGGCGATCGAGGCCGCCTTGCTTGCCCCGAGCGCCGCCAGCGTCTCGACTGCCCGGGCGTTGAGATCGTAGCCGAGCACCGCAAAACCCTTGCGCTGCAGGTTCGAGGCCATGGCGAGGCCCATGCGGCCGAGGCCGATGAAACCGATCGTCTTGTATGTGATGGGCATGAGTGTCTCCTCCGATCTTATGATTGTCGAGCGATGGCGTGCCCGTCCTGGCCTGACATGCCGGGTGAAAGCACGCCCCTATTGAGGTGGGGATGAGCGCCGACGATCGCTGGTGAAGCGCACGATCGTTCGCGACGACCGATGATCTGACGCGTCCCGTCAGTTCTGGTGGATCTTGGCGCCCTTGATGACGACGTCGCCGCTCGCTTTGGCGTTGATCTTGCCGCTGGCCTTGATCTCGATGTCCTTGCCGTCGAGCAGCACCGAGCCGTCCTTCTTCATCAGCAGTTCGGCGTCGCCGTTCTCGATGGCGATCGACTGCGCACCCTTGACCGTGATCGCATTGGCAGCTTCGATCTCGATCTCCTTGCCGGCCGTGACATAGAAATGGCGTCGCGACGACAGGTCGACATCCGCCATGATCGTGCACGTCAGCGAATTCGCCTTGAGCGTCGCGGCTTGGCTTGCTTTTATTGAGAAGCTCGACGATGCACCGAGGGTCAGGCTTGCTCCGGACGTGACCGTCACATGCGAGCCGCTCGTCAGCGCGGTCGAACCGCCGACGTTGATGGTGAGCGATCCGCCGACGTCGAAAGTGAACGAGCCGCCCGTCCTCAGCCGGACGCCGCTACCGGAGACGTCGAGCACCTGGCGCAGAGTGCGCAATTGCGCTTCCAGCTCCATGATCCTGCGCAACAACCCATCATATTCGCCCGCCGGCATCGTCTTTCTCCCAGATCGCGCATCTGGCCTGACCTAACGACTCTCATGATGCGCCAGGCGGCGGCTTTCGTCTAATCTTTGCGCAGCCGGGCGAGCGCGGCATCAGCTTTGCGGGTGGCGCGCATTCCAGGCGGCCGCATATTCCGCACAGAGCCGGTCGAGTTCGGCTCGATCCGTGACGCCGGCCGGTCGCGAGCGCGAGGGCGAAGCGGCCTGAAACGGCACATAGCGCTGATGCGCCAATCGCCAGAGCCGGCGCAGCTCGGCGAGTGGGTCGGCATGGTCGTCGACGCGGATGTCGAAGCTCGCGACGGGATCGCCTGACCAGATCCGGATGGCGCAGGACTGCCGGCCGCGCTTGTCGCCGCCGGCCTTCTCGCCGGCTTCCAGCGCGACCAGCAGTCGCTCGTCGAAATCCAGCGCGGAGGCCGCGACATAGGCCTTCAGCGTCTCCTCGACGACCTCCGGCCCGGCCAGCATGTTGCCGGCGACCGACACCTGCGGACCGTTCACGGCCCCGCACCAGTCGATGCAGGCCGAGCCGGTGTAGGAGGCGGTCTTGCCGTCGCGGTCGATCAGGTGGAGCTGGCGATGCGCGCGGCCCTCGTCGGCAGCGGTCAGCGTCGCGATGATCTCGACCGAGGATCGACCTTCCTGCAGGAGTCGCAGGCCATCGACGCCGTAGAGCGGATTGACGAAGGCCTGGGTCGCGATCGCGCCGGTGCGCCCACCGCCATACGGCACGCGCGAACCGACGGCGAAGGCGCAGGTCGAGACCGCGACGCCATAGGCGCCGGTGGCGGCGTCGCGCGCGACGATGGACCATGTCATAGGTGCAACTCTCTCAACGGCCGGCGGCGTAGGCCTGCATCAGACGCGGGGTAGCGGCGGCGCGCAAGAGGCCGTTGGCACTCTTCTCGGCCGCGGTCAGGCGGCCGACCGTCCAAGCCGGCGCGCGTTCGAGCTTGTGGCCGCGTCCGGCGAGATCGTCGAGTGCCGCTTCGCCGATGCTCTCCTCGACCATCAGATGGCCGGGCCGGGCCTCGCGCGGATAGAAGGTCGAGGGGAAGTGCTGGGTGTGGAACAGCGGCAGGTCGATCGCCTCCTGCAGGTTGAGCCCGTGATGGACCCGGCGCAGGAACATGCCGAGCTGCCACTGCTCCTGCTGGTCGCCGCCGGGCGTGCCAAAGGCGAGGCGCGGCTCGCCGTTCTCGAAGGCGAGCGTCGGCGTCAGCGTCGTGCGCGGGCGTTTGTTGGGCGCCAGCGAGGAGGGCAGGCCTTCCTCCAGCCAGAACGCCTGCGCCCGCGAATTCAGCGGGAAGCCGAGTTCGGGGATGACCGGCGAGGATTGCAGCCAGCCGCCCGACGGCGTCGCCGCGATCATGTTGCCCCATTTGTCGATTACGTCGATATGCACGGTGTCGCCGCGTCGCCCGGCAGCGACCATCGAGGCCATGGTCGGCTCGCCGACACTGGCATTGCCCTTGCCGGATTGCCCGGCGATGCGCAGGCCGGCCAGCATCTTGCCGACCTGCTCCTCGAAGCCGGGGATCAGTCCGGGCCGAAGCTCGTGCGAGGCCCGCTCGCCGATCAGGTTGCGCCGCCCGCGCGCATAGTCTTCCGACAGCAGCGTCGCGAGCGGCACCCGCACGAAATCGGGGTCGCCGTAATAGGCCTCGCGGTCGGCGAAGGCGAGCTTCATCGCCTCGGCCAGGTGATGGACGAAGGCGGCGCTCGTCGGCCCCATCCCGGCGATGTCGATGCCTTCCAGGATTTTCAACGTCTGCAGGAAGACCGGCCCCTGGCCCCAGGGTCCGATCTTGAAGACCTCCCAGCCGTGATAGGTCACGCTTGCCGGCGTCTCGTAAGTCGGCTGCCAGCGCGCCATGTCGTCGGCGGTGAGCAGGCCCTTGTGGCGGCGGCCCGACGAATCCATCGCTTCGGTGGTGCGGCAGAATTTGTCCATCGCCTCGGCGACGAATCCCTTGTACCAGGCGTCGTAGGCGGCCTGGATCTGCTCCTGCCGGTCGGAGCCCACGGCCTCGGCCTCGGCGAGAATGCGCTTGTAGGTATCGGCCGCGGCCTGGTTGCGGAAGAGCTCCTTGGCCTTGGGCACGGCGCCGCCGGGCAGATAGACCGCCCCTGAGGCCAGCCATTCGCCGGTGAAGAGGTCGGTGAGTTCGCGGATCGAATCCGAGACGCGCGGCAGCATTGGGTGCCCGTTCTCGAAATAGCCGATCGCCGGCTCCAGCACTTCGCGCAAAGACAGCCGGCCATGGTCGCGCAGCAGCGCCATCCAGCCGCCGAAGGCTCCGGGCACGACCGTCGCGAGCAGGCCGGAGCCGGGGATCAGGTCGAGCCCGAGTGCCTTGTAGGCGGAAATCGTCGCTGCCGCCGGAGCCGGCCCCTGGCCGCAGAGCACCTCGACCTTCTTCGTCTCGGCCGAATAGAACACCGCCGGCATGTCGCCGGCCGGCCCGACCAGATGCGGCTCGACCACCTGCAGCACGAAGGCGGCCGCCGCGCAGGCGTCGAACGCGTTGCCGCCCTTCTCCAGCATCGCCATGCCGGACGCGGTCGCGAGCCAATGCGTCGAGGTGACGACGCCGAAAGTGCCGAGGATCTCGGGGCGGGTGGTGAACATGGTGGTTTCCTCGAAGGCCTGGTTTTCTTTGGGCAACCTAGTTTTCTTTGGGGTCGAGCGCGTCGCGAAGCCCGTCGCCGAGCAGGTTGAAGCCCAGGACCGCCAGGAAGATGGCGACGCCCGGCGCCACCGACAGCCACGGCGCCTGCTCGATGAAGTTCTTGGCGACGTTCAGCATCTGGCCCCAGGACGGAGCCGGTGGCTGCTGGCCGAGGCCGAGAAAGGAGAGCGACGCTTCCAGAATGATCGCCTGCGCCATGAACAGCGTAGATTGCACGACGATCGGCGACATCGTGTTGGGCAGCACGTGGACGAAGATCAGCCGCATGTCCTGAGCGCCGACGGCCCGCGCCCCTTCGACGAAATCCTCGGCCTTGACGCTCAGCACCTGGCCGCGCACCAGCCGGATGAAGATCGGCACGGCCGAGAGGCCGATCGCGACCATCGCATTGGTCAGCGACGGCCCGAGCATCGCCGCGAAGGCGATCGCCAGGATCAGGAAGGGGCAGGCCAGCATCGCTTCGGTGACGCGCGAGATCGCGATGTCGATCCAGCCGCCATACCAGCCGGCGACGAGGCCGAAGGGGATGCCGATCACGAGCGCGATCATCACCGAGACGATGCCGGCGAGCAGCGAGGTCTGGGCGCCATAGAACAGGCGCGCGACCTGGTCGCGTCCGAGCTCATCGGTGCCGAACCAGTACAGCGCGGACGGCGCCTTGCGGATGGCGAGGAAGTTCGACTTCAGCGGATCGGCGATCGGCAGCAGCGGCGCCAGCAGCGCCATCAGCACGAAGACCAGCACGATCGCGCCGCCGATCAGGGCCGAGCGGTTGCGCAGCAGCTTGGCGACGGCGCTGCGGCGCGGGCGCGGCGGCGCGTCGACGATGGCGAGCGTGGCCTCCCGCATCAGCCTGTCCTCAGCCGCGGATTGACGAGGACGTAGAGCATGTCGGCGAGCAGGTTCATCAGGATGAAGCCGATCGCCGTGCACAGCACCACGCCCTGCACCACGCCATAATCGCGGTTGAACACGGCATCGACGATCAGCTTGCCGAAGCCGGGAATGGTGAAGACCTGCTCGGTCAGGACCGCGCCGGCGAGAAGCTCGCCGAAGAGCAAGGTCGACAGCGTGATGATCGGGACGAGCGCGTTGCGCAACGCGTGGCGGTTGACCACCGTGTCCTCGTCGAGACCCTTGGCGCGGGCGGTGCGGACATAGTCGGACCGCAGCACCTCCAGCATCGCCGAGCGGGTGTGACGCATGATGAAGGCCGCGAGCCCGCCGCCGAGCACCAGCGCCGGCATGATCAACCGCTCTATCGACGCCTTCGGGTCGACGAAGATCGACTCGAAGCCAGACGCCGGCAGGAGCCGCCATTCGACCGAGATGACCAGGATCATCATGATGCCCAGCCAGAAATGCGGGACCGAAAGCCCGAACAGCGCGACCGCGCTCGCGGCATAGTCGGCGAGCTTGTCCTTGCGCCGGGCCGCGATGATCCCGGCCGGCAGGCCGATGCCGATCGCCACGATGATCGAGGCGATGGCGAGCTGCACGGTGACGCCGAGCTTCTGCCAGATCAGGCCGAGCACCGGCTCGCCGGTGCGCAAGGAGCGGCCGAAATCGCCCTGCACGACTTGGGCTAACCAGGCGAAGAACTGGACGACGATCGGATCGTCCATCCGGTAGATCTCGCGCAAGCGCGCGATCACCTCGGGGTCGCGCTCCTCGCCGGCGATGACGAGGAACGGATCGCCGGGCAGGGCGCGCTGCAGCGCGAACACGCCGAGCGACACCAGAAACAGCGTCGGGATCGCGATCAGGACGCGCCGGGCGATCAGGGTCAGCATGATGCGTTTGGAACCACGCCGTCATCCAGGACTTCGCGGAGCGACGTTCTGGGGTTCATCGCAGGGCGTCGAGCTCTCCGATCGATCCCGGAACGACCTTCGGTCGCCCAGGAGGATGGCATCGCCTGATCCGGAGAACGCCAGGCCCTCACTTCCGCTTCAACCCGGCCAGCCGGATCATGCCGTCGGGATTGATCACGAAGCCCTCGATGTTGGAGCGCAACGCGAAGAAGACCGTCTGGTTGTAGAGATAGACGATCGGCAACTCGTCCAGCAGGATCTTCTGCGCTGCGTCGTAGAGCTTCTTGCGCGCGGGCACGTCGTAGACGGTTCGGGCCTCGTCGAGCAGCTTGTCGACCTCGGCGTTGGAATATTTTCCGTCGTTCTGGTTGCCCTTCGAGGTCACGAACTGGTGGATGTTGCCGTCGGGATCGATCCGCCCCGACCAGCCGATCCGGCTCATCTGGAACTTGCCCTGCTGCTGGTCGCGGAGCTGGCTGGCGAATTCGGTCGAGCGGATCTGGATGTCGATGCCCGCCTCCTGCGCCATCGCCTGGATCACCTGGCCGAGCTGGGCGTCGACCGGGTTGTTGGTGACGAAGAGCTCGACCGAGACCTTCTCGGCCCCGGCCGCCTTGAGTAGCGCCTTGGCCTTGGCGACGTCGCGTGCCGGCACCGGGAATTCGGCGCTGACATAAGGATTGCCCGGATTGAAGGGCTGGATCATCGGCTCGTAGAGTCCCTCGAACACGACCTGGCTCAGCACCTTCCGGTCGATCGAGAGCGAGAGCGCTTGGCGCACCCGCTTGTCCATGCCCATCGGCTGCTTGGCGGCGTCGCCGTTGCCGGTGTTGATGGTGATGCCCTGGTAGCCGAGATTGGCGATGCTCGCGACCTTGAGCGACTTGTCGCCCTGCGCCGATTTCACGTCGGTCGGGGCGAGCCGCTCCAGCATGTCAAGCTCGCCAGCGCGCAGATTGGCCAGCCGCACGGTGGTGTCGGGGATAGAGCGGTAGATCACCCGGTCGAAATTGTAGTTCGCCCCCTCCCAGTGCTCCTTGAACTTCTCCAGCACGATGCGGTCGTTCTGGACGCGCTCGACGAACTTGTAGGGGCCGGAGCAGACCGGCTTGGCCGCGACGTCGCCGGCGAGGCTCTTGGGCGCCAGCATCATCCCGGCGCGGTCGGTGAGCTGGGCGAGCAGCGTCGCGTCGGGGCGCTTCAGCTTCATCACGATGGTCGAGGCGTCGGGCGTCTCGATCGAGTCGACCGAGGCCAGCTCGGATTTCCGCAAGGAGTCCGGCAGGGTCCGGGCGCGCTCGAGATTGGCCTTGGCGGCCTCGGCGTTGAAGGCATCGCCGTCGTGGAACTTGGCGTCGGTCCTGAGCTTCATCGTCAGCGTCAGCCCGTCGGCCGAGAACGACCATTCGGTCGCGAGCCGCGGCACCAGCTTCAGGTCCGGCGTGATGTCGAGCAGCTTGTCGCAGAGGCCCTTGAAGACGATGCGGCCGACGAAGGTGCGCGCCTTGTGCGGGTCGAGCATGTCGGGGTCTTCCTGCAGGCCGATCCGCAGCGTCGATGGCGCCTGCCCCATGACGGGCACGGCCGGCAGGGTCAGCATGGTGGCGCAGGCCAGCACGGTCAGGAGCTTCATTCTCAGATCCCTTTTCACGGTCGGCGGCCGGGTCGCCAGGCGTGGTCGCGCCTTTAGCCCAGCTCGGTTTTGTCCCACTCGGTACTAAACTGGCGCAAAACGACGGCGCCGTCGATGCGTCATTGCGCCGGTTCTCGTGCGCGTCGGCCGGCAGCCGGTGCCCCGCAGCGCATGCAATCGCGCGGCCAGTCGCGGCCTCCTCAGGACGCGCCGGCATGCGCCCGGCACTGTCGCGCGGCCGCCCAACTCTGGTAACAACGACCCGAGACGGGCCGCATGCGACGAGCCCGCGAACGGAGGAAGACGACGCGCCATGCTGCTGGGAGTGATCGCCGACGACATGACCGGCGCGACCGACGTCGCGCTGATGCTGAACCGGGCCGGCATGCGCACCGTCCAGGTCATCGGCGCGCCAGAGGCGGGTACGCGCCTGCCGGAGGCCGACGCCGTCGTCGTGGCGTTGAAATCGCGGACCAATCCGGTCGCGGAGGCGGTCGCGGATTCGCTGTCCGCCTGCGAGGCGCTGCTGGCGGCGGGCGCGAAACAGATCCTGTTCAAATACTGCTCCACCTTCGATTCGACGGCGCAAGGCAATATCGGCCCGGTGGCGGATGCGCTGATGCGGCGGCTCGGCGCCGAGATCGCGATCATCTGCCCGGCCTTTCCCGCCAATGGCCGCTCTATCTACCAAGGCTATCTCTTCGTCGGCGCCGTGCCGCTTCACGAAAGCTCGATGAAGGACCATCCGCTGACGCCGATGCGCGATTCCAGCCTGGTCAGGCTGATGGCGGCGCAGACGAGCGCCAAGGTCGGCCATGTCGACTATGCGACGGTGCTGGCGGGATCGGACAAGGTCGCGGCACGGCTCGCGGCTCTCGCCGGCGAGGGCGTGCGCTATGCCGTGACCGACGCGCTGACCAATGACGATCTGGTCACGCTCGGCGCGGCGATCGACGGCCACGTCCTGCTCACCGGCGGCTCCGGCATCGCGATGGGTCTGCCGCAGAACTTCCGTAAGGCCGGCCTGCTGGTGGAGCGTGGCGAGACGACCGGCCTGAACGCCCCGGCTGGCCGCAGCGGCATCCTTTCCGGCAGTTGCTCGGCCGCGACGCGCGGCCAGATCGCGCAAGCGATCGCCGCCGGCTATCCGGCGCTGAAGGTCGATCCGCTGGCCCTGGCCGACGGCAAGCAGGCGCCGGCCCAGCTCGCCGCCTGGGCCCTGTCGCAGCCCACCGAGACGCCCTTCCTGCTCTATTCCAGCGACGATCCCGCCGAGGTCGCGGCTATCCAGGACAGGCTCGGCCGCGATAAGGCCGGCGAAACCGTCGAGCACGCTTTCGCCGAGACGGCGCGGCTGCTGGTCGAGGGTGGCGTCGCGCGCCTGCTCGTCGCCGGCGGCGAGACCTCGGGTGCCGTCGTGCAGGGCCTGGGTATCCGCACGCTCGAGATCGGCCCGGAGATCGACCCGGGCGTGCCCTGGACGCGCGTGGTCGACGGGCCGGATCTGGCTATCGCGCTGAAGTCGGGCAATTTCGGTGCGCCGAACTTTTTCCTGAAGGCGTGGCGGCTGCTCGGCTGAGCCGGTCACCGCCTGCTTCGCAATCAACCCTCAGCTCTCATGCTGATGAGGTCACCGCAGCGGCGGTCTCGAAGGATACTCCAGACGATGCTGGAAGCCTCTGGAGCATCCTTCAAGACGCAAGCTGCGCTTGCTCCTCGGGATGAGGGCTGAAAGGATGCCGCTGTCTAACGGAGGGCTCGCATGGACATGGCGTTTCTCGGCGATCTCCTGACCAACGTCGCCGATCGCGGCCGGGCCCTGATCGGCTTCGAGCGCTTTGCCGGCGGCCGCGGCCGGCCGGTCGAGAAGCTCTGCGACGATCTGCTCTCGGGCCGCGGCGAGGCCTCCGGCATGGCGCTGGCTCAAGGCGTGCTCGACGCCTGGCAGCGCCTCGACCGGGACGGCCGGCGCGGCTTCTTCAAGCTGCTGCAGGAGCGCTTCGGGCCCGACGAGGCCAGGCTCGAACAGGCGATCGAGGCCTATCGCGCCGAGCCCAATGTCGCGACGATCGCGGCGCTTCATCACGCCTCCGAGCCGCGCCGTCAGGAGCTGCTGCGCCGGCTGAACCTGGCGCCGGGCGGCACTCATGTTCTTGTCGGCATGCGGGAGGCCCTGTTCGAGGCGATCGAGGCCGATGCGGCGCTGAAGGTCGTCGACGCCGATTTCCGCCACCTGTTCTCGTCCTGGTTCAACCGCGGCTTCCTCGTGCTGCGCCGCATCGACTGGCGCACGCCTGCGAACGTGCTGGAGAAGATCATCCGCTACGAGGCGGTGCATGAGATCCAGGGCTGGGACGACCTGCGCCGCAGGCTCGAGCCCGCCGACCGGCGCTGCTTCGCCTTCTTCCATCCGCAGCTCGTCGACGAGCCGCTGATCTTCGTCGAGGTCGCGCTGACCGGCGAGATCCCGCGCACCATCGACGAGGTCCTGAGCGGCGAGCGCGAGGTGCTGGCGGCGCAGGACGCGACGACCGCGGTGTTCTATTCGATCTCGAACTGTCAGGAGGGGCTGCGCGGCATCTCCTTCGGCAATTTCCTGATCAAGCAGGTCGCCGAGGACCTCAAGCGCGAATTGCCGGGTCTCGACGTCTTCGTCACGCTCTCGCCGGTGCCGGGCTTCGCCCGCTGGCTCGCCGGCATCGTCGCCGATCCCGAGGCCATGGCGCTGACCAATGAGGAGCGCTCCGAGCTCGCCCGCCCGACTGGCGAGACGATCTCGCTCGACGCGGCCGAGCGAGCGAAGCGCGACAAGCTGCTTGGGCAGATGACCGCGCAATACATGCTGCGCGCCCGCACGAGCTCCGGCAGGGTCATCGACCCGGTGGCACGCTTCCATCTCGGCAATGGCGCGCGACTGGAGCGGATCAATGTCGGCGGCAACCTCTCGGCGAGGGGCCTGCGCGAATCCCATGGCGTGATGGTCAACTACCGTTACGACCTCGCCGACATCGAGGCCAATCACGAGGCCTTCGCCACCCGCAACACCGTCGTCGCCAACTCCAGCGTGCGCAAGCTGCTGCGACCGGCCGCGACCTGAGCCGACGCCTGAAAGGACCCGAAATCATGGGCAACCACCTCTTCGACCTCGTCCGCGACCGCATGCCGGCGCCCGACGCGCCCTTCGCGCTGCTCGACGATGGCCGGCGCTATTCCTATGCCGACATGGTTGCCGTATCCGGCCGCTTCGCCAATGTGCTGGTCGCGCTCGGCGTCAAGCCGGGCGACCGCGTCGCGGTCCAGGTCGAGAAGTCGATCGAGGCGCTGATGCTCTATCTCGGCGCGGTCCGCGCTGGCGCGATCTTCCTGCCGCTCAACAGCGCCTACACCCCGGCCGAGATCGAGTATTTCCTCGGCGATGCCGAGCCTGCCGTCTTCGTCTGCGATCCCGCCAGGGCGGCGGCGCTACAACCCTATGCCGACAAAGCAGGTGCGAAGCTGGAGACGCTGGGCGCATGGCGCTCGCACGACGTTTCCGCCGGCACGCTCGCCGATAAGGGCCTTGCCGCCGCGACCGAGTTCGCCGACGTCGAGCGCGGCCCCGACGATCTCGCGGCGATCCTCTACACCTCCGGGACGACCGGGCGCTCCAAGGGCGCCATGCTCAGCCACGACAACCTCGCCTCGAACGCGCTGGCGCTGGTCGACTACTGGCGCTTCACGAAGGACGACGTGCTGCTGCACGCGCTGCCGATCTTCCACACCCACGGCCTCTTCGTGGCGACCAATTGCGTGCTGTTCTCGGGCGCGTCGATGATCCTGCTGCCGAAATTCGATCCCGATACGGTCTTCACGCATCTGCCGCAGGCGAGCTGCATGATGGGGGTGCCGACCTTCTATGTCCGGCTGCTCCAGGATGCGCGGCTGACGAAGGAGGCGACCGCGCATATGCGCCTCTTCGTCTCGGGTTCGGCGCCGCTGCTCGCCGAGACGCATCGCGAATGGCGCGAGCGCACCGGACACGCCATCCTCGAGCGCTACGGCATGACCGAGACCAACATGAACACCTCCAACCCCTATGACGGCGAGCGCGTCGCCGGCACGGTCGGCTTCCCGCTGCCGGGCGTCTCGGCCCGCGTCACCGACCCGGAGACCGCGAAGGTGCTCAGGCCCGACGAGATCGGCATGATCGAGGTCAAGGGTCCCAACGTCTTCAAGGGCTATTGGCGCAATCCCGAGAAGACGGCGGCCGAGTTCCGCGCCGACGGTTTCTTCATCACCGGCGATCTCGGCAAGATCGACCCCGCCGGCTACGTCCACATCGTCGGGCGCGGCAAGGACCTGATCATCACCGGCGGCTACAACGTCTACCCCAAGGAGGTCGAGACCGAGATCGACGAGATGCCGGGCGTCATCGAGAGCGCCGTCATCGGCTGCCCGCATCCCGATTTCGGCGAGGGCGTCACGGCGGTCGTGGTGGTCAAGCCCGGCGCGACGGTCACGGCACAGGCGATCGCCAAGGCGCTGGAGCAGCGGCTCGCCAAGTTCAAACAGCCCAAGCAGGTCTTCGTGGTGCAAGACCTGCCGCGCAACACCATGGGCAAGGTCCAGAAGAACCTGCTGCGCGAGACCTACAAGGACATCTACGCCCGGCAGATGAAGGCGGGGGAGTAGTACGACTCTACGCGGGTACCGGCGCCCTGAATTCGATCGTCTCGCCATCAGCCGGGATCAGCAACCGGCCGGGCGGGATGCCTCTCGCCGCCGCAGCCTGGCGCAGCGCCGCCCGATCGACAGTGGCATGGTCGAGCGCCTCCATATGCGCCGCGACGACGGTTGTGCGCGGCGCCGCCTCGCAGAGATCGAGCGTCTGCCCGGCGTCCATCACGATCAGGGTCTCGTCCCAGCGCGCGCCGCAGGAATGCGCCACGATCACGTCCGGATCGGTCGCCGCCACCGCCTCCCGCAGCGGCGGATGGAGCACGCTGTCGCCGCACCAGTAGAGCGTCGGCTCGCCCGGCGCCTCCAGGCTGAAGCCCATCACCGAGCCCATCTTGTCGATGACTGCGCCTGTCCCGTGCTGCGCCGGATGACGTTTGAGTACGATCGAACCGATCCGCAGGAAATGCTCCAGCGGCGTCACAGACTCGAAGCCGGCTTCGGCGATCTTGCCCTCGTCGCCCAGCTGGCAGAGCAGCGGTAGATGCTTCGGGAGTGCCGCCTTGGCGACCTCGTCGAAATGATCGGCATGCAGATGCGAGACGATGACGAGATCGACGGCGGCGAGGATATCGGCGATCGGCAGCGGCAGTTCGACCATCGGATTGGGCGAGCGGCCGGTGAAAGAGCGCCGGCTGTGCAGCGGCCCGAAATCGGGATCGACGAGGATCGTCCGGCCGCCATAGCGCAGCTTGAGCGTGGCGTTGCGGATGAGCTGAAGCTGCATGGTCGGCGGGCTCCGTTGCGATGATGGCAGTCTTCGGCCATCGCAGGTCCGGCAACCAGTTCGATTTTGTTGGCATGACGCCACTCTTGCGTGAGGTGTCGGCGGCGTGCAGCCGGCCTTATCCCTTCCATGCCGCCGCGATCAGCCGCTGCGTGTAGGGCGCGCGCGGAGCGGCGAAGATCGCCTCGGTCGGGCCGCTTTCCACCACGGTGCCATCCTTCATCACCATGATCCAGTCGGCCATGGCACGGACCACGGCGAGGTCGTGGCTGATGAAGAGATAGGATAGCCCGTGCCGTGCCTGCATCTCCTTCAGCAGCGCGACGATGCTCGCCTGCACGGTGCGGTCGAGCGCCGAGGTCGGCTCGTCCAGCACGATGACCTTCGGATGCAGGATCATGGCGCGGGCGATCGCGATGCGCTGGCGCTGGCCGCCGGAGAACTCGTGCGGATAGCGGTTGCGCAGGGCGGGATCGAGCGAGACCTCGATCAGCGCCTGCGCGGCGCGGACGTCGCGCTCAGTGCGGCTCAGCGCCGGCGCATGCACCAGCAGCCCCTCCGAGACGATCTCGCCGACCGTCAGCCGCGGCGAAAGCGAGCCGAACGGGTCCTGGAAGACGACCTGCAATCCCTTGCGCAAGGGCCGCATCGCCGCCCGGTCGAGCGGCTGCAAGGCGCGGTCCTCGAAAGAGAGATAGCCCGTCGCCGGCACGAGCTTGAGCACGGCCTTGCCGAGCGTCGACTTGCCCGAGCCGGATTCGCCGACGATGCCGATGGTCTGGCCGGCGCGCAAGGAGAGATCGACGCCGTCGACGGCATGCAGGATGGCGCTCCGGCGCCGGAACAGGCCGCGCGACAGGTTGTAGCTGACGCGCACGTCCCGTGCCGAGAGCACGACATGCGCGTCGTCCGCCGGCGGCTCCTTGTGTCCCTTCGGCTCGGCCGTGAGCAGCATTTGCGTATAGGGGTGGGCGGGTGCGGCGAAGATGTCGGCCGTCGCGCCGCTCTCGACGATTTCGCCGTCCTTCATCACATGAATGGTCTGGGCGTAGCGCCGGACCAGCCCGAGATCGTGGCTGATCAGGATGACGGCCATGCCGAGCCGCTGCCTGAGTTCCGCGATCAGCGCCAGGATCTCGGCCTCGATGGTGACGTCGAGCGCCGTCGTCGGTTCGTCGGCGATCAGGATGTCGGGCTCATTGGCCAGCGCCATCGCGATCATCACGCGCTGGCGCTGCCCACCCGACAGTTCGTGCGGGTAGGCGTCGAGCCGCGCATCCGGATGCGGCATGTGCACGAGCTTCAGCAGCTCCAGCGCCCGCGCGCGGGCCGCCTTGCGCGACAGGCCCCGGTGCCGGCGCAGGGGCAGGGCGATCTGGTGGCCGATCCGGTAGAGCGGATCGAGCGAGGTCATCGGCTCCTGGAAGATCATCGCGAGTTTCTTGCCGCGATAGGCGTTGAGCTGCGATGGCGTCAGCCCGAGCAGGTCCTGCCCGCGATAGGCGATCGTGCCAATGGCGCTGCCGTTGCTCGCGAGCAGGCCCATCGCCGCCATGACGCTTTGGCTCTTGCCCGAGCCGGAATCGCCGACGATCGCCGCGAACTCGCCGGGAGCGATGTCGAGATCGATGCCGCGCACGGCCTCGACATCGCCGCTATGGCAGCGGAAGCGGACATGGAGGTTGCGGATCGAGAGAATGGGCGCGTCCACCACCTCAGCGATCCCGCGGATCGAGCGCGTCGCGCAGGCCGTCGCCGAGGAAATTGAGCGCGAACAGGGTCGTCATCAGGAAGGCGGCCGGGAAGGCGAGCATCCACCACGCTCCCTGGATCGCGCGCGCCCCATCGGCGATCAGCACGCCCCAGCTCGTCATCGGCTCCTGCACGCCGAGGCCGAGGAAGGACAGAAAGCTTTCAAGCAGGATCACCTTCGGCACCAGCAGCGTGACATAGACCACGACCGGCCCGAGCGTGTTGGGGATGACGTGACGCCTGAGGATGCCGCCGGTGCTCGCGCCCAGCGCCTCGGCTGCCAGCACATAGTCCTGCCGCTTGATCGAGAGCGTCTGGCCCCGGACGATGCGGGCCATGTCGAGCCATTCGATCGCCCCTACCGCCAGGAACATCAGCACGAAGTTGCGGCCAAAGAACACCACCAGCAGGATGACGAAGAAGATGAAGGGCAGGGCGTAGAGCACGTCGACCACGCGCATCATCAGCATGTCGATGCGCCCGCCGAGATAGCCGGCGGTCGCGCCATAGGCGACGCCGATGACGAGCGCCACCGCCGTCGCCAGCAGGCCGATGGCGAGTGAGACGCGGCCGGCGATCAGTGTGCGGGTCAGCAGGTCGCGGCCGTTGCCGTCTGTGCCGAACAGGAAGCGCAGCCGCTTCAGCGGCACCTCGACCTGGATCTTGCGGTCTCGCTCCCCGGTGGCGGTAACGCGGGCCGGACCGAAGGAATCGGAGCGCTCGAAGTAGACGAGAAGCCGGGTGTCGACGGGCCGCGAGGCGGAGAGCGTCATCACCACACGATCCTCGCTGACGACGATGTCCACCGCGGACGCGCGCATGCGCGTCGCGACGCGCTGGATCGCGACTGGGACCGTCTCGAGCCGCGGATAGGCTTCCAGGCTCGCCGGCACACGGACGAACTCCTGATAGACCCGGTCATAGCGGTGCCCGGTCAAGGCCGGGCCAATGAGGCAGGCCAGAGTCATCAGGGCGAGGACGGCGAGGCTCGCCATGGCGGCGCGGTTGCGGGAGAGGCGGACCCGGGCATCCTGCCAGAGCGAGCGGCCGGTGACGGGGCGGGGGAGCACGGCGTCGACCATCCCTCACTCCAGCCGGACGCGCGGGTCGAGCAGCGCGTAGAGGATGTCGACCGCTAGGTTGAAGACCAGCACGAACAGCGCGACGACGACGACCGTGCCCATCACCAGCGTGTAGTCGCGGTTGAGCGCGCCCTCGACGAAATAGCGCCCGATGCCGGGGATGGCGAAGATCGTCTCGACCACGACCGAGCCGGTCAGCAACGCCGCCGCCGCCGGGCCGAGATAGGAGACGACCGGCAGCAGCGAGGCGCGCAGCGCATGCGCAGCGATGGTCGAGCCGGCCAGCCCCTGGGCGCGCAGCGTGCGGATATGGTTGGCGCGCAACGTCTCGATCATCGCCGCCCGCGTCAGCCTAGCGATCACCGCGATCTGCGGCAGCGCTAGAGTCATGATCGGAAGCACGGTGTTGCGCATCGCCCCGCCGTTCCAGCCGCCGACCGGCAGCCAGGCCAGCGTCAGCCCGAAGACGATCTGCAGCACGGGTGCGACGACGAAGCTCGGGATGGTGATCCCGGCGGTGGCGAAGCCCATCACCGCATGGTCGGCGCCGCCGTTCTGGCGGAAGGCCGCGAGCGCACCGAGCGGCGCGCCGATCAGCAGGGCGAGCGTGAGCGCCGACGCCCCGAGCCGCATCGAGACCGGCAGCCCCTGCGCGAAGAGTTCGCCGATCGAGAAGTCGCGGAAATAGAAGGACGGGCCGAAATCGCCGCGCAGCAGGGCCGCGAGATAGGTCAGGTATTGCCAGATCAGCGGCTGGTCGAGCCGGTAGATGCGCCGCAGGTTCTCCATCACCTTGGCCTCGAGCGGCTGTTCGAGGTCGAACGGCCCGCCGGGCGCGACGCGCATCAGGAAGAAGGACAGCGTCACCACGACGAACAGCGTCGGGATCGCGGTCGCCAGCCGGCGTAGGACGAAGGGGAGCATCAGGGATGCCGCCTGGCGTCATGCTCGGGCTCGACCCGCGCATCTCCCGCCGGAAGAGGCTGCTTCGTTCTGCCCGAGATGGCCGGGTCAAGCCCGACCAAGACGCGCGCTTGGTTCAAGGCTTCAGGCTCAAAAACCGCGTCGGGATCGCGCCGCGCAGGTTCTGCTCGAAGCCGACGAGCTTGGGCGAGACCAGGTTCTTGGTCGAATAATAGAGGATCGGAATCCAGGGCTGTTCGGCGGCCAGGATCGCATCGGCCTCGCGCAGGATCGCGGCGCGCTTGGCGAGGTCGGTCTCGTTTTCGGCCTGCTTCAGTAGCGCGTCGAAGGTCGGGTTGTCGTATCTGCCCGAGTTGAAGCCCTTGTTGTCGCTCAGGAACAGGAAGAGGAAGTTGTAGGGGTCGGAATAGTCGCCGATCCAGCCATAGCGCGCGATGTCGAAATCGCCGCCGTCGCGCAGATAGGCGAAATGGGTCTTGCCGTCGGTGTTGATGAAGGAGGTCTCGACGCCGATCGCCTTCCACTGCTCGGCGATCGCGATCATGGTGCGGCGGTTGTTGTCGGTGGTGTTGTAGCGCAACTGCACCCTGAGCGGCACGCCAGGGCCGTAGCCGGCCGCAGTGAGCAGGCGCTTGGCCTCGTCCTCTCGGTCGAGCGGGGAAGCGAGCTTGAAGTCGGCCTCGGCCCGCTCGCCATAATTGCCGATATTGGGCGGGATCACGCCATAGGCTGGCAGCATGGTTCCGGCCCAAATCTCGTCGGCGATGAATTCGCGGTCGATCACCAGCGACAGTGCCCGGCGCACGCGCTGGTCGTTGAACGGAGCCTTGGCGGTGTTGATCAGCAGGAAATAGGTGCCGAGATAGGGCGCGACCTTGACCTGATCGCCGAGCTTTTCGCGGAGCTGCTTGATCTGGTCGGCGGGGATGTCGGTCGTCAAGTGCAGCTCGCCCGCCTGGAAGCGCCGCGCGGCCGCGGCGAGGTCGGAGGAGGGGTAGTAGATCACCGTGTCGATCTTGACGTTGCCCGCGTCGTGGAAGGCCTTGTTGCGGTCGAGCCGGATATGCGAGTTCGGCACGAACTCCTTCAGCACATAGGCACCGTTGGAGACCCAGTTCTCCGGCTTGACGAAGTCCTTGCCGGATTTCTCGACCGATGGCGGGTGCACCGGCAGCCCGGTCTGGTGCGTCAGCAATTCGAGGAAATAGGGTGTCGGCCGCTCCAGCGCGATCTCCAGCGTGCGGTCGTCGATCGCCTTGACGCCGAGATCGTCGAGTTTCGCATCGGCCGCCGCCTTGTTGATCTTCTCGGCGTTGAGGATGGGGTAGAGGATGTTGGCGTATTTCGCGCCGGTCTCGGGATTGACCATCCGGCGCAGCGAGAACACGAAGTCGGACGCCTTGACCGCGTCGCCGTTCGACCATTTCGCGTTGCTGCGCAAGGCGAAGCGCCAGGTCTTGCCGTCCTCGCTCGTCGTCCAGCTCTCGGCGACGCCGGGGATGACCTCACCCTTCATCGAATGGATCACCAGCCCCTCGAACAGGTCGCGCATCAGGTGCGCCTCGGTCACCGTCGAGGTCTTGTGCGGATCGAGCGTCTCGGGGTCGCCGTCATTGCCGCGATGGAAGACGATCTGGGCGAGAGCCAGCGGCGCGGCCGCTAGGACGAGCAGGCCGGCGAGCAATCCCGTCGCCAATCGAAGCCGCCATGCGCGCATGAGAACCTCCCCTTCGATTCAGCGGCAGCTCGCCTGCCAAGCGGAGTAGACGCCGGCTCCGGGCGCCTGCCAAGACCAAAAAACCAGCTATGCCCGGCCGGCGGCGCAAGTCCGGAGGATGGGTCGGGACGAGCTATTCAGCGATCATCTGCCGGTCGTTCTCGAAGGCGATGACGCAATCGCTCGCGGCCTTGGCGCATTCCTTCAGCGCACCCTCGCGCGCGGCGCCGAGGCTGTCGGCGCCGTACCAGTAGCGGAAATGCTTCTTGGCCTTGCTGTAGGCCATTGCCTTCTCGCCGGGTGCCGCGAAATAGCGCTCGAAGGTGTCGGCCCGCGTCGTCAGGCCCAGCCGGGCATAGCTCGCCCGCGCCCGTTCCGGCGCCCAGGTCGGCAAGCCCCAGGCCCTGAGCGAGGTATCCATCTCGCGCAGCCAGACATAGCGCGCCGGCCCGTTCCGGAAGATCAGATGGCCGCGCGGCTTGTTCTCCGGCAGCTCGACGAAGCGGACGTCGCCACCGCCGTCGAGCGCGGCCGCCCGCATCCTGTCGACGAGGGCGGGCGGAAACAACTCGTCGTTCTTGGCGTAGATCCAGAGCTGCGGCGGCGCGCCGGCCACCTGCCAGGCCTTCACCGTGGCGACCAGTGCGTCGCGACCCTTCTCGACGCAATCCTCCAGGTTCAGCCCGCCGGCGACGTTGACGATGCCGCGCAGGCCCGGCGGCTTGCGGTTGGCGAGCGCCATGATCGCACCGCCGCCGGCCGATTCGCCGATCGCGATGATGCGCTGGCCGTCGACATCGGGCCGCTCCTTCAGGGCACGGAGCGCGCCATCGAGCTCGTCGGCATCCGACCCGAAGATCGGCGTCAGATCGGGCTTGTCGCAGGCTGATCTGGCGGGGAACGGCCCGTCCGACTGGCCGAAGCCGCGCCGCATCACCACCGCCGCGAGCCAGCCACGCCGGGCGAGGTCGCGCGCCACGGTCGCATAGCTCGCCGCCCTGAGGTCGCCCATGCTGATGCTGCTCGCGGATTTGCCATGCGTGATTAGCGCCAGCGGCAGACGGCCGGCTGCGGCTTCGGGCCTGACGATCAGCGATTCGAGCCGGACGTCGCGCCCGGCGAGCTTGATGCGCAGGAAGCCGGCTTCCTCCTTCAGCGGCTCCTGCGCCCGCGCCGAGAGCGCGAGGCAGGCCAGCAGCAGGCCGAGCACGAAGGGGCGGAACGGCGCGGGCAAGCAGGGCTCCGGGTTGCGGCTACGGCCGGGTGGCGTCGCCATGATGGCAGAGCCGGTCCCGCCACCGCAATCTCAGCCGGCCGCGGCCGCGAGCCGCTCCTGCGCCTCGACCACGGCGACCGCCGTCATGTTCACGACACCGCGCGCCGTCACCGAGCCGGTGAGGATGTGCGCGGGCTTGGCCGCGCCGATCAGGATCGGCCCGACGGGCAGCGCGTCGGCCAGCACCTTGGCGAACTGGTAGGCGATGTTGGCGGCATCGAGATTGGGGAAGATCAGCACATTCGCCACGCCCTTGAGCCGCGAAGAGGGCAGCACGCGCTCGCGGATCATCGCGACCAGCGCCGTGTCGGCCTCCATCTCGCCGTCGCATTCGAGGTCGGGCGCGCGCTCGCGGATCAGGCCCAGCGCCTTGCGCATCTTCAGCGAGGATGGGGTGTCCGACGCGCCGAAATCCGAATGTGAGAGCAGCGCGATCTTGGGCTCGATGCCGAAGCGCGAGACATGGCTCGCCGCCAGCACCGTCATGTCGGCGATCTCCTCGGCCGTCGGATCGTCCTTCACATGGGTGTCGGCCAGGAAGAAGGCGCCCTTGTTGGTGACGATCAGCGTCATCGCCGAAATGTCGCAGACGCCGGGCTGGAGCCCGATGATGTCCTTGATGTGCCGCAGCCGCGAGGAATAGCGCCCTTCGAGCCCCGCGATCATCGCATCGGCCTCGCCGCGTGCGACCGCGAGCGCCGCGATCACGGTCGTGTTGGTGCGGACCAGCGAGCGCGCGGCTTCAGGCGTGACGCCGCGCCTGCCGGCGATGTCGAGATAGGTCTGGACGTAGTCGCGGTAGCGCGGGTCGTCGTCCGGATTGACCAGTTCGAAATCGACGCCGGGCTTGATCGACAAGCCGAAACGCTTGACGCGGGTCTCGATCACGCTGGGGCGCCCGATCAGGATCGGGATCGCCAGGCCTTCCTCCAGCGCGACCTGGGCGGCGCGCAGCACGCGCTCGTCCTCGCCCTCGGCGTAGATCACGCGTTTGGGGTCCGCCTTCGCCTTGGCGAAGAGCGGCTTCATGATGAAGCCGGAGCGGAAGATGAAGCGCGACAGGTCCTCGCGATAAGCCTCGACATCGGCCAGCGGCTTGCGCGCCACGCCGGTCGCCATCGCGGCTTCGGCGACGGCCGGCGCGATGCGCAGGATCAGGCGCGGATCGAACGGGTTGGGGATCAGCGAGGTCGCGCCGAAGGTCGAGGCCTCGCCGCCATAGGCGCGCGCCGCGATGTCGGAGGTCGCCTCGCGTGCGAGCGCCGCGATGGCGCGCACGGCGGCGAGCTTCATCGCCTCGTTGATCGTCGTCGCCTGCACGTCGAGCGCGCCGCGGAAGATGTAGGGGAAACACAGGACGTTGTTGACCTGGTTCGGATAGTCCGAGCGCCCGGTGCAGATCATCGCGTCGGGACGGACGGCCAGCGCTTCCTCCGGCGTTATCTCGGGATTGGGGTTGGCCAGCGCCAGGATGAGCGGCTTTGCGGCCATGCCCTTCGCCATATCGGGCTTCAGCACACCGGCCGCCGACAATCCGAGGAAGACGTCGGCCCCGCCGATCACCTCGGCCAGCGTCCTTGCGTCGGTCTCCTGCGCGTAGATCTCTTTCCAGCGGTCCATCAGGGTGTTGCGGCCCTTGTGGACGACGCCTTCCAGATCCGTGACCCAGATGTTCTTGCGCTGCGCCCCGAGCTCGACCAGCAGATTGAGGCAGGCGAGCGCGGCCGCGCCCGCGCCCGAGACGACGATCTTGACGTCGCCGATATGTTTTCCGGCGAGGTCGAGCCCGTTCAGGATCGCGGCCGAGACGATGATCGCGGTGCCGTGCTGGTCGTCATGGAAGACCGGGATCTTCATCCGGGCCTTCAACTGCTCCTCGATCTCGAAGCATTCTGGACCCTTGATGTCCTCGAGATTGATGCCGCCGAAGGTCGGCTCCAGCGCCGCGACCACTTCGACGAACTTCTCGATGTTCTTCTGCTCGACCTCGATGTCGAAGCAGTCGATCCCGGCGAACTTCTTGAACAGGACCGCCTTGCCCTCCATCACCGGCTTGGAGGCGAGCGGGCCGATGTCGCCGAGGCCGAGCACGGCGGTGCCGTTGGTGATGACGGCGACGAGGTTCTGGCGCGAGGTCAGCTCGGCGGCCTCGGCCGGATCGTCGACGATGGCCTCGCAAGCGGCGGCGACGCCCGGCGAATAGGCGAGCGCCAGGTCGCGCTGGTTGCCGAGCGGCTTGGTCGCCTGGATCTCGAGCTTACCAGGGCGCGGAGTGCGGTGATAGACGAGCGCGCCCGAGCGCAGATCCGCCGACAAGGTGCTCTTCGCCATCCCCACGCTTCCTTCGCGTCGCAAACCCGAGCCAAGGAGGTCGCGCGGAAAAGGGGCATGCGTCAAGCGGGAGCGAGCGGGGAAGCCGTTGCGTCGAACCGAAACCCGGGTCGGGATCCCGCGCCGGCCGGCCTCCGTCCCAGTCTGAATGGACGCTTAACAGCCGCGACATTACAGGAAAATAATGAATCCAACGCGCCGTTGCGCGCTGACCTAAGGTCCCCACATCCCCGCCGCCGTGCTCTTTGCCGGCGATTTTCGGGGGAGGGTTCGGTGCAGGCAGCGCAATCCGCATTCGACGAGGTCGTCTCGTTCCGGCAGGCCAAGCAGCTCATCCAATGCATGGCGCATGAGCAGAGCTTCCTGCTGCTGTCGCCTCCGGGAATCGGCAAGTCCGAGCTGGTCTACGAGGCGGCGCGGGAGGCTGGGCTGCCCTGCCGCTCGCTGCTCGGCACCCAGATCGCGCCCGAGGACGTCAGCGGGATTCCGCGCATCGTCGGCGAGCGCTCGGTCTTCTGTCCGCCGCGCATCCTGCTGCCGGAGAAGCCGGAGCCGTTCTGCCTGTTCCTCGACGAGCTGCCGGCCTGCTCGCCCGATGTCCAGAAGGCGTTCTATTCGCTGCTGCTCGAACGACGCCTCGGCGAGCATGCGCTGCCGAAGGGCACCTGGGTGGTCGCGGCCGGCAACCGCCTGCAGGACCGGGCACTGGTCCGCGCCATGAGCTCGGCGCTGGTCAACCGCGTCACCATCCTGCAGCTCAGGGTCGATGTCGCCGAATGGCTGGCCTGGGCGCAGCGCGCCGGCATCAGGCCCGAGATCCGCAGTTTCATCGCAACGATGCCGGACGCGCTGATGCGGCCTGTCCCGGCCGAGCCCGCGCCGTTTTCGACACCGCGCGCCTGGTCGCTGCTGTCGCGCGCGCTCGACCTGGCGCAGAAGGCGGGCCTCCTCACGAACGAGAACCGCCGCGCGCTCGCCTTCGGCCGGCTGTCGCCGGAGGATGCGGTCGTGTTCTGCGCGCTCGCCGAGGATTCGATCGGCGCCGTGCGCCCGCTGGAAGAGTATCTGCGCAAGCCCGAGCTGTTGCCGAAGGGCGATTCCGCCCGCTGGTTCATCCTCGACTGCATCCGCCAGTTCGTCCGCGACGGCCGCGCGGCCGGCATCGCGCCAAAGGCGATCAACCGCTTCCTGCGGGCGCTGTCGCCGGAGCACCAGCTCCTCGTGCTCAACGACATGGTCGAAATCTGGGGCGCGCTCGGCGCCGAACGCGCCATGTACGATCTCCTGCGCAAGGTTGCCTCGACATGAGCGCAGGTCCGGATAGCGACGCGGCCGCCCGCGCGACCCATGCGCGGATCATGAAGGGGCTGCGGCTCGTCACCGCGCCGTTTCCGCATCTCGCCGGCCTCGCGGCGGCGGTGCGGGTCGAGATCGACGCGCGCGTGCCGACGATGGGCGTCTTCGCCTCCGGGCGGCTGCTGGCGAACCCCGGTTTCACCGCAAGGCTCTCGGCAGACGATCTCGTCTTCGTGCTGGCGCATGAGCTGTTGCACCTCGCGCTGCGCACCCATGACCGGGCCCGCGGCAGCGCGGCGCTCGAGTTCAACTACGCCCATGACTACATCATCAACGACATGCTCAGGCACGCGCTCGGCACCGCGACGATTCCCGCCGGCGGGCTCGACATGCCGGGCGCCCGCGAGAAATCGGCCGAGGAGATCGTGCTCGACATGCGCCGCTCCGGCCAGTTCATGACCTCGCGCACGCAGGTCTGGGAAGGCAGCGTCGCGACCGTCGGGCAGGTGCTCGGCGCCGGACGGCAGGCGCCCGACGGCACCATGGGCGATGCGCTCGATGCGAAGCGCGAACGCGAGCTCTTTCCCCACGACGTCGCCGACCAGGCCGAGCGGGCCCGCGCCATCCTCGACCTCGCCTCGCGCGGCATGGCGCTGGCCAGGGCGATGGGCGCGCTTCGCGGCCGGGGCGACGGCTCCGGCGGCGTGCGGAAGACCGTCGCGGCTGAGCGCGGTCTGTCGCGGACGCCCTGGCACGTCGCGCTGCAGGCCTGGTTCGAGGGCGCCGCGCCGGGCGAACGGACCTTCACCCGCGCGTCGCGACGCGGCGGCGCGCAAGGGGGCGGCGACGGCGATGTCGTGCTGCCGGGCCGCAAGCGCCATTCCTGGATGCTCACCGTTGTCCTCGACACCAGCGCCTCGATGAGCGACGAGATCCCGCTCGCGCTCGGCGCCATCGCCGAGTTCTGCGACATGGCCGGCGTCGACGAGATCCGGCTCGTCCAGTGCGACACCGTCGTGACCTCCGACGAAGTGCTCTCGCCGACCGCGCTCGCCGCATACGAGATCAGCGGCTATGGCGGCAGCGACCTGACGCCGGCGCTCGCCGCCTTGGCCGAGGACGCCCGCATCGCGGCCGTGGTCGTCGTCACCGACGGCGACATCTCATATCCGGCCGAGCCCTTGCCATACGCGGTTCTGTGGGCGCTGCCGAAACCCTCCTCGACCTTCCAGCCGCCCTATGGGCGGGTCGTCACCATGCAGCCGGGAGAGACGTCATGAAAGTCGTGCAGGATCTGATCGCCTATTTCGACAGGCGCGGAACGCTCTCGCGCCGACAGCTCCGGACGCTGCTCGACAAGAATTCAGTCGCCTCCGACGCGCCGCCCAACATGCACGGTCTCTGCGAAAAGGTCGGCGCGGTCTATTATTTCCGCATCACCGGCGTGTCCGAAGGCCAGCTCTGGGGCACGGACATCTACAGCGGCGACTCGCTGCTCGGCGCGGCGGCGGTCCATATGGGGCTGCTCAAGCCGGGCCAAAGCGGCGTGTTCAGGGTGACCGTGGTGACACCGCCGGAGGAATTTCCGGGCACGGAGCGCAACGGCGTGACCAGCACGCAGTATGGGAAGTATCAGTATGCGTGGAAGCTGGAGGCGATCTGACTTGGCAAGACCGGGCTCGCGCTCAGCTCGCGTCAAAACGCCTTGAACGTGATGATCGTGTGCGTGTCGGCGATTTCGGGGATCGACTGGACCTTCTGGGCGACGAAATGGCCGATATCGACATCGGCCGCGACATGGAACTTCGCCAGGATGTCGTAGTTGCCCGCGGTCGAGTAAATCTCCGAGGCGATCTCGCGGTCGGCGAGCTCGCTGGCGACCTCGTAGGTCTTGCCGAGCTTGCATTTGATCTCGACGAAGAAGGTCTGCATCGCGGCGCTCCCGAAGGCTGTCGTCTCTCGATAGAGGCTCCGGTGCCCGAAGATCAAGCGATCAGGATCAGGCGCCGGCGAGCGTGGCGATCCGGCGCGTCATCGCATCGTCGGGCTCGGCGAGACCTGCCAGCACGGTGAAATGGTTTGCGCCGGCGATCTCCTCATAGCGCGTCTGCACGCCTTCCAGCCCCCAGACGTCGACGATGCGGCGGCTCTGCTTGAGGTATTCCTCGCTTTCGCCGCCCCCGACCACCGCGTCCATCACGAGGCGCGACGGCGCCGGCCAGAACAGCGGGCTTTCGCGCTCGGCGCCTTCCATGGTGAGGCGCAGCGCTTCGTTGATGCTGGTCTCGGTCAGGGGCTTGAGGTTGTAGAGCCCGGAGATGCCGTAGGCGGCCGGCACGATCTGCTCGGGCAGGTCTGGATCGACGTTCTTCCAGTCGGTCGCGAGCAAGCAGGCCGCGAGCTGGCCGCCGGCCGAATGCCCGGCCGCGACGATGGGGCGCTCGAACTGCCGCCAGAGCGCGGCCGCTGCCTGCTGTATCTCCCAGACGATGTGACCGAGCTCGACCTGCGGGCAGAGATCATAGCCCGTCACCGCGACCGGCACGCCGAGGCGGTTCAGCCCGCGCGCCATATGGGAGAAGAAGCTCGGATCGAGCGCCTGCCAGTAGCCGCCATGGATGAACAGGACGATCGCCTCGCCCTTGGCCTGCTGCGGCTTGAACAGGTCGTAGCGCTGGCGCTCGCTCTCGCCATAGGAGATCCCGAGTTCGCAGACCGCCTGCTCCCGATAGGCGGCCGCATCGCGCGCCCAGCCGGCGATGATGCCCGGATGCTCCGGCACGCGGGCGCGGTTGTTGTATTGGGTCTCGTAGTCGCTCATTCCGGGCCTTTGCTCGCGGCCCGGCGGCAGCGGGCGTTCGAAACTGCATCGCAGTCCCGGGCATTCTGCGCCATGACTTTTGACAGGTCGAGGATCAAACGCCACAAGGCCGCGCTGCGGCCGCGAGAGCCGCGACAGCGGAGGAATGCACCATGGAAAACCCGGTTCTGGCCGAGGTCACCCGCGGCACCATGGTCGAATCGCGCCATCGCGGCTCCGCCGTCGTCATCGATGCCGACGGTGCGGTCGTGCTCGCGCTCGGCGATGTCGAGCGGCCGGTCTTCCCGCGCTCGGCGGTCAAGGCGATCCAGGCGCTGCCCCTCCTGGAGAGCGGCGCGGCCGACCGCTATGGCCTCAGCGAGGCCGAGATCGCGCTCGCCGTGTCCTCGCATTCGGGTGAGCCGCGCCATGCCGAGACCTCTCTCGCCATGCTGAAGAAGGCTGGTCGCGACGCCGGCTGCCTCGAATGCGGCGTGCAGTGGCCGATGAACGAGGCCGCGTCCCGCGCGATGTCGAAAGCCGGGTCCGAGCCGAGCGCGCTCAACAACAACTGCTCGGGCAAGCATGCCGGCTTCGTCTGCCTATCCTGCGCGCTGGACGAGGACCCGGCCGGCTATGTCACGCGCGGCCATGCCGTGCAGAAGGCGGTCCATGCCGCGCTGGAGGAGGTCACCGGAGCCGAGCACTCGCCGGAGCGGATGGGCACGGACGGCTGCTCGATCCCGAGCTACGCCGTGCCGCTGAAGGCGCTGGCGCTCGGCTTCGCCCGTTTGGGCACGGGGAACGGTTTCGCGCCTGAGCGGGCGAAGGCCGCAGCGCGCATCCGCAAGGCTGCCGCGGCGCATCCCTTCATGGTCGCCGGCACCGGTCGCTTCGACACCCGCGCCATGGAGCAATTGCGCGAGCGCCTCTTCATCAAGACCGGGGCCGAGGGCGTCTATTGCGGCGCCTTGCCCGAGCTCGGCTACGGCATCGCGCTGAAATGCGACGATGGCGCCGGGCGCGCGGCCGAGGTCGCGATGGCGGCCCTGATCGCCCGCTTCCTGCCGATGAGCGAGGCGGAAGCGACGGCCTTCGCCCCTTTACGCGAGAGCGTGCTGAAGAACTGGAACGGCATCGATGTCGGCCGGGTGAGGGCGCCAGCGGCTTGATCGGCGCATACCGCGAGGATCGGCCGGCCAAGCCTCACCCCACCGCGTTGTTCTCGACCCGCACCCCGGCTGCGCGCTGATCGGCGCCTTTCGTAAGGTCCCCCGTCACCGCCTTCCCATATTCCGTACCGACCACGGCGCCACGGCTCGCATCAGTGATGACGTTGTTGGCGATCAGGCAGTTGCGTTCCTTCGGCACCAGCGAGACCGAGACGCCGATGCCGGTCTTGCGCACCATGTTGCCGGTGGCGACGAGGTTGCGCATGCCCCAGGACCAGCCCAGCGAGATGCCGGTCTCGCTGGCGTTCTCGATGACGTTGCTGGTCACCGCGGCTTCCGCCTCGACATGCACGCCGACGCCGCCGACGAGCTCCTTGCCCTTGGGCGCGAAGCCCCTCTGGGCGTTGCGGACGATGTTGTTGGCGAAGACTGAGAGCCGGCCGCCATGGTCGAGATTGGTGATGTTGGCGCCCTGTGCGCAGTCCTCGACGAGGTTGCCGGTGATGATCGCGCCCTCGAAGGCGAATTCGCTGTAGAGCCCGACCTCGCCGCAGCGCCGACCCTGATTGCCGATGATCTGCACGCCGGAGCCTGAATTGTTGCGGATGAAGGTCAGCGCGCAATCGCGGAGCGTGTTGCCCTCGATGATGACGCCGCCCGCCTTGTAGAGGCTGATGCCGTTGCCGTTAGGCCCGTCGCCGCCGGCATCCGAGCGGATGCGGTTGATCCGGTTGCCGCGGACCAGCGACTGCTCGTCGCCCGGCTGGCTGCGCCAGATCTGGATGCCGTTGTTGCCGCAATCCTCGATCTGGTTGCCCTCGATCGAAAGTCCGCGCGAATCGAGCGAGAACAGCGCGGAGTCGCGCATGCTGCGGAAGCGGTTGCCCAGGATGCGCGCGGCCGTGCGGTTGAGCGTCAGCCCGATCGAGCCGGCATTGGCGAACTCGCAATACGAGAGGCCGAAATCGCCGACCTCCTCGACCGCCAGCAGGCCGACGCGTTGCGTCGCGCGGATGTCGAGGCCGTCCAGCACGAGCCCGGACAGCGTCGCGCGCTTGATCCGCCGCGCCAGCAGCAGCGGTCCACCTTGAGCCGCGACGAACTGCGTCGCGCCCGGCACGCCAGATAGCCTCGCGCCCTCTGGCAGCACGACACTGGCGATGCGGTAGCGTCCGGGCGCGACCATCAGCGGTGCCTCGCGCTTCGCGGCCTCGACCAGCGCCGCCTGGAGCTTCTGCGACTGGTCGTCGGGCGCGCCCGGGCGCAGGCCGAACTGCGCCGCGTCGAGCCCGAAGCTGCTGAGCGGCAGCGGATTTGGCGCCCGCGACTGGGCGAGCGCATGCGGCGCTGCGCTCGCGGCTGTGCCGAAAAGCGCCGCAGCCAGCAGGGATCGCCGGGAAATCGCCATCGCAGCCTCCATCGGGCGCGATGGTTCAAGCCTCGTGCCGTCCGTCCTGTGCCGTTCCGATACGCCGGTTTCGGCCGGCCCGGGCGAGGCCGGCGCCGATCGCGGCGAGCGCGCCGACGAGCTGTGTCCGGCCGGGCCGGAAGCCCGCGACGCGTCGCGCCGGGCGCTGGCCCGGACCCGGCCGCAGCCAAGGCACATGGACGAAGAGGACCGGTGTCGCCGCATCGCGCGTGAGCCGCAGCGCCAGCGCATAGCTCGCATCGCAGAGATAGCGGCCGGCCGAAGGCGACAGTCGGGCGCGGATGCCTGCTTGCTGCAGGCAGGCCAGCGCGGCTTGCGGGCTCGCCGTCGTGCGCGCCGGCAGGGATGGTGTCGCGGCATCGCGTCCGGGCGTGGCGCCCGACACGTCCGGATGCAGCGCGCTGGCTCGGCCGCGCGCGAACAGCTCGACGCGCACGAAGCGCGCTCGCGCCGCGAGCCCGAGCATCAGCACGGCCTTCGGCCGCCAGTTCTCGAGCCGCTTGGCGAGCCGCGGCAGGCCGCCGGCATAGCTCGTCTCCAGCACCAGCGCCTTGGCCTTCAGCCCCGTCCGCTCGAGCCGCGCGGCGACGGCTTGCGCCAGGATCGTGGTCGGGTTGACCCGCACATGCGGGAAGGGGCCGAATCCGGTGACGAGGATGTCCATCGATCGTGCCTCACAAGCCCAACGCCCGGGCGATTTCCTCTGCCGCCAGCGTCGGTGCGAGCGCGCCGCTGGCGACCTCCGCTTCCAGCGCCGGCGTGCGCGCCTTCAGCGCCGGATCGTGCCTGAGCTTCGCCTGCAGCCGGTCCTGCACCATCGCCCACATCCATTTCACGTCCTGGCGGCGGCGCTTCTCGGCGATCAGGCCCTTGGCCTCGTGACGGGCGCGGTGATCCTCGATCTTCGCCCACATCGCCTCCAGCCCGTTCCCGGTCAGGCCCGAGATCGTCACGACCGGCACCGACCACAGCGGCGAGGCGGGGCTTAGGATGTGCAGCGCCGCCTGGTATTGCGCCGCGGCCGCCCTTGCAGCCGTCGCGCCCGCGCCGTCGGCCTTGTTGACCGCGATCATGTCGGCGAGCTCGATGATGCCCTTCTTGATGCCCTGCAATTCGTCGCCGGCATTGGGCAGCATCAGCACGAGGAAGAAGTCGGTCAACTCGGCGACGGCCGTTTCCGACTGGCCGACGCCGACCGTCTCGACCAGGATCACGTCGAAGCCCGCCGCCTCGCAGAGCAGCATCGTCTCGCGCGTCCTGGCCGCGACGCCGCCGAGCGTGCCGGAGGACGGGGAAGGACGGATATAGGCGTTGGCGTCGACCGCGAGCCGCGCCATCCGGGTCTTGTCGCCGAGGATCGAGCCGCCGGTCCGCGTCGAGGACGGATCGACAGCGAGCACCGCGACCTTGTGGCCCTTCGCGGTCAGGAAGGTGCCGAGCGCATCGATCGTCGTCGACTTGCCGACACCGGGAACCCCGGTGATGCCGACCCGGATCGCGCCGCCCGTATGCGGCAGCAGGGACTGGATCAGCGCCTGCGCCCGCTCGCGATGGTCGGGCCGGCGCGACTCGGCCAGGGTGATCGCGCGCGCCAGCGCCGCCCGCTCGCCGGCGAGGATCGCGTCGCCGAGAGTTTGGGCGGAAACGTCGTTCATCCGTCACAGCTAGCAAGCCTTGGCGTCGAGCGACAAGGCGGCGAGGGCGACAAGGCGGCTTGCGTCATGACTGTGTCACCCGCGCATCTTGATCCTGTGCCGGATCGGTGAGAGCAATCCGGCATGATGAGCGTGGCGTCGCGGGTTCGCGTCCTTCTGATATGTGTCTTGCCGGCGCTTGCGCTCGCGGCCTGCGGCGGCCAGCCGCGCACCCTGGTGCTGACCGCCGAGAAGCCGAACGCCGACATCGCAGGCACGGTGCGGGTCTTCGTCGCGACGACGCGCGCTTCCTCCGACGTGCCGGAATATTTCAACGGCGAGCGCGGCCTCAAGCTCGCCTTCGCCAAAGTCGACATCAGCGTGCCGCGCGCGCACAAGACCGGCGAACTCGAACTGCCGCCCATCGGCGCTGCCGCCGACCCGTCGCAACATTTCGCCGTGACCGAGATCGACCGGCTCGACCTGCCCCCGATCGTCGCCGAGGTGAAGCGCGAGATCCAGCGCCGGCCGGCCTCCGAGCGCGACGTGCTGGTCTTCGTCCATGGCTACAACACCAATTTCGCCGACGCCGCCTATCGCTTCGCCCAGATCGTCCACGATGCCGGCTTCAAGGGCGTGCCGGTGCTGTTCACCTGGCCCTCGCGCGGGCAGTTGCTGCAATACCCTTACGACCGCGAGAGTGCGCTCTATTCCCGCGACTTCCTCGAAACGAACCTGCGCGCGATCGCGCGCGACCTCGGCACGACGCGGATCGACATCCTCGCGCATTCGATGGGGACGTTCCTGACGCTGGAGGCGGTGCGGCAGGCCGCCATCCGCGGCGATGGCAGTTTCGGCGGCAAGCTGCGCGACGTCATCCTGGCCGCGCCGGATGTCGATCTCGATCTCTTCCGCACACAGATGCGCCAAATCAGGCGGCCGGTGACCGTGTTCGTCTCGGCCGACGACCGGGCGCTCGCCTTTTCGCGCCGTTTCGCCGGCGACAAGACCCGGCTCGGCGCCATCTCGGCCAAGGATACCGAGATCATCGCCGAGTTGGAGACGCTCGGCGCCAGGATCATCGACATCTCAGACATTTCGACCTCCGATCGGTTGAACCACGGCAAGTTCGCCGCCTCGCCCAAGGTCGTGCAGATGATCGGCAGGCGTCTGGAGGCGGACAAGGGCATCGGCTTCGCCGGGCCGGGGATCGGCGACAGGCTCGGCGATATCGCCGGCGGCGTCGTCGGCACCGTCGGATCGACGGTCGAGGCCGTCGTCACGGCTCCTGGCGCCATCGTCGGCCGCTGACATCGCCCCATTCTGGCCGCGTTAGTCAGTCTTTAAGACGGCGCCGGCCAAATCGGCCGCTCCCAGACCTCGGACGTTACCTGCCCATGCCAGATTCGCGGCACGCATCCCTTTGCCGGCGCTCGGTCCTGTTTGCGCTGCTCTCGACGACGCTCGCCGCCTGCGCGCAGACCGAGGCCGCCGTCTCGCCCTTCTCCGAGCTGACCCGCGCCGACGCCTCGGCGCTCGGCAAGGAGCCGACCGTGCTCGTCGTCACGACGCGCAAGCCGACCGGCGGGGCCGCGCCCTTCTTCGGGCCCGAGCGCGGCTCCGGCCTGAGCTTCGCCGAGGTCAGGGTCGCGCCGCCGGGCCGCGGCATCTCCGGGCAGATCGCCTCGACTGTCAGCGGTGACTGGGCGATCCTCGGCCTCGACCGGCGCAACACGAGCGACGCCGCCCGCAGCTTCGCCGACGCGACGAACGGCCGCGACGTGCTACTCTACGTCCACGGCTACAACGAAACCTTCGAATCGGCCGTGCGCAGCGCGAGCCAGCTTTCCCATGCGCTGGAGTTTCAGGGGAAGACCGCGCTGTTCACCTGGCCCTCGGGCGGCAAGCTGCTCGACTACGGCTACGATCGCGAGAGCGCGCTCTGGTCGCGCGAGGGCTTCGTCCAGGCGCTGCGGGCACTGGTCAACAATCCGACGGTGGGGCGCATCCACATCGTCGCCCACTCCATGGGCACATTCCTGACGCTGGAGGGCCTGCGCGAGCTGCGCCAGGAGACCGACGTCTCCGCCCGCATCGGCGCTGTCGTCTTCGCCTCGCCCGACATCGACATCGACGCCTTCGAGCAGACGGTTTCCAAGCTCGGGCCGTTGGCGAAGCGGATGACGCTGATCATCGATCCCGGTGACCGTGCGCTCGCCGTCTCCGCCCGCATCGCCGGCGGCGTGGCACGGGCGGGCGCCGCCGACCGCGCCCGGCTGGAGGCGCTCGGCGTCCGCGTCGCCGACACCGCCGGGCGCGGCTGGAGCATGCTGCGCCACGACCTCTTCCTCTCCGACAGCGAGGTCACGCAGGTGGTGCGCCGGGCGATGGACCGCGTCTGACTCAGGCGCTCTTGCCGGCTGCCGCCCCGCGGCGCAGGATCGCGGGCGGGCGACGCGATCAAAGGCCGGATCATGATCTTACGCTTCACGATGGCTGCCGCGCTGGCGGCCTGTCTTTGCACGCCGCTCGCCGCGCACGACCTGACGCCGTTTCAGGAGGTGGGCGTCGGCCATGTCCTGCACGAGGACGTTTCGCCCGCCGGCACCGAGACGGTCAACGTCGAGACCTATGTGCCCAAGGCCTGCGTGGCAAAACCTTGTCCGCTCGTCATCGCCCTGCATGGGCTGGCGCGCAACGCCGCCTCGACCCGCGACTATTGGATCGACGCGGCGGAGCGCCATGGCCTGCTGATCGCCGCGCCGCATTTCGACAAGGAGCGCTTCCCGACGCGGCTGTTCCAGCAGGGCGGCGTCCAGGGCGAGCCCGACCGCTCGAAATGGGTCTATGCCGTGATCGAGCGCTTCTTCGACCGGGCGCTGACGAGCGGCCGGGTCTCCGGCACGACCTACACGTTGTTCGGTCACTCCGCCGGTGGCCAGTTCGTCCACCGCATGGTGATGCTGATGCCGGAGGCGCGCTTCTCGACCGCCGTCAGCGCCAATGCCGGCTATTACATGTTGCCGGTCGGCAAGGCGCCGGCCGGCGGCTTCGCCTTCCCCTATTCGCTCGACGGCACGCCCGAGACGGAGGCGACGCTGAAGGCGGCTTTCGCCAGGCCGATGCTGATCATGCTGGGCGACCAGGACATCGACCCCGACCATCCGCAGCTCAACAAGACGAGGGGCGCGGAGGCGCAGGGCCCCAACCGCTTCACGCGCGGCCAGCATTTCGTGGCGGTCGCGGCAGAGGAAGCGAAGCGGTTGGGGGTCGCGAGCCGCTGGCGCGAGATCACCGTCCCCGGCGTCGCACACGAGCAGCGCAAGATGGCCGCGGCGGCCGCGGATGTGCTGTTCGGGAAGTAGTCAGCCTGCCTCGTGCAACGTCGCCAGCGGGAAGCGCGCCACGTCGGCCAGGAGTTCGACGAAGCCTTTCGCCTGGAGTTCGGCCGTCGCCTTGCCCTTCTCAGGCGTAGCGAGGCTGGCATCGCCCGCTGCGCCCGACGCGTGGACGTCCTGGGCCATCCAGGCCATGGCGTGCAGCCCGGTCGGCCGCAGCCATTTATAGTCTTCGGCCGCCATCTCGACCGTCAGCGGCGTGAAGCAGCCGGCCTTGGCCATGTCGACGAGGTCGGGCCGGAAATGCAGCATCAGCGAGGTCTCGATGTCGCCGCCATGGATGCCGTGGTTGGCGTCGAGATCGGCGAAGACGCCCGCCGGCAGGCCGAAGGCGCGCCAGGCCGTGGTCACCGCCATCATGCCGTGGGCGACCCGCAACTCGCGCGCGACTACCTTCATCGGGTCGATATTGCCGCCATGCGAGGTGACGATGACGAGCTTCCGCAGGCCGGCGCGCCGGACGCTCTCGCCGATCTCGATCCAGGCGGCGGTCGCGGTTTCCCAGCTCAGCGTCAAGGTGCCCGGCGAATGCAGGTGCTCGTTCGACTTGCACACCGCCATGGTCGGCAGCACCAGCACGTCGAGCCCGGCCGGCACCAGCGGCATGGCGAGCCCGAGCATCGCGTTCATGATGGTGGTGTCGACCGAGACCGGCAGATGCGGCCCGTGCTGCTCGATCGCGGCGAGAGGCAGCACCGCGACGGTCTTTTCGGGATCGAGACCCTCGAATTCTGCGGTCTTCAAGTCGCCCCAGAAGCGCGCGCTCATGTTCTCGTCCTTGCCGGCGGTCTCGTTGCAGTCACCGTAAGAGCCGCCGGTGCGGCGTTCAACGCGGCAGACGCATGGCGGCTCAGAGCCGGTTGATGTCGGCGTTCTCCAGGATGGGCTTCGAGGAAGCGCCGCGCGCCAGCGCCAGCATCGCCTTGCCGACCTGCTCGGTCGTGGTCAGCACGCCGGGCATGAAACGTTGCAGGGCCGGGAAGACCGGATCGAGCACCGTATAGATCGCGCGATAGAGCGCCGTCTTGGAGACGATGCCGTGCAGCGGCCGGATCATCCCCGGCCGGAACATGTAGGCCGCCTTGAAGGGCAGGCGCAGCAGGGCGTTCTCGGTCGCGCCCTTCACCCGCGCCCACATCCAGCGACCCGTCTCGCTGCTGTCGGTGCCCGTGCCCGAGACATAGACGAAGACCATGCCGGGATTGAGCCGCACCAGCGTTTCCGCCGCCGCGATCGTCACGTCGTAGGTGACGGCGCGATAATCGGCCTCGCTCATGCCGGCCGAGGCGACGCCGAGGCAGAAGAAGCAGGCGTCGAAGCCGATCAACTCGGGCTCGAGCGCCGTGTAGTCGGTCAGCGTGGAATGGACGATCTCGCTGAGCTTGGGATCGCTTTGCCCGGTCGGGTTGCGGCCCAGCGTCACGACGCGCTCGACATCGGGCGCGAGCAGGCATTCGCGCAGCACGCCCTGGCCGACCATCCCGGTCGCGCCGAAGATCAGAACCTTCATCGATCGTCGCCTTCCGCTGCGCCGCGTCGGGACCGGCGCGTTCAGCTTCCGGAGATGGGCGTCGCATCCGCTCCGGCAAAGGGCTGGCCCGTCGATTGTTCTGCGATCTCCCAAAGCCGTGCCGCGATGGCGGGATCATTGGCCTCGCCTGTGATCGCCGCGGGCGCCGGAAAGCCCCTGATCTCGCGCCAGCCATCGGGGCCGTAATAGCCTGCATTCGCGACATCGGCGGCCGTCGCGGCATGGAGCGTCGGCAAGGCGCCTGCAGTCGTCGACTGGCTGAGCAGCGGTGCCAGCAAAGGCACGAGCCGCCAGAATGCTCCCGAAATTCCGCTGCGCCCGTCCGCAGGACCGTTCGCGATTAGGTCGCTCGTCGCCCAGCCGGGATGCGCGGCGAGGCTGGTCAGGCCCCAGCCCTCCCGTTCGCTGCGGCGCTGCAGCTCCAGCGCGAAGATCAGCATGGCGAGCTTCGACTGGCAGTAGGCCTTCCACGGATCGTAGCGCCGCTCGCCCTGGAGATCGTCGAAGTCGATCCGGCCCCGACGATGGGCGAGACTGCTGAGCTGGACGGTTCGCGCACCGGGGCTGCGCCGAAGCAGCGGCAGCAGATGGCCGGTCAGGGCGAAGGCGCCGAGGAAATTGGTGCCGAACTGCATCTCGAAGCCGTCGACTGTCGTCTTGCGGGTCGGCAGCGCCATCACCCCGGCATTGTTGACGAGGATGTCGAACTGGTCATACCGCGCAGCGAAAGCCCCGGCGAAGGCGGCGATCGAGACGAGGTCGGCCAGGTCGAGCTCCATGAAGGAGATGGCGGCGCCCGGCGACGCGGCCTCGATCCGCGCCACGGCCTGTTCGCCCTTGGCGGGATCGCGGCCGGCGAGCACGACTTCGGCGCCAGCCTGCGCCAGACCCAGCGCGGTCTCGAAGCCGAGGCCACCGGTCCCGGTGACGATGGCGAGCCTGCCGCCCTGCGGCGGGGTGTCGGCGGCGGTCCGGTTACGGGTCACGATTATTCCGCCGCCTCGGCGGCCTTGGCTTCCCAGTCCAGCAGCTTGCCCGGGTTCATCAGGCCGTAGGGATCGGCGAGGCGCTTGAACTCCGGCTGCGGCGCGTCGGTACGCTTCCATCCGGCATTGTTGAGCACCCATGTATGCGGGTTCGAGGCCTGGATGCCGGCCTCCTCGGCTTGGCCCATGATCTCGTGAAGGCGCTCCGGCGTGGTGAATCGCACCAGCGGCAGGCTCGAATGATAGACCTTGCCCTGCCGGCGCTGGAATTCGATGTGGAAGATCACATCCTCGCGGAATTTTTCCTCAGCCCAGTCGAGCAGTTCCAGGTTGCGGCCCGGCGGGAAGCGCAGTTGCAGATAGGTGATCGCCGGATCGACCTTCAGCGCATGCAGCGTGGTGTGGTTCCAGGTGTATTCGTAGAGCGGCCCCGGCGCCCCCTTCTCGCGATGCTCGCCGAAGGCGGCCGCTCGCGCCCCCTCGGCATCGCGCCGGAAGGTGACGGTGCCGCCCATCTCGGCGACCAGCCGGTCGAGCTCTTCGCCCTGCGGCTCCGACACGATCAGGATGGCGAAGGCCTTGTTCTGCCCGAGATAGGGGCCGAGCCGGCGCAGATAGGGCGCGATGGCAGGTGCGTGGATGCTGACCAGCTTCTTGGCGATGCCGTCGCATTCGGTGAAGGCCTGGCCGAAGGCGGCGGCGGCCTTGAGGCTGTCGAAAGTCGCGATCCGCTCGGCCCAGGCATGGGCCGGCGCGAGCGGCACCTCGACCTGCGTGATGATGCCGTTGACGCCATAGGCGTGCATCACCTTGAGGATGTCCTTGCCCCGGAGTTCGATCAGCCGTGGCTCCGGTTCGACCGTCATCACCTCCAGCGCGATCACGGCGCCGAGATTGTCGATCTGGCCCCAGGTGCAGGAGCCGGCCCCGGCCGCGCCGCCGGCGACGAAGCCGCCGATCGTCGCCTGCGCCCGCGTTGAGGGATGCATCCGCAATTCCTGGCCCAGCGGCCAGAGCGCCTTGTCGATGTCGAGCAGGTTCGCGCCGGCCTCGAAGCGCCCGGCGCCGAGGCTGGTCGAGACGATGCGGTTCAGCCGGGTCAGGTTGACCACGACGCCGCCTTCCAGCGGCACGGCCTGGCCGTAATTGCCGGTGCCGCCGCCGCGCACCGTCAGCGGCACGCGATGGCGGGCACAAGCCGAGGCGACGCGGGCGAGCTCGGCCTTGTCGCGCGGCAGCACGATCAACTCGGCCTGCTTGCCCTCCAGATCGGGCTTCAGCACCGGCGAGAACCAGAAGAAGTCGCGGCTGTGCATGCGCAAGGACGGCGCGTCGTCATAGATCGTCAGGTCGGACAAATCGGCGCGCAGCGCGGCGAGGGCAGGGCGGGTCATGACGCTCCGGGGCTGAAAGGTTGACGGGAGCTTAACGCTCCAGGCGATTCAGGAAAGCCCAGGCCCGATCGCGGGTCTAACGGGCGCCCGAATCTGCCGCTCGGGCAGGCAGTTGCACCTTCTCTGTGCGCAGACGCGTCTTGCCGCATTTCCAGCCTGCCTCCCTGCATGGCATAGCTATTGCTCGCCCGCGACCAACGGCATGATCGTGCCACTGAGCTTGTTCCAGGGAGTTCCAGCATGACGATGAAATATCGCATCGACCGGCGCGCCGCGCTCGGTCTCATCGGCGGCTCGGCCGCCTCCATGCTGATCCCGATGCCGGGTGCGCGCGTCAACGCGCAGACGCTCGACAAGGTCTCCTACCAGACCAACTGGCGCGCCCAGGCGGAACATGGCGGCTTCTATCTCGCGGCCGCCAACGGCATCTACAAGAAATACGGCATCGACGCCGAGATCAGGCCCGGCGGCCCGCAGCAGAACCCCTCGCAGCTCCTGCTCGGCGGCCGCGTCGACATGATCATGTCGAACTCCTTTGAGGCGATCCGCTATGCGCAGGAGAACATCCCGTTCCTCTGCATCGCCTCGATCTTCCAGAAGGACCCGCAGGTGCTGATCTCGCATCCGGGGCAGGGCAATGATTCGCTGGCCGCGCTCAAGGGCAAGCCGATCCTGGTCGGCGCCGCCGGGCGAACCAGCTACTGGCCCTTCCTGAAAGCGAAGTTCGGCTACTCGGACGAGCAGATCAGGCCCTACACCTTCAACATGGCGCCGTTCCTCGCCGACAAGACGATCTCGCAGCAGGGCTTCCTGTCCTCGGAGCCATTCGCCATCCTGAAGCAGGGCGGGGTGACGCCGGTCGTGCACCTCATCGCCGACGCCGGCTTCGAGAACTACAACACCACGATCAACATCTCGCAGAAGATGGTCGCCGAGAAGCAGGATCTGGTGCAGCGCTTCGTCACCGCCTCGCTGGAGGGCTGGGCCGCCTATATGAAAGGCCAGGACGTTGCGGCCGCCAACGCCCAGATCCTGAAGGACAATCCCGACATGGATCAGGAGAAGATCGACTACGCCGTCAAGGTGATGAACGAGAAGGGCATCGTGCTCTCGGGCGATGCGCTGACCATGGGGATCGGCGCGATGACCGATGCGCGCTGGGCCAATTTCTACAAGCAGATGGCCGATGTCGGCGTCTTCCCGGCCGGCATCGACGTGAAGAAGGCTTACAGCCTGGAGTTCGTCAACAAAGGCGTCGGGAAGGCCTAAGGCTTCGCACACCGTCATCCCGGCTCTTCGCTTCGTTCCAGCCGGGATGACCAATCTGACAGAACGGATCATCAGGCGTTGGACACAGCCTATCTGAATACCTCGCATGCCGTCCGCAGCAGCGACGCCAAGCCGCTCGTTTGCATCCGCCATGTCTCGAAGCAGTTCGCTAATGGCACGCTCGCCGTCCGCGACGTCGATCTCGATCTCGGCTCTGGCCAGTTCATCAGCCTGCTCGGTCCGTCGGGCTGCGGAAAATCGACGCTGTTGCGCATGGTCGCGGGGCTTGGCGCGCCCTCGACCGGCACGATCGAGTGGCCGACGACGACATATGATGCGTCCGGCAAGCCCGAGCGCGATCTCGGCTTCGTCTTCCAGGACCCGACACTGATGCCCTGGGCGACAGCGCTCGCCAACGTGATGATGCCGCTGACGCTGAAAGGCGTGCGCCGGGGCGAGGCGGAGGGGCGCGCCGCCGAGATGCTGGCGCTGGTCGGCCTCAAGGGCTTCGAGGGCTCCTATCCGCGCGAGCTTTCCGGCGGCATGAAGATGCGGGTCTCGATCGCGCGTGGGCTCGTGCTGCGGCCAAAAATCCTTCTGATGGACGAGCCTTTCGCGGCGCTCGACGAGATCACCCGCCACCGACTGAACGACGACCTGCTGGAGCTTTGGTGGAAGGAAAGGTTCACGGCCGTCTTCGTCACCCATTCGGTGTTCGAGTCAGTCTATCTCTCCAAGCGCATCGTGGTGATGGCGGCACGCCCCGGCCGGGTCATGGCCGATCTAGACGTCGACGCACCCTATCCCCGCGACGAGCTCTTCCGCACCTCGCCGGAATACGCCCATCTCTGCCGCGTCGTCTCCGGCAAGCTCAAGGAGGCGATCGGATCGTGAGCGAAACCGTTTTGCCCGCCCATGACGGCACCGACGCCGAAGCCCGCCCGGTCTTCGCCACCGAGCCGCGCATCCTCGGCCTGTCCGCCAGCGCCTGGCCGCGCATCCTCGCACCCATCGTCATCGGCGTGCTGGCATTGACCGCGTGGGAGCTTCTCGTCCGCTGGAAGGAAATCCCGCCCTACATCCTGCCCGGTCCGATCCTGATCGGCCAGACGCTGGTCGCCGACTGGGGCACGCTCTCGACCTCGCTCTGGATCACGTTGCGCATCACCTTCATGGCGCTGGCGGCGGCCGTCATCGTCGGCGTGACGCTCGCGGTGCTGTTCACCCAGTCGAAATGGCTGGAGATGTCGCTCCTGCCCTATGCGGTCGTGCTGCAGGTGACGCCGATCGTGGCGATCGCGCCGCTGATCATCATCTGGGCCGGCGACATCAACCTGTCGCTCCTGATCTGCGCCTGGATCGTCGCCTTCTTCCCGATCCTGTCGAACACGATCCTCGGGCTGAACTCGGCCGACCACAACCTGATCGACCTGTTCCAGCTCTACGGCGCGACGCGCTGGCAGACGCTGCGCCATCTCAAGCTGCCGGCGGCGCTGCCCTATTTCCTCGCCGGGTTGAAGATCTCGGGCGGGCTCGCGCTGATCGGCGCGGTCGTGGCCGAATTCGTCGCCGGCACCGGCGGCAGCGCCTCGGGGCTGGCCTATCGCATCCTGGAGGCAGGCTACCAGCTCAAGATCCCGCGCGTCTTCGCGGCGCTGATCATGATCTCGCTGTCGGGCATCGCGATCTTCCTGGCGACGAGCTGGATCTCGCATCTGCTGTTGCGGCGCTGGCACGAAAGCGCGCTGAAGCGGGAGAATTGAGATGAGCGCCATCCCAGCGCGCAAGCCGAGGCCGGTGCAGCCCTCTCGTCACGACATCGCCGCTCTGACAGCCGAACTTGCCGGAATCCAGCTCATCGACGAGCCGCAAATCGTGCGCAAACGCTCGCGCGACTTTTTCTGGTATTCGCCGATCCTGAACCGCGAACTAGCCGACAAATCCGCCGACATCATCGCCATGCCGCGGGACGAGGCAGAGGTCGTCCGTATCGCCGCCGCCTGCGCGAAGTTGCGCATTCCGCTGACGGTGCGGGCCGCCGGCACCGGCAATTACGGCCAGGCTGTGCCGCTTCAGGGCGGCGTCCTGCTCGACATCACCGCTCTGACCGGGATCGAATGGCAGAAGCCCGGCATCGTCCGCGCTGCCGCCGGCTCGCGCCTGCTCGATATCGACATGGCGACGCGCGCCTCCGGCTTCGAGCTGCGCATGCACCCCTCGACCAAGCGCTCGGCGACGCTGGGCGGCTTCGTTGCCGGCGGTTCGGGCGGTGTCGGCTCGGTGACCTGGGGCGGCCTGCGCGAGCCCGGCAATATCCTGGCTGCGCGCATCGTCACGCTCGAGGAGGAGCCGCGCATCCTCGAACTGCGCGATGACGCGGCCCAGAAGGTCAACCGCGCCTATGGCACGACCGGCATCATCACGGCGCTCGAGATGCCGCTGGCTCCGGCCTGGCCCTGGATCGACGTCATCGTCGCCTTCGACGACTACATGGACGCCTTCAGGGCCGGCTACGAGGTCGCGCTCGCCGACGGCATCGTCAAGAAGCTGGTGACGCCGATCTCATGGCCGATCCCGGGCTATTTCGGCGCGCTGAAACAGCATTGTCCCGAAGGCAGCGCGATCCTGATCTGCATGATCGCCGAGGCCTCGCTCGGGCCGTTCAAGGCGATCATCGGCCGGCGCGGCACGTTGACCTATGAGGCCCCGTCGGAGGAGGGGCCGGGCACCGTCCCACTCTACGAATACACCTGGAACCACACCACGCTGCAATGGCTGAAGAGCGACCGCTCGATCACCTATCTGCAATGCCTGTTCCCGCATGACCGACTGGTCGAGAGCGCCGCCGAGATGATCGCAGCGTTCCCCGACGAGGTGCTGGCCCATCACGAATTCATCCGCTTCGGCGGCAGGGTCACGGCGAGCGCGCTGCCGATCCTGCGCTACACCTCGCCGGAGCGGCTGGACGAGGTCATCGCGCTGCATGAGGAAGCTGGCGTGATGATCGCCAACCCGCATGTCGTGTCGCTGGAGGCCGGCAGTCGCCACAAGCGCGCCGATGCCGACCAACTCGGCTTCAAGCGCGAGGTCGATCCCTACGGGCTGCTCAATCCGGGGAAGATGGCGAGCTTCAGCGCCGCCGATCAGGCGAAATAGGCGAGCTTTCTCTCATCGGCCATGGCGTCGATCTCGCGCAGGCCCGCTTCGGAGGTGGCTGTGAGAGAGGGCTGCGACTCAGGCTCGATCTCGACCGGAGCCGCGGACATGCTGTCCTCGATGTCCTCGAAGACGATGTCCTCGTTGAGCAGGGTGCTGACTTGCAGCTTGAGCTCGGCCGTCGGCCGCGCCGGCACGCTGCGCGGCTCTGCCAGCACTGAGACCGGCGCTTCGTCGATCTCGACGATCTCGATGTCGTCATAGGCGCTGAGTGGTGCCGCCGGCGGCAGGTTGAGGATTGGAGCGGGCGGTACGACGGCGGGCTCCGGCCTCGCCTGGGCGGTGTCGCAGAAGGCGCGCAGGCTCGAATCGAGCATGGCGATGGTGTCGGCGATCTTGCCGATCTGCTGCCCAGTCCCTTCGACGATCGCGGTCGCGGCGTAGATTTCGGTGGCGCGCCGGTCGAGCCGGTCGCAGAGGCCGTCGTCAGCCCCCGCTTCGCGCAGGCTCCAGGCGACTTCCTGGACATGCTCCGTCGCCGCCGAGATCGCGGCCGCCGCGTTCTCGATGCGGGCGGCCAGGCCGGAGGAGGGCTCGCTGGCACGCCCGCTGATGCGCTCGAGATCGAGCCGGAGATCGGCGATCAGCGCCGCCGCCTCGTGCAGATTGGGCTCGCCGACCGCAGGCGTCGCGCCGACGCCGACCACCCGCTCGATCCGCTCGATCGCGCCGAGAAGCTGCACCGTGTCGGCCTGGCGGTTGCGCTTGGCGAATTCGGCCATGAACCAGCGCCCGCGCGCGGTCTCCATCACAGCCGAAGCGATGGCGTCGTAGTCGGCTTCGCTAAGCGGTGTCAGCGAACGCGCTTCGCTCATGGCCAACCTGCTCGTCGGGGACTGGCCGAATCAGCATTCGCCAGTCGAGATGCACCGCCTCGGAACCTGCCTCACGATTGCTTAAGGAATTGCTGCCAGCGCGATGCCGCCCGCCCTCTCCAGTGCCGAAACGCAAGGCCGGGGCATCGCGACGCGGCTTGCGCTCGTCCACGCGCTGACCTTTCTCGGCGTCGGCTTCTATTTGCCGTTCTTCCCGCTCTGGCTCGCAGCGAAGGGATTGAGCGACGCTCAGATCGGCCTTGTGCTGTCGATCCCGATCGTGACGCGCATCGTCGCCGCGCCCGTCATTGCCGGGCTGGGCGATCGCCGGGTCAAGGCGGTGCATCTGCTGGCCGGTCTCAATCTGATCGCCGGCCTGCTCTATCTAGCCTTGATCCCAGCCGAGGGCGCGCTCTGGATCGGGCTGACGCTGTGGCTGAACGCGATTGCGCTGTGCGGCGTCATCCCGCTCGCCGACGCCCTTACGACGGCGCAGGTCAGGGCTGGTGCGCGGCTCGACTACGGCCGGGTCAGGCTATGGGGCTCGGTCAGCTTCCTCGGCGCCAACCTGCTCGGCGGTTATCTCGTGGCGGGGCAGGGCGTCACGATCGTGCCGCTGGCGCTGGCCGCGAGCGCGGGCCTCGCGGCGCTGGCGGCGCTGTCGGCGCCAGACATTCCCGCACGGCAGGCGACGGTGGACGATGATGCCGACGCCGGCGGCCGTTTCCCCGCAGCCTTCTGGTTTGCCGTCGCCGCTGCCGCCTGCATCAACGCGACCCATGCGGCAGTCTACGGCTTCGGCTCGTTGCATTGGCGCGGCCTCGGCTTCGGGGACACGGTGATCGGTGCGCTTTGGGCCGTCGGCGTAGTGGCGGAGATCGGGCTCTTCCTGTTCTGCGGCGGCATCGTCGCTCGTGGTGTTGCCGGTCTCGCCTGGATCGCCGCCGGTGCCGGCGCCGCGATCGTGCGCTTCAGCTTGATGGCGCTCGATCCTGGGCTGCCGGCGACGATCCTGTTGCAGATCCTCCATGGTGCATCGTTCGGCTGCACCCATCTCGGCATTCTGGCCGTGGTCTCTGCGCTGGCCCCGTATGGTCGCCGCGCCGCCGCTCAGGGGCGGCTCGTCGCGGCGGGAGCGCTCGCGAGCGCGCTGATGACAGCCGTCGCCGGCTATCTCTATCAGCGCCACGGTGCGCTCGCTTTCCTGGGCATGACCCCGCTGGCACTGCTCGGGCTTCTCTGCCTCGCGCTTGCCAAGCGCCATTGGCCCGGCGATACAGGCTGACGGGGCGGAACTGGATCGATCGGGCGGCGTTGCGGAGTGGTCGTGCGGCCGCCGTGCGTCCGCAGGGGTATCACGGACACCGATGGCGAGCCTCGACAGCGCCGAACCGCAGGCGATCTATCGCGACGACGCCGGAACCCTGGCGGTGGCGCTCGCGGGATCGTGGAGTGCCGAGCGCGCGCCGCGCATCGAGGCGCTGGTCGATGAGATCGCCGCGCGCGTCGCGGAAGCGAAGGCCGCGCGGCTCGACCTCACCGCCGTCGCTCGGCTCGACACGCTCGGCGCCTATGTCCTGAACCGCTTCAAGCTGCGGCAGGAGGCGGAGGGCGCCGCCGTCGAGATCGTCAGCGAACGGCCAGAGCACGCGATCCTGCTCGCCGAGATTCCGGGTGCGAGCCATGAGGCACCGCGCCAGCCCGGCCATTTCGGCGTCGTCAGCGTGCTGGTCGACATCGGCGCGTCGGTCGTCAATTTCGGGCGCGACATGGTCGGCGGTGCGATGTTCCTGGGCGAAGTCGTCGTCGGCGCGGCCGGCGTCGTTCTGGGCCCGCGCAAGTTCCGCGGCCCTTCCCTCGTCAACCAGATCGAGCTGATCGCCTTCAACGGCGCCCCGATCATCATGCTGATCTCGTTCCTGGTCGGCTGCATCGTCGCCCAGCAGGGTATCTTCCAACTCCAGCAGTTCGGCGCGACCGCTTTCGTCGTCAACCTGACCGGCATCCTGATCCTGCGCGAACTCGGCGTGCTCCTGACCTCGATCATGATCGCTGGCCGCTCGGGCTCGGCCTTCACCGCCGAGATCGGCTCGATGAAGATGCGCGAGGAGATCGACGCATTGCGCGTGATGGGGCTCGATCCGATCGAGGTCTTGGTCGTCCCGCGCATTCTGGCGCTGATCATCTCGCTGCCGATCCTGACCTTCATCTCGGCCATGTCCGGCCTGACCGGGGCGGCACTCGTCGCCTGGCTCTATGGCGGCATCGGCGTCGACACCTTCCTCGCCCGGCTGCAATCTGTGATCACCTGGAAGCATTTCGCCGTCGGCCTCATCAAGGCCCCTTTCATGGCCTTCGTCATCGGGCTGATCGCCTCGATCGAGGGCCTGGCGGTCAAGGGCTCGGCCGAATCGCTCGGCCGTCAGGTCACGGCCTCGGTCGTGAAGTCGATCTTCATGGTCATCGTCGTCGACGGCCTCTTCGCCATCTTCTTCGCATCCATCAGTTTCTGAGGGCCGTATTTCGACGATGAATGCTCATCCGACCGGCGCAGACGGGCACGAACCCGCGACCGGCATGCCCCAATCCAGCACGGATGGCGAGGTCGTCATCCGCGTCCATGACCTCAAGGTCGCCTTCGGCGACAAGGTGATCATGGATGGGCTTGATCTCGACGTGATGCGCGGCGAGATCCTCGGCTTCGTCGGCGGCTCCGGGCAGGGCAAATCCGTGCTGACGCGCACCATCCTCGGCCTGGTCCGCAAGCAGCGCGGCACGATCGAGGTCTTCGGCGAGAATGTCGACGGGCTCGACCTGGCGAAGAAGCGCGCACTGGAACGCCGTTTCGGCGTGATGTTCCAGCACGGCGCGCTGTTCTCGGCGCTGACCGTGAAGCAGAACATCCAGGTGCCGATGCGCGAATACCTCAAGCTCTCGCCGGCGCTGCTCGACGAGATGGCGATGGTCAAGCTCGACCTCGTCGGGCTGAAGCCTGACGCCGCCGACAAGGCGCCCTCCGAACTCTCCGGCGGCATGATCAAGCGCGCTGCGCTCGCCCGCGCGTTGGCGCTCGACCCCGAGATCGTCTTCCTCGACGAGCCGACCTCCGGGCTCGATCCGATCGGCGCCGCCGAATTCGACGAGCTGATCATGACCCTGAAGCAGACTTTGGGCCTGACCGTCTTCATGGTAACGCACGACCTCGACAGCCTCTATTCCGCCTGCGACCGGATCGCCGCGCTCGCGGACAAGCGGGTCATCGCGGTCGGGCCGATCGCCACCATGCTGGCGTCGGATCATCCTTGGCTGAAGGCCTATTTCGGTGGAGAGCGGGCGCGGGCGCGTATGCCTGCCGCTGCGCAAGGATAGACTGCGGACGATGGAATCGCGTGCCAACTATGCTTTGGTCGGACTGTTCACGCTGGCTGTGCTCGCTGCCGTGTTCGGGTTCGTCTACTGGTTCAACAGCGGCGGCGCCGGCAAGCGCCAGGATGTGCGCGTGATCTTCTCCGGCACCGTCACCGGGCTCGGCCGCGGCTCGAGCGTGCTGTTCAACGGCTTGCGCGTCGGCGAGGTCACCCGGATCGAGCTCCAGCCCGACGATCCGCGCCGGATCTACGCGGTGATCTCGGTCGACGGCTCGACGCCGCTGCGCATCGACACTCGTGCCCGCATCGAGGCGCAGGGTCTCGCCGGCGTCGTCGCGGTGCAGTTGCTCGGCGGCGATCCCAATTCGCCGGTCCTGACGGCGCAGAACGGCCAGCCTCTCCCCGTCATCGTGGCCGAGCGCTCGGAATTCCAGGACATCCTTGAGACCGTCCGCACCATCGCCAAGCGCGCCGAGGACGTGCTCGGCAGCGTCGAGACGTTGGTCAAGGAGAACTCCGGCTCGATCAGCAACACGGTCAAGAACGTCGAGAAGTTCTCGGCCGCGCTCGGCAACAATTCAGAGAACGTCGACAAGCTGATGAAGAGCTTCGGCACCGTCGCCGACACCATCACGCCGGTCGCGCAGAAGCTCGGCACGCTGAGCGACGAATTGACCGACGTCGTGCGCGCCATCGACGAGAAGAAGGTCGCGAACATCGTCGACAATGTCGATCGTTTCACCGCGGCGCTCGGCAGCTCGAGCGGCGATGTCGGCAAGGCGGTCAAGGACGTCGCCTCGATCACCGACAAGCTCAACCGCGCCGCCGACCAGGTCGAGGGCGTGCTGAAGGCGGCGCAGACCTTCCTCAACACCGCCGCGGGCTCGGAGGGGCGCAGCGCCTTCCAAGAGGTCGCCGATGCCGCCAAGTCGATCCGCGTGCTCGCCGACAATCTCGACAAGCGCACTGCCGAGATCACGTCGGGCATCAACCGCTTCACCGGCCCGGGCTTGCGCGACATCGAAGCGCTGGCGAACGAGGGCAAGAAGACACTGACCGACATCAACCGGACGCTCCGCAGTGTCGAGCGCAACCCGCAGCAGTTCATCTTCGGCGGCAAGCCGTCGCTCCCGCAATATGGTGGATCCCGCTAGGCCATGACGACGTCGTTCCCACCATCGCCTGCGCTCGCGCGCCGCGTCGCCACCCTGTCCTGCCTCATGGCCGGCGCCTTGCTGCTGGCCGGTTGCGGCGGCGGCGCGACGCCGACGACCTACGACCTCTCGGCCCCACGCGCGGTCGGCCGCGTCGGTGGCGGCGCAGCGATGGTGGTGGCCGAGCCGAGCACGGTGCAGGCGCTCGATTCCGACAAGATCGTCGTCAAGGATTCCACGGGCGCGCTCTCCTTCACTGGTGGCGGCCAATGGGCCGACCGGGTGCCCAAGCTCGTCCAGACCCGCCTGATCCAGACCTTCGAGAATGCTGGCAGGCTGGCCTCGGTCGCGCGGCCGGGCGAGCGCATCGTGCCCGACCTGCAGCTCAACACCGACATCCGCAGTTTCAACATCGATACCGCCGCCGGTGCGGCCGTAGTCGAGATCACCGCCAAGCTCGTCGGCGACCGCTCCGGCAAGGTCCAGCGTGCGCGGCTGTTCTCGGCCCGCGTCCCGGCCTCGGCGGGCGATGCCGGAGCGGCGGCCCAGGCGCTCGACCGGGCGCTGTCGCAGGTGCTGATCGAGATCGTGCGCTGGGCGCGCTGACGCAGGCTCGGGCCGTTCGAAGCGCGCAGCCGCCCTTTCAGGATCGACGCTCCGCCTTGGCAAGCGGTCTCGCTCGTCGCCGGCTGACGAAATCGGTGCTCTCAGTCCGGTTCGGCGAGCTGCTTAGCCCGACCGATTGATCGCCGGCAGGCCTGCGGCCGCCGAAGTGGTTAACCGTCCGTTGATCCCCCTCGGATCTACTACCTCAGATTGGAGGTGGGTATGATTCGTGTATTCAAACGCGCAGTGATGACGTCCTGCTTCGCTCTGCTGTCGAGTGCGGCCTTGGCGCAGGCCTTCGACGCCGGACGGATGGAGAGCCCGGGCGCAGGCGAAACGATCGCCGTGACCCCGGTCATCGGCTATCTGCGGAGCGTCGCGACCGAGAGCGTCTACGATCCCGCCAACCGATCGAACAAGATCAGCCAGCTCGACTGGAAGGCCGACGCCGTCACGCTGGGCGGCCGTGCCGCCGTCCGGCCCTTCGAGGGCGTCACGCTGCGTGGCAGTATCTGGGCCGCCGTGTCATCCGAAGCCGATATGCGAGACCGCGATTGGCTGCTCGGCTATCAGGGCGCCGATTCCTGGACTCACCAGTCCATCCATCCAGACACGCGCGTCGCCAAGGCCTGGCAAGCCGATGTCAGCGCGGCCTACACGCTGGGAAATGTCGGCGACGTCGCCGTCGCGGCGCTGGCGGGCTTCCGGCACTACGACGTGAAATACCGTGCCTATGGCGGCAGCTACATCTATTCGGTGAATGCTTTCCGCGACACTGTCGGGACGTTTGATCCGAGCCGGCTGGGAATCTCCTACAGGCAGCAATGGGACACGCCCTATCTCGGGCTTGGAGCCTATTATCGCGGGGAAACCCTGTCGGCCGCGGCTGAAATCTACGGCAGCCCGGCCAGCTACGGGCACGACCGGGACTATCATGCCTTGCGCTACACGCTCTTCACCGAAAAATTCGTGCCCACGACGATGATCGGCGCGAGTTTGGGTATCGATTACCGGCTCAACTCTGTCTTCTCGCTCGCGGGGCGCGTCGATTACACCAAATATGTCGAAGCGGCAGGCGGCACACGGATTTATGATGGCAGGACAGGTCGGTTCATTCGAATCCCGAAGCCCGGAGCCGGTGCGGACGCCGAGACGCTCAACGTCTCGCTGGGCGTGAAGGCGAAAATCTGACGCCGGCAGGTATCGAGGTTGTCCGGGGCGCGGCGGTCCTTGGCCGCCTCGCCGAGCCGGCCCTCAGGCGACCTGCGGTCGCCAGGCGATGACGCCCTCGGTCCGCGCCCGGACATCGGGCAAGGCGAGACAGCTCGCGACGGCCTCATAGCCGGGTGCGCCCCGATATGGCGCCACCTGTATCGGCGGGCTGTGATTGGCAGGGCAGAACAGGACGGCCTCGCCTGGGCCGAGTGCGGCGAGATCGAGGATGACGCTGGAGCGCGTCAGCAGGAACAGGGGTCGTGCCGACGGATCGCGACGTCGCAGATGGGCGATCATGGCCTCCTGCGTCGCATGATCCAACCCTTGCTCGACCATGTCGACGACCAGCGCGCCGCTGTTTTCTGCCTCCAGTCCGATGACAAGGGCGACCAATGCCTCCGATATCGTGGCGCCGTCCTCGACGAGCCAGGTGAGTGTGCGGTCGACCAGCGCCGCGAGGCTTGCATCGCCATCAAGGCGCGCGCGTGGTTCCACGTCGCCGTCCAGCAGCCGATCGAGACCCAGGAATCCGGCATCCGGCAGGACCTCCGCAAGGCGCCTTGCAAGCCGTGTCTTGCCGCTGCCCAAAGGGCCGGTGATGTAGGTCAACGGCCTGATCTGATGCAGTTCGAAGCGCTCGCCGCCCCACGGCCATGGCAGGTCGAACGCGACCGCGACGCTGCCGACCGGCTCCAGCATCCTGGCCAGGACTCCCGACGCCGGCGGCCGCCCCTGCGCCAGATCGATGCGCAAGCCACGGACGGTGTCGATCGTGGCGGCGGACCGGCGCATCTGCTCTTCCAGCCCGGTCTGATGGGCGGCGAGTGCCGTCTCCAGTTCCGAGGCATGGCCGGCCAGCACCCGTGCCACCTGGGCAAGACTGAGCCCCAGAACACGCAGGGCGACGATTTCGCCGAGGCGGGTCATCTCGTCTGGACCATAGGCTCGCCACCCGGCGGCGCTGCGCGTCGGCGTGATGAGGTCGCGCTGCTCGTAGAGCCGCAGGGCCTTGGCGGACACGCCGAGCCGCGCCGCGGCTTCGGACGGGTTCAGGAAGCGGGCGGAAGCGTTCACGAATCACCTCGGGTTGTGGCTGATCGCTCACCTTGTCGAGGCAGCCGCAGGGGCCGGGTCAATCCCCTGCGACGGAAAAAGGCCACCCGGTTGGGGTGGCCCTTCTTCTGTTCAGCAAAGCCGTGAGTCTCTACTCGAACCGTCCGCTGGCATGGGCCAGCATGGTGTAGACCTTGCCGGTCTCCGAGGTGAGGTATGTCTTCGCCACCATCGAGTCGCGGTCGTCCTTGGCCGCCTCGCCGAGCAGGCGCTCGAACTCGTCGATATAGCGGTCGACCGTTTCCTTGAACTCGGCGTCGCGGCGGTATTTGCGCCGGATCTCGTCGAAGGTCTGCTGGCCCTGCAGGGTGTAGAGCCGGCGCGTGAAGACGTTGCGCTCACCGCGCTTGTAGCGCTCCCAGAGGTCGACCGCGGCGTCGTGATCGATCATCCGGGCGATGTCGACCGAGAGCGAATCAAGCTTCTCGATCGAATGCGCGGTCGGCCGCGACGGCTCGGCCGGCTTCGTATCCTCGCGCGAGGCGCGATTGAGCAGGTCCGACAGCCAGCCCGCCTTGGCCGGTTGCTGCTGGCTGGGAGCGGTGGCGGCCGGCTCCGGAGCCCGGCGCGGCAGTTCCTGCTGCGGGGCAGGGCGCAGGGTCAGTGCCGGCCGTGGTTCGAGGCGCGGCTCGGGCCGGGCCGGTTCCGGATCGGCGTCGAGCGAAGGACGCAGCGCGAGCGGCGCTTCGCTGACGACCGGCAGCCGCGCCTGCGTCACCGCCGTGTAGGTCGGCGTCGGCGGCAGGTTCGCGACCGTGGGCCGCTGCGGCGGGGGGGCGGATGCCGGCTGGGTCACGTCGCGGCCGCGGCCGGATTTGGTGACGATCTCGGTCAGCTCGTTCAGCGCCTTGATCTGCTCGGCGACGACGCGGCGCATCGCCGAGGTCGACTCCTGCGTCTCGCGCGGCAGTTCGAGCACGCCGCGGGCGAGTTCGGCGCGCGTCGCCTGCAGCTCGCGCTGGATCTCGATGGTGACGGCGCGCATGTCCTGCGCCGCGCTCTCGAAGCGCTCGGTGACCTTGCCGAGATCGCCGCCGATCTCGTTGGCGACCTGCTCATAGGCGGTGCGCAGCGCATGCGCGGTGCGCTCGCGCTCCTTGCCGGTCGCGACGCGGATCAGCTCGAACTGCTGGGAGATCGCCTCGGTCGTCTTCTCGGCCGACTGGCTGAGCACGCCGCCGATCTGCCGGGCGCGGCTTTCGGCCGTGCTCAGCGAATCGTCGATCAGCGCCGCGAAGGAGCGCGTGATCGATTCGACGTCGTCGGTCCGGCTGGCGATGAGGCCGTGCAGCTCCTCGAGCGTGTCCTTGCGCTCGGCCAGCGCCTTGCCGACCCGCGCCTCGACCTGTTCGAGCCTCGTCGCGACGGAATGCAGTGCCGAGGTGCTGGCCTGCGTCGCCTCGCTGAGCGAGGCGCCCTTTTCGTCGAGAGCGCCGACGAGAGCGGTGGTCTGGCGCAGCGTGCCCTCCGAAAAGGCCTTGAGCTCGCCGACCTGCGCCGCGACTTGGGCGGAGGCACGCGAGGTCTCCTCCATCACCGTCGCGATCACGCTCTGCAATTCGCCGACGCGCGTCGACAGGCTGCTCTCGACGGCGACGAGATTCTTGTTCGCGCCGGTGACGATCTGCTGCATCAGCTGATTGGCCTCGCCGAGGCGGCCGAGCATACCGCCGAGCTCGCCGCGAAGCTGCTCGTTGGTGTTGACCAAGGCGTCGATCGACTGGCGCGTACCGCTCTCCAGCGTCTCGCGCAGGCCACCGGACGAGGCATCGAGCGCCGCCGTGATCGCGTCGCCGCGCTCGCGCAAGCTGCTCACCATGGCCGAGCCGCGGCTCTCGATCGCGCGCACGACGCTGTCGGCGACGCTCGCGACTTCGCTGGCGATGGCCTCGCCGCGCTGGCCGAGCTGGCCGATCAGGCCGGCACCCTTCTCGTCGAACAGCACGCGCAGCTCTTCGGTGCGGGCGCCGAGCGCCGCGGTGATCGCGTCCGACTTGGTCTGGAGCTGGCTGGCGAAATCCTGGCTGCGCGTGTCGAGCGCACCGGAGACGCTGTCGAGCCGATTGACCACGCGCTCCTCGAAGCGCGCCACGCTCTGGTCGAGCGTATCGGCGATCTGGAGCGCCCGGCCGCCGAGCGTGGTGTTGATGGTGTCGGCCTTCTCGTTGAGCGTGCGGGTCAGCGCCTCGCTCTTGGAGGTGACGACCTCGCCGATCTCGTCGGCCTTGGCCGCGAGCGCGCGGGTGACCTCGCGGCCGCCCTCGGCCAGCACGCGGGCGATGTCGACCGTGCGCTCGACCAGCGCCTCGTTCAGCGCGGTGGCGCGCGAGCCGAGATTGCCGTCGATCCGTGCGATCAGCCCGTCGAGCGAGTTGCCGATCTCGGCACTCTTGGCGCTGGAGCGCTCCTCGAAGGTCTTGATCTGGCTTTCCATCGCGGCGGCAGCCTCGCCGGCGCGCAGCGCCATGATCTCGGCGGCTTCCGTCGAGCTCGTGCTGACGCGCTGCGCCAGGGAATGGCCTTCCTCGGCCAGCAGGCGCTCGACCTGGGCCAGGCGGCTCGTCACCGTGTCGCTGAAGTTCAGGGCGTCCGCCGCGATCCGGCTCGCGAGCTGGCCGCCCTTGTTGAGCAGGATGTCCTCGAAGGCAGCGAGCCTTGCGCCGAGGCCGGTCTCGATCTCGCGTCCCTGCGTGTCGAACAGCTTGACCAGCGCGTCGTGGCGCAGCGCCAGTTGCTCGTTCAGCGCCTGCGAGCGGCCCTCGACCGAGCGCAGCATCGCTTCCGCATTGGCGGCGAGCGCCTCGTTGACGCGTCCACCCTGCTGGGTCAGCGCCAGCACGATCTCGCGGCCGGTGCCGGCCAGCATCGTCCGCGCATCCTCGGCATGGACGGTGAAGGTCTCGCGCAAGCCCTGCGTCGCCTCGGCGACGCGCTCGGCGACCTGGCGGCCGTCGACATTGATGGTTGCGGTGAGGGCGCGGGTGGCATCCCCCATGCGCCGCGCCAGATCCTCGCTCTGCTCGCCGAGCAGGCCGTGGACCTCGCGGCCGGCGGAGACGAGGTCTCGCGTCATCGCCTCGCGCTGCGAACCGAGCAGCGCGCCGACCTCGTCGCCGGCCTCGGTGAGCTTGGCGAGGAAGCCGCTCTGCTGCGTCTCGAGGGCGGTCTGCGCCGTCTCAGCCGCGTTGCGGACGCGGCCGGCCAGGGCCTCGCCTTGCGAATCGAGCAGCTCGTTGACGTTCGCGCCAGCCTCGTCGAGCCGCGCGATCAGCGCTGCGCTGCGCTCGGCAAGGACGCCGTGGACGGAGCGGCCGACATCGGTGATGCGGGTGACCAGGGACTGGCTCTCATTGCCGAGCAGGTCCTTCAGTTCGAGCCCCGCCTGCGAGACTGAGACGGTCATCGCTCCGGCCTGCTCTTCCAGCAGCGCGCCGATGCGCGAACCGGTTTCCGAAAGGCGGGTGATCAGGGCCGAACTCTGGGCGCCGATCAGCCCGTCGACTTCGGCCCCGGCCTGGCTGATCCGCTGTGCCAGCGCGTCGCCCTGACGGCCGACCAGCCCGTCGATCTGCTCGCCCGCCTGCTGCAGGCGGGAGACGACGGCATCTGCGCGCGAAGCGAGCATGTCGTCGGCATCACGGCTGGCGCCGGTGAGCCGCGTGACCAGCGCTTCGCTGCGTTCCTCGATCGTCCTTGCGGCCTCGGTGCTGGCATTGGCGAGCATCGAAATCATCGTGCCGCTGCGATCGTCGAGCAGCTTCACCGCGTCGGCGCTGGTCTCCGTCAGGAGCGCGACCATCGTGCCGCCGCGCTGGTCGAGCAGGCTCGCGGCCTGCGAGCCGGCATCGGAGATCAGCGACGCGATCGTCTCGCCGCGGCCTTCCAGCAGCTTGACCGCATCCGAACTCGCTCCCGAGACGCGGTCGACCAGCCTGGTCGCCTGCGCGTCGAGCAGGCCGTGCACGCTCTCACCGGTCTCCGACAGGCGTGTCACCAGGCTGCCGCCCTGTTCGGCGAAGAGTCCGTGCACGGTCGCGCCGACCTCGGTGATCCGCGCCGTCAGTTCTTCGCCGTGGCGGCCGACGGTCTCGCCGAGCGCTTTCCCGGCCTCGTCGACACGCAGCACGATCGAGTCGCTGCGCTCTCGCAGCACGTCGTCGACCGTGCGGGCGGTTTCGTTCAGCCGCGAGACCAGCGTCTCACCCTGCGTCCCGATCAGCGTGTTGACGGTTTCGCCGACCTCCTGGAGGCGGGTGGTGATCGCCTCGTTCTGGCGGATCAGCAAGGTGTTCACGCCACGTCCGACATCGGCCAGCCGGGTGGTGACGCTCTCGCCCTCGCTGGCGAGCGAGGACCGCAGCGTCTCGCCGGTCTCGGCCAAGCGGGCGCCGAGCGCCTCGCTCTGCCCTTCGATCAGCGCGACCATGGTGCGGCTCGATGCTTCCAGCCGTTCGGCGACATCGGCGCCGCGCGCCGAGATCTCGCTGGCGAGCGTCTCGCCGGTCGTGCGCAGCGTCTCGTTCACGGTGTCGGCGCGCTGTGTCAGGCTGTCGGCGACTTGGGTACCGGTCTCGCTGATCGCGCGCGTGACCTCGCGCGCGCCGCTCGACAGCTCCTCGGTGAGGACGGCGCCGGTGCGTTCCAGCGAGGAGGCGATGTCCTTGGCGCGACCGTCGAGCATGCTCGACAGATTGTCGCTGGCGCCGGCGAGCCGCTCGCCGACTTCGCCGGAGGTGACCTGCAGCCGCTCGACCAGTTCGTGGCCGCGCCCGCTGATCTCCTCGACCATGCGCTCTCCGGCGCGTCCGAGCGCCAGCGTGATCTGGTCGCCCTTCTCGCCGAGCGAGCCGGTGACGCGGTCGCCGGCCTGCGTCACCGCCTCGGCGATGACGCGGCTGGCGTTGTCCAGATCTTTGGACAGGCTCTCATGCGCGCCGCTGATCGCGAATTTGACGCGCTCGGCATTGCCGACGACGGCCTCGCGCTGGGTGACGAGTTCGTCGATCAGCGAGCGCAACCGGATCTCGTTGTCGGCATAGGCCCGTTCCAGCGTGGCGATCTCGCCGCGCACGATGGTTTCGAGCTCGCCCGCGCGCGCCACTGCACGCTCGATGCCGTCGCCCATGGCGGCGACCTCGCGGCGGATGGTCTGGCTCAGCGACAGCACCGAATCGGCGCCGACGATCTCGGGCTCGGCCAGGCGCAACGCGACCTCGGTCATGGCGCGCGAGACCAGCCGCATCTCCTGTGTCCGGCGATACAACGCCGCCAGCACGAAGAAGAACACGACCGGCGCGCCGACGGCCAGAGCCGCAAGCGTCCACTCCCCGATGGTGAAGGCGGCGAGCCCTTCCGGCAGGCCGTTGGTGAAGGAGCCGAACCGCTGCACCGCGACGAAGGCGGCGCCGCCGAGCCAGGCGAGGGAGGCGAGCGCCGCGAACCAGTACGGCTTCAGAGACGGGCGCGCCGAGAAGGCCTGGACCAGCGTGCTCGAATCGCGGCGGTCGTCATTGGCGACGCGGCTGGTGTCGGGCGCGATGAGCGGGCGCGGCGGCGGCGCGGCTGCAGGCGCGACCGTCACGGGCGTCGGCGTCTCGGGCGCAGACGCGACCGTTTCGAGCTTGGGAAGCTCGATCTTCAGATCGTTCTCGGTCGCCGGAGGCAGCTTCAGCTCGGTGTCGGACTCGGCCTCCGCCTTGGGCTGGTCGAGCCGCAGCGCTTCCTCGATCGCCGACATGGCGGCCTCGGTCGGGTCCTGGAGCTTCTTCTGCCGGGTCATTCTCGCCGCCTCGCAACGCCACTGCCGCTGGGCTCAAACCGAGCAGTTCGCCGATCCGCGCGGGCCGCCTCTGGCCCGGGCACGTCGGCGGACACTGCGCCCATCGTTTACCAATTGAGAAGGGTAGTGGAGGCTTCCGGGGATGGAAACCCATTTGCCAGTTCGATTCACAAACGTCGTTAACGCCTCATTCACCATGTTGGCGCTTGTTTGGATACCAGATCGGGCGCCCCGAGCACGCCCAAATCCAGTCGTAGCTTGAGTCAATCATGTCACAGCCAGCCATCGACCTCGTTCATCTCGCCCGCCAGACCGGTGGCGACCACGAATTGGAGCGCGAGCTCCTTTGCCTGTTCTCCCAGCAATGCGTCCGTCATCTGCGCACCATCCATGCCGCCGAGGACGCCCAGACCCGGATGGACGCCGCCCACACGCTGAAGGGTGCCGCGCGCGCCATCGGCGCTTGGCAGGTGGCCGAGGCGGCCGACCTGATCGAGCGCGAACTCGCCGAGCCCGAACCCCGGCTGCGCCGCACGGAAGCGGCGATGGACGCGCTCGCGCTCGCCGCCGCCGAGGCCCGCGCCGTGGTGTCGCGGCTGGATTGCGCCGCATAGGTTCGCGCCCCCCTTTCCAGCGGCCTTGGAAATGCTCTAAGCGGAAGCTGACGCTCGGCCGCCGGAGTCCATCATGCCCAAGATCACCTTCATCGACGCGAAAGGGGAGAGCCGGACCGTCGAGGGCGAGACCGGTTCGACCGTCATGGAGGTCGCGGTCCGCAATGGCGTGCCCGGCATCGAGGCCGAATGCGGCGGTGCCTGCGCCTGCGCCACCTGCCACGTCTATGTCGACGAGGCCTGGACCGCGAAAACCGGCAGCCCTGAGCCGATGGAGGAGGACATGCTCGACTTCGCCTTCGACGTCCGGCCGACCTCGCGCCTCTCCTGCCAGATCAGGGTCAGGGACGAACTCGACGGCCTCGTGGTGAAGACGCCGGCGCGGCAGGGCTGAAGGCTACTCCGCCGGGGCGAGCAGGGCAGGCGCCATCACCGTCTCGTGGCCCGGCGCAGGATGGCGCGGCACGAGGAAGGCCAGGCTCAGCGAGACCATCGCTACGCCGGCGCCGATATAAAACACGATCGCCGGATCGTGTATCCAGATCAGCCCGAAGGTCACCGGCAGGAACACCGCCGCGATGTGGTTGATGGTGAAGGCGACGGCCGAGGTCGGCGCGATGTCGGCCGGGTCGGCGATCTTCTGGAAATAGGTCCGCTGCGCCAGCATCAGCGTGGTGAAGATGCCGTCGATCACGAAAAGGCCGCCGGCGACGAAATAGCCGGCCCCGGCGAAATGCCCGTGCGTCGCGACCGCATAGCCGACGAAGACCACGACCAGTGAGACGTTCTCGATCTGGATCGTCGCGCGCTCGCCGATGCTCCCGACCAGCCGGCCGAGCAGCGGCCCCATGAAGGTGTTGATGCCATAGGTCGCGAGCAGCAGCGTCGCCGTCGCCGAGACGTCGTAGCCGAAGCGCTCGACCAGCAGGAAGCCGCCGAAGGCCATGAAGATCTGCCGGCGAGCCCCCGACATGAAGGTGAGCGCGTAGTACAGCCAGTAGCGCTTGCGCAGGACGAAGCCGCGGTTCTGCGGAACGGCCCCCTGGAATCGCGGAAACAGGATGAAGGCGATCAGTGCCAGCGCCGCCGTCAGCAACCCGGCGCCGACGAAGATCGCGATGTAGCCGGGCTGGAAGGTCCGCCAGATCACCGCGATCGTGCCGAATGCGAGCAGCTGCGCCATCGCCGAGGCGCCGGCGACCTTGCCGAGCAGGCGCGGCGCCTCCGATTTGGGCAGGAGCTGGAGCTGGAGCGACTGCTGGGCGGTCTCGTAATAGTGGAAGCCGATCGACATCACCGTCGTCGTCAGCAGCAGCCCGACGAGCGACGGATGGAACCCGGTGATGGCGATGCCGATGCCGAGCGTGACGAGGCTGAGATAGGCCAGCACCTGCTCGCGCATGATCCAGAACAGTACGATGGCGGTGAAGGCCAGGAAGCCGGGGATCTCGCGCACCGACTGCAGGATGCCGATGTCGCGGCCGCTGAAACCGGCGGCCTCCTTGGCGAAGTTGTTGAGCAGCGAGGTCCAGCTCGCGAAGCCGAGCCAGTTGATGAAGGCCAGCGTCATCAGGAAGACGGCGGGCGATCGCAGCAGGCGCTGGAAGCCGCGGTCGGAAAGCGGAGCGTCGGTCATCGGCCGGCCTGACAGGGTCTGTGGCGATCCGTCGCTTCTGTGGGCTTCACAGTGCCGGTCGCGAGGCGCGATACTCTTAAGCCATGCCCCGCCAGCGTCAATTCCGCGCCGGCATGGCGATCATGCGCGGGATCGGCGCAGCCGCGCGGGGGCAGCGAAGGAGGACGCCATGTACAAGTCGATTCTGGTTCCCGTCGATCTGGCCGAGGCCGATCTCGCGGCGCCCGCCATCGATGCGGCGGTGGTGCTGGCGAACATCTCCGGCGGCTCGGTCCGCCTCGCCTATGTCCGTTCGCTTGTGCCGATTACCTATATGGAGTTCGTCCCCGCCGATTTCGATTCCGAGCAGCAGAGCGAGGCCGAGACCAAGCTCGCCGGCATCGCGGCCGCGATCCCGCTGCCGCCGGAACGGGTCTCGGCCAAGGTGCTGATGGGCTCGGTCCATGGCGAGATCCTGGCCGAGGCCGACGCGCATGGCGCCGACCTGATCGTGATCGGCTCGCACGAGCCCGGCATGCTGGTCTACGTCATCGGCTCCAACGCCTCGACCATCGTGCGCCGCGCGAAATGTTCGGTGCTGGTGGTGCGGTAGGCGGTTTCAGCCGGGGAGGCCTGATTTCAGCCGACCTGGCACCAGCGCATCAGGCACCTCGCCGGGCGCGAGATCGCGCGGCCGGTTCAGCCGGATCATCGGCACGACCTGCCAGGCAGAGGCGGCCAGCAACAGGACGCCTAGCAGCGCGACGCCGGTCGCACCCTGCGACAGCACTCGCAGGCTGAAATAGGCCAGCATCGCGAGCGACAGGCCACCCACCGCCGCCATCGCCAGCCACAGCGGATAGGGCTTGCCGCCGACGAAGCGGACATGCGGATTGGCCCTGGCGATCGCAGCGGAGAGCGCCGAGACGAAGGCGTGATAGCCGGCATCGTCCCGCTCCATGTCGGTCAGCGAGCGCCAGGATAGATTGCCGAGGCTGAGCGCCTTGCCGTCGGAAAGCCTGAGCTGCGTCTTGAAGCCCTTGGTCGAGACATTGCTCGGCGCATAGAGGAAGCGCACCTGTTCGACGGCTGCGAGCTTGACGTGCTCCACCTTGCGCGTTGTGTCGACCTGGAGCGTGTCACCGTCGAGCCTGTAGGCGATCTCGAAGCCGATCGGGCGCGGGCGCTGGCGCCAGGAGGGAGCAGGGGCTTCTTCTATGGCTTCCATTTGCATGATGGTGAGCCTTAGCGACTCGCAGGTCTCTTGTCGCGTTCTGACGTCCCGTGGTTCATTTCACAGACCGGTAGGCGCCAGAGGTCGCAGAAATGAGCATGAGCGGAGATCGCTGCGAGGACGCGACCAAGCTGCTGAGGCTATTGAGTGAGTTGGAGCAGCAGTTGCTCATGGCGGATGTCCGTCTGTCGCCGTCGAAGGTCGCTGCGTTGCTTGCCGAGGATTTTGTCGAGTTTGGCCGATCCGGACGTATCTACGACCGTGATCAGACGATTGCCGCCCTTGCCGGCGAGCAGCCGGCTGCGGCCCGCCGGGCAGATGATTTTCGCTTGAGCTTGCTCGGCGAGGGCGTCGCGCTCCTGACCTATCGTTCTATTCGGCAGTCGTCATCGAGTTCGCAGGAGCAGCACAGCTTGCGAAGCTCCGTCTGGACAAGGCATCTCGGAAGCTGGCGAATGCGCTTCCACCAGGGCACCGCGATTTCCTAGCGCGCCAGCACCTTCATTGCGCCGTCCAGCCCGTCCAGCGTCAGCGGGAACATGCGTCCGCCCATCAGCGCGCCGATCTGGCGGATCGACTGGGTGTAGCTCCACAGGTGCTGCTGGACAGGGTTGAGCCAGACCGATTTGGCGAACTTGCCGGTGATGCGTTCCATCCAGACCTGGCCGGCCTCCTCGTTCCAGTGCTCGACCGAGCCGCCCGGCATCGCGACCTCGTAGGGGCTCATCGAGGCGTCGCCGACAAAGACGACGCGGTAGTCGGCCGGATAGGTCCGCAGCACCTCGAAAGTCGGGATGACTTGGTCGTGGCGGCGACGGTTCTCCTTCCAGACCCGCTCATAGGGGCAGTTGTGGAAGTAGAAATGCTCGAAATGCTTGAATTCGGCCCGCGCCGCCGAAAACAGCTCCTCGGCCAGTTCGATGTGCCAGTCCATCGAGCCGCCGACGTCGAGGAAGAGCAGAACCTTGACGGCATTGCGTCGCTCGGGCCTGAGCTTGACGTCGAGATAGCCGTGCCGTGCCGTCTCCGAGATCGTATTGTCGAGATCAAGTTCCTCGGCGGCGCCGGTGCGAGCGAATTTGCGCAGGCGACGCAGAGCGATGCGCAGGTTGCGCACGCCGAGCTCGCGGGTGTCGTCGAAATCCTTGAATTCGCGCTGGTCCCAGACCTTCACAGCGCGGAAGTTGCGGTTCTTGTCCTGGCCGATGCGGACGCCTTCGGGATTGTAGCCATAGGCGCCGTAAGGCGAGGTGCCGGCGGTGCCGATCCATTTCGAGCCGCCCTGATGGCGGCCCTTCTGCTCCTCGAGGCGCTGTTTCAGCGTCTCCCAGAGCTTGTCCCAGCCCAGCGCCTGGAGCTGCGCCTTCTCGTCCTCGGTAAGATGTTTCTCGGCGAGCTTACGCAGCCATTCCTCGGGAATGCCGGCCTGCTCGATCGCCTGGCCGAGCGTCTCCATGCCCTTGAAGACCTGGGCGAAGACCTGGTCGAAGCGGTCAAGATGACGCTCGTCCTTCACCAGGCAGGTGCGCGCCAGATAGTAGAACTCGTCGACGCGATGCTCGGCGATGTCGGCCTCGACGCCTTCGAGCAAGGCAAGATATTCGCGCAAGGTCACGGGCACCTTGGCGGCGCGCAGATCGGTGAAGAGGCGCAGGAACATCCCGCTACTGTGCGGGGGAAAACGCGCCGGTCAAGCAGTGCGAAGCACGAAGCTCCGCGCCGCTCGACCGGAACACGGATCAGGCGACGGCGTCGGCGAGATCCTTGGTCACCTTGAACTTCACCACCGTCTTGGCCGGCACCTTGATCGTCGCGCCGGTCGAGGGGTTGCGGGCCTCGCGGGCCTCGCGCTTGGCGGCCGAGAGCTTGCCGATGCCGCCGAGCGTGACGTCGCCGCCCGACTTCAGGCTCTTGGCGACGAGGCCGCCGAGCGAAGTCATGATGGCCGAGACGTCGGCCTTGGTCTTGCCGGTCTCGTCGGCGATGGCGGCGATCAGTTCGTTCTTGGTCATGATATCCTCCGTTGAAAAGGCGTTTTGCAGCCTCGCGCTTCGGCTGGCGTGTCGCACGTCGTGACGTCCGCGAAGCGCCTTGTCGGTTGCTCGCATCGCGCGAAGCTGCCAGTTGGCACGGCTGAAATCGAAAGACGACAGCCGCGGCCGTAGATACGCACAGGAAATCGCTTCGTTCCCACGGCCGAACCGCTAAAACCACGGGATTCGCGCGGTTGCAAGGCCGCGATTGACAAGCGGAAGCACATTATTTCAAGCTTGAAATAATTGACGACCAGGGCGGGACAGCATGAAGGCGATCATCGTCGGAGGCGGAATCGGCGGGCTTTCGCTGGCCCTGATGCTGCATGCGCGCGGCATTTCCGCGACCGTCTACGAGCAGTCGGGCGAGATCCGCGAGGTCGGCGTCGGCATCAACACCCTGCCGCATGCGATCCGCGAACTGGCCGAGCTCGGCCTGCTGCCGGCGCTCGACGCGGTCGCGATCCGCACCCGCGAACTGCTCTACATGAACCGCTTCGGCCAGACGGTCTGGCGCGAGCCGCGCGGCCTGCATGCCGGTGCGCCGGTGCCGCAGTTCTCGATCCATCGCGGCCGGCTGCAGGGCGTCATCCGCGATGCGGTGGTCGAGCGGCTCGGCCCGGACGCCTTGCGCACCGGCCGCCGTCTCCAGGGCTTCCTGCAGGACGAAGGCGGCGTCACCGCCCATTTTTCCGACACGCGCCGGGGCGAGGCCGGCGAGACCGCCCGCGCCGACGTGCTGATCGCGGCCGACGGCATCCATTCGGCGGTCCGCACCCATTACTTCCCCGATCAGGGTCCGCCACGCTGGAACGGTGTGCAGATGTGGCGCGGCGCTTGTGACTGGCCGGCCTTCCTCGACGGCGAGAGCATGATCATCGCCGGCGGCATGGCCGGCAAGCTCGTGCTTTACCCGATCGCGCCAGGCACGACGCCCAGCACCCGCCTGACCAATTGGGTCGTCAACATCCGTACCGGCGATCCGGCCAAGCCACCGCCGAAGGAAGCCTGGTCGAAACCGGGCCGGCTCGAGGACGTACTGCCCTTCGCGCGCCGCTTCACCGTGCCCGGCCTCGACATCCTGGCGCTGATCCAGGCCTCGCCCGGCTTCTGGGACTATCCGATGTGCGATCGCGATCCGCTGCCGCGCTGGACCCATGGCCGGGTCACCCTGCTCGGCGACGCCGCTCATCCGATGTACCCGGTCGGCTCGAACGGCGCCTCGCAGGCGATCCTCGACGCGCGCTGCCTCGCCGACCTGCTGGTCAAGGCCGATCATCCGCGCCATGCGCTTTCGACCTATGAAGCGGTGCGTCTGCCGGCCACGGCCGAGATCGTCGCGATGAACCGGGTCGGCGGACCAGAGCGCGTCATCGACGCGGTCGAGGCGCTGGCTCCGAACGGTTTCGACGATGTCGAGCGCGTGCTGAGCTACGCCAAGCGCGAGGCGATCGTGAAATCCTATGCCGGCAAGGCCGGTTTCGCGGCGGAGCAGCTCGCCCGGCGCGGATGACGCGTTCAGCCGGATTCGGTCAGTTGCGAGACGCGGTTGCGCAACTGCTCGTTCAAGCGTTCGGCCTGACGCAGACGGCTCGCGAGGCCCTCGGCATCCATCGCAGCGGCCTCTATCGAAGGCGCGGCGTCGAAAGCCACGCCGATCTTGTCGGCCTGACGCCAGCGGACCGTCGCGGTGTAGCTCTGTTGGCGCTGCGCGATCTCGAGCTCGAACGAATTCGGTAACGGCACGGTCATCGGCACCACGAGCATCGCGCCACCATCCGAGATATTGCGCACCACGCAGTCCAGCGTCGCGCGCCGCTGATCATAGCGGGCTCGGGCCCCGAGCAGGGCGCGCATACGCGGCGATTTGCGTTTGTCGGACACGGTTGGAGGCTTCGCTGACAGGTTCCACCCTGTCCCTACCAGCGATCGCGTTGCGCCGCAGCAAAGTCGTGATTCTGGCCTTAACACCTGGTTGCCGGTTTGGCCGACCGCGCCGCGACGCTCATCCTCGGCCGAGGCGGTTCTCGCGATAGCGCTCAAGCGAAACGACCGGGCTCGGGTGCTGCTCCTGTTCCGTCAGGAAGGCGACGCCGACATCGTCGCCGCGCCGCCAGCATTGCCTGACGCGGACGTTGCGGCTCCCGCTTCCCATCGCGATCTCGAAGGTCGGGGGTAAGGCGGTCCAGTCGCTGAGCCGCACCATCGCGCCGGTCTCGGACCAGTTGCGCACGGCGCAGTCGAATATTGATTGGCGGCCGTTGAAGACCACGCTGGCGCGCTGGACGATGCGCTCGCGCTTGTCGGCTCGACGTTCGCTCCTCATGGCATGCCTCCCGAAACGGCGCCGATCTCGACGCCGGGCAGCAGGATCATGCCGCATCGTCGGCTTCCATGCAGCAAGGTGCGCGATTTAACCCTAATCGCGGAGTCTCACGCCCCCTCGGGTGGCGGCGGCAGGAAGTCGACCTCGTGCTTGGCCGACAGCGCAACGACCTCGGCCGGGTTCTGCTCCGCCATGGAATGAATGCCCCAGAACAGGTCGTAGAGCCGGCCCGTCGGCGCCACCCAGAACAGGCATTTCACCGTCGCATCGCTCTTGTTGAACAACCCGTGCGGTACGTTGCGCGGCAGCCGTACGAGGTCGCCGGCGCTGGCCGTGCTCTCGGCGCCGTCGAGTACGAGGTCGAGCTTGCCTTCGAGCATGTAGACGAATTCGTCCTGCGTCGGGTGGATGTGCGGCGGCACGAAGGTGCCGGGCGGGAAGGTCGCGTGCCAGGAGAAGGAATCCACTGAGAGCGACTTCGGCACATAGGTCTGGCCGAGAATGTTCCAAGAGATCGAATCCAGGCCCTCATTGGCCTTGGTGACACCGGCGGTCAGCGGCTTCATCGCTCAGTTCTCCCCCTAGAAGTGCAGAAAGCGGTCCTTCACGGCCGCGTCACTGCGCAGATCCTCGCTTGTGCCACGCCAGACGACGCGGCCTTTTTCCAGTACGATATGCCGGTCGGCGAATGTGGCCAGCGCGTCGACGTTCTTGTCGATCACCAGGATCGACTCGCCTTCGCCTTTCAGGGCCTTCAGGCAGTACCAGATCTCCTGTCGGATGATCGGGGCGAGCCCCTCGGTCGCCTCGTCGAGGATGATCAGCTTGGGATTGGTCATCAGGGCCCGGCCGATCGCCAGCATCTGCTGCTCGCCGCCCGAGAGCTGGTTGCCGCGATTGGCGCGGCGCTCCTTCAGGCGCGGGAAGAAGGCGTAGATCCGGCCGATGTCCCAGCGTGCCTTGCCGAAGCGGCTCGCGGCGGTTGCGATCAGGTTCTCCTCGACCGACAGCGTCGGGAAGATCATCCGACCCTCGGGCACGAGGCCGATGCCGGCCTGTGCGACCCGGAACGGGGCTGACCCGGTCAGATCCTTGCCACTGACGCTGACCCGGCCGGCTTTCGGCGGGATCAGGCCCATGATCGCCCGCACCGTCGTGGTCTTGCCCATGCCGTTGCGCCCGAGCAGCGTCACGACCTCGCCCTGGCCGATCGCGAGATCGACGCCGAACAGGATCTGCGCCTCGCCATAGCCGGCATCGAGGGCCTCGACGACGAGCATCACCCCTCCTCGCCGAGATAGGCTTCGCGCACGGCCGGGTCGGCGCGCACGCTCGCGGGATCGCCGGACGCGATGACGCGGCCATAGACCAGCACGGAGACGCTGTCGGCGAGCGCGAACACGGCTTCCATGTCGTGCTCGACCAGGAGCATGGCGTAGCGGCCTTTGAGGCTCTTGAGCAGCGCGATCAGCCGCTCGCCCTCCTCGCGGCCGACGCCGGCGAGCGGCTCATCGAGCAGGATCGCGGCTGGCTCCAGCGTCAGCGCCATCGCGATCTCGAGCGCGCGCTTCTCGCCATGCGAGAGTCGGCCGGCGGGGACATCGGCACGCTCGGTGAGCCCGACCGCCTCGACCGCTGCCCGCGCCGGTCCGTTCAGGCTCTCGTCGCGGGCGGCGTTGCGCAGGAGCGCGAGCGGACGGCTCGTCCGCGCCTGGACGCCGAGCGCGACATTCTCCAGCACCGACAGCGAGGCGATCGTCGAGGTGATCTGGAAGGTCCGCGCCAACCCGGCCCGCGCCCGGCGCTCCGGCGTGAAGCCGGTGATGTCCTCGCCGCGGAAGCGGATCGTGCCGGTGTCGGGCCGCAGCATGCCGGAGATCTGGTGGACGAGCGTGGTCTTGCCGGCGCCGTTGGGGCCGATCAGGGCGTGGAGTTGGCCGGGCGCGACTGTGAGATCGACGCCGTCGGTGACCTTGAGCGCGCCGAAGGACTTTCGCACGCCGGACAAGACAAGCACCGGCTCAGCCATCGCGCCGGCCCATCAGCTTGGCTGCGATGCCGACGATGCCGCCGCGCGTGAACAGCACGAACAGCACGATCAGCGGGCCGAAGATCGCGCGCCAATGCTCGGTCCAGTGCGAAAGCGTCTCCTCGGCTACGAGGAAGGCGAGCGCGCCGATGATCGCGCCGTGCAGGCTCCCGACGCCGCCGAGCACGACCATGAAGATCAACTCGCCCGAGCGCGGCCAGGACATGTAGGCCGGGCTGACGAATTCGGTCTGGTTGGCGAGCAGGAAGCCCGACAGGCCGGCGATCATACCGGAGATGACATAGGCGACGAGGCGGATGCGGCTCACGTCGAAGCCGGTCACGGTGACACGTGTCGCGTTTTCGCGGGCGGCCCGCAGCACGCGCCCAAAGCGCGAGGCGACGATGATGCTGACCAGCGCGTAGCAGCCGGCGAGGATCGCCAGCGTGACGTAGAAGAAGCCGGTGCGGGTCGCCAGCGGCTTGAAGCCGAGCAGCGTGCTCTTCTCGTAGAGCGTCAGCCCGTCGTCGCCGCCATAGGCCGAGAGCGCCTGCGCCAGGAAATAGGCCATCTGCCCGAAGGCGAGCGTGATCATGATGAAGGCGACGCCGCGCGTCCTGAGCGAAACCGCGCCGGTGATCGCGGCGAAGGCGGCGCATGCGATCAGGATGACCGGCAGGATCAGCAGCGCCTCCGTCCTGCCTTCCGTGATCATGATCCCGGTGGCGTAGGCGCCGATGCCGATGAAGGCGGCATGGCCGAAGGAGACCAGCCCGCTGACGCCGAGGATCAGGTCGAGCGAAAGTGCGGCGATGGCGAAGATCATCGCGCGCGTCACCAGCGTCAGCCACTGCGCCGGCAGGCCTAGCGAGACGGCGAGCGGCAGCGCCGCTAGCAGCAGGAACAGCGCGATCGCGGTCAGCGGGCGGCGGCGCCGCGCCGGCAGGGCTAGGGCCTGCGCCTCGCCGAGCGCCGGGTCCTGCAAGGCGGGCGCCGCGCTCACGAGCGGCCTTTCGCCGGCAGCAGGCCTTCGGGCCGCACGAACAGCACCGTCGCCATGACCAAGTAGATCAGCATCGAGGACAGCGCCGCCCCCGTCGCCCGCGCCGAGGGGCCGCTCATGAACAGCCGCAGCAAGTCGTTCATGAAGGAGCGGCCGAGCGTGTCGACGAGGCCGACGATCAGCGCGCCGACGAAGGCGCCGCGGATCGAGCCGATGCCGCCGACCACGATGACGACGAAGGCGAGGATCAGCACGCTGTCGCCCATGCCGGGCTCGACCGAGAGGATCGGCGCCGCCATCGCGCCGGCGAAGCCCGCCAGCATGGTGCCGAAGGCGAAGACGATCATGAACAGCTTGCGGATGTCGACGCCGAGCGCCGAGACCATCGACGCATTGGAGGCGCCGGCGCGCAGCAGCATGCCGGTGCGGGTCTTCTCGACGATGAACCAGAGCAGCCCGCCGACCGCCAGCCCTGAACCGATCAGCGCGAAGCGGTAGATCGGATAGAGGATGCCGTCCATCAACCGGACATTGCCGGTCAGGAACTCTGGCACCGGCACCGAGAGCGGCGCCGCGCCCCAGAGCATCTTGACGCCCTGGTTGAGCAGCAGGATCAGCCCGAAGGTCGCCAGAACCTGGTCGAGATGGTCGCGTTCGTAGAGATGGCGGAAGACCAGGAATTCGAGCGCCAGCCCGATCACTAGCGCCGCCGCCAGCGCCAGTGCCAGCCCGAGCACGAAATTCCCGGTCAATGCGACGAAGGTCACGGCGAGGTAGGCGCCGAGCATGTACTGCACGCCATGGGCCAGGTTGATGAAGTCCATCACGCCGAAGACGAGCGTCAGCCCCGCCGCGACCAGGAACAGCAGGATGCCGAACTGGAGCCCGTTGAGGATCTGGACGATGAGCAGGCTGGTGGTCATGGCAAAGCTTTCCCGTCATGCTCGGGCCTGACCCGAGCATCTCCGGCCAGAGATCCCCGGGTCGAAGCTTCGCTTCGCCCGGGGATGACGCTTCGCGTCACTTCAGCGGGCAATCCTTGGCGTGCGGATCGGCATAGTCCGTGAACACCTTCTGGGCGATCTCGGTCTGGAACTTGCCGTCGGCGCGCTTGGCGACCTTGACCAGATAGAAGTCCTGGATCGGGTAGCCGTTGGTGTTGAACTTGAACTTGCCGCGCAGCGAGGTGAAGTCGGCCTTCTTGATCGCGGCGCGCAGCTTGTCCTTGTCGCCCGTGCCGCCAGCGGCCTTGACCGCCGAGTCGATCAGCATCGCCGCGTCATAGGCCTGCTGGGCATAGGAGCCGGGCACGATCTTGTAGGCGGCCTCGTAGGCGCTGACGAAGGCCTTGGTCTGCGGATTGTCCATGTTGGGCGCCCAGGTCATGCCGCCGAACATGCCGACCGCCGCGTCCTGCTGCGCCGGGAGCGTCGATTCATCGACCGTGAAGGCCGAGAGGAACGGGATCTTGCCGGTGAGGCCGGCCTGCGACCACTGCTTGACGAAGTTGACGCCGAGGCCGCCGGGCAGGAAGGCGAAGACCACGTCGGGCTTGGTCGCGGCGATCTTGGCGAGGTCGGCGGCGAAGTCCATCGAGGTCAGCGGGGCATAGACCTCGTCGACGATCTCACCCTTGAAATAGGCCTTGAAACCGGCGAGCGAGTCCTTACCGGCCTGGTAGTTCGGCGCGATGATGTAGGCCTTCTTGTAGCCTTGGTCCTGCGCGTATTTGCCGAGAACCTCGTGGACCTGGTCGTTCTGGTAGGAGGTCACGAAGAAGTTCTGGTTGCAGGCCTTGCCGGCCATGGTCGAGGGGCCGGCGTTGGGCGAGATCAGGAAGGCGCCGGAATCGAGCACCGGCTTGGCGATGGCGCCGAGGATGTTCGAGAACACCGGCCCAACCACGAAGTCGACCTTGCCGCTCTCGACGAAGCTCTTGACCTTGCCGACCGCGACATCGGGCTTGAGTTCGTCGTCGATCACCGTGATCTGGACGGGCACGCCGCCGAGCTTGCCGCCGTTCTTGTCGACCGCGAGCTGGAAGCCGTCGCGAACCTGCTGGCCGAGCGAGGCGGCTGGGCCGGTCAGCACCGAGACGACGCCGATCTTGAGCGGCTCCTGAGCCTGAGCGGCGGTGGCGGTCGCCAGCGCGAACAGGCCGGCGCTCAGCGAAAGGGTGAATCTGGCTGTCATGTCATGTCCTCCCGGGACGAACGAAAAAGCGGGTGCGCGGCCGGGGACCCTCATCCTCTCGACAGCGCGGCGGGGGCATATTGTTTCAAGCTTAAAATATCTGCAAGGGTTTCGTGCAGAACAATTCTCAGTCCTTCGATCAACCTCTTCGTTCTCCCGGACAAGCGGCGAAGCCGCATCCATCCGGGATCCATCCTAGGGCACGCCGGCGCTCTACGATGGATCCCGGATATCCGCTTCGCGGCGTCCGGGATGACGGCGAGAATGATGTCGCCGTGAAAGCAAGCTCACGCCTGCACGCCGTCGACATACCAGTCCATCTTGGACATCGCCTCGTCGGTGGCCTTTTCGCCGGCCTTGATCCGGACCTCGCCCTTCTGGTCCTTGAGCTCGCCGGTGAAGGGGTGGAGCGTGCCGGCGACGATGCCCTTCTGGACCTCGTCGGCCGCGGCCTTGGCCGCCGGCGTCACCGCGTCGTTGTAGGGCGCGATCTTGACGAAGCCGTCCTTGATCCCGCCCCAGACGTCGCCGGACTTCCAGCTTCCGTCCATCGCCGCCTTGACGCGGGCGATGTAGTAGCCGGACCAGTCGTCGACGATCGCCGAAAGATGTGCCTTGGGCGCGAAGGCCTTCATGTCCGAGGCCTGACCGAAGGCGAAGACGCCGCGCTGCTCGGCCGCCTGCAGCGCCGCAGCCGAATCGGTGTGCTGGGTGATCATGTCGCAACCCTGGTCGATCAGCGCCTTGGCGGCGTCTGCCTCCTTGGCCGGGTCGTACCAGGTCGAGGCCCAGATCACCTTGGTCTTGAAGTTCGGATTCACCTTCTTCGCCGCGAGATGGAAGGCGTTGATGCCCATCACCACCTCGGGGATCGGAAAGGAGGCGATGTAGCCGGCCTGGCCCGATTTCGACATGTGCCCGGCGATGGTGCCGATGACGGCGCGGCCCTCATAGAAGCGGGCATTGTAGGTCGCGACGTTCTCGGCCCGCTGATAGCCGGTCGCATGTTCGAAATGGATTTTCGGGAACTGCTTCGCCACCTGGATGGTCGGGTTCATGAAGCCGAACGAGGTCGTGAAGATGATCTGGTTGCCGGCCTGGGCGAGCTGGCGGATCGCGCGCGCGGCGTCCGGTCCTTCGGCGACGTTCTCGATGAAGCTGGTCTTCACCTTGGCGCCGAACTCCTTCTCGACCGCCTTGCGGCCCTGGTCGTGGGTCCAGGTCCAGCCATGGTCGCCGACCGGCCCGACATAGATGAAGCCGACGCCGAGCGGCGCCTGCGCCGAGGCCCGCCCACCGATCAGGGGAAGCGTCGCAGCCGAGGCGCCGGCGCCGAAATTGAACCTGCGGCGGGTGATGATGGAGGTCATGTGTGGTCTCCCCGTTATGGTTGGCGGCGTCAGGACGCAGAGAAAGGCTTGCCGAGGCAGGCCGGCGCATCGAGCCGGCCGCTCTTTCGTCCGATCGACATCATGGTCAGAACCGCGATCGTCGCAAGATAGGGCGCCATCGCCAGTACCTCCGGCGAGAGCCAGGTTACGCCGGCGGCCTTGGCCTGGAGCTCGAGCGTCATCACCGCGCCGAAGAGATAGGCCCCGAGCAGCAGCCGGCCCGGCTTCCAGGCGGCGAAGACGACGAGCGCCAGCGCGATCCAGCCGCGCCCGGCGGTGAGCCGGTCGGCCCACATCGGCGTCAGCGCCAGCGAGAAATAAGCCCCGCCGAGGCCGGCGAGCGCGCCGCCGAAACCGATCGCAGCATAGCGGATGGCGATGACGGGATAGCCGATCGCATGCGCCGAGCCGTCGTTCTCGCCGACGGCGCGCAGGATAAGGCCAAGCCGGGTCTTGCGCAGAAACAGGCTGACCGCCAGCACGAGCAGAAGCGAGAGATAGACGACGAGGTCGTGGCCGAAGATCGCGCGCAGCAAGGGATGACCCGACAGCGCCTCGGGGAAGACCGGCCCGAGCCGCGCGATTGTGCGTCCGACGAAGCCCGCGCCGATCAGTGAGGACGCGCCGATGCCGAAGATCGTCAGCGCAAGCCCCGTCGCGACCTGGTTGGCGGTGAGCGAGAGCGTCAGCACGGCGAAGACCATGGCGGTCGCGACACCGGCGGCGAGCGCGGCGAGGAGGCCGAGCGAGGTGCTGCCGGTGCTGTAGGCGACGGCGAAGCCCGCGACCGCGCCGGTGAGCATCATGCCCTCGACGCCGAGATTGAGCACGCCGGCCTTCTCGACGACGAGCTCGCCGAGAGCGGCCAGCAGGATCGGGGTGGAGGCTGCGACGAGGGTCATGAAGATCGAGACGGCGATGGCGGCGGTCATGGCGCCACCCTCGCTTTCCAGCCGATCCGGTACTTCACCAGCACGTCCGTCGCGAGCAGCACGAACAGCAGCAGCGCCTGGAACATGCCCGTCGCCGCCTGCGGCAGCTTGACCGTAGTCTGCGCGATCTCGCCGCCGACATAGGTCGCGGCCAGCACGATCCCGCCGAAGACGATGCCGAGCGGGTTCAGCCGGCCCAGGAACGCCACGATGATCGCGGTGAAGCCGTAGCCGGTCGGGAATTGCGGGGTGAGCTGGCCGAAGGGACCGGCGGCCTCGAAGAGTCCCGCCAGACCCGCGAGCCCGCCGCCCGCCAGCAGGCAGGCCCAGGTCACGGCATCCGCACCGAAACCGCCATGGCGCGCGGCGGCCGGCGCGAGGCCGACCACCTTCACGGCATAGCCGGCCGTGGTCTTCTCCATCAGGAGCCAGGCGACGACAGCGATGGCCAGTGCCAGCGGAATGCCGAGATGGACAAGCGATCCCTCCGCTATCGTCGGCAGCGTCTGGTCGGCGGTGAACATCCGCGTCTGCGGGAAATTGAACCCGTCCGGATCCTTCCACGGCCCGCGCACGAGGTAGTAGAGCGCCTGGACCGCGACATAGGTCAGCATCAGGCTGGTCAGGATCTCGCTGACCTGCAGCTTCACGCGCAGGAACGCGGGGATCGCCGCCCAGGCCATGCCGCCGAGCACGCCGGCGATCGCCATGGCGGGCAGGATCCACCAGCCGGTCGTGCCATAGGTCGCGAGCGCGACGCCGGTGCCGGCGACCGCGCCCATGATATACTGCCCCTCTGCCCCGATGTTCCAGACATCGGCGCGGAAGCCGATGGCCAGCCCGAGCGCGATCATGACCAGCGGCGCGGCCTTGACGCCGAGATCGGGCCAGCGCTGCGGCTCGAGGAACGGCGTCAGGAAGATGCTCTCGACCGCGTGCAAGCCGTCATAGCCCATCGCGGTGAAGACGACCGTGCCGAGCAGCATGGTCAGCCCGATCGCGATCAGCGGGCTCGCGAACAGCATCGCGCGGCTCGGCTCTCGGCGGCGGCGCCATTCAAGCATGGGCGGGCGTCTCCGCATGCGGCTGCTCGCCATGCACGCCGCCCATCATCAACCCGATCTCGTCGATGCCGAGGCTTTCGACCGGTCGCGGCGCCGACAGCCGGCCTTCGTTGATGACGCAGAGCCGGTCGGCCAATTCGAGCAGCTCGTCGAGGTCCTGCGAGATCACCACGACGGCCGAACCCTTCGCCGCGAGATCGACCAGCTCTTGCCGGATCGCGGCAGCCGCGCCCGCATCGACGCCCCAGGTCGGCTGGCAAACCACCAGCACCGACGGCGTCTGGCCGATCTCGCGGCCCATGATGAATTTCTGCAGATTGCCGCCCGAGAGCGAGCGGGCGAGTGCGGCGGGACCCGTGGTGCGCACGTCGAAGCGCTGGATCACGCTGGTTGTGAAGCGCTGCACCTGGGCACCAGCGACGACCCCGAGCGGCGCCAGCGGCAGGCGGTGGCGCGCTGTCAGCAGGCTGTTCTCGGCGAGCGAGAAATCCGGCACGGCGGCGTGGCCGTTGCGCTCCTCGGGCACGCAGGCGAGGCCGAGCGAGCGGCGGGCGCCGGCTCCCATGCTCCCGATCAGTCTGCCGTCCAGCGTGATCGCGTCGGCATCGTCCGCCAGTCGCTCACCGGAGAGCGCCGTCAGCAGCTCGCTCTGGCCGTTGCCGGCGACACCGGCGATGCCGAGGATTTCGCCGGCGCGCGCCTCGAAGGTCACGTTTTCCAGATCGGTGCCGAAGGGCGGCTCGCCGTCGAGGGACAGGTTCTTCACGCTGAGCCGGACCATGCCTGCCCCGCCGCCGGGCTTGCGTTCGATCTGGCGCAGCTCGGCGCCGATCATCAGCTCGGCCATGCGCTTTGTGCTCTCGATGCGCGGGTCGCAGGTCGCGACGACCTTTCCGCCCCGCAGGATCGTGGCAGCTTCGCACAGCGCTTTGATCTCGTGCAGCTTGTGCGAGATGTAGAGGATGGCGCAGCCCTCCGAAGCGATCTGGCGCAGCGTGCCGAAGAGTTTTTCGACCTCCTGCGGCGTCAGCACCGAGGTCGGCTCGTCCATGATCAGCAGCTTCGGCTGCTGCAGCAGGCAGCGCACGATCTCGATGCGCTGGCGCTCGCCGACCGAGAGCGTGTGCACCTCGCGCTCGGGATCGAGCGGCAGGGAGTAGCTGTCGAGGATCGCGGCGACTTTGGTCTTCAGCTGATCGCGATCGACCGCCTCGTCGAGGCCGAGCGCGATGTTCTCGATCACGGTCATCGCGTCGAACAGCGAGAAATGCTGGAACACCATGCCGATGCCGAGTTTTCGCGCGGCTTTGGGCGAGGGGATGGCGACCGGGGCGCCGTCCCACTGGATCGTGCCCTCGTCGGCGTGCTGTACGCCGTAGATGATCTTGACCAGCGTCGACTTGCCGGCCCCGTTCTCGCCGAGCAGGGCATGGATTTCGCCGGGCCCGACGGAGAGCGAGACGTCCTCATTGGCCTTCACGCCCGGAAAGCTCTTGGAGATGTGGGCGAGCGCGAGGCGGGGAGGGGCGGCTCGGTGCGTGGGCGGCGGCGCCGTCATTCGCTGGTTGCTCTCCCGCTGGCCGGCATCGGCTCGGCCTTCGCGAAGGCCTTCTTTTGCCCAAGCAAGCTCCGCACCAGCTCGGCCGCAGTCAAGGCCGCGATCACCTCGGGCCGTTTGTCGTCCACATCGGCGCCGCCGATCGGGCAGGTCAGTTGGGCCAGCGCCTCGCGCCGCCCGTCGGCTCGCAAAAAGCTCGACTCGAAGCGGGAACGCTTGGTCGCCGAGCCGATCATGCCGACGTAAGATCCGTCGCCGCGCGCCAGCGCCGCCTCGGTCAGGCGGTAATCCAGCGCGTGGCTGTGGCTGAGGATGATGAAGGCTGCTCCCGCCGGCGCAGCCTCGACCGCCTGGACCGGATCGGCCATGCGGATGCAGGTGATCGCGGCCGGCAGGCCGTCCATCGCGCCGTCGCGATCGTCGATCAGGCTCGTCGCGAAAGGCAGGGGGGCGAGCGCCTGCGCTAGTGCGCGGCCGGTATGGCCTGCGCCAAAGATCAGGACGGTGGGGCGGGCGGCGGCATCTGCTCGTTCCCGCAGATTCAGGAGGGCGATGTCGGCGGCGGTCGCGCGCGTCAGCGCGACCTGCACTCTGCCGCCGCAGCACTGGCCCATCTGCGGCCCGAGCGGAATGTCGAGGCTGCGGGCGGTCTCGTCCGCCGCCAGCATCTCGCGGGCGACGTCGACGCAGTGGAATTCGAGCTGCCCGCCGCCGATCGTGCCGGCGGCGTCGATAGCGCCAACAGCCATGGTCGCTCCGGCTTCGCGCGGGGTCGAGCCTTGCGCATCCACGATGCGAACAAGTATCGCGCCGGCGCGAAGCCGTAGTCGGAGGAAATCGCAGAGCGTCACGCCACCGCCTCCGCCCGCACCCGCTCCACCGCCGCCAGCACCCGCTCCGGCGTCGCCGGCGTATCGAGCCTGGGGCAGATATTGTGCCCGCCGACGCTCGCCACCGCGTCCGACAGCGCGTGCAGGACCGATATCGCCAGCATCAGCGGCGGCTCGCCGACGGCTTTCGAGCGATGGATCGTCGGCTCGCGGTTGGGTGCGTTCTGCAGCAGCGCGACGTTGAAGATGCGGGGTCGATCCGACGCCACCGGAATCTTGTACGTCGAAGGCGCATGCGTCTTCAGCGTGCCCTTGGCGTCCCAGACCAGCTCTTCGGTCGTGAGCCAGCCCATGCCCTGGACGAAGCCGCCCTCGATCTGGCCGATGTCGATCGCCGGGTTCAGCGAGGTGCCGCAATCATGCAGGATGTCGACGCGCTCGACCTTGTACTCGCCGGTCAGCGTGTCGATCGCGACCTCCGCTGCCGCCGCGCCGTAGGCGAAATAGTAGAACGGATGGCCACGACCGGCCTTGCGGTCCCAATGGATTTTCGGCGTCGCATAGAAGCCGGTCGCAGAAAGCTGGGTGCGGGCCATGTAGGCGAGGCGGACCAACTCGGCGAAAGCGATTTCGCGGGCTCCGACGGCGACATGACCTTGCCTGAAGACGATCCGCTCCGGCGCCTCCTGCCAGTGCCGAGCCGCGAAGGCGACGAGGCGCGCCTTGATCGTCTCGCAGGCGTCGAGCGCCGCCATGCCGTTGAGGTCCGAGCCCGACGAGGCGGCCGTCGCCGATGTGTTGGGCACCTTGCCCGTCGTCGTCGCGGTGATCTTGACCTGGTCGAGGCCGATGCCGAAGGCTTGCGCCGCGACCTGCGCCACCTTGACATAGAGCCCCTGGCCCATCTCGGTGCCGCCATGGTTCAGCATGACGGTGCCATCGGTGTAGACATGCACCAGCGCACCGGCCTGATTGTACCAGGTCGCGGTGAAGGAGATGCCGAACTTGACCGGCGTGAGCGCGATGCCGCGCTTGATGACGGGGCTCGTCGCGTTGAACGCGCGGATCGCCTGCTGGCGGGCCTGGTAGTCGCAGCGCCGTTCCAGCTCGGCCATGACCTCGCCGGCGATCATGTCCTCGACCGGCTGGTGGTAGGGCGTCAGCTCCCGGCCCGCGCCGCCATAGAGGTTGCGCCGGCGCACCTCGAGCGGGTCGAGCCCGGTCGCGAAGGCGACCTCCTCGATGAAGCGCTCGGCTCCGACCATGCCCTGCGGCCCGCCGAAGCCGCGAAAGGCCGTGTTCGAGACGGTGTTGGTCTTCAGCGGCTGCGAGACGGCCCGCACGGCCGGGTAGAAATAACAGTTGTCGGCATGGAACAGCGCACGGTCGGTCACCGGGCCGGACAGGTCGGCGTTCCAGCCGCAGCGCGCGGCGTAAACCGTGTCGACCGCCAGGATATGGCCGTCATCGTCGAAGCCGATCTCGTAGTCGACGATGAAATCGTGGCGTTTTCCGGTGATGACCATGTCGTCGTCGCGGTTCGGCCTGAGCTTGACCGGGCGGTTCAGCTTGCGGGCGCAGAGTGCGGCGACGCAGGCGAACAGGTTCGATTGCGTCTCCTTGCCGCCAAAACCGCCGCCCATGCGCCGGACTTCGACCGTGACTGCGTGCGAGCCGATGCCGAGCACGGCGGCGACCATGTGCTGGACTTCGGACGGGTGCTGGGTCGAGGAGAACACCAGCATGTCCTCGTCCTCGCCCGGTATGGCGAGCGCGATCTGGCTTTCGAGATAGAAATGGTCCTGCCCGCCGATTTCCATGGAGCCTTTGAGTCGGCGCGGGCTGGCGGCCATGGCAGCCGCGATGTCGCCGCGTTCGAGCTTCAGCGGCTCGGTCACGAGCGTGCCACCGGCGGCGCGTGCGGCCGCGACGTCGAGCACGGGCGGAACTTCCTGATATGCCGCCTTCGCAAGCAGCGCGGCGCGTCTTGCCTGATCTCGCGTGTCCGCAACCACGGCGAAAAGCGGCTGGCCGTGATGCAGGATCGTCTCCGTCGCGAAGACCGGCTCGTCATGCTTGTGCGTCGAGGCGATGTCGTTGACGCCGGGGATGTCGGCGGCGGTCAGCACGCAAAGCACGCCCGGCGCCGCCATGACGGCCGTGAGATCGAGCGAGACCAGCCTGCCATGGGCGATCGTGCTCAGGCCGAGGCAGGCATGCACGAGCCCGGCCGGCTCGGCGATATCGTCGATATAGAGCGCTTCGCCGGCGACATGTTTGGGCGCGGAATCATGGCTCTTCGAGGCGCCGAGCGGACCTGCGGCGGTCTCCGGATCGAGTCGTTTGCGCGCGTCAGCCATGGGCCGCCTCCGCCAGCAGACCGGCGACGCGGGTTTCGACTTGGACTTGCGTCGTTTCGATCAGGAAGCGCCGCAGCATGTTGCCGGCGACGGTCAGGCGATAGCCGGCGGAGGCGCGCATGTCGGTCAGCGGCGTGAAATCATCTGGAAGCGCGGTGATGGCTGCTACGACGGCGCGCTCGTCCCAAGCCTGCCCGACCAGCGCTGTCTCTGCAGCCTTCGCGCGCTTGGGGATGCCCGCCATGCCGCCATAAGCGAGGCGGGCTTCAGTGACGCGGCCGTCCGCATCGCGGCGCAGGAGGAACGCGCAGCAGACGGCCGAGATGTCCTCGTCGAAGCGCTTGCTGATCTTCGAGACGTGAAAGAGGGCATCGCCGGGCAGCTTCGGCACCAGAACGGCCTCGACGAACTCGCCCGGCCGCCGGTCCTGCTTGCGGTAATCGAGGAAGAAGGATTCGAGCGGGATGGTGCGACGCTCGCTGCCTCGGCACAGCACCAGCTTCCCCCCCAGCGCGATCAAGGCCGGCGGCAGATCGCCGATCGGCGAGCCGTTGGCGATGTTGCCGCCGATCGTGCCGGCGTTGCGGACCTGCTCGCCGCCGAAGCGGCGCATCAACTCGTCGAGCTGCGGCGAAATGGCGGCGAGCACGGTGCGGACGTCGACATGGTTCGCCATCGCGCCGAGGCGTATGCGGTCGCCCTCGTCGACGATCTCGCGCAGCGCTTCGATCCGGCCGACGAAGATCACCGGGTCGGGCTGCTTCAGGCCTTTCGTCACCCAGAGGCCGACATCCGTCGCGCCGGCGACGAGCGTCGCCTGCGGCTCGGACAGGGCGAGTTCGGCCAGGGCCTCGACGCGGGCGGGCGCGAAAAAGCGTCGGCCGCCGCCTCTCAGCGCCAGGGTGTCGCAGTCCTGCAGGGCCAGGAGCTTGGCTTGCATTGCGGCCCGCTCGGCAGCGAACCGGTCTCGCGCCGCGCCGCCACTCGCGGTGGCTGCGAGCGCCGCTTTCACGATCGGCTCGTAGCCGGTGCAGCGGCAGAGATTGCCGGCAAGCGCGTCCTCGATGCGCGTCACGCTCGGCGCATCCTCGTTCAGCCAGAGCGCGAAGAGCGACATCACGATGCCCGGCGTGCAGAAGCCGCATTGCGAGCCGTGATGCGCGACCATCGCCTGCTGAACCGGGTGCAGCGTACCGTCGCGCCGTTTCAGATGCTCGACCGTCAGGAGTTGGCAGCCGTCCAGTGTCGGCAGGAAGCGGATGCAGGCGTTGATCGCCTCGAAGCGCAGCGCGCCGCGGTCGAGACGGCCGACGACGACCGTGCAGGCGCCGCAATCGCCCTCGGCGCAGCCTTCCTTCGTCCCAATCAGGCGTCGGTCGAGGCGCAGCCAGTCGAGCACGGTCAGCGTCGGATCGCAGGAGGCGATCTCGACCAACTCCTCGCCGAGATAGAACCGAAGCGTCTCTCGCATGGCGGCCGGGCCGCTGGCAGCAGAACTCATGCCTCCAGATTAGGCATGTTCCAGGCTTGGCCGGAAGCTTTGATTTGGGGCAGAGATGACGTGATTTTGAGCCGGAGCCTGTTGAGATGAGCGAAACCGAGGCGATCAGGGCGCTGCGTGGCCGCCTGCTCTGGTTCGTCGACGATCCGGCGACCGCTGGCGAAGCGGCGCATCGCTATGTCGAGGACGGACTCCTCGTCATCGTCGACGGGCTGGTCCGGGCGGCCGGGGAGGCCCGCGAGCTGCTGTCGACGCTGCCGCATGGGGCCGAGATCGTCGACCACCGGCCGCATCTGATCATGCCGGGCTTCATCGACGCGCATCTCCACATGCCGCAGACCCAGGTGATCGCGTCCTACGGCGCGCAACTCATGGACTGGCTCAACCGCTACACCTTCGTCGAGGAGCAGAAGCTCGGCGAACAGGGCCATCCCGAAAAGCTCGTCACCTTCCTGCTCGACGAACTTCTCGCCAACGGCACGACGACCGCCGTGATTTATTGCTCGGTCCATCCGCATTCGGCGGAGGCGATGTTTGCGGCCTCACATGCGCGCAACACCCGCATGCTCGCCGGCAAGGTGATGATGGATCGCAACGCGCCCGACGCGCTGACCGACACGGCGGAGAATGCCTACACCGATTCGAAGGCCCTGATCGCGCGCTGGCACGGCAAGGGCCGCCAACTCTACGTCATCTCGCCGCGCTTCGTCGTGACCTCGACGCCGGAGCAGATGGCGGCGGCCGGACGGCTGGCCGCCGAGCACCCCGACTGCCACGTCCAGACCCATATCAACGAGAACCGGGCCGAGATCACGCTCGCCAACGAACTCTATCCCGAGTCGGGCGACTATGCCGGCATCTACCAGCATTACGGTCTGCTCGGGCCAAAGAGTCTGATGGGCCATTGCATCCACATGACCGACCGCGAATGGCGCCGCTTTGCGCAGACCGGCGCCGTCGCGGTGTTCTGCCCGACCTCGAACCTGTTCCTCGGCTCCGGCTTGTTCGATTGGGCGCGCGCCCGGGCTGAGGGCGTGCCCATCGCGGTCGCGACCGATATCGGCGGCGGCACCTCCTATTCGATGCTGCGGACGATGGCCGAGGCCTACAAGGTGCTGCAGCTCCAGAGGCAATCACTCTCGGCTTTCGCCGCACTGCACGCGATCACGCTCGGCAACGCCAAGGCTTTGAGCCTCGACCATCTGATCGGCTCCTTCGAGCCGGGCCGCGAGGCCGATGTCGTGGTGCTCGATCCGGCGGCGCAGCGCGCGATGGCGCACCGGCTGGAGACCGCGCGCGATCTGGCGGAGGAGCTGTTCGTGCTGGTCACGCTCGGCGACGACCGCAACGTCGTCGCGACCTATGTGATGGGGGAACGGGCGACGGCGTGATCCGATTGAACCTTCCGTGTTCAACAATAAGAATTTTTGTTGAACACGCGCCCGTCCGGCCTCCCGCTCACCCCAGCACGCCGCCCTTCCTGGCGAAATCGAGATAGATTTCGCGCAGGCGGATCGCGGCGGGGCCGGGTGCGCCGTTGTGGATGCTGTGGCCGTCGATCGAGACCACCGGCATGACCAGGCTGGTCGCCGAGGTGATGAAGCACTCCTCGGCGTCGAGCGCCTCGGTCAGGGTGAATTCGCGCTCCTCGAAGGTGAAGCCGCTCTCGTCGAGGAAAGCGAGCACCGCCTTGCGGGTGATCCCCGGCAGGACCTTGTTCGAGAGCGGGCGCGAGATCAGGGTCTTGCCCTTGACGATCCAGGCGGTCGAGGAGCCGCCTTCGGTGACGGTGTCGCCCTCCAGCATCCAGGCCTCGGCCGCGCCCTGCTCGGCCGCGTATTGCTTGGCCAGCACCTGCGCGAGCAGGGCGACGCTCTTGATGTCGCGGCGCTCCCAGCGGATGTCGGGGCAGGTCACGATCTTGATGCCGGTCTTCGCCGCCGGCGCCGAGGTCATGTTGCGCGCCTGGGTGAACATCACCAGCGAGGGTTTCGCGTCCTTGGGGAAGGCGAAGTCGCGGTCGGCCGCGCCGCGCGTGACCTGGAGATAGACGCCGCCCTCGTCGACGGCGTTGCGGGCGATCAGCTCCTCGTGGATCGCGACCAGTTCGGTCTTCGACCAGGGCAGCGCCAGCTTGATCTCGCCGCAGGAGCGTTCGAGCCGGGCGAGATGCGCCTCGCAATCGACCAGCTTGCCGCCGAGTACCGCCGAGACCTCGTAGATGCCGTCGGCGAAGATGAAGCCGCGATCGAAGATCGAGATCTTTGCCTCTTCCTCGGGCAGGTATTCGCCATTGACGTAGACGATGCGGCTCATGGGGTCTGGCTCGTGAGTATGGAGGAGAGGACGCCTTCCTAACCGAGCCGGCGGGCCGATGCGAGCCCCGCCGCCGTCTTGCGGACCGGCGCGCGACGCAACACTGTGCCGCCGCTCGGACCGAGGGAATCAGATGACCGCCAAGCCAGACCGCATGCCGCCGCTCGATACGGACGAGCAGACCCAAGAGCAGCGCAAGGCGGCCGGGATCTTCGAGACGATCCGCGACCAGCCGGTCTTCGGCCCTTTCGTGCCGCTGCATCGCAGCCCCGACCTGATGCTGCGGCTGGCTCCGGTCGGCGATTTCATGCGCAAGGAGCTGTGCTTCGGCGTCAGGTTGGCCGAGATCGCGATCCTGTTCACGGCGCGACGCTACGACCAGCCGGTCGAATGGGCGATCCATAGCGGTATCGCGGCGAAGGCCGGCCTGCCGGCTCATGTCATCGCGGCGCTGGCCGAGGACCGCCAGCCGGAGGACATGACCCAGGACGAGGCGCTGATCTGGAGCGCCGTCGCCGAGATCGACCGCAGCAGGCGCCTCAGCGACCCGACCTATGCCGCGATCTCGGCCCGCTTCGGCGAGCAGGGCGTCGTCGAGCTTGCCGCGCTGATGGGCTACTACCAGCTCCTCGCCACCGTGATGAACTGTGCAAGGACGCAGGCGCCGGAGGGGCCGGAACTCCCGCCGGTCCGCTGAGACCATCGCCGCACTGGCCAAGACGGCGCCGTCCCCCTAGCTTCCTCGTCGGGAAACGACGGGCAGACAGAGCCGCATCAGCGTGCCGGCCCGGCAGGGAGGATGACAGATGACGGATTTCGGCATGCGCCGGCGCGACGTGGTCGCGGGGCTGGTCGGCGTCGCGCTCGCGCCGCAACTCGCGGAAGCCCAAAGCAGCGGCGGGCCGATTCGGCTGGTGGCGCCGTTTCCGCCGGGCGGCTCTGTCGATGCGATATCGCGGCTGGTCGCGCCCGGCCTTCAGCAGCGCCTCGGTGCGACGGTAATCGTGGAGAACCGGCCGGGCGGCTCTGGGTCGATCGGCGCCGCCGCAGTCGCCAAGTCGGCGCCCGACGGCCAGACCTGGCTCGTCGTCTTCGACACCCATGCGGTCAATCCCGCGCTGCTGCCGAGCATGCCGTTCGATTCGGTCAGGGATCTCGATCCTGTCGAGCTGATCGGCACCGCGCCGATGGTGCTGGCCTGCCATCCGTCGCGCCCGTTCAAGACGCTGGCCGACGTGCTGGCGGCGGCCAAGGCCGCGCCGGGCAAGCTGACCTATGCGACGATCGGCAATGGCAGCCTCGGCCATCTCGCCATGGTGCTGCTCGGCAAGCGCGCCGGCGTCGAACTCACCCATGTGCCCTATCGCGGCGGCGGTCCGGCGATGAACGACGCCGTCGCCGGGCATGTCGACCTGATCATCGGCTCGGCCGCGCTGGTCGCGCCGCAGGTCGCGGGTGGGCTGATCCGGCCTCTGGTCCAGACCGCCGCAAAGCGGATCAGCACCATGCCGGAGGTGCCGACCGTGGTCGAAAGCGGCTATGACGGCTTCACGGCCGATGCTTGGTGGGGCGTCTTCGCGCCCGCCGGCACGCCGAAGTCGATCGTCGATCGTTTTCGGACCGCGCTCACTGATACGGTGCGCGATCCCGTCGTCAACCAGCGGCTGGTCGAGCAGCAGCAGGTCTCGATCTCGCTGCAGGGCCCCGACGCCTTCCGCACCTTCTTCGCCGAGCAGATGCGGATATGGGGCGCGGTCGTGCGCGACAACGCCATCAAGGGCGATTGAACGGAGATTTGCGTGGACGTGCCTACCACCAGCCTGCCCATCGTCGTCGTCCTCGACGACAGCCAGACCATCGCGCGCGACCTTGTCGACTGGTCGGCGCTCGCCGCCCGGGCCGATCTGCGCTTCCTGAGCGAGGCCTTCCCAAGCGAGGACGCGGTCGCGGCCGCGCTGGCGGACGCCGCGATCGTCATCCCGATGCGCGAGCGCACGCCATTCGGCGCGTCGCTGGTCGGCAAGCTGCCGAAGCTGAAAATGCTGGCGCAGACCGGGCCGCGCACGCAGTCGCTCGATCTCGCCGCCTGCACGGCCCATGGCGTCGTCGTCAGCAACACCGGCGGCACGCAGGTCGGCGCCTCGACCTCGGAACTCGCCTTCGCGCTGATCCTCGCCGCCGCGCGCGGGATCGGGCGGGCCGATGCGTCGATGAAGGCCGGCGGCTGGCATGACGGCCTCCCGCTCGGCAGGATCGTCGCCGGTCAGCGCCTCGGCATCGTCGGGCTCGGCAAGCTCGGCCAGCGCGTCGCGCGCTATGCCAAGGCCTTCGAGATGGAGGTGGTGGCCTGGAGCCAGAACCTCACCACCGAGGCGGCCGAAGCGGTCGGCGTGACGCGTGTCGAGAAGGACGAGCTGTTTTCGACCAGCGACGTGATCTCGCTGCATCTCGTGCTGTCGGAGCGGACGCGTGGCATCGTCGGTGCTGCCGAGCTCGGCGCGATGAAGCCCGGCGCCTGCCTCGTCAACACGGCGCGCGGGCCGCTGGTCGACGAGGCTGCGTTGGTCGAACGCCTGCGCGCGGGCGCGATCTCGGCCGCGCTTGACGTCTACGACACCGAGCCGTTGCCGGCGCAGCACCCGCTGCGGACGCTACCGAACGTCGTGCTGATGCCGCATCTCGGCTATTCCGCCGCGCCGGTGCTGCGGGAGTATTACGGCGAGAGCATCGAGAACGTGCTGGCCTTCCTCGACGGCAAGCCGATCCGGGTGATGAACCCGGATGTGTTGAAGAGGGTGTGACCCTCGCCGGGCTGTTTCCAAGCAAGACTGCAAAGGTCAGAGCGCCGGCAACCCGCTGCGCTTCTTGATCGTCGCCAGCGCGAAATTCGATTCGACCGACTGGATGCATTTCAGCCGGGTCACCTTCTGCTTCAGGAAGCGCTCATAGCCCTCGATGCCGTCGGTGACGATGCGCAGCAGATAGTCTTGGGCACCGGTCATCAGATAGCACTCGCCGACCTCGCTCCAGCCCTCGACCGCCTTCTCGAACTCGGCGATGTTCTCCTGCGTCTGCTGCGACAGCCTCACCGAGACGAAGACGCTGAAGGGCAGGCCATAGGCTTTCGCGTCGACCAGCGCGGCATAGCCGGTGATGACGCCGCTCTCCTCCAGCCGCTTCAGCCGGCGCAGGCAGGGCGTCGGCGAAAGCCCGACCTTCTCGGAGAGCTCCTGATTGGTGATGCGGCCGTCCTCTTGGAGTACGGCAAGCATGCGGCGATCGATCGTATCGAGCATGAACTGCTCCTGGCTGGCTTCAAGATGGCAGAAAGCTGCTCATGCTGCCCATAGCTCGATGATGATCGACCATGCAATGGCGTGGGGAAGCGCGTAGTCTTTCCGAAACCCCGGCCTGATGGAGAGATCGATGACCAAGGACAGCTACCACAAGGACGCGATCGCCAACCGCAAGCTCCATCCCGAGACGCTGATGATGGGCTTCGGCTATTCGCCGGCGATGTCGGAGGGTTCGCTCAAGCCGCCGGTCTTCCTGACCTCGACCTTCGTCTTCGAGAACGCCCAGCAGGGCAAGGACTTCTTCGACTTCACCTCCGGCCGGCGCCGGCCGAAACCCGGCGAGAAGCCGGGCCTGGTCTATTCGCGCTTCAACCACCCCAATATGGAGATCCTCGAGGATCGCCTGGCGATCTGGGACGAGGCCGAGAAATGCGCCGTCTTCGCCTCCGGCATGGCGGCGATCGCGACGACCTGCTTCGCTTTCCTTCGACCCGGCGACACCATCCTGCATTCGCGCCCGCTCTATGGCGGCACCGAGACCCTGCTGAAGAACCAGATGGGCGCTTTCGGCGTCACGGCCTTCGGCTTCACCGACGGGCTCGACATCGCGCAGATGCGGGCGTCCGCCAAGGCCGCCGCCGCCAAGGGCCGTGTCGGCATGATCCTGGTCGAGACGCCGGCCAACCCGACCAACGGGCTGGTCGATCTCGCCGCCTGCAAGACGATCGCCGACGAGCTGGAAAAGAGCCAGGGCCATCGCCCGCCGGTCGTGGTCGACAACACCATGCTCGGGCCGAAATACCAGAAGCCGCTGAAGCAGGGCGCCGATCTCTCGCTGCTCTCGCTGACGAAATATGTCGGCGGCCATTCCGACCTCGTCGGCGGCTCGATCAGCGGCTCGGAGGATCTGGTGCGGCAGGTCAAGGGCTGGCGCGGCTCGCTCGGCACCCAGGCCGACCCCAACTCCTGCTGGATGCTGATGCGCTCGCTCGAGACGCTCGACATCCGCATGAGCCGCGCCAACGAGAACGCGAAGCTGGTGGCGGATTATCTGCGCGGCCACCCGAAGATCGCCAAGGTGCACTATCTCGGCGACCTCAGGGACGGCGATCCGCGCAAGGCGGTGTTCGACCGGCAATGCACGGCCGCCGGCTCGACCTTCGCCTTCGATGTCGTCGGCGGCGAGAAGGAGGCCTTCGCTTTACTTGACAACCTCCAGATCATGAAGCTCGCGGTCTCGCTCGGCGGCACCGAAACCCTGGTCTCCCATCCCGCCGCGATGACGCATTCGGGCGTGGCGAGGGAACTGCGCGAGGAGATCGGCCTGACCAACGCGCTGATCCGCATCTCGGTCGGCATCGAGAACATCGAGGATCTGATTTCCGATCTGGCGCAGGCGCTGGAGGCGGTGTGAGGGCAGTTACCCGGTTCGGCGGCAGGTTCTCGCTCAAGAACCACCTTAGCCGATGCGGATCAGAACCTGCTCTGGCCAGCGTGGATGACTGAACCAGACGCAGATTTGCGTCGACACTTGCGAAGTCGGCGCGTCGTACAACACCTCGCCATCGACTTGCTCGACCATGATCCTCCTTTGCGGCGTCTGGAGAGTTCCCTCAAAAGACCATTGATCCTTTGGCTCGATCTCGGCAGGCGACCCTACGGTGAGAAAGGTCGAGCCGTCGCACTGCGGATAGACGCCGATTGCGAGGCAGGTAGACGTCGCCCATACGAGTTCGCTGGCCTGAGCGTTCCTATGTACTGGCATCTCGGCGTCCTTGCCGCCGCTGACGATGATCATGGAATTGACCGGACGAATGAGCCTCCCTCGCTGCATCATCTGAACCGCCCCAGAAGAACCAGAACATGTCTGCCCTGCGTTCGACTGCAAGAGAGGCAATGGGGATAAAGCCTCTGCGACTGCCCAGGTTTGACGATGGCGGTGGGCGGCTGAACATCGACCACGAAGCGGCCGGTTGCGGTTCCAGGGTCTTTCGTGCCGCAGGTATGACAGCCGTAACGCGATCCGATCCGATCGATCTCGCGCTGGTGAAATTCTGTCAGATAATTGCCGTGCCGGTCAAAGCCGATCGGTTTCACCGCGAGAGGTCCAGGCTATCGATCAAGTGTCGAAATTGGAGGTTGTCCGAAGCTCAGCCGACAATCCAGGATTGCTCGGTTCATGCCTTTAGGCAAGAGGCGCATGACGCACTATGAACTCGACGACCACTGCTTCAGGTCGGCACGTATTCCAGCGTCGACAGCCCTTGCGCGTCCAGCCTAAACCCCGATCCGCCCCCAACCCGGCAGCTTCAGTGCCGGGTGGCGCACGTCGAAGCCAGCCACCAGCCCGAGCAGGTTGATTTCGACCCCTTCGACCCAGCCCAGCGTCACGCCGGCCAGCCCGTAGAGCGAGGCCTGCACGCCGGTGCGGCTGGGGGTGAGCCCGGCGAACAGGCCGCCATCGCGAAAATCCTTGCCGATTGCTGTCGGCGGCAGGGCCTGGGCGAGTTCGGGCACCTCGGCCAGAACATGCTGGACGAAGCTGTTGGAGTTCGGGCCGGGCCAGGCGAGATAGGTGCCGGGCGTGACGTAGGCATAGCTCGCGACCGCGGCGCGGATGCGCGGGATCAGCGCCTCGGCCGCCGCGCCGCGCACCTCCGTCATCAGCTCCGGTATGTTGCCGTACCAGCGGCCATCGGCCTCGCGGTGGTTGACGCGCACCGGCGTGCCCCAGCCGACGACGTCGAAGCGGGTATAGGCGCTGGCGCCGTTTTCCTTCACCACCACCCAGGAATGATGCGCGAAGACGCCGCGCCAGCGCCCGACGCGAGCCGCGAAGACATGGACCGTCGCCTCCGGCTCGATCGTGGCCGCCGGCAGCAGCTTGGCGGAAGACCAGTCGGCGCCGCGCCAGTCGTCGGCGTTCGGCTGCGACAGCCACCACGCCGCATGGGTCGCGACCGGCAGCAGGAAGACGATGAGGAACAGGAGCATGAAACGGCGGGTGAAGCGCATGTCGGCAGGATATGTGGCCGCCTCGTTGCATCGCAAGATAGAGCAGGCCGCGCTTTGCCGCTGGGCAGCGATCACAATGACTTGAGACGCGCGGCCAAGCTGCTAGCGTGCGGCCCGAGACGGCGAGGGGAGTCGGATAGAGATGACGATCGCAAGCTGGGCGAGGGGCATGTTGGCGGGCGCGGCCTTGGGGTTCGCGCTGGTCATGGGGCAAGGCGCTCTGGCGCAGGGCAAGGAGCTGCGCATCTACAACTGGTCCGACTATGTCGACCCCGAGGTGCTCGACGCCTTCAAGAAAGAGACCGGCATCACCGTCGTCTACGACACCTTCGATCAGATGGAGACGGTCGAGACCAAGCTGCTCGCCGGAAAGACCGGCTACGACCTGATCGTCGTCACCGCCTCCTTCCTGCCGCGCCACATCCCGCTCGGCCTCTACGTGCCGATCGACGCCGCCAAGGTGCCGAACCTGAAGAACGCCTGGCCGGAGATTCAGGGGCGGCTGGCGAAATACGACCCCGGCAACAAATTCGCCGTGAACTACATGTGGGGCACGACCGGCATCGGCTACAACGTCGCTAAGGTGAAGGAGCGGCTCGGCGCGGACGCCGTGATCGATAGCTGGAAGATCGTCTTCGAGCCCGACCAGCTCAAGAAGCTGTCGAACTGTGGCGTGCATGTGCTCGACGCGGTCGAGGAGATGTTCCCGGCAGCGCTGCGCTATCTCGGCCTGAACCCGGATTCCAAGGCCGAGGCCGATTTGAACAAGGCCGGCGATCTGCTGCGCAAGATCCGCCCGCACATCCAGAAGTTCCACTCGTCCGAGTACATCAACGCGCTCGCCAACGGCGACATCTGCCTGGCGGTCGGCTATTCCGGCGACGTCCTCCAGGCCAAGAAGCGGGCGGAAGAAGCCAAGAACAAGGTCGAGATCGCCTACTCCATCCCGAAGGAGGGCGCGCTGATGTGGTTCGATTCCTTCGTCATCCCGAAGGACGCGGCCAATCCCGAGGCGGCGCTGAAGTTCATCGATTTCGTCAACCAGCCGACGATGGCGGCGAAGAACTCCGACTTCATCCAGTATGCCAACGGCAATCTCGCCGCCAAGCCGCTGCTCTCGGCTGCTGTGCGCGACAATCCGGGCATCTATCCGTCGGAAGCCGTGATGGGCCGGCTCTACACGATCACGCCCTACGACCAGAAGACGCAGCGGCTGGTCAACCGGCTGTGGACCCGCGTCAAGACCGGCAAGTGAGGACATCCGGACCGGTATCGCGGAAAACGTCGCCCGGGAGCGTCCGGCGCGCCTTCCAGCCCTGGAACGATCCGGCCGCGAAACCCCTGGTCGAATTCCGAGGCGTCACCAGGCGCTTCGGCGCGGTGACAGCGGTCGACGGCGTCTCGCTAGCGCTCTACCCGGGCGAATTCTTCGCGCTGCTCGGCCCCTCCGGCTGCGGCAAGACCACGCTGATGCGGATGCTGGCGGGCTTCGAGGCGCCCGACGAAGGGTCGATCTGGCTCGACGGGCAGGACATCACGGCGCTGCCGCCGCATCTGCGCCCGGTCAACATGATGTTCCAGTCCTACGCGCTGTTCCCCCATCTCAGCGTCGCCGGCAATATCGGCTATGGGCTCAAGCGCGAGGGCTTGTCGAAAGGGGAGATCGCGCGCCGGGTCGCGGAGATGCTGACGCTGGTCAAGCTCGACGGGCTCGGCGCCCGCAAGCCCGACCAGCTCTCCGGCGGACAGCGCCAGCGCGTCGCGCTCGCCCGGGCGCTGGCGAAACGGCCGAAATTGCTGCTGCTCGACGAGCCGATGGCGGCGCTCGACCGCAAGCTGCGCGAGGCGACGCAGTTCGAGCTGATGGACATTCAGAGCACACTCGGCACCAGCTTCATGGTCGTCACCCACGACCAGGACGAGGCGATGACCATGGCCGACCGCATGGCGGTGATGGACCATGGCCAGCTGGTGCAGATCGGCCCGCCCGACGAGATCTACGAGGCGCCGACGAACGCCTACGTCGCCGGGTTCGTCGGCGACATCAACCTCGTCGAAGGGCGGGTCGCTTCGGTCGAAGGCGGGCTCGTCCGGCTCGCGACCGAGCGTCTCGGCCCGGTCGAGCTCGACGAGGACAGGATCGCGGTCGCTGCGGGCGAGGCGCTCGTTGTTGGCATCCGGCCGGAGAAGATAGACCTGAGCCATGACGAGCCGGCGCAAGTCGCCAACAAGGTCTTCGGAGAGATCTGGGACATCGGCTATCTCGGCGACATCACCATGATCCAGGTCATGGTCGGCGGCGAGGGCGGTCAACGGCTCAAGGTCTCGATCGCTAACCGTAGCCGGCGGACGCAGCGCCCCTTCGCCTGGGAAGATAGGGTCTGGCTGTCCTGGGACGTCGAGGCCGGCATGGCGCTGAAGCCGTGAGGACGGATTCTGCATCGGCCCGCGGCGGCAAGCTCGCGATCCTGCTGCCCTATCTCTGGCTGCTGCTGTTCTTCCTCATGCCCTTCGCCATCGTGTTGCGGATGTCGCTGTCCACGGCGGCGACGGCCTTGCCACCCTATGAGCCGCAATTCAGCGGCTTCGCCGAGCTAGGCTCCTTCCTCGCCGCGTTCGGGCCCGACAATTTCCGTCTCCTCGCCGACGATCCGCTCTACTGGCAGAGCTACCTGCAGTCGCTGCGGCTGGCCGGGCTGACGACGCTGCTTTCGCTCGCGATCGGCTATCCGCTAGCTTATGGCCTCGCCGCCGCGCCAAAACGCTGGCAGGGCGCGCTGCTCGTGCTCGTCATCCTGCCGTTCTGGACCTCGTTCCTGATCCGCGTCTATGCCTGGATCGGCATCCTGAGGCCGGATGGCCTGCTCGATGCGGTGCTGATCGGCACGGGGCTGACGAGCGAGCCGCTGCGACTGCTGAACACCGAGGCAGCGGTCCTGATCGGACTCACCTATTCCTATCTGCCTTTCATGGTGCTGCCGCTTTTCGCAGCGCTCCAGAAGCTCGATGCGAGCCTCCTCGAGGCTGCGGCCGATCTCGGCGCGACGCCAACCCGCGCCTTCCTGACCGTGACGCTGCCGCTCTCGCTGCCCGGCGTCATCGCGGGGTGCGCGCTCGTCTTCATCCCCGCGATCGGCGAATTCGTCATCCCCGACCTGCTCGGCGGCGCCGACACCACGATGATCGGCAAGACGCTCTGGACCGAATTCTTCTCCAACCGTGACTGGCCGCTCGCTTCGGCGGTGGCGGTCGTGCTGCTGGTCGTCCTGGTCCTGCCGCTCGCCCTGCTGCAGCGCGGGCGGCTGCTGCGCGGAGAGACGGCGTGAGGCGGCTCGGTCCAGGGCTCGTGCTCGCGCTCGTCGCAGGCTTCGCCTTTCTCTATCTGCCGATCGTCGCGCTGATCGCCTATTCCTTCAACGCCTCGCGGCTGGTCACGGTCTGGGGCGGTTTCTCGACCCGCTGGTACAGCACGCTGCTGCACAACGAGGCCCTGCTGGAGGCCGCCTGGCTCAGTCTCAGGCTCGCCTTCGTCTCGGCGACGCTGGCGACCGTTCTCGGCACGCTGGCTGCGCTCGCCCTCGCGCGACGCGGCGCCTTTGGCGGGCGGTTGCTGTTCTCGGGCATGATCCTGGCGCCGCTTGTCATGCCAGAAGTCATCACCGGCCTGTCGCTGCTGTTGCTCTTCGTCGCGCTCGATGTCGAGCGCGGCTTCTGGACAGCGACGATCGCGCACGCGACGCTCGGCCTCGGCTTCGCCTGCATCGTCGTGCAGGCGCGTCTCGCCGGCTTCGACCGCTCGCTCGAGGAGGCGGCGCAGGATCTCGGCGCGACCGCGTTGGTCACCTTCTGGACCGTGACCTTCCCGCTGATCCTGCCAGGCGTCGCTGCGGCCTGGATGCTCGCCTTTACCCTGTCGCTCGACGATCTGGTGATTGCGAGCTTCACCACGGGGCCGGGCGCCACCACCCTGCCGATGCGGCTTTATTCGGCGGTCAGGCTGGGTGTCTCGCCGGAGATCAACGCCGCCTGCACGCTGCTGATCGCCATGGTCGCGATCGTGGTCGTCGCGGCCTCGCTGCTGCTGAAGCGGCGCGCGGTCACGGGATAAATGGCGGGTGAACAGCCGCCTCAAGCGCCGTTCAGATGCCTCATGCGATGGTCGTGCTCACGGGTGGGGATCGTCTCCGCCCGCTCACGAGGATCAAGGACCATGTTCCGCAAGATCGCTTCCACGAGCCTGACGAGCGTGCTGGCCGGCGCTGCGGCGCTGGCCGGAGCGAGCCTGTTCGCGGCCGCGCCGGCCGCCGCCTTCGACGGCTACGGACCGCGCGGCGGCTTCGAACGCGGCTATGACTGGCGCCCGCCGCCGCCTCCCTTCCACGGCTACTGGGGCCACCGCCACTGGCGCCGCTATCATGACGGCTACGGTTTCCGGCCGCCGCCGCCGCCTCCGGGCTATTGGCGCTAACGCCGCGGCCGGCCGGTTCGGAAACCGGCCGGCTCCGCGTCGTGGTGGAACATGTTTCCCCGACGTCAGTTGCGTCCTTTGAACAAGGAATGAGCATCATGATCCGCAATACGATTTTTGCCGCAGCGACGGCGATCGCACTGGGTGCCGGTCTGGTCGGTGTCGGCGGCATCGCGGCGCCGACCGAGGCGCAGGCGCAGTGGCGCGACTACGATCGCGGGTACTATGGTCGCGACTATCGCTATGACCGGCGTTACGATCGGCGGCGCTACGATCGTAAGCCGGCCTACCGCCCGCAGCGTCAGGTCTATGGGCAAGGCTATGAGCCCGCTCCCGCCGGTCCGGGCGGCAGGGGGCGCGCCGGGGTGTTGCCGAACGGCCGCCCCTATTACACGCCGCCGGGAGGCCAGTTGCCGAACGGACAGAGCTACACGACGCCAGGTGGAGCTCCTCCCAACGCGCAACGCGACAACGGTTACAACTGAGCGTGGAGATCGACTGCTCCAATCGAAGGCGAGGCCGAGATCGGGCTCGCCTTCTTCATTCGGCGGCGTCTCGCTGGCGATAACCGAGCCGGGCGTTCAACTCATCGAGAAGCTTCTCGGCCGCATCCGCGATGACCGTGCCCGGCGGGAATATCGCGCTTGCCCCCGCCTGGTATAGCGCCTCGAAATCCTGCGGCGGGATCACGCCGCCGACCACGATCATGATGTCGGGCCGCCCGGCCTTCGCCAGCGCCTGCTTCAGCTCCGGCACCAGCGTCAGATGCCCTGCCGCGAGCGAGGAGACGCCGACGATGTGGACGTCGTTCTCGACCGACTGGCGGGCCGCCTCGTCGGGTGTGGCGAAGAGCGGCCCGATATCGACGTCGAAGCCGAGATCGGCGAAGGCCGACGCGATGACCTTCTGGCCGCGATCGTGCCCATCCTGTCCCATCTTGGCGACGAGGATGCGCGGGCGGCGGCCATCGGCCTCCTCAAACGCCTCCGTCATCATCTGGACGCGCGTCACCGCCGGATTCATCGTGCCGACCTCCCGCTTGTAGACGCCCGAGATCGACTTGATCTCGGCCCTATGCCGCCCGAAGACCTGCTCCATCGCCATCGAGATCTCGCCGACCGTCGCCTTGGCGCGGGCGGCTTGGACTGCGAGGTCGAGCAGATTGCCGTCGCCGGCGGCGCCGTTGGTCAGCGCGGTCAACGCGGAGCGGACATCCGCCTCGTTCCGTTCGGCCTTGAGCCTGCGCAGCTTGTCGAGCTGCTGCGCGCGAACGGAGGCATTGTCGACCTTGAGTACGTCGATCGTCGCCTCGTTGTCGGGCTTGAAGCAGTTGACGCCGATGATCGCCTGCCGCCCGCCATCGATCCGGGCCTGCGCCTTGGCGGCGGCCTCCTCGATGCGCAGTTTCGGGATGCCGGCCTCGATCGCCTTGGCCATGCCGCCCAGAGCCTCGACCTCCTGGATGTGCCCCCAGGCTTTGGCGGCGAGGTCCGCCGTCAGCCGCTCGACATAGTAGGAGCCGCCCCAGGGATCGATGATCCGGCTCGTGCCACTCTCCTGCTGCAGCAGGATCTGGGTGTTGCGCGCGATCCGGGCGGAGAAGTCGGTCGGCAGGGCGAGCGCCTCGTCGAGCGCGTTGGTGTGCAGCGACTGGGTGTGGCCTTGGGTGGCCGCCATCGCCTCGATCATCGTGCGCGGCACGTTGTTGAACACGTCCTGCGCCGTCAGCGACCAGCCCGAGGTCTGGCAATGCGTCCGCAGCGGGAGGGACTTTTCGTTCTTGGCACCGAAATCCTTGACCAGCTTGGCCCAGATCAGCCGCGCGGCCCTGAGCTTGGCGACCTCCATGAAGAAGTTCATGCCGATCGCCCAGAAGAACGACAGCCGCGGCGCGAAGGCGTCGACACCTAAGCCCGCACGCTGGCCGGCGCGGATGTATTCGACGCCGTCGGCAAGCGTGTAGCCGAGCTCGAGATCCTGCGTCGCGCCGGCCTCCTGCATGTGATAGCCGGAGATCGAGATCGAGTTGAATTTCGGCATGTGGGCCGAGGTGTAGGAGAAGATGTCGCCGATGATCCGCATCGACGGCGAGGGCGGGTAGATATAAGTGTTGCGGACCATGAACTCCTTGAGGATGTCGTTCTGGATCGTTCCCGAGAGTTTTGCCGCCGGCACCCCCTGCTCCTCGGCCGCGACGATGAACAGCGCCAGAACGGGGAGCACCGCGCCGTTCATCGTCATCGAGACGCTCATCTGATCGAGCGGTATGCCGGAGAACAGCGTCCGCATGTCGTGGATCGAATCGATCGCGACGCCGGCCATGCCGACATCGCCGCCGACGCGCGGATGGTCTGAGTCATAGCCGCGATGGGTCGCGAGGTCGAATGCGACCGAGAGGCCCTTCTGCCCGGCGGCGAGATTGCGACGGTAGAAGGCGTTCGAATCCTCCGCCGTGGAGAAGCCGGCATATTGCCGGATCGTCCAGGGCTGGTTGACATACATGGTCGGGTAGGGGCCGCGCAGATAGGGCGGCAACCCGGGCAGGCTGTCGATGAAGGGCAAGCCCTCGCGATCCTCAGCCGCGTAGAGCGGCTTGACCGGGATGCCTTCCGGCGTCAGCCAGGGCTCGCCGCCTGCCGCTGCGAGCGGCTCCGACACCCCAGGCTCGAACGGCAGGGTCGTGAAATCCGGGATCGCGGTCATGGCTGTCTCCCGCCAGCTCTGTCCCACCAGCGGTGGAAATGATGCACCGGTCCGTGGCCATGGCCAACCGGAACCTCGTCGGCCGCCGCAATCGCGGCGGTGATGTAGTCTTTCGCCGCGGCGACGGCGTCCGGCAGGCCGAGGCCTTGCGCCAGCCCCGCCGCGATCGCCGACGACAGGGTGCAGCCGGTGCCATGCGTGTTGCGGCTGGCGATCCGGGGCGCGCTGAAACGCTGCCGCGCCCCCCCGGTGAGCAAAAGGAGGTCGGCGCTGGTCTCGCCTGCGCCATGCCCGCCCTTGATCAGGACGTTGGCGACGCCGAGCGCCGCGAGCCTGTCGGCCTGCTCGTCGATCGCATCGTCGGTCTCCGCCGGCCCCGTGCCGAGCAGGGCCGCAGCCTCCGGCAGGTTCGGCGTCACCAGCGTCGCGAGGGGAAAGAGCCGTTCCCGGATCGCGGCGATCGCGGACGCTTCCAGCAGCCGTGCACCCGATGCCGCGACCATCACCGGGTCGAGCACGATGTTGCGGGCCTGGTGGCGGGTCAGGCCGGCGGCGACCGTCTCGATCAGCTCCGCCGTCGCGAGCATGCCGATCTTTACCGCCGCCACGTCGAGATCGGAAAAGACAGCATCCATCTGCGCCGTAACGAAATCGGCCGGGACGGCATGGATCGCGCTGACGCCAGTCGTATTCTGCGCCGTCAGCGCGACGATGACGCTGGCGCCATAGACCTGATGCGCCGCGAAGGTCTTGAGATCGGCCTGGATGCCGGCGCCGCCACTCGAATCCGAGCCGGCGATGGTCAGCGCGATGGGGAAGGCCGTGCTCACTCGGCCGCTTCCAGCGTGATCCTGAGCTTCGTGCCGGTCGCCTTGGCGTAGCGCTCGAGCGTCCGCGTCGAGGGCTTGCCGCGCCCGCTTTCGAGCCGTGCGACAACCGACTGCGTCGTGCCCATGCGGGCCGCGAGTTCTTCCTGCGTCAGGCCGGCCCGCGTGCGGGCGCGGATCAGCGACGTCAGAAGGGCGAACTCCTCTTCGAGCGCGTCATATTCGCGCTTGAACTCAGGATCCTTCATCTGTTCCGCAGCCCATTCACGGAAATCTCTCATGTGACCTCCTTTGCGCGTTGGCGCGCGATCTCGATCTCGCGATGCGGTGTTTTCTCAGTCTTCTTGACGAAGCCGCGAACGATCACGACGCGGCGTCCGGAGGCCGTCAGGTAGATCGCTCTCGTAATGCCGTCGCGACCCGTCAGCCTCAACTCCCAAAGTCCATGCCCAAGCGGCTTGACCCAGCCGAATGGCAATGCATGCAAGCCATCCCGCATGATGACTTCGACGAAACGAGTCAGCCGGGCGCGGATATCGGGCGCAAAAGCTTCGAGTTCGCGCTCGACGACGTGGTTGAGAACCCGAACTGTCCAACCATAGCTATTCATAGCAAAAAAGCGCTATTTCGGCAAGGCCGACAAGATGGCCGCCTGCGCCTGTTGGAGCGCCGCCACCGCATCGCAGCCGGCGAAGACGAAGGCCTCGACGCCGGCTTCGCGCAGGGCCGTTTCGGTCTCGCCGGGTTTGCCGGCCAGCCACACCGTCGCACCGGCCGATTTCAGGGCCGACGCCGTAACGACGGCTTCGTCCTGATAGGCGGCATCCGAGCCGCACAGGCAGGCGAGCCGCGCGCCGGAGGCGCGAAAGGCTGCGACCAGGGCCGCGATGTCGGTCGCTTGACCGGCCGCGAAGCCCTGATGGCCGGGCGCAGCGATGCCGCCCGACTCGAACAGGTTGCGGGCGAAGCCGGCCCGCGCCGTGAAATCGGCTATAGGGCCCAGCGCCGCGAGGAAAACGCTCGGACGCTTCGGTGCGGCGTCGGCGCGCTCGCGCAGCGCCTCGAAAGGTTCTGCGAGACGCGAGGAGGGCAGGGGCTCGGCCTCCAGAACTGCCTCGGGTGCGGACAGCGCTTGCGAGCGCGGCGCGCCCTGCGCGAGCTGCCCGATCAACGCGTCCGGAAGCTGTTCGGAGGCCTTCGCCAGAGGCAGTTTCGGCTTCGCCGGCTCGGCCTGCTCCACCGCCAGCACGGTGACGGCAGCCTCCGCCAGATTGGGATATTCGCTCGTGCCGGTGATCGGTTCGCGGCGCGTCGCAACGGCTTTCGCGCGAGCGTCGCGCTGGCGTGCCAAGCCCGTTTGGACATGGCCGTTCACCAGAGCGGACACGATGCCGGGCAGGCCGCCCGTCGCCTCCCGCTCCAGATCCTGCAGCTTGCTCCAGGCTTCCTCGCAAAGTGCCTGCGTCAACGCCTCGAAGCCGCCGGCGCCGGCGGCGGGATCGGCGACGCGCCAGAGATTCGCTTCTTCCAGCAGGACGAGCTGGGTGTTGCGGGCGACGCGCCGCGCGAAAGCGTCGGGCAAGCCGAGCGCAGCCGTGAAGGGCAGGACGGTCAGGCTGTCGGCGCCACCGATGCCGGCCGAGAAGGTCGCGACCGTGGCGCGCAGCATGTTGACATGCGGATCGCGCCTGGTCAGCGAGCGCCAGGCGGTCTCGGCATGGAGCGCCATCGGCTTGGGGTCGAGGCCGCAGACCTGCTGAATGCGGGTCCAAAGCAGCCGCGCGGCGCGGAATTTCGCGATGGTGAGGAATTCGTCCTTATCCGCGACGAGCGTGAAGGAGATCGCGTCGCGCGCCTCTTCCAGAGGCATGCCCTGCGCTTCCAGTCCGCGCAGATAGGCGATCGCGGTCGCGAACGCGGCGCCGAGTTCCTGGGCTTCGGTCGCGCCGGCCTCGTGATAGGGGCGGGCGTCGGCGCAGAGGAAGGGGCCGGCGAAACCGCGCGCCTTCAACGTCCCGATCGTCTCGGAGAGCCGGCGGCCGATCTCGGGCCAGGATGCGGCGAACCGCCCCTGCGTCGCGAGGATGCCGATCGGATCGAGCCCGAAATCGATCGCGGTCTGCTGCGGCGACAGCCCGCGCTTCTCGACCAGCGCCGCCAGCATCAGCGCGTTGACGCGGCCCTGCGGTGCGGGATCGAGTCTGAGCCCGATCAGGTCGAGCATGACGCCGTTGAGCGCGGTGTCGAGGGCGGCAACGTCGTCGATGACAAGGCCGTAGCCTCGTGCGGCGCGCGCGCCGGCGAAGCTCAGCGCGAGCCCGTTCGCGCCGCCCTCGAGATCGGCCAACGCCAGAGCCTGCGCCTCTGCCGGCTCGGGATGGTCGACCCGCGCGCAGACGCTCCAGCGCCCGGCCTCAGTGCGGGTCGGTCGCGCGGCAGCCGTTGCAGCCGGGTAGAGCGGCTCGATCCGGATGCCGTCGGCGCTGCGGGAGACCAGCCGCTTCTCGAAATCGCCGCCCTTGAGCACCTTGTCGACTGCAGCGCGCCATTGCTCGACCGCCGGCGTCGGGAAAGCGTCCATGAAAGGCAGATCTGATGCCGAGGTCGAGTTCATCCGCGCCGTCGCTCCCGCTGCCCGCTCATAGTGCGATCGCGAAGCGCTGATTGCCATGCGGAGAGATGCACCGCCATCCCCACTTCGTCGCAAGCGGCGTGCGCGAATGGGCACTTCAAACGCAAAACGCCGCCCGTCGCGGGCGGCGTTCTAGTATCGACGGCGAGGGCCGCTATCAGACGAACTGGCCGAGCCCGGGGATGGCGCCGACGACCGCGCCCATCGTGTCCTCGCCGGCCTTCTCGCGGCCGACGGCGAACATCTCCTTGGACACGGTCTGGATCTGGCCCATCGACAGGCCCGCGCCCATCAACTGGCCGCCCAGCGCCATCACGCCGCCGCTGCCGCCCATCATGCCGCCGACCATGCCCATCAGGCCGCCCTTGGCGCCGCCTTCGGCATCGGCGAGTTCCTGCGCGCCGGGCAGCGCCGCCATCAACTGGCCGATCTCGGCCGGCGGACCCTCCTTCTGCAGGAAGGCCAGGATGATGCCGATCGCCTTGCGGGCGAGGCCTTCATCGAGCCCGGAGGCCGCGATCACGCGGGCGATCAGTTCATCCATCGTCATAACCTCTTCTGGTGGGATCGCGGAAGATGGTTCACATATAAACAATTCGATACGAGCCGCAAGATGGCCGTCGCTGCGGGCTTCCGCCGGCCGGCGCGTTTCGCTACACCCTTGCCCCTGACCTTTCGACAACGCAACAGGCGGACATCATGGCGCAAGCGGATACGGGTGACGGCGCGATCCTGATCGGCAAGAGCTGGAAGCCGGAGAACCTGCTGCTCAAGCTCGCCAACCGCCACGGCCTCGTTACCGGCGCGACCGGCACCGGCAAGACCGTGACACTGCAGGTCATGGCCGAGGGCTTCGCCCGCAACGGCGTGCCGGTCTTCGCCGCCGACATCAAGGGCGATCTCTCGGGGATCGCGTCGCCCGGCGATTCCAAGCCGCCCTTCCTCAAGCGCGCCGAGGAGATCGGCGTCAAATACGAGCCCGACCAGTTCACCACCGTGTTCTGGGACGTGTTCGGCGAGCAGGGCCACCCCGTCCGCGCCACCATCTCCGAGATGGGGCCGCTGCTGCTCGCCCGCCTGCTCGATCTCAACGACACGCAAGAAGGCGTGCTCAACATCGCCTTCCGCATCGCCGACGAGCAGAAGCTGCTGCTGCTCGACCTCAAGGATTTGCGCGCCATCCTCGGCTTCATCGCCGACAACGCGAAGGACCTGACGACGAAATACGGCAACGTCACCGCCCAGACGGTCGGCACCATCCAGCGCGCTTTGCTGGTGCTGGAGAACCAGAAGGGCGACCTGTTCTTCGGCGAGCCGGCGCTCGACATCAACGACCTGATGAAGACCGACCGCTATGGCCGCGGCATCGTCAACATGCTCTGCGCCGACAAGCTGATGGCCAATCCCCGGCTCTACGCGACGTTCCTGCTCTGGCTGCTCTCGGAGCTGTTCGAGCAGCTTCCCGAGGTCGGCGATCTCGACAAGCCCAAGCTGGTCTTCTTCTTCGACGAGGCGCATCTCCTGTTCAACGGCGCGCCCAAGGCGCTGCTCACTGCCGTCGAGCAGGTCGTCCGCCTGATCCGCTCCAAGGGCGTCGGCGTCTATTTCGTCACGCAGAACCCGCTCGACATCCCCGATACCGTGCTGGCGCAGCTCGGCAACCGCGTCCAGCATGCGCTGCGCGCCTTCACCCCGCGCGACCAGAAGGCGGTCAAGGCGGCGGCCGAGACCTTCCGCCAGAACCCGAAATTCTCGACCGAGGAGGCGATCACCCAGCTCGCCGTCGGCGAGGCGCTGACCTCGACGCTGGAAGGCAAGGGCACGCCGACCATGGTCGAGCGCACCCTGATCGCCCCACCGATGGCGCAGGTCGGCCCCTGCAGCGTCCAGCAGCGCCAGCAGTCGTTGTCGGAGTCGGGCTTCAAGGGCAAATACGACACGATGGTCGACCGCGACTCCGCTTATGAGGAACTGGCCAAGCGCAAGAACCTCGATGCGCCGGGCGCGGACGGGCCGGTCGAGGCCTCGACCACGGGGGGCGGCGGCATCCTCGACACGATCGGCGGCTGGATCGGCGGCAGCCAGCAGCGCCCGACGACCGGGCAGGGCTCGCGCGGCGGGCGGATGCCGCAGAGCATGACCGAGAAGATCATCACCTCGGCGGCGCGCTCGGCCGCGACCTCGATCGGACGGCAGGTCGGCACGGCGATCCTGCGCGGCGTGCTCGGGAGCATGATGGGCGGCAAGCGCTGAGCAGGCATGTCATGCTCGCGGGGTGGCTGACGCCACGCCCAAGCCTTGTCATGATGGCGCATCAGAATCGGCTTCTCGCTCACGGGAGCCTGAAAGACGAGTGCCATGTCCAAGCTTGACGCCATACTTTCCCGCCTCGACGCCGATCTCGACCCCGCCCTCGAGCGGCTGTCGGGCTGGCTCGAAATCCCCTCGATCGGGACCGATCCGGCCTATAATGCCGAGACCCGCCGCGCCGCCGAATGGCTCGCCGCCGATCTGAAGGCGCTCGGCTTCGAGGCCGGGCTGCGCGAGACGCCGGGCCAGCCGATCGTGCTCGGGCACCGGCTTAAAGCCGGCCCGCCGCATGTGCTGTTCTACGGCCACTACGACGTGCAGCCGGTCGATCCTTTGAACCTCTGGGACAGCGAGCCTTTCAAGCCGGTGATCCGAGAGGTTTCGCCCGGGCGGAAGGTCATCGCCGCGCGCGGCGCGTGTGACGACAAGGGCCAGGTCATGACCTTCGTCGAGGCGATGCGCGCCACGCTCGCCGAGACCGGCGACCTGCCGGTCGGCGTCACCATCATCGTCGAGGGCGAGGAGGAATCGGGCTCGGTCAACCTGCCGGCTTTCGTGCGCGAGAACGCCGAGGAGCTGAAGGCCGATTTCGCGCTGGTCTGCGACACCGGCATGTGGGATCGCGAGACGCCGGCGATCACCGCCTCTTTGCGCGGCATGGTCTATCAGGAGGTGACGATCTCCTGCGCCGACCGCGACCTGCATTCGGGCCTGTTCGGCGGCGCGGCCGCCAATCCCGTCCATGTGCTGGCGAAGATCGTCGCAGGCCTGCACGACGAGGACGGCCGGATCACGCTGCCCGGCTTCTACGAGGGCGTCGAGGAGCCGACCAACCAGCAGAAGGCCGATTGGGCCGACCTCAACCTCACCGAAGCGGAGTTCCTGGGCCAGATCGGGCTGAAGCATTCGGTCGGCGAGCGGGGCCGCATGCTGATCGAGCAGATCCAGTCGCGCCCGACCTGCGACGTCAACGGCATCTGGGGTGGCTACACCGGCGACGGCACCAAGACGGTGATCGCGGCGAAGGCCTCGGCAAAAATCTCGTTCCGCCTCGTCGGCAGGCAGGACCCGCAGAAGATCGCCGAGATCTTCCAGGCCTTCGTGCGCGAGCGGCTGCCGTCCGACGTCACCGCCGAGTTCATCGCGCATGGCGCCTCGCCCGCGATCGCCGTCCCGGTCGATTCGGGCCCGCTGCGCAAGGCTCAGGCCGCGCTGACCGAGGAATGGGGCCGCAAGGCGGTGACGATCGGCTCGGGCGGGTCGATCCCCGTGGTCGGCGACTTCAAGCGCCTGCTCGGCATGGACACGCTGCTCGTCGGCTTCGGGCTCGACGACGACCGGGTGCATTCGCCCAACGAGAAATACGACCTGTCCTCCTTTCACAAGGGCCAGCGCTCCTGGGCGCGCATCTTGCAGGCTTTAGGCTCATGAAATCGGTCTGTGTCTTCTGCGGGTCCAATCCCGGCAACGATCCGGTCTATGCCGAGGGCGCGCGCGCCATGGGCGCCGAGATCGCCAGGCGCGGCCTCGTCCTGGTCTATGGCGGCGGCGCGGTCGGGCTGATGGGCATCGTCGCCAATGCGGCGCTGGATGCCGGCGGCGAGGTCCATGGCGTCATCCCCCGCGCGCTGCGCGAGAAGGAGATCGGCCATTTCGGGCTGACGCGGCTCGAAGTGGTCGAGACCATGCATATCCGCAAGGCGCGCATGGCCGAGCTGTCGGACGGCTTCATCGCCATGCCCGGCGGCATCGGCACCTTCGAGGAACTGTTCGAGATCTGGACCTGGGCCCAGCTCGGTATCCACGCCAAGCCGCTCGCCTTCCTCAATGTGGCGGGCTTCTACGACCCGCTTGCGGCGTTTTTGGACCAGACGGTCGAGGCCGGATTCCTGAAGCCGACCCACCGCGCCATGACGCTGACGGACACGCAGCCGGCGACGCTGCTCGACCGAATGGAGCAATATGTCCCGGCGCAGACGGTGAAGTGGGTGGAGAAGGAGGAGGTGTGATTACCTCTGTTAGTCGATGTCAATCGAAAGTTTTGCCATCGCGGCTATAAGCTCCTGTCCGATCTCGCGTATGTCGTTGCCAATTTCCATCAAAGAACGTGCATCTGTCGTTTTTGCAATGCCCGCTGATTTGCCGCGATGCATTTCAACGGTTATTATGTTATCATTCGGGGACGATGCGTATATGCCGTGTACGGCAGTGTTTCGTCGTTCTCTAATTTTCTTGCTTTCAAATTTTAATTTGACTGATTTCGATGTTTTTACTAAATTTTTATCTAAATCGACAGCTTCTCCAATCTCTATAGCTATTTGGATTCGCATTGGGAGATCAAATTTTCCTGTAATTACAATACCAACATCTTTGTCTAAATTTAGAAAATACCAAATGCATCTGGCTAAAAGAAGCTCAAGGTAAGCCCATTGGGTGCAGATATTTCCGACGGCGCTTAGCATCGCTGGTACTTGAGTCATAAGATGGAATCCGCGCGTAGAAAAATTTGGAGGAGATTACACGTCCAGATCGAGGCGATGGGAGTGAAAAGCGGAATAGGAAATTAGTCCTTGACATCGTGACGCTGATCGGGTAGACATCAGGAACGCTCAAGAACTGTGACTGGACTTGCCAAGCCGCCGCGCTCCCCGCCGGCGGCTTTTGCGTGTCCGGCGAAGAGGTTTCCCATGATCGACGACGAGGACGACGCCCCGGCGCTGCCGGCGGCGCGGCGCCGGGCTTTGCCGGTGAGCCGCAAGGCGGTGGTGACGAAACTCTGGCGCGCCGCCAAACGCCAGCTCGATGCACATGAAGCCCATCTCGACGGGCTGCCGCAGGGCGCGCCGGCGAGCGAGGCGGACGCCAAGGCGCTGGCGACGCTGGCGCGAACGGTGCGCGAACTCGTGACGCTCGATGCCGCCTCCGGGCCGGGAGCTAAGACGACGGATGATCTCTCCCCTACTGACGGATTGCGCCATGTCGCCGAGCTGCGAAAGGAGCTTGCACGACGTCTGGAAGCTATTGCCGCGCAGGAGATGGGCCCAACTGATCCTGCCGCATCTGCACGAATGGAGCCCTGATCTCGTCGAGGCTCTGAAGGACCAGTGGAGTCTGATGGGCCGGGACGATCAGAAGCCTGGCGAACCTCCGGCAAAGCCGGTGTGGCTCGTTCTTGGTGGCCGCGGCGCCGGCAAGACGCGAACCGGCGCCGAATGGGTCAAGGGCATGGCCCTTGGGCAGATGCCGTTTTCGACGACACCAACCGAGCGCATCGCCCTCGTCGGCGAGACGCAGGGGCAGGTCCGCGACGTGATGGTCGAGGGCGTCTCCGGGCTGATGGCGATCCACACCCGCTGGGAGCGCCCGACCTGGTTCCCGTCGCGGCGGCGGCTGGAATGGCTCAACGGCGCGATCGCGCAGGCCTTCTCCGCCGAGGACCCCGAGGCGCTGCGCGGGCCGCAATTCGCCGCCGCCTGGTCCGACGAACTGGCGAAATGGCCGAACCTTCAGGAGACCTGGGACATGCTGCAATTCGGACTGCGCCTCGGCGAGCGGCCGCGCCAGATCGTCACCACGACGCCGCGCCCTTTGCCGCTGATCAAGCGGCTGATGACCGAGGCGCATGTCGCGGTCAGCCGCGCGGCGGCGCAGGCCAACCGCTTCAACCTCGCGCCCGATTTCGTCCGCAGCATCACGGAAGCCTATGGCGGCACGCGGCTCGGCCGGCAGGAGATCCAGGGCGAGATCGTCGAAGAAAGCGCCGATGCGCTCTGGTCGCGCGCCATGATCGAGGCCTGCAGGGTGCAAGTCGCGCCGTCGCTGGCGCGCATCGTCGTCGCGGTCGATCCGCCGGCCTCGTCCTCGGCGCGCGCCGATTCCTGTGGGCTCGTCGTTGCCGGCATCGACCGCAACGGGATCGGTCATATGCTGGAGGACGGCACGGTGTCGGGCGCCCGCCCGCATGAATGGGCGGCAAAGGCCGTCGCGCTCTATCGTCGCTTCGAGGCCGACGCGCTTGTCGTCGAAGTCAACCAGGGCGGCGAGATGGCGACCTCCGTCATCCGCGAGGTCGATCCCGAGGTGCCGGTGACGGCGGTTCGGGCGACGCGCGGCAAATATCTCAGGGCCGAGCCGGTGGCGGCGCTCTATGCGCAGGGGCGCGTCCGTCATGCAGGGCGTTTCCCGATGCTCGAAGATGAGATGTGTGACTTCGGCCCGACCGGGCTGAGTTCGGGCCGCTCGCCCGACCGGCTCGACGCGCTGGTCTGGGCGCTGACGCATCTGATGCTCGCGGCGAAGGGACGGCCGCGGGTCAGGGGGATTTAGCGCCCGGCTGCCGACGCTTTCGACGCTCCAACAGCGAGATTTCCATGCTCAACTTCCTTCGCAACCTGCGCGGCGCCGCCGCGCCGGACCAGAAGCGCTCGCGCGTCGGACCGCTGATCGCTCTCCACGAGGCCGGGCGGCCGGTCTGGACGCCGCGCGACTACACCGCGCTGGCCCGCGAAGGCTACGAGCGCAATCCGGTGGTGCATCGCTGCGTCCGGTTGATCGCCGAAGCCGCCGCGCAGACGCCGCTGGTCGCCAAGGTCGAGGGCCGCGAGCTGCCGGAGCATCCGGCGCTGGCGCTGGTCGAGCGGCCCAATCCGCGCCAGGGCGGCATCGCCTTCCGCGAGATGCTCTATGGTCATCTGCTGGTCGCCGGGAATGCCTATGTCGAGGCGGCCAGCATCGGCCGCGAGCCGCGCGAGCTCCATGCGCTCAGGCCCGACCGGATGCGCCTGGTGCCGGGCCGCAACGGCTGGCCGGAAGCTTACGACTACACCGTCGGCGGCGACACCGTTCGTTTCCGGCAGGACGAGGCCGGTATCCCGCCGATCCTGCATCTGACGCTGTTCCATCCGGTCGACGACCATTACGGCCTGTCGCCGATCGAGCCCGCCGCCTGCGCGCTCGATATCCACAATGCCGCCAGCAACTGGCACAAGGCGCTGCTCGACAATGCCGCGCGGCCTTCCGGAGCGCTGGTCTATGATGGACCCGACGGCGCCGGGCTCAGCGAGACCCAGTTCGAGCGGCTCAAGGCCGAGCTGGAGGAGAGCTTCCAGGGTGCGCGCAATGCCGGCCGGCCGTTGCTGCTGGAGGGTGGGCTCGACTGGAAACCGCTCTCGCTGACGCCGGCCGAGCTCGATTTCGTCGCGGCCAAGGGGGTCGCAGCACGCGAGATCGCGCTCGCCTTCGGTGTGCCGCGCTTGCTGCTCGGCATCCCCGGCGACAACACCCACGCCAATTTCGCCGAGGCGAACCGCGCCTTCTGGCGCCAGACCGCGATCCCGCTGGTCCGGCGCACGGCGCAGTCGCTGGCGCAATGGCTCGGGCCTGCCTTCGGCGACGACCTCACGCTCAAACCCGATCTCGATGCGATCGAGGCTCTTGCTGACGAGCGCGAGTCGCTGTGGCGCCGGCTCGCGGCCGCGACCTTCCTCAGCGACGACGAGAAGCGCGAGGCGGTCGGCTACGGCCGTGCCGCGCCAATGGGGGAGGGCAAGCCATGAATGCGCTCGAACAGATCGTCACGGCCTTCGTCGGCCGCGGCGATGTCGGTCATCTCGGGCTCCTGCTCTGGGCCGGCTCGGCCTCGGCCTTCGCCTATGCGGTGATGCGCGAGCTGACCGCCGCCAACCGGCGCTTCGACGAATTCGTCCGCGAACTCAACCGCTTCAACGCCCGACATGAGGGAGACCAGCCATGAGGCATGTCAGCGAGGCCAAGCCGTCATCGAACGGAGCGGGCAGGGGTCAGGCAAAACCCGCAAGGCCGGCGCCGGGCGCCGAAGCCTTCGGCCGGTTCGTGCGCAACCTGGCGCGCCTCGAAGGCAAGCCAGGCGCCTCGCGCAAGGACAAGGAGGGCCACCGGTGAGAATGTCCTTCGGCACATCGCCCTTCGCACGGGAGGCCAAGTTCCTGGGCGAGCCGCCGACGCGGGTCCGCCTCGACGGCCTGTTCGAGGGCTATGCCAGCCTGTTCCGCATCGCCGATCTCGGCAAGGACGTGATCGAGCCCGGTGCCTTCCGCGAGAGCCTGGTCCGGCGTGGGCCGTCCGGCATCAAGCTGCTCTGGCAGCACGATCCGGCCGAGCCGATCGGCCGCTGGCTCAGCCTGATCGAGGATTCGCGCGGGCTGTTCGTCCGGGGCCAGCTTTCGCTGGCGGTCGGCCGCGCCCGGGAGATCCATGCGCTGATGCGGGAGGGGGCGGTCGACGGGCTCTCGATCGGCTTCCGGCCCGAAAAGGCGCGGACCGAACCGCGCAGCGGCCTGAGGCGGCTCGAACGGGTCGATCTCTGGGAGGTCTCGCTCGTCACCTTCCCGATGCTGCCGCAGGCGCGCGTCTCCGCCGTCAAGGCGATGCCGCGCCAAGTGAACTTCCGTCCCGTCGTCCACGCCTGAAAACCATCCACCCGAGGAGAGACCATGACGACCCTGACACACGCTCCCGAGACCAAATCCGTCGGCACCGACGCCTCGCTGGCCTATGACGACCTGCGCTACACGCTGGAAAGCTATCGCCTGACCAACGACCAACGCCTGGCCGAGATCGAGACCCGGCGCGGCGTCGATCCGCTGACCGAGGAGAAGATGGCGCGGATGGACGCCGCCCTCGACGAGACCAAGGCCCGCCTCGACAGGATGACGCTCGACCGGGCCCGCCCGGCGCTCGACCGCGACGGCCCTCGCGATCCGCTCGTCGCCGAGCACAAAGCGGCCTTCGCGGCCTATGTCCGCAACGGCGAGGTCGGCGGTCTGAAGCGGCTCGAATCCAAGGCCCTCTCGGCCGGCTCCGGCCCCGATGGCGGCTATCTCGCGCCCGCCACCGTCGAGACCGAAATCCTGCGGCGGCTTGCCAACGTCTCGCCGATCCGCGCCATCGCCACGGTGCGCACCATCTCGTCGGGCACCTACAAGAAGGCGTTCTCGACCACGGGGCCGGCCTCGGGCTGGGTCGCCGAGGCGGCGGCGCGACCACAGACCGGCACCACGACGCTGGCCGAACTCTCCTTCCCGGCGATGGAGCTCTACGCCATGCCGGCGGCGACGCAGACCCTGCTGGACGACGCGATCGTCAACATCGACCATTGGATCGCCGAGGAGGTCGAGAGCGCCTTCGCCGAACAGGAGGGCGCAGCCTTCGTCGCCGGGGACGGTATCGACAAGCCGAAGGGCTTCCTGGCCTATCCTACGGTGGCCGAGACGAGCTGGAGCTGGGGCAATATCGGCGTGCTCAACACCGGCGTCGCCGGCGCCTTCGCGTCCTCGAACCCGTCCGACATCCTGGTCGACCTCGTCTATGCGCTGAAGGCCGGCTATCGCCAGAACGCCTCCTTCGTGATGAACCGCAAGACGCAGGCCGTCGTCCGCAAGTTCAAGGACTCGACCGGGCATTATCTCTGGCAGTCGCCTGCCTCGGTCGGTGCGCCGGCGACGCTGATGGGCTTTCCGCTGGTCGAGGCCGAGGACATGCCCAACATCGCCGCCAACGCGGTCGCGGTCTCCTTCGGCGATTTCCGGCGCGGCTATCTCGTTGTCGACCGGGCGGGCGTGCGCATCCTGCGCGATCCCTACTCGGCCAAGCCCTATGTGCTGTTCTACACGACCAAGCGGGTCGGCGGCGGCGTTCAGGACTTCGCCGCGATCAAGGGGCTGAAGTTCGCCGTGTAAGGCGCGTCAGCGCGAGAACCACCAGCTATAGCCGGCCGGCGGCGGAGGCTCCGAAACTCTGCCGCCGGCGCCGAGCGCGAGCAACCTCGCGCTCGATTCCGAGATCCAGCTGCGATGGTCGCTGACCGGCGTGATCGCGGTGAAGCCGCCGCAGATGCGCCGGACGCGCGAGTTCAGCGGTCCGCTCGACCAGCTGATGATGCCGACGAGATCGCGGGTGTCGCCGGCACCACGCAGCACCGGGCCACCGGAATCGCCGCGGCAGGCGCCGGCACCCGGCGCCTCGCCGCGCAGCTCGGAATCGACCGCGACCTTGACGGTGTTGGCGGTGGTGTAGTTGCCGGCATTGACGAGCTGGGTCTGGCGCAGGCGGCGCGCCGTGTTCTTGTTGTCCTCGATCGCGAGGCCATAGCCCGCCATGGTGATGGTCTCGCCCTGCCAGAGACCACCGCCGAGCGTCAGCGGCTCGATGTCGCGCGGCAGCGGCGTCGCCAGCCGCAGCAAGGCGAGATCGGCGCCGGGCTGGGTGCGCGGCGTCGTGCCCGGCACGAAGCTCGGATGCGGCAGCACGGCGATGACGGAATGATTGCGGGCCCGGAAGTTGCGGTCGAGGCTGACGACCTTGACCGAGCCGCCGCCCATCAAGCAGTGCGCCGCCGTCAGCACGAGTTCGGGCGCGATCACCGCACCGGTACACAGTTCGCCCCGGCTGGTCTCGACCCTGAGCGTCGAGGCGCGCACGCCGTCGATCTCGCGCGATGTCGTACCGCCGACCACGGCGAAAGCAGGCGAAGCGGCGGCGATCGCCGACGCCAGGACGGAGCAGAAAAGACGCGATGCCATGACGCCGACCGGTGTTCGAGAATTCGGCAGTGTATGGGCTGCGGCTCGACAGTCCAGTCCCTGCATCAGCGGCCGATTGTCCAATTGGCGCTTTCACCCCAGTTCGACAGGGTCCGGTCGATCCAGCCGCGCTGCGGCGCGACCAGGACACCCTGGCTGAGCAGGCCGCAGCTTTTGCCCGACGGGCCGGTTGACCAACTCGTCACGGCGACCACGCCATCGGGCAGAAGCATCGGCCCGCCCGAATCGCCCTGGCAGGCGCCGGGGCCGGGCTTCTTGCCGGCCCCGGTCGGGTCGGCGGCCCAGATCAGGATCTTGCCGGGGCCGTAAGGCTCGACCGTCGACAATGCGGCCGAGCGGTAGGTGCCGGTGGTGCGCGCCTCGCCCTCGCGTGAGACGCCGTAGCCCGCGAGCGTCACGGGCGAGCCGGCGCGCGGCAACGCGCCGTCGATCAGCGATGCTGGCGCGAAGCGGCCCGGCAGGGCCCTCGTCATACGCAGCAAGGCGAGATCGATCGAGCGGCGTCGGTTGGCGACCGCGTCGCCGTTGTATTCGGGGTGGATCGCGACTGCGACGGGTGAGACCAGCACCGGCTCGTCGCTGCCGGCTTCCTTCCAGTGCAGGCGAATCTCGACATTGCCCGCCGCACAATGGGCTGCCGTCAGCACGATCCGCGGCGACAGCACGATGCCGGTGCAGACGCCGCCGCGCGCATTGAGAACCATCAACGTCGCGGCCGCGGCCGGCCCGCCATCCCTGCCGCCGACCACGGCGCCGGCCGGCTGAGCCGCCAGCATCGCGGCGAGCGCGAAGCCGGTCGCCGCCATCCATCTCGTGACGCTCATCGCGGCGCTCCTCTGCCTTGGGAGCGCTGGATAGCGCGTCGCCTTGCCGAATTGAACCCCGCATCGGAGCGACCATGACGCCGCTTGCCCTGACGCCGCCGGCCGTCGAGCCGGTTTCCCTGACCGAGGCCAAGACCTATCTGCGCATCGACCAGTCCGACGAGGATGGGCTGCTCGGCACGCTGATCACCGCCGCCCGGCTGATGATCGAGGCGGCCTCCGGCCGGATGCTGGTCGACCAGACATGGCGCATCGTGCTCGATCGCTGGCCCGACGGGGGCGAGATCAGGCTGCCGCTGTCGCCGGTCAGCGCGATCGTCGCGGCGCGGGTCTATAACGCGAACGGGGCGGCCCAGGCCGTCTCGGGAAGCGCGCTCGTGCTCGACTGGCAGGCCGATCCGCCGCTGATCCGCGTGGTCGCGACCGTGCCTGCCGCCGGGCGGGACCGCAGCGCCGTCGAGATCGACGTCACCGCCGGCTATGGCGCGACGGCCGCCGCCGTGCCGGCGTTGCTGCGCCAGGCGGTGCTGCAGCTCGCGGCGCGCTGGTTCGAACTGCGCGGCGACGTCGTCGGCCAGGATGCGGCCGTCCTGCCGTCCGGCATCATGGCGCTGGTCGCGCCGTTCCGCCGGCGCAGGCTGTGATGGCGCGCTCCGATCGCGACGGGAGCGTCGGCGCGTTGCGCCGCCGGCTCGTCCTGGAGGCGCCGGTCGCGACGCCCGACGGTCTCGGTGGCCGGACGCAAATCTTCCAGACCGTGGCCGCGCTCTGGGCACAGGTCGAATGGCTCGGCGGCGGCGAGCGCTGGCGGCTCGGGCGGCCGGAGCAGGCCGGCAGCCATCGCATCACCCTGCGCTGGCGCGCCGGCGTCGACGCCGGCCAGCGCCTGCGCGACGGGGCCCGCCTCTTCGACATCCGCGCCGTCGCCGATCCCGATGGCGGGCGACGGCGGCTGGTTTGTCTCGCCGAGGAGATCGCGCCATGAGCGATCCGATCCTGGCGCTGCGCAGCGCGATCCAGACCCGCCTGGCCGCAGACGCGCCGCTGACGGCGTCGATCGGGGCCGGGCGCATCCATGACGAGGCGCCGCGTGCTGCGCGCGGCGTCTATGTCGTCCATGGCGATGTCGATGCGCAGGACTGGTCGACCGGCACCGAGAATGGCTGCGAGCAGGACGTCGCGCTCGTGGTCTGGGCCGGCGAGAGCAGTTCCGCGCGGCAGGCGCTGGAGGCGGCGGCGCTGGTCGTCGCGGCGCTCGATGATGCGGCGTTGTCGCTGTCCGGGCACCGGCTGATCAACCTGCGCTGGCGCTCCAGCCGGCTGGCGCGCGAGCGCCGCGACGGGCTGCCTTTCGTCACCATCCGCTTCCGCGCCGTGACCGAACCACTTTGACACTCATTTTTTGACGAGGAGACGCCGATGTCGGCACAAAAGGGCAAGGACCTGCTGCTCAAGGCGGCCGATTCCGGCGGGACTTACGTCACGGTCGCGGGGCTTCGCGCCCGCCAGATCGCCTTCAACGCCGAGGCGGTCGACGTCACCCATTCGGAATCCGCCGGGCGCTGGCGCGAGCTTCTCGCCGGGGCGGGGATGCGCCGTGCCAGCATCAGCGGCGCGGGCATCTTCAAGGACGAGGCCTCCGATGCGCTCGTGCGGCAGATCTTCTTCGACGGCGTCATCCGCAACTGGCAGGTGATCGTGCCCGATTTCGGCACGATCACCGGGCCGTTCCAGCTTTCGAGCCTGGAATATCGCGGCGACCACGCGGCCGAGGTGACCTTCGAGCTCTCGCTCGAATCCGCCGGCCTGCTCGCCTTCACCGCGCTTTGAGGAGAGACGCCATGGCCAACCGCCACCGGGGTGAGACGGCGCTGTCCGTCGATGGCGAGAGCCTGCCGATGCGGCTGACGCTCGGCGCGCTCGCCGAACTCGAGGACGCCTTCAGCGTCGACAGCCTGCCGGCCTTGGGCGAGCGCTTCGCCTCGGGCAGGCTTTCGGCCCGCGACGTGACGCGGATCCTCGCCGCCGGGTTGCGCGGCGCCGGCAGCAGCGTGAGCGATGCGCAGGTCGCAGGTCTTGCCTTCGATGGCGGCCTCAACGGCGCGATCGCCGCCGCCATCCGCCTGCTCGAGGCGACCTTCGGCGAACCGGGTGCGGCCCAGAGCGAGGCGCCGGACCCTCGGTTGCCGCCGGCCTGACGCCGCCGGCGGCGCAACCCTTTCCCTGGCGCGAGGTGATGAGCTTCGGGCTCGGCCGCCTCGGTTGGACGCCCGACGCCTTCTGGGCCGCGACGCCGCGCGAGATCGCGGCGGCTCTGCGGACGCATCGGCGCACTGTGGCGAAGGCGCCGGAACGCGCCGCCCTGGCGCGGCTGATGGCAGCCCATCCCGACGTCTGACCCGTTTTCCCAACTCTCGATGAAAGCATCGCCATGGCCGACGACGATCTCGTTTCGACTTCCCGTCTCTCCGACATGCGCTCGCTGACTTCGCTGACGACGAATCTGAGCAAGGCGTCCGAGGGCTTCGGCAAATCGATCACCAACGCCTTCGCCAAGGGCATCGTCGAGGGCAAGCGCTTCGAGGACGTGCTGCGCAATGTCGGCAAGGCGATGACCGAGAGCCTGCTCAAAGCGGCGCTGAAGCCGCTGCAGAGCAGCCTCTCCAGTCTGCTCGGCAGCAGTATCAAGGGCCTGGGCGGGCTGTTCAGCGGTCTTGGCGGCGGGCTCGGAGGAGCGGGCGCGAGCGTGCCGGTGGCGCCCTTCGCCGATGGCGGCGTCGTCGCCTCGCCGTCCTATTTCCCGATGGGACGCGGGCTTGGCCTGATGGGCGAGGCGGGACCCGAGGCGATCATGCCGCTCTCGCGCGGGCCCGACGGCAAGCTCGGCATCCGGGGCGGCGGCGACGGCAGGCGACCGCTCGCCGTCACCGTGCAGGTGTCGACGCCCGACGCCGACAGCTTCCGCAGGTCCGAGGCGCAGGTCTCGGCCGCGATCGCGCGCGCCGTCGCCCGCGGCAGCCGGGCGCTTTAGGGGAGACATCGGCGATGAGCGATTTCCACGAGGTCCGCTTTCCGCTCGACGTCGCGCGCGGGGCGCGGGGCGGGCCGGAGCGGCTGACCCAGATCGTCACGCTGGCGTCCGGCCGCGAGGTTCGTAACAGCCGCTGGGCCCATTCGCGCCGGCGCTACGACGCCGGTCTCGGCGTGCGCACGCTCGATGCGCTGGCGGCGGTCGTCGCTTTCTTCGAGGAAAGGCGCGGCCGGCTCTACGGCTTCCGCTGGCGCGACCAGCTCGACTGCAAGAGCTGCCCGCCCTCGCAGGTGCCGACCGCCATCGACCAGACGCTCGGCATCGGCGACGGCGTGACCGCGAGCTTCCAGCTCGCCAAGGACTACGGCACGGGCGCCTCGGCCTATCGCCGGGCGATCACCAAGCCGGTCGCCGGCCAGGTCGTCGTCGCCGTGAACCGCACGGTCAAGACGCAGCCTGACCAGGTCTCCTGTGACTATACGACCGGTCTTCTGACCTTCGCCGCCGGGCATGTGCCCGCGAGCGGCGCGCTGGTCTCAGCCGGCTTCCAGTTCGACGTGCCGGTGCGCTTCGACACCGACGCGATCGAGATCGATCTTTCGGCCTTCGAGGCCGGCGAGATCCCGAAGATCCCGGTCGTCGAGATCATCGCCTGAGGAGGCCGCCATGAGAGACGTTCCGGCCGCGCTCGCGGCCCATCTGGAAGGCGGCGCGACGACGCTCTGCCGCTGCTGGAGCCTGACAAGGCGCGACGGGCTCGTGCTCGGCTTCACCGACCACGACCGGCCGCTCTCCTTCGACGGCGTGATTTTCGCCGCCGCGACCGGGTTGGAGGCGGCCGAGAGCTCCGCCGAGCTCGGCTTCGCGATCGGCGGAGGCGAGGTCGCGGGCGCCTTCGCCGCGACCGGGCTGAACGAAGCCGATCTGGCGCGCGGGCTCTATGACGATGCGCGCGCTTCGGTCTGGCTGGTGAACTGGGCCGATGTCTCGCAGCGGCTGCTGCTCGACACCGGCTTCGTCGGCGAGATCAAGCGTGGCGATCTCGGCTTCACCGCAGAGATCCGCAGCCTCGCCAAAGCCTTCGACGAGGAGCGCGGCCGGCTCTACATGCGCGCCTGCTCGGCCGATCTCGGCGATGCCCGTTGCGGCGTCGCGCTGAGCGGGGTCACGGGTACCGTGGCGAGCAGCGACGGCCGTATCGGTCTGACCGCGCCAGGACTTGGTAGCCATGCCGACGACCGCTTCACCGGCGGCCGGCTCGTCTTCATCTCCGGTGCGAACACCGGTTTCGCGACCGAGGTGAAGCGGCATTCGGCCCGCGACGGCGTCGTGGCCTTCCAGCTCTGGCAGGCGCCCCCAGTGGCGATCCAGGCTGGCGACGCCTTGTAGCGCGAACTTTCAAATGGCATCGAGCGAACGATCAAATGGCAACAGACGCCAGATTTGGTCACCCCAAGGAGTTTGCTAACAATCGTAGATATGTCGCTGCTTCAGTCAGCGGGTTCGGGCCGACCAGATCTCCTTCGAACGCGATCGTGCGAGGGCCCCTTTCTTCTACTGGCGGTCGATTAAGACGCCGCAGCAGCTCACGTTCCAGAGCGAGCATGTCTGACAAGAGGTCGCGTCGAAACTCCCCGATTACGGCCTCCCGCTTCTCGGAAGCTAACCGGCGATGGTTGTCCATCAGCTGAGCCTTCGCGCTCTCCGGCAGGCCTGCTGTAGCGGGAAAACGGTCATAGGCCAGCAGTCGGCGCTCGAGATCGATCATCCGATGAGCGAGGCGCTCTACTTCGCTGCGAATTGCGGGGCGCGTTTCTCGCTGCAGAATTTGCACTCTATCAGGTTGAGCCACGCGCTCCCGAGCTTCGAGCGACACCTGATCCACAAGCGCATCGAGTTTCTTTTCGGCAGAGCGGGCGTTCTCGACCGCTCGTCCTTCGCGCTCAACAGCTCGCTCCTCATCAAACGCGGCAACCCACCACCCGATGATTGAGAGCACCAGTGCGAGTAAGCCAAAGAGCACCTGCCAATTGGGCAGCTGATAGATCGACATTCCTGACGACAACAGCACCGTCGCAAACGGAATGATGGTGCGCGGGCGTATCCAAAATCGAGGCGCAGGGAGAAAGTTCATACTCGATCCATGATCACTAATTCCCGAACCCGCTTGGCCTTATCTGCCCCGCCCGCCTGATAGCTGAGATCAACCGTCTCGATCGTCGCCCAGCCGAACAGCGCACGGACCTCGGGCACGTCGTTCAACGTCAGGATGAAGCGGCCTTGAAGGCCCTGTAAAGCAGCACTGAGCCGCTCGAAGTCTGCCCGGTCGAATAATCCACGGCCATAGTAGTGCTCGGTGCCCCAATAGGGCGGGTCGAGGAAGAAGAGCGTCCCTTTGCGGTCCCACCGCTGGATGAAGGCGTGCCAGTCCAGGCACTCGATCCAGACGCCGGCGAGGCGCTCGTGAACGGCTTCAAGCTGCGTCGCCAGCCTGGTGATGTCGAAGCGAGCTGGGCCGGCCGTGTCGATGCCGAAGCTGCGGCCGGCCACTTTGCCGCCGAAGCTGAGGCGCTGGAGGTAGAGGAATCGGGCCGCACGCTCCAAGTCGGTTAGCGTCTCCGGATCCTGGGCGACTAGGCGCTGGAACTCGGCGCGGCTCGTCACCTGCCATTTCAGCATGTCCAGGAGTGCCTGGTAGTGGCGCTGCAGGATGCGGAACAGCGTGGCGATGTCACGCGACGCGTCGTTGATGACCTCGACCTTCGGCCGGCTCGGCCGACGCAGGAAGATGCCGCCCATTCCAACGAAGGCTTCCGCGTAGGTCGTGTGGTCAATGGTGCCGATCCGCTCAACGAGCGTGCGGGCCAGCTGCTTTTTGCCGCCGATATAGCCGGTGACGGGTGAGATGGGTCGGATGTCGTTCACGATGTCTTAGAGCCTGATAGCGCCTGCTCTGTCGCGGCCTCGCGGCCGCCGTGGCGGGCGATGTGATTTCAGTCTCGTCGAGCGGCAGATCCGCCAAGATTGCAGCCGCTGGAGCCGCAAGGCTCCCCTGTCACGTTGCTATATGCTGCTGATGGTGCATTGGCTCGGTCGGACCCGGCCAGGATCGTTCACCCCTCCGCCGGGAGGCCTTTGAGGATGCGGTTGCGGCGTATCGCCGTCAGCATCTTGCCATCGACGAGTGCCTGCATGCCGTCGATCAAGCGCTTGTCGCTGAGGTCGATGAACTGCGCTCCGAGCGCTCGATCATACCAGAGGCCCAATGCGGCATCGGCCATGGCAGCTCGCTTAATCGCAAGCTGCTCGTCCTCGGTGAAGAGATCCATGAACTGCAGGAACGAAAGGGCTGGCCTCATGCCTACCGTTTCGACCGCAGGCGGCGGGGCGAAACTTTGGCCGTCAACCACCCATCCGATCTGGACATCGTCACGATCCGGCGTTGCCGTCCAGAGCGCGGCATAGGCGTCATCGCCCCACACGACCGGCTCATCGCTTTGCAGGAGATCGACGACGACGCCGTTCTCGACTCGCACATAGTTCATCAGGCGACCTTTCGATGGCGGATGATGACGAAGCCAGCGCCGCCGGCGCCGCCGTCATAGGTGTTGGCCGCCGTGCGTGCACCGCCGGCGCCACCGGCATTTGGCGCTGCGGCCGAACCACCCGACGAGGCGGAGTTGGACGTGCCGGCTCCGCCGAAGCGACCGGGCGCGCCGTTCCCGCCATAGGCAACGCCCGCGCCGTTGCGCGAGCGGCCGGGGTGCCCGGAATTGCCGGTCGTTCCGAAGGAGTTGGAGGCCGCGCCGGTACCCGAGCCCCCGATGCCCCCAGGCTGGCCGGCGCCGGCGGCGCCGCCGGCGCAGGATAGCGTGAACTTGCCCGACACGCCGCATGTGGTCGAACCACCCGGCGCCCCTGGAGCACCGGCGGCACCGCCCGCGCCAGGCACCCCGATCGTTCCAGAGATGACATCTCCAGGAACGACGGCTTGCCCCGCGATCGTGGTCGCGCCTTGCGCCCCGCCGCCGCCGGACTGGTCAGCAGTGCCATCGGCACCCGACCCGCCCCCGCCAGCACCGCCCATGTCGATGTCGACCCAATAGACGCCGGCCGGCACCGTGTAAGACCACGCTCCAGGCGTATTGAAGACGTTCAGCGCATAGGGGTTGTTGGCGTTGGCCTGCGAGACCGAGATCAACTGATACTTCGCGCCATCGTCGACCACCTCAAGAATGTCACCCGCGAGCCAGGCATTGGCGAGCGGGTCCGCGCCAAGAAGTTTCACTGGGAAAGCGCCAGGCCCAACGTTGAGAGTGACTGCCCCGCCGGGGGCCGCAGATGCCGCCTTCAGCCGCAGCGGGGCACCAATCAGTTCAGCACGGGCCGCCGGAGCGGGGTCCAGCGCCGCAACGAGGGCATTTGACGAACCACCGACGGCGGCAACAAAGTTACTTCTCTGGCGCTGCAAGGCTTGGGCAAGCTGTGTCGTCTGGCCACTGCTGCCAACAATCCCAGCCTTCTCGATGGCGGCCATGAGTTCTTCTTGAACCTCATTGTGCCACCCTGCGGCCAGCTCTGTTCCGGGAATCCCGGCGACAGTATCCTTACCGCGAAAGCCGCGCCGGCCGCCGCCCAAATCGATCGTGTTGACACCAGTGATGCGGTCCATGTCGCCCTCAGAGGTAGCGGAAGGCGACTTCGGTATGGGCCGGCTTGGCCCTGCGAATGTCGCACTCGACGTCGGAAAGGATGATGTCGAGCAGAAGATCGCCGCATTGCGCGTCGTCGGCCTTTGCGACCGTCTCGCCGAGCAGTGCGAGTTCGACGGTCCAGCAGAACTGCTGCGGACTCTCGATTAGTTCGTCGCCAGCGACGGCGACGTCCGCCATAGAGACGCGGTTCTCGATGATGGTGATGGCGACGCCGCGCTTGGCCGCCAGCGCCACGAAATAGGGGATCGAAGCTCCGCCGCGCGCTGTCCATCGCTGATGCGCCAGGCGCCGCCGCTGCTCCAGCGACATGGTCGAGGTATCGCGGCCACAGGGGTCGGGGCCGAGCACACGTTCGAAGTCGGGCAGGAGCAATGTGGCAGTGCGGGGATCGATCTCCTCCATCATCGCCTCGGCCGTCGCCTCCAGTTCTGCGACGCCCTGCGCTAGCGGCTGGAACAGCGTCTCAAACAGGCTGACCGGCGCGTTCTGAGCGACATGCGGCCAAACCCAGCCGCGCGGCGCGTTGGCGACGATGCCGTCCTGGACCTGGTGGGTAGGGCGGCTCATGGCAGCCAGGTGATCGCGCCGCGAAGGGCGAGCTCGCGCGGGGCGCAGACGATGTCGGCCGCCGGTACCGGCAGCTCGTGCGAATACTCGCCGCTGGCGGCCGAGATCGCCTCGGAGAGGCGCGAATGCGGCAGCGTGCCGCCGATCGCCGATTCGCGCGCGAAAATGTCGTCGAGGGCGGCCGTGACGGCCGCGCGGTTGACGAGCGTGTCCGGCGTCAGCTTGATCGAGAAGGCCTGGACCTTGGGGATGTAGGCGAGGACGTAGACCTCCGCCGTCACCGGGCGCAGCGTCGCGAGATTAGCGGCGATCGCGGTGAGCTCGCCGCCGGTCGGCGCCACCGGCACGGCCGGCGTGCCCATCGCCACGACGACGGCGAGGCTGCCCGGACCGACCCAGCTCGGGATCACCGCGACCTTGCTGGCCGCGAAACTGGCCTGGACCCAGTCTGGATAGTCGAAGGCCGCGCCGCCATGGCCGGGCTCGCGGATGACGGCGAGCAGCCGGGCGAGCAGGCTGTCGTCGTCCTCCTCGGCGACGCCGCCGGCGAGCCCGCCGGCATCGAGTGTCGCCGTCTGCGGGTCGAGGCCGGCGAGGGTAGTGACGATCGGCAGCACGGACGCGGCCGGCGCGTTCGCGGCGCTGCCGCCCTCGGTCGCCTGGAGATAGAGGGTCGCCGCGCCAGTCCCGTCGAGCACGCCACCGGCGACGGTCTCGACCAGCGCGCCCGCGGGCATCCGCAGCTGCAGCCCGGCCGGAATGACGGTGGCGGCGACGCCGGTGAAGGCGGCATAGCCGACGGCCTTGGTCGACGGCCGCCGCGTCACGCCCCAGATCGAGGCGTGGCGTACCAGGTGCTCCGCCTCGGCGCTGTCCGGCATGTACTGGTCGCCCCACCAGCGCAGGTGCAGATGGGTCTCGAAGAGGCTCTCCGCATCGGTGCGGACATGGGCCGCGACCAGGCCCTTTTCAGAGCGGACGGCGCGCTCGATCGCCGCTGGCGAGACGTTCGGCTTCAGCGCTTGCAGCGCCGCCGACATCGCGGCCTCCTGGCTCTCGGCGAGGGCTTCCGGCGTCGGCAGCGGGAACGGCATCAGCCGACCCTCCGCTTCATCTCGACCGCGGTGCCGGCGACGACGCAGCGCAGCGCCAGCGTATTGCGGGCGATCCACTCCGCCGAGACCGTCGCGGCCTGGCCGAGCTCGTCCTTGGCCCAGGCCAGTGCCTCTTCCGCCCAGATCTCGGCGAAGCGGCGCGTGCTCTCGGTCTGCTTGGCCCGGTTCAGCAGCCAGATCCGCGAGCCGATCTTGCGGCCGAGCGGATCGAGCGCGTCGCCGATCCAGCCGCGGCGCGCGACGAACGAGGTCGAGGCGTTGAGCGCGTCGACGCCGTCGGGAAGCTCGTCGTCCGGCTCGGCCCGGCGGTCCGTGCCGAGCGAGATCAGCATCGGCGTCGCCGGGGTCTCGTCGAGCACGAGATCGCCGTCGGCGCCGAGCTGGAGATCGGCACGGCGCGTCTCCGGATCGAAGATCAGGGCGGCGTCGAGAAAGGCGGACATGGCGCGAAACTGACGCGCGCGCGCGAGCCGGGACAGGCCCCGAATTCGGGGCCTCAGACCGCGGGCTCGGGATCCGGCCCGACCACCGGCAGGACCGAGCAGAAGATGCCGGCGGGCGTCACCACGAGATAATGGGTGCCGACGCGCAGCTTCGCGTAGCCCGGCCGGACCACCACCCGCGGCGCGCCGGTGCCGGTGCCGATCGCGCCGACGATGCGATCCTCGGTGATCTCGCAAGTCACGGTCTTGACCTTCGACTTCACCCGCTTCGTCGAGGTCGATTCGATCGAGCCGTCGGCCTTGATGTGGGTGCGGTCGCCCTTGAGGTTGTGCATGGCGGCCTCGCCCTCGGCGAGATTGCCCAGCCGATGGCCGGGATTGGCGACCGGGATCCCGGCCAGGTCGCCCTGGTCGCCGCCGACGGCGAGCACGATCATGCTGCCGCCGGCCGGCGAGCGCGAGGCGAAGCCGAAGGGCTGCGCGATCTCGACATCGGTCCGGTCGACGTGACGGTGCACCGTCACCGACGCCGTCTGGCTGCCGCCGGCGTCGTTGGTCGAGCGCACCACGCTGCGCGCGATCATGCCGCGATAGGCGTGGGCGGTTTCGGGATCGCTCATGTCAGTGGCCTCGCGGTGCCGTCGAGCTTGCCGGAGCTCGATGTCGTCGCCTTGCCGCTGCTCTTCTTGGCGCGGCGGTCGCCCTCCGGCAGCAGGTCGTAGGCTTCGGGGCCGGTCATCCGCAGCTTGGTCTGCTCGCCGCGATCGCCATAGGACAGGCGCACGCCGGCCAGCAGCATGTCGCGTTCGATGCGGGCGAAGCTGTCCTTCACCATCGAGAGCGTGTTCGGCTTCCAGAGCTGGCCGCCGAGGCCCGCGCGGAAGCCGCGATAGACGTAATCCTCCTTGTCGCCCTTGCCGCGGCGGGTCCGCATCTCCCACTCGGCCTGGCGCTGGGCATCGAAGGCGTTGGCCTTGGTCCGCGCCATCGAGATGTGCGGGCGCCAGCGCGTCACCTCGCCGTCCCTGGCATGCCCCATCACGAGCGCGCCGGCGCCCTCGGGCACGTCCTCGTCTGCGGTCGACGACGTCGACGACGTCGCGGGCGGCGCATCGAGCGGCTCGGCGGTGGCGTCCAGCGCCGCGGTCTTGGCCCGCTTGCCGGCGTTCTTCTCCGACTGCCCCTTGACGAAATAGTCGCTGAAGCGCTCACGGCCCGAGAATGATCCGCGGGCGCGCGTGACGTTGCCGGGAAAGGCGATGTCGTCGGCGGCGCGCTCCTGGCCGGAGCGGGTGATCACGAGCGTGCCGACCCGATCGGTCGTGACCAGCACGCCGCGCTGCTTGGCGTATTTGGCGATCGCCGACAGCACGGTCTCGCCGGCCTCGACCACGCATTTGTCGAATTTCGGCCCGACGTCGACATCGGCACGGACCTTGATGCCGAAGGGCTTGCACAGCTTCTCGGCGAACTCGGTCAGGCTGATGTCGCGATATTCGTGCTTGCCGCGCGGATCGGGCGGACAGTCGACCAGGTCGCCGGTGAGATCGCGGCCGATGATCGTCACGCTGTTGCCGGAATTCCCCGCCTCGGGCAGGACGTCGTCGACCCAGCCGATCAGCCAGGTCTCCTTGTCGATCAGGATCTCGCACTTCGCGCCCCAGTCGAGCGGGCCTTCGCCGGCGACGCCGGTGGCGAAGTCCCAGCTCTCGATCGAGCGCGTCTCGTCGCGGAAGGTCAGCTCGAACGAGGCCGACAGCTCCGAGAGGTCGTGGGTCAGATCGGCGCGCACCCATTGGTCGAGCTTGCGCCCGTCGATCGCGAGCACGATTCGCCGCGTCGGTTCGCTCGCCGGGACCGCCAGCATCAGCGCAGGATCTCGATCGGGCCGACGCCGAGCGTCGCGGGATGGCGCAGGCGGTTGCGGCTGACGATGTCCTGCGCGAAGGCGATGACCTTGCCCGGCTCGTCGCCGGCGAGGTGCTGGGCGAGGAGCAGCGCCGAGGCCTGGCCGGGCGGCGTCAGCCGCTCGACCGCCGGCAGCCGGCCGATCGTCTCGGACAGGTCGATCGCGAGCTTGGCGCGCGCCGCGCCCAGCGCCCGCCACAGGCTCGCCGCCGGCGACGCCGCCTCGTTGGCGAGATCGGCGACGCTGACGGCCGAGCGCCGGAGCGCCTCGTCGAGCTGGTCGCCCCAGCCCTGCGCCTCCTGCCGGCTGACGAAGGCGATCGCCGTGACCAGGCGCACCGCCTCGGTCAGGGTCGCGACCTCGGCCGCCGCGATGACCGAGCGCTCGGGCCGGCCGCCGGCGCGCGCGGTCGCGGCGAGCGGCGTCAGTCCCGGCACGGCTTCGGCCTCGTCCGGCCGCAGCCGCCGTCCGAGATCGGCGGCGATCGTCAGCATCAGCGTGGCGCCGTCGCGCGGCTGCGGCTCGAGGATCGTCGCGGCGGCGTCGCCCGGCCCGATGCCGGAGGCCGGCTGCGGCTTGAACGGCGTCGCAAAGGCGCTTGAAAGCGCCGGCGCGATCGCCGCGAGCTGTCGGGCCGCGCTCGCCCGATCGGCAGTGGCGGTCGCCGCCGTGAAGGCCGAGCGCGCGGTCACGATCGCCGGCAGCAACGCGGCCGAGCGGCGCGAGCGCCCGGCCCAGCCCTCGGCCACCGAGATCACCGTCGCCGCGGCCGCCACGCCCTGGCTGAACAGGGCGTAGGCCAGGGGCGAGGCCGACAGCGCGGCGGTGGCGAGGGTCGTCGCGGCGGTGCCGAGGCCGGTGAGCGAGGTCAGCAAGCCAGACAGGCTGGTGCCGATCGCAGCGAGGCCGGCGGGGCCGACGGGATCGAACTCGGCATCGATGCGGGCGACGCGCAGCTCGTTGACGTCGAACTCGATCGTCGCCGGCCGCAACAGCACGCAGCGGATCGGGCCGCGCCAGGGATGCAGCAGCGTTGCCGGCCCCGGCGTTCGGAAAGCCGCCCGCAGCGCATCCGCCTGGCCGACATAGTCGTCGCCGATGACGAGACCGGAGACGCGGATCGGGCCGTCGAGCGGGCCCGTGTCGTCATGCGTCTTCAGGTCGAGGCCGGGATAGAGCACCTGGTGGATGCGCCGGCCGACGCTGTCGCTGGCGTTGATCATCCAGAACTGGCGGCCGCGCCACGCCGCCGGGATCAGGCCGGGCAACAAGCCCTCGATGTCGTCGAACAGCGCCATCAGGCGCGCCCGAGCATGGTGCCGCGATTGGGCGCGATCGGCACGGCAGGGTTCTCCGACTGGACGTTGACGATGCGGGTGCCATCGGCCGCCTGGACGGTGATCACGCCGCCGACCTGCACGTTGCTGTTCGCCGGCCTGAGATCGCTGCCCGAGGTCCGGGTGAAGCCGTTGCTGCCGCCGATGCCGGAGCCCGGCGCCGAGGTCGGATTGAAGCCGCCGACGCCGCCCATCGGATCGACCGCAGCGCCGCCTGGCGTGCCGGGCACCGGCGCGCCTTTGCTACCGCCCATCCATGCCGGCATCGACGGCCATTTGACGATGTTGGACAGGTCGATCTCGCCGATCGCCGCCGCAATCCGACCGGGGAGTCCTTTGCACCATTCGACGAACTCCCAGAACTTCTTCTCGGCCGCCTCCGTCAACGTTCCGATGAGGCGCGCGCCGGCCTGCGTCATGACGTCGACATTCGATATGATGGCAGCCGCGATCGCCGCCACGATACTGATGCCGAAGACCGCAACCGTGACGAGCGCCGTGGCGATGCCCTCGCCGATCGCAGCCACGAGCTTGCCGCCCGATTCGATCATGCCGGGAAGGGCGGCGAGGACGGCCGGGCCGAGCTCCGCCACCTTCGTTGTCACCCAATCGATCGCCGCCTGCAGAGCTCGCCCGGATTTGATCGAAGCCCATCCGGCCTCGAAGCCGACTGCGATGCTATTCCAGAGCGCTCCGAGCTGAGGCGCGATGCTGGACCAGTTCGAATAGATGTAAGCCGCAGCGGCGGCGAGCGCGGCCAGTCCGATCAGGATCAGCCCGATCGGAGACAGCAGAAGTGCGAGCGCGGCGCCGAGCGCCGAGACGACCGGGGTCAGCAGAGCGAGCGCGGCCCCGAGCATCAGCAGCGAGCTGCCCCAGGTCAGCGTCTTGTCGATCAGCCCCGGCCATTTCGCGTCGATCGCCTGGATGGTCTGCAGGAGCCTGATCATCCACTCGTTGGCGCGCGGGATGTTCGAGGCGAAGGCGAGGCCGATGCGCCTGGCGACCTGCGTGCCGAGATCGGAGAAGATCTTCATCTGCGGTTCCAGGCCGCGCATCCGGCTGGCGAAATCCTCGGCGATGACGCCGACGCCCGCCTCCTTCACCTGGCGCTTGAACTCCTTGAGCTTGTCGAGGTTTAGCAGCGTCGGGATCAGGAAGTCGAGCACCTGCATGTCGGAATAAAGCTTGCCGACCTTGCTGCCGGCGACGAGCTGGGCGACCTGCTTGCGGATCGTCGCCTCCTTCTCCTTGTCCGACATGTTCGAGGCGCCGGCCTTCTTCATGATCTTGTCGATTTCGGCCGTCGGCACCTTGAGCTTGTCCGCCATCTTCTGGATCACCGCCTCGACCGGGTTGATCCCCTTCGCGGCGGCATCCGTCATCACGCCGGTGACGTCGACCTTCAGCTCCTTCTCGAACTTCTTGATCGCCTCGGGCGCGTTGATCTTGGTCAGGAAGTTCTTCAGGTTGTTCGCGGCTTCCGCCGGGTTGGCGGTGCCGAGCATCGCGATCTGCAGAGACGCGCCGAGCGTCTCGACGGCTTCAGCCCCGGTGATCCCGAACTTCGCCATCTGGTTGGTGAGCGCCGGAAACTCGCTCGCCATGTTCTTGAACTCGAAGCGGCCGAGCTTGCCGGCCGTGATCAGCTTGCCGAGCATCTCCTCCATTTGGTCGGCCGGCACCTTCAGCGTCTCCGATAGCGCGAAGACGGTCTTGGCGGTGTCCTCGACCGAGGCGCCGGCCGCCGTCGCGACCTTGCCGATCGTCGGCATCAGCTTGTCGATCAGCCCGGCATCCATGCCCGATGCCACGAGCAGCTGCGCGCCTTTGGCGAGATCCGCTGACGCCTGGCCGGTCTCGACTGCGAGCTTGTGATATTGAGCCGAGGTCGCCGCGATCATCTTCTCGACCTCGCCGCCAGTCTTGCCGGCGGTGATCGCGATGTCGCGGAGCTGGCTGTCCCAGGCGGCCGCCGCCTGGATCGGGCCGGAGAACGAGAGCGCCGTCAGCGCCGCGCCGACCAGGCCGATCTTGCGGCCGAGCTCGCCGACGCGGTTTGCGGTCGCGGTGACGCCGGCAGTGATGCCGCGCAGCGGCCCGGTCAGCCGGTCGATCAGCTGGACCAGGACCGAGACCTTCATGTCGCGCCCGCTCATGGGTCAGCTCTCCTCACGCGCGCGGCGCTCGATCTCGGCGGCGACGTTGTAGGCCCATTGCAGCTGCGAGAGCGGCATCGCCTCGGCGACCGCGAAGCCGCCGCCATAGTAGCGGGCGACGACGCCGACGATCAGCGCCCAGTCGTCGGGCCACTCACTCCTGAAGAAAGGTGATGACGGCGGCCGCCGCCGCCACGTCGCGTGCCAGCATCCGGTCGAACAGCGGGGTCATCCGCGGCAGCGCCGTCCCGGTCGCGCGCGCCATCGTCACCACCGTCTGGGTCTGGGCCGGCGCTTGGGCGATCATGCGCAGGTCGAGGCCGGTCATCTCGCGGAAGGTCAGCTCGCTGATGGTCTCCTCGCGCACGCCGGCCTGCGTCCGGATCGTCAGCACGACGGGCTTGAGGAACGGCAGCGTAACGGAACCGTCGTCGTTGCGGATGGCGCGGGACGGAAGCTCGGCCTTCTTGGCCTCGCCGGCGGTCTCGTCGACGATGGCGCTGACGCCCTCGCCGTTCGCGTCCGCGACGACTTTGCCGCGCTCGTCCTCGCCGGTCAGGTCGATGTCGATGGTGTTGGCGACGCTCACTGCTGGATCTCCTCGTAGTCGCCGCCAGACCATTTCAGCGGCAGCTTGCCGCCTTCGCCGCCGGTGAACTCGCGCAGATCGGTCAGGAAAGCATCGGGGAAGACGAAGGTCTGACCGGTGTCGCAGAGCACCTGCAGCTCGCCCTCCTCGACGGTGTAGAGATCCTTCACGCGCTGGCCGCGCTCGATCACGGTCGTGGCCTCGATCTCCGAGGCCATGAACTCCTGCGAGCGACCGACCTTGCGGCCATAGGTCACCGCCTTGTTGGCGATGCCGCCGAGCTTGACCTTGGCGCCCTTCTCGATCGGAATATTCCGACCCTTGAAGGTGATGTCGACGATGCCGAGAACCTGCATCGCGGGCTCCTTTCAATGGCGCTTCAAGCGCCGGTTCAACGATCGGTTTCTACAAGCGCGGGCGGTCGCTCAGACCTCGAATTCCAGCGCCGACATCAGGTTGATCAGGTTGCCGATGATGATCACCGGCTGCTGGCTGTTCATCCGGTTGCGGTTGCTGTCGTCGCGCTCGAACAGGCTGCGCTCGATCGTCTCGCTCGCCTTCTCGATCCAGGCGCGGCGCTCGTAGATCTTGCAGCGCGTCGCCCAGGAGCCGCGCATCCGTCGTGGCGTCACCACCGCGTCGTTGTTGTTGGCCGCGACGCTGTCGTCGTCGGCGAGCTTGTGGCGCGGATAGAGCTGCGTGACATAGGACGACCAGTCGTAGCGGATCCTGGTCATGACTTTCGGGATCATGATGTCCAGCCAGGCGTCGTCGGCGACGCCGAGCGTGGTGACCTTGTAGGTCGTTATCACGCGTTCGAGCACGACCGAACCGTCGACCAGGCGGGTGAAGGTCGAGACGCCCTGGCGCAGCAAGAGGTCGCGCTCGGTCTCGGTGAAGCAGTCGACCTCGTCGGGCGCGGTCAGGCCCGGCAGCACGAGCGACCCGAGCTGGCGGGCCGGGTCGTTCGTGGTCTGGAAGGTCGCGACGCCGCAGAGCTGCGCCGCCCATTCCCACGGCGCGTCATAGGCGCGCTTGGCGCCGATCGGCGAGATGTAAGGCGAGTTGGTTAACCCGCCCTTGGTGCCGAGCTGGCCATAGGTGCCCCGCAGGCCGACATAGGCGTGCCCATCCTTCTTGCCCATCGCCACGTAGCGCGCGGCGAGATCGGTCGCCAGCGCGGCCAGGTTCGTCGCGTCGTCCCAGGGCATCGCGATATCGGTGAACCAGTCGTTGACGATCGCGTCGAGCAGCGTCTGCACCACCGGGTTGCCGGTGCCGGCGACGCCGTCGGCGACGGCGATCGCGAGCGTGCCCGGCAGCACATCCTCGTTGGTTTTCCGCGTCCGGACGTCGATGTGGTTGCCGACCTCGCCTGCATGCTTGGCGGTCAGCGTGACGACGCCGGCGGCCGAGGTCGCGACGACCGACATGTCGGCGTCGGCGTTGACCGCGGCGGCGGCGGCGGTCGCATGCTGGGTCACGTTCATCGCCGCGGTCGCGGCATAGCGGACACGGCGGTTCTGGATGTAGAGCGCAATCGTGCCGGCGCCGGCCCCGGTGAAGGTCAGCGTCTTCGTCGCCTTGACGCCGGCGCCGTCATCGGCGAGCGCGATCGCGAAGACCTGGTTCGTCTTGTTCGCCTTCTTGAAGGCGCGCACCATCTGCTGTCCGATCGAGCCCGCGCCGAACAGGGTCGTGCCGTCCTCGGGCCGGGTGACCTCGTATTTGACGCCGGCGGTGGCGGTGCCCGCCGCGAGTTTCTGGACGAACAGGATCGCCTTGGCGGGGAACGGGATCAGGCCGCGCCGGGCATAGCTCGGCCGCACCTCGACATAGGTGCCCTTGACGCGCCAGTCATAGGCAATTTCGCTGAAGTTGATCATCTGGCGCGCTCCTTACTTCTCGCCGGCCGGCGGGGCGGGCTTCGACGCCCGCGGCGGATCGGCCTCGACCAGGTCGCCATCGGCGACGAGGCGCCGGGTGAAGATCGTGTTCTCGGCGAAGTCTCCGGCCTCCGGCCACGGCTCGCCATCGCTCTCGCGACGCACGGTGCGACCCTCGCCGGCCTTGTAGAACTTGCGGGTCTCGGTGGTCATGGCGTCCTCGCGTCGTAGGGCTGGTCGTGGTCCTGGCCGTCCGGCCAGGGCTCGAACCCGCTGAGGGTCTGCAGGAACTCGTCGGCGGTCTCGTAAGCGCCGGTGATGTCGCCGAAGGTGGCGAGCATCGTCAGGTCGATCGTCGCGATCGCCGCGTTGAGATCGGCGAAACCCTCGGCATAGGCCTGCGCGATCGCGCCGACGAAGATGGTGCCGAGATCCTCGACCGTGTGCCCGTTGAGCAGAAGGGCCGCGCCGCTCATCGCCGGGAACAGGCCCGGCCCGCGCGCGTCGCCGAGGAAGCGGGCCGAGCGCCCGGACGGGTTCTTGACCACCACGGTCAGGCGCATGCCGAGATTGCCGGAGAAGCGCCGGCCGCCACCCTTGTCCGGCGGGTTCATCTGCCGGAACGACAGAGCGAGCAGCGGCGTGCGCGTCACCAGCGCGCGAAACTCCTGCTCGGACAGCGGATCCGGCACGACATGGAAATCCCAGCGCGCGGCCGTGAAGAACAGCCGCAGCCTGGCCTCGACCGCCTTGCTGATCCGGGTGAAGGGATCGAGCGCCGGCATCAGAGGCCGCGCTCCCCGAACACCCCGAACATCCGGTCGCGGTCCTGCGTCCGCGACGACGAACTCGCGACGATCGGCGTCGAGCCTTCCAGCGTGACCGTGCCGTCGGCGACCTTGCCGAGCCAGGCGATGGTCTCGCGGCGATCCTCCTTGACCTGGGTGGCCGGCTCGCGATCGCCGCCGGTCATCAGCTCGTAGCGGGCGAGCACGCAGGAGGCGCGGACGATCACGAGCGGCACCGACGCGAGCGGCACGGCATGGCGCTTGCGCAGGAAGGAATCGATGATCGCGTCGGCGTCGGCGATCGCCTGCTGCACGGGGGCTGCGTTCACCGTCTCGGGCAGCACGCCGTCGACGGAGGAGAGCCGGAGCATCTCCGTCGCGCCGTAGCGGGTGACCATGTCCTCGACGGTGGCGTAGGGCATCGGTCAATCGACCTCGACGCGGGCGGGTTTGAAGATCGAGCGGTTGACGGCCATGAAGCCCTTCTCGATCGCGGTGCGGCCGATAGACAGCCAGCGCTTGTCGATGTCCGGCATCTCACCCAGGGCATCGAGCATCCGCAGGATCTGCTCCTCAGCGCGCTTGCTATCGTTGACCATTTCAACGGCCAGCGCGCTTTGCGGGCGGTAACCATGGACAGGGAGGCCGGCGTGAGCGGACATGACGTCTCTCGAAAGCGTGCGGGCGGCGAACTTCAGTTCCTACGGTCGTACCGTCCCCATCGGGTGCTGGAGGCCTCGCGAGCCGTGCCAGACCGCCCTCTGGGTTATTTCTTGGCCTTGGCGGCCTTCGGCTTCTCGGCGCCGTCGAGATAAATCACGGTCAGGAGCGGCTCGGCCTCGATCAGGTCGAGCTGCTCTCTCGTGAACGCGTCGGCCGGATAGGTCTCGTCCTTCGGATGGGCGATGCCGCCGCGACGGAAGCCGACATGGGCGCCGCTGACGATTCGGATCGACGGAACGGCTTCCGCCGGCTTCTGGTCGGTCTCGGACATGATGGTCTCCGGTGTGGTGGCGTCCTCTCCGAGGCCGCCGGCGGCTGGCGCCGGCGGCCCTGACAAGACGTCGGGGATCGGCTCGCGCTCAGGCGAGCCAGGGGCAGACCATGACTTCGGCGGTGCCCTTGTAGACATTGGTCGCGCCGGCGGCGTCGCGCTCGTTGTTGACGATTTCGAGCGCCTGGCTCTCCAGCGTCGGCGGCACGATCAGGAGCCGCGGCTTGACGCCGAGCGGCCGGCCGTGGTCGCCCTTCAGGCCCTGCATCGAATCGCGGGCGACCTTGTAGTTCGCCTTGTTGAGGGTCTGCTTCGAGCCCCAGGCGAACTGCCAGAAGCCGTAGCCGACATTGTAGCGGGCATCGGCGCCGTAGACGTATTCGGCCCGGTCGAAGACGTTGTCGTCGGTTTCCTTGTCCTTCGCGACGAAGTTCCAGTCCTTGCGCGTCTGCAGGATGATCGGCTTCAGGAAGCGGCTGTCGTCGATCAGGAACCAGGGCGTCCCGGAGCCGCCATCGGTATTGGCGACCGAATTGACGGTGACGCCGTCGGCGGCGAGGACCGGGTGGTCGGTGTCGAAGAAGTACTGCTTGTCGTAGCAGTTGGTGGTGAAGCCGGCGGCGAGCTGCGCGAACACGAGCTGGTCTTTGTGCGCGCCGGTCGCGGAGCCCATCTCGGTGAAGAGTGGCCCGTAGACGCCGAGATTATCGGTCTCGATGTCGTCCTTGCCGACCGAAATCGTCAGCTCGAACGGCTTCTCCTTGATGGTGTAGCCGGCCTGGCTGATCGACTGGACGACGCGGGGGCCGATCCACTCGCGGACGTTGGGGACCTTGCTCAGCCAACCATAGTCCTGCTCCTTCGTCGTCGCCGGAACCATGGTGGAGACGCGGGCGAACTGCGAGGCGGCCTGGCTGGCGAGCCCGCTTTTGAAGGCGGTGCTGAAGCCGATGAACAGGGTCCTGAGGGATGCCTGGTTGATGATCATGAGGTGAGGCCTCGGGCGGTTGCGGAAAGGGCGGCGTCAGTAGCCGGAGCGGACCCAGACGCCGAGCGCGTCCACGTCCATGATCCGGCCGGCGATCGAGCGGGTGTTGGAGCCGCTCGTCTTGGCCACCGTCTGATCGTCGACGATGTAGCAATCGGTGCCGATCTCGGCAGCGGTGATGGCGTCGCCGGCGGCCGAATTGAACCAGCGGAAGGTGCCGCGCCGGATCTTGACGGTGACGTCGCCGGCGGCGCCGGCCGAGTTGTCGACATAGGCCTCGACCCGCCCCATGCCCTTGAGCGTGGTCGCGGTCGCGCCGGGCGTCGCCCGGCCGGCGGCGTCGAGCGCGGCGAGCGCGCCGGCGTAGAACTTCTTCGCCGCGGCCGCCGTCAGGACGATCTCGTCCGAGAGGCGGTGCGGCGTGATGCGGTCGCTGGTCAGGGCGGTCATCGGTCACAGATCTCCGTTGCGGCGGGGCGGCGGCGGGCTCTCAGCCCGCGACCGTCTCCAGCTCGGTCTTGGTCGCGGCGAATTTCTTGTGGTCGAGCCCCATCATCTGGCAGACGGCGAGCTCGTCGGCATCGAGGGCGCCGCCATCGCGCTTCGGCGTTTTGACGATGCCGCCGGCGTTGATCGAGACCATGCCGTTGATCTCGGTCTCGACCGCCGTGGCGTCCGTCTGGTGGCGCGTGACGTAGTGGTCGCGCAGCGCCCGGATCGGCTTGCCGGCGGCGATCGCGCCGTCGATGAAGGCGACGGCCTTGTCCTTGGCGCCCTCGGCCGCGAGCGTGTCGAGGCGCGACTGCAGGCTGACCACGGTCCGGCGCAACTCGGCCGCGTCGCCGCCCCTGGCCTGGAGATGGGTCTCCAGCTCGGACGGGGTCAGCTTGGCGAGGTCGAGCCCGGCCGTCTTGAAATGGGTGGAGATCGCGCCGAGCTTGCCGGCGTCGGCGGCATGGGCCGTGACCTGGGCGAGGAGATCGGCTGGCGCGGCGTCGGCCTTCAGACCGGCGGCGTTCAGCAGCGCGACATGGGCCGTGACGAGCGCGGCGTGGGAGGTGACGGCGGTGAGGATCGCGTCCTCGGCCGCGTCGTCCTTGAGGCCGAGCGCCTGGCGCAGTTTTGCGAGATCCATGATGGGCGTCCTCGAATGAAGGGTGGTGAGGGTGAGGTTGGGATCGTTGGTCAAAGCGGCGCGCAGCAGCTTCACGACCCGCCCGCCGGCCGTCTCGCTGACGAAGACAGGCGAAATCCCGCGATATTCGTGCTCCTCGACGAGGCGCTTTCCGGACGCGGTCCAGTCGACCCTGCCCCAGAGGCCGTCGTCGCGGAGCTGCATCTCGACGATCCAGCCACGGGCCGGGGCGGGACGCCCCTCCGGCGCCGCTTTGTCGATGGAATGGTTCTCGTCGATCGGCAGCTTGCCGGCCGCCATCGAGGCGCGGATCACATCATCTGCCGCCTCCAGCTTGAACGGTCCCCGACCGTCCGCCCCCGAAAAAGACCCGGCCGGCGTCAGGTGGATCCACTCGGGAGCACCGCCGGCCGGGATCTGGAAGTGAAGGGAGGAAGTCGTCGTCATCCCCGCCAATCTGGCGGGAGCGCCCTGGGCGCGACAGGCCCCGATCTCGGGGCCTCGGGGGCAGGCGGTCAGCGCCGGCGCGTCACCGATGATGACCCGGAAGCCGTGGCGCGGGCAAGTGCGCCTTCGACGACGTCGAGGATCATGACCTGGTCCTGGCTGCTGATCCCGAGATAGGGGCGAGCCGGGATCGTGACCGACTTCGCATGGACGACGCGGTTGCCCAGCTTGAAGACCAGCTTGCCGCCGTGCTTCGGCCGGATCACCCCGCCGAAATGGTGGATCGCGCCATAGACCTTGTTGGTGCCGACCTGGACGTCGGACGTGCCGGCCCGATAGGTGATCGAGCCCTGCAGTCCGCCGCGCATGCCCTTCTCGCGCAGGATGCCCGGCCCTCGCTTGCCGCTGGCATAGACAGGGTTCAGCGCCTTCCAGGGCGCGCCGTCGGGATCGTGGCCGGCGTCGAAGCGGTCCTGCGTCGAGGCGACCAGGCCGGTGCCGATCGCCCGCATCACCGGGCGCGTATCCGCCATCACGGCGGCGAGCCGGGCGAAACCGGCCTGCGCCTGCGTCGCATCCATGCGCGTGATCAGGACGATCCCGGTCATCTTGCTTTCGTCCGCGGTTCGACCCAGATTGAGGCGGGCGCCTGAGTCATCCGTACCCCGACCATCTGCGTCGCGGGGGAATAACGACCCCCCAGGCGCCCGCTCATCGCTTCACCCGCTCCAGCCGCCGCAACGCCTTGGCGTGACCGCGCACGCCTGTCTGCCTGAAGGTCGGCACGATCAATCGTTCGCCGCCATCCGGGCGCGCGACCCGGCGCAGCACGAGTTCGAGACGCCGTCCGGCCGCGTCGAGATCGTGGAACACCAGCTGGCGGTGGCCCTTGGCGGAAATCCTGTCGTCGAGGAAGACGTCGGCGCGATCGACGATCACCTGCAGGCGCGACCAGTCCTTGGCCGTGATCTCGGGATGGGCGCTTGAGGCGCGGCCGCCGAGGCGCGCCGCCTCGCCGGCGACCTTGGCCACGCGGAAGGCCGAGAGCTCGACATCGCTGCGGCCGCCGCCGAGCACCGTCGCGAGCGCCTCGGGCAGTCGCGCCGCGATCACGCTCTCGGCCGGGTCGCCGATCTCGCCGGTCCGCACGCGTTCGGCGAAGCGGCCGACCTCGGCCGGCGCGACCGGGCCGGCGGCGACCTGCGCCGGCGACAGTCCCGGCACGCTGGCGCCGGGCGCGTTCTGCCAGACCTGGCCGGGGTTGTAGTCGAAGCCCGGATCCACGCCCTGGCTGCCGTGCAGAACCTCGCCGGTGCGGCGATTGACCGTGCGCGTCGGGATCCGCTCCGGCGCCTGGTCGAGGCCGGTACGGCCCTGCCGCTTCAGCCCGGACTCCGAGACGGGGCGGACCCGGCAGCCGCACCCCCAGCCGTTCGGCGGATAGGCCCAGTCCCAGAACGGATCGGTCGCCGCGAGCACCATGCCGTTCCAGGCGAGATGCTGCTTGCGCGGATGGCGCGCGCCGGAATGGACATATTGCCAGTAAGGGAAGGCGGCGAGCGTCTCGGCCTGCGTCTGCTGCTTGTAGCGGCCCGCCGAATAAGCCATCGACAGGTTGGTCTCGTAGATCACCCGCGAGCGCCAGCCCGGCCGCCCGGTATGCGCCCAGCCGTGCTTCTCGACGATGCCGTCGAAACCCTTGCGGAACTCGTCGAGCGTCGTGCCCTGGCTCAGCGCGCGATCGACCTCGCGGCGGAAATCCTCGACCAGGGCCTCGGTGGTCGCGCCGGCCACAGTGAAGCCCTTGGCGTTGGCCTTCTGCCAAACGTCGGTCCAGCCGGTCGAGGTGACGTTGGTCTTCTGGCGCAGGTAGTCGATCGCCTCCGCGAAGGGCAGATCGACGGCCGCGGAGGTGCCGCCGGAACCGGTCACGGGACGGCTCCGCGGCCGAGCCGCAGGGAAGCCCGTACAGGCCAGAGGACCGCCGCCGCGGCGATGCCCCGGAAAATTCGGACGCTGCCGCCCACGGCGTTGAATACCACTTGAACGCGCGAATTGAGCGCAAGGCCCCGGATGCTAGCTGCGCTTGCCACCACGGGGTCCGCCGATCTCGTCGAGGAGGGCCGCCCGGCCGGTCAGATGCGCCAGCGCCAGGCCGCGGCCGAGCGCGTCGGCCAAGGCCCGCGGATCGAGCTGCATCAGCGAGAGGCGCTGGGCGAGATCGTGCAGATCGCTGGCGGCGTCGAAGGCGGCGCGGAGCTCAGCGGTCATGCCCGCCATCGCGCCGGCGGCGTCCAGCGCGACGCGTTCGGTCAGATCGTCGACGAACTCGGGCTCCGGCGCGCTGGCGTGGCGCGAGACGAGATGGCGGAGCTGGTCGAGGCCGGGCGCGGGCTTGGGCAGGCCGGTGCCACCGACGCCCGGCAGCTTCGGCTCGGGTGGCGGCGCGCGGCCGCCGATCACCTCGGTTCCGGGCTCCGGCTCGGAGAAGCCGAGCCGATCGCGCATCTCGCCGACCTCGACGGTCAGGCCGAGCGGGCCGAGATCGCGCAGCGCGCCGACCACCTCGGCGAGCGGCACCTCGTCCGGGCGGCCGATGTTGATGCGCGGATACTTCGCCTGCGGCCCGAAATTCAGGGCGATGATGAGGGGCACGAGCTGCCTGGTCAGAGAGGCCGAGAGCAGCTTGGCGTCGGCGCGCTCCAGATCCTCCTGGACCAGGCGATGCTCCTGGGCGACGGCGTGGCCGCCGGAGACGGCGTCCGTCGTCGTGGTCTGGCCGAGCACGAGCTTGGAGATCTGGCGATCGAGCCAGTCCGCGCGACGCTCGTAGAGCTGTCCCGGCGTGCCCGTGCCCTTGTCGACCGAGACGAAATCGATCTCCATCTCCTTCGGAATGATCGCGGCGCAGTCGCCGGCGATGTTGGCGACGGCGCGCCAGAGCACGGCCTTGTCGTCGTCCGAGGCGGCGCGGTCGAACTTCCCGACTCGCGTCGGCATGCCGTAATTCTGGGTGAAGATCGCCCAGTCCTTGGCGGTGAAGGCCTTGTACATCCAGGCCCAGGAGGCGACGCGGGCGAGGCCGGAACGGATCGTCAGCCCGCTCTTGGCCTTGTGGCGATGGACGACGAATTTGTGCGGCGACAGCGGCTCTCGCGTGACGCCTTCCGCGAGCACGACGGTCTCGCCATCCGTCTGGTCGAAATCGAACCAGCGCTGCGGGCGATAGTCGAAGCAGCGCGGCAGCACGGCGTCCGGCGTCGATTCCCAGTCGGTCTCCATGACCGAGAAGCCCTTGCCGATGGCGTCGAGCAAGTCGAACAGCGCCAGTTCGAGGACGCCCTCTTTCAGCCACTCGGCCAGAAAATCCTTGTGGCGGACATGGTCCTTGTCGTCGCTGGCCGCCTCGACATTGATCGGGAGCTGGGCGATGGCGCGCCGGCGCGTGCCCAGCACCGAGAGATAATGCGGGTCGCGCTCCTCGATATCCTCGGCGAGCTCGAACCAGGCCAGCGGGCTGCCGCTCGCCGCGGCGCGGTGGATCGAGGCGAGGCGCGTGGGCGTCAGGCCGTCGGCCGGATAACCCGAGATCGGCGAGCGCACGCCGGCGAGCGTCGGCCCGGCCTTGGGCGGCCCGAACAGCTCATCATAGTCGATCGGCTCGCCGTCGGGGCCGAGCAGCTTGGAAAGGCGCGCCATCTAGAGGCTCCTGCGCAGCCGCGGCAGCATGGTGCTGCGCGGTTCGTCGTCGTCGGCGCCAAAGCCGCGGGGGCCGTCCAATGCGACCGGGCCCGAGCCGGTGACGGCCTGATAGCTGTAGGCGACGATCACCATCAGCGAGGCGAAATGCGCCAGCGCGGCGGCGATCGCGGCGTCGCCATGGCGGGTGCGCTTCTTGCCGTCGGCGGCACCCTCGCCCTTCTCCGTCGTGCGGGTCTTCGGCACGCGGGCAACCCCGTCGATCATCTTGATCAGCCGGAAGTCGCTGCCGGTATCGTGGTCCTTCGGCAGGTCCATGCCGGCGGCTTCGAGGGTCGCCTTCAGCGGCGGCATGTTTTCGCGATACCAGTCGACCGTGAACTTGACCTGGGCGATGCGCTCCATCCCGTATTTCTGGGCAGTGCGCTCGGCGTGCGCGGCGCCGTTGCCGCCGGCATCGAGCGCGCCGCCGGCGAAGCGCGGCAGGCGGTCGATCAGCCACCAAAGCACGAGCTGCTGCTCGTCGAAGGGGATGTTCCGGAGTTCGATCGTGAACGGGCAATAGCGGTGCATGCCCTTGGTCATCTGGATCGGCCAGATCACCGAGAGGTCGGCGACGCGGCCGAAGTCCTGGCCGAAGAAGCTCTGCAGGCCGGGCAGGACGCGATAGAGCTGCGGCTCGACCACGGCCGCGAGCCAGGCCTCGGCCGCCGATTTGCGCAACCAGGCGGGCTCGGCCGCGAAGCCCGCCGGCATCTCCCAGCGCAGCACGGGCGCGTCCGCGCGCATGTTCGCCTCGACCACGGCCGGGAGCAGCCAGACGCCCGAACCCTCGGACGGGATGCAGAACAGCTCCTCGTCGGCGCCGGCGCCGTAGTGCCGGATGATCCCGGCCCGCCAGGCGGCCTCGCCGGCGGGCGTCCAGGCCTCGCCCTTGCGCTGGCAGATGCGCTGATAGAGGCCGTCGCGCAGCGCGTCGTCGAAATCGATCCGGACCAGGCCGTAGTCGTAGACGCCGGCGCGGATGTCCTTGACGTACTGGTTGAAGGTGTTGGCCTCACCGTCATGGGTCGAGATCACCACGACCATGCCGCCCCAGATCAGCAGCGCCATCGCCGCCTTGAGCAGCTCGGCGAGATCGTCGTGGAAAGCGGCCTCGTCGACGATCACGTAGCCCTGCTTGCCGCGGAGCGATCGCGGGCGGGACGGCAGCGCCACGATCTCGTAGCCGGAAGCGAAGCGGATCCGGAAGGCCTTGATCTGCCGGGTCTCGCCGCTGGCTGGATCGAAGTCCTCGAACAGGAATTCGCCGCTCTCGACCGCGGCTTTCGAGAACAGTCTCGCCCACATGCCGCAGACGTCGATGAACTCCTGGGCCATCTCCAGATTGTAGCCGATGTAGAAGCTGTCCATGCCGCCGGCGGCATGCTCGGCCGCCGAGACGAGCACCGCGTCCGAGGCGAAGGCCCAGGTCAGCCCGGTGCGCCGGCTCTTCTCGATGAAGGTGACCGCGTGGGTCAGGCGTTCGCGGATCGAGCGCTTCTGATAGCCGAGCAGGATCTCGAAGCGCGGCAGCTCCTGGAGTTCGGGCGGCAGGCCGTAGAGCGATTCCTTGCGCAGCCGCTCCCATTCCGCAGCCGTGATGGCCCGGCCGATCGCGATATCCTCGGCCTGCGGCAGCGCGCTCATGTCGGCTTGTCCGCGAGGTTGAGGAACTCGTCGCGCAGCTCGTCGACGCGCTCCTTCGACAAACCGGCCTTCTTGGCGACGGCGGCGAGCGCGCCGGCGGTCTTCTTCTTGAAATCGTCCTCCAGCTTGGAGCGGCGGGCGCTCGACATCGCCTGGCCCTTGATCGTGTCGTGGAAGGCGCGCGCCAGCTCCATCGCGCCCTTCGACGACTGGCTGTCCTGCTGGGCGACCTCGAACACCAGCATCTTGATGAACTCGCCGAGCACGATCGAATTCTCGTCGACCTTTTCGGGCGTGAACTGGTCGGCGATGCCCGTGAAGATGTGGCGCGCCTCGGCGAGCCGGATCTGCGCGGCGCGCAGCTTCAGCGCCTTGCGGTTGAAGGCCGAGGGCGAGATCGGCTCGACGCCCTTGGTGACGAGGCGATCATTGAGCTCGAACAGGATGTCGGCCTGGGTGCGCTGGCGCTGGTTGAGCTCGCCGATCGCCCAGACGATCTCGTCCTGGGCGTGCTCGGGCACCAGGTCGATCGAGGAGAGCCGGCCGCTCGGGCGCTGCATCGGGTCAGCCTCGGCTCGGGCGCTTGACGCCGTCGAGGACCAGCCGGGACTGGACGTGGTCCTCGCCATGGGTGGTGATCGTCGCGATCAGCACGGTCCCGACCTCGGTCAGCCTGACGCCGCCGACCTCCGCGAGCCGGCGCATCCGGGCGCGGACCCAGTCGCGGGTGCGGTTGTGGCCGAAGGCCTTGACCACCTCGACCAGGATCGAATCCGAGAGCGAGCCATCGGTCTGGACCGCGAGCTCCTTCAGGATGACGAGACAGGCGTCCTCTTCGACGAGGGCGGAGAAATCCGGGCGGGTCATCGGCTGGGCGATCCATCGCTGTTTCGGGCGGGAAAGAGGGCGTCGGCCGACGCCTTGAACAGGAACTCCTCGATCCGGCCGACGCCGGCGGCCGTGGCGCGACTCTCCTGCGCCATCGCCTTCATGTCACCGGATAGGGCGATCACCTGCTTTTCGAGATCGTGCACCGAGCGCTGGGTGGGAAGACTGGCGATCGAGCGCTCCAGCATGTGCATGGACTGCTCGGTGGTTCCGACCTTGTGTTCGACCGCCGTCAGCCTGGTCTCGATCGCGACGAGCTTTTCCGTCGCGCTCGCCGGCACTGCCGGCGCCGGAGTGGTGCGACGCACCAGCACGATCAGCAGCATCAGCCCGAACAGGACGACGCCTATGATGATTGCCATCGTCGGATCCGCGATCGAGACGGTCTCACTCATGAGCCGAGCTCCGAAGCCTCGATCGAGGCGACCGTGCGCTTCCCGGCGAGCACATCACGAAACAGATCGATCAGCCGGCGCTGCTGGGCTCGCATCAGCTCGATCGCGACCGTCGCCTCCGACAAGGCGCGCTGGAGCTGCTCCTTGTCGTTCTGCAGCGTCTCTACCTCGGCCCGCAGCGATTCCTCGACCTTGGTGAGCCGGTCGACGGCCGCGAGGAGCTTCGACTGGAAATCCGACTGCTGAAACAGGTTCGCGGTGCGGGCGAACAGGATCACGCCGAGGATTCCGGCGACCAGAAGCGCGATGACGATCGCGCCTGCGACGCCAGTGGTCGATACGACGCGGACGGCGATGTCCTCCAGCCCTCCCATCAGCGCACCCGGCGCGGCAGGAGCCCGACATGGATGGCGCCGAGCAGCGCGAAGACGCCGAGGATTGAATAGGCGAAGACGCCGGTCGAGACATCGACGCTGAGGAAGCTCGCGGCGACGCAGAGCCACATCCAGCTCGATCCGAGCGCGCAAGCCATCCGCCAGTTGCGCCAGGCCAGTTGAACGAGCCCGACGGCATGGCCGATCGTCAAAGTGGCCGTGAAGGCGATCCAGGCCGGATCGGGCAGCCAGGACATGCCGACGAAGGCACCGACATCGAACTTCTCCGGCCGCATCACCATGAGCCAGGTCCAGGCGGCCGCAAGCGCTCCGAAGACGCCGTCGATGCACGGCGCGTCATGGCGGAAGCACCAGGTCGCCAGCCGCAACACCGGCCGTACGAGTGGGACGAGGAGGACGTTCATACGCTGTGGCATGGTCAAGCCGCCGGCGCTGGGACGGTCAGCGAGGAGGGCATGCCGGCTCCGAGCTTGAGCTGCGTCGCCGTCGAGGTCAGCATGTCGGCGAGGAAATCGTCGTCATGAAGCTTGAAGCGCGCGATCGGATCGGGCGCGGCCTGGCGGACGTAGTCGAGCCCCTTCTGCAGCGCGAGCTGCTTTGCCTCGGCGGGCGACACGCCTTTCGCCAGCAGCTCAGTCATGGAGGCGATGAAGAGACCGGCGCCGGTGCGTAGCGACAGATGCAGGCTGGCGCGATGGGCGGAATCGATCTTGATCCCGAGCAAGCGCTCGCAGACGTAGACGATCGCGCCGGTCAGAGCCGTGGCGATACCCCACGCGCCGATCTCGGCGAGGCCGACCGGGGCGGCCGCGGCATCGGCCGCGAGCGCCGCGCCGATCAGCGACAGCGCGGCGATCGGCACCAGCATCAGGGTTTGAAGACGCATTGAACGGTCCTTTCAATAGGTCGGCACGGGCGCCCATAAACAGATCGGCCGCTCCGAGGGCTGGATCACCGCGCCGTCGGCCGCGCCACCGCGGCGACAGACGTGGAAGCGGCCGTCCGGGGATTTGCGGGTCAGCGCGAACGGGATGACGATGCCGTCGGCGAGACGCCACCCGGCGCGGGTCTCGACCGGATCGGGCTCGCGAGCGTCAGCGTCGAGGCCCATCGGCCAGCAATCCTGCGAGGAGCAGCACTCCCAGGGATAGAAGGAATGGGCTCGGGCCTGGCCGACGAACAGCTTGGCGAGCCCGACGAAAGCGGCGAGCGTCAAGCCGATCGCGACAATCAGCCCGGCGGAGAGCGAAGCGGCGCGTGCGGGCGACATGCTCACGTCTCCCGCTCGGGCGGGATCAGCGCCTTCCAGGTCGCCGGGCCGACGATGCCGTCGGCGACCAGGCCGGCGCGGATCTGCACCTGCCTGACCGCGAGCTCCGTCGCCGCGCCGAAATCGCCGTCGATCGTCAGAATGAAGCCCTGCTTGCGCAGCCTGGCCTGCAGATCCTCGACAGCCTCCTCGTCGGCGCTGCCGCGGCGCAGGACCGGATAATGCGCCGGGTCGCTGGAGGTCATGCCGGCGGCGAGCAGGGCCGCGACCTCGCGCTTGGCGATGCCGAGCTTCCTGCGGCGATCGTCGAGGCCGTTGCGGCCGCCATTGATCAGGCGGGTGATTTGGACGACGTCGTCGGCCTCGGCGGGGACGTTCAGGTTCTTGCGCCGCCAGAACAGGCAGGCGATCGTCAGCGAGAGCTCCGGCTCGGCCGCCCGCTGCGGCTTGGCTTCGAGGTCGATGCCGAGCAGGGCGCCGAATTCGCGATAATTGGCGCGGCCGGTGAGCTGGAAGACGCCGCGACCCTTGAACAGGACGCCGTCGCCTTTGCGGACGTTGCCGAGATCGCCGCGGCCCTCATAGCGTGCGCCCGACGCGTATTCCTCGGTGGTGCAGAAGCCGTCCGACTCGTGCGCCGCCTGGGCGAGGAAGTGCTCGATCCGACGCGGCGTCACGATGTCGTAGAGCGGGAGCACGCGCGGCAGCGCGGCGCCGACGCCCTGAATGATCTCCTGCTGGCGCGCCAGCTTGTTCGCCGGGGCCTTGCCGGCCAGCGCCCGCAGGATCGCGGGGCCGAGCTGTTCGACGAGGGTCGTGGCCATCGGGCGCTCCGGCGGGGATCGTTCCGGATCGTGCGATCCCGGAATTCACCGGCGAAGATGCGCGGGGGACAACCCGCGAGACAGGCCCCGATCTCGGGGCCTCAGGCCGATCTGGCGAACAGGTCGAGCTGTGAGGTGGCCGGGCGGCCGTAGCGCTTGATGATGTCGTCGACCGTCGTCTCCGAGCAGCCGACCTTCAGCGCGATCTGGGGACGCGACAGCCCCCTAGCCTTGTAGCAGAGGACGCGCCATTGGCGGCCCACCGGCACCTTGATCCGGGTGTTGCCGTATTTGCCCTGCAAAGCGGCCGCTGCGTCAAGCCCTACGATCTCGACCAGGGCGCGGCCCTCGGCCGGATCGGCAATGTAGATGCGCACCCCGCCGCGCGCCTCCAGCAATCTCAGCGTCGCCGCGTCGCCGATCAGCTCGACCAGGCGCGCAACATCCTCGGTCGGCGGCGGCAGTCCCGATCCGGTTTGGCCCGTCACCGCCGCCTCCGGCGCCGCCCGGCCGTCATCTCCGCATCGAGCACGGTCACGAGCACATCGTCCCTGACGACGTAGCGCAGCCCGTCCGCCACGATGACGTAGTCGGCGATGCCGGCTCGCTCCGCCCCGATCCTGGCGCGCTCCAGAGACGCGGCGATCGTCAGCCGCAGCGCCTCGATCTCGGCGGCGCCGGACCTGTCCAGGAAGCGGACGAGGGCGTGATCGGTGACCTTGATCATGTCCGCACGCGCTTCTGCCAGGCCTTGAGCTGCTCGATCGCCTCGCGCGCCTGTGGCGGCTTCAGGAACTCCGGCGCCGAGACCTGGAAGCGGGTCTTGACCCAGGCGCGCAGGCCCTCGCGATCGAGCGGGCCGGAATGCAGCGCGCCCCAGAGTGCGTAGATCTTGCGGATGTCGGCGCGCTCGGCCGGCGGCCTGGTCGAGGCCCTGGCCTGCCAGCCCAGCCGCTTCATCTCGGCGATCACGGCGATCGCCGCCTTCTCCGACAGGTCGCGGGCGCTCTCGACCTTGCCGACGCGCTGCAGGAGCGCCCGGTACTCGGCGTCCTGGAGCGCGAGTTCCTTCTTGGCGATGTGGATCTTGGCGAGCATCGCGGGATGGCTCATGAACGCGTGCCCCCGCCGGTCCTGGCGATCGCCGCCAGCAACGTCACGCGCTGCCTGGTCAGCCGTTTCAATTCGCCTTCGACGATGGTGGAACGGCGGGGCGCGACCGTCGCCATCACCGCCTTCAGGCGCTCGCGCTCCTCGTCGACCCGGCGCAGCTCGTCGACCGCCAACAGCCGCATCAGCGGGGCGGCATCGGAGGGAGCTGGGCGGGGAGCGAGGAAGCGCGGCATCGTCATGCTCCCGAATCCAGGAGCGGCATCGCGACGGGCGCGCCGAAGCGCATGGCGTCGTCCGGGCGGGTCAGCGCCTGGCGCTGGCCGGGCGGGATCCAGAGCGGCGCGCGCGGCTCGGCGCCGTGCTTCCAGCAGACCCAAGCGTAGTCGGTCGCGGTCGAGCCGTCGGGCTCCCAGCGGCCGCGATGCATCGGCACGCGCTCGACATAGTAGGCGATGACGAAAGGCGGGTGATCGCGGAACAGCTCGTAGCGCTCGATCGTGTGCAACCACTGCGTCCGGACGAGGAGCGCGACGCCGCGGCGGCTAATCTGGAGCGCCTTGCGCGCAAAGGCGACGGCGGCGTTGAACGGCGGATTGGTGAAGGTCCAGTCCGCCGTCGCGAGGTTGTCGCCAGCTTCGAGGAAATCGAAGACCTCGCCGTAGCCATATCTGTGGATGTCGCTGGCGATCGTCAGCGGATAGGCCGCGCGCAACGGCTCGGCCATGTGTCCCTCACCACACGCCGGCTCCAGGACGATGTCGTCGGTCCTTACGCCCAGCACGGGATAAGCAACTTGCGCGATGAAGGCCCGCGTCGCCCAGGGCGGCGTCGGGAAGAAGTCGAGCGAATCGTGCGGCTCCGAGCGCTGGGCCATATGCGACGGCGAGAAGGCGAAGCTGGGCTGGCTCATAGCTCGCCCACCATCAGCGCAAACATGGTATCCGGTCGCAGATGGCTAAGCAGCTCACCACCGAGAGACTTCGCGCCTGCTACGGGCCGGCGTTGGGTTTTACCGACGAAGTTTTGGCGCGGATCGGTCTGTTTCTGATCGCTTGGGCGCGATTGGAGGACGAGTTGGAGCTGCTGATCTGGCAGAGTTCCGAGTTCCCGAATCCCGGCCAACGTCCCGCAACCGATAAAATGATGGCGAGCGACAAGATCGATCTGTTGAGAAAGATCGGGCTGGCCGATGTGCTTGTCGATGACGCGCAGCTGATCCGGCTTTGCAACGTGATGGATAACCTGCTCCGCTTTCGAAACGCCATCAGCCACGGGGTTCCAACGCCGCAATCGGCCGACGGCAAACATCGAGCCAAATCGATAAGCAACTACCCTTGGCATGGTGAAAAGCGCGGCAGGCCAATATGGGGAGCCCCTTTGACCCTTGAGCATCTCGACAAGATGCTGGGCGCGCTGGATGCCATCTACGAGGCATTCTCGCGCGGAAAACTGATGAGCCAACTGCCCGAGAAGCTCGGCGCGGTCGTAAAATCCCCGACGTTGGAGTTGGCTGAAACCGCAAGTGCCGAGGTTGTGCGTGATGGCCTTATCGGCATCACCTACTACTTCCCGTGACATCATCGCACCGGCCCTCCCGCCTTCGCGACGGCTTCGGCTGAAGCAAGCTGCAGGCACATCGCGCCCATCGCTTCGCCATGGCGCAGCACCGCCTCCCGCGCCTCGGCTGGCAGCGCCAGGAAGGCCTTGATCTCGTCTTCGTGGATCTTGAGCCACTCCAGCGTGCGGGCGGCGCTGCCAAGGCGTTGCGTGTCGAAGTCCGCGACCTTGGGCGGACGCAGCTCGCGACACGAGCCGCCGTTCTGGATCGATGCCTGGCGCGTCTCGGCGAAACGCACCGCCTCGACCTGCTGGCTGAGCGAGAATTTGGGCAGGTCGGTCATCGGCCATCCCCGAAAAGGGTGCCGCGCTCGGCCCGACGACGCAGATGCTCCGCGATCGCCTGCATCATCGCGATCTCGTTGTCGGCCTTCTCCTGTCGCATCCGGCCTAGTTCGACCTGCCGGGCGTAGACGCGCTGGCGCTGGCGGACCTCGCGCTCGGCACAGGCCGCAAGCTGCTCGAAGGCGAAGACGGGCGCGGTCATCGGGCGCGCCTCGCATAGTGCTCGACCAGCCGCGCCTCGAAGTGATCCTGAGCCCGCACGCCTTTTTGGGTCAGGCTAGCGCGGCGAGCATCGAGCAGTGCCTGGTCGACCGGGACCGTTTCGGCGATGTCGAGACGCGACCGCCACTCGGCATGATCAGCGAGGACATTCGCGAAGGCCATAAGCACCATGCCGTTGAGCATGCCCGGCAGGTCGCCGGCGGCGGTGCGCGCATGAGTGAAGACGACATCGGCAAGATGCGCGCCGCGCTCGCGCCAGATCTTCTCGCAGGTCACCGTCGCATTGGTATCGCCCGGCGACATCGTCGAGGCGTCTTGATGCGCGCGAAGCCGGATGCCGCGCCGGGCGAGGCAGGCAGCGAGAGGGCCTGCCACTTCGTCGCCGGCCGTCACACGCGCATTGAAGCGGGCGACCGGCGAAACTTTGGTCTGTGTGCCGTTGATCGCAGTGAACGCCTTGGCCTGCGCCGCACGATCCGCCTGGATGACGGCACAGGGCACCTGCTCTATGCCGAGCAGTGCCGCAGCCGTCGTCCGGTGCTGTCCATCGACGATCGCGAATATGCCGCCTTCGACGGGCGAGACAGTCACGGGCGAGAAGAACCTCCAGTCGAAGTTTTCTGCAATCTTGCGGACGGTCTTTCGGCCGCCGGCGCTGACCGGGCGCTGATAAGCCGGATCGACGACGAGTTGCTCGATCTTGATCCAGCGCTGGTCGGGAGCGGGGCCGAACGAAGCGGGTGCCAGCACCGCGGCGTAAGTGGATGTGTCGATCGGCTGGAATGTCTTCACGACCTTTCCTCCCGCGCCGCGAGCAGCTGGGCGAAGTAGCGCCCGGTCGCGGTGAGCCGGGCGCGCTTCTGGCGACGGATCGTGGTGACAGCGGCCAGGCCCTGATCGGCCAGGCGCGCATAGGTCGAGGGCCGGTCGCGCGTGATGTCGACCTGGGCCGTGCCAGGAGCCGCGCCGAGCTTGATCAAGGCGCGCTCTTCGGGACCGGTGAAGGGGCGGAAGCGGATCATCACTGCACCGTCTGGGCAGGGCCGACGCTGCCGTCCGGACCCACCTCGTGCAACCGCTCCTCGAGCGAGAGAATGTAGTCGAGCCGCTTCCGGATCACGGCATCGTCGCGCGGGCAGACGCCGGCCATGGCGGCGTTGTGCATGAGGGCCACGGCAGCCGTCAGCGCTGCGTCGAAGACGACGGTCAACCCGTTGATCGCGCCATGCCGCTCGGCGATGCCGTTGCCGACTCGCGCGAGCGAGGCCGTGAGCTCCAGCGACAGCCGATTGGTATGCCGCACCAGTTCTTCTCTCTGTTCGTCGGTCATGCCGCGCTCCTTTCGGCGAGCCGGCAATCCGCGGCGGGCACGACGAAGATCAGTCCGTCGTCCGTGCGGATGCGCAGATGGCTTTCCGAGCTCGGGCCGACGACGCGGGCCTTGAAGCGCAGCTCGCCGAGCTCGTGATGGAAGGTCTCGACCTGGACGAGGGCCTCGCGGGCGAAGTCCTCGGGCGTCGAGTCGTGGGGAAGGGTTTTGCCGCGGAGCCACATGTCAGGCGCCCTCCGGCTCGTGGCCGAACCACTCCAAGAGCTCTTCCGGTATCGGCCTATTCAATGCTTCCAGCGCTGCGACGAGGGGGCCCTGTTCGCCGCAGCCGCATTCGACCTCGAAGCTGCGGCACTCGATCAGCGCGTCGACCAGCTCGGTCAGCGCCTGTGAAGCGTTGACAGCCGATACAGCGAACTTCGCATCTTCGGCTTGTCGGAAGGAGGCGACCGGCTGGCTCGTATCGATCATGCCGAAGTTGTCGCGGAAGACGAGCGTCGGCACGCTGTCCGACTGGGCCCAGGGCGTCGAAGTCTTAGCCATGCCCACGTCCCTCACGCGGCCGCGAGGTCGATGGCGACCGTCGACCAGTTCGCCGTGGGGTCGGGGCGGTGCCTGAAGCGCAGATATTCCTTGGAGCCGATGATCCGGATGCTGTCGCGGATCGCCTCCATCGCGCGCTGCCAGCGTTCGTCCTCGATCTCCATGGCGAGCAGGGAGAACAGCTCGCCGCGATTGATCTGGCCTTCCTTCTCGACGCTGAAGACGCGGTTCACGAGGGCGCGCAGCTCGGGCCGACTTTCGGCGCCCCACTCCTTGAGCACCTCGTCCAGGATCTTCTTGGCCGTTTGCAGCTCGGCCCCGAACTCCAGCAGGTCGGCGATGCGGATCTCGATGCGCAGCGTGTCGTCGTAGCTGCGGAAGGTGACGTTGCCCTTCGCCCCGCCGGCGCGGGCGCCATACTGCTGTTCGAGCAGCGACTGGAAGCCGTTCAGATCCTCGAAGGTGTGGCCCTTGAAGCGGGCGATCTGGTCGGCAAGATCCGTGGCGAAGCGCATCACCTTGCGCACCATCTCGTCTTCGAGGAGGTGCTGCGCCTTGATCATGCCGAGCGGGATCAGGCGCCCCTTGGGGTCGCGCAGATGCTTGTCGCCGCTGACCTCGACGATGCCGGTGCCGACCGCCTGGGTCTCAGCCAGCACATCGGCCGCCAGGACGTGAAGCCCAGCCGTCGCCAATACGGCCTGCGCAATGTCGTCCCAATGGCCCTTCTCGATCATGCCGATCTCGGACCAAGAACGCCCATGAGCGCGAGGCGGGCAGACATCCAGCTTGCCTGCGGCTTCAAAGGCGGCGCGGGCAAGCGCCTCACGCGGGACTTCGGGAAGGGTCTCAGGCTGCATCGGTGATCTCCTGGGTGGCGGTTGAAGGCGGATTGAACGGGTCTGGCAGCGGCGCGTCGTCCTTGCCGAAGGTTTCGACGACGAGCTGGCAGAGCGCGACGATCTCGATGACGGGCACGCGCACCGCCTCTCGCTCTGGGGCGGCCAGGACGCGGCGTGCGGTGGCGAGCGGATCGGCGACGGCGGCGAGGCGCAGCACTCCGGTACGTCCGACGGCCGTCAGCGTGCCGAGCAACGCGTCGGTCACGTTCCTGAAGTGGAGGTCGTCGCGACGAAGCTCCTCGGCGCGCTCCAGCCCGTAGAGTACGGTGGAGTGGTCGCGACCGCCGACGGTCCGGGCGATCGTCGCGATCGACAGCGTGGTGAGCTGCTTGGCCAGCCAATAGATCGCGTAGCGGGCCGAGTTCAGCGTCTCCGGGCGCCGATCTGACAGGATGTCGAGCCGGGTGCAGCCGCAGACGGCGCAGACCGCCTGGATGACCGTGTCGACGGTGACGTGCCGCTCGCTCATGACCGCGGCGCCTTCGGGAACGAGACGACGTTGCCGTCGCCGAACGGGGCCGAGAGCGCGGCGAGACCGGGACGCGAGACATGGCCCGGCCCGCCGCGGTCCAACTCGCGTTGGATCTCGCGCTGCTGCTCGCGCAGCGCAGCCTGATAGGAGGGGGAGGCCGTTGCGGCGAGCAGGTCGCTCGCCACGGCGTAGAGCTCGTCCTCCAGCTCCTCGGCCTCGCCGGAGCGGCTTTCGAGGGCGTCGGCCTGCTGGGCACAGCGCCCGAGCAGGAGCGAGACACGCAGGCAGTTGGGCGGCGGCAGCTCGATCTGCTGGTCGGCATAGTGCCGCAGCAGCTTCGAAAGCTTGCGCAGCTCGACGGAGAGGACCGGAGCCATGGTTCAGCCCTCGGCCCGGCGCAGGCGGCGGTCGTGCTCGACGGCTTCGTGCGTATCGAGCGAGCAGAAGATGCCGAGGCCGAGGAAGCCGGCGCCGACCGCGACGCAGGCCATGACGATGCTGGCGGCCAGGCTGTCCGACAGCGGGATGGCGATGCCGCAGCCGAGCGGCGCCAGGATGGTCAGCGCGCCGGCGGCGAGCTTGCCGACCGAGGTGGCATAGGAGACGAGCGACATCAGGCGACGTCCTTCTGTTGACGATGCGGGCAGGTCTTGCAGGCATGGAAGAGCCGGGCGCGGGTCGAGTTCGTCGCCGCGAAGGGCGTGGTCTGCTCGGTGAGGCAGCGGTCGAGCGCGATTTCGCCCAGGATCGGGCAAATCACCGTCTCGCCCATCAGGGCGCCGCGGATGGCGGTGAAGACGCGGGCGACGTCGCCGCCATAGCGACGCGCCAGCACATGGCTGACGACGGCGTCGGAATAGCCGATGCGCTGGGCGACGGCGCGGGCGGTGGAAGCCTTGCAGGCCTCGGCCAGCGCCGCGACTTCCTTCGGCATCGCCTCGCCCCAGGCGGCCAACGCCTTCGCGACGGGATCGGGCTTGGCGGCGCCGCCGGGGATCGGACCACGGTTCATGCCGCCCATCCCTTCGGTTCGACGCCGTTAAGGTTAACCAGCTCGCGGGTGTTGCGATCGAACACGCTCTGTTCGCGATGCCGCGCGATCGGCGCGTAGGGCCCGGTGTTCATCCGGCGGAGCAACTGGTAGTGGCCCACCGTGCCAACACGGCCGACGAGGGCGACGTAGCCGGCGCGCCGCAGCCACCAGAGATAGTTCTGCACGACCGCGTCGCTGACCGGCGCCTCCTCGGTCGAAGCGGCGCAGGCCAGCTCGCGGATGGTGAAGCTCTGCAGCGCCCGCGCCGCCCGCCAGATCTGCTGGCGACGAATGGCCTGTCGATTGTGGAGCCGAGAGAGTGCCGGTGCCTGCCGCGTGACGGTCAGCAGGCGATAGGTCTTCTCGCAGCGGCCACCCCAATGACGGATGTCGGCCACTTCCGCATGCCCGTCGGCGACGAGAGCGAGCACGTAGTTGGTGATCGCCGGACGGGTGACGCCGCCGGTCCAGCCGAAGACGTCGTTGACCGTGAAGAGGCCATGCCGATCCTGGGCGATCTTGCGGATTTGCGCCCAGTAATGGTCGCCGCCGCTCAGTGGGCCTGACTGACCCCGCTTCATCACGCGATCCTCCGCGAGGCGCGCGCCGGCGGGGTGCCCGTGTAAAAGTCCGGCATCACACCGCCGGCGGCCAGGGCCCTGAGCCCGCGTGTGGCCGCGAATTCGCGAGCACGGTAGAGGTTGGTGACGATGCGGCGGGCCCGGCCTTCGGAAGCCTTGCGCATCGCTTCTAGAGCGGCGTCGTCGATCGGCAGCGTGGGGCAGAACAGGCTGGCGAGCTTGCGCGTGTCCTCCAGGTCGCAGGGTTGGGCTGCGACCCAGTCGAGCACGCGGTTATGGACGCGCTCGATCTTCATCAGCTTCTGCGGCAGCTGCTCCTCGCCGATCAGCACGATCGGCAGCTGCGCACCCTCCTGGATCTCGCGCACCAGCTCGACCATGCCCTTGTCGACGAGCTTGTCAGCCTCGTCGATGAACAGCGGCGGATGGTTGGGCTCAGCAAGGCGGATGATCACCTGCTCGGTCAGGTCCGCGACGGTGCCCTTTGGCTCGCGCACGCCGAGTTCCTTGAGGATGGCGCGCACCAGAGTCTTTTTGGTCCAGCTATCGCCGATTTCGATGCGCGGTCCGCCGGTCTTGTTCTGGGCGAATACCGCGGAATAGGTTTTGCCAAAGCCGGAGAAGCCGTGGACCACGCCGAAGCCGGGCATGTGGGCGCCGCGATCGTTGAGACGCTGCACCAGGCCGACCATGGCGACGACGTTCTTCAGGAGCGCCAGAGAGGCCGGGCGCGTGAAGCCGTCGGTCTTGATTTCGTTGGTCATTGCGTTCATCTGTTCCTCGTCAAGACTTCAATGGCCCCGCTTCGGCGGGGCTCTTTTTTGGTCGGCTCAACGCAACGCCGCCTCGCCAAATTCCTCGTAGAGACCGTCCAGGCCGCGCTTCTCGACGCTGCCGGCGAAGCCGCCGTAGAAGGCGGCCTGCTCGGGCGTGACCGGCTCGCCGGCCTCCAGCTTCGCGTGCAGGTCGAGCCAGCGCCTGTAGCGCTGCTGCGGTGTTTCGTGATCGCGCAGCGGGCGGACATTCGAGGGCGCCACGACGGGCGCCGCCTCGGCCTCCAGCTCGGCCATGAGGCGGGCATCGGCGTCCGACAGCGGCCGCACGGCCGGCGCATCGCCCCGGCGCATCGCCGCGATCTCCAGCCCGACATCGAGCGCCGGCGTGGTGTGGATTTCCGAGCGCGGCGGGAAGGCGACCAGGTTTCCGCTCTGAGCGTTTGCAGCGGCGAGGCGGCTGTTGAGCACGGTGCGGTCGGTGACCCGCTTGGCGCGCAGCAGCTTCTTGGCCTCGACCATCTGCTCGTCGACCATGCGCGCCTGCAGGGCCTTGCGCTCGGCCTGCAGGGCGACGGGGTCGATACCGGCCAGCTCGCCGTTGACAGCCCGCCCGAGCGGGCGATCGAGGCTTTCGTCCGCGAAGAGCCAGATCGTGCCCTTGTCGGCCGGATCGCACATTACGAAGACGCGGTCGCCGGTCAGCAGGCCCATCGGCTGGTAATGGAAGCCGTCGAGGCGGATGCCGCTTTTGCCCACGGTCCGATAGCCGTCGCCCTCGGGCGCCTGCATCAGCAGCACCGCCAGGGCGTCCGGATCGACGGTTCGGATCGGCCGTGTCGAGGAGGCTGCGCGGGCGAAGGGCGTCATCTTGCCAATGCCGCCATGGGCATGATGGGCATACATGTCGGCGGCCCAGACGTCGCAGATCGCCTGCAGCTCCTGTCCGGTCATTGTGACGTTGAAGGCGTCGTTGTCCTGGCCGAGACGCTGCGCGAAGGACTTCCGGCCCTCGATCTTCTTTCGCTGGGCGACGTTGTGGCCGACGAAGCCGGTCAGCATGCGCGAGCAGTCGGTCTGGAAGGTGCGAATGTTGCGCTCGACCACGCCCTTCTGCCAGGGCGAAAAGGCGTCCGAGCGGATCGCCTCGATCTGCAGGCGGTCGAACAGCCGGACCGTGGCCCGCGCGACGAAGTCCGAGCCGTTGTCGGTCTTGACCGCGTCGGGCACGCCCCAGGCGAGGATCGCCTTGCGCATCAGCATCTGCACGGCGATCGAGCGCGGCGTCTTCGAGACGAACAGGCTGATCCGGCGCGACCAGTAGTCGATGCAGACATAGATCGAGTGCCGGCCATCGACGCACATGGCGTCGACCGGCGAGGCGTCGATCTGCCAGAGCGCGTTGAGATGCGGCGCCATATGGGCATAGGAGCCCGAAACCTTCATCTTCGAGCGGAAGCCGTCCGGATCCATGATCTTGAGCAGACCGGCGGCGTAGTCGTGCTTCCATGCCTTGAAGCGGATCTCGAAGGCGCGCTGGCCGGGCAGCTCCAAGCCGGCGGCAGCGAGCCGCGGGCCGAACTCCTCCTTCAACGCTATGTGAATGTGGCTGGCGGTGTAGAGGTCATTGAGCGAGTGCAGCGCGATCGCGAAATGCTTGATCTCGCCGTCGAAGGCGCTGTCGAGCACGCCCTGGCCGCGTCGGCCGGCGCCTTTGTCCACCGCCAGGCGATCGGTCTGGCCCTCGCGGGAGGCGGCAAGCCAGCGCAGCACGGTGCGGGTCGACAGCCGCGGAAGCAGCTGGGCCGCCCAGGCCGGAATGTCGACCCGACCGAGATTGTAGAGGTCGACGAAATAGCTGATCGCCAACGTCTGCTTCATCTCACTGGTGCGGATAAAGGCCTTCAGCGCGCCGAGCACGGCGAGACGGGCGTCGAGCTGCAGGGTCGAGGCGCGGGTAGCGGTGACCGGCGGCTTGGGCGCGGCCTGGAGGGCTTCGGCCGGGGCGGAAACCTCCTGCTGCGAAGCCTGGGGACCAAGGTAGGCCAGGCGTGCCGCCACCGGCAGCAGGTTGACGTGATACTCCAGCCCGCCGCCGCGTCCGGCGCGCGGCCGGCACCAGGCGGCAAAGCGGGCCCAATCCTCGCGCTCGGCCATCATCCGAACCCCGCGGTCGGTGTTCGGCATGACGGGCAGCGCCAACTCGGCGAGTTCGGAGGAGGTCAGCCAGAGCTTCACCGGCCGCCTCGCGCGTCTTCGGCTGACGTGTCAGATGTCCAGCCGGCGGCCTCAAGTGCGTCAGCGACGGCCGCGCGCTGCTTGTAGAGTTCGAAGAGGGCCAAGCCCTCGGGCGTGTCGTAGCCATATTCTCCCGGCGCGCCGAAAGCGCCGTGAACGGCATCGACCGCCTGGCGAACCGAGACGAGCAGGAACATGTCAGCCGGGCTCATGCCTCACCGCCCTTCTTGGCCTTGGCAGGCTTCGCGGGAGGCGTCAGGGCGGCGATGCGGCCGCCGACCATGCCGTAGAGGGCCTGCAGCTCCGCGAGCGACAGCCGGAAGACGATCGGCTCCAGCTTCATCAGCGGCGTCTCGACCGCGCGGACCGCGCCGCCCTCCGGCACGAAGCCGCCGATCACGCGAGCCTTCGCGACGTTGGTGGCGGCGTTGGCCGCGATCAGCCCGGCGATGGTTACTTGGTCGGCCGCCGGCAGCGCCGCGAGCGCCTGCAGCTGCGCCTGGTTGTCGGCGAGCTTGGTGCCCCGGATGATTGCGACGGCTTCGGGCGAGAGAGCGGCGGCGAGCGCCACGGCGTTGCTGATCGTCTTGACCGAGACGCCCGTCTGCCGTGCCGCATCCTTTGCGAAGGAAGCAAAAGCGGCAATGTTTGCCACTTTTCCGGCTTCGCTGATTTTCTTCGGCTTTTTGGCCTTGCCATGAGCGGTTTCGGGGTTCAGCGCCTCGTAAACGCGTTTGCGCTCAGCGAGAAAGAAAGCCCGATCAAGCGGCGACAGCTCTTCGCGCGCCAGGTTCTCGTCGATTTCGATGAGGCGGGCCTCATCATCCGTGCACTCGACGAGGACGGCCGCGATCTGCTCGCGTTCCAGGATGGCCATAGCGGCGCAGCGGCGGCCTCCGGCGATCAACTTAAGACCATTGCCTGTCGGGTGAACGCGAACGACGATGGGCTGTAGCTGGCCCAGCTCGCTGATCGAGGCGGCGGTGAGCTGCGCATTTGCGATCGTGACTGGCCTGAGCCTGTCGCTCACGTCGATCGTTGCAAGATCAGCCAAGAAAAGAGGCGAGCCAGCGGTTAGGGCAGCGAGGAGGTCCATCACGCGGCCCTCGATGCGCTGATCAGGCCAATGCGGTTGCCGCTGGGGTCGTAGAACTGGGGCCAGATGGTATGGCGCGGCACGCCCAGTGCCTCAGAAATGAGGCCTTGGACCTTTGGGGCCGGGCGTTCCATGCCGCCATAAACGGTAAAGCGGCTGAGGTTGTTTTGCCTCGCCAGCTCGGCGGCGGTGATACCCTTCTCGCGAAGCGCGAAAATGATCGCCTGTTTGGTCCAATTTCTCGCCATGGGTGTCCCATCTCGCAATGCCGGATTTGGCGTGTTAACCACACATCTGAACGGCACTTGTGATCTTATCATCGAATATGAGAGGCGATGTCAACTCATTTTCGAGGATTAGCGAGATGATGAGCGAAATTCGATGATCGACCGTGCAGAATTGGCTGGCAGAATCGATGAAACGATCCGGAAAACCGGGGCGCGCGAGGCCATCGCGGCGCGCACAGGCATCCCTTTGGCCTCGTTGGACCGTTATTGCCGCGGAGAGTCTGACGTCCCGGCCACACGGCTAGGAGCGATTGCGCGCGCATGCGGCGTAACCACCGATTTCCTCGTTTTTGGGGGGTCGGACCCCTCGAAAATGACGATGTCGCAGCAGATCGTTGCTCTGGACGACGACATTGTGTGGATTCCGCTGCTCGACGTGATCGCTTCGGCCGGCCCTGGCGTTAGCAATCCTTACCCGTTCGAAATCGACCGCCTGCCGTTCCCACGCCGATGGCTCGTGCAGCTCGGCGTGCCTGAAGAGTTCGTCCAGTTCATTCCGATCCATGGCGACTCGATGGAGCCCACCGTACGGGACGGATCGGTCGCGCTGGTCGACACGCGCTTCCAGGCACCCAGGATCGAGGCGATCTATGTCATCGTGGACGACGACGATGTTCGGTTGAAGCGGATCGGCCGTGGCCTGGCCGGCAGCTTGACCCTGATCAGCGACAATGAGCGCTATGAGACCGACATCCTGTCGTCGATCGATGCGGCAAAACTTAAGTTGGCAGGCAGGGCATTCTGGGCAGGAGGCAAGATATGAATTCAGTGAAGATTTTTCCGGCAACTTTGCTTGCCGCCTCCCTCATCATATCCACGGCGTGGTCACAAACCTCGCTAGACATCATCGATTTTCTTGTCGATGGGCAAGATCACATCGGTAAAACGGTGACCATCACAAACTGCCGCTTTGGCATGGCGACCGACAGTGTCGTTCTCTGCTCAGCGGGTTCTCCCGGGAATGTCTCAATCGACTCAAAGTCCCTGCAAAGAGAGGATTTGCGCAAGGCTCTGCGCGAGTGCTCGGGGTTCACGCTGACAACTCCGTCCGCTTGTACTGGAAGCGTCACCGGAATTGTCGAGAAGGGACTTTTCGGCCTCAAGATCATGAAGGCCGCCATTGGTTGGCGGCCTTCGTCGTAGGCGTCAGGCCACCTTCAAATCTACCTCGGTAAGCGCACCCGTCTCGAAGTCGAGGTCGCTCTCGTCGGCCAATCCATCGACCTCCGGACCGACCAGGCCGTGGCGGGCGATGATGACCGCATCCTCCCATTCGCCGGTCGTAGGATCGCCCGTGCGGCGGAATGCGATCACGCCGGCGCGGATCGGTTTGTAGCGCGCGACCAGAGCCATCGCGTGATCCTGGTCGCGCGCCTCGATTGGATCATCGGCGGAGATCTTGCCGTGCGCGCCCTTCACCGGCTTGAAGGCCTGCACGACGAAATAGGTCAGATGGCGGATGGTTTCGGCGGATTTGCGTGTCTTGCTACTCATGACGGCACTCTCCTGGTTGCCCCGGTCTCGGGTGCCGGGGCTGACTCTAGGAAAGCGCAGTGGTGGGAACGAAACAAGAACGAAATTGACGCCGACTGTCAGGAGTGGATTATGGGGATGGAGGCGCGATGGGCTGGAACTGGGACGAGCCGGAGCTGAGCGAAGAGCGCAAGGAGCGCGGCCGAAGGCGCATCCTCTTCCTGATCGCATGCGCGCTCGCGGGCCTGGTCATCGGCAGGGTCTGGCAGCGCTTCGGGTGGTGAGGAACCCGCGCCGCGCCTAAAATCGCGATGGTTCGATGATACAACCGGCCACGGTCGCCAGCGAGCTCGCGAAAGGCCGCCACCTGGCCGAGATCTGGTGCAACCGTTGTGTCCGCCATGTCGAGGTGCCGATCGACGACTTGCCGCCAGAGCTACCGATCCCGGACATCGCCCTGCGCTATCGCTGCTCGGTCTGCGGCGGCCGCAACATCACGAGCCGGATGAGCATCCCGGAATTCTATGAGATGGCGGAAAGGAAACGACTTCGCGGCGGGCATTGAGCAGAATGCGACGTTGAAGGTTCTTTGAAGGCGGTTTTCGCTTCCGAGTTCGAGATTGGGCATGATGCCCGATCTCCGGCCCTATCTCCTTGCGGTGAAACGGATTTCGCGAAGTCGGAAGCGGCCGCGCAGCAGTGGCGATTTTGTTCCGAGTTCCCGCAGGGCTGGCGACGACATTTCAAGCACTTAGCACGAGGCCGATTTCTGGCTTTCGGGATATCTGGCTTTCGGGCCTATCGATGAAGCGAACAATCACATGGCACTAGATCGGCAGCACGCCGCGCCGGGCCGCAGCCTAGGCCCCTGCAATCACGTGACTTTCCGGCTGATCCCGCACAATCCCGCATAATCCCGGCTGAGCCCTGCCATTGCCATGTGATTGTTCGTTTCACACGCCTTTTCGGTGACGCCGGGCTGCGACAAGAGCTTTTCGACCTGCCGGACGAAATTCGGCAATGGCATCAACTTCCGCGGCTTCCCGCACATCCCCGGCAACGACTTCATCATCGGCGGCGTCAGACCCGGCGACGGTGCGCTCGATGGCGGGAGCCTATTCCGATGAGCGCGCTCGCGCGGGACGAGATCGTCGCGGCGGCGCGCGACTGGCTCGGCACGCCCTATCACCACCAGGCCTCGCTGCGCGGCGTCGGCTGCGACTGCCTCGGGCTGGTCCGCGGCGTCTTGCGCGATCTCCATGGCGACGAGCCGGAACTGCCGCCGCCCTATTCGCGCAGTTGGGCCGAGAGTGGCGAGGGCGAGGCGCTGGCGGCAGCCGGGCTCAGGCATCTGCGGCCGCGCGCTTGCGGCGAGGAGGAGCCAGGCGACGTGCTGCTGTTCCGCTGGCGGGCGCATCTGCCAGCCAAGCACTGCGCCATCCTCGCGAGCGCGACGAGCCTGATCCACGCCCATGACGGTGCGGCCGTCGCCGAGGTCGCCTTCACCGGTTGGTGGCGCCGGCATCTCGCTTTCGTCTTTTCCTTCCCGGAGGTCCGCGGCTGATGGCGACGCTTCTTCTCCAGGTCGCGGGCGCGGCGATCGGCACGGCGCTGGGCGGGCCGATCGGTGGCGTGCTGGGAACCGCGCTCGGCGGCATCGCCGGCGCGACCATCGACAGCGCCCTGCTCAACCGGGGCGGCGGCAATTCCAAGACGGAAGGACCGCGCCTGACCGAGATCGGCGGGCTCGCCTCGACGGAAGGCGCAGCCGTCCCGCGCGTCTTCGGCCGGGCGAGGCTAGGCGGCCAGCTGATCTGGGCGACGCGCTTCGAGGAGGAGATCAAGCTCAGCATCACCCGGACCAAGAGCGGCGCCAAGGGCGGCAAGTCGCAGAAAACCTACGAGACGACCTATGCCTATCACGCCAACCTCGCCATCGGCCTGTGCGAGGGGCCGATCGCCTTCGTCCGGCGGATCTGGGTCGATGGGCGCGAGCTCGATTTCGCCACCGTCTCGATGCGCGTCCATCTCGGCTTCGACGACCAGGATCCCGACCCGCTGATCGCGGCCAAGGAGGCCGGCGAGGCCCCGGCCTATCGCGGCATCGCCTATGTCGTGTTCGAGCGCTTCCCGCTCGCCGATTACGGCAACCGCGTGCCGCAGTTCTCCTTCGAGGTGGTGCGACGCGTCGAAGGGCTCGGCGAGATGATCCGCGCCGTGACGCTGATTCCCGGCGCGGGCGAGTTCGTCTATGAATCGCGCTGGGTCAGCCATGAGCCCGAGCCCGGCGTCTCGCAGATGCTGTCGCGCCACCAGCTTTATGGCGGGTCCGACGTCGACACCTCGATCGGCCATCTCAAGGCTCTGTGCCCGAACCTGCGACGCATCTCGCTGGTGCTGGCCTGGTTCGGCGACGATCTGCGCGCCGGCCAGTGCACGCTCGCGCCGCGGGTCGAGATCGCCCACAAGCCGACTGTGGGGGCCGAGTGGGGCGTCGCCGGGCTGACCCGCGCGACGGCGCGCGTCGTCAGCGAGAGCGGCGGCAAGCCGGCGTTCGGCGGCACGCCGTCCGACGAGAGCGTGATCGCGCTGATCGCCAGGCTGCGCGACGCGTATGGTCTAGAGGTCGTGCTCTATCCCTTCGTGATGATGGATATACCGGACGGCAATGGCCTGCCCGATCCGGCAACGGGGGCAACTGGTCAGCCGCGCTATCCCTGGCGCGGCCGCATCGCCGGCGAGGCCGGCTCGGTCTCGACGCAGGTCGCGGCCTTTCTCGGAACCGTGGCTCCCGCTGATATGGGACTGCTCGACGGAAGCGTCGTCTGCGCCAAGCCCGACGAGTGGAGCTATCGCCGCATGGTCCTGCACGCGGCGGCGCTCGCCCAGGCGGCGGGCGGTGTCCACGGCTTCATCATCGGGTCGGAGATGATCGGCCTGACTCATCTGCGCGAGGCTTCCGGCTATCCGATGGTCGATGGCCTGGTGGCGCTGGGGCAGGATGTCCGCACCATGCTGCCGGCGGCCAGCCTGACCTATGCGGCCGACTGGACCGAATACGGTGCCCATGTCCGCAATGGCGGGCAGGATGTGAGCTTCCCGCTCGATCCGCTCTGGGCCTCGTCCGCGATCGACGCCATCGGCATCGACTGGTATCCGCCGCTCTCGGACTGGCGCGATTCCAGCGACCATGCCGATGTCGCGATCGCGAGGGGATCGAGCGAGGTCGCCTATCTCCGCGCCCGCCTGACCTCCGGCGAGGCCTATGATTGGTATTATGCCGACACCGAGGGCCGGGCGGCGCAGCAGCGCCTGACGATCACCGACGGCGCCCATGCCAAGCCCTGGGTCTTCCGGCAGAAGGACCTGCAGAACTGGTGGTCGCAGCCGCATGTCGAGCGCCTCAATGGCGTCGAGACCGGCGCGACGGCCTTCGCCCCCGGCGCCAAGCCGATCTGGCTGACCGAGATCGGCATCCCCGCCGTCGACAAGGGCGCCAATGCGCCCAACGTCTTTCCCGACGCGAAATCGGCCGAGAGCGGCTATCCACATTTCTCCAGCGGCGCGCGCGACGACCTCGTCCAGGCGCGCGGGCTGGAGGCGATCATCTCGGGCTTCGATCCGGCGCGGGCGGGCTTCGAGGTGTTCCGCAATCCGGTGCACCCGGTGAGCGGCATCCGCATGATCGATCCGGCGGCGATCTCGGTCTGGACCTGGGATGCGCGGCCATTCCCGGCTTTTCCCGATCTCGGTGCGGCCTGGGCCGACGGCGCCAATTTCGAGACCGGGCACTGGCTCAACGGCCGCATCGAGGGCACGCCGGTCGACCGTCTGGTCAAGGCGCTGCTCGCCGATTTCGGGCTGCCGGTGCCGGACGAGACGACGGTCGATGGTTTCCTCGACGGCTACGTGCTGGAACGGCCGATGTCGGCGCGCCAGGCGCTCGAACCTCTGACGCAGGCCTTCGGCTTCGATGCGACGATGAGCGGCGGCCGGCTCTTGTTCCGGGGGCGCGGCGGCAGGGTCGTCCGGGCGCTGTCGGAGGACGATCTGCTGCGCGATCGGGACGGCATGCCCTTCGCGCTGCGCCGGTCGCAGGAGAGCGAACTGCCGCGCGAGCTGCGGCTCGGCTTCAGTGACGGCGATACCGAATACCGCGGGGCGATTGCGCGCTCGCGACGCCTCGCCGGCGCGGCCCGCCGCGAGGTCTCGGTCGAGACCGCGATCGTGACCCGGACGGCACAGGCGCAGCGCCTCGCCGACCAGCGACTACAGGAGGTCTGGGCTGGGCGAGAGACCGCCGACATCGAGCTTTCGCCGCGCTGCATCGATCTGGAGCCTGGCGATGTCGTCTCGCTGCCGGTCGATGGCGGGACCAAGCTGTTTCGCCTGACCCGGATCAGCGATGCCGTCGGTCGCAGCGCCAGCGCGCGCGCGGTCGAGCCCGCGATCTACGAGAGTGCCGGCGCCAAGGCGACGGCCCGTCCGCTGCGTGCCGGACCCGCATTGCCCGGCCGGCCTCATATCGTGCCGCTGGCCCTGCCGATCGTGCGAACCACGCCGCCGCCTTTGCTGTCGCTCGCCGGTTACGCTTCGCCCTGGCCGGGTGCGCTCCTGATCTGGCGCGCCGACGGGGCCGGCGAGTTCGAGCCGTTCCGGCTGATCGAGGCGCCCTCGATCGTCGGCGACACGCTGACGGAGCTGCCGCCGGGCCCGCTTTGGCGCAGCCACGAACGCGCGTCGGTCGATGTGACGCTGCGTGGCGGCGTGCTCGCCTCGGTCGCGCCGGAGGCTGCGCTGGGCGGCGCCAATGCGCTGGCCCTGCTGGACGCGGCCGGCGTCGTGGAGATCGTCACGGCGGCGCGCGTTGAGCTGATCGGCCCGCAGCGCTTCCGCCTTTCGCAGCTCGTGCGCGGCATCGGCGGGTCGGAAGCCGCTGCGTCGCGCAGCCTGCCTGCGGGCTCGCGGGTCGTCGTGCTGGACGGCGCGGCCGTGTCGCTGACGACGGCGCTGGCCGATCTCGGCGTGGCCTATCGCTATCGCATCGGCCCGGCTTCTCGCGATGTCGGCGACCCGACCATGACGGAGGTGACGCTGGCCGCCGGCCCCGAATGCCTGCTGCCACTCTCTCCAGTGCATATCCGCGCGCGCCGCACGGTTATTGGCGTCGATTTCGGCTGGATCCGGCGCAGCCGCGTCGATGGCGACGCCTGGGACATCGTCGAGGTGCCGCTCGGCGAGGATGGCGAGCGATATGAGCTGACTGTGCTCGACGGCACGACCGTTCGTCGCGAGGTTAGCCTGACCAGTCCGGGCTTCTCTTATGCGAATACGCTCGAAATCGCCGATTTCGGTACGGCGCAGGATCATTTCGATCTTGTGATCGCCCAGACGGGTCTCGTGGCCGGGCGCGGCCGCGAATGGCGTGGACGCGTGACGGTACGTTGACATAGTCTTCGGCCTTACACGCCCCGGTATTCATGGCGCGTTCAGTCGCCCGGGATTAGCGCATGTCGATGATGCCCGTCGAACCCATCTTCGCCCTCGCGCTGCTCGCCGCGCCGCTGCCGATCGTCAGGATCGACGACCCGACACCGATCTCCTGCCTTTCGGCTGAGGAAATGCGCGAGGCGGTCGCCGACGGCCGTGTGATCCAGCCGGCCCAGGCCTCGCGCCATGCCCGCACCGCGGCGCCGGGCGAGGTCGTGCGCATCCGCCTCTGCCGCCAGGGCGAGGAGTATGTCTATGTCGTCACAACGCTGAAGCGCGACGGCCGCGTCGCCCGGGTGACGCTCGAAGGACAATCCGGCAAGGTCGCCACCATCCGCTGAGTCGCGAACGCCGTCTTGGCGCGCGAACCCGACCCATTCCAAGGAGCTTCACGCCCGTGAGACTGCTCGTCGTCGAGGACGACAAGGACCTCAACCGCCAGATCGTCACCGCGCTCGAGAATGCCGGCTACGCCGTCGACAAGGCGTTCGACGGCGAGGAGGCGCTCTATCTCGGCGAGACAGAGCCCTACGACGCCGTCATTCTCGATCTCGGTTTGCCGAAGGTCGACGGCGTCTCGGTGTTGCAGGGCTGGCGCCGCGCCGATAAGCGCATGCCGGTGCTTATCCTGACCGCGCGCGACCGCTGGAGCGACAAGGTCGCTGGCTTCGACGCCGGGGCCGACGACTATGTCGTCAAGCCCTTCCATGTCGAGGAGCTGTTGGCGCGGGTCCGTGCTCTGCTGCGCCGCGCCGCCGGCCATGCGACTTCTGAGCTGGTCTGCGGGCCGGTGCGCCTCGACACCCGCGCCAGCCGCGTCGTCGTCGACGGCAACCCGGTCAAGCTGACCTCGCACGAATACCGGCTGCTCGCCTATCTGATGCATCACCAGGGCCGGGTGGTGTCGCGCACCGAACTGGTCGAGCATCTGTACGACCAGGATTTCGATCGCGATTCCAATACGATCGAGGTCTTCGTCGGCCGGCTGCGCAAGAAGCTCGGCGTTGAGATCATCGAGACCGTGCGGGGCCTGGGCTACATCGCCGCCGCGCCGCAGCCGGCCTGACGGCGTGGATTGGAGTGATGATGTCGTCCGAAAACCGGTCCCCACTTTTCGGCATCATGCTCTGAGATGCCGCTGAAGTCGCACCGCTATTCGCTCGGCGCGCGGCTCTTCATCTCGGCGGCGGTCTGCTGCGCGCTGGTGCTGGCGATCGCGGGCATCGGCCTGACCACCTTTTATCGCCGCTCCGCCGAGCGCGGCTTCGACGAGCGCCTCAGCGTCTACATCAAGGAACTCGTCGCCGATCTCGCCGCGCCGCCAGAGGCCGAGCGCCAGGCGATCGGGGATCTCGGCGAGCCGCGCTTCGACCTGCCGCTCTCGGGCTGGTACTGGCAGATCATCCGGCTTGACGGCGAGCGGCCGACTGTCCGGACCTCGCGCTCGCTGGTCGGTGGACAGTTGCCGAAGCTGCTCGACCAGCCCTTGCAACCCAATGCGCGGGGCTTGCGCGAAATCTACACGTCCGGGCCCGACGACCGCCAACTGCGCCTGCTCGAACGCGAGATCGATGTCGGCGAGGATGGCCGCTTCACGGTCGGAGTGGCGGCGCCGGCCGACGAGATCGATGCCGACATCCGCGAGTTCCGGATCGCGCTCAGCGCGACCTTCGTGCTGCTCGGCCTGGCTCTGGTCGCCTCGACCATCGCCCAGGTCCGCTTCGGCCTGCGTCCGCTGAAGCGGCTGGGTGCCGCCGTCGGCGCGGTCCGCACCGGCGAGACCGCGCACATTGCCGGCGTCTATCCGCCCGATCTCGCTCCGCTCGCCAGCGAGCTCAACCAGCTCATCGACGCCAACCGCGAGATCCTCGAGCGCGCCAGGACGCAGGTCGGCAATCTCGCCCACGCCCTGAAGACGCCGCTCAGCGTGATGTTGAACGAGGCCGAGGCGGGCGAGAGCGCCCTGCCGCAGACGGTCAAGACCCAGGCCGCCGTCATGCGCGACCAGGTCCAGTACTATCTCGACCGTGCGCGGGCGGCGGCACTCTCGGGCGCGCTCGGCGGGGTGACCGAGGTAGCGCCTGCGCTCGATGCGCTGATCCGGACCTTCGCCAAGATCTCGCAGGGGCGCGACATCGACGGCAGCCATGCCGTCCCAGTGGGCGTACGCTTCCGCGGCGAGAAGCAGGATTTCGAGGAGATGCTCGGCAATCTGCTCGACAACGCCTTCAAATGGACCCGCTCCCGGGTCGCTGTCAGCCTGGCTGCGGCGGCAGACACCGGGGAGGGCAAGATCGCGCTACTGATCGACGATGACGGGCCGGGATTGCCGCTGGAGGCGATGGCGGACGTCCTCAAGCGCGGCCGCAGGCTCGACGAGACCACGCCGGGCTCCGGCTTGGGGCTCTCGATCGTGGTCGATCTCGCCAAACTCTATGGCGGCAAACTCGAACTCCAGACATCGCCTCTCGGCGGCCTGCGCGCGCGCCTGACATTGCCCTCGGTGTGACATGGGCGGCCTGCGTGACCCTTTGTCGCCATCTTCGGACATGAAGCGGCGCGTAGGATTCGCTAAGACCCCGTCATGATGATCTGGATCATCTTCGCGGCGATGACGGGGGCGGCGGTGTTCGCGCTGCTCTGGCCGCTCGGCCGCGGCCGGGTCGCCGGCTTCACTGATGCGGCGGATGCCGCGAGCCTCTACCGCTCCCAGCTCGACGAGATCGATCGCGATCTCAGCCGGGCGCTGATCCAGCCGGCCGAAGCACAGGCCGCCAAGGCAGAAGCCGGCCGCCGCCTGCTGCGGGCGGCTGATGCGGTCTCCGACGCGCCGGGCGAGACCGAGGCCTCGCTCAGGCGTCGCCGTGCGAGCTCGGCGCTCGCCTTGTCCTGCGTGCCGCTGCTGGCGCTCCTGGTCTATGGCGCCTTCGGCTCGCCGAACCAGCCAGATCAGCCCCTGTCTGCACGGTTGCAGAGCGAGCCGTCCCAGCAGGATTTCGCCCTGTCGCTGGCGCGGATCGAGACCCATCTCGCCGGCAATCCCGGCGATGGTCGCGGCTGGGCTGTTCTGGCGCCGGTCTATCTCCGGCTCGAGCGCTATGACGACGCGGTCCGCGCCTTCTCCGCCGCCATCCGCAACGGCGTCGACAGCGGTGAGATGCGCGCCGGGCTCGGCGAGGCGCGCATCCTGTCAGCCGGCGGCGTCGTCACGGCAGAGGCGCGCGAGACCCTTGGTGAGGCCGTCAGGCTCGATCCCGGCAATGCGCGGGCGCGCTATTTCCTCGCGATCGGCAAGGAACAAGACGGCGACCGGCAAGGCGCCGTCGACGCCTTAAAGGCCCTGCTCGCCGATGCGCCAGCCGGCGCGCCCTGGACCGGCGCCGTGCGCCAGCGCCTGGAAGCGCTCCGCGAAACCGATGCGCGCAAGGCCATCGCCGATCTTCCGGTCGCCGATCAGCAGGCGGCGATCCGAGGCATGGTCGAGGGCTTGGCCGCGCGCCTCAAGGCGAGCGGCGGCAGCGCGGCGGAATGGGAGCGCCTGATCCGCTCGCAAGCCGTGCTCGGCGATAAGATCGCTGCGCGCGAGGCGCTGACGCTGGCAAGGATGCAACTGGCGGGGGATGCGGGCGCCGTCACCGTATTCGACCGGCTGGCGGGCGAACTCGGACTTGCGGAGACGGCGCCATGACTGCAGCCGATCCGGCTCGCGCACTCCCCGGCAAGCGACGCATGACCCGCAAGCAGCGCCGGCTCGCGCTGATCGGCGCGGCCGGGCTCGTGCTCTGCCTGGCGGCCGGGCTCGTTCTCGTCGCAATGCGCGACACCATCGTGTTCTTCTATGGTCCGACCGAGATCACTGAGAAGAACCTCGCGCCCGGTACGCGCATGCGCATGGGCGGCCTCGTCGAGGCCGGCTCGGTCGAGCGCGGCGCCAACCAACAGGTCGCCTTCGCGGTCACCGACGGCAAGGCGACGCTGAAGGTGAGCTACAAGGGCCTGCTGCCCGATTTGTTCCGCGAAGGGCAGGGCGTGGTCACCGAAGGCGTCTATGAGGGCGGCGGACGCTTCCGCGCCGACAGCGTGCTGGCCAAGCACGACGAGACCTACATGCCGCGCGAGGTTGCCGACACGCTGAAGAAGCAGGGCCATTGGCAGCCGGAGGCGGGCAAGCCTGCCGCCGCTCCGGCCAAGCCATGAGCCGGCGATGCAGGCCTTGAGGCAACCATGATCGTCGAGATCGGCCATTTCGCGCTGGCGTTGGCGCTCGGCGTCGCGCTGGTCCAGGCGGTGGTGCCGCTTTGGGGCGTCTCGCGCCAGGATCGGACGCTAGCCTCCGTCGGCCCGGCGGCGGCGCTGACCTGCTTCGCGCTGGTCGCCTTCGCCTTCGCAGTGCTGGTCGCGTCCTATGTGCGCTCGGATTTCTCGGTCGAGAACGTCGCCTCGAATTCGCATTCGGCGCAGCCGCTGATCTACAAGGTCACCTCCGCCTGGGGCAATCACGAAGGCTCGATGCTGCTCTGGGTGCTGATCCTGACGCTGTTCGGCGCGCTTGTCGCCCTGTCGCGGCGCTCGCTGCCGGTCCGGCTCCGGGCCGGGACGCTCGCCGCGCAGGGCATGGTGACGGTGGCCTTCCTCGCCTTCACGCTCTTGACCTCGAACCCCTTCCGCCGGCTCGTGCCGGCCCCGGCCGAGGGCCAGGACCTCAATCCGATCCTGCAGGATCTCGGCCTCGCGATCCATCCGCCGCTGCTCTATGTCGGCTATGTCGGCTTCTCCATCACCTATGCCTTCGCGGTCGCGGCGCTGATCGACGGGCGCATCGACGCGGTCTGGGCCCGCGCCGTCAGGCCCTGGACGCTGCTCGCCTGGGTGTTCCTGACGCTCGGCATCGCGATGGGCTCTTACTGGGCCTATTACGAGCTCGGCTGGGGTGGTTGGTGGTTCTGGGACCCGGTCGAGAACGCCTCGCTCATGCCCTGGCTCGCTGGCACCGCGCTGATCCATTCGACCGTGGTGATGGAAAAGCGCGACGCGCTGAAGGTCTGGACCATCCTTCTCGCGATCCTGACCTTCTCGCTCTCGTTGCTCGGCACCTTCATCGTCCGTTCGGGCGTGCTGACCTCGGTGCACTCCTTCGCCACCGATCCGGCGCGCGGCCTGTTCATCCTTGCGATCCTGATCTTTTTCGTCGGCGGCTCGCTCGCATTGTTCGCCTGGCGTGCGCCTCTTCTCCGGCAGGGCGGGCTGTTCGCGCCGGTCTCGCGCGAGGGTGCGCTGGTCGTCAACAACGTCTTCCTCGCCACCGCCTGCGCCACCGTCTTCATCGGCACGCTCTATCCGCTGGTGCTGGAGATGCTGACCGGCGACAAGATCTCCGTCGGTCCGCCCTTTTTCAACGCGACCTTCGTGCCGATCCTGGTGCCGCTGCTGCTGGTCCTGCCGCTTGGCCAATCGCTCGCCTGGAAGCGCGGCGACCTGCTCGGCGCGGCACAGCGCTCGGCGCTGGCCTTCGGTCTTGGGATCGTCGCCGCGCTCGCGGCCTTCTCGTTGCGCTATGGCGGGCCAGTCATCGCGCCGGTCGGGCTCGGCTTCGGCATCTTCCTGATCTTCGGCGCAGCCTTCGATCTCGGCGAACGCGTCTGGTCGCGGTCCGGCGGACTGCGCGTGACGATCTCTCGCGCCAAGGGCCTGCCGCGCTCGGCCTGGGGCACGGCCTTCGCCCATGCCGGCGTCGGCATCAGCGTCATCGGCATCGCGGCGGCCGCCTGGAGCACCGAGGGCATCGGCATGCTCAAGCCGGGAACGAGCCTGACGAGCGGCCGCTACACCGCGACGCTGGAATCGATCTCGCCGCGCACCGGCCCGAATTACCGCGAGGACGTCGTCCGCTTCAGCCTGCGCCGCGATGACACGGTGCTCGCACCGGTCGAGGCGATGAAGCGGATCTACACCGCCCGCGCCATGCCGACGACCGAAGCCGGCATCCGCACCGACGGGTTGAGTCAGGCCTATGTCAATGTCGGCGAGATCCAGGCCGACGGCGCGATCGCGGTGCGGCTCTACGACAAGCCGCTGATCCTGCTGATCTGGATCGGCGCGATCGTGATGGCCTTGGGCGGCGCCCTGTCGCTGACCGATCGCCGTTTCCGGCTGGCCGCGCCGCGGCGCGCAACGCCGCTGCCGCCCGCGATCCAGCCGGCGGAGTGAAGGGCATGCGTCGCCCTGTCCTCGTCTTGGCGATGGTCACCCTCGGGCTCGGCGGCGCATGGGCCGTGCAGCCGGACGAAGTCCTCAAGAATCCTGCACTCGAGCACCGTGCCCGCGAAATCTCCGGCGGCTTGCGCTGCCTGGTCTGCCAGAACCAGTCGATCGACGATTCAGATGCGCCGCTCGCCCGCGACCTACGCATTCTGGTGCGCGAGCGGCTGGTCGCCGGTGACAGCGACAAGGCTGTGACCGAGTTCGTCGTCGCGCGCTATGGCGACTTCGTACTGCTCAGCCCGCCGGTGAACTTGCGCACGATCGGGCTGTGGGCGGCACCCTTCGCGCTCCTGCTGGCCGCTTTCGTCTTCCTGTGGCGGCGAAGCCGGGCCTTGCCGGCGGCGCCGCAGGGCGCACCCGCTCTCTCCGCCGAGGAAGAGGCGCGGCTGCGGGCCGTGTTGAACCAGGACGACCGGTGAAGCCGGCTCAGCGGCTGATGCCGCAACTGCTCTGCAGTTCGAGCGCGTAGACCGAGACCGAGCGGCCCTCGACGACATAATGCACGCGGCCATCGGGGCGTTGGCTCGCCGAGGCATAGCTGGAGAAGATGCGCGCGAAACAGACGGCGCGCTGTCCGCCATGACCGCGCTCGGCGGCCACCTGAAGGCCGGTCGCATAGGCCGACCGCGTCGGCCTGGCCGGTCGTATCGCTGATCCGCGCATGGCCCGACGCGATGAGATGTCGGCGAGCCGGTCGATACCGCAGCGGCTGCGCTGTTCGGCGTTGTAGGCCGGCGTCGAGGCCGCATACCAGTTCCGGCGCCCGTCGACCTTCTCGACGACGACGGCATGCCGGGCGAACACGCGCGCATAGCATTCGGCATTCCCGTAGCCGCGCCGCTGGGCGACGCGCAGTCCAGATTCATAGGCTGTGACGGTCTGCGCCCATGCGCCGCCGCCGGCCAGCACCAGCATGGCGACGACGCTCCATCCAGTCCAGCGCATCACCCGCTCCCCAGCCATTGTCTCGCGGCAAGAGTGTTGCGGCGCCCCGGCAATCGTCAAGCGCGCAATCATGCCCAGGGCAGGAAACCTTACGAAACATTCATCCTCGGGCCAAACCGGCGTAAGGCGCCGCCCTTCATGGTCCTCGGCACGGACAGGGAAGGTCCTGCCCACCGATCCGAGGTTTTCGCCATGACGACCACCCCCACCAAGACGTCCATCCTGAAGCGCGGCGTCATCATCGCCGGCGCCGCCACGCTCGGCATCGGCCTCGCGGCCGGCATCGCCGATGGCGCGCTCAAGTTCGACCATCCCGCCTTCGCCCAGCCGATCCAGCTCTCGGGCACGCAGACCCAGCTCCCGTCCTTCGCCGACATCGTCGAGAAGGTGAAGCCGGCCGTCGTCTCCGTCCGCGTCAAGACGCAGACCGTCGCCGCCGAGGAGAACGGCCAGGACAGCCTGGAAGACCTGCCGCCGCAACTGCGCCGCTTCTTCCGTGATTTCGAGAATGAGCGCGGCGGGCGCCCGAGCCGGCCACAGCCGCGCCAGGGCATGTCGCAGGGCTCCGGCTTCTTCGTCAGCCAGGACGGCTATGTCGTGACCAACAACCACGTCGTCCAGAACGCGGTCGAGGTCCAGCTCGTCACCGACGACGGCAAGACGCTCGACGCCAAGGTCGTCGGCACCGATCCGCGCACCGATCTGGCCCTGCTGAAGGTCAAGGACGGCGGCAGCTTCCAGTACGTCAACCTGGCCGAGGCCAAGCCGCGCATCGGCGACTGGGTCCTGGCGGTTGGCAATCCCTTCGGCCTCGGCGGCACGGTCACGGCCGGCATCGTCTCGGCTCAGGGGCGCGACATCGGCTCGGGCCCCTATGACGACTATCTCCAGATCGACGCTCCCGTGAACAAGGGCAATTCCGGCGGGCCGACCTTCAACCAGAAGGGTGAGGTCGTCGGCGTCAACACCGCGATCTTCTCGCCGTCGGGCGGCAGCGTCGGCATCGCCTTCGCCATTCCCGCCTCGACCGTCGAGCAAGTGGTGGCTTCGCTCAAGAAGGACGGCTCGGTGGCGCGCGGCTTCATCGGCGTGCAGATCCAGCCGGTGACGACCGAGGTCGCCGATGCGATCGGCCTCAAGGACGCCAAGGGCGCGCTCGTCGCCTCCGCCGAGCAGAACGGCCCCGCCGCCAAGGCCGGCATCAAGCGCGGCGACACCATCACCGCCGTCAATGGCGAACCGGTGAAGGATGCGCGCGATCTCTCGCGCAAGATCGCCAAGTTCGCGCCGGGCACCAAGACCACGATCACGGTCTTCCGCGACGGCAAGGAGCGGCAGTTGAGCTTCGAGGTCGGCCGCCAGCCCGCGGCCTGACAGGCGGGGTTCTCATCGTCCCGGCTTCCTGTCGCCCCCCGCCGGGACGGGGAACCTTCACCGCGGCAGGCCGGATGCGTATCGTCCGGCCTGCCGTTTTCGTGCGTTCTGCGATAGAGCTTACGTCATGCGACTCCTGATCGTCGAAGATGATGCCGAGGCGGCGGCCTATCTGGGCAAGGCCTTTCGCGAGGCCGGCCACGTCGCCGACCACGCCGCCGACGGGCTCGAGGGCTACGCCATGGCCGAGGGTGGCGGCTACGACGTGCTCGTCGTCGACCGCATGCTGCCGAGGCTCGACGGGCTTTCGCTGATCCGATCCCTGCGCGAGCAGAAGGACGCGACGCCGGCGCTGATCCTCTCGGCGCTCGCCCAGGTCGACGATCGGGTGAAGGGTCTGCGCGCCGGCGGCGACGACTACCTGCCCAAGCCCTATGCCTTCTCCGAACTGCTCGCCCGCGTCGAGGTGCTGTCGCGCCGCCGCGGTGCGCCCGCATCGGAGCCGACCGTCTATCGCGTCGGCGATCTCGTGCTCGACCGGTTGGCGCATCGCGTCAGCCGGGCTGAAGAGGAGATTCTGCTCCAGCCGCGCGAATTCCGCCTGCTCGAATATCTGATGAAGCATGCCGGCCAGGTCGTGACGCGCACCATGCTGCTGGAGAATGTCTGGGACTATCATTTCGACCCTCAGACCAACGTCATCGACGTGCATGTCAGCCGCTTGCGCGCCAAGGTCGACAAGAGCTTCGAGCATCCGATGATCCACACCATCCGCGGCGCGGGATACATGATCCGTGACGCTGCCCGCTGACGTCCGCAAACCGCTCGCCGCCACGCCGCGTGCGGCGCAGCGCTTCCTGCCGAATCTGTTCCGCACCACTGCCTTCAAGCTGACGGCGGTCTATCTCGTCACCTTCGCGATCTTCGCCGGTTTCGTGCTGGGTTACGTCGCCTGGAATGCGCGCCGCCTGCTCGACGACCAGATCCGCTCGACGATCGACGCCGAGATCCAGGGCCTGGCCGAGCAGCAGCGCCTCGGCGGCATCAGGCGGCTGGTCAACATCATCGAGCGCCGCTCGCGTGGGCCCGGCGCCTCGCTTTATCTGGTGACGACGCCGGTCGGCGAGCGCATCGCCGGCAATGTCGAGGCGCTGCCGCCGGGCGCGCTCGACCGGCCGGGCGAGACCGAGATCGAATATGCCCGCTCCAGCGACAGCGTCGACACGCCGAGCCGCGCGATCGTGCGCGTCTTCATGCTGCCGGCGGGCTTCCGGCTCCTGGTCGGGCGCGATGTCGAGGAGCGCGAGCGGCTCGGCGTCGTGATCAGGCGCGCCGCCGGCTGGTCGCTGCTGCTCGTCTTCGTGCTCGGCTGCTTCGCGAGCTGGTTCGTGGCCAGGCGGGTGCTGAAGCGCGTCGACGGCATGACCGAGACCGCCCAGGCGATCATGGAAGGCGACCTCAAGGGGCGCCTGTCGATCTCGGGCACCGGCGACGAACTCGACCGGCTGGCGCATAATCTCAACGCCATGCTCGATCGCATCGGCGAGCTGATGGCCGGCATGCAGCAGGTCTCCGACAACATCGCCCACGACCTCAAGACCCCGCTGACCCGCCTGCGCAACCGCGCCGAGGAGGCGTTGCGAACGGCGACGACGCCGGACGAGCTGCGCGCCGCGCTAGACGGCTCGATCGACGAGGCCGACAACCTGATCCGCGTCTTCAACGCGCTCCTGATGATCGCTCGGCTGGAGACAGGGCGCGTCTCCGAGAGCCTCGACGAGATCGACCTTTCCGAGATCGTCTCCGGCATGGCCGAACTCTACGAGCCGCTGGCCGAGGAGGCCGGACTGTCGCTTTCCTCTACGATCGCGCCCGGCCTGCGCGTCGCCGGCAACCGCGAGCTGATCGGCCAGGCGCTGGCCAATCTCATCGACAACGCTTTGAAATACGGCCGGCCGGCCGGTGCCGCCGCGCCCGTGATCGCGATCGCGGCCGAACGCCGGGGCGACCAGATCGAGCTGTCGGTCGCCGATCATGGGCCTGGCATCCCCGAGGCTGATCGTGGCCGCGTGCTCGAGCGTTTCGTTCGCCTCGACCAGAGCCGCAGCAAACCGGGCTTCGGGCTCGGCCTATCGCTCGCGGCCGGCGTGGTCCGGCTGCATGGCGGTCGGCTGATGCTGGAGCACAATGCACCCGGCCTGCGCGTGGTCATGGCGCTGCCGGCGCTCGCGCTGAAGCTTGTGGACGCGGCCCCGCTCGCCTTGCCGGCACCCTCGACACAAGCCGCCAACCCTGCTGGCCTCCAATCGGTGTAGGCGACCGGGGTTGCGGATCATGGACGGCCGGCTTTGCGAGCGATTGACCAGGGCTTCTGTCCTGCCAGCCCGCGCCAAGACGTCGGCGCTGTTGGCGAAAGAGCTGATCGAGCGGCTGCGGGATGAAAGCGAGGCCGCCGCGCTGCAGGCCCATCTCGCGGCGTATCCGGCCTCTGGCGCGCTCGTCGCCGGCATCCTCGCCCACTCGCCCTTCCTGACACAGATCATGCGGCGCGATCCCGCCGGCCTGCTCGCCGCCCTGGAGACGTCGCCCGAGGCACGCCGCGACGCTTTGCTCGCCGGCATCGCGCGCGACGCCGCGGAGGCAGAGACGCCTCAACTGATGCATCTGCTGCGGCGCTTCCGCGAAACGATGGCGCTGCTGATCGCGCTCGCCGATATCGGCGGCGTCTGGGATGTCGAGACCGTCACCGCCGCCCTGACCGCGACGGCCGACATGGCGGTGCGCCTCGCCGCCGACCATGCGCTGCGCCAGGCCGCCGATCTCGGCCGCATCCGCCTGTCCGACCTCGGCGAGCCTGGCAAGGGCTCCGGCCTCGTCGTGCTGGCGCTGGGCAAGCATGGCGCAGGCGAGCTGAACTACTCTTCCGACATCGACATCGTCGTCTTCTTCGATCCCGAGATCGCGGAGGCTGCCGGCGTCGCCGAGCCGACCAGCTTCTTCGTCAAGCTGACGCAGCTCATCGCCCGCATCATCCAGGAGCGCACGCCCGACGGCTACGTCTTCCGCGTCGACCTGCGCCTGCGGCCCGATCCCGCCTCGACCCACGTCGCGGTCGCGTTGCCCTCGGCCTATTCCTATTACGAGACGGTCGGCCAGAACTGGGAACGCGCCGCGATGATCAAGGCGCGCCCGATCGCCGGCGATCTCGCGCTTGGACGGCGTTTCATCGCCGACCTCGCGCCCTTCATCTGGCGCAAATATTTCGACTTTGCCGCGATCGCCGACATTCACGCGATGAAGCGTCAGATCCAGACGGTGAAGGGCCATGAGACGATCGCCGTCGCAGGTCACAATGTGAAACTCGGGCGCGGCGGGATCCGCGAGATCGAGTTCTTCGTGCAGACGCAGCAGCTTGTCTTCGGCGGCAGGCGCCCGGCTCTGCGCGGCCCGCGCACGCTCGACATGCTGGCCGAGCTGACGAAGGAAGGCTGGATCACGCCCAAGGCCCGCGACGAACTGGCCGAGTCCTATCGCTTCCTGCGCGTGATCGAGCATCGTCTCCAGATGCGCCATGACGAGCAGACCCAGACCCTGCCCAAGGCCGCTGCCGATCTCGAAGCCTTCGCCCGCTTCTGCGGCTATGCCTCGACGGCGGCTTTCGGCAAGGCGCTGACCGCCCATGCGCGGCGCGTCGAGGGCCACTACGCCCTGCTCTTCGAGGAGGGGCCGAGTCTGGCCAGCGAAGCCGGCTCGCTCTCCTTCACCGGCACCGAGCTCGATCCCGAGACGCTCGACACGCTGAAGAAGCTCGGCTTCCGAGACGTGAAGCTCGCCGCCGAGACCGTTCGGGGCTGGCATTTCGGCCGCCGCGCCGCCGTCACCAGCGCGCGTGCCCGCGAGGTGCTGACCGAGCTGACGCCGGCTCTGCTGGTGGCGCTCGGCCGCACGATCGATCCCGACGGCGCGCTCGCCCATCTCGACAACGCCTTCGTGCGGATGCCGGCCGCCGTCGAACTCCTGACGCTGCTGCGCTCGCATGACGCGCTGCTCAAGATCTTCGCCGAGATCCTCGGCAGCGCGCCGCGTCTTGCCCGCATCGCCGAGCTGCATCCCCATGTCCTCGACGGCATCATCGACCCGGCCTTCGCATCGGCCGAACTCGACCGCGCCGCGCTGGCGCGCCGCATCCGCGCCGCCGTCGGCGATCCGCCGCCGAGCGTCGAGGATGGCCTCGACCGACTGAGGGACGCCGCGCGCCAGGAAAACGTGCTGGTCGGCGCGCGGCTGCTATCGGGGGTCTATCGTGCCCGCGACGCCGGCCAGGCCTATTGCGCGGTGGCCGAAAGCTGCCTGCGCGTTGCGTTCGACGACACCCGAGCGGCCTTCGTCGCCGATCATGGTGTCATCGCCGATGCCGAGATCGTCGTGCTGGGGCTCGGCCGGCTGGGTGCGGGCGAGCTGACGCCGTCATCCGATCTCGACCTGATCCTGCTGTACGACCGTCCCGTCGATGCCGAGGCGAGCGATGGCCGCAAGGCGCTCGATCCGGTGACTTGGCATGTCCGCTTCACCCAGCGGCTGGTCGCGGCGCTGACCGTGCCGACGCGGCGCGGCACGCTCTATCAGGTCGACATGCGGCTGCGCCCCTCCGGTAACAAGAGCCCGGCCGCGACGCAGTTCTTGGGCTTCGAGGCTTATCACCAGGGCGAAGCGGAGATCTGGGAGGAGATGGCGTTGACCCGCGCCCGCGTCGTCGCAGGCGATGCGGGGCTGGCGACGCGCGCCGAGGCCACGATTGCGGCGATCCTGAAGCGCGAGCGCGATCCCGCCAAGGTCGCGGCCGCCGTGCTGGAGATGCGCCAGCTCATCGCCAAGGAAAAAGGCGAGGGTGATCCCTGGGATCTGAAGCTCGCCTCGGGAGGACTGACCGATCTCGATTTCCTGGCCCAGTTCCTGGTGCTGGCCCATGCCTCGCGTCATCACGGACTGCTGGCGCCTGACACCGCGGCGGTCTTCGAGGCGGCGCGTGCGGCGGGACCGCTGACGCCGGCCGACGCGGCCTTTCTGATCGAAGCGCATCGCCTGATCAGCGACGTCCAGCTCTGGCAGCGTTTCACGGTCGAGGAGACGGCGGGCGCGAGCGAGGTGCCGCCGCGCGTGCTGCGCCGGATCGCGACCGCGCTCGACCGTCCCGATGCCAAGGTGCTGAAGGCGGAACTCGACGAGACGCGTAACGGCGTCCGGGCGCTGTTCCTGCGGCTGCTCGGTGCGGCCCGCAAGGCGTGAGCGCCAGGCGGCTATCGTCTCAAGCGGCCTGGGCGATCGCCCGTTCCGGGCTGGCGGCGGTCGGCAGGTGGACCATCACGATGGTGCCGGCGCCGATCGCCGAGCGGAGTCTGAGCGAGCCGCCATGCAGCTCCGTCAGGGAGCGGGCGATCGCGAGGCCGAGGCCCGAGCCCTTGTAGCTGCGGGTGAGGTCGCCTTCGACCTGCTCGAAGGGGCGGCCGATCCGGTCGAGCTTCTCCTTGGGGATGCCGATGCCGGTGTCCTCGATGAAGATGTTGATCGCGCCGGGCACCTGCCGCAGCCGGATCGCGACCTGACCGTCTTCGGGGGTGAATTTGACCGCGTTGTCGAGCAGGTTGTCGAAGATCTGGTAGAGCGCGTGCGGGTCGGCCTCGACATGCAGGTCGCGCGCGCCTTCGATCGAGATGGCGAGCCGCTTGCGCTGGATTTCCTCCTTGGCATTGCGCACGGCCTCGTCGATGACGAGCGAGAGCGTGACGTCGCTGCGTTCCAGCCGGACCTTCCCCGCCTCCAGCCGCGACATGTCGAGGATGTCGTTGATGACGCTGAGCAGGTAGCCGCCGCTGGCATTGATGTCGCGGACATAGTCCTCATAGCGCTCGCCGAGCGGTCCGAAGAGGCCGTTCTGCATGATCTCAGAAAAGCCGATGATGGCGTTGAGCGGCGTCCGCAGTTCGTGGCTCATATTGGCGAGGAACTCGGACTTGGCGCGGTTGGCGCTCTCGGCCGAGGCCTTCTGCTCGAGATAGCGCTCGGCCAGGTCCGCGAGCTGCTGCGCCTGCGTCTCCAGTTTCTGGCGCGAGGCCTTCAGGTCGGTGACATGCATCAGCAGTTCGTGTTCGGACTGGGTCAGGCGCTCTTCCTGCTGCTTCAGCTTGGTGATGTCGGTGCCGACCGAGACCGAGCCGCCATCCTTGGTTCGGCGGCCGTTGATCTGGAGCCAGCGCCCGTCCGACAGCCGCGCCTCGTAGGAGGTTGCGCCGACCGTGCCGCGCAGCGTGCGCACCGGCTCGCGGTCGATGCTCGGCTGGGCGCTCAATGCCATGACTTCATCATGGCTGAGGCCGGGCTGAAGAATTTCGGCGGGGATCTGGTGCAGTTGCTGGTACTTGGCGTTGCAGAGCACGAGCCGGTTGTCGCCGTCCCAGAGCACGAAGGCTTCCGAGATGGCCTCGACCGCGTCACGCAGATGCGCATCCGATGTGGCCGTGAGCTCGGCCATGCGGCGCTGCTCGGAGATGTCGACCGCGATGCCGACGAGGTGCTGCGACTGGGTGCGGCGGTCGACCACGAGCTCGGCGCGGGCCTTGATCCAGACCCACCCGCCCGATGCGTCGCGAACCCGGAACTCCTGGTCGAGATGGTCGGCCTCACCCCGGCTGATCGCCTCGGCCAGCGCATAGAGATCGGCGTCGCCTTGGTGGATGAAGGCGCTGACCTCGCCGAAGGACATGTAGTCGCCGGCGCGGTCGTAGCCGAGCATGGCGTACATCGAATCCGACCAATAGATGCGGCCACGCGCCAGATCCCAGTCCCACAGGCCGCAATGGCCACGGTTGAGCGCGGTGTCGATGCGTTCGCGGACGACGTCGCAATCCTCGTCCGCAGCCAGAGCCCGGCGCGATTGCAGCAAGAAGGCGAGGATCAGGGCGGTCAGGACCAGGGCCGATGCGCCGAACAGGCCGAGCAGCGCGCCGCGCCGGCTCTCCAGCGTCGCCAGTGCACGTCCCACCGGCTGCATGACCGCGACCTGGCCGAGGGGAGCCTGAAGATTGCGCACGGTCGCCAAGGCCTCCGCGCCGCCGGGCAGGGCGATGCGCATCACTCCGGCGCGGTCGCCGAAGACGGTGAGGGGTTGAGTCTGCCCGAGCAGGTCGACCAGCGTGCGCTGGCCCTGCCCGTTGACGGGCTCGCTGGCGACGACGACGCCGTCCTGGCCGCTGACTTGGACGATGCGCCCCTTCGTCGCAAGATGGCGCGCCGCGAGCTTGGTCAGGATCGTCGCCGGGGCCTCGTCGAGGCGGACGGCCAGATCGAGTTCTCGAGCGATCATGCCGGCGATGAGATCGATCTCGTCTGCAGCATCGAGCAATGCGTCGTCTCGCATCGCCGAGGTTTGGACCATGGCGCCGGCGCCGAGGATCAAGATGAAGACAGCAACGAGGGCAGGCAGAACTTTGCGGAACGTCGGTTCGAGGTCTTCGAAGCGCTGATAGAGCGGGTGCGTCAGCGTTCTCGCTACGCCTAGAATCGTACGTGCGCGCACAGGTGCGCAGCCCGCGTTTGCACGCGTCATACCCGTCCCCCTTCGGAAAACTGTACCGTCAGCAAGATCGGGAGACGTGCCGCATCCCCGCGAATCACTGTCAGTTGAATCCGCGTGACGTGATTTGTCTAGCGATGATTGAATCCCAGGGAACGAATTCGCCTCAGGGTTGCAGGTCGCGAATCATTGAATCCTGCGCGCGTAATAAATCGTTAATCTTCCCGACAGGCGCCAAGACATTGCCCTTACGTCACGTCATGCCAGTGCGCGCTCGGCGATATCGGCGACGTCGCGCGACAACCCTGGCGTGTCGGCGACGAGGCTGAGCGCGTTCTTCGCCAAGCCCCTGCGGACGGGCTCCAGCATCCGCCAGGTCTTGAACGAACCGAGCAGGCGCGAGGCGACCTGCGGATTGGTCCGGTCGAGCGCGACGACCATGTCGGCGACGAACGCATAGCCCGCGCCGTCGGGGCGGTTGAACTGGGTCAGGTTCGCGGCGAAGCCGCCGATCAGCGCCCGCACCCGGTTCGGATTGCCGAGCGTGAAGGCCGGATGGCGCATCAGCGCCTTGACCCGCTCGAGCGTCCCCGGCTCGGCGATCAGCGCCTGCGCCATCAGCCATTTGTCCAGCACCAGCGGCTCGCCGGCATAGGTCTCGGCGAAGCGGGCGATCAGTGCCTCTCGCGGTTCGCCCGGGATCAGCGTCATCGCCGCCAGCGCCGCCAGCCGGTCGGTGAGGTTGTCGGCGCCGTCGAACTGCGCCAGCGCCAGGCTCGTCCCGGTTCGCGCGTCGGCGACCGCGATCAGGCCGAGCGCCTCGTTGCGGAGTGCGCGCCGGCCGGCGGCGGCCGCGTCCGGCGAATAACGCCCGGTCGCGGTCAGGCTGTCGCGCAGGCCCAGTAGCATGCCGGAGACGGTCTTGCCGGTCGTCGCCGAGAGCAGCCGGTGGGCGGCATGGATGGCGTCGGGATCGACGTCGCGGCCAATCTCGCGGGCGATGTCGGCCGGCCCCGGCAGCCGCAGCACCTGCGCGGCGAAGGCCGGATCCTGTGTCGCGTGATCGCTCAGGAACCGGTCGAGCGCGCCGGCGATCTCCTCCGCCTTCGCCGTCAGAGCCGCTCGCTGCGCCTCGGGTCGCGATGCGACGACGAGCGCGCGCGTCGCCACCGTCTGCAGCGCCTGCCAGCGGTTGAAGGAATCGCTGTCGGACGAGAACAGCCTGATCAGATCGGCGTCCGCGAGATCGAGATCGAGCCGGGCCGGCGCGGAGAAGCCGCGCAGCAGCGAGGGGATCGGCGGTTCCTCGATGCTGGTGAAGCTCAGCGACAGCGAGCCGCGGTCGAGGATCACCAGCCCATCGCCGGCATAAGCCTCGTTCTCGCTCACGAGCGGCAGGTCGCCTGACGTCCCGACGAGCCCGAGCCGGATCGGCAGCACGACCGGCTCCTTGTCGGGCTGTCCGGGCGTTGCCGGCGTCGTCTGGGCGAGGTCGAGCGTGTAGGTCTTCGCCCGAGTGTCGTAGCGGCCGGACGCGACGATGCTCGGCGTGCCGGCCTGCTCATACCAGCGTGAGAAATGCGTCAGGTCGCGGCCGGAGTTCTCGGCGAAGCAGGCCAGGAACTGCTCGATCGTCGCCGCCGTGCCGTCGCAGCGTGCGAAATACAGGTCCATGCCGGCGCGGAAGGCCTCGTCCCCGATCAGCGTCTTGAGCATGCGGATCAGCTCGGCGCCCTTCTCGTAGACCGTGGGCGTGTAGAAGTTGTTGATCTCCTTGTAGGCGCGCGGCCGAACCGGATGGGCGAGCGGGCCGGCATCCTCGGAGAACTGCGTCGCCCGCAGCGTGCGCACATCGGCGATGCGCTTGACCGGGCGCGAGCGCTCGTCGGCGGAGAACTCCTGGTCGCGGAAGACGGTCAGGCCCTCCTTCAGACAAAGCTGGAACCAGTCGCGGCAGGTGATGCGGTTGCCGGTCCAGTTGTGGAAGTATTCATGCGCGATGATGGCCTCGATCGAGGCGTAGTCGCCATCGGTCGCCGTCTGCGGCTCGGCCAGGACGTATTTGTCGTTGAAGATGTTGAGGCCCTTGTTCTCCATCGCGCCCATGTTGAAGTCGGAGACGGCGACGACGTTGAACACGTCGAGATCGTAGTTGCGGCCGAAGACGCGCTCGTCCCAGCGCATGCAGCGCACCAGCGAATCCATCGCCCAGCCAGCGCGGCCGGCCTTGCCGGGCTCGACATAGACCGCGAGCTCGACCTTGTTCCCGTTTGCCGTGACATAGGGCTCGCGCACGCAGTCGAGCGCGCCGCCGACCAGCGCGAAGAGATAGGCGGGCTTGGGGTGCGGATCGTGCCAGACGGCGAAATGCCGGTCGCTGCCGGCGATCTCGCCGGCGGCGACCAGGTTGCCGTTGGAGAGCAGCACCGGCGCCTGCGCCTTCTGCGCCTCCAGCCTGACCGTGTAGACGCTCATCACGTCGGGCCTGTCGAGGAAATAGGTGATGCGGCGGAAGCCGTCGGCTTCGCATTGCGTGCAGTAGACGTCCGAAGAGCGGTAGAGCCCCATCAGCTTGGTGTTGGCGGAGGGGTCGACGACGGTCTCGATCGTAAGGGTGAAGGGCCGCTGCGGCGGCGCGTGTACGGTCAGGCCCTGCGGCGTCGCGTCGTAGGCGTCTTCCGCCAGCGGCACACCGTCGAGCTGCAGGCCTGCCAGCACGAGTTCGTCGCCGTCGAGCACCAGCGGCGCTCCCGTCCGTCCGTCCGGATTGGGCCGCAGCCGCAGCAGCGCACGCACGGCGGTCTTCTTCGGCTCCAGTGCGATGTCAAGATCGACAGTGTCGATCAACCAGTCGCTCGGGCGATAATCCTCGAGGCGGATCAGCGGGGTGTCTTCTGTGCGCATCGCGATCCCGGGAGTGGTCGAGGGGGAAGCGCCTGTGTAGCGTCCGGGTCCCGTCGCGGAAACCCCGCCCGCGCTATGCCGCAGGCAACCGGGCCGGCTCGGCATGGCTGACCAGCCGGCAGACCTGCGGCCGCGCCAGCCTGACGGCGCGCTCGATCGCATCCACCGCCGTATGCACGGCAGCGACGTCCAGCGCGGGGTCGACCCGGCAATGATAGTTCACGACGAGCCCGTTCTGGGTCTGGCGGACGCGCACGCTGTGGATGTCGTGGACGGGGCCCGCGAGGCGTGCGGCCTCGCCCGCGAGCGCCCGGCCGATATCCTCTACCGTCTCCCAGGCGGCATTGTGGCCGGCCGGGAGGCCGGTCTCCATCGGCTCGATATGGGTCTCGACCTCGGTCTCTCCGCCGAACTCCGCACGGATCGCGGCCTCCAGCCGGGTCGCGACCTCATGCGCCTCGCTCAGCGGCAGGCGGGCGTCGATCTCCATGTCGAGGCTGACCGAAAGCTTGTCGCCGATGCTGTGCACGGTGACGTGGTGCACGGGGATCCGGAGTTTCAGCGCGATCAGCAGCACCTTCTCCAGCGCCGTCTCGTCGTCCACCTGGATCGGGTTGGCGATGATGGTGATCTCGGCGCCGCGCTCCTCCCGTTCGATCGCGTCGGTGAGCGCCTGCTTGATCGCGACGACACGGTCGAGCGGCAGCGTCCGCGACACCCGGATCACGATCTCGCCGTGGGTGCGCCCGCCCGACGGCCTGATCTTGAGCGTATCGACGGCGACCACGCCTGGCACCGCCGCAGCCAGCGTGCGCAGCCGCTCGCCGACGCCTTCCGGCGCGGCGTCAAGCAGCGTGTCGATGGTGCGCCGTCCGAGCTTGAAGGCCGAATAGGCGGTGAAGGCCGCGATCACGAAGGCGGCGACGGTGTCGGCCCTGGGCACGTTCATCCAGACGCCGACGAGGCCGATCAGCACCATGGTCGAGCCGACAAAATCGGCCGAGAAATGAGTCGCTTCACCGGCGAGCGCCTCGCTGCCGGTCTCCTTGGCGACCTTGGCGAGCGAGCGCCAGCGCAGCGCATCGACCGTCATCGAGAGCAGCATCACGCCGATCACCACCGGCGTCACCGCGACATGCTCGGCGATACCCTGCCAGAGCCGCGACCCGGCTTCCCACAGGATCGCCCCGGCGAGCGTGAACAGGATCGCGGTCTCGACCAGCGCGGCCAGCGCCTCGACCTTGCCGTGGCCGTAATGGTGCTCGTCGTCGGCCGGCTTGTCGGCGGCGTGCACGGCGAACCAGGTGAACAGCGTCGAGCCGATGTCGACCAGCCCCTGCAGGGCGTCGGTCAGCAAGGCGAGTGAGCCCGAGACGACGGCGGCGACGGCCTTCGCGGCGGTCAGCAGGATCGTCGCCAGCACCGAGAACATCGCCGCCCGCCGCTTGATCGCGCCGAGTTCGGCGGCGCCGGTACGCGCGGTCGCGTCGGCCTCATGCATCCCCGTCATCGACGATTCCACCGCTGCGCCCTTGGCATGAGCGGGGTTTCGCCCGATCTAGGGGCGAGATCAACCCGGCCCTGCCGGAAAACCAGAACCCGGTCCCGCCGGACAACAAGGAAGGCCTGCCCCATGCGCTATCTCCACACCATGGTCCGCGTCACCGATCTCGACGCCGCGCTCGACTTCTACGTCGGCAAGTTCGGCCTGGTCGAAACCCGTCGGATCGAGAGCGAAAAGGGCCGGTTCACGCTGGTCTTCCTGGCGGCGCCGGGCGATCTCGACGCCGTCAAGGCGACCGGCTCGCGCGGCCGCCCGACCCTGGAGCTGACCTATAACTGGGATCCCGAGACCTATACCGGCGGCCGCAATTTCGGCCATCTCGCCTATGAGGTCGACGACATCTATGCGACTTGCGACGCGCTGATGAAGGCCGGCGTCACCATCAACCGCCCACCGCGCGACGGCAACATGGCCTTCGTGCGCTCGCCCGACCAGATCTCGATCGAGATCCTGCAGAAGGGCGATCCCAAGCCGCCCGCCGAGCCTTGGGCGAGCATGCCGAACACCGGGGCCTGGTGACGCGGGTTTGATTGCTGGGTGATAGCCTCCATGATATCTTGACCTGATATCATGGAGGGGCCGATGGGCATTCTCGTCAGGGACGAAGCGATCGATCGCGATGTGCGCGAACTGGCTGCCCAGGATGGGCTGACGCTGCAGGGCGCGATCGGCTTGGCTGTCCGCATGGAACTGGAGCGCCGGGCCGAGCGCCGCAAGCGCGTTTTCGAGGCAGCCGAGAAAGCGCGGGCGCGACTGGCAAAGTTCAATCTCAAGGACGACGGCATGTCGCACAAGGAGTTCTTCGATCGCGAATACGGTGACGCCTGATGTTCCTCGACGCCTCCGTGATCCTCGCCGTCATGCTGTCCGAGGCGGAAGGCAACGCCGCGTTGGAAGCGATCTCGATGGCGCCGGTCGTTCGATCCTCGCCGCTCGCCGTCTTCGAGGTATCGGCCCGCCTTGTGAAAGGTGGCGCATCGTTCGATGAAGCTCTGATCGCGGTTCGAGATTTCCTGGACGACGTCTCTGCCGAGATCGCCGACCTCGGCTCGTCGGAGATGATGATCGCTCATGCTTGCGCCGCCCGGTATCATCGCCTCACCGGCCACCCGGCCCGTTTGAACATGGGCGACTGCTTCGCTTATGCCGGCGCCAGATCGGCCGGACTGAAGCTCGCCTACAAGGGCAACGACTTCATCCACACCGATATCGACGGCGTCCGTTTCGGGCCTGAAGGCGGCGCGGCACGCTCGTGACCGGCGTCTTCTGTCTGGGCATCGCCACGCTCGACTATGTCTACAGCGTCGAAGCCATGCCGACACGCGGCGAGAAATATCGCTCGCGCGATCTCGCCGTGGTCGGCGGCGGCTGCGCCGGCAACGCCTCGGTGGCGATCACCCGTCTCGGCGGCCGCTGCTGGCTCGCGACGCGGCTGGCGGACGATCTCGCCGGTGACGAGATCGTGGCCGATCTGCGCAGCGAGGGCGTCGAGACCGGCTTTGCACTGCGCGCGCCCGGCCTGCGCTCACCGGTCTCGGCCATCCTCGTCGATGCCGACGGCGAGCGCATGGTGATCTCCTATTCCGATCCGAAGATGCCCGAAGCGGCCGATTGGCTCCCGAAGACATTGCCGGGAGGAGCTGGCGCGGTTCTGGCCGACACGCGCTGGGGCGAGGGCGCGCTCGTTGCGCTGGCCCTGGCGCGACGGGCCGGTGTTCCCGGCGTGCTCGATGCCGATCGCAGGCCGCCCCATCCCGATCTCGTCTCGACCGCGAGCCATGTCGCCTTCAGCCAGCAGGCGTTGCGCGAACTCTCTGGTGAGGACGATCCCCGTCTCGGCCTGGCCAGGATCGCGCCGTCACAACCGACCTGGCTCGCCGTGACGCTCGGCAAGAACGGCGTGCTCTTCGTCGAGGATGGCGCGATCGTCCATGTCCCCGCCTTCGCTATCGAGACGGTCGACACGCTCGGTGCCGGCGACATCTGGCACGGCGCCTTCGCGCTCGCGTTGGCTGAAGGCCGCGACGAACGCGCCGCGATCCGCTTCGCCTCGGCGGCCGCCGCGCTGAAATGCACCCGTTTCGGCGGCCGCGCCGGCGCGCCCGGTCGGCAGGAGGTTAACGACTTCTTGAGCGCGGCCGGCTGAGTGCCGAGGTCGAAGCGAATTCTGCCCGAAATTTGGGCAGGTCGTTCCGGCGAGGCTCTTGCCGGGCGCGAGGCGGCGCGGAAGATAGGCGGCGAGACATGCGTTCGAGGCCTGCTTGATGTTCGCGCCGCCCGTGCCGGCAGCCAGTGATCCGCTCCTGCCGGCCTATGTCAGGGCCGATGGCGGGGTGCGGCTGCGTTTCGGCCGTGTCGGCGCGCGCACGCATCGGCTCGAACTGGCGGAATCCGGCGGCTATCGCGCCCGCTTTCCGACCACCTTCGACGCGACCAGCGAAGCTGTGCTGATCAACACCGGCGGCGGCATGGCCGGCGGCGACGCGATGCGCGTCGCGATCGATCTCGATGCCGGCGCTGATGCGATCGTCACGACGCAGGCCGCCGAGAAGATCTATCGCAGCCAGGGCGCCGACACCCGGATCGAGACGCAGCTTGCACTCGGCCCGGGCGCGAGCCTCGCCTGGCTGCCGCAGGAGAGCATCCTGTTCTCCGGCGCGCGTCTCTCGCGCAGCCTGTCGATCGAGATGGCTGCGGACGCCCGCCTCATCGCCTGCGAAACCAGTTATTTCGGCCGCAGCGCCATGGGCGAGACGCTGCTGCGGGGCGCCTTGCGCGATCGCTGGCGCATCCGGCGCGAGGGCAGACTGGTCTTCGCCGACGATGTCCGGCTCGAAGGAGCCATGGCCGCCACGCTCGACCGGCAGGCGATCGGCGCCGGAGCGCGTGCCGCCGCGACGATCGTCGCCAGCGGCGCAGAGCGCCTTGCCCTACGCGACGACATCCGCGCCCTGCTTGCGGGCGATCTCGCCGCCGTCGAGGCCGGCTGCGGCGTCGTCGCCGAGCTTCTCGTCATCCGTCTGCTCTCGCCTGATGCGCAGGCGCTCCGTCGCGCACTCGTCATCCTGCTCGGGCATCTGACCGGCCGTGCGCTGCCGCGCACCTGGTCAATCTGAGGAGAGCATCATGCTGGCGATCCAGGGTCTGAAATGCATTTACGACACCGGCGCGCGGGGCTGGGCGATCGAGCTCGCGCTGAGCGGCGAGGGCGATGATGCGGTGCGTCGCTTCGATGTCGACGGGCCTGACGATGCGGAGATGCTGATCGAGGCCTTCGAGGATTCGAGCGCGAGTGCCTTCGATCCCGCGACGGGCGAGATCGTCTTCGCCTATGAATATGCCGATCTCGACCTCGCCGAGGACGAAGACGAGGATGACGCCGAGGCCGGTGAGGATGACGAAGACGAGGTCGCGGACGACGAGACCTCCCACGACGAGGACGAGAAGGTGAGAGCATGAATCTGACGCCGCGCGAGAAGGACAAGCTGCTCGTCGCCATGGCCGCCATGGTGGCGCGCCGACGGCTGGAGCGCGGCGTCAAGCTGAACTATCCGGAAGCCGTCGCGCTGATCACCGACTTCGTCGTCGAGGGTGCGCGCGACGGAAGGTCCGTCGCCGATCTGATGGAGGCCGGGGCGCATGTCGTCTCGGCCGATCAGGTCATGGATGGCATCGCCGCGCTGATCCACGACGTCCAGGTCGAGGCGACCTTTCCCGACGGCACCAAACTCGTCACCGTGCACGAGCCGATCCGTGGCGCGAGCGACGCAATGAAGCCGGGCGAGGTCATGACGCTGCCCGGCGATCTCGTCATGAACGAAGGCCGCGAGAGCCTGACGCTCACCGTCGCCAACACCGGCGACCGGCCGATCCAGATCGGCTCGCATTATCATTTCTTCGAGGCCAATCCGGCACTCGCCTTCGAGCGCGCCAAGGCGCGTGGCTTCAGGCTCGACATACCCGCGGGCACGGCGGTCCGCTTCGAGCCCGGCCAGACGCGCGAGGTGCGCCTGGTCGCGCTCGCCGGCAAGCGTGAGGTCTACGGTTTCCGCCAGGATGTGATGGGCAAGCTGTGAGCGACGCGACGGCGATCGAGGGGCCGGCCGAGGAAGCCGGCCCGAGCCCGGGCGAGACTGCGGCCCAGCTCCGCAAGAAGCGCGGCATCTGCGCCATCTCGGGCCAGGAGATGGCGCGCAAGAACCTTGTCGTATTGGACAGCCTGCGTCCGACGCTGGTCGAGCATATCCGCCGCGATTTTCCCGATATCGAGGATCACGCGCTGATCAGCGTCAAGGAGCTGGCGCGCTACCGCACCCGCTATGTCGAGGAAATCCTGCGTGAGGAGCACGGCGAGTACTCCGACCTCGACCGCGAGGTCGCCGAGAGCATCGCCCGGCAGGAGACGATCGCCGAGAACATCGAGGACGATTTCGCCGAACACCGCACGTTGGGCGAGCGGCTCTCGGACGGGCTGGCCAGCTTCGGCGGCTCCTGGGCCTTCCTGATCAGCTTCTTCGTCGTCCTCGTCGTCTGGATGGCGATCAACGCGCTCATCGGCGAGCCGAAGGCCTTCGACCCCTATCCCTTCATCCTGCTCAACCTCGTCCTGTCCTGCCTCGCAGCGATCCAGGCGCCGATCATCATGATGAGCCAGAAGCGCCAGGAGGAGAAGGACAGGCTGCGCTCGTCCAACGACTACCAGGTCAACCTCAAGGCCGAGCTCGAGATCAGGCACCTGCACGAGAAGATGGACCACTTGATCACCCGGCAATGGCAGCGGCTGGCCGAGATCCAGCAGGTCCAGCTCGAGTTGCTGCAGGACCAGCAGGCGATCAAGCCGAAGCGTCCGAAGGTCGTGGTCCGGAAGGCCAAGAAGAAACCCAAGCCGAAAGCACCGGCCGCCGCGCCGCCGCCTACTGACCCGGTCTGACTTTTGCTGGCACGCCCTTAGGAACCGAGGTTCGACACGCCATGCCCTTCAACTTCCCGCGCAACGCCTATGCCGCGATGTTCGGCCCCACGACGGGCGACACGGTGCGCCTCGGCGACACCGAGCTCGTCATCAAGGTCGAGAAGGACTTCACCACCTATGGCGAGGAGGTGAAGTTCGGCGGCGGCAAGGTCATCCGCGACGGCATGGGCCAGTCCCAGGTTCGCAATGCCGACGGCGCTGTGGACACCGTCATCACCAATGCGCTGATCCTCGACCACTGGGGCATCGTCAAGGCCGATATCGGCATCGTCGGCGGGCGCATCGTCGCCATCGGCAAGGCCGGCAACCCGGATATCCAGGCCGGCTTCGGCAATTTCAATCCGCACGAGACGATCATCGTCGGGCCGGGCACCGAGGTCATCGCCGGCGAGGGCAAGATCGTCACCGCCGGCGGCTTCGACAGCCACATCCACTACATCTGCCCGCAGCAGATCGAGGATGCGCTGATGAGCGGGTTGACCACCATGCTCGGCGGCGGCACCGGCCCGGCCCACGGCACGCTGGCGACGACCTGCACGCCCGGCCCCTGGCATCTCGGCCAGATGATCAAGGCCGCCGACGCCTTCCCGATGAACCTCGCCTTCGCCGGCAAGGGCAACGCCGCGCTGCCCGGCGCCCTGATCGAGATGATCGAGGCCGGCGCCTGCGCGATGAAGCTGCACGAGGACTGGGGGACGACCCCGGCCGCGATCGACAACTGCCTCTCGGTCGCCGACGACTACGACGTGCAGGTGATGATCCACACCGACACGCTGAACGAGAGCGGCTTCGTCGAGGACACGATTGCCGCTTTCAAGGGCCGCACCATACACGCCTTCCATACCGAAGGCGCCGGCGGCGGCCATGCGCCCGACATCATGAAGGTGGCGGGCCTGCCCAACGTGCTGCCGTCCTCGACCAACCCGACGCGGCCCTTCACCGTCAACACGCTCGATGAGCATCTCGACATGCTGATGGTCTGCCATCATCTGTCGCCGTCAATCCCGGAAGACCTCGCCTTTGCGGAAAGCCGCATCCGCAAGGAGACGATCGCGGCCGAGGACATCCTGCACGATCTCGGCGCGCTCTCGATGATGTCGTCGGATTCGCAGGCGATGGGCCGCATCGGCGAGGTCATCACCCGGACCTGGCAGACGGCGCACAAGATGAAGGTCCAGCGCGGCTCGCTGGCGCAGGATGTCGGCACCGGCGCCGACAATTTCCGCGCCAAGCGCTATGTCGCGAAATATACGATCAACCCGGCGATCGCGCACGGCATCTCGCGTCATATCGGCTCGATCGAGATCGGCAAGCTGGCGGACCTCGTGATCTGGTCGCCGGCATTCTTCGCCACCAAACCCGATCTCGTGATCAAGGGCGGCATGATCGCGGCCGCGCCGATGGGCGACCCCAACGCCTCGATCCCGACGCCGCAGCCGGTGCATTACCGGCCGATGTTCGGCGCCTTCGGCAAGGCCGTGACCTCGACCTCGCTGGTCTTCGTCTCGCAGGCCGCGATCGCCAACGGCCTGCGCGAGCGGCTCGGCACCGACAAGCAGATGGTCGCGGTCGAGAACACCCGCGGCGGCATCTCCAAGAAGAGCATGATCCACAACGACGCCACGCCCGACATCCGGATCGACTCGGAGACCTATGCGGTGGTGGCGGACGGCGAACTCTTGGTCTGCGAACCGGCGAAGGAACTGCCGCTGGCGCAGCGGTATTTCCTGTTCTGAAAGTGGCCTGTTAGTAGCACGATTATCATCTTGTGCTACTAAGTTGGAATGCAGCGTATTCCGCTCAACATCCAGACGCTCTATGCCGACTTGCAGCAGCAGGTCGAGACCGCGTCGGGGGATGAGGCGACCGTGGTCGCGACGGCCATCGCCGGTGTCACTTATCTGCGCCTGCAACGTTGGGTCGGTGCCAGCCGGACAATCGAGCATCTGGGGCGTGCCGACGATCCTGCCGTGATCGCCCGTGCGAACGATGCCAGGACGGAAATGGCGCGTCGCACGGAGCGGCGCAGGCTCGTGTCGACCCTGCGCCGGCTGATTCCGGGCCCGACGACGACGCTCGGCAAGGTGCTCGACAGCGTCTCCCATGCCGGTCTGTTCCGGCGCGGCGTCGTTCTCGTCGGGACGGGAGCTTATCAATGCTATCCGCCATTGCTGGGGGCCGTCCTCTCCTCCGCGACCATCACGACACAGGATGCGGACCTCGCCACGGCTGACCTCGCTCTCCATGGCGACATCGAAGGCGATAGCATGTTGGCGATCTTGCAGCGCGCCGATCGCAGCTTCACGGCGATTCCGGGCCTCGATCCCCGGGCTGCACCGGCACGTTTCCGAAATGGCGAGAGCTTCGTGATCGATCTCCTGACGCCGCTGCGCCGGCGAAGCGATCGCAACCCCACGCCGCTGACGGCGCTGAAGGCGGCTGCAGTCCCTCTCCAGCATCTCGACTGGCTGATAGACGAGCCGGTCACCGCCGTCGCGCTCCATGGGGCTGGCGTGATGGTCTCGCTGCCCCAGCCGGCGCGCTTTGCCGTTCACAAGCTCATATTGGCGCAGAAGCGCGGTAGCCATGAAGCAGTCAAGAGCCGCAAGGATCTGGCCCAGGCAGCGGAGCTGGTCGCTGTGCTGCGTAACCTCGCACCATTCGAACTGGGCGACGCGCTGGCCAGCGCCCGCTCACGCGGCAGCGCCGGTTGGGCGCAGCCGATCGAGCGGTCGCTGGCTCAGATTGCTGTCGATCTTTGAGGTCAGGCCGCCTTCGCGAGCATCGGCTCGAGTCCGGCGGCCGCCGCCTTCGCCCCCTCCAGCGCGGCCTTGCGCTGCTCCGGCCCGAAGGCGATGCCCTCGGCGCGCACGAACTCGATCTCGGTGATGCCGAGGAAGCTGAACACCGCGCGCAGATACGGCTCCTGGAAATCGTTCGGCGCCGCGGGTGCGCCGGGCGAATAGACGTTGCCGCGCGAGATCGCGACGATCAGGCGCTTGCCGCCCAGCAACCCCTCGGGTCCCTTCTCGGAATAGCGGAAGGTCTTGCCGGCCACGCAGACGCGGTCGATCCAGGCCTTGAGCTGCGTCGGCACCGAGAAATTGTACATCGGCGTACCGATCACGACGATGTCGGCCGCCAGGAACTCCTCCAGCACGGCTGCGCTCGCGGCAACCTCCGCCTTGACCGCGTCACCGACCGTCGCGCCGGAAGCGGCAGCGAGATGCGCGCCCGACAGATGCGGCAGCGGGTCGGCGGCGAGGTCGCGATAGGTGACCTGCATGGCGGGATCGGCCTCGCGCAGCCTCGCGACGATGGCGGCCGAGACTTCGCGGCTGGCCGAGTTGTCGGCGAGGACGCTGGAATCGAGATGAAGCAGTTTCATGAGAGGACTCCTTAGTATACATTCGATACCGAGGATGAATATGAGCCTATCTAAGATGCGACAAGGAGGCACAATTTTGGAACGCAGGCACAGCCATGTGACCGGGGATTGCCGCGTCGTCGCGCCGATCCTCGCCCGCGTCGGCGACAAATGGAGCGTGCTGATCGTGCGGCTGCTAGGCGACGGGCCGCGGCGCTTCAACGAGATCAAGCGCCTCGTCGACGGCATCTCGCAGCGCATGCTGACGCTGACGCTGCGCGGGCTGGAGCGCGACGGGCTGGTGACGCGCACGGTCACGCCGTCGATCCCGCCGCGCGTCGACTATGAACTCACCGAGCTCGGCCGCTCGCTCTGGGAGCCCGTGCAGGCGCTCGGCCTCTGGGCCTTCGAGCACCGTGTCGAGATCGCCGCGTCGCAGGCGTCTTTCGACCGCCGGAACACCGTAACGCAGGAGCCGCGCCGCATTGCGCTGCCGCTGGGTCGCGGCGGCTGAGGCCTTGCTGCATGGCCGCTCGGCGCATCCGCGGCCGGCGCTGCCGGGTAGCCGGGGCGAAGACGCTGTACTGGCCCAGGAGTTTGCCTCATGTCCGATCCTGTTCTCGTCGTCGCCCGCGCCCAGGTGCGGCCGGAAGCCGTCGCGCAGTTCGCCGAGGCTGCGCGCGACTGCATCGCGGCCACCCGCAAGGAGCAGGGCTGCCTCGCCTACGACCTGTTCGAAAGCGTGAGCGAACCCGGATTCTTCGTCTCGGTCGAGCATTGGGAGACGCGCGCGGATGTCGATCGGCACATGGGCGCGGCGCACACTGTCGCCTTCCTGACAATCGCGGGGGCTTGCGTCAGCGTCCCGCCGGTGATCGAAGTGATCGAGCCACGATCGGTCGATCGCCTCTGAACTTCGCCATGGGAACACTACGATGCTGCGCGCCACCTCCGTCCTTCGCAAGGCTGCGGTCAAGGCGGACCGCGTCGTCGAGACGCTGACGCTCGACCATGAGGACCGCAACCGCCGCCGCGTCGCGCTGAAGGGCGATGCCGGGCTCCACATCCTGCTCGACCTCGACAAGCCGACTGCGCTGAACGACGGCGACGCCATCCGGCTCGAGGACGGCCGGCTCGTGCAGATCAAGGCGGCACCGCAGAGCCTGCTGGAGATCCGCGCCGACAATCCGCTTCGGCTGATGCGCGTCGCCTGGCACATCGGCAATCGCCATACGCCGGCCGAGATCACCGCGGACGCGATCTACATCGAGAACGACCATGTGCTCGCCGAGATGATCCGCGGCCAGGGCTGCGCCATGGCGATGGTCGAGCGGCCATTCCAGCCCGAGCGCGGCGCCTATGACCACGGCCACGATCATGGTGCGCATGCCCACGACGATGCCTGCGGTTGCGGCCATGACCACCATGCCCATGCCGGGCACGCCCATGCGGCCAACGAGCACGGCCACAAGCATGCGCATGCCGACCATGATCACGGCCATGCGGACAAGCATGCCCATGGCGACGATTGCGGCTGCGGTCACGACCACCACGCGCACGATCACGGCCACGCACATGGCGCCGCCCATGGTCACAAGGGCCACGCCCACGATCGGTGAGCCGGGCGATGTCGTCTGCCCATCTGCCCCTGATGGTCTGGCTTTCGCCGGCCTTTCCGGTCGGCGGCTTCGCCTATTCTCATGGCCTCGAATGGGCGTTCGAGAGCGGCGACCTGCATGACGCCGCGACGCTCGCCGACTGGCTCGATGCGCTGGTCGTCCGCGGCTCGCTGCGCAACGACCTGATCCTCTTCGCCTGCGCCTTCCGGGCGGCGTCGTCGCAAGACGAGGTGGCGCTGGCGGAGATCGCGGAACTCGCTCTGGCGCTCGCCAACTCCGCCGAGCGCCGGCTCGAGACGGTGACGCAGGGCAACGCGTTTCTGGCAGCCGCTCGCGCCGCCTGGCCCTGCGCGGCGTTCGGCGCTCTGGCGGCGGCCTGGCCGGGCGACGTCGCCTATCCCGTCGCGGTCGCCGTGGCGGCGGCGGGGCACTGGCTGCCGCTGTCCCCGTCGCTCGAAGCCTATGGGCTGGCCTTCGTCGCCAATCTCGTCTCGGCCTCGGTCCGGCTCGGGATCGTCGGCCAGACCGACGGCCAGCGCATCACGGCGGGACTGGTGCCGGCCTTGCATGAAGCGGCGGCAGGCGCGGAAGCTGCGACACTCGACGATCTCGGCGCCTGCGCCTTCCGCTCCGATCTCGCCGCTCTCCGGCACGAGACGCAGTATTCGAGGCTGTTCCGCTCATGATGCCGCTGGCTGCGATCCTTGCGCTGATCCTGGCCGCCATTGCCGCTCTGCATGCCTATTGGGGTGCGGGCGGTCTCTGGCCTGCCGCGGACGAGCGCGTGCTCGCCGGCATCGTGGTGGGCGATTCCAGAATGAAGCGGATGCCGCCGCCGGCCTTGTGCATCCTCGTCGCCGCAGCGATCGCGACGACGGCAGTCTGGCCGCTCCTCCTCGTCGGCTGGAAGGAAACGGCCGAACCGTATGGCTTCGTCAAAGCGGTCGGTTACATCATTCTGGCCGTGTTCTTGCTGCGTGGGATCGCAGGTTTCGTTCCGGCCTGGCGACGCAAGCATCCGGTCGAGCCCTTCGCCAGCCTCGACCGGCGTTATTATTCGCCACTCTGCCTGCTGATCGCTGCCGGCTACGCCATTCTACTGCAAGGACGCTGACCCATGCCACGCTCCCCCCACGGCCCGTTGCGCGTCGGCATCGGCGGCCCGGTCGGCTCCGGCAAGACCGCGCTGATGGAAGCGCTGTGCAAGCGCATGCGCGGAACCTACGACCTTTGCGCCATCACCAACGACATCTACACCAAGGAAGACGCTCGCCTGCTGACCGTCGCCGGCGCTCTGCCGGAGGAGCGCATCATGGGCGTCGAGACAGGGGGGTGCCCGCACACCGCGATCCGCGAGGACTGCTCGATCAACCTGGCCGCGGTCGAGGAGATGCGGGGCAAGTTTCCCGCGCTCGACCTGATCCTGATCGAATCCGGCGGCGACAATCTCGCCGCCACCTTCTCGCCCGAGCTCGCGGACCTGACGATCTACGTCATCGACGTCGCGGCGGGCGAGAAGATCCCGCGCAAGGGCGGTCCGGGCATCACCCGCTCGGACCTGCTCGTCATCAACAAGACCGACCTCGCACCCCATGTCGGCGCCGATCTCGGCGTGATGGACCGTGATTCCCGGACCATGCGCGGCAAGCGGCCCTTCGTCTTCACCAACACCCGCGCCGGCGACGGCGTCGATGTCGTCGTCGACTTCATCGAGACGGCAGGCGGCCTGCGCTCCGCGCCGGCCGCCTGAGCGGGTCGACGCTCGCGATTGCAGGCCAGGATGGCCCGGCTCTTGCTCGCCGCTAAGCAGCGCCCATGAGACCCGACCTCAAGATCCTGATCGTCGACGCCAATCCCGTCCGCGCCGCCATCATCGACGAGGGCCTGCGCGAGGCGGGATTTCGCGATCTCGTCAGGATCGGGGCGACGAACGGCCTCGTCGCCGCCATCGAGACGCACGATCCCGATGTCGTGGTGATCGATCTCGAGGACCCCAGCCGCGACGCGCTGGCCGACATGTTCCTGGTCAGCCGCAGCGTCAGGCGGCCGATCACCATGTTCGTCGACCAGTCCGATTCGGACTCGATCGAGGCCGCCGTCGAGGCCGGCGTCTCCGCCTATATCGTCGACGGGCTGAAGAAGGAGCGCATGCAGCCGATCCTGCAGACCTGCATCAGCCGCTTCAACGCCTTCCGCAAGCTGCGTGAGGAGCTCGACGAGGCCCGCTCCCAGCTCGAGGACCGTAAGACGATCGACCGCGCCAAGGGCATCGTCATGCGGATGAAGGGGCTTCAGGAGGAGGACGCCTATGCGCTGCTGCGCCGCACCGCGATGAACGAGAAGCGCAAGCTCGCCGACATCGCCCGCTCCATCATCATGGCGGCCGAGGTGCTGAAATGACCCTCCATCTGCGCGTCGGCTTCATGCCGCTGATCGATTGCTCGCTCGTCATCCTCGCCAAGGACGAGGGCTTCGCCGAGGCTCAGGGCCTCGATCTCGAACTGGTGCGCGAGGTCTCCTGGTCGAACCTGCGCGACAAGCTCAATGTCCGCCTGCTCGACGCCGCCCATATGCTGGGACCGGCCGCAGTCGCAGCGACGCTCGGCATCGGTGGTGTCCGCGCGCCGATGGCGGCGCCGATCGCGCTCAATCTGGATGGTGCCGCGATCACCGTCTCGCTGCGCCGCTTCGAGGAGATGGCGCGCCTGGCCGAGGGCGACATGGCCGACACCGCGATCTCGGCGAAGGCGCTGGCGGCTGTCGTGGCCCGCCGCAAGGCGTCCGGCCTGCCGCCCTTGACCTTCGCGGCGGTGTTCGCCTTTTCGAGCCATACCTATCTGCTCTGCGACTGGCTGGCCAAGGGCGGGCTCAAACTCGGGGAGGATGTCCGCTTCGAGGTCGTGCCGCCGCCGCAGACGGTCGAGGCGCTCACCAGCGGCCGCGTCGACGGTTTTTGCGCCGGCGCGCCGTGGAATGCGGCGGCGGTGGCGGCTGGTGTCGGCGCCATGGTCCTCGCCAGCACGGATTTGCGCCGCGACTGCCCGGACAAGGTCCTGGCCTGGCGGGCCGACGACGCCGAGCGGCGCGCCGCCGCGGTCGAGAAGCTCGGCGCTGCGATCCTGATGGCGAGCGACTGGGCCTGCCGGCCGGAGAACATGCCGCGGCTGGCGCAGCATCTCGCGGCACCCGACCGGCTTGCCCTGCCGGTCGATATCCTGGAGCCGGTTCTGCGCTTCGAGTTGCGCCAGGGCGCCGGCCGGCCATCGCGCCGGATCGAACGCTTCATCCGCTTCGACCGCACCGCGCTGCGGCCCGATCCTGACCACGCCGACTGGATTCTTGCTGGCATGGAGCAGGCCGGCCAGATCGTTCGGACGCCCGAAATGAGCGAGCAGGCGAGGGCGGTCTTCCGGCCTGCCCTTTTTGCGGGCATGGGCGGCAAGTGACGCCCAGGTGCGCATTTTTTATGCGAATGCGAGTGAATTGTGCGGCGCAATATGGCGCTTCGCACGTCCGCCCAGACACCGCTCTGTCTTCTAAGCTGTTGTAATGTAAAAGAGCGCGGTCACGCTCGGCTTTGGCATGATCCTTGTAAGGATTGCTGCAACGCGGCCAAGGCTGCCCGCGCCATCCTGATCCTGAATGCACAGCAACGCCGCTGTCGAGAGGTGCCTTTCGGGCACGTTTCGCGCGGCATTTTTCGTTTCGGGCTGGCGTCGACACAGAGACCAAGCGAGCGAGAGGCTTTTCGATGACCGAGACTGTCGAGATCAAGGCGAAGTCGACCACGGCCGCCGGCGCGAGCCGCCGCCATCTGCTCAAGCTCTCGGGCGCCGCGGCACTGCTGAGTGCCGCCCGCCTCGCCTTGCCGTCGGGCGCCTTCGCACAGGCCGCCGGCCCCGAAGTCAAGGGCACGCGCCTCGGCTACATCGCGCTGACCGACGCAGCCCCGTTGATCCTCGCCAAGGAGAAGGGCCTCTTCGCCAAATACGGCCTGCCCGACATGGACATCGCCAAGCAGGCGAGCTGGGGCGCGACGCGCGACAACATGGCGCTCGGCTTCAAGGCAAACGGCATCGACGGCGGCCACATCCTGCGCCCGAAGACGCATCTCTACGCGACCGGCAAGGTGATGCAGAACGGCCAGCCGCTGCCGATGTACACGCTGCTCAACCTGAACCAGGACGGGCAGGGCATTTCGGTCTCCAACGAATACAAGGACCTCAACGTCCAGAAGGACGCCAGTCCGTTGCGCGAGGCCTTCGCCAAGAAGAAGGCCGCCGGCAAGGAGCTCACCGCCGCGATGACCTTCCCGGGCGGCACCCACGATCTCTGGATCCGCTACTGGCTCGCCGCCGGCGGCATCGATCCCGATACCGACATCAAGGTCATCGTCGTGCCGCCGCCGCAGATGGTGGCGAACATGAAGGTCGGCACGATGGACTGCTTCTGCGTCGGCGAGCCCTGGAACGAGCAGCTCGTCAACCAGAACATCGGCTACACCGCCCTGACCACCGGCGAGCTCTGGTTCCGTCATCCCGAGAAGGTGCTGGGCATGCGCGCCGATTTCGTCGACGCCAACCCCAAGGCGACGCAAGCCATCATGATGGCGGTGATGGAGGCCCAGATCTGGGCCGACAAGCTCGAGAACCGGCAGGAGCTCGCCGAGGTCGTCGGCCGCCGCCAGTGGTTCAACGTCCCGGTCACCGACATCAACAAGCGCCTGCAGGGCGACATCAACTACGGCAACGGCCGCGAGGCGAAGGGCACCAATCTCTACATGAAGTTCTGGGGCGAGGGCGGCACCGTCTCCTATCCCTGGAAGAGCCACGACACCTGGTTCGTCACCGAGAACATCCGCTGGGGCAAGTTCGAGCCCTCGATCGACATCAAGGGCCTGGTCAACAAGACCAACCGCAGCGACCTCTGGTCGGAGGCCGCCAAGACCCTCGGCGTCGCCAACGCGGTCTCGGGCGACTCGCGCGGCATCGAGACCTTCTTCGACGGCGCCAAATTCGATCCGGCTACGCCGATGGACTATCTCAAGGCCCTCAAGATCAAGCGGGTCGCCTGATCCATGGCCGAGCCGCTGATCATCGTCGGCAAGGGCATGGCGGCGACGCGGCTGGTCGACGAGCTGAGCCAGCGCTCGCTCGGCCGCTATTCTATCGCGGTGATCGGCGCCGAGGACCGGCTCGCCTACAACCGGGTGCTGCTGTCGCCGCTGCTCGCCGGCGAAATCGCCGAGCCCGACATCGAGCTCAAGCCCGCCGCCTGGTGGAAGGCGCGCGGCGTCTCGACGATCTATGGCCGCAGTGTGACCGCGATCGACCGCGTGGCGAAGACCGTGACGCTCGCCGACGGTCTGAGCCTGCCCTATGGCAGGCTCGTGCTCGCGACCGGCTCGAAGCCGCTGAAGCCGCCCTTCCCGGGCGGTGACTTGCCGGGCGTCGCGACCTTCCGCGATACCGCCGATGTCGGGCTGATGCGCGGCTATGCCGAGCGCGGCGCCAGGATCGTGGTGATCGGCGGCGGCCTGCTCGGGTTGGAAGCGGCCTACGGCCTCTCAAAGGCCGGCGGCAAGGTCACGCTGCTGCATCTGGTCGACCGGCTGATGGAGCGCCAGCTCGATGCCGAAGGCGCGGCCTTGCTCGCCTCCGCAATGGGCGAGCGCGGCATCGCGGTTCGCCTGAACAGCGCGACCAAAGGTTTTGTCGGCTCAGGCAAGGTCGAGGGCGTCGAGCTTGCCGACGGCACGATCATCCCCGCCGATCTCGTGGTCATCGCCATCGGCGTCCGGCCCAACACCGATCTGGCCAGGGCGGCGGGGCTCGCCGTCGATCGCGGCATCGTCGTCGACGACCAGATGGCTAGCGATGATCCGGCGATCTTCGCGATCGGGGAATGCGCCCAGCATCGCGGCAACGTCTACGGGCTGGTCGAGCCGGCCTATGAGCAGGCCCGCGTGCTTGCTACGAACCTCGCAGGCAAGCCCGCTTCCTATGCCGGCTCGCTGCTCTCGACCAATCTCAAGGTCTCCGGCGTCGGCGTTTTCTCCGCCGGCGAGTTCGAGGCGGGCGAGGGCGCCGAGGTCGTCGTGCTGCGCGATCCGGTCGCCGGCATCTACCGCAAATTCGTGTTGCGCGAAGGCCGGCTCGCCGGCTGCGTCCTCGTCGGCGACACGCAAGGGGCGCTGTTCTATCTCGGCCTGATCCGCTCGGGCCAGGACATCTCGGCGATCCGCGCCGATTTGCCTTTCGGCGAGCCCTACTGTGTCAGGGAGGCCGCCTGACATGCGCGTCGACGGCCCGCTCCCCGCTCCCGGCATGCCCGACACCGCGATCCGCACGACCTGCCCCTATTGCGGCGTCGGCTGCGGTGTCCTGGCGACGCCGGACGGCGAGGGCGGTGCCGCCATCGCGGGTGATCCGGCCCATCCCGCCAACCGCGGCAAGCTCTGCTCGAAGGGCTCTGCGCTGGGTGGGACGCTGGCGCTCGGTAGCCGCATCCTGCATCCGCTGAAGCGCAACGCGGCCGGCGGTTACGATCGCGTCTCCTGGGACCTGGCGCTCGACGCGGTCGCCGGCGGGTTGACCTCGATCATCCGCCAGCATGGGTCGGAGGCGGTTGCGTTTTACCTCTCCGGCCAGCTCCTGACCGAGGACTACTACGTCGCCAACAAGCTGGCGAAGGGCTTCATCGGGACGCCGCATGTCGACACCAATTCGCGGCTGTGCATGTCCTCGACCGTGGCGGGCCACAAGCGCGTGCTCGGCTCCGACACCGTGCCGGGCAATTACGAGGATCTCGATTGCGCCGATTTGATCGTACTGGTCGGCTCCAACACCGCCTGGTGCCACCCGGTGCTGTTCCGACGCATGCAGGAGAACCGCATCGGGCGCGGCTGCAAGCTCGTCGTCATCGATCCGCGCGTCACCGCGACGGCCGAGGACGCCGACATGGTGCTGCCGCTGAAGCCCGGCTCCGACAGCGTCCTCTTCGCCGGCCTGCTGGTCCATCTCACCGATGCCGGCCTCACCGACGCGACCTATCTCGCCCGCCATGTCGATGGCTTCGAGGCGGCGCTGGCCAACGCCCGCGAGATCGCTCCCGATCTCGCCACCGTCGCCGCGCGCACCGGCTTGGCCGCCACCGACATCGCCGCCTTCTACGCGCTCTGGGCCGGCACGCCGGCCGTCGTCACCGCCTGGAGCCAGGGCGTCAACCAGTCCGCGCAGGGGACGGACAAGGTCGCCGCGATCGTGCATTGCCACCTCGCCACCGGCCGGATCGGCCGGCCCGGCGGCGGACCGTTCTCGCTGACCGGCCAGCCCAATGCCATGGGCGGGCGCGAGGTCGGCGGGCTCGCCAACATGCTGGCCGCCCATATGGGCTATTCGACGCTTGAGATCGACCGCGTCCGCCGTTTCTGGAACGCGCCGAACATGGCGCAGAGCGAGGGTCTGAAAGCCGTCGCGATGCTGGATGCCGTCGCCGAAAAGCGCATCCGCGCCTTCTGGGTGATGGCGACGAACCCCGCCGTCTCGCTGCCCGACGCCGACAAGGTGAGGAGCGCGCTGTCGGAGCTCGACCTCTTCGTCGTCTCCGAGAACGTGCTTTCCAACGACACGTTGTCGGCGAAGCCCGATTTCATCCTGCCGGCCGCCGCCTGGGGCGAGAAGGACGGTACCGTCACCAATTCCGAGCGCCGCATCTCGCGCCAGCGCGCTTTCCTGCCGCTGCCGGGCGAGGCCAGGCCTGACTGGTGGATCATCGGCGAGGTCGCCCGCCGCATGGGCTTTGGTCAGGGGTTCGGCTACACGCAGGTGTCGCAGATCTATGTCGAGCACGCCGCGCTCTCGGCCTTCGAGAACCGCGGCAGTCGCGATTTCGACATCGGCGCCCATGCCGGCCTGTCTCGGCGCGACTACGATGCGCTGAAGCCCGTGCAATGGCCGGCCCCCGCCGGACGGCCTCAGGGCACGGCGCGGCTCTTCGCCGAGGGCGGCTTCTTCACGGCGGACGGTCGCGCCCGGATGCAGCCGCTGGCGGTGCCGGCGCTGGCCGCGCCGGTCAACGAGGCTTTTCCCCTGCTGCTCAACACCGGCCGCGTCCGCGACCATTGGCACACCATGACGCGCACGGGTCTCAGCCCGCGTCTCTCGGCCCATGTCAGCGAGCCCAGCGTTTTCGCGCACCCGGCGGACATCGTCCGTTTCGGTCTGGTGGAGGGCGGCTTTGCCCGCGTCTCGAACGGGTTCGGTGCGGTCGTGCTCAAGGTCGTCGCCGACAGCGGCGTCCAGCCCGGCTCGCTCTTCGCGCCGATCCACTGGTCGGCCGAGACGGCGTCCGACGCCCGCATCGGTGCCGCCGTGCACCCGATCTGCGACCCCTATTCCGGTCAGCCTGAGATGAAGGCGACGCCGTCGGCGATCGCGCCAGTGACTTACGCCTCGCAGGGCTTCGTCCTGTCTCGCGACGCTTTCTCCCTGCCGGCCGGAAGCTGGTGGGCGAAGCTCGCGGTCGAGGGTGGCGAGGGCCGGCTCTTCGCTACGGATTCCGGGATCGACGCCCTGATGGCGCAGGTTCGCGCGGCCTTCGGCGAGGACGGCCTGAGCGAGATGATCGACCGCGAGGGTGGCGCCTATCGCTGCGCGGTGACGCAAGGCGGCCGGCTGGTCGCGGCGCTCTTTGTCGCCCGCTTCGGCCGCGCGCCGCTCTGGGACACCGTCAAGGCCGCCTTCGCCGACCCGGAGGCGGCGACCGAGAACCGGCTCGCCTTGCTCGCCGGTCGCAAGCCTGGCGGCGCCGATCCCGGCCCGACCGTCTGCGCCTGCTTCGGCGTCGGCTTCAACCTGATCCGCGCCGCCTTCGTCGAGGGCGGCGCCGTCTCGGCCGAGGACATCGGCCGCCAGCTCAAGGCCGGCACCAATTGCGGTTCCTGCCTGCCGGAAATCCGCCGCATCGGCGCGCAGTCGCGCGAGACGGTGGCGGCATGAGTGCGACCGACATGACGAACGCGACTGAACAGCTCAATCGAAGGAGTACCCGCATGGGTCAGGCTGTCTTGAAGACCGAGACCGCAGGCGCGAAAATCCTCGCCCTGCCGGGCGCGAAGGCGGAGATCGTGGCGCTGCCGGGCCTGCCGAGCAAGGGGCTGGCGGAGCGTCTGCTGCCCCGGCTGCGTTCGGTGCTGGTCAATGTCGTGCCGCCGTTGATCACGGTCGCGCTGATCTTGCTGGTCTGGCAGCTTGCGGCGCACGGCCCGCAATCCTCGCTGCCGCCGCCGACCAAGATCTGGACGGAGGCGAAGGACCTGATCGTCGAGCCGTTCTTCTGGAATGGTTCGCAGGACATCGGCCTCGGCTGGCGCATCCTGGTCTCGCTGCAGCGCGTCGCCATCGGCTTCAGTCTGGCGGCCATCGTCGGCGTGCTGCTCGGCGCGCTGATCGGCCAGTCGGTCTGGGCGATGCGCGGGCTCGATCCGGTGTTCCAGGTGCTGCGGACGGTGCCGCCTTTGGCCTGGCTGCCGCTCTCGCTCGCCGCCTTCCGCGACAGCCAGCCTTCGGCGATCTTCGTGATCTTCATCACCGCGATCTGGCCGGTGATCATCAACACGGCGGTCGGCATCCGCAACATCCCGCAGGATTACCGCAACGTCGCGCAGGTGCTCCGGCTGAACCAGGTCGAGTTCTTCTTCAAGATCATGGTGCCCTCGGCGGCTCCCTACATCTTCACCGGGCTTCGCATCGGCGTCGGCCTGTCTTGGCTCGCCATCGTGGCGGCGGAGATGCTGACCGGCGGCGTCGGTATCGGCTTCTTCATCTGGGACGCGTGGAACTCGTCCCGCCTGTCCGACATCATCGTGGCGCTGGTCTACATCGGCGTGGTCGGCTTCGTGCTCGATCGCCTCGTCGCCTTCGTCGGCACGATCGTCACCCGCGGCACCCTGACCAACTGAGGAGGCGAGGATGAGCTATCTCAAGATCGACCACGTCGACAAACGCTTCCAGCGCGGCGCCGCCACCACGGAAGTCCTCAAGGACGTCAACCTCGTCATCGACAAGGGCGAATACGTCTCGGTCATCGGCCATTCCGGCTGCGGCAAGTCGACCCTGCTCAACATCATCGCCGGCCTGACCCCGGTCTCGACAGGCGCGGTGCTGCTCGAGGGCAAGGAGGTCAACGCGCCCGGCCCCGAGCGCGCCGTGGTCTTCCAGAACCACTCGCTGCTGCCTTGGCTGACCGTCTACGACAATGTCGCGCTCGCCGTGAACAAGGTCTTCGGTGCGACCAAGAGCAAGGCCGAGCGGCACGACTGGATCATGCACAATCTCGATCTCGTCCAGATGGGCCACGCCAAGGACAAGCGCCCGGCCGAGATCTCGGGCGGCATGAAGCAGCGCGTCGGCATCGCACGCGGCCTCGCCATGGAGCCCAAGATCCTGCTGCTGGACGAGCCTTTCGGCGCGCTCGACGCGCTGACCCGCGCCCATCTGCAGGATTCGATCATGCAGATCCATGCCGCGCTCGGGAACACGATGATCATGATCACTCATGACGTCGACGAGGCGGTGCTGCTTTCGGACCGCATCGTGATGATGACGAACGGCCCGTCGGCCCGCATCGGCGAGGTGCTGGACGTGCGCCTGGAGCGGCCGCGCAAGCGCCTCGAACTGGTCGCCGACCGGACTTACATCGCCGCCCGCGAGGCGGTGCTGAAGTTCCTCTACGAGCGCCACCGCTTCGTCGAAGCGGCGTAAGGCGCTGTCGGGCAAAGCCATGAGCGACGATTTCACCCCTGACCAGAAGCGCTATCTCGAAGGCTTCATGTCCGGTATGCAGTCCGCCCGCACGGCGCGCGGGCTGGGACCGCTCGGCGGTGCGCCGGGCGCCGGCGGCAAGACTGCGCCGTCAGGGCCGGACAAGGAGCATCAGGAGGCTCAGGCGAAGACGGTCGCGGCCGGGGGCAAGCTCGTCGACCAGGAGAAGTGGAAGGCGGCCGAACACCCCTTCGACGCCTATTCCCGCTTCAAGGCGCAGGCGCAGGCCGGAACCTATCCCAAGCCGGAGGACAATTTCCGCTGGCGCTACCACGGCCTCTTCTACGTCGCGCCGGCGCAGAACAGCTATATGTGCCGCCTGCGCATCCCCAACGGCATCCTGAAAGCCTGGCAGTTCGCCGGCGTCGCCGATCTGGCCGAGCGGCTTTGCGGCCGCTACAGCCACGTCACCACCCGCGCCAACCTCCAGGTCCGCGAGATTCCGGCCGAGAATGCGCCGGCCTTGATCGAGGGGCTGGCAGACCTCGGCCTGACGGCGAAAGGCTCCGGCGCCGACAACATCCGCAACGTCACCGGCTCGGCCACCGCCGGCATCGATCCGCTGGAGCTGCTCGATACCCGCGCCCATGCCGGCGCTTGGCACCACCACATCCTCAACGACCGCTCGCTCTACGGCCTGCCGCGCAAGTTCAACGTCGCCTTCGACGGCGCCGGCTCGATCGCGACACTGGAGGACACCAACGATATCGGCTTCCAGGCGATCGACGTCATGGACGGCGCGTCCTTCGAGGGCCAGCCGGTCGCACCGGGCATCTGGTATCGGCTCGCGCTCGGCGGCATCACCGGCCATCACGACCTCGCCCGCGACACCGGCGTGATCGTCGCTCCAAGCGACGCCGTCGTGGTGGCGGACGCCATCGTCCGCGTCTTCATCGCCAACGGCAACCGCACCGACCGCAACAAGTCGCGGCTGAAATACGTGCTCGATGCCTGGGGCTTCGACAAATTCCTCGCCGCCGTCGAGGAGAAGCTCGCCCGCAAGCTGATCCGGCTCGATGCGGGCTTCGTCGCGCCGCGCCCGATCTATGACCGGCTCGCCCATATCGGCGTGCACAAGCAGGTCCAACCAGGGTTGAACTGGATCGGCGTCGCGCTGCCAGTCGGCAAGCTCACAGTCGCCCAGATGCGGACCATCGCCGACATCTCGCAGGCCTGCGGCGACGGCGACATCCGCCTCACCGTCTGGCAGAACCTGCTGATTTCCGGCGTCCCCGACGCCAAAGTCGATGACGTCCTCGCCAATCTTCAGGCTGTCGGTCTGTCGGCCGAGACCTCGATCCTGCGCGCTGGGCTGATCGCCTGCACCGGCGCGACCGGCTGCAAATTCGCCGCCGCCCACACCAAGGAGGACGCACTCGCCATCGCCGCCCATTGCGAGCCGCGCATCACCTTGGATACGCCGGTGAACATCCACCTGACCGGCTGCCATCATTCCTGCGCCCAGCACTATATCGGCGACATCGGGCTGATCGGCGCGAAGGTGCCGGTGAACGAGGAGGGCGACACGGTGCCGGGCTACGACCTGCTGGTCGGCGGCGGCTATGGCGTCGATGGCGGTATGGCCCGCCCCTTCCGCGAGAAGGTCAAGGCCGAGGAGGCGCCCGCACTTGTCGAGGCGATCCTGCGGACCTGGGCGACGCATCGCGCCACGCCCGACGAGAGCTTCGTCGCCTTCGCCCGCCGCCATGAGATCGAGGCCCTGCAGGCACTCGTCGCCGAGACCGGAGAGGCGGCATGACCGTCCAGACCCCATCCCCCATCGTCCAGGTCCTGCCCGAGACCGCGCCCTTCAGCGAGGAGCAGCGCTCCTGGCTGAACGGCTTCTTCGCCGGCCTGCTCTCGCTCGACAATGCCGGCGTCACCGCGCTGTCGCCGGCCGAGAACGCCGCCGTGATGGGGCAGGCCGAGGACGACGGCGCGCCCTGGCACGACCCCGCGATGGAGATGGGCGAGCGGATGAAGCTCGCCGAGGGCAAGCCGCTGCCGCGAAAACTCTTCGCCGCGATGGCGCAGCAGGATTGCGGCCAATGCGGCTATGTCTGCGAGACCTATTCGGCCGCGATTGCATCGGGCGCGGAAGGCCGGCTCAATCTCTGCGCGCCCGGCGGCAAGGACACGCTGCGCCAGGTCAAGGCGCTGATCGAGGCGAGCGGTGCCGAGCCCGCGGCCGCCCCGGCCGAGGCTGCGTTGGCCGCACCGCTCGGCCCGCTCGGCCGCTGCCGCGAGAAGCCGGCGCTCGCCACCTTCCTGTCGCGCCGCAAGCTCAACGGCGAGGGCTCGGAGAAGGAGACCTGGCATGTCGAGTTCGATCTCAGCGAATGCGGGCTCGACTACATCGTCGGCGACGCCTTCGGCATCGTCGCGCAGAACGATCCGCGCCTCGCCGACGCCGTCATCGCGCTGCTCGGCGCCCGTCCCGATGCCGATATCGGCGGCAAGACCCTGCGCGACATCCTCATCAGCGACCGCGCGCTCGGCCCGGCGCCCGACGCGCTGTTCCAGCTGATCTCCTACGTCACCGGGGGCGAGACCCGCGCCAAGGCGAAGCGCCTGGCGGCGGGCGAGGATCCCGACGGCGATCTCGACCGGCTCGACGTGCTCGGCACGCTGCACAAGTTCTCGCAGGCCAGGCTTTCGGCCGAGGCCTTCGTCGAGGCGCTCGATCCGCTGCAGCCGCGGCTCTACTCGATCTCGTCCTCCCATGTCGCGACGCCCGGCAAGATCACGCTGACGGTGGACACGGTGCGCTACAGGATCGGCACGCGCCCGCGCTGGGGCGTGGCCTCGACCTTCCTCGGCGAGCGCGTCCAGCCCGGCGACAAGGTGCCGGTCTATGTCCAGCGGGCGCATGGCTTCGGGTTGCCGGAAGATCCCGAAATCCCCGTCATCATGTGCGGCCCCGGCACCGGCATCGCGCCGTTCCGCGCCTTCCTGCACGACCGCAAGGCGACGAAGGCGCCCGGGAAAAACTGGCTGTTCTTCGGCCACCAGCGCGCCGCCAGCGACTTCTTCTACGAAGACGAACTCAAGGCGATGAAAGAGGAGGGCGTGCTCGCCAACCTGACTTTGGCCTGGTCGCGCGACGGCGCCGAAAAGATCTACGTCCAGGATCGCATGCGCGAGCGTGGCGCCGAGCTCTTCGCCTGGCTGGAGCAGGGCGCGCACTTCTACGTCTGCGGCGACGCCAAGCGCATGGCCAAGGATGTCGAGCGGGCGATGGTCGACGTCGTCGCCGAACACGGCAAGCGCTCGGCCGACGAGGCTGTCGCCTACGTCGCTGCGCTGAAGAAGGCCGGGCGCTATCAGGCGGATGTGTACTGAGGCCGCAAGGTCGAATGCGTCGATCGACCGCCTGCCTTGCGGCGAAAACGCTGGCCTTAGAGAGATTGACGATCGTGATTGCGTCTTCCCTCGCTGCTGCCGCAAGGATATACGAGTATTGCTTGACGCCGTGCGATCGCGACGTCCGGCGTGCTCGGGAGTCGGGGCAATGATCCAGTCGAAGCGCCTGTCCGCGAATGCGCGACTCCGCGAGGTCACGCCCGGCAAGCCGCTCGCCCGCGGCGCGACAGGCGAGCCTGTGGCGATCCTGCAGGACCTGTTCAGCGATCTCGGCTATACCTTCAAGATCTCCTTCTCCAAAGGAAGCTGGGACGGGATCTTCGGCGCCGAGACGGAAGGGGTCGTTCGTCAGTTCCAGAAGTCCAAGGGGCTCGCCGCCGACGGGATGGTCGGACCGATGACGCTGGGGGCGCTCGATCTGCTGATCCTCGCCAACCCCTTTCTCGAATTGATCGATTTCGCGCGCTACAAGTCCTACCAGCTCGTCGATCGCATTTCGCCGGCCGAGCAACGCGGCAACGCCTACTGGTAGACGCCATGACCGACGTGACGGTTTCGCCGGGCTTCACGCTGACCGACGTCGGCTTCTCCTCCGTGTTCGACAACACCGCCGCATCGGCGCGGCTGGTCGACACCGACAATGCCGATCCGTTCAAATGGCGGCTGCTGGTCGGAAAGTTCGCGGCCTCCGCCGGCCAGCAGGCATTCAAGACCACCTGCACCTTCAAGCCCAAGGGCGCGCCAGCGGGCACGACCTACGGCATCAAGCAGATCGCCTATCACAAGTTCCTGTCGATCTACTATCGCGGCCTGGCCGAGGTCGACGACGAAAGCTCGCAGACGCTTGGCACCACCTCGGTCAACTTCACCTGGAATCTCGATTGCGCCGGTTCCGTCTCGGCCAGCGGCATGGCGATCCCGTCACTGCCGTTCTTCTCCGCCTTGCCCTCGGTGGTCGCCAACGGCGCGCCCGGCTCGCTGAGCGTGATCGATTCGCCTGGCGGCACGGCGCGGCTGGTGCGCGCCAATCTGCTGACGAGCAAGCGTAACTATCTGCGCAGCTACGGCAGCGCGACCGATTTCATCACCGCGCTCGTCGTCGTCCTTCCCAACAACACGCACATCCCCGTGCGAGCCATCTCGTGGAAATTCAGCTCGGAATCGACCATCGACTGGCAGGACAAGAAGCCAACGCTGAGGACAGTAGGGATATGTGCGCCCGACAGGGAGTTCGATCCCGCCGAGCTCGCCGACTTCCGGCTCGCTATGTTCAAGAACAATGCGATGAGGATCCAGGACACGATCCTGTTCAAGGTCAATCAAGGGCTGACGACGGCCGAGATGGGGGACGCCGGCGCGCCCGTGACCACGAACTGGCCGCGGGACGAGCGCGAATTCGACGGCGGCACCTACAAGATCGTCCATTCGAGGAAGCTGTTGCTCTGAAGCCTGCGGTCGGCACCGGCAGAGGTGCGAAGCCGTCTTCGGGAACCTCCGGCGGTCGCCGCGCTTTCATCTCCGCTAATCGCGGAGGCATGATATGGTCGTTTCGGGATCGGGAGTGGACGACAGAGCGCGGCTTAGGCGCACGAAGCCCGAGGATCTGACCATCACGCGCCGCAGGGCCGGCAAGGGCTTCTCCTATCGCGACGCCGAGGGCCGGCCGGTCACCGACGAGGCGACGCTCGCCCGCATCCGCTCGCTCGCCATTCCGCCGGCCTATGCGCAGGTCCGCATCGCCGCCGATCCGCGAGCCCATCTCCAGGCGGTCGGCCATGACGAGGCCGGCCGCGTCCAGCATCGCTATCACCCCGACTGGGACAAGGTCCGCGAGCGCCGCAAGCTCGCGCGCCTGGGGCGGCTGGTCGAGGCGCTACCCAAGCTGCGCGTCGCCATCGTCCGCGACCTCAAAGAGCGCACCCTGTCGCGCGAGAAGGCGCTGGCCTGCGCGGCCGCGATCATCGATCGCTGCCATATCCGAGTCGGCAACGAAGCCTACGCCAAGGCCAATGGCAGTTACGGCGCCTCGACGCTGCTGAAGCGTCACGTCTCGGTGACGGGCCGCCGCATCACCCTGTCTTTCCGCGGCAAGAGCGGCAAGGACATCGCCTGCGCCTGCGAGGATGCCACGCTCGCCCGCGCCATCGACCGGCTGAAGACGCTGCCCGGACGCCGCCTGTTTCAGTATCGCCGCGAGGACGGCTCGGTCGGCACGCTCCGTGCCTCCGACATCAACGCTTATGTCAAGCGCGTCACCGGCCTGCCGATCTCCAGCAAGGATTTGCGCATGCTCGCCGCCAATGCGGCTGCGGCCGAACTGCTGCTGGCGGGCGAGACCGTCGCCTCCGAGACCGGCCGGAAGCGCCAGCTCGCCGACATCATGCGCGCGATCTCGGAGCGACTGGTCAACACGCCGGCCGTCGTGCGCAAGAGCTATGTCCACGCGATCGTGGTCTCGTCCTACGCCACCGGCAAGCTCAAGCGCTGCTACGACAAGGCCCGTGCCAAGGCGGGCTGTTCGCGGATCGAGAGGGCGCTGGGCCTGCTAGCGGCCTAGCAGAAGACGTCGTGATGGCAGCTCCTGAGCCTGCCCTAACGGCTTGTTGCCGACGGCCCGCCGGCGCTCACTGGGCCTCGTTCTTCGGTCGCGCCAGGAAATCGAAATCGCAACCCTCGTCGGCTTGCAGCACGGTCTCCTGGAACAGCCGGGCATACCCCCGAGACGGCATCGGCGCAGCCGCGGAGGAGGGCGCCGGGTGCGCCCGCCGCTGCGCGAACTCGGCCTCGTCGATCAGCAGGTCGATGCTGCGGCCGGCGAGATCGAGCCGGATCATGTCGCCGCTCCTGACCAGCGCCAGCGGCCCACCTACTGCCGATTCTGGTGTGATGTGCAGCACGATCGTGCCGAAGGCGGTGCCGCTCATGCGGGCGTCCGAAATCCGCACCATGTCCTTGACGCCCTGGCGACCGAGCTTCTTCGGGATCGGCAGATAGCCGGCCTCGGGCATGCCGGGCGCGCCTTTGGGGCCGGTGTTGCGCAGCACCAGCACGTCGTCGGCGGTGACGTCGAGATCTGGATCGTCGATGCGGGCCGCCATGTCGGTCACCGAATCGAACACCACCGCCCGGCCGGTGTGCTGGAGCAGCCGGGCGGACGCCGCCGCCTGCTTGATGATGGCGCCGCCCGGAGCGAGGTTGCCGTAGAGCACCGCCATCGAGCCTTCGGCCTTGATCGGATTCGTCCGGGGCCGGATCACGTCCGGCCCCGGCACCTCCTCGGCGGCGGCGACGACGTCGCGCAGTGTCCCGCCCGCGACCGTGCCGACATCGAGATCGATCAGTTCGCCGAGCTGCGCGAGGAGCTTGGGCACGCCGCCGGCATGATGGAAATGCTCCATGTAGTGCGCGCCGGACGGCTTCAGATCGACCAGGACCGGTACGCTCCGGCCGATCACGTCGAGCATGTCGAGGTCGTAGCGGTGCGGCGTCCGGTTGGCGATCGCCGTCAGGTGGATGATGCCGTTGGTCGACCCGCCGATCGCCTGCATCACCACGGTCGCGTTGCGGAAGGCGCGCGGCGTCAAGAGCTCGCTCGGGCGCGGCCCGCCGGCCACCGCCATGCGCGCCGCCGCCGCCCCGCTCGCCTCGGCCAGTCGGATGCGCTCGGCATGCGGTGCTGGAATCGTCGCGCTCATCGGCAGCGACAGGCCAAGCGTCTCGGTGATGCAGGCCATGGTGCTCGCCGTGCCCATCACCATGCAGGTGCCGACCGAAGGCGCGAGCCGGCTGTTGACCGTCTCGATCTCGGCCGCGTCGATCTCGCCGGCGCGGTGCGCGCTCCAGAGCCTGCGGCAGTCGGTGCAGGCGCCGAGCACCTCGCCCTTGTGATGGCCGACGACCATCGGTCCAACCGGTACGACCACGGTCGGCAGGTCGACGCTGGCCGCTGCCATGATCTGGGCCGGCAGAGTCTTGTCGCAGCCGCCGATCACCACGACGGCGTCCATCGGCTGGGCCCTGATCATCTCCTCGGTGTCCATCGCCATCAGGTTGCGCAGGAACATCGAGGTCGGATGGGCGAAGCTCTCATGGATCGAGATGGTCGGGAACACCATCGGCATCGCGCCCGACAGCATCACCCCGCGCTTCGCCGCCTCGATCAGCGCCGGCGCGTTGCCATGGCAGGGGTTATAGTCGCTGTAGGTGTTGGTGATGCCGACGATCGGCCGTTCGAGCGCATCGTCGGAATAGCCCATGGCCTTGATGAAGGCCTTGCGCAGGAACAGCGCGAAGCCTTCGTCGCCATAGCTCGTCAACCCCTTGCGCAGGCCCTTGGCCATCATCGATCTCCCTCCGGCAGAAGCCCGCCGATCGTTGCCGTACCATTCGCACGCATCATTTTATTGTCAATAATGATTGGGAAAGAGAGGAGTTCGAGGCGGCAGAACGAGGCCAACTCGAATCATTATTGACAATCAGGCAAGTCAGCGTAGCGTGCCGTCAAAATAACAGAGATCGCCGGGGAGGAACCATCATGAGAGTTCGCGACATCGGTCTGGCCATGCTCACGGCCGCCTGCCTCTGGGGCGCGGGGTCCGCGTCCGCTCAGGAGAAGCAGATCACGATGTGGAGCAACTGGCCGGACGAACCGGCCAAGAAGGACTGGGTCGCGGCGCGGGTGAAGGAGTTCGAGGCCGCCAACAAGCAATGCTCGGTGAAGCTCTCGTTCATCCCCAAGGCGGACATCTACACCCAGGCGAAATCGGCCGTGCGCACGGGCCAGGCGCCCGACATCTTCTACATGGAGCCCGACCAGCCGGAATTTCTCGCCGGCGGCTTCCTCGAGCCGCTCGACGACCATGTCGACATGAAGAACCTGGAGGACTGGGCCAAGCCGTCCTGGACCTCGAAGGGCAAGATTTACGGCGTGCCGGTCGAGGCCTATACGCTGGAGCTCTATTACAACAAGGACTTGGTCAGGAAGGTCGGCGTCGAGGTGCCGGCCTCGTTCCAACTGACTCAGGGCCAGTTCCTCGACCTGGTGAAGAAGGGCGCGGCGGCCGGGATCACACCGGTCTCGCAAGGCGTCGGCGACCGACCTTTCCCGGGCGGCCAGCTCCTCTTCGAGTCGCTGCTGCGCAAGCTCGGCAAGGACGACTACGGCAGACTCTTGAATGGCGAGCTGTCCTTCAAGGATCCGCGCGTCGTCGAGACGATGACCTGGCTCAAGGAGTTGGTCGATGCCGGCGCCTATCCGAAGAGCTTCGCCACGCTCAAGCTCGGCGAGTCGCATTTCTATTTCTACAACACGCCGGGTTCGCTGACCTTCCCCGATCCGAGTTGGTTCACCGGGCGCGCCTTCGCCGAGCCCGAGAAGGGCGGCATGCCGGCGAATTTCCCCCTCGGCATCATGAAGTTCCCGGCGATGGACAAAGGCGCTTGCCCGGAGTGCAAGACACTGGCGATCGGCGGCAGCTTCGTGATGTTCTCCAAGAGCAAGAACAAGGACTGCGCCGGCGCGCTGCTGAAATCGATGGCGACGCCGCAGAACGGCACGAAATGGATCGGCGAGGTCGCGCTCCAGAGCGGGCTCAAATCCGAGCAGGACAAGATCGTCAGCCCGCGCAAGGATTACTTCGCCGAGCTCAACGCCCGTAACAAGGGCGCCGACTACTTCCTCGGCACGCCTTTGCTCTACTACCGCGCCAAATGCGCCGACACCTATGTCCAGGTCATGAACAACGCCTTCCCGGCCGGGCTTCTCGGCGTGCAGGAGGCGGCCGAGAAGATGGATGCCGCCTGCCTGAAGAAGTGAGGCCGGCGTGGCGGCGACGATGGCCTTGTCCACCAAGCTCGGCGAGCGCGAGGAGGCAGGCGCCTCCCGCTCGCTCGCCGACCCGCGCCGCGCCAGCCGGCTCGTGCTCGCGGTCTTTCTCGGTCCGGCGCTGATCGTTTATGTCGGCCTGACCGCCTATCCGGCCTTCCGCACGATCTTCGACTCGTTCTTTACCATCGAGGGTGTCGAGGCGACCTTCGTCGGCCTGGCGAACTACAAGGAGTTGGCGAAGGACGAGACCTTCTGGATCGCGGTGCGCAACACGCTGATCTGGTCCTTCGTCGCGCCGTTCCTCGATGTCGCGACCGGGCTCCTGCTGGCGCTGGCGCTCTATGCCGGCGTACCCTTCGCCCGCGTCCTGCGCGTCGCCTGGTTTACGCCGGTGCTGCTCTCCTACGTCGTGGTCGCGATCCTCTGGATGTGGATCTTCAACTATGACTGGGGCGTGCTCAACGTGATGCTGCGCGCCGTCGGGCTGGAAAGCCTGGCCTCCTCCTGGCTCGGCAATCCCAATCTCGCGCTCGCCTCGCTCATCGTCACACATGCCTGGAAATGGGCCGGGTTCAACATGGTGGTGTGCCTGGCAGCGATCCATTCGCTGCCGCGCGAGGTGCTGGAGGCGTCCGAACTCGACAATTGCGGCTGGGGCGAGAAGCTGCGCTACATCATCGTGCCGATGCTGCGACCGACGCTGTTGTCGCTCTACATCCTCGCCTTCATCGGCAAGATGAAGATCTTCGACCTGGTCTGGATCATGACCCAAGGGGGGCCGCTCTGGGCGACCGAGACGGTCTCGACCTATGTCTACAAGCGCGCCTTCAACTGGAACACCTTCGATCTCGGCTATCCCTCGGCGATCGCCACCGTCTGGTTCCTCGTGGTTTGCGCCTCGGTCGTGATTTTGAACCGGCTGTTGGGCACCAAAGAGCGGCTGGAGTATTGACGATGGCCGCGATCCCGCTTGATCGGGGCCGGCCGGCCCCGCTGCCGCGCCTGTTCAGCCGCGGCGCGCTCGCCTTGGTCCTCGGTCTCTACACCATCTACACGCTCGGCCCCTTCCTGTGGCTCGCCACCATGTCGGTGCGCTCCACGGCCGAGATCAGCGCCGATCACTATGCCTGGCCGAAGCCGTTCCGCTGGGGCCAGTTCCGCAGCGCCTGGGTCGATTCGGACTTCGCCACTTATTTCTGGAATTCGGCGCTGGTCGTGGTCGGCGCGGTCGCGGTCGTCACGCTGATCGGCGCGGCGGCGGCGCATGCGCTGGCGCGCTACCGCTTCCGCGGCAACCGCCTGATCTACGGCGTTCTGTTCTCGTCGATCATCTTCCCGCCGCAGATCACGTTGATCTCGCTCTACCAGATCCTGGTCGACTACAACCTCTACAACAGCCTCCTTGGCCTCTCCCTCGTCTACGTCTCGTTGCAGTTGCCGCTGACGGTCTATCTGCTCGAAGGCTTCTTCGCCCGCATCCCGCAGGACCTGTTCGATGCCGCCAAGATGGACGGCTATGGCGACCTCGAGATCTTCTGGCGCATCGTGCTGCCCGTCGGCATGCCGGCGATCGCGACGACGCTGATCCTGAACTTCATCCAGCTCTGGAACGAGTTCCTGTTCGCTGTCGTGCTGATCACCGATCCCGACAAACGCACCCTGCCGATCGGCATCCGCGCCTTCATGGGCGACCATTTCCAGGACATCGGCATGATCGCGACCGGGGTGATGATCTCGGTCATCCCGGTCATTGTGGCTTATGTCTTCTTCTCGGAAAAGCTGATCCGCGGCATGACCGCCGGCGCAATCAAGTAAGGGGCCGGCATGGCGATCGTCTCCCTCGACGGGATCAGCAAGCGTTACGGCAGTTTCGGCCCCGTCGTGGTCGACGATGTCGACCTGACCATCGCCGATGGCGAGTTCATGGTGCTGCTCGGTCCCTCCGGCTGCGGCAAATCGACGACCCTTCGCATGATCGCCGGGCTGGAGACGATCAGCGGCGGCACGCTCTCGATCGACGGCCGCATCGTCAACGACGTGCCGGCCAAGGACCGCGACATCGCCATGGTGTTCCAATCCTACGCGCTCTATCCGCATATGAGCGTCAAGGAGAACCTCGCCTTCGGGCTGCGCCGCCGTAGCGTCGAAGCGACGGAAATCGAGCGACGCGTGCAGGAGGCCGCCGGTCTGCTCGGCCTGACGCCGCTGCTGGAGCGCCGCCCGAGCGCCTTGTCGGGCGGCCAGCGCCAGCGTGTCGCGCTCGGCCGCGCGATGGTGCGCGAGCCGCAGGTCTTCCTGTTCGACGAGCCGCTTTCCAATCTCGACGCGGCGCTCAGGGTCAACACCCGCAGCGAGATCATCAAGCAGCATCACCGGCTCGGCTCGACGATGATCTACGTCACCCACGACCAGGTCGAGGCGATGACCATGGGCACGCGCATCTGCGTGATGAACGGCGGCAAGGTCGCTCAGATCGGCGCGCCGCTCGACGTCTACTGGCAGCCGGCCGACACCTTCGTCGCTCGCTTCCTCGGGTCGCCGCCGATGAACCTGCTACGGGCGACGGTCGCCGACGGCCAGGCGCGCAGCGCTGCCCTGTCGACGCCGCTGACGCGTTGGAGCGAGGCGACCCTGGCCGGCCTCGCCGGGAGCGAGACGACGTTCGGCGTGCGCGCCGAGGATTTGTCGCTGGATCGGGCGGGGCTGGCTGGCCGGCCGCATGGTACGATCGCGGGGCTGGCTGGCCGGCCGCATGGTACGATCGCGGGGCGCATCGTCGCGGTCGAGCCGCTCGGAGCCGAGACGCTGCTGCTCGTCGAAACAGGCGACGGCGAGGAACTCACGGCGCGCCTGCCGCGCCATGTCCCGGCCACGCCGGGTGCGGCCGTCGAACTGGTCTTCGCGGCGGAGGCGGCCTATCTTTTCGACAGTCAGACCGGGCGCGCCATCGCGGCGACCGGGCAAGGGCTCGCCGCCGTCCGGCACCCTGGCCATTGATGGCGCGCCTGCAGCCTATCGCTGGGACCGAGATCGATCGGGGAATATTCTGTCGCCCGTCGGGCCGGGAGGTGGCCGGCGGGCGTAGGGCGGGAGGGCGGGAAGCATGAGCGAGCCGATGCCGACGTCGCGCGAGGCCGAGCAGGCCGAGACCCTGCGCCGGCTCGAGGAGGACATCATCTTCGGGCGCCTCGCGCCCGGCTCGCGGCTGGTCGAGGACAACCTGATGGCGCGTTACGGCGCGACCCGGCACTATGTCCGGCAGGCGCTGGTCTTGCTCGAACGGACCGGCGTCGTCAGGCGCGAGAAGAACATCGGCGCGACGGTCTGCTCCTACTCCGCCGAGGAGGTCCGCCAGATCTACGAGGTTCGCGAGATGCTGACGCGGCAGGCGGTGCTGATGATCCCGCTGCCGGCTCCTGCGGCGCTGGTGACGAGACTGAAGGCGATCCAGGCCGATTATGCCGGTCATGCAGGGGCAGGCGATCTGCGTGGCATCCACGAGACCAACGACGCCTTCCACATCACCCTGTTCGGCGCTTGCGGTAATCCCCATCTCGTCCGCACCATCCAGGACTATATGGGCCTGACGCTGCCGATGCGGGCCAAGAACTTGGCCGATCGCAGCGGCTTGGAACTCTCCCTGCGCCAGCACGACATCATGATCGATCTGCTGCAGGCGACCGATTCCTGGGCGCTCGCCCAGATCAACATCGACCACATGCAGGCCAGCAAGGCGGACTACCTAGCTCGCATCGCGACCGGTGACCGGAGCCTGTCCCTGGCCTCCTGACGTCTCAGCGGTCGCTTCGGACGTCAGGCGAGGAAATCCGCGAAGATCCGGGCGGTTTCTTCGGCGGCCGCCGCGCTGGCGACGCCGGCCGTCCGCGCGACGATGGCGGTCGGCACCAGCTTCGCGACGCCGTCCAGATAGGGCAAAAGCATGTCGTTGCGGGCGCAGGCGAGCAGCGTCGGCGTCCGCAGCAGCGGCAGGCGCTCGTCCTTACGGTAGGCGATCGCGGCGCGGTAAGAGAGGTGGTATGTGCCGGCCGCCTTCAGCACCTCGACCAGCTTGTCGTGCAGCACCGCTGGCGAAGGCAGCCCGACCGAGCGGACATGGGCAGCGTCGCGCTTGTACCAGGGCCAGAACAGGTAGTTGTCGCGCACGAAATGCCAGGCGAAGGCGAGATGGCCGCCGCCGAGATCGGGCCTGATCTCCAGCGCGTAGTGTTCCAGCATGTCGGCCCGCTCCTCCTCGGAATAGAGCGACATGCCGTCGAGGATCAGCCGCCGCACGCGGTCGGGATGGTGGATCGCGATCTCGCTGGCGATGCAGCCGCCGGTATGGGTGCCGTAGAGATCGAACTGCTCGATGCCGAGCGCGTCCAGCGCCCGCAGATGCGCATCGGCAAAATCGGCGATCGCCGGCGCGGGCAGGCGGTGCGGCACGGAATCGCCGTTGCCGAGCGTGTCGGTCGCGACGACACGGCGGCCGCGACCCATCAGGGCGATCATGCCGGCGAGCATCTTCGAGGAGCCCGGCGAGGCGTGCAGCATCACCAGCGGCGTCACGCCGGACGCCGTCTCGCGGCTGTAGCGGTAATGCACTTGGCCTTCGTCGATCTCGACGAACCCGCGCAGAACGTCCCCGGCCATCGCAATCTCCCTCGCTTTGCGAGAGCAAAGGCAATGCAATCTAATAAGTCAACTGTTGACAGTTTTGGAGGCGCGTCCTAGCCTCCCGATCAATAACAGAAGGGGCGGCCAGGGAGTGTGTCGGCCATCGCGATCGCGGTGGACGAACCTGCTCGCCGTCAAAGGTTCGGATCGGAATGCTGCCGTTCGTTCTCAAACGCCTAGCCCAGTCGGCGCTGACGATTCTCGGCGTGCTGACGGCTGCCTTTTTCCTGGTCCGGCTCAGTGGCGACCCCACCTCGCTGCTATTGCCGACCGAGGCGAGCGAGGCCGACATCGCCAATCTGCGCACGGCGCTCGGCCTCGACCAGCCGCTCTGGGTCCAATTCGGAAAATTCCTGGGCGATGCCGCGCAGGGCGATTTCGGCCAGTCGCTGCGCCAGCGTACCTCGGCGCTCGCGCTCGTGCTGGAGCGGCTGCCGGCGACGCTGGAACTGGCGCTCACCGCCTTCGTACTCGGGATCGGGCTCGCCTTTGCCGCCGGCCTCGCGATCCGGCTCTCGGGCTCGCCGAAACTGCGGGCGACGCTGATGTGGCTCGCCTTCGTGCGTCAGGCGATCCCGACGTTCTGGTTCGGTCTGCTGATGATCCTGTTGTTCTCGGTCAGCCTGCGCTGGCTGCCCTCGCTCGGGCGCGGCGGTCCCCAGCACCTGATTCTGCCGGCATTGACGCTCGCGACCTATGAACTCGCCTTGTATCTGCGCTTGTTCAACGCCGCCTTCGGCGAGCAGCAGAGCCAGGACTATGTCCGCACCGCCTATGCCAAGGGCCAGAGGCGCGGCAAGATCATCGTCAGGCACATGCTGCCCAATGCATTGCTGCCGCTCGTCACCATCGCCGGCATCAATCTCGGCGTGCTGCTCGGCGGTACGGTCGTCACCGAGACGGTGTTCAGCTGGCCGGGCGTCGGGCGCCTGATCGTCCAGTCGGTCGCCCAGCGCGACTATCCCGTCATCATCGCCGGCGTGCTCGTCGTCTCGCTCGTCTTCGTCGTGGTGAACTTCGTCGTCGACCTGCTCTATGCGGTGCTCGATCCGCGCGTGAGGCTGGCATGAGCGCGCTGGCGCAAAGCGGCGCGGCGCCGCCAGGCTTCTGGCGGACGCTCAGTCGCGTCGGGCCTTCCAGCCTGTTCGCGACCGGCCTGCTGTTGGCGATCCTGCTGTTCGTGATCCTCGTGCCGCTGCTGCCGGGCTACGATCCCTATGGCCAGAACCTGTCGGCCAGCCTGGCCGAGGTCGGCGACACGGTCGATGGCCGCCTCTATCTGTTCGGGGCCGATCCGCTCGGCCGAGATATGGTCAGCCGGCTGGCGCTGGCGGGACGGGTGTCGATCTTCATCGCGGTCTCGGCCGTGGCGATCAGCCTGGTCGTCGGCGTCGCGCTAGGGCTCGTCGCCGGCTTCTTCCGCGGCCCGGTCGAGAGCCTGATCATGGGGCTCGCCGATCTCCAGCTCTCGATCCCGCGCGTGCTGCTGCTGATCGCGGTCACCTCGGTGATCGGACCGAGCGTGCCAAACCTCACCATCCTGCTCGGGCTGACGAGCTGGGTCGGCTACGGACGCGTCGCGCGCGCCATGGCGCTGTCGCTTCGCGAGCGGGAGTTCGTGCTCTCGGCGGTGACGCAAGGGGCGTCGCCGTTCTGGAACATCCGCAAGCACCTCCTGCCCAACGTGCTGCCGCAGATGCTGATCGTCGGCTCCTTCGAGCTCGGCCAGATCATCGTGCTGGAGGCCTCGCTGAGCTATCTCGGCATCGGCGTGCAGCCGCCCTTGCCGAGCTGGGGCCTGATGATCAGCGAGGGCCAGAACTACCTCGAGATCGACCCCTGGCTCTCGGTGCTGCCGGGCATCGCGATCTTCATGCTGGTCACCGGCGTGCAGTTCATCAGCCAGCGCTTCACGGCCGAGGGCGAGGATACGCTCGAGATCACCCGGAAGCTCGGGGCATGAGCGCGTCCACCGAAATCGCGCGCGGCGACGACCTGGTCCTTGCCGTGCGCGACCTCTGCGTCGACGTGCTGCGCGCGAACGGCGGCGTGCGCGTCGTCGACGGCGTCTCCTTCGAGGTCGGTCGCAACGAGGTCTTCGGCGTCGTCGGCGAATCCGGCTCCGGCAAGAGCATCACCATGCTGGCGGTGATGGGCCTCTTGATGTCCGGCCGTGTCCGGATCGCCCGCGGCGAGATCGTCCTGAACGGGCGAGACCTCGTGTCGCTCTCTGACGAGGAGCTGCGCCGCGAGCGTGGCCGGACCATCGCGATGATCTTCCAGGATCCGATGACCTCGCTCAACCCGGTGCTGACGATCGGCGCGCAGATCGGCGAAATCCTCGAAATCCATCGGCCGGAGATGTCGGCCGCCGCGATCAGGGCGCGCGTCGTCGAGCTGCTGGCGCAGGTCGGCGTGCCCGATCCGCAGCGACGGATGCGGCAATATCCGCATGAGTTCTCTGGCGGCATGCGCCAGCGCGCCATGATCGCGATGGCGATCGCCAATGAGCCGGCGCTGCTGATCGCTGACGAGCCGACGACGGCGCTCGACGTCACCATCCAGGCACAGGTGATGGACGTGCTCGCCGATGTCCGCGCCCGCACCGGCGCCTCGATGATCCTGATCACGCATGACCTCGGCCTCGTCGCCGAAACCGCCGACCGGGTCGCTGTGATGTATGGCGGGCGGCTCGTCGAGGTTGCCGGCGTCGAGGATGTGTTCGCGCGCCATCGCCATCCCTATACGGTCGGGCTGCTCGCCTCGCTGCCGCGCCTCGAAGGCGCGACCGAGGAGCTGTATTCGATCCCCGGTCAGCCGCCGGGACTGAACGACAGGCCGACCGGCTGCGTCTTCAATGCACGCTGTGGGTTGAAACAGGGCCGGGCGATCTGCGAGCGCGAGATGCCGGCGCTGGAGCCTGTGGGAGACGGCCATGCCGTCGCCTGCCATTTCGCCGGCGAGACGCGGGCCTGGGCCGCGGCGCTGGCGGGCGCCAGATCGGCCGTTGTCGAACAGGTGGCGCCATGAACGCCATGAGCGTCATCGCCGCGCCGCAGCCGGGCACCGAGGACATCCTGTCGGTCTCCGACCTGCGGACGGAATTCCGGATCGGCCGCAAGTTCGGCTTCGGCTCGGACACGCTGCATGCGGTCAACGGTGTCAGCTTCTCGATCGCGCGGGGCGAGACGCTCGGCCTCGTCGGGGAATCCGGTTGCGGCAAGTCGAGCCTCGGGCGCACGATCCTCGGCCTGCACGAGCCGGCGGCCGGCTCGGTCCGCCTCGACGGGCAGGAGCTCGTCGGGCTCTCGCGTCGGCAGCGCCGCGCCTCGTGCAGGCGCATGCAGGTCGTCTTCCAGGACCCCTTCGCCTCGCTCGATCCGCGCATGACGATCCACGACATCGTCGCCGAGCCGCTGCAGATCAACGGCGTCTATTCGGCCACCCGCGTCGCGGAGATGATCACCTGCGTCGGGCTCGCGCCCGACGCCGCCACCCGCAAGCCGGCGGAGTTCTCGGGCGGGCAGCGCCAGCGCATCGCGATCGCTCGCGCGCTCGCGCTCGGCCCGGAGGTGATGATCCTCGACGAGGCGGTCTCGGCGCTCGACGTCTCGATCCAGGCCCAGATCGTCAACCTACTGATGCGGCTGCAGCGCGAATTCGGGCTGGCCTACCTGTTCATCTCGCACGACCTTTCGGTCGTCAGGCACATCTCGCATCAGGTCGCGGTGATGTATCTCGGCCGCATCGTCGAGATCGGCAGCCGCGACCAGGTCTTCGGCTCCCCGCAGCATCCCTATACGCAGTCGCTGATGTCGGCGAAGGCCGATCCCGACCCGACGCGGCGGCGCGAGCGACGCCGCATCGTGCTCAAGGGCGACCTGCCCAACCCGCTCTCGCCGCCGAGCGGCTGCGCTTTCCGCACCCGCTGCTTCAAGGCGCAGGACGCCTGCGCGAAGAGCCGGCCGGAGCTGATCGAGCAGGGCGGGCGCCGCCATCTCGCCGCCTGCCATTTCGCCGGTCCGCTTGAGGCAGGTCTTCCGCCCGGCGCGGCGACCTGACGGACCGGACCATGCCGACCAATCAAAAAAGGGGATCATCCATGTTCGACAAACGCTCCATCCTCGGGCTCGGCTTCGCCGTCTTGATCGCGCCGGCGCTCGCCCTTCCGGCCGCGGCGCAAACGCCCGCCAGCCGCATCGTCGTCGCGCAGACCTCCGACGTGCTGACGCTCGATCCGCGGCTCGACACCTCGCCGATCGGGCTCAACGTCTTCCAGAACGTCTTCGACCAGCTCACCAAGATCGAGGCCGACGGCTCGGTCGCGCCGCTGATGGCCTCGAAATGGGAGTCGTCGGCCGACCTCAAGATCTGGACCTTCACGCTGCGCCCGGGCCAGAGCTTCCATGACGGCAGCCCGGTCACGATCGACGACGTGATCTTCACCTACAAGTCGATCATGGCCGACGCGAAGTCGCCGGTCCGAGCATATCTGACCAAGATCACGGCGATGGACAAGATCGGGGCCGACCAGCTCCGCTTCACGCTGGACGCGCCCTGGGCGCCGTTCCCGCGCCAGGTCTCGCTGGTCTCGATCGTGCCGCAGGCGGCGGTCGAGAAGCTCGGGGCGGAGGCCTTCGCCAAGGCGCCGGTCGGCTCCGGCCCGTTCAAGGTGGTGCGCTGGACCAAGGACGACGCTGTCGAGCTCGCCGCTTTCGACAAGTACTGGGATGGCGCGCCCAAGGTGAAGACGGTGATCTTCAAGCCGGTGCCGTCGGAAGCGACCCGTTCGGCCGCGCTGATCTCGGGCGAACTCGACATCGTCCCCGGCCTGCCGCCGACGATGGTCGACCGGTTGTCCTCGGCCAAGGGCGTTACGATCGAGAAGGTCGCGGCCAACCGCATGCCCTATATCGGCATCAACATCGACAACCCGGTGCTGGCCGACGCCCGCATCCGCCGCGCCATGGACATGGCGATCGACCGCAACGCGATCACGGCAAAGCTGCTGCGCGGGCTGGGCGTCGCCTCGGGCCAGATGCCGGCGCCCGTCACCTTCGGCTATGACGCCGCGATCAAGCCCGTCGCCTTCGACCCCGAGAAGGCCAAGGCCTTGGTCAAGGAGGCCGGCTACAAGGGCGAGAAGATCGTCTTCCAGTATCCCAACAACCGCGTCGCCTTCGGCGAGCAGGTGGCGCAGACGGTCGCCGGATACTGGAATGCGGTCGGCCTGAACGTCGAGCTGCAGGGCATGGAATACGCCGCGTTCTTCCCGCTCTGGACGCAGCGTAAGATGACCGCGCTCTATATGAGTTCGTTCGGGCCCTCGATCATGGATTCCGACCTGATCGCGCAGTTCTTCTACGAGACCGGGCCGTCGCGCGGCTATTTCGACGACAAGGAAGCGAATGCGCTCTCGCTGGCGCAGCGTGCCGAGCCCGACCAGGAAAAGCGCAAGGCGATCTTCTCCAAGCTCTGGACGCTCAGTCTCGACAAGGCGCCCTACCTGCCGCTCTACAACGAGGTCCAGGCCTATGGCGTGCGCAGCACGGTGAAATGGAAGCCGCGTGCCGACGAGCGCATCCCGCTCAAGGATGCCGAGATCGTCGCGGCGAAATAATCCCTCATTGCAAGTAATACCTCATTGATTGCGGCGGCCTCGGGCCGCCGCTCCGGAGACGATGATGAACGCGATGGATCAGGCGTCCGACGACGCGATGATGCTGGCAACGGTCGACGAGTTCTGCCGGCGGCACCTGCCGCCCGACGAGATCAGGCGGCGCGACGAGGTGCATCTGGCACCCTACGACCTCGTGCCGCATCTGGCCGAGATGGGCCTGATCCGGGCGGGCTTCCCCGAGGAGATCGGCGGGCTCGGACTGCCTTGGGCCAGCATGTGCCGCATCCAGGAGCGGCTGGCCTACCACACCCATTCGATCTCCTCGCTGCTGAACCGCTACATCAGCTTCGGAGCGATGCCGATCCGCTTCTTCGGCAATGACGAGCAGAAGGCGCGGCTGCTACCGGAGATCTTCGAGGGGCGGGTGCTGGTCGCGCTCGCCTTGAGCGAGCCGGGCGCGGGCTCGGATGCGCGCGCCGTGACGACGCGGGCGGTGCGCGACGGCGACGGCTGGCGCATCAGTGGTCGAAAGACTTGGATCAGCGATGCCGACCAGGCCGACTACCTGCTGACGCTGTGCCGGACGCCCGGCGAAGCGGGCGGCCCCAAGAGCCTGACCAGCTTCCTGATCCCGCGCCATGCGGCCGGCATCGCGATGACGCCGATTCCGAAGATCGGCAACAACTGCATGCCGAGCTGGGACATCGGCTTCGACAACGTCCATGTCGCCGACAGCGACAGGCTCGGGCCGGTCGGCGAGGGGTTCGCGACGATCACGGGCTCGCTGCGCTATTCGCGCGCCAGCGTCGCCGCCGCGACGATCGGCACGGCGCAGGCGGCAGTCGACCTCGCGTCGGCTCACGCGCTCGAACGCCAGCAGTTCGGCCGGCCGCTGGTCGAGTTCCAGGTGCTGAAGCATCGGCTGGTCGACATGCATATAGAGGTCCGCAAGGCCCGGCTCGTGACCTATGAGCTCGCCCGCGTGATCGATGCCGGCGAGCCGGCGGAGGAGATCGGCGCGGTGGCCAAGATCGTCGCGACCGAGGCGCTGCAATACGTCACCAATCACGGCATGCAGATCCTCGCCAGCGCCGGCTATGCCACCGAGAGCCCGATGCAGCGCTACTGGCGCGATGCGCGGCTCTATTCGTTCGGCGAGGGCACCAACGAGATCCAGCGCGAGATCATCGCAAGGCAGCTCGGGCTGTTCGTGCCGCGCGAGAAGGGGCTGGCGAAGACGGGGTGAGCCGCTGTCATTCCGGGGCAGGCCGCAGGCCTGAACCCGGAACCCACGACCGGGTGAGCGGTGAAAACCGGTTGTTTACGCCCGGTCGTGGGTTCCGGGTTCTCGCTTCGCGAGCCCCGGAACGACAGGTCAAAGCTCGAACGGCACGCCTGCCGCCGCGCCGGCCTTGGTCAGCGCCGCGACCACCTCGTCGGTCAGCGGGATGCCCTTGGCCAGCCGTTCCTCGCGGATCGCGGCGGTGCGCTCGCCGGGATAGCGCACCTCGCCCGAGGCCTTCCAGGTCGCGAGCCAGTCGGCGAGATGGGCGTCGAAAGCCGCCCGGCCGATGACGATGTCGGGGTTCACTACGATCAGGAAAGCGCCGAAGCCGTAGGAAAGCTGGCTCCCGCGCTTGGCCTTGGCAGGATTGGTGCCGCTGAAGCTGCCGGCGAAGGCCTCGACCAGCATAGCGAGCCCGATGCCCTTGATGCCGCCCATCGGCAGCAGCATGCCGGCCAGCGCCGCGCGCGACTCCGTCGTCGGCTGGCCTTCCTTGTCGAGCGCCCAGCCGGCAGGGATCGCGCTTGCGGCGCGGGAGGCCTCGATGATCTTGCCGAAGGCCGCCTCGCTCGCGGCCATGTCGAACACGATCGGCGCCTTGCCGGCAACGGGGGCCGCGAAGGAGAGCGGGTTGTTGCCGATGCCGCGTGCCGTGCCGCCGGGCAGCGCCATCATCGGCGGGGCGTTCTGCATCAGCAGCGCGACCATGCCGGCTTCGGCCGCCATGCGGGTGAAATAGCCGAGCGCGCCGAGATGGCCGACATCGCGGATCACCGCGACGACGACGCCGCTGGTCGCGGCGCGGGCGATCGCCTCGCGCATCGCGATCGTGCCCGCGACCTGGCCCAACGCGAAATCGCAGTCGATGTCGAGGAAGCCCGGCTTCTCGGTGATGGTGAGGTTCGGCCTGGCCTTGGTGTCGCCTTGGCCGAGCAGTTCCAGATAGCTCGGCACGCGCGAGATGCCGTGCGTGTCGATGCCGGTCAGGCTGGTCTCGACCAGCATATGGGCGGCGATGCGGGCGTCGTCTCCGGACATGCCGGTGGTGGTGAAGATGCGGGCGGCCCAGTCTTCGAGCGGCTGGCTGGCGATAGTCGGCATCGGGCGATCTCCTCTGCCGCTCAACTAATAGCAAACTGTTGACAGTTTCAAGCGTGCATGCGAGCCAAGCGTCACGGAAGGCGCGGACGACACATGACAGTGCGAGCAGACATCGTCGTCGTCGGTGCCGGCATCGCCGGGGCGGCGGCGCTGATCGAGGCCGCGGCATTCGGCGCGAGCGTGCTGGGCCTCGATTCAGGTCCCGAATTCGGCGGCACGGCGCGGCGCGGGGGCGGCGGCATCTGCGTGCCGGGTTCGGCGATGCAGCGCGAGCAGGGCATCCTCGACGATCCCGAGCTGGCGTTTCGCGACCTCGCCGCCAATGGCAATGTCTTCGACGATGTCTGGGCGCGGCGCTATTTCGAGAATGCGGAGGCGGAGGTCTTCGACTGGCTGCGCGGACTGGGCGTCGCTTTCGCCGACATCCGGCACATCGAGGGCGACAGCGTGCCGCGCTGGCACGGTCCCGTCGGGCAGGGCGCGGGGGCGATGGCGATCCTGTGGGCCTGGATGGTTCGCAACGGTCTCGACCGGGCCTGGCGCTTTGGACGGCGCGTCGTCGCGATCGAGGAGGAGGGCGGCAGGCGGCTCGTCACGGCGCAGGACGGCGCGGGACGGTCGCTGCAGATCGAGGCGGGCGCGGTGGTGATGGCGACCGGCGGCTTCGCCGGCAATCTCGACATGGTGCGGGCCTCGGGTGCGCGGATGATGCGGGCCACGCGCGTGCTCGCCGCCGGCGGCCCCGCGGCGCAAGGCGAGGGACACCGCCTGCTGGCCTCGCTCGGCGCGCGTCTCGACCATCTTGAGAACGTCTACGCCTATGCCACTGGCACGCCGGACTATACCGATCCGACGGCTAAGCGCGGCGTCATCGTGCGCGGCGTCCGGGACTGGGTCTGGCTGAACCGGCAGGGCCTGCGCTTCCACGACGAGGGCCGCGCCACCAGCGGCAAGAGCGCGACGCCGGCCGTGCTGGCGCAGGAGGGTAGCACCTGCTGGGCCGTGTTCGATGCGGCGATGGCGGAGGATCTGTTGGTCGCCGACCATTATCGCGAGCCAGGCTCGGAGACGACGCGCGAGGCGGCCTTGCGGCTGCTCGCGCATTCGCCGCTGGCCTGGCGGGCGGACACCATCGGCGAACTGGCGGCCCGGATCGGCCTCGATCGGGCTGCGTCCTCGACCGTTTCCGACTGGAACGCGCTGCTGGCCTCGGGTGAGCAGCGGGACCCGCTGACCGGCCGTACGCTGGCCGGCTTGCGGCCGCTGGCGACGCCGCCCTTCACCGCCGTGCAGTTCTTCCCGTCGAGCCGCAAGACGCTGGGCGGCGTGCAGACCGATCTCGCCTGCCGCGTGCTCGATACGGGCGGCCAGCCGATGCCCGGCCTGTTTGCGGCCGGCGAACTCTGCGGCATGGCCGGTGGCCATATCGCCGGCTCGCTGCCGCTCGAAGGCATGATGGTCGGTGCCTCCTGCTTCAGCGGTCGTATCGCAGGGTGCGAGGCTGCAGCCTACGTCCAATCTGTTGACAGTCGACAATCGACGCGTTCTATTGCGTGACATGGCCGGCGCTGCGCTTGCAGTCTTATCCGGCCCAATCCGGGATACCAGACATGCCAGCCAAGATCGGCGCAATCGACATCGTCGCCAATATCTGGACGCCGGAAGCGCTCGCGCTCCGTCCGAAATGGGGTGACGCGTTCTTCGTGGGCAAGATGAAGGCGGACAATGCGTGGATGAGCGGGCTCTCGCTGCCCAAGATGATCGACATGCTCGACGAGGCCGGTATTCAGCGCGCCTTCCTGGTCGCGCCCAAGGCTGGCCGGCTTGGTCCGCCGTCGACCTATCATCTGCCCTATGAGCTGGTGGCGGATGCGGTGCAGGCCCATCCCGATCGCTTCAGCGCGCTCGCCGGCATCGACCCCTATGAGGGCATGCGTGGCGTCAAGGCCTTCGCGCATGCGGTGACGGAGTACGGCTTCCTCGGCGCGCATCTCTACCCGCACTGGTTCGAGCTCGCGCCCGATCACGCCAAATATTACCCGTTTTACGCCAAGTGCTGCGAGCTCGATGTTCCCATCCAGATGCAGGTCGGCCAGTCCATGGTCTATGCGGCGGATTATCCCTGCCGCAGCGTCGGCCAGCCGATCACGCTCGACGCCGTCGCCTGCGATTTTCCGGAGCTCAAGCTGATCGGCATCCATGTCGGCATCCCGTGGACCGACGAGATGATCGCCATGGCCTGGAAGCACAAGAACGTCTATATCGGCTCCGACGCGCACAGCCCGAAATACTGGCCGCCGTCCTTCGTGCACTACATCAAGAGCTACGGGCAGGACAAAGTCCTGTTCGGCACGGATTTCCCCGTGCTCGGCTTCAAGCGCACCATGGACGAGATCGATGCGCTCGGTTTTTCCGACGCGATCCGGGAGAAATTCCTGCGCGGCAACGCGATGCGCGTCTACGGGCTGAAGGACTGAGGCTGTCATGAGCCTGACCGAGACCCTGCGCTGGCATGCGCGCCACCGGCCCGCCAAAGCGGCGATCCGCGAGGCCGGCAAGACGATCGACTACGCCACGCTCGACCGGACGATCAACGGGCTCTGCCATGAGCTCGTCGGCCGCGGCATCGCGCGCGGGCAACTCGTCGGCGTCGGGCTCGACGACGATGCCGAGCACCTGATCACGATCCTGGCGCTGGCGCGGATCGGTGCCGTGCTGCTGCCGGTCGACCGGCGCTGGAACCAGGCGGAAAAGCGCTCGGTGATCGACCGCTTCAAGGCCGATCACGCGATCATGAGCCGGCATGAGGACGGCCATGCCGAAGGCTGGCTCGTGCCGCAGCCGGACTGGTTTTCCGGTAGCGACGAGCCTTACATCGACGAGCAGGTCACGGAAAAATCGCCGCTCTTGCTGTCGCTGTCCTCTGGCACGACCGGGCTGCCCAAGGGTCCGCGGCTGACGCATGAGCAGCTGATGAGCCGCTTCATGGTCTACTGGATCGACATGGGCATGAACTCGTCCGATCTCTTCGTCGTGGCGACGCCGCTCTATTTCGGCGGCGGGCGCGCCTTCGCCATCGGCATGCTCTGGGCCGGCGGCACGATCGACATGTTCCCGCCGCCCTACAAGCCGGAAGAACTCGTCGCCCATGTCGCGGAGGTCGGCGGCACGGCGATGTTCCTGGTGCCGACGCTGCTGCGCCGCCTGATGACGATCGAGCAGGACGGGCTGCTGTTCCCGAACCTGCGCGTCCTGATCTCCAGCGGCTCTGTGCTGTTCGGCCATGAGCAGGCGCAGGTCCGTGAGAAGCTGACGCCGAACCTGTTCCAGTACTACGCCTCGACCGAGGCCGGCGGCGTCTCGATCCTGACGCCCGGGAACTATGACGGCCATGAGGATTCGGTCGGGCGGCCCTGCTTCCGGGTCGAGGTCGAGGTCGTCGACGAAGAGGACAAGCCGGTGCCGCGCGGCACCGAAGGGCGGCTGCGCTACAAGAGCCCGGCCTCGCCCGACGGCTATTATCTCGGCGAGAGCGCGGAGGCCTTCCAGGGCGGCTATTTCTATCCCGGCGATTTGGCGCTGATCGCTACCGACGGCTATGTCTATCTGCGCGGCCGCTCGAAGGACATCATCATCCGCGGCGGCGTCAACATCCATCCGGGCGACATCGAGCAGGTGCTTCAGCAGGTGCCGGGCGTGGTCGAATCCGCCGTGGTCGCGATGCCGTCCGCCGATCATGGCGAGGAGGTCGCCGCTTTCGTCGTGGTCAAGGGCGCGACGACGGAGGCTGAGCTGATCGCCGCCTGTCGCCAGCATCTGGCGCCCTACAAGACGCCGAAAAAGATCGTCTTCGTCGATGCGCTGCCGCGAAACGGTATCGGCAAGGTCCTGAAGAAGCAGTTGCAGGCTCGGCTCGCAGAGCCGGCCGCGGCGACATCCTGAGCCCGTCCGAGCGGAGGCAGCCATGATCGAGATCGACGCCAACATCGTGGTCGAGACCGAGCATCTCGGCTCGAACAATTCGATCATCTCGACGCCGGAAGGGCTCGTGCTGATCGATTCGCCGCACCGGCCGACCGATGCGATCCGCTGGCGCCAGCAGGTCGAGAGCCGCGGCAACACGCTGTTCCTGATCAACACCGACCATCATCCCGACCATACGATCGGCAATTACTGGCTGCCCGGCCGCGTCGTCTCGCATGAGGGCACGCGCGAGCGCCTGACCAACAACGCGCCGAGCGACCAATACCTCCACAATCTGATGACGGTGATCGATCCGGAGGCGCTGAAATTCATGAAGGATTACCGGGTGCGCAAGCCCGAGATCACCTTCAGCGACAGCCTGACCCTGCATGTCGGCGGGCTCGATTTCGAGCTGAGCTATGCGCGGGGCCACACCCTCAACGGGGCGATCATCTACATCCCGCAGCAGCAGATCTGCTTCACCGGCGACGTCGTCTGCAGCCTCGGCCTGCCGGCTTTCATCGAGGCCGACACCTTCGCCTGGATCGAGACGATCCGGCGTATCGAAAAGATGGATATCCGGAAGATCGTGCCGGGCCACGGCAAGGTCTGCGACCTCGCAGAGGCGACGCGGTTCAGGAACATGATCGAGGAGCTGGTCGGCCAGGTCGAGCGCGAACTCGACAAGGGCGTGCCGCGGACCAAGATCGCTGATCTCGTCGCCTATGACGACTTGATCCACATGTCGACGGGCGGCAGCCCGGATTATCCGCAGCACCTGATCACGCTTTTCATGCGCGGCTCGATCGAGACGATCTTTGACCACATCCTCGAACGCCGTCGCAGCCTGGCGGCGTGACGCGCTTTTGCGATTGCCGATCAACCGAAGAGGACGACATGCCGTTTGCGACGCCGTGGCAGGACCTGCCGGAAGTCGAGGTGCTGCCGAACAATTTCCGCCGATCGGTGGCGGGGCTCAAGCTCGGCATTAACCAGATCAGGCTGGTGCATCCGTCCGGGACGCCGGTGCATCGCCACGAGACCGAGGAGCAGGCGGTGATGATGATCTCGGGCGAGATCGACGTGACCATCGCCGACGAGACGATCCGGGTGAAGGCGGGCGATGTCTGCATCATCCCGATGGCGACCGACCACTGCTTCAAGACGATCGCAGGGGAGGCGGTGCTGCTCGAAGTCTTCGGGCCGATGCGGGTGCAGAATCTTGTGGGTTTCCTCGGAAAAATCTTCTGAAATCCAACGAATCCGTGCTGTGACAGTGTCCGGCCGCTCGGATATAAGCCATCGCAATCGATCGGGTATCGTCCCGCGACAACGCTACCGAAACTGGATCCGTCCATGTCCGCACTTCGGCCCATCGCGCTCGGCTCGCTCGCCAACGAAGCCTTCGAGAAGATCGTCCAGGCGATCACCGCGGGCGAGCTGAAACCGGGCGAGCGCCTCTCCGAAGCCTATCTCGCGCGCCAGCTCGGGATCAGCCGCGGCCCGCTGCGCGAGGCGCTGGGCCGGCTCGAAGGACGCCTGGTCGAGCGCACGCCGCGCATCGGCGTCAGCGTCATCGAGCTCAGCGACGACAGTCTCGTCGAGCTGTTCACGGTGCGCGAGGCGCTGGAGGGCATGGCCTGCCGCCTCGCCGCGACCAATGCGACCGACGCGGAACTCGCCGAGCTGGAGGCTCTGCTCGACCAGCACGGCCGCAACGAAGGCGTGCTGAGCGAGGACGGCTATTACCAGCGCACCAGCGACAACGATTTCCACTTCCAGATCGTGCGCTGCGCCCGCAACCAGCGGCTCGAAGAAATGCTGCTGGAGGGCCTGTATTTCCAGCTCAAGCTCTACCGCTTCCGCGCCGGCGCCAAGCCCGGCCGGGCGCGGGCTGCCTTCGGCGAGCATCGCAAGATCGTCAAGGCGCTGCAGGCGCGCGATCCCAATGCGGCCGAAGCCGCGATGCGCCAGCACATCCGCAACGCCGTCGCCAACATCGTCCGCGACAGTGCCGAAGCGCAGGTCGCCGTTCCCCCGAAGCGGCAGCCGGAGACGCCTTTCGTGGCCACGCCGATCCGGGCCAGGATGAGCCGGCGCGCCGCCGGATGAGCCTGTCGCAACGCTGATTCCAACGCTAGATCAGCGGCTTCCGAGCCGGCGGCCGCTCGGGTCGCCATGAGCTTCCGGCCTCTTCCACAGCACAATCCAATCTGTCATCTGTTGACAATTCTCTGTTGAACGCTAGGGTCGTGGCAGTGATGCAAGAGCTGGATCCGCCCGCCGTGACACTCCCGTCTCGTTTCAAGTCGATCGTCGCGCGTCGCGCCGCGACCATCCTGCCCGGAGCCCCGAACGCGCTCTTCGCGCGCGTGATCGAGGATCTCGGCTTCGAGGCGGCCTATGTCACCGGCGCCGGCATCGCCAACATGCATCTCGGCGCGCCCGATATCGGGTTGGTGACGCTGACCGAAATCTCCGAGACCGTCGCGCGCATTTCCGACGCAGTGGCGCTGCCGCTCGTAGTCGATGCCGACACCGGCTTCGGCAACCCGGTCAACATGGTCAGGACCGTGCGCGTGCTGGAAAGGGCGGGCGCCGCGGCGATCCAGATCGAGGACCAGGTCTTCCCGAAGAAATGCGGCCATTTCGCCGGCAAGGAGGTCGTGCCGCTGCCGGAGATGCTGGCCAAGATCAAGGCCGCGGTCGATACGCGGCGCGACCAGAACCTGCAGATCATCGCCCGCACTGATGCGCGCGCCGTGCTCGGGCTCGACCAGGCGATCGACCGGGCGCGCGCCTTCGTCGAGGCCGGCGCCGACATGATCTTCATCGAGGCGCCGCTGAACGAGCGTGAGATCAAGCGTGTCGCGACCGAGATCGGCGTGCCGCAGCTCGTCAACATCGTCCATGGCGGGCTGACGCCGGCGCTGCCGCTCTCGACCTTCAAGGAGATGGGCTTCTCGATCGCGCTCTTCGCCAATGCGGCGCTGCAGGCGGCGCTGCGCGCCTCGACCGAGGTCTTGACCGCCCTAAAGAACGAGGGTTCGCTCGCGTCGGTCCACGACAAGCTGGCCTCGTTCGAGCAGCGCCAGCAATCGGTCAACAAGCCGTATTACGACCAGCTCGAGCGGGAATACGCGACCGAGGGGCTGGAGGGCGGAGCGGCGCTGAAGCGTACCGCGTCCTGAGCCGATCAAAGTGACAAGGAGCCGGCGATGAAACCCTGGGACGGCATCATCACCGAAGAGGAACAGCGCGCCTATCGCGCCGCCGGCTTCGGTCGCCGCACCGGCCTGGGCTCGCGGCCGGCGCTGATCATCATCGACGTGCAGTACCGCACCGTCGGCACCAGGCGCATGCCGTTCTGGGAGGCGATCGAGGAGTTCAAGACTTCGTGCGGCGAGGTCGCCTGGGACGCGGTCGGCAATATCGCGCAGCTGCTCAAGCTGTTTCGCAGCCAGGGCTGGCCGGTGCTCTATCCTTACGTCGCGCCGAAGGAGAATTTCGATAGGGGCCGGCTCTCCGACAAGGTGCCCGACATCATGGGGATCAGCACCAAAGGCTACGAATTCGTCGCCGAGATCGCCCCCGTCGAGGGCGACATCCTGCTGCCCAAGAAGCATCCGAGCGCCTTCTTCGGCACGCCGCTGGCGAGCTACCTGATCAATCTCGGCGCCGATACGCTGATCGTCACCGGCTGCTCGACCAGCGGCTGTGTGCGCGGCTCGGTGGTCGACGCCTTCGCCTACAACTTCCGGGTCTGCGTGCCCTCCGACGCGGTCTATGACCGCAGCCAGACCTCGCATGCGGTCAACCTGTTCGACATGGCTGAGAAATACGCCGATGTCGCGACGACTGCCGAGTGCCTCTCGGCTCTGAAGGCGCTCAAGCCCGCCGTCGCCGCCTGAGATTTCTCCAACGCGGCGAGCGACCACGCGCGATGCAACAGCCTTTCGACACGGTAGTAACTGACGGCTCCGTGCTGCTGCCTGACGGCTCTCAACAGCAGCTCGATATCGGCATTCGCGACGGCGTGTTTGCTGCACTGCTCGCCACCGGTTCGCAGGTCGAGGCAGCGCAGCGGATCGACGCGCGCGGGCTCGTGGTGATGCCGGGCGGGCTCGACGTCCATGTCCATCTCGGCCACGGCAAGGACATCTCGCGTCCGCGCGTCCTCGAGGATGCCGCGAGCGAGACCGGAGCGGCCGCGGCCGGCGGCCTGACCGCGATGGTCTGCTATCTGATGGGCACCGAGCCCTATGAGAATGGGCTGTTCGACGAGGTCCGCTCGGTCACCGAGGCCGGGGCGCGGGTCGATTTCGGCTACCATTTCATCATTTCCAGCGAAGAGCAGCTCGCCGGCGTGCCGGACTATGTCGCCCGCTACGGCGCGCCGAGCTTCAAGATCTTCATGAACAACCGGGGCGGGGAGGGCGCGCGTCTCGGCCTGCCCGACATCAACGACGGCTTCCTGTTCCGGCTGGCGGAGGCGGCTGCGCAGCATGGCGGCATGGTCTGCCCGCATCCGGAGAACATCGAGGTCTCCTGGGTGCTGCGCGACCGCGCCAGGGCGGCCGATCCCGAGGGCAAGGGCGGTTTGCCGCTGTGGAATTCGACGCGGCCGGCCTTCGTCGAGGCCGATGCGGTGCAGCGCGCGGCACTGCTGACCAAGGCCGCCGGTGCCCATCTCTACGTCGTGCACACCTCCTCGGCGGCTGCTCTCGAAGCCGGGCTGATGCATCGCCGCGCCGGGGCGCGCGTCTCGCTGGAGACCTGCCCGCATTACCTCACCCACGATATCGGCTGGGACAAGGGCGATATCGGCAAGATCAACCCGCCCTTGCGCGAGACCACCGATCGCGAGGCGCTCTGGCGCGCCGTCGCGTCCGGCGAGATCGACACCATCGCCAGCGACCATGTCCATCGCGACATCTCGTCGAAGGCCGGCGGCACCTGGGCGGCTTCGCCCGGCTGCCCGGGGCTGGAGACCTTGCTGCCGGTTCTGCTGAGCGAAGGCCACCACAAGCGCGGTATTCCGCTCGCCCGCATTGCCGAACTCCTCAGCTCCAACCCGGCGCGGCTGATGGGGCTGCGCAACAAGGGCGCGATCGCCATCGGCAAGGATGCGGACCTCGCGTTGGTCGATCTCAAGGGCTCCTGGCTGGTCGAGCGCTCGGGCCTGCGCTCGAATGCTGGCTACTCGATCTATGAGGGCTGGAATCTGCAAGGCAAAATCGTCTCGACGCTGGTCCGGGGCGTGCCCGTCCTGCGCGACGGAGAACTGGTCGATGCCGCGGTCGGCACGGGGCGCTATGTCAAGCGCGTCCTGAGCTGAGGCCCACCGTTATTGCGAGCGTAGGCGAGGCAACGCAGGGGGCGAGCGCTACGTCGCCTTGGCTTGCCTTGGTCGCTGCGCTCCTCGCAATGACGGTCGAAGCGTCAAATGCAATGCGTCAAACTGTTGACAGATGACAGGGCTGGCTTAAGGTCTCGCCCCAAGGAGTGACTGCATGACGCCGCGTCTGTTCGAGCCTCTGACCCTGCGGGAGATCACGCTGCCCAACCGCATCGTTGTCTCACCGATGGGCCAGCATTCGGCCGAGAACGGCGTCGTCTCCGACTGGCACCTGATGCATCTCGGCCAGTTCGCGGTCTCAGGCGCCGGCCTCGTCTTCACCGAGGCCGTCGCGGTCTCGCCGGCGGGGCGCGTCAGCCCCTACGACATCGGCCTGTGGACCGACGAGCAGGGTGAGGCGCTGATCCGGATCGTCGATTTCGCCAAGCGCTTCGGCGGCGCGGTGATGGGCGTCCAGCTCAACCATTCCGGTCGCAAGGGCTCGGTCGCGCCGGCCTGGGAAGGCCATGAGGCGCTGAAGGCCGGCGGCCGGGGCTGGCATCCCGAGGCGCCGTCGACGGCCGGCTATCCCGGCCGCAACGATCCCGTCGCGCTCGACGATGCCGGTCTCGAAAGTGTCTGGCGGTCCTTTGCCGAGGCCGCGAAACGCGCGGATGCGGCGGGCTTCGACGTGATCGAACTGCACAGCGCCCATGGCTATCTGCTGCACAACTTCCTGTCGCCGCTCGCCAATCGCCGCAGCGACCGCTATGGCGGCTCGCTGACCGACCGGATGCGGTTCCCGCTCGCGGTGTTCGACGCTGTCCGCGCCGTCTGGCCGGCCGGCAAGGCGCTCGGTGTAAGGGTTTCGGCGACGGATTGGGTGCCGGGCGGCTGGGAACTTTCCGATAGCATCGCTTATGCTCGCGAGCTCAAGGCGCGTGGCTGCGACTTCATCTGCGCGTCGAGTGGCGGGACCGCCCCGGAGCAGGCGATCGAAGTCAAGCCGCTTTACCAGGTGCCCTTCGCCGAGGCGATCCGGCGGGACGCCGGCATCGCCACGATCGCCGTTGGCTTGATCAAGCAGCCGCGCGAGGCCGAGGGCATCCTGCAGGCGGGTCAGGCCGATCTCGTCGCGCTGGCGCGCGGCATGCTGGCCAATCCGCGCTGGGCCTGGACGGCGGCCGAGGAACTCGGCGCGGCGGTGTTCTTTCCCAAGCAATACGACCGCGCCCATCCGGCGATGCGCAACAACGATTCCTTCGGCGTGCGCCATCTCAGGCAGGCCGGATAGTCCAAGACGCCGGCGGGCTGCCGCCGCCGGCGATGCAGGGGACACGGGCAGGTTCGAGCAAGAAGGGGAGACATCATGACCGGGTTCACTCTGCCGATCGACCGCCGCGCCCTGCTGAAGGGGGGCGTGGCGCTTGGTACTACGGGCCTGCTCGCGGGCCATGCCTCGGCTCAAGCATCGGCCTATCGCTTCGGCCTCGCCTTGCCCCTGACCGGACCGCAGGCGCTCTACGGCTCCGACCAGATCCAGGCCGCCGAATGGGCCGTCGCCGACATCAACAAGGCCGGCGGCATCAACGGCAAGAAGCTCGAGATGGTCGTGCTCGACACCCAGGCCGATCCGCAGGTCGGCATCAACGCGGTCAACCGGCTGGTGCGCGTCGAGAACGTGCCGGTCTTCGTCACTGGCTTTTCGGGCGTGGTCAAGGCCGTTGCTCCGATCGCCAACGACAACAAGGTGGTCGAACTCTCGGTCGGCGCCAACTCGCCCTCGGTCGCGCAGCTCGGCGACTATGTCTACACGACCTATCCGCTGGCCGACATCGACGTCGTCGCGCTGGCGAAATATTCGGTGACGCAGCTGGGCAAGAAGCGCGCGGCGGTGCTCTACATCAATGACGAGACCGGCTCGGTCGCAGCCGAGGTCTACCGCAAGACTTTCACGGCGGCCGGCGGCCAGATCGTCGCCTTCGAGGCCTACGACCCCAAGGCGACCGATTTCACCGGCCAGATCCTGAAGGCGCGCTCGTCCAATCCCGAGATCATCCACATCCACGGACTGGTCTCGGACACGCCGCAGGTGATCGCGCAGATGCGCCAGCTCGGCCTGAACCAGGTCATCACGTCTTACGCGGCGATCTACAATCCGCGCCTGATCCAGCTCCTCGGCAAGGGCGCCGAGGGCATCATCGTGACCTCGCTCGCGCCCGGACCGGCCGACAGCCCGAAGGTCGCAGACTATGTCGAGCGCTGGAAGAAGGACAAGGGCCGCGAGCCCAACGGCCTGCCCTACACGCAGTATCTCTACGACGCGCCCTGGCTCGTCGCCGACGTGTTCCGCACGCTCGACAAGGCCGGCGCCACGGTCACCGGAGAGAGCTTCCGCGAGCAGATGATCAAGACCAGCAAGTTCGACCTACCGGTCACCGGCATGACCGAGATGCTGTCCAACCACACGGTGGTGAAGCCCGTCTACCTGATGGAGGTGCAGGGCGGGCAATGGGTGCGCAAGGCGATCGTGAGCTGAGGCGGTAGTCAAAAAAATACGGGCCGTCATCCCGAGCGACCGAAGGGAGACCCGGGATCCATGCCGGAACGGTTCAGGCATGGATTCCGGATCGACGCGGCTTCGCCGCTTGTCCGGGATGACGGTATGTTTCCGGAGAGATTTGGTTAGATGTTCGAACCCGCCTTGCTGGCCCAGATCGGTTGGACGTCGCTGGCGACGACGAGCTACTATGTGCTGTTCTCGGTCGCCTTCGCGCTGGTGCTGAAGGTCAACCGGCTGTTCAACTTCACGCAAGCGGCGGCGATGAACGTCGCCTTCTATGCCGGCTACGCCGCGACGAACCTCGCCGGCCTGCCGCTGGCCGCCGGCATCGCGGTCTCGCTCGCCGCCGTTCTCGCCTTCTCCTGGCTGATCGAGGCCTGCGGCTTCGCCGTGCTGCGCGCCAAAAAGGCCTCGGTGCTGTTCGTCTTCATCTTCACCTTCATCGTCTCGGAATTCGTCGCCTATGTGATGATGCTGCTCTTTGGCACCTGGCCGACGACGCTTTTCGCGCAACTGCTCTGGCCGGTGACGCTGGTCGGCGACGTCGCGGTCAGCCAGTGGGACGTGCCGGCGATCCTGTCGGCGCTCGGTTGCTGCGCCGCGCTCTTCGCCTTCCTTCGCCTGACGCGCTGGGGCCAGTTCATGATCGCGGTCGCCGACAATCCCGATCTCGCCGAGCTCTACGGCATCGACAAGCGCAAGGTGTTCCTGCTCGCGGTCGCGATCGCCGGGGTGCTCTGCGCGGTCGGCATGCTGCTCTACGGTTCGCGCTCGCAGGTGCAGCCCAAGACCTCGCTGGAGCTGATGCTCTTCGCCACCGTGGCGACGATCATCGGCGGCATCGGCAACATCTGGGGCGCGGCGATCGCGGCGGTGGCGCTCGGCTTCGTCCAGAACGCGGCGGTGCTGTTCATCCCCTCGCAGCTCCAGGGCCTCTTGCTCTACGTCTTCTTGTTCGTAGCGATCATCTTCTTCCCGCAGGGGCTGAAGCTACCCGAGCGCAGGCGGACCTTCGCCACCGGCTCGCGCGACCTCGCGCCGGCGGGCCCCGCCTCGGCCAAGCCCGTGCCTGCGCCGGCGGTGGAGTGAGACGATGGACTTCATCTCGGTCGTGCTCATCACCATCGGCATCTATGTGATCCTGGCGTCGAGCTTCAATTACGTCATCGGCTTCGGTGGGCTGATCTCGGTGGCGCATCCGGCCTTCTTCGCGATCGGCGCCTATGCCTCGGGCATCCTGGCGCGCGATCTCGGATGGCCGGTGCTGATGACGATGCCGATCGGCGCGCTGACCGCTTTCCTCGCCTCGCTGATCATCTCGCTGCCCTCGCTCAGGGTCTCCGGCGACTATCTGATGATCGCCAGCATCGGCTTCCAGCTCGGGCTGGTCGAGGTGATCAAGCACGTCTCCTTCACCGGCGGGCCGGGCGGGCTGACCGCGATCCCGTCCTTCCTGATCCGCGATTTCGGCACGACCGGCTATCTCGTCTTCACGCTCGCCGTCGCACTCGCCGTCGTGCTGCTGCTGCGCCGGATCGTGACGAGCGATTACGGCCGGGCGCTGGCGGCGCTGCGCGACGACGAGCTCGCCTTCGCGGCGTTGGGCCGCAATCCGATGTGGCTGAAGATCTGGGTGATCGCGCTGGCCTCGGGACTGGCGGGCCTCGCCGGTGCGATCTACGCGCATTATTTCCGGTTCCTCGCGCCCGAGCAGTTCGAGATCCTGCAATCGACGGCGATGCTGACCATGGTCGTGGTCGGCGGGATGCGCACGGTCTGGGGGCCGGTCGTCGGCGCGGTCCTGCTGCAGGTCCTGCCGCAGGCGATCACCTTCCTGAACCTGCCGCCGAGCCTGCTCGGCCCGCTGCAGGGCCTGCTCTTCACCGGGCTCGTGCTGGTCTTCATGTTCGTGCGACCGGGCGGGCTGATCCCGGCGCCGGCGATCTGGAGCGGCGATAAGGCTGCGGCTTCTGGCGCAAGGAGGGCCAGCGATGCAGCCGGTGCTTGAGATCCGCGGGCTCAACAAGAGTTTTGGCGGCATCCGCGTCGCCAACGAGATCGACTTGACGCTCCAGGCCGGGCGCGTGCTCGGGCTGATCGGCCCGAACGGCGCCGGCAAGACCTCGCTGTTCAACCTGGTCTGCGGCGTGGTCGAGGCGGATTCCGGCGAGGTCTTCCTCAACGGCCAGCCGCTTGCGGGCCTGAAGACCTATCAGCGCGTCCGGCTCGGCCTCGCCCGGACCTGGCAGAACATCCGCCTGTTCCCGACGCTGTCGGTGCTCGACAACGTGCTGATGGGGGCAAAAGACTATCCCGGCGCCAGACTGACCAACATCCTGTTCCGACCGGCCTATCTGCGCCGGGAGGCCGCCGCCAATCTCGAAAAGGCCTACGACATCCTCGAGCGCTGCGGGCTGGCCGACACCGCGCAGAAGACCGTCGCCGATCTGCCCTATGGCCGCCAGAAGCTGGTCGGCGTGGCGCGGGCGCTGATGAGCGACGCGCGCTGTCTCCTGCTCGACGAGCCGATGGCCGGCGTCGAGGGCCAGTCCTATGCGACGATCCAGCGCGTCGTGCGCGATCTGGCGGCCAGCGGCATCGCGGTCGGCGTGGTCGAGCACAATGTCGCCTTCGTGCGGGACCTCTGCGACGAGGGCGTCTTCATGTTCTCCGGCAAGATCCTGGCGCGCGGCGCGGTCGCCGAGCTGATCGCCGACCGCCAGCTCACCGAACTCTATTTCGGGACCTGACGCGGCCATGCTCCAGACCCACGCCATCACCGCGGCTTACGGCCCGCTCAGCGCCCTGAACGAGATCAGCCTATCGTTCGCGCCCGGCAGCAAGACGGGCATCTTCGGCCATAACGGCGCCGGCAAGACGACGCTGCTGAAATGCCTCGTCGGCGCGGTCGCGCCGGTCGAGGGCCATGTCGATTATGACGGCGCGCCGCTGCCGGCCAATGTCTCGCAGAACGTGCGCAAGGGCCTGGCCTTCGTGCCGCAGGGCCACAACGTCTTCCCGAACCTCTCGGTCGAGCAGAATCTGAGGATCTCCGGCCTGCTCTTCGACCAGGGCTTTTCGGCCCGCATCTACGAGATGTTTCCGGTCCTCGACGAACGCCGGAGCCAGCGCGCCGGCTCGCTCTCCGGTGGCGAGCAGCAGATGCTGGCGCTCGGCATGGCGCTGATGACGCAGCCGAAATGGCTCCTGCTCGACGAGCCCTCGACGGGCTTGGCCCCCGTGATCGTGCGCAACGTCATGGCGCGGCTGAACGAGATCAATGCGCGCCTCGGCACCGGGCTGATCATCGTCGAGCAGAACGTGCCGGCGACGCTGAAGATCGTCGAGCGCGCCGTCATCGTGAAGGCCGGCCGCATCGTCTTCGACGGCAGCGCCGCCGAGCTCGGCGCGAATGAGGAGCTGTGGAAGTGGTTCTGAGCGAACCGGCGCGCGTCGCCGCGGCGACCGCGAGCCTGTGCGACTGGGCGGCCTGCGCCATTCGCGAGCCTCTGCCGGCGGCCGTGCAGCGCCGCGCCGCGCTCGTCATCGCCGACGATCTCGCGGCGATGACCGTGGCCTCGCGCGAGCCCCAGGTCGCGGCCGGCCAGGCGATCATCCTGCGCGAGAGCGGCGCGCCCGAAGCCAGCCTGTTCGCAGCGGGCCGACACAAGGCCTCGCGCGCTACGATCGCTGCCGCCAACGGCCTCGCCATCACCTGGGCGGAGCTCGACGAGGGCTTCCGCTTCGTGCCCTGCCATGCCGGGGCCTATGTGCTGCCGGCGCTGCTCGCCGAAGCCGAGGCGACCGACGCAACCGTCTCCGATGTTCTGCGCGCGCTCGCGGTCGGCTACGAAATCACGGCGCGGATCGCGCTCGCCTTCTCGTTTCCGGGCCTGACGATCCATCCCCATGGCGGCTTCAATGCGATCGGAGCCGGCGTGGGCCTGGCCTTGCTGCGCGGCTATGATGCGGGGCTGCTCAGGACGACGCTGACGGCGGCGGCGACGCTGGTCGCAGCCGGCCCGTTCAACCATGCGATCGACGGCGCGCTGGTGCGCAATGTCTGGACGAGCCTCGGCGCGACCGCCGGTTTCCGCGCCGCCGATTTCGCTCCGCTCGGCATCGCCGGCCTCGACACAGCTCTGCACGACGTCTTCGTCGGCGGCTTCCATTGCGTCTGCGATCCCGACCGGCTCGATGCCGGCCTGGGTGAGAGCTGGGCGATCGAGAGCGGCTATCACAAGCTCTATGCCTGCTGCCAGTACACCCACGCCTCGGTCCAGGCGGCGCTGGAACTCGCGGGTCGGGATGCCGCCAAGGGACGGTCTATAACGGCGATCGAGGTTGAGACGCATGACAAGGCGCTGGCGCTGGCCGGCACGGCGCCCGAAACGGTGCTGGGCGCAAAATTCTCGCTGCCGCACGCGATGGCGGCCGTTGCCGTGCTGGGCACGGGCGGAGCCAGGGGCTTCGAGGCGACGACGCTCGCCGACCCCGCCTTTGCCGCGATGCGCGACAAAGTCAGGCTGACGCGTCATCCCGCGATCGGTGACTGGCCGAACGACCGGCCGGCGCGGGTGCATTGGGTCTTCGCGGATGGCAGCCGCGAGAGCGCGGCTTGCGACAATGCGCGGGGCGGGGCCGACCAGCCTTTTAGCGAGGCCGAGCTGCTGCAGAAATTCGGCGAGCTGACGGGCGACATCCTGCCGGGCGCGCCCGCTGTGCTGGCCGAGATCGGGACCGGCGCGCCCGCGACGCTCGCCGCCTCCTGGCGTGCCTGTGCGGCGCGGCTGCCCGGCTGAGGACAAGCGCATGGCCGACGACATCGACATCCTGGTGATCGGCGCCGGCGCCTGCGGGCTCGCGGCGGCGATCGCGGCACATGATGTCGGTCGCTCCGTCGCGATCGTCGAGAAGATGGAGCGGCCGGGCGGCAATTCGGCGCTCTCGACCGGCTCGGTCCCGGCGGCGGGCAGCCGCTTCCAGCGCGAGGCCGGCATCACCGACGATCCGGCGACCATGGTGCGCGACCTGACGGCGATCGCCGGCGAAAGCGACGATCCGGCTCTCGTCGCGCGGCTGGCACACGTCTCGGCGGAGACCGTCGAATGGCTGGTCGACACGGTCGGGGCCAGGCTCGCGTTGGTGACAGCCTATAAGCATATCGGCCATTCGGTGCCGCGCCTGCATGCGCCGGTCTCGCGCCGCGGGCAGGATCTGGTCGACGACATGCTGGCGGCCGTGGCGGAGCGCGGCATCCCGCTCGCCTGCGGCAATGATTCGCGCGAGCTGATCGTCGAGGACGGCGCCGTGCGTGGCGCGCTCGTCGCGACCGGCGGCGCGCCGGAGCCCGTCCGCGCCGGCAAGACCATCCTGGCCGTCAACGGCTTCGCCGGCGACAAGGCGTTGGTCGCGCGCTTCTGTCCGGAGATCGCGGGCGCGGCCTATTTCGGGGCGCGCGGCTCGACCGGCGAGGCGATCTTATGGGGCGAGGCGCTTGGAGCCGATCTCGCCAATATGGGCGCCTATCAGGGTTATGCCGCCGTGGCCGACCCGCATGGCAGCCTGCTCTCCTGGACGACGATCGAGAAGGGCGGCGTGCTGGTCGGGGCCGACGGCAAGCGCTTCGGCGATGAATCGCTCGGCTATTCCGGCTATGCCCGCATCGTGCTGGGGCAGGGCGGCCATGCCTTCGCGATCTTCGACCAGCGCATCTTCGACATCGCCGCCGGCGAGGAGGAGTTCGTCGAACTCTGGAACCTCGGTGGGCTGAAGAAGGCCGACACGCCCGCTGAACTGGCGCGTGCGCATGGGCTCGACGCAGGGGCGCTGGCGGACGAGTTGGCGGCGTATGGCGCCGCCGCGTCCGGCTCTGCCGAAGACCGCTTCGGACGGACGAATTTCGCGCTCGCGCCGCTGCAGCCGCCCTTCTACATCTGTCGCGTCGTGCCGGGCCTGTTCCACACCCAGGGCGGCCTGCGGATCGACGGCGATGCCCGCGTGCTGCGGCCCGACGGCACGGCCGTGCGCAACCTCTTCGCGGGCGGCGGGGCGGCGGCCGGCATCAGCGGCCGCAGCGGCGCGCTCGGCTATGCCTCGGGCAACGGCCTGCTCTCGGCGATCGCGCTCGGGCGGCTGGCGGCGCTGGCGGCCTCGGTAGAACTGGACGCCGGGCGATGACGCTGTCGCGAAAGCTCGTCGCCGGCCTGTCCCGACTCCAGGCCGCGCCTCTCCCCACAGACGTGCTGGACGCCGCCAAGCTGCATCTGCTCGATGCGCTCGGCGTCGGTCTCGCTGCCTCCACGTTGAAGCCGGGGCTGCCCTATCGGCGCTATGGCGAGGGCATCGCACATGGCGGGCCTGCCTCAGTGCTGGGCTTCGCCGAGGGCGCGTCCGCGGCCGATGCGGCGATGATCAATGGTGGGCTGATCCACAGTCTTGAATATGACGACACCCATACCGGTTCGATCGTGCATGGCAGCTCGGTCCTGGCGGCGGTCGCGCTCGCCGTCGCCGAGCGCGAGGGCGCGAGCGGGCGTGAATGTCTCGGCGCCTACGCCGCAGGCTGGGAGACGTTGGTGCGGCTCGGCCTCGCCAGCCCCGGCGGCTATCAGGCGCGGGGCTTTCATGTGACCTCAGTGGCCGGTGCGCTGGCGGCGGCCCTGGTCGCGGCCCAACTCGGTAACCTGGACGAGGATCGCAACGTCGCCGCCATCGGGATCGCGCTCAGCCAGGTCTCGGGCGTGTTCGAATTCCTCAGCAACGGCTCGTCGGTCAAATCGCTGCATCCGGGCTGGGCCGCCCATGCCGGCGTGATCGCCGCCGACTTTGCGCAGGCCGGCATGACCGGGCCGGAGACGGCGCTGGAGGGACGGCACGGCCTGTTCCACGTCTTCGCCGGCGACGAGGCGGCGGCGGGTCGTCTTGCTGCTTCGATCGCGACCCTGGGCGAAATCTGGCACCTGCCCGACGTCGCCTACAAACTGTCGTCGAGCTGCCACTACATCCATCCCTTCATCGAGGCGGCCGGGCTGCTTTGCGAACAGGGCCTGAGCGCCGAGCGTATCGCCGGTCTGACCTGCCATGTCCCGGTCGGCATGGCCGCCCTGATCTGCGAGCCCTGGGAGTTGAAGCTCGCACCGCCGACGGGGCACGCCGCACGCTGGAGCCTGCCGGTCGTCGTCGCCGCCCGCATCCTGCGCGGCTCGGTCGAACTCGACCTGTTCGAGGATGGGATCGCGCCCGACATCCTCGCTCTGGCCTGGCGCTTCGCCTGGGAGCCGATGCCGGACAGCGCCTTCCCGCAGCGTTTCGAGGCAGGGATCTCGGTGACATGCGTCGGCGGAGAGACGCTGTCGCAGCGGATCGACGACGTCTACGGCAATTGCAGCCGGCCGGCGCGGCGCGAGGACGTCCTGCGGAAATTCGCTGGGAATGCCGGCCGGGCGCTGGCACCCGATCGCGTCGACGCGCTGAGGGACGCGGTTCTGTCGCTCGATGCGGCAGCCGATCTTTCGGGCCTCCGATCGGCACTTCGCGCCGCGTCGACGCGCCGCCAGATTTGAACCGAGCCGGCGAGGCGACGCCCGCCTGCGATCCTCCTCTGTCACCGTCATCAGAAAACTGTTGACAGTTATCAAGCGACGGCTACGCTTCAGGAACGCCCGAACGCCTGCCGTTCGATCCCGCCGTCAGCGCCGGATGACCCTGATGACCGCTTCCTCCGCAAAGCCGCATCCGACCGAGCCGGCGCTCGAAAGCACCAGCATCGCCGACTATCTGGCCTTCTACGACAAGCGCGGCTACGGCCATCGCGTCGGTTTCGGCAAGCGCCCGGCCGTGCTGGTGATCGACTTCAGCATCGCCTTCACGGTCGGAACCGAGAATTTTCCGGGCGGCGGCTACGACGCAGAGGTCGCCAAGGCGCGCGCTCTGCTCGATGCGGCACGCAAGGCCGGCGGCATCCCGATCCTCTATACCACGATCGCCTATGCGCCGGACATGCAGGATGCCGGCCACTGGGCCGCGAAGATCCCCTGGATCAACGGACTGCAGACCGGTACGCGCGAGGTCGAGATCGACGAGCGCCTCGGCGGCCGCGCTGATGAGCCGGTGCTGGTCAAGAAATACCCGTCCGCCTTCTTCGGCACCCCGCTCGATGCCGAGCTGAAGCGCCTCGGCGTCGACACCCTGATCATCGCCGGCTGCACCACCAGCGCCTGTGTGCGGGCGACGACGGTCGACTCGATGCAGCACGGCTATCGCACGATCCTGGCGGCAGACGCGATCGGCGACATCACGCCGCTGCTGCACCGGGTCAACCTGACCGACCTCGTCTCCCGCTACGCTGACGCGGCGAGCGTGGCCGAACTCCAGGACTATTTCGCGGACCTCGACGCCAGGGCGAAAGCCTGATGCCGAGCCAGGCCAGCTTTTGCGCTCACGAGGATCGATCGTGACCATCTTCGACTTCATCATCGTCGGCGCCGGCTCGGCCGGCTGCGTGCTCGCCAACCGGCTGAGCGCGAGCGGGCGTCACAGCGTGCTGCTGCTCGAGGCGGGGCCGGAGGATCGCCATCCCTGGATCCACATCCCGCTCGGGGCGGGCAAGCTGCGGGCGCATCCCAAGGTCAACTGGTGCTTCGAGACGGTTCCCGAGGCGACGATGAACGATCGCCGCTTGCCGATCCCGCGCGGAAAGGTGCTCGGCGGCTCGTCCTCGATCAACGGCATGGTCTATGTCCGCGGCCAGTCGCAGGACTATGACGGCTGGGCCCAGCTCGGCTGCCGAGGCTGGTCGTGGGGCGACGTGCTGCCTTATTTCAAGCGCTCCGAGGACAATGAGCGGGGCGAAAGCGAATATCACGGCGTGGGCGGCCCGCTGCATGTCTCCAACGTCGCGGCGCGCCATGAGGTCTGCGACGCGCTGATCGACGCCTGCAAGGGCATCGGCATTCCGCGCAACGACGACATAAACGGGCCCGATCAGGAAGGCATCGGCTACCTGCAGGCGACGATCCGCAAAGGCCGCCGCCAAAGCACCGCGACGGCGTTCCTGAAGCCCGCGCGGGGCCGAACGAACCTGACGATCATCGCCAATGCCCAGGTCGAGACCCTCGTGCTGGAAGGCGCGCGCACCGTGGGCGTCACCTACCGCACGCCCGCCGGTACCGAAACCGTGCGTGCTGGCCGCGAGGTCGTGCTCGCCAGCGGCGCGGTCGGCTCGCCGCAGATCCTCGAGGTCTCCGGCATCGGCGATCCCGCGCGGCTGGCGCGCCTCGGCATCGCGACGAAGCACGCGCTGCCGGAAGTCGGGGAGAACCTGCAGGATCATTTCCTCGCCGGCCTGCGCTGGAAGCTGCGCGGCACCCGCACGATCAACGAGCGCACCCATGGCCTCGCGGCTGTCGGGGAGGGGCTGCGCTACATGTTCGGGCGCGGCGGCGTGCTCGGCCTGCCGATCGCGCTGACCACGGCCTTCGCCAGGGCGCTGCCCGGCGCCGACCTGCCCGACACGCAATACCAGATGATGCCGTTCTCCTTCGACGGGGCGCGCAGCCAGCATCTCGACCGGTTCCCGGGCATGACGATTTGGTCCTGCATCCTGCGGCCGGAATCGCGCGGCTCGGTCCATGCGGTCTCGGCCGATCCGAAGGCCGCGCCGGCGATCTGGCAAAACCAGCTCGCGACGGAGAAGGACCGCATGCTCGCGGTCGCCGGCCTCGCGCTCGCCCGCCGGATGATGGAGCAGCCGGCGCTGGAGCGCTTCCGCGACCACGAGCTGAAGCCCAGCGCCGATGCGCAGAGCGACGACGAGCTCCTCGCCTTCGCCCGGCAATATGGCGGCACCTGCTACCACCCGGTCGGCACCTGCCGGATGGGCGACGATGCCGGCGCGGTGGTCGATCCGGCGCTGCGGGTCAACGGCATCGCGGGACTGCGCATCGCCGACGCTTCGATCATGCCGCGGATCGTCTCGGGCAACACCAACGCGCCGGTCATCATGATCGCGGAGAAGGCTGCCGACCTCATCTTGAAGGAGGCGGCCTGAGACCTGACGACCATGCCTCGGCGTCAATGCCGGGGATGCCGACCAACCAAAAAAAGGGGACCATCATGACCAGCAGGCGGGAGTTTCTGATAGCGGCGGCGGCGGCGGCTTGCCTGACGGCGGGACCGGCGCGGGCGCAGAGCGAGATCACGGTCGGCGCCGTGGTGCCGATCACCGGCGCCTTCGCGCCGTCCGGCATCCAGTACTACAACTCGCTCAGGATGGCCGAGGAGGACATCAATGCGGCGGGCGGCATCGGCGACAAGAAGTTCAAGATCCTGTTCGAGGATACGCAGGCCTCGAACCCCACCGCGGTCAACGCCTTCGTCAAGCTGGTCAAGCAGAACAGCCTGCCTTTCATCTTCCTGTCGAGCCTGTCGACGCAGAACCTCGCCACCGAGCCGGAAGTGCTGAAGGCCAAGGTGCCGACCTTCTATGGCGGCGGCTCGGTCGCGGTGCAGGAGCGCAAGAACCCCTACATGTTCCGGCTGCGGCCGCCCGACAGCCTCGCCGCCGAGGCGCTCGCCGCCGGCGTCAAGCTGCTGCTCAACAAGAGCAAGCCCGGCATCCTCTACACCCAGGACGACTACGGCCTCGGTCTGGCCAACATGGTCGATGCCGGGCTGATCAAGGTCGGCATCACGCCGGTCGGCCGCGAGGCCTTCTCGCCGCGCGACAACGATTTCTCGGCGCAAATCCTCAGCCTGAAGAACAAGGGCGCCGACTCGATCCTGTGCTTCACCTACAACCGTGACGGCGCGCTGATCCTGAAGCAGCGCCTCAGCCTCGGCCTCGACCTGCCGTTCCTGTGCGGTTCGGCGATGGTCGCGCCCTCGACGCTGCAACTGGTCGAGCCGGCCGAGACGGAGAACCTCTTCGCCGTCGCCGATACGGTGCTGGGCGAGGCGATCAGCCCGGCGAGCGCCGATTTCGTCAAGCGCTACACCGCCAAATACGGCTTTGCCCCCGACCCCTACGGCGCGGCGTATTATGACGGCGCGATGATCGTGGCCGACGCGCTGCGCAAGGTCGGCCCCGACCCCGAGAAGGTCCGCGGCTATCTCGCAGCACTCAAGGACTACAAAGGTCTGGCGCGGACCTACTCGACCGACGAGGCGCAGAACCTCGCCAACGACGTCGTGCTGGTGAAGTTCAGCAAGGGCGGCGTCTACACGGCGGTGACGCGCTATCCGGCCAAGCCCTGATTCCGACCGCCGGTTCGCAGGACGCGTCCCGCGAACCGGCCGTCGAGACTGAGGTCCTTTCGACACCCGATCGTTCCGCCGGTTCGGAGCCTGCGCGCTCGCGCCATGCCCGGACCATCGCGCAGACGTGAACCCAGGCGCCGCAGATGACGCAGCAACTCTTCCAACTGGCGATGAACGCGCTCGCGGCCGGCTGCATCTATGCGGTGATCGCGCTGTCCTTCGAGCTCGCCTATGAATCGACCGGCGTCGTCAACTTCGCCACCGGGCAGCTCGTCACCATCGGCGCGCTGGTCGGTGCGAGCGCGGTCGCGCTCAGCCAGGTCAACATGGCCGGCGCCTATCTCGTCACGTTGGCGGTGATGAGCGTCGTGGCGGTGCTGTTCCTCGTCGGAGTCTACCTGCCGCTGCGCAAGCAGCCGGTGCTGACCATCGTCATCGGCACGGTTGGCGCCGGCATCCTGATCCAGAACGTCGCGCTCCTGATCTGGGGGCCGCTGCCGATGAGAACGCGCTCGCCGGTCGGCGCGACCTCGATCCCGGTGCTCGGCGCCAATGTCTCGCTGCATGTGCTCTACGTCATCGGCGTCACCGCCGTGCTGATCCTGGCGCTTTATCTGCTGCTCTACCGCTCGAGCCTGGGCAGCCAGTTCCGGGCGCTGGCGCAGGATCCCGAGACCGCCAGGTTGATGGGTATCCGGGTCAACCGGCTCTACGCGCTGACCTGGATCCTGGTCTGTGGGCTCGCCGGCATCGCCGGGCTCCTGGTCGGCCCGATGTGGTTCATCGACGTCACCACCGGCGACAATCTCGGCCTGAAGGCCTTCGCGGCGGCGATCATCGGCGGCTTCGGCAGCATTCCCGGCGCGATCATCGGCGGCATCGTCGTCGGCTTCGCCGAGATTTTCGGGGCCTCCTACATCTCCTCGGCCTACAAGGACGCGATCGTCTTCGCGCTGATGTTCGCCTTCCTGCTGATCCGGCCGCAGGGCCTGTTCGGCGAGCGCATCGCGGACAGGGGCTGACGATGGCGATGTCTCCGCGTTCCCTCGCCGGCCTCGTCGTACTCGCTTTGGCGGCACTCGCGTTGCCGCTCGCGCTGTCGGATTACAATCTGCGCGTGATGGTGCTGGCGCTGCAGACGGCGATCGCCGTGATCGGCCTGTGCATCGCCTTCGGCTGGGCCGGGCTGATCCAGCTCGCCCAGGCGTCCTTCATCGGGATCGGCGCCTACACCGCTGCGCTGGTCTCGGTGAAATATGGCGTCGGCTTCTGGCTGGTGACGCCGCTCGCCATGCTGGTGTCGGGACTGGTCGCGCTGCTCATCGCCGGGCCGATGCTGCGGCTGCGCGGGCATTATCTCGCTTTGGCGACGGTAGGCCTCAGCGTCACCTGCGACATCGTCGCCAAGAACTGGGTCGCGCTGACCGGCGGCTTCGACGGCATCAGCGGCATTCCCGGCGTCTTCATCGGAAGCTACGAGCTGACCAGCGATCGCGAGTATTACTACCTCGCTCTCGCCTTCGTGACGCTGGTGGCGCTCTTCGCCATCGCGCTGCGCCATTCGGCCTATGGCCGGGCGATGATCGCGGTGCGCGACAACGAGCTCGCCTCGGGCACGGCGAGCGTCCCGGTGGTGCGGGTCAAGATCCTCGCCTTCGTGCTGGCGAGCATGCTGGCGGGGCTCTCTGGCTCGCTCTTCGCGCATTATTCGCACTACATCGCGCCGCAGGATTTCGAGCTGGTCCATTCCGTCACCATCCTGGTGATGCTGATCGTCGGCGGCGAGATCTCGGTGATCGGCGCGGTGCTGGGCGCGATCCTGCTCTCCTTCGCGCCGGAGCTGCTGCGCTTCGTCGGCCAGGCTTATCTCGCCATCTTCGGCGCCGGCGTCCTGATCGTGCTGATCCTGATGCCGGACGGCATCGTCGGCCAGTTCGAGCGCCTGCGCGTCCGCCTTGCGAATGGAGGCAAGCGTCATGCTTGAGCGCTCCCCCGCCCCAACGCAGCCCTCGGTCCCGATCCTCTCCGTCCGCAACCTGACGCGCCGTTTCGGCGGGTTGCTCGCCGTCGATGATGTCGGCTTCGACATCGCGCCCGCCACGATCCTGGCTCTGATCGGCCCCAACGGCGCCGGCAAGAGCACGACGGTCAACCTGCTGACCGGCGTGCTGGCGCCGAGCTCGGGCGAGGTCGTGCTCGAAGGGCGCGACCTCGTCGGCCTTAGCCCCCATGTCATCGTCGGCCGCGGCCTGGTGCGGACCTACCAGAACGGGCGGCTCTATCCGCGCCTCGACGTGCTGGAGAACGTGCTGGTCGGCGGCGAGGGTGGCCGCATCACCAAGCTCTACGACGCCGTGCTGCGAACCCCCGCGTTCCGGCGCGAGGACAGGCGGCTGCGCGACGAGGCGGCGGCGCATCTGAAGGCGCTCGGCCTCGGCGACGTGCTGCAGCGCAAACCACTGGAGCTGCCCTATGGCAAGCAGCGCAAGCTCGAGATCGCTCGCGCCCTGATGACGCGGCCAAAAGTGCTGCTGCTCGACGAGCCGGCGGCGGGGCTCAATTCCGGCGAGGTCGAGGACCTGATCACCTTCGTCTCCGGCCTGCGCGCAAGCGGGATCTCGATCCTGCTGATCGAGCACAATATGGGCCTGGTCATGCGGCTCGCCGACCACATCACCGTGCTCAATTTCGGGCGCTCGATCGCCAGCGGCACGCCGACCGAGATCAGGGAAAACGAGGCCGTGATCGAGGCCTATCTCGGGCGGAGGAAAAGCCATGCTGGCCATTGACGGGCTCAGCGTCAGCTATGGCGCGGTCCAGGCGCTCGATGCCGTCTCGTTGACCGTCGCAAAGGGGGAGTGCGTCGCGCTGCTCGGCGCCAACGGCGCCGGCAAGACCACGCTGCTGCGTACGATCTCCGGGCTGGAGAAGCCCCGCAAGGGCGACATCAGGCTGGAGGGTAACTCTCTGCTCGGCGTCGCCGCGGAGATGCGGGTGCGCGGCGGCATCGCCCAGGCGCCCGAGCGCCGGCGCATCTTTCCGGGCCTGACCGTGCGCGAGAACCTCGACGTCGCCACGACCTCCTGGCGCAAGTTCGGCCAGTCCTCCACTGAGGACATCGATCGCGTCTTCGCGCTGTTCCCGCGCCTGAAGGAGCGGATCGGGCAATATGGCTGGTCGCTCTCGGGCGGCGAGCAGCAGATGCTGGCGATCGGACGGGCGCTGATGTCGCGCCCGCGCATCCTGCTGCTCGACGAACCCTCGCTCGGCCTGGCGCCGCTGATCTCCGACGAGGTCTATGCCCGGCTCGCGGAGGTCAGCGCGCTCGGCGTCGCCATGCTGCTGGTCGAGCAGAACACGGTGATGGCGCTCTCGCTGGCGAAGCGCGGCTACGTGCTGGAGCACGGCCATATCGTGCTCGAAGGCTCGTCCGCCGAGCTGATGGACCATCCCCGCGTCCGCGAAGCCTATCTCGGCGCCTGACCCGCTCGGGTTCCACGCGCCGTCCGCGACGTCCGCCGCCCGGCCGCGAGCCCGGCGCGACGTCGCTCATCCGACAGGAGACGATCATGAACATCGCCGCAATCGTGCCGAGCCGGCAAACGCCCCATCCCTTCCTCGACGGCAAGACCAAGCAGCTGCTTATCGACGGCCAGTGGGTCGAGAGCCTCTCGGGCGAGACCTTCGCCAGCATCAATCCCTCGACCGGCGCGGTGCTCGCCCATGTCGCGCTCGGCGGCAAGGACGACGTCGACCTTGCGGTCAAGGCGGCGCGCCGGGCCTTCGAGGGGACGTGGAGCAAGTTCAAGCCGTTCGACCGCCAGGCGCTGCTGCTCAGGATCGCCGATCTGGTTGAGACGCATTACGAGGAGCTGGCTTGGCTCGACACGCTCGACTATGGCGGGCCGATCGCCCGGACGCTCGGCGCGAAGCGCCGCCATATCGGGCTGCTGCGCTATTATGCCGGTCAGGCGACCGCGATCCATGGCGAGACGATCGAGAACTCGCTGCCTGGCGAGATCGTTTCCTACACGCTGAAGGAGCCGGTCGGCGTCGTCGGCGCCATCATTCCCTGGAACGGGCCGCTCGGCACTGCGATCTGGAAGATCGGCCCGGTGCTGGCGACAGGCTGCACCGTCGTGTTGAAGACCGCCGAGGAATCGCCGCTCTCGGCGCTGCGCCTGGGCGAGCTGATGCTCGAGGCGGGCGTGCCGCCCGGCGTCGTCAACATCGTGCCCGGTGGCGGCGTGGCGGGTGCGGCGCTGGCCGAACACCCCGACGTCGACAAGATCGCCTTCACCGGCTCGACCGCGACCGGCCAGGCGATCGTGCGGGCCTCGGCCGGCAATTTGAAGCGGCTCTCGCTCGAACTCGGCGGCAAGTCGCCCGACATCGTCTTTGCCGACGCCGATCTCGACCAGGCCGTGCCGGGCGCGGCGCTCGCGGTCTTCGCGAATTCCGGCCAGGTCTGCAGCGCCGGCACGCGGCTCTTCGTCCAGCGCAAGGTCTATGACGAGTTCGTCGGCCGCGTCGCCGAATATGGCAAGGCAATGAAAATCGGCGACGTGCTCGACCCGCAGACGCAGATGGGGCCGCTGGTCTCGGAGAAGCAGCTCGACCGGGTCAGCAGCTATCTCGACATCGGCCGGGAGGAGGGCGCGACGCTGCTCTCGGGCGGCGCGCGCCTCACCGAGGGCGAATTCGCCAAGGGCTATTTCGTGCCGCCGACGGTCTTCGGCGATGTCGGCGATGGCATGCGGATCGCGCGTGAGGAGATTTTTGGGCCGGTGATCTCGGCCATTCCCTTCGACGATGTCGAGGAGGTCGTCGCCCGCGGCAACGGCAGCGATTTCGGCCTCGGCAGCGGCGTCTGGACACGCGACGTCACCAAGGCGCACAAGCTCGCCCGCGCCATCAAGGCCGGCTCGGTCTGGATCAACTGCTACCAGGCGATGGACCCGGCCATGCCCTTCGGCGGCTACAAGATGAGCGGCTATGGCCGCGAATCCGGCATCCAGCACATGGACGAGTTCCTGAACGTCAAATCGGTCTTCATCCGGATCGAGTGACCGCAGCGGCGGGCGGGCGACGATCGTCGAAAATCGGCGGAAACAGCGCGTCGCAGAACCTCGCGACAAGGCGCCGGAGCCCGAATCCTCCGGCAAGACCTTCTGATCGGCTCAGACTCCTTCGCCGTCGCGGGAAAACCGCGCCTTGGCATGATATGAATTGACTATATATCTTGAAGATTATAAATAGACGGCAAGATGCGTTGGAGCCCGCGCCTCCCGCAGCGCGCGCGGCCTCCATGAGACATCGATCCTGCGGGAGGATGTGGCCGGATGACCTCGGTTCAAGTCGCCGCGATGGGCAAGCTCCCTGGCTGGGCGCCGCGGATGCAGCGCTGGGCCGGGCAGGGGCTCGCCCGTGTCTTCCGCCAATGCGTCGAGGGGTGAGGACAAGTCCGCCCGCACGAGACCCAACAAGAAAATCCAGAGGAAACATCACATGGCACAGCTCACCCGCAGAACCGTCGTCAGATCGGCCCTCGCCGGCGGCTTCGCCCTGGCGGCTCCCGGCATCCTGCGCGCGCAGACGCAGACGGCGGTGCGCATGCTCCACATCGAGACCAACAAGGCCGTGCTCGATATCTGGCAGAAGGCAGCGAGCACCTTCGAGGCCACCAATCCCGGCGTCAAGATCGAGATGCGCTCGCTGGAGACCGAGGCCTTCAAGGCGCGCCTGCCAACCATCCTGCAGTCGAACAGCCGGCCGCATCTGTTTTATAGCTGGGGTGGCGGGCTGGTCGACCAGCAGGCCAAGGCCGGTTTCCTCGAGGACATTTCGGCGCAGGTCGAGCCCGCCTATCGCGAGACGCTGATGCCGGCGGCGATGGCGCAGTTCGCCCGTGGCCCGGCGGTCTACGGCCTGCCTTACAACACCGCCCAGATCGGCCTGCTCTATAATCGCGAGCTTTTCGCCAAGGCCGATGTCAAGGCGCAGGACATGCTGACCTGGCCGGGCTTCGTCGCCGGCGTCAAGGCGCTGAAGGCCGCAGGCATCCTGCCCGTCGCCGCCGGTGGCCAGGACAAGTGGCAGCTGATGCTGATGCTCAGCAATCTCGGCCTGCGCCAGGGCGGCAAGGCCGCGATCGAGGCGGCCCTCGCCGGCCAGAGCGGCGGCTTCGACAATCCGGCCTTCGTCCAGGCGGCCGAATTCTACCGCGAGTTCAGCGCGCTCTCGCCCTATCAGGAGGGCTTCATGGCGATGAAGGCGCAGCCGGCGTCGGGCCTGTTCGCCGACGGCAAGGCGGCGATGCTGATGCACGGCTCCTGGTTCGTGCGCCAGAACCCGGCCGTCGCGAGCGACCGCAAGGGGCTTTCTGTCGAACAGCTCGGCTTCCTCGGCTTCCCGATGCTGCCGGGCGGAGCAGGAACGGCGAAGGAAACGCTGGTCAACCTCAATGGCTGGCTCGTCAGCAAGGGCGCGCCCAAGGCCGCGGTCGACTTCCTCAAATATTTCCACAGCGCGCCAGTCGCCGGCGAACTCGCCGAGGGCGGCTACATCGTGCCCGCGAACCTCGCGGTGCGCGACAAGCTCAGCCATCCCCTGATGCGGGAGGCGGCAGACAACATCGCCAAAATGGATTTCATCCAGACCGGCTATAACGTCCTGCTCGGCGCCAATGCCGGCAAGGTCTCGGAGGACGTCTCGGTCGGCCTTGCGACGGGGAGCCTGACGGGGAAAGACGCCTGCGCCCAGCTCGAACGCGCGCGCCAGCAAGACGTGCGCGAGAACTGAGGGGGCTCGCCGTGAACGCGGACGTCAGCCCTGCGCCGGGCCGCATCGGCGCGCATGTCCAGACGAGCGGACGCAGCCAGGACGGCGGCACCTGGCTGGTGATCGCGCTTTTCCTGGTGCCGGCGCTCGCCGTCTTCACCGTCTTCGTCGTGCTGCCGATGCTGGAGGCGGCCTGGTATTCGTTCTTCAGCTGGAACGGCTATAACCGTCCGACCAATTTCATCGGGCTGGAGAATTACTGGGAGGCGTTTCGCACGCCGTCCTTCCGCATCGCCCTGCTCAACGTCTTCATCATCATCGCGGGCTCGCTGCTGCTGCAGATCCCGCTCGGCTTAGGCATGGCGCTGCTGCTGGCCGAGCGGATCAAGGGGGCGCTGTTCTTCCGCCTCGTCTTCTTCCTGCCCTACGTCCTGGCGCAGACCGCGACCGGGCTGCTCTTCACCTTCATCTATGACGGCCAATACGGCCTGCTGAAGCCGATCTTCGAGCTCTTCGGCGCCAAGGCGCCCTTCGTCCTGGCCTCGCCCTCGACGACGATGCCGGCGATCCTGTTCGTGATCATCTGGAAGTATTTCGGCTTCCACATGATGCTGCTGATCGCCGCCTTGCAAGGGCTCGACCGCTCCCTGATCGAGGCGGCGACAATCGATGGCGCGACGCGCTGGCAATTGACCCGCCATATCGTGCTGCCGCTGCTGAAACCGACGATCAAGCTCTGCGTCTTCTTCGCCGTGCTCGGGGGCCTGCAGTTCTTCGACCTTATCATGCCGCTGACCGGCGGCGGCCCCTCGGATTCGAGCCAGACGCTGGTCACCTATCTCTACAATTACGGCATCGTGCGCATGCGCATCGGCTATGGCAGCGCGGTCGGCGTCATCCTCTTCGTGCTCTGCATCGCCTTCGCGCTTGCCTACAAGAAATGGGTGATGCGCAATGAGTGAGCCCTCGCACGGCGCTCCGATCAACCCGGACGGGCTGATCTACAAATATGCGATCCTGCTGGTCGTGGCGACGATCGTGCTGCTGCCGCTGGTGACGACGGTGCTCGGCGGCTTCAAATCGCTCAACGAATTGCGCACCAATGCTTTCGGCTGGCCGCGGACCGTCGAGTTCGAGGCCTACCGCTCCATTCTCGGCGGCAAGAATTTCTGGCTGTACCTGAAGAACTCCGCGATCATCACCGTCGTCTCGGTCGTGCTGACGCTCGCGCTGTCGGCGATGGCGGCCTTCGTCTTCGCGGTCATCGATTTCCGCGGCCGCGACAAGCTCCTGACCTATTTCACCATCGGGCTGATGTTCCCGGCGGCGACGGCGGCGCTGCCGCTCTTCATCAAGGTCCGCGATCTCGGGCTGCTGGATTCCTATCCGGGCGTGATCCTGCCAAATGTCGCCTTCGGTCTTGCCATGAGCATCATCCTGCTGCGGCGCTTCTTCAAGGAACTGCCCGACGAGTTGCGCGAAGCGGCCTTCGTCGATGGCTGCGGCTACATCCAGTATTTCTGGCGGATCATGCTGCCGCTGTCGCGACCGATCCTGGCGACGGTCGCGACGATCCAGTTCGTCCATGTCTGGAACAACTACATCATTCCGCTGGTGCTGCTGAACAGCGAGGAGAAATATCCCTGGACGTTGGGCATCATGCAGTTCCAGGGCGAATACCTGGCCGAATGGAACCTGATCCTGGCCTTCATCACGCTAACGATGATCCCGACGGTGGTGTTCTTCCTGGCCTGCCAGAAGCATATCGTCGCCGGGCTGACCTCCGGCTCGGTCAAGGGATGACACGCATGACCGCACAACCTGCCGCGAGCACGAACGGGATCGATATTCCGTTCGCGGACGGCATCGGACTGATCGGGTCGGTCTTCACCCGCCATTGGCTCGATCGCGAGGCGACCGCGCTGTGGACCGACCGCGCCGTCATCCAATCCTGGATCGACGTCGAGATCGCGCTTGCCCGGGCGCAGGGCGAGATCGGCCTGATTCCGGCGGAGGCGGCGGACACGATCGCGGAGCGCTGCGACTTGCGGCGCATCGACATGGCGCGGATCGTCGCGGATGCGGCGGTGACGCTGCATCCCTTCGTGCCGGTGCTGCGGCAGCTCGAGGAGATGTGCGGTTCCGAGGCCGGCGGCTATCTGCATTGGGGCGCGACGACGCAGAACATCTTCGACACCGGCCAGGCACTGCAGCTGAAGAAGACGCAAAGCCTGCTGCTCGCCTGCATCGACGGCGCGATGCGGCGGCTGGCCGACCTCGCCTCGCAGCACCGGTCGACGTTGCAGGCCGGGCGCACGCATGGCCAGCACGCGCTGCCGATCAGCTTCGGCTTCAAGCTCGCCGGCTGGCTCGCCGAGATCCGCCGCCATCGCGAGCGGATCGTGCAGTCGGGCGAGCAGGCCTTCGTCGCCGCGATGGGCGGAGCCGTCGGCAGCTATGCCGCGATGGCGGGCCAGGGACGCGCCGTGCAGGCGCGCCTGGCCGAACTGCTCGGGCTTGGCAGTATCGACATTCCCATGCGCGCGTCCTGCGACCGGATCGCCGACTATGTCGGTGTGCTTTCCCTGTTTGCCGCAACCGTCGAGAAGATCGGCCTCGAAGTGGTGTTCCTGCAGCGCGACGAGATCGGCGAGGCGTCGGAGAGCTTCCATTACGGCAAGATCGGCTCGTCGACGATGGCGCAGAAGCGCAACCCCTCGCATGCGCTGAACCTCGTCGGCATGGCGCGGCTGCTGCGGTCGCGCGCGCCGGTCGCGACCGAGCAGATGATCCGCATGGGCGAGGGCGATGCCGCCGCCGGCAACGTGCTCGACGTCGTCCTGCCGGAAGCCGCGATCCTCGGCGTCTCGCTGGCAAGCGGCCTCGGCCGGCTTGTCGAAGGGCTCGACGTGGACGTCGGCGCGATGCGCCGCAATCTCGATATCTCGGGCGGCCTGATCATGAGCGAGGCGGTGATGATCGCACTCGGTGAGAAGCTCGGCCGCGGCCCCGCGCATCATCTGCTCTACGACGCGGCGGTGGAAAGCGTCTCGACGGCGCGGCCGCTCGCGGATGTCCTTGCGAGCCGTGCCGAACTCCGGGGCATCGACGTCGCCGGGTTGCTCGATCCTTCAAGTTATCTCGGCGAAGCCATGCTATGCGTCGATGACGAGGTGCGCCGGAGTTCGCGCGCTGTTCGTGCCCATCCCATCACAAAAGCCGCGGAATAGGCCATGCCCGCCATCTATCCCGACCTCGCCGGGCGTTCCGTCGTCGTGACCGGCGGCGGCGGCGGCATCGGCGCCGCGATCGTGCGCGCTTTCGCGGCTCAAGGCGCGCGCGTCGGGTTCATCGATATCGCCGAGGCGGCCTCGAAGGCGCTTGCGGCCGAGTTGATCGCGGGCGGAGGCGATGTCCGCTTCGCGCAGGCCGACCTGACCGATATCGACCAGCTGCGCGCGGCGATCGCCGATCTGCGCGCGGCACAGGGACCGGTTTCCGTCCTGGTCAACAACGCCGCCCATGACGAACGCCATGCCACAGAAGACGTCACGCCGGACTATTTCGACGGCCGCATCGCCGTCAACCTGAAGCACAGCTTCTTCGCCACGCAGGCGGTGCTGCCCGACATGAAGGCAGCGGGATCCGGCTCGATCATCAATTTCTCGTCGATTTCCTGGATGTCGGGTTCAGGCGGCATGGCGGTCTACACGGCGGCGAAATCGGCCATGCTCGGCCTGACGCGTTCGCTGGCGCGCGACTATGGCGGCTTCAACATCCGCGTGAACGCGATCGCGCCGGGCTGGATCAGGACGGAGCGGCAGGAAAAGCTCTGGATCACGCCGGAGGGCGAGGACAGGGCGATGGCGGCGCAATGTCTAAAGCGCTGGCTGATGCCCGACGAGGTGGCGCGCTTCGCCCTGTTCCTGGCCTCGGACGATGCGTCGGCCTGCACCGGCCAGCACTATGTAGTGGATGGCGGCTGGGTCTGATATCGACGGGTCGCGTCACGCGCCGCCGCGCGATGCCGTCTCTCACCCGCGACGAGCCAGGACCATGCCCGCCAAGATCGTCCAGTCCGAAACGCATCCAAGCTCCTGGTCCGGCGGCTTCGCGACGGTCAGGGATCTGGAAATCCTGCACACCGTCATCACCGAGAAAAAGACCACGGCGGCCGCGGCCAAGCTCGGCATCTCGCAGCCGGCCGTCAGCCGCGCGCTGTCCCAGATCGAGGCCCGCTCGGGCCGGGTGCTGTTCCGGCGCAAGGGGCTCTTCCTGGTCCCGACCGCCGATGCGCTCTCCCTTTACGAGGAGACCAAGCCGATCTTCGACGTGCTCGGCCGGCTGCGGGATTTCGAATGGGCGCAGAACAAGGCCGAACTTCTGCGGATCGCCGTGCCGCCGACGGTCGCCCATTGGCTCGAGCCGCTGATCGCACGCTTCCTGAAGGAAGCGCCGCAGACCACGATCTCGCTGGAGATCGCCACGACGCCGGTGGTGCTCGAACTGGTGGCCGACCAGCGGGCGGACCTCGCCGTTGCCGACGTGACCGCGCAGACCGACGCGCTGCATCGCGTCACGATCCGGCGCGCGCCTTTCGTCTGCGTCGTTCCAGAGGGACATCCGCTCGCCGATGCGGCGCTCGTCACCGTTCAGGATCTGCACCAGCTTCCGATGATCTTGCTGGTCAAGCGCAACCAGGCTCGGGCGCTGATCGACCGGATCTGCCTGAAGGCCGGCGTCACGCCCCGCGTCGTCGTCGAAACCTCCAACGCCCTGTCGGCGATCCGATTGGCGGCAGAGGGAGTCGGCGCCACGCTGGTCAGTCCCTTGCCGGTCGCGGACGCGATCATCCGGGGCGTGCGCCATGTCCCCTTCGCGCCGGAGATCAGCTTTGAGACCGCGTTCTTCTTCTCTTCGGCCGGCGCGCCGTCGGCCACGGCGCAGCGTTTCGTGGAATTCGTCCAGGCTCATATGTCGCCGATGGAAAGCGTGCCATAGCCGTCATGAGACGCCGACGGTCAGCCCTCTTTCCGATTGGGGGCCGCATCGCCGAGCGGTCCCTGCAATTGCGGCGTCAGGCGCGAGCAAACCCACAGGATCGTCGCATCCTCGGCACCCGCCGACAGGCAGACATGGCCCATCGTGCTGTCGAAATAGCAACTGTCGCCGATTTCGAACTCGATCGGCTCGTAGAATTCGGTCAGCAATCGGACCCGGCCGGACACGACATAGATGAATTCCTCGCCCTCGTGCCTGATGAGGTCGGGGAACTCCGCGACGTCGTGGGCGCGCAAGGTGGTCAGCAAGGGGATGAATTGCTTGCCCGACAAATCGGCACAGAGCATCTCGTAGCCATATTGCGACGTGGTCAGCCTGGCGCCCTGGCCGGCGCGGGTGATGCTGCGCCGGCCCGAGGTCATGCGGCTTTGACCTTTGCTGAACAGCTCGGCGACATCCACGCCCAGCCCATCGGCGAGACGCAGGATGTTCTCGTAGGTCGGCGAGATCTGGTTCTGTTCGACCTTCGAGATCGTCGAGGCGGCCAACCCGCAGGCGTCGCTCAATTTCTGGAGCGTCAGGCCGCGGCCGGTCCGGAACGCCCTGATGCGTCCACCGAAGCCGGAATCCCTGCGGGTCTTTGGCTTGCCCACGAGCGGCGCTTCGATTTTTAGCATAGTGATCAATTTTTCCTATTCGAAATTTTCAGCGTCGAGTCTATGGTCGGCGTGCAGGCCGGTCAACGATGCCGGGCTCGAGGTGCCGATGCCTGTGGCGAACGCGGCCCGATCCAGCGGCTCGCCGCAGAACACCGGAGTACGGCCATGGCCTCGTCCACCCACGACAGATCGGTCATCGTCGATGGTCTGGTCATCTCGAACTTCACGCGCCGCGTGCTCGAGGACATGCATGCCGGCGGCATCACCGTCGCCAATTGCACCTGCAGCATCTGGGAGGGCTTCGAGCCGACGATGCGCAACGTCGCGCGCTGGCTGAAGCGCCTCGCCGACAATGCCGACATCCTGATGCCGGTGCATGGGGTCGACGACATCCTGAAGGCGAAACAGGCCGGCAAGGTCGGCATCGTACTGGGCTGGCAGAACACCACCGGCTATGGCGACGACCTCGACTATGTGGCGCTCTATGCCAGACTCGGCGTCAGGATCGTCCAGCTCACCTACAACACCGCCAACATGGTCGCTTCCGGCTGCTATGAGTCGCAGGATCGCGGCCTCACCGATTTCGGACACGACCTCGTCGCCGCCATGAACGCGTCGGGCGTGCTGATCGATTTGAGCCATGTCGGCGCTCGCTCGGCCCGGGAGACGATCCTGGCCTCGAAGAAGCCGGTCGCCTACACCCATTGCGCGCCTTCGGCACTCAAGATCCATCCGCGCAACAAGTCCGATGACGAGTTGCGTTTCATCGCTGAGCATGGCGGCTTCGTCGGCGTGACGATGTTTCCGGCCTTCCTCGCTGCCGGCAAGGGCGCGACCGTCGACGACTACATCGCCGCGATCGAGCACGTCATCGGCGTCGTCGGCGAGGATCAGGTCGGGCTCGGCACCGACCTGACGCAGGAGCAGCCGCCCGAATTCTTCGGCTGGATCAACCGCGACAAGGGCGAGGGCCGCAAGCTCGTCGATTTCGGCGAGGCGCTGGAGCTCGGCGGCTTCACCCGCTCCAGCGACTTCCCCAACATCACCGCGGCGATGGAACGCAGGGGATGGAAGGACGACCGCATCGAGCGTGTGCTCGGCCGCAACTGGATGCGTTTGCTCGGCGACGTCTGGGGCGGCTGAGGCGAAGCGTGGCGGTTGTCGGCTTCGCCGGTGTTCGTCAGCGGCTCAGCGGGATCACCTTGCGGCGCCACTGCTCCATCATCTGCTCGCGCGCCTTCGCGACCGTGATCCAGTCGACCGGGACGACCTTGTCCATCGCCTTGACGACGGTTCTGTCGCTCGCCTCCGGATCGATCTGCGCCTTGGCGTTGGCAGGGGCGTAGAACATCGTCTCGGTGAAGGCCTTCTGCGCTTCCGGGCTCAGCGCGTAATTGATGAATTTGGTCGCCGCCGCCTTGGCTGGCGCGTTGGCGACGAGATTGATCGTGTTGATCTGGAAGACGGTTCCCTCGGCTGGAAGCACGGTTTTGAGCCGTCCGTTCGAGAGGATCGAGTTGACCTGGGCGCGCGCGTTCCAGCCGGCCCCGACCGAGGCCTGGCCGGAGATGATGACCGAGTAGACGTCGGGCGTCGGAGCCCAGGTCTGGACGTTGGGCGCGATCGTACCCATCGCCGCCAGGCCCTTGTCGACATCCTGCATGTAGTTCTTGCCGCCCGCCTTGTTCTCTAGCAGCATGACCATCGACAGGCCCTGAATATCGGGCAGCCCCGGGATGACGACCTTCCCGACATGGGACTTGTCCGCGAGGTCCGAGATCGCCGCCGGCGGCGTCTTCACGAGGTCGGCGTTGTAAAGCAGCACGAGATTGTCGAAGAGCACGCCGACACCGTTGATGTCGGGGATGCGTGCAGCCCTGTGCAGGTCGGCGATGTTGGGAACCGAGGTCTCGTCGATCTTTTCGAAGATCGCATCGTCGGCGCCCGACTTGGCGACGGTCACGTCGAACAGCACCACATCGGTTTGCGGCGCGGATTTCTGCGTGCGCAGGACGCCGAGCATCTGCGCCGAACTCGGCAACCCGTAATAGTTCACCGTGATGCCGGGATTGGCCTTCATGAAAGGTTCGACCACGGCCTTCTGGTAGCGTTCCTGGAAAATGCCGGAATAGGCCATCAGCGTGACCGTGGCCTGTTGCGCCTGCGCCTGCGAGGATGCCAATCCCACAGCGATCGCGGCTGCTATGGCGAGTTTTTGCCGGATAATCATGCGAAACCCCTCTTTTGCGGTGCGCAGGCGGGAAGCCATTTTTTCGTCAGCCTGATCGCCTTGCGAGCGATAGCTTCGCGGCTGCACAGCTCCGGCCACAGCGGAACACTCCCATAGGTCAGAAAATTTTCCAATAAGAAAAATATTGGTGTATAATCAGGCGGCTTGCCTGAAATGCAGGCATGCGACCACCGCTGCGCTCGTCTTTGGCGGCTTGTGAGTGCGAGGAAACAGCGGTCTTCAGGCCGCCGCGGCGCGCTGCAGCATGCCGTAGAGATCGCGGGGATCGTCGGGATCGGCGATGATGTCGATCTCCTGGAAGAAATCCGACCCTTTCAACCGCTCGCGCACATAGCGCAACGCCGAGAAATCTTCGATCGCGAACCCCACGCTGTCGAAGAGCGTGATCTGCCTGGCGTCGCGCCGTCCTACGGCTTCGCCGGTGACGACGCGCCAAAGCTCGGTGACGGGATAGTCGGCCGCCATCTGCTGGATTTCGCCCTCGATCCGGGTCTGCGGCGGATATTCGACGAAGGTGTCGGCGCGCAGCAGGATGTCGCGATGGAGTTCGGTCTTGCCGGGACAATCGCCGCCGATCGCGTTGATGTGGATGCCGGAGCCGACCATGTTGTCGCTGAGGATGGTGGCGTATTGCTTGTCGGCGGTGCAGGTGGTGACGATCTGCGCGCCCTCGATGGCGTCCTGCGGCGAGCGGCATGATGCCACCTGGAGGCCCGAGCCCGCCAGGTTGCGGGCAGTCTTCTCCGTCGCGCGCGTATCGATGTCGTAGAGCCTGACCGCTTCGATGCCGAGCACGGCTTTCATCGCCAGGGCCTGGAATTCGGCCTGGGCGCCGTTGCCGATCATCGCCATCGTTCTCGCCCCACGCGGAGCGAGATGCCGCGCCGCCATGGCCGAGGTCGCGGCGGTGCGCAGCGCCGTCAGCAGCGTCATCTCGGTCAGCAGTACGGGATAGCCGCTCGATACCTCGGCGAGCAGGCCCAGCGCCGTCACGGTCTGCAGGCCAAGCCCGGCGTTCCTCGGATGCCCGTTCACATATTTGAACGAGTAGATCGCGCCGTCCGAGGTCGGCATCAGCTCGATCACCCCGTCGCGCGAATGCGAAGCGATCCGCGGCGTCTTGTCGAACAGCTCCCAGCGCCGGAAATCCGCCTCGGTCGCCTCGGCCAGATCGCGCAGCATCCGTTCGACGCCGAGATGATGCACGAGCCGCATCATGTTCGCGACGCTGACGAAGGGAACGAGCGCCTTTTCGGACGGGGCCTGCGACATGGGAATGCTCCTCGATGGGAGCACGGTCTTACAAACCACCAACGCCAACCGGAACCACACGATGATGCTGAAGATCCCGGTCTTCTGACGTATTCGTCAGAGCAGATGCCGTTTTGCTCAATCCGCTTGTCGGATCTGCATCACGCCGGGCCGAGGAAAAGGTGCGATTCCGATTTCTCCACGCCGTCCATCATGCGGACGGCCGTGGCGAGACGGTTGAATTCGCCGAGGTCCGAGACCTCGATTTCCGCAATCAGGTCCCAGAGGCCGTTGGTGCTGTGCACGGCGGTGAAGCCGGGGTTTTTCCGCAGCGCGGCCGTCAGCCCCCTCACATTCTTGCCGGCGAGCTCGATCATCATGACGCCCCGGATCCGGTCGGTGCTGCCCTGAGCCTTCAACCTGACCGTGAACCCGGCGATCGTCCCATTGGCGATGAGGCGGTCCATGCGCGTCTGGACCGTGCCGCGCGCCACACCGAGCAGCTTCGCCAGCGTCGGCGTGGTCGCCCGCGCATTGACGCGCAATTCGGCGATCAGGCGATGATCGAGATCATCCATAAGTTCTGCTCATTCCGTCGATGGTTCTGCCATTCTAGAAGAATCTTGCGGAAAATTATAGCCTTCCGGCGGTTTCGTCAGACCTTCTCCTCCTATAGCTCGTCGTCAGGCCGCCAGAGCGAGGAATGGATATGCGAGCGATGCCGATCTGGAACCCGGCCGAGCGGGTCCGGGAACTGTCCTGCCGACTCGTCGAATGGGCGAGCGAGACCGGAACCTCGGGTGAGGCCGCCTTCGCCGGGAAAATGGCTGAGCTGCTGCGCGAGATCCCTTATTTCCGCGAGAACCCCGACCAGATCCGGCTGGTCGACAGCCATGGCGACCCCATGACCAGGACTGTGGTGGCGGTCGTGAAGGGGCACGGGACACGGACCCTGGCGCTGGCCGGGCATTACGATGTCGTCTCCGTCGCGAACTACCGTGATCTCGTCCATCTCGCCTTCAGGCCGGACGAACTGCTGGCCGCGCTGCTGGCCGACCTCGAGAGCCGGCCGCTCAACACCGGCGAGCAGCGGGCGCTTGACGACTTCCGCTCCGGCGAATTCCTGCCGGGCCGCGGCCTGCTCGACATGAAGAGTGGTATCGCGGCCGGGATCGCCGTTCTCGAGGATTTCGCCCGGCAACCCGGCAGGCAGGGCAATCTCATCCTGATCGCGACGCCCGATGAGGAGCGCGGCTCGCGCGGCATGCGCAGCCTGCGCGATGGGTTGCCGGCGATCGCTGCCGCGTTCGGGCTCGACATCGAAGCCGGCATCAATCTCGATGCGACGAGCGACCAGGGCGACGGCGCGGAAGGGCGCGCGATCTATCGCGGCACCATCGGCAAGGCGCTACCCTTCGCATTGGTCGTCGGTCAGTCGTCGCATGCGAGCTACCCCTTTGAGGGCATCAGCGCGCAACTGATCGCCGCGGCCATGGCGACGGCGATCGAGGGCAATCCCGCACTCTGCGATACCTCCGATGGCGAGACCTCGCCGCCGCCGATCTGCCTCGAATGCAAGGATCTGCGCGGCGGCTACGAGGTGACGACGCCGGAGCGCGTCTGGATCGCCTTCAACTGGCTGTCGCACGGCCTGACCGCGCCGAAGCTCCTGCAGCTCTTCACCGAGACGGTCGGACAGGCGATGGGCGAGGCCATCGCGAGATTCGACCGGCATGCGGCGGACTATGCGGCGATGCTGAATGCGCCGCCGTCCATCCCTGTCGCGGCCGGGGAAATCATCACCGTCGAAGCGTTGCGCGCGCGGATGCGTCACTCCGGCGGCGAGGCGGCGCTCGCCCGCATCGCCGCGCTCGAAGCCGGGATGGCGGATTGCGATGACCCGCTCGCCCTGACGCGAGCGGTCGTCGACGCCATGGTCACTGAAGCGGGCATCACCGGCCCGGCGGTGATCATCGGCTTCAGCAGCCTTCTCTATCCGGCCACCCATCTCGTGTCGGATCGGCGAAGCCGGGCGTTCGGCGATGCGATCGAGGAAGCCCGGCTCGCCTTCGAGGCCTCGGGCGGCGCGGCGGTCAAATACCGACGATATTTCACCGGCATCTCCGATATGAGCTTCTTCGGTCATCGTCCCGATGCGACCGAGATCGCGCTGGTCGCCGCCAACACGCCGGCGACTGCGCTCATCGACGAGGTCGGGCCGGACGCGCTCGCGTTTCCCGTCGTCAACATCGGGCCCTGGGGCCGCGAATATCATCAACGCCTCGAACGCGTGCACATGCCATATGCGTTCGATGGCCTGCCGAGATTGCTGCGGGAGATCGCTTCGCGGTTCCTGGGATGACGGCCCTGCAGACCGATTCGGACACGCTGCGCCGTTCCCTTCCTGGTCACCTGGATGAGCGAAACGATGGCTTGGCGCACGCTTCGCCGACGGAGCATGACATGGTGCCGAATCCGGTTTCCCTCGCGCAACAATTGATCCGCTTCCCCTCGCTGAATCCTCCGGGCGACGAGAAAGCCTGTGTCGACTTCCCAATGCCACAAGACGGACGAGCGCTGCCCGATCGGCGACATCGACGAGGCGAGTGCGATCTATGACGAGCTGATGCGGTGTCTCTGCCTTTAGGACGCGCCGGAGCCGGTCGCCGGCAGTCGATCCGCGCCCTGCCATGCTGTCACCGTCGATGCCGGATCTCCGAAACCCTTAGCCTTCCCTGCTCCTGGCCCTTATCTTTCGGGCTCGCGTCGGAAGGTGAGTGCCGTGGCCGTTGCTGAGACCAAGCCTGTCCGGAGGGGCCGCCCGCGCTCATTGGAGACGGAGCGGTCCATCCTGGAAAGCGCCTATGCCATCATGGCGTCGGACGGGCTCGCCGCCGCGACGATCGACGCGGTGGCACGGCACAGTAAAGTCTCCAAGATGACGATCTACAAATGGTGGCCGTCGCGCGAGGCGCTGCTGATCGACGCCTTCCTCAGGCAGGCGGCCGCGATCATGACGCTGCCGCCGGGCAAGGCGCCACTCGCCGCCCTGAAGGACCATGCCGGCGCCTATGTCGACGCGCTCGCCGGCGATTTCGGAAAGGTCCAGCTCGCCGTAATCGCCGAATGCATCGCCAACACCGGCTCGGCGACGCTGTTCTCGGAGCGCTATCTCCGGCCGCGCCGTGCGGTCGTGCTGCAGACGATCGCGGCCGGCCAGGCCGACGGCAGCATCACGCGCTCGCAGGCCGCCGGCGATCTCTATGACCGCATCTACGGCACGCTGTTCTACCAGTACGTTTTCGACTTCCGGGCGCTTTCCCGCGCCTATGCGCAAGAGCTGGTCACCTCGGTGCTGACCGGCGCCGGGAGCGAATTTGCCGTCGCGACCTGATCCGCCCAACCGGCCAACGGGCTCACAAATCGAGCACGAGCACGTCGCTGCGGCAGCGCGAGACGCAGGCCAATATCCTGTCGCCATAGCCGCGTTCCTCCTCGCTGAGGAAGCTGTCGCGATGGTCGGGCTCGCCTTCGACGACGCCGGTCATGCAGGTTCCGCAGATGCCCTGGCCGCAGGACGTCTCGATGAAGATGCGATGCGCCGCCAGCGCGGCCACGATCGTCTGTCCGGGACCGACGGGATAATCCTTGCCGGAGCTGGCGAGCCGAACGGTGAAGCTTCCGTCGTTGTCCCTCGGCTCGACGGCCGGCGCGGCGAAGAATTCGCGATGCAGCGCCGCCGCCGGCCAATGCGGCTGCGCCGCAGCCGTGACCGTCTCCATGAACGGAACCGGCCCGCAGGTGTAGAGATGGGCACCGGGAGGGCGCAACCGGAGGATTTCCGCGAGGCGGGCGGAGGTCTCGGCCGGCGACAATTCATGGTGGAACCGCACCGCCTGGCCCAGGCCCTGCCCGGCGAGCTCGGCCCGGAAGGCAGTCTCTTCAGGTCGCGAGCGGGCGAAATAGTGGAGTTCGAAGCTCCCCCCGACGGCCACGAGATGGCGTGCCATGCCGAGCAGCGGCGTGATGCCGATGCCGCCGGCGAGCAGCAGGTGATGCGACGCCGTCTCGTCGAGCGCGAAATTGTTGCGCGGCGGGCTGATGGTCAATGCGTCGCCGGGCTTGACCGCGTCGTGCATGAAGCGCGAGCCGCCGCGCGACTCCGCCTCCCGCTTGACCGCGATGAGATAACGGTCGCGCTCATGGGGCGCGTTGCAGAGCGAGTACTGCCGGATCGTGCCCGACGCCATGTGCACGTCGAGATGCGAGCCCGCGGTGAAGGCTGGCAGCGGGCTGCCGTCGCTCTGCCGCAGCTCGAAGGACTTCACGTCCGGAGCCTCGTCGCGCAGGCCCGTCACCGTGACGGCGATCCGCATCACGCTGGTCGCGGCCATGGTCAGGCCCCGCTCCGGCGCGCGCGGCGGAACCAGCTCCAGGTCTCGCGGGTCACGGCCCGGTAGTTCTCGCCGCGATGGGTGATCCGCTCGGCGACGATCTCGTTGAGCTGCGGCAGCGCGTGGAACGGCACCGATGGGTAGGCGTGGTGCTCGACATGGTAGGGCATGTTCCAGGCGAACCATTTCATCAGCGCGCCGGTATAGGTCGTCCTCGTATTCTCATAGGCGCTGTGGGTGTGGTCGTCGCAGCCGGTGTGCTCGGCATAGAGGTAGGGGCGGAGGAACAGCTGGCCCAGGAAGAGCGGCACGAGCCAGGTCCAGAGCATGATCGTCGTCTGGAGCGCGATCGAGCCGGCGAGAAGCACGAGATAGCCCGCGGCGTAGGCCCGCGCCTCCAGCACGACCAAAGCGCGCTTGTCCTCCGGGATCCACGGCGCGGTGACGGTGCCGGTGAGCGCATGCCGGAACAGCAGCCGGATCCGGTTCACCAGCTGGACGATGCCGGTATAGGCGACCGCGAGCTTTGCGTCCGATGACGGGATGCCGCCGATCAGCAGCTCGGGATCGCGCTCGGGGTCTTGCGTGTAGCGGTGATGATCCCAGTGGAACAGCGCGTAGTATTCGTAAGGCAGGACTATCGTGAACGAGGAGAGATGGCCGAGGGCGACGCTCATGGCGCGCGACTGGAACACGGTCTTGTGCGCCGATTCATGCACGGCCATGAACAAAAACGCGACGAAATAGCCCTGCAGCAGCAGGAGCGGGAGCGCCCAGACCAGCCCGTAGTGGGTCATGACCAGCCAGATCAGCGCGCCCGTGACCAGGATCGCGCCGTAATGCGTGATGGCCCGGACGAGACCGGGCCGGTTGGAGCGGACCGAGAGCTGCTTGATCTGCGCCGGGCTCAGTGGGCGGGCTTTGGGGGCGGGGGCGGCAATGCTCATCTCGTGCGATCTCCGAATTGATGATGTGGCAGGGCCGTGACGCCGGTGTTCGGAATGGGACGGTCGGCGGGGTCGCGGCGTGGATGACGGTGCGGCCGGCGCGTTCAGGCGAGTACGTCCAGATAGAGGGCACGCACGTCCTGCTCGGTCAGCTCGCGCGGGTTGGTCGGCCGGGAGTGGTCGGCGAGCGCGGCCGGGATCAGGCCGGGGATCATCTCCTCCACGATCCCCATGCGGCGCAGGACGGGCAGGCCGAGATCGGCGTTGAGGCGGGCGACGGCGTCCTCCAGCGCCATGCCGGAAGGCAGGCCGAGCGCGCGCTCCAGATCGGCGATGCGGGAGCCTGCGGCCGGCCGGTTGAAGCGCAGCACTGCCGGCAGGATCGCGGCATTGCAGCAGCCGTGATGCAGTGAGACGCTCTTGAGCGCGCCGAGCGGATGGCTCAGCGCATGGACCGCGCCCAGTCCCTTCTGGAAGCCGAGACCGCCTTCGATCGAGCCCATCATCATGTCGGTCCGGGCCTGCATGTCCTGTGGCCGCTCGACCGCGGTCGGAAGCGCCCGCCAGATCCGTGCCGCCCCGCCGAGCAAGATCGAATCGACCGGCGGATTGTAGCGCGGGGACAGATAGGCCTCGACGCAGTGGCTGAACGCATCCATGCCGGTCGCCGCCGTCAGCAGCGGTGGCAGGCTGATCGTCAGCGTCGGGTCGCACAGCGCCACGGCGGGCAGTAGGTGCCGCGACGCGAAAGCGAGCTTTGAGCCCGAAGCAAGCGTGATCAGAGCGCCGCGGCCGACTTCCGAGCCGGTCCCGGCCGTGGTCGGGATCACGATCACCGGAGCCGTGGGGCCGATCAGGCCGGCGCCGCCATGGATCGCGGCATAGCGTTCGAGCGGCAGTTCGTGGCTCGCCAGCAGGGTCACGGTCTTGCCGAAATCGAGCGGCGAGCCGCCGCCGACGGCGATGATGCCGTCGCAGTTTTCGTCGAGATAGATCGCCCTTGCCGCCAGCACCGCGTCTTCGGTCGGGTTCGGCGGCACGGTTGCGTATGTGATCACCGGGATGCCGGCCATCGCCACGATCCGGTCGGGCAGCCCGGTCGCGACGAGGCCTGGATCGGTGACGAGGAATGCGCGCCTGATGCCTGCCGCCGCGATCTCTTGGGGCAGCATCTCGACGGCGCCGGGTCCGAACTCGACCCGGTTGAGGAAATTCATCTGGCTCGTCATCGCGTCTGGCCCCGCCGTCACCTTATTAAGTGTACTATTAGTACATTAAATAGCGAGAGGCTGCAAGGGGTGAGTTGCGCCGGGGCCGCATTCGCTCCCGGCGCATGGATCCGGACGTTCGGCCGGTGGCTGGAGCGGCTCGGCAGCCGGTGATCGACGGCAGTGGAGCGTGCGGGAGCCTTGCCGTCGCGGCGAATGTCATCGATATGGAAGCCGGTGAGTGTCCCGAGCCATGATCGATCAAGCACTTAGATTTTCCGTCGCGCCGATGATGGACTGGACCGACCGGCATTGCCGCGTCGTCCATCGTCTGCTGTCGCGCCGCGCCCGGCTCTATACCGAGATGGTGACGGCCCAGGCCGTGATCCGCGGCGACCGCCGGCGCCTGATCGGGTTCGACGATGTCGAGCACCCCATAGCGCTCCAGCTCGGCGGCAATGATCCGAACCTGTTGGCCGAAGCCGCCAGGATCGGCGCCGATTTCGGCTATGACGAAATCAACCTGAACTGCGGCTGCCCATCCGACCGGGTCCAGGGCGGGGCCTTCGGCGCCTGCCTGATGCGCGAGCCCGAGCTGGTCGGCGCCTGCGTCGCGGCGATGAAGGCCGCCGTCACCATCCCCGTCACGGTGAAATGCCGCCTCGGCGTCGACGACCAGGACCCCGAAGCCGCGCTCGATGCGCTGACCGCTGCGGTCAGGGCGGCGGGCGTCGACGCGCTGGTCGTGCATGCGCGCAAGGCCTGGCTGCAGGGCCTGTCACCAAAGGAGAACCGCGAGGTTCCGCCGCTCGACTACGCGCGCGTCTATCGCCTCAAGGCCGCCAACCCCGACCTGCCGATCGCGATCAATGGCGGCATCCGGGCGCCAGAGGAATGGGTCGGCCATCTCGCTTTTCTCGACGGCGTCATGATCGGCCGCGAGGCCTATCAAAATCCCGAAATCCTGCTGCAGGTCGACCCGCTGCTCTTCGGCGAGAACGCGCCGGTCGCGGACGCCTTCGCCATGCTCGACGCGCTGGAGCCCCATGTCGCGCGCCATCTCGAAGGCGGCGGCCGGCTACATGCCTTCACCCGTCACCTCGTCGGGCTGTTCCCGGGCCGGCGCGGCTCGCGCCTGTTCCGCCGCCACCTCGCCGAGCATTGCGTTTCGGCCGGTGCGGGCCTCGCCGATCTGCGCGCCGCGATCGCCCATGTCGCGCGCGAAGAGGCGCGCGCCGAGGCGGCCTAGGAGGCTCGACTGATGACGCAGCTTTCGCCGGCAGAGATCGCCGCGCGCATCGAGGCGAGCTTCGCCAAGCAGGCCTTCATGACGACGCTAGGCGCAAGGCTTCTCCGTGTCGGCGCCGGCGAAGTCGAGATCGAGATGCCGGTCGCGCCGCATCTGAGCCAGCAGCACGGTTTCGTGCATGCCGGCGCGGTCGCGACCATCGCCGACTCCGCCTGCGGCTATGCCGCACTGACGACGATGCCGGCAGGCGCCGGCGTCCTCACCGCGGAGTTCAAGATCAATCTGCTGGCGCCGGCGGCCGGCGAGCGGCTGATCGCGAAGGGCAGGGTGGTCAAGGCCGGGCGCACGCTGACGCTCGCTACGGCCGAGGTCTTCGCCGTCTCTGGCGGCACCGAGAAGCTCTGCGCCATGATGACCGCGACCTGCATGACCATGGCCGGGCGCGAGGGCATCGCCGACTGAGCTCGCGGCGCCTCTCAGCGGGACTTGACGCCGCCGCTTCGCGATCATAAACTAAACTCAATGGTTAAGTTTCAAGAGACGCAGCTCGACCGGACCTTCTCGGCGCTGGCGGACCCGACGCGGCGGGCTCTGCTGGCGCGGCTGGAGGGGCAGGAGAGCGTGTCGGTCAGCGAACTGGCACGCCCGTTCCCGATCTCGCTGCCGGCAGTCATGAAGCATCTCGACGTGTTGTCGGATGCCGGCCTCGTCACCCGGCAGAAGACCGGGCGGACGGTTGCCTGCCGCCTGAACGCGCAACCGATGGAGGAAGCGATGGCCTGGCTCGCCCATTACCAGCGGTTCTGGTCGCAACGTCTCGACGCGCTGGAAGCCATGCTCGCCGAACAGCGCGCCGGCAAGGACGTTTGACGAGGGCGCCCGGGACGAGGCGACCGCGGGAGAGGAATGCCGATGCATGATGCCAAGGTCACTCCGAGCCTGACCATGAAACGTCGCCTCAAGGCGACGCCGGCGGAGGTCTGGCGTGCCTGGACCGATCCCAAGCTCCTGACCCGCTGGTTCGGACCGGAGAACGTCGAGACGATCGAAGCCGAGCTCGATCCGCAGGTCGGCGGCGTCTATCGAATCGTCATGCTGGAGAACACCGGCCAAAGCCATCAGGTCTCGGGCTCCTACCAGGAAGTCGTCGAGAACGAGCGGCTCGTCTTCTCGTGGTCCTGGGTGACGACCCCGGAGCGTGTCTCGCGGGTGATCGTGACGCTTAAGCCCGAAGGAGACGAAACCATCCTGACGCTGCTTCACGAGAAGCTCTTCGACGAACAGGCGGTCAAGGGCCACACCCATGGCTGGACCGGCTCGCTGGTCAAGCTCGAGGAACTCTTCGCCTGACATCGGGCGCGAGGCCGGGGGGCAGCACGGCCCGCAGGGTCGCAACGAAACAAAGGAGACAGGAGATGCAACATCAGGTCGTATCCCGGCAGGATTGGCTTGCCGCCCGCAAGGCCCATCTCGCCGCCGAGAAGGAATTCACCCGCGCCCGCGACAGGCTCTCGGCCGAGCGTCGCGCGCTGCCGTGGGTCAGGATCGACCAGGACTATGTCTTCGAGGGGCCGAATGGCCGCCTGAGTCTCGGCGACCTGTTCGGCGCCAACAGCCAGCTCCTGGTCTATCACTTCATGTTCGGGCCGGGATGGACCGAGGGTTGTCCGGGCTGCTCCTTCCTCGCCGATCATTTCGACGGCGCCGACCAGCATCTCAAGCACCACGACGTCAGCCTTGTCGCGGTCTCGCGCGCGCCTTTCACCGAGTTCCAGGCTTTCCGGAAGCGGATGGGCTGGGCCTTCGACTGGGTTTCCTCGGCTGGCAGCGACTTCAACTACGATTTCCACGTCTCGCCGAGCCCGGCCGAGCAGGCGGCCGGCCGCTACGAGTACAATTACGAGGAGCATGACGGGGAGGGCGGCGAGATGCCGGGCTTTTCCGTGTTCCACCGCGACGCCGAGGGCACGATCTTCCACACCTATTCGTCCTATGCGCGCGGCGGCGACCTCCTGATCGGCGCTTACAACTTCCTCGATCTGACGCCGAAGGGCCGCAACGAGGACGAGATCATGGACTGGATGCGCCACCATGATCGCTATGAGGAGAAGCTCGCCCCAGCGCTCGAGCCGGCCGGCTCCTGCTGCCACGGCTGAACACCCCCTGTCCTTTCCGGCGTGCGGAGCATTGCCGCCCGCGCCGTCCTCCAACCCGTGAGGGCCAAGCCATGACCTATGTCCAAGGATTCGTTGTCGCCGTTCCCACCGCGAACAAGGAGGCCTATCGCCAGCATGCCGCCGATGCGGCCCCGATCTTCCGGGAATTCGGTGCGACTCGCATCGTCGAGGCCTGGGGCGACGACGTCCCGGACGGCAAGCTCACCGACTTCAAAGGCGCGGTGAAGGCGACGCCGGAAGAAGTCGTCGTCTTCTCTTGGCTCGAATTTCCCGACAAAGTCACGGCCGACGCCGCCAACACGAAGATGATGAACGACCCGCGCATGAAGGAGATGGGCTCATCGATGCCCTTTGACGGCAAGCGCATGATTTATGGAGGCTTCGCCGCATTGGCCGATGAAGGCTCGGGCGGCGCGGCGGGCTACATCGACGGCATGGTGGCCGCCGTGCCGACCGACAACAAGGACGCTTATCGTGATTTCGTGATCCTTCACGGCGCCGTCCTGCGCGAGTGCGGCGCCTCGCGGGTCGTCGACACCTGGGCCGAGGATGTGCCCGACGGCAAGGTGACCGACTTCAAGCGCGCCGTACATGCCTCGGACGACGAGAAAGTCGTCTATTCCTGGGTCGAATGGCCCTCGAAACAGACGCGGGATGCCGGCTGGCAGAAGGTCATGGCCGATCCGCGCATGCGGCGCGAGATGCCGTTCGACGGCAAGCGCCTGATCCATGGCGGCTTCAAGCCGATCGTGGATGCCTGAACGCAGCATGTCCTGACACGGAATCGCGCCTTCATCCCGGAGCTTCGCTTCGCTGCGTCCGGGACGACGGCGCGATTCCGGCGCCGGTGAAGGCAATGTCTCAGCCCGGCCCGGCGCCTTGCGTCGCCAGATAGACCGCATAGATCGACTGGCTCGCCGCCATGAACAGGCGGTTCCGCTTCGGGCCGCCGAAGCAGATGTTGCCGCAGACTTCCGGAAGCCTGATCCGGCCGATCACCTTGCCGGCCGGATTGAACACCGTGACGCCGTTGTAGCCGACATTGCGCCCGGCATTGGACGAGGCCCAGAGATTGCCCTCGACGTCGCAGCGCAGCCCGTCCGGCCCGCAATTGATCCCGTCGATCATGCAGTCGGAGAACAGCTTCTGGTTCGAGAGCTTGTTGTCGGCGCCGACGTCGAAGACATGGATGTCGCCCTTGCCGCCCGGCCCGGTGTCTCCCGGTCCCTTGCCGGTCGAGGCGATGTAGAGCTTCTTGAAATCGGGCGAGAAGCACAGCCCGTTCGGATCGGGCACTTGCTGTTCGGTCACCACCAGGTCAAGCCGTCCGCTCGGGTCGAGCCGATAGGTGTTGGTCGGCAGCTCGCGCTTGGCGAGACCGATGCCGGGCAGTTGTCCGAGGCGCGGATTGATCTTGCCGCTGGCGTTGCTGGGCCCACCGGCCGCGTCGGGCGCGCCCTCATAGAGCTGGCCGCCATAAGGCGGATCGGTGAACCAGTAGCTGCCGTCGGTATGGGCGACGATGTCGTTGGGCGAGTTCAGCTTCTTGCCCTGGTAGTTGTCGGCGAGCACGGTCGCCGAACCGTCGAGCTCGTAGCGCACGACGCGGCGGTTGAGATGCTCGCAGGAGAGCTGCCGGCCCTGGAAGTCGAAGCTGTTGCCGTTGCTGTTGCCGGACGGCGTCCTGAACACCGTGACGCGGCCGTCATCCTCGATCCAGCGCATCTGCCGGTTGCGGGGTATGTCGCTCCAGACGAGATACTGGCCCTGCGCGTTCCAGGCTGGTCCCTCGACCCAGAGCCCGCCGGTCCAGAGCCGCTCGATCGCGGCGTTGGGCTGGGCGAGGCCGTTGAAGGACGGATCGACCGCGATCACGTCGGGATCCCAGAAATAGGTGGTGGGCGCGCCGCGCCTGCTGAAATCGCGCGGCGGGTTGGTGATCGTGCTCGGCGGCGCGACCGCGGTCTGCGCCCATGCAGGCACCGCGGCTGTTGCGAGAACGCCCGCGCCGGTCGCCTTGAGCAGACTGCGGCGCGACGGGGCCGAGTCCGGGATTAGCCCTGCGATTGGCTTCGTCATCATTGACCTCCCTGAGTTTTTTCTCGATTAAAACGATTTAAATCCATTTGAGTGAGCGAAGGACTTCGGCCTCCTTGCTGGTTTGATGGGATAACCACTATCGCGCCGGTTGCGGGTCCAAGTCCAGCGGGACGATCGCGGGAGTTCTGAGCGGCCGTCGAAGTCTGGTTCGGCGCTGTGGCCGCCGGCTTCCGCATGGCCGCCTTGCCCGTCTTCGCTTGCGGCGGCGGCCGAAATCGCCCAGAGGGAGCCTCAAGCCGCAACCGGACCCCGTCATGCTTGCTGGAATACCGCTCAACGAGCTCGCCTTCCTCGCCGTCTCGCTCGTCGTCGCGGGTGCCTTCACCGGGCTTCTGGCGGGGGTGTTCGGCGTCGGCGGCGGCGCCGTCATCGTGCCGATCCTCTACGAGGTCTTCCGCGTGATCGGCGTGGCCGAGGAAGTCCGGATGCCGCTCTGCGTCGGCACCTCGCTTGCGATCATCATCCCGACCTCGATCCGCTCCTTCAACGCCCACCGCGCCAAAGGCCTGGTCGATCTCGACATCCTCAAGGTCTGGGCCGTCCCGGTGGTACTCGGCGTCGTCGGCGGCAGCTACATCGCCCGCTTCGCCCCGCCCGACCTGTTCAAGATCGTCTTCGTCGTCGTCGCGGTGATCAGCGCGATGCGCCTGCTCTTCGCCTCCGACAAATGGCAGCTCGGCACGGAGATGCCCGGCAAAGCGCTGATGACGGTCTATGGCGGGATCATCGGCGTACTCTCGGCGCTGATGGGCATAGGCGGCGGCCAGCTCTCCAGCCTGTTCATGACCTTCTACGGCCGGCCGATCCACCAGGCCGTCGCGACCTCCTCGGGGCTCGGCGTGCTGATCTCGATCCCGGGCGCGCTCGGCTTCATCTATGCCGGCTGGCCGAAGATGGCGATCCTGCCGCCGCTCTCGCTGGGATACGTCTCCTTCATCGGCTTCCTGCTCTTCATCCCGACCTCGATCTGGACCGCGCCGATCGGCGCGCGGCTCGCCCACCGCCTGTCGAAGCGCCGGCTCGAGGTCGCCTTCGGCCTGTTCCTGCTCGTCATCGCCGGGCGCTTCATCGTCTCGCTGATCGGCTGATGCCGGCGGGCGGCGACATCGCGGTCAGGCTCTCCGGGCCCGCCGACCATGCGGCGCTGGCCGGGCTCTTCACCGAGATGCAGGCGCATTACGCGGTGCCGTGTCCGCCGCTCGAGACGATCCTCGCCGGGCTCGTGAGCCGGCCCGATGGCACCGAACTCATGGTCGCAGAGCGGGATGGCGCGCTGATCGGCTTCGCCGCCTTCGGTGCGGTCTATCCGGGGCCGGGCTTGAAGCCCGGCCTGTTCATGAAGGAACTCTACGTCGCTGCGGCCGCACGCGGCTCCGGCGCCGGACGCGCGCTGATGCAAGCGCTGGCGCGCGAGGCGCTTTCCCGGAACCTCGGCCGCATCGACTGGACCGCCGATGCCGACGACGAGCGGCTGCTCGCCTTCTACGAGGCGCTCGGCGGCACGCCCCAGCCGAAGAAGCTGTTCTTCCGCCTGACCGGTGAGGCGCTGGCCGACCTCGGTCGCGGCTGAGTTCAGCGCGGGGCACCAGGCGCCTTCATCCTGTCTGCCAGCAGCGCCATCACCGCCAGCCGCTGCGCCTCGCTCATGCTTCCCCAGCGCGCGATCTCTGCGAGCGTGCGGCCGCAGCCCTCGCAGAGCTTGCTGACCGGATCGATCACGCAGATCTTCACGCAGGGGCTCGATGCCGCGCTCATCGTCCGGCCCCACCGAGCGTCAGCGCAAGACCGAGATAGAGCCCGATCTCGCTGAGTTGCTGGGCCGCGCCGATGACATCTCCGGTCTGGCCGCCGATCAGGCGACGCGCGCTCCGCAGCAGCAACTCGACGGCGCCTGCCGAAAGCGCCAGCCCGATGAACAAGGTCCAGATCGGCAGACCGGCCAACATCGTCAGCACGCTGGCGAGCCCGAGCGCGCCGGCCATGGCGAGATGCATGCTGCGCGCCTCAGGCTTGCCGACGCTCGCTGCCTTGCCGTCGGACCGCGCTGGTGGAACTGCCGCCAGGATGCGGACGCACTCGCTGCGCGACCACATCGCCGCGCTCAGGATCGCGGCCGCCGCCGCCCACGGGCCGGCCGCTCCGAGGATCGCCGCCAGCGCCGTCACCCGCAGCAGCAGCGACAGGCCAAGCGCCAGCGCGCCGTAGGAGCCGATGCGGCTGTCGCGCATGATCTCGAGCCGGCGCTCCACCGTGCTGCCGCCGAACAGCCCGTCGGCGGTATCGGCCAGCCCGTCCTCGTGCAGCCCCCCGGTGGTCAGGACCAGCGCCGTGATCGCCAGCGTCGCTGCGAGCGGGGCCGCGACGCCGGCGAGCCCGGCCGCCAGCATGACGAGCGCAGCGCTGGCGGCGATCGCCAGCGCCGCCAGCGGCATCGCGCTCAGGACCAGCCGGAAGTCGGGCGCGGCGTGCAGGTCGCCTTCGCCCGGCATGCGCGGCACCGGCAGGCGCGAGAAGAAGCGGATGCCGGTCGCAGTCGCGGCAAGCCAGCCCGGCCAGTGTGGCGGCGCCGGCAGTGGCTCCTGGTCACGCTCGCCGGCCATGCCGCTGCTTGCGTCCTCGATTGTCATTGTCGTCGGCAGCCTATAGCAGCACGCGCGAGCCGGCCGCCAGAACCACGCATCCGGTCGAGACGAGAAAGAGACGCCGCCGATGTCCGTGTCCGGTCTGCCCTTCGACGACATCCGTGGCATGCTCGCGACCATGCCCGGACCCGACATGGCGGCGGCGAATGCGGTCAGGGCGCGCGACGCCAACCTGACCAAACCCGCCGGCAGCCTCGGCCGGATGGAGGAGATCGCCGAATGGCTCGCCGCCTGGCAGGGCAAGGCCAGCCCCCGCGTCGACCGGCCGCTGGTCTGCGTCTTCGCCGGCAATCACGGCGTCGTGGCGCAGGGCGTCTCGGCCTATCCGCAGGGCGTCACGCGCCAGATGCTCGAGAATTTCGCCGCCGGCGGCGCGGCGATCAACCAGATCTGCGCCGCCTTTGATCTCGGCTTCAAGGTCTTCGACCTCGCGCTCGATTTGCCGACCGGCGACTTCACCAGGGAAGATGCGCTCGACGAGCGCGCCTGCGTCGCGACCATGGCCTTCGGCATGGAGGCGCTCGCCGGTGGAGCCGACCTGCTCTGCCTCGGCGAGATGGGCATCGGCAATACCACCTCTGCCGCCGCGATCTATGCCGCGCTCTATGGCGGCGAGGCGGCGTTCTGGTGTGGGCGCGGCACCGGCGTCGACGATGACGGCCTGAAGCGCAAGATCGCCGCCGTCGAGGCGGGGCTTGCCTTCCACGGCGCGCATTTGTCCGATCCGCTCGAGGTGCTGCGCCGCTTCGGCGGGCGCGAGATGGCGGCGATCTGCGGCGCGATCCTGGCCGCGCGGCTGCAGCGCATCCCGGTGATCCTCGACGGCTACGTCGTCTGCGCGGCGGCCGCGATCCTGCACGCGCTCGATCCGTCGGCGCTCGACCATTGCCTCGCCGGCCATCTCTCGGCCGAGGGTGCGCATGCGCAGGTGCTGGCGCGGCTTGGCAAGCAGCCGCTGCTGGCGCTCGACATGCGGCTCGGCGAAGGTTCGGGCGCGGCGCTCGCTGCTATGCTCGTCAAGGCCGCCGCCGGCATCCACGGGGGCATGGCGACCTTCGAGCAGGCGCAAGTGGCGCGCAAGGACGGCTGAGCCAGCTCAGAAACGCGTGCCGCCGGAGAACCGGAACGCCTGCAACTTGTCGCCGCCATAGCGGATGCCGGTCGTCGGGTCGCGCCAGCCATCGTCCTTGGTCAGGGCATAGGCGTAATCGAAGCGGATCGGCCCGAGCGGGGATTGCCAGAGCAGGCTGACGCCGACGGAGGAGCGCAGCACGTTGCTGTCGCGCACGCAGGCGACGTTCGACTGGTAGCTCGAACTCGTCGAGACGTTGAACTGGCGCGCCGACGAGCCCGTAGGGCAGCTCGCGGCGGCCGTGTTGGTGATCGACTTCGAGCCGCCGTCATAGTCGAACAGGGTGCCGGCATCGGCGAAGAGCGCGCCGCGCAGTCCGAGATCGCGCGGCAGGCCGAAAAGCGGGAACTGCACCTCGAGCGTGCCGCCGACATAGGTCGTGCCGCCGAGCGCGGTGCCGGTCAGCACGTCGCGCGGGCCGATGCCGTTCGAGGCGAAGCCACGCACCAGCGAGGGTCCGAGCGAATAGTGATCGATCATCCGCAGGCTGCCCTCGGTCGCCTGGACATGGCCGCCTTGGAAGCGGACGAAGCCGACCACGTCGTCGAAAAATTCGCGGTAGTAGCGGGTGTCCGCCGCGATGCGCATGAATTTGGAGTCGCCGCCGAGGCCGGCATATTCGGGCTTGAGCTCGGCGATGAAGCCATTGCGCGGGGCCAGACGGTCGTCCAGCGCGTTGTAGGTGAGGTTCGCCCCGAGCAGGGAGGTCAGGCTGGTGCCCTTCGCCTCCTTGATCGCGACGGAGGCTTCGCCATTCGTCACGCAATTGGAGACGGAACTTTCCGACGCAGCGCCGCTCGTGCCGGGCGTAGTCCCGGCGAGCGCGTAGGTGCAGTCGTTGTAGGGGTAGCTCGACGTGTTGGGGACGGAGATCTGCGTCGTGTAGAGCGAGTAGCGCGGCGTGATCGAGAATTCTTCCGTCACCGGCAGGGTGAAGCGGACCTGGCCACCGGTCGTGCGGCTGGCGTAGCGGCTGGTGCTGTAGTTGTCGCTGTATTTCGAGAACAGGTCGATGCCGGCGGCCAGGCGCTGGCCGAGGAAATAGGGTTCGGTGAAGGAGAAGTCGACGCCCTGCGTCTTCTCGCCGAGCGTTCCGGCTATGCGGACGAACTGGCCGCGTCCGAGGAAGTTCGACTCCGACAGCGAGACCTCGCCGATCACGCCGTCCGATGTCGAATAGCCGCCGGCGATCGAGAATGAGCCGGTCGGCTTGTCCTCGACATCGATGTTGACGATCACGCGGTCCGGCGTCGATCCGGGTTCGTTCGTGATCCTGACCTTGCTGAAGAAGCCGAGATTGTTGAGCCGGCGCTCGGCCCGGTCGATCAGGATTTTGTTGTAGGCGTCGCCCTCGCCGAGATCGAGCTCTCGGCGGATCACGTAGTCGCGGGTGCGCATGTTGCCGCGGATCGCGATCCGCTCGACATAGACGGGCGGCCCGTCCTCGACGACATAGGTCACGCCGATCCGGCGGTTGGCGGCATCGCGGTCGCCACGCGGGCGGACCAGCGCGAAGCCGTGACCGCGGCGAGAGACGCCGGTCGTCAGCGCGACCAGCGATTTCTCGACCGCTTCGGCATTGTAGACGTCGCTCGTCGCGGTCGCGAGAAGGCCCTGCAGATCGCTGGCTGCGATGCCCGGGACATTGGATTCGACCGCAACCTTGCCGACGCGATAGGGTTCGCCCTCGCTGACGACGACATCGACGATCCAGCCGCCCCGCGCCTCCTCGAAATGCGCGCTGTCGGACACAATCTGGAAATCGGCATAGCCGTTCTTCAGATAGTAGCGCCGGATCAGCTCGAGATCGCTTCTTGATGCGCTCGGGATCGTAGACGTCCGAGGTCTTGACGAAGCTCAGCCAGTTCGACTCGGTCGAACTCATCAGGTCGCGCAGCCGGGACGACGAATAGACGCTGTTGCCGCTGAAATTGATCGCCTTGATGCCGGTCTTCTCAGTCTCCTTGATCGTGAAGACGACGTCGGAGCGCCCGTTCGGCAGCGTGTTGATCCGGCCGCTGACGGTGGTGAGACCATAGCCGGCGCGACGATAGGCGTCCTTCAGCCGTTCGACGTCGGCGTCGATCTGCGCCTGGTTCAGCGGGCCGCCGTCCTTCGACTGGACTTGCTGGCGCAGTACGTCGCTCTTGAGGCGTCGGTTGCCTTCGAAGGCGACACGGTTGACCGCGATCTGCTCGCGGACGGTGACGATGGTCCGCGCGTCGCGATGGCCGACCTGGACGCTCGCGAAGAGCCCGGTGGCCAGGAGCTTTTGTCGGACGTCTTCGTCCGAGCGGCCCTCCATCTCGTTGACGATGCTCCTGATGGTCTCCGCATCGACGGATCGATTGCCCTGCACGGTCACGCTTCGGATCGCAGCCGCGACGCTGCCCGGCGACGCCGCGACCAGGGTCGCGGCGAGAAGGGCGAGACACCGCGCCTTGAAGGAAAGGCGCGGAAGAACGCTTGTCATCGATGAGGCTGCCGTTTGAGCTGTTGCACTGGCGGGAGAGCCAATCAGCAGCTGGCGGCGGCGGCGCGGCGGTTATGCTTCCGGTTGATTCCGGCTTGTCGCCATTCTTGTCGGCTAAGCCGCCTGTTCCTTCGGCTGCGGCACGGCTGCGAGCGTGTCCATCACGCGGGCCGCCGGCAGGGTGATGGTCACCTCGGTTCCGGCGCGCGGCTTCGACTTCAGGTGGAAGCCGCCGCCATGCAGGTCGATCAGACCCTTGACGATCGGCAGCCCGAGGCCCGAGCCCTGCTCGGCGGTCTTGATGGCGAGCGAACCGCGCCCGAAGGTCTGCAGCACGACCGGAATCTCGTCCTCGGGGATGCCCGGGCCGGTGTCGGTGACCGAGGTGTACTGCCCGCCATTGGCCGTCCAGCCGACCTTGATCGAGATCTCCCCGCCCTGAGGCGTGAACTTGATCGCGTTGGAAAGGATGTTCAGCACGACCTGGCGGATCGCCCGCTCATCGGCCCAGACCTTCGGCAGATCGGGCTCGACCGCCTCGCGGATCGTCTGGCCCTTGGCCTTGGCGCGCAGGTTCAGCATATGCCGGCAGTCCTCGACGATCGCCGCCAGCGACAGCGCCTCCTCGTTCAGCTCGTATTTGCCGGCCTCGATCCGCGAGAGGTCGAGGATCTCGTTGATCAGATTGAGCAGATGTTGGCCCGAGCCGTGGATGTCGGCGGAGTATTCCTTGTACGCGGCGTTGGCATGGCCGCCGAAGACCTCGTTCTTCATCACCTCGGAGAAGCCGAGAATGGCATTCAACGGTGTGCGCAGCTCGTGGCTCATCGTCGCCAGGAAGCGCGATTTCGCGAGATTGGCCTCCTCGGCCTTGCGCCGCGCCTCGTCGGAATTGGCGGTCGCGGTCTCGAGTTCGGCGATCAACGCGTCCTTCTCGGCCCGGAACTCGATCGTCGAGACCGCGCTGAAGTAGAGCCGGTTGGCGAGGAAGATGAAGAAGAGCTGCGCCGAGGCCGCCATCAGTGCCATGGTCAGGCTGTCGATGTCGGTGCGCTGCCAGAAGAACAATCCGATGCCGATCGTCATGGGCACGAGCCCGCAATAGACCGCCATCGGGATCGAGGCTGCGAGCATCACCGTCAGCGCGCTCACGATCAGCAGCGTCGTGGTGACGAAGACCTTGGCGCCGGGCGCGTCGACGGCGGCGAAGAGCAGGAGCAGGAGGGCCCAGCACAGGCCATGGACGCCCTCGGCGATGGCGAAGAGCCGCCGCCAGACCTTGATCCGGACCTCGCCCGTCGCCTCGGCCAGGAAGCGCCGGCAGAACACGGCGATCACGAGCGTGCTGAGGATGACGCTGCCGGCCCAGGGCATGACCGCATAGGCCGGCATCCACAGGCACGCGGCGCCCGCGACGCAAAGCGTCAGCACCAGCGTGCCGACCGACCCGGTCATGCGGTATTGCGCGAACAGCCGCAGCAATTCGTAGTCGAAGGCGCGCACCAGGCCGCTCGACGACGTCAGCCGCTCGCGCACGGATTTGACCTCGCGCGACATCAGCTTTCGGCGTGCGACGGCCGACGGATCGGGCCCGCGCCCGCGCTGCACCTGCTCGGCCGTCACTTCCGCCATGATCGGGACCGGACGCCTCTCGACTTCACCACTACGCACGCAGCCGCCGCAGCGCGCGAAGCGCACCACGATCGGCTGGCCATCATGGTCTGCAAATCGTTAAGCTCTTCCTGATGGCGCGCTTTGGATTCGGACCTTTCCGCACCGGCTTGCTCGGCTGGCGGCGCGTCGGCCGGCCGGTCGATCTCGTCGTCGCGCTCGGTATCATCGGCCTACTGGCGATCGGCGGGGCCGTGCTGATGTATCGGCTCGGCTCGGCTCGCGAGCTGATCGGCGCGGCCCAGGCGATCGACGGCGACTCGCTGCGGTTGAATGGCGAGGAATTGCGCCTCGAGGGCATCGACGCGCCCGAATACCGCCAGAGCTGCACCGATCGCGCCGGCCGCCAGGTCGATTGCGGCCGGATCGCACGGCGTGCTCTGGCGGCGTTGATCGAGCGCGGCATCGTCTCCTGCGCGATCGGCAAGGTCGACCGCTATGGCCGTGGCCTCGCCCGCTGCCGCCAGGGCGAGACCGACGTCAACGCCGAGATGGTGCGCCAGGGCCAGGCCGTCTCCTATGGCGGCTACCGCGCCGAGGAGGCGGAGGCGAAGGCTGCGGGCCGCGGCCTCTGGGCGCTGCAGTTCGAGCGGCCCGAGACTTGGCGCCGCCAACACCCCCGCTGAGATACGACCCTCTCAGAAGATGATGTCGGCCGCTCCGCGGATCGGATGGTCGGGCATCGCGGTGCTCTCGACGCTGCCCATTCGGTCCAGGCTGCGCAGTTTGCCGAAGTCGAGCCCGGTCAGCTCCTCGATCATCGCGATCGGCCGCTGGAACACGCGCGCCTGCTCTACCGTGTAGGGATTGTAGCGGGTCGATTCGAACAGCGGCGCGATCGTCGGACGCTGCTCGACGATGAAGCCGGTGACCGAGGGCGTGCCGTCCGGCCGCTTGAACACGGCTATCTTCCAGAACGACCACGGGATCTGCCAGGGGCCGCCCTTGAGACCCTCGCCGTAGAAATCGTCGTCCGGCCGGAGCACCGGCCCGGTCATGACGCTGACCTTGTGGTCGCGCTGATCGGCGCGGGCGAGCACGAAGTCTTCGAGATTGCCCCAGGTCTCGCTGTTGTAGACGTGCTCCTGCGGCGCGGCATTGCTGTAGTGGAAGGTGTCGGCTGCGGCCCGGTCGGCCACCGCCTGCGTCCCCCAGACGGGATCGAGCCGGCGCACGAGATGGCCGCGGTCGATCTGGACGCCCTTGCCCGCCGCTTTGCCGTAGACCTCGGCGAGCGTCTGCTGGTTGGCGGGCAGCCGCGGGTCGCGACGCCAGCCCGGCTCCGCATCGGAGGATTTCAGGCTCTTTCCGTCGATGTTGACGGCGGTCCAGACCGCGAGACGCCGCTCGACCACCATGGCGAGGCTGAAATGGGTGTAGTCGAACACCGTCTTGCCGGTCTCGCTGTTGGTCGCCAGCGTGCCGCGAAAGCCGGGGCCGGTCTTCGGCAGCGGCACGTTGAGGCCCGTGCCGAGAAAGCCAGGATCATAGCCTTGCGAGCTCTTGAACGCCGGATCGGCGAAGCGGGTCGATTCGAAGGCCGGCAACTCCGGCGCGTTCGGGATCGTCTGCCATCTCTGCGGCGCGGTACCCGCCTCGGTGAGCTTGAGCCGCGTCATGGCGCGCGGCTCGAAGGCGAGCATCGCCATGATCCGCGCCGCCTCGGTGTCGAACGCTGCGGCCTCCCGCAGGCAGGCCATCAGCGCGCTGACGCGCAGGCCTTCATTGGCTATCCACTTCTTGGCGTCGTCGCCATCGGCCTCGCTCCAGACCTGGCCGTTCCTGTTCAGCGTCCGGCCCTCGGTGTCCCGGTCGGCGATCGCCATGTGGTGGATCGCGACAAGGTCCCACTGGTCGTTGAAGACCGGTGCGCCCGAGGAGCCGCGCTCGGTGTCGGCGGTGTAGTGGACGAAGGCGTCGCCGATGCTCGGAAACCGGGCGGCGTCGAGCGCGATCAGCCTGTTCTCGCGCACCACGACCTGCTTGGTGCCGCCCTCGGGGTGCTGGATGATCGAGACATGCTCGCCGGGCAGCGCCTTGCCGCTCATCGGCAGCATCGGCAGGACGCCGAAATCGGCGATCGGCGTGCCGTCATGGCCGGTCGGCGAGATCGCGACGATGGTGAAGTCCAGCGTGGCGTCGGTGTAGAACGCCTCGATCGGCTGGAGCGGGAAGATCCGGCCGCGCCGCTCGACGAAATTGATGTCGAGCTCGTTCTCGAATTCGGCGAGGCTGCGGCTCGCGGTCTCCGGATCGGGCAGGACATGATGGTTGGTGACGAGCAGGGACGGCGCCGCGAGGAAGCCGGTGGCGTAGTCGGGCGGCCCGCCGGCTGAACCCAGCGTCTTGATCCGGCAGACCGCCTTCGCCGCCCGCAGCCCGCGCAGGAAGAAATTGATGCTGACGATGTCGCGCTTGCCGATCAGACGTTCGAGCGCGGCCGGATCGTTGCGCGAGATCAGCTCGCGCCGGACCTGGATGCGCTGTTCGCTCTGGATGTCCTGGGGCTGGCGTTTGACCGGCCCGGCGGCCCCGGTTCGCGGCTTCCCGGGGGCGACCTCCCGCTGCTGCGCCTGCTTGACGGCGTGGACGAGGTCGATCTGGCGATTGCCGTCCGGCGTGTCGTCGGCGATGCGGGCCACGGCGTGTCCTCCCGTTTTTCATGAGCCATCGCGCCCCGGTGGCGGAGGCTCACCTTGCGTCAGGAAAACATAACCCTTGCGTGTGTGCCATCGTCATCTTCCCGTCATTCGCCCGGGCTCCGGCGGGCCATCTTCGTGCCGCGATGGCGGGGCTTTGTCTTGACAGGGCCGATCTCGCGCCATGAATGCGGAAGGTGATCCGGATGGCGTGGATAAGGGGCGGGACATGAAGCTCTATGATGGCGGGCGGGCGCCCAATCCGCGCCGGGTGCGGATCTTCTTCGCCGAGAAGGGTATTCCGCTGCCGGAGCTGGTGCCGATCGACATCGCTAAGAAGGAGCACAGGACCGAGGCGTTCACCCGCATCAACCCGATGCAGCGCCTGCCGGTGCTCGAGCTCGAGGACGGCACGGCGCTGGCCGAGACGATCGCGATCTGCCGCTATCTCGAGAGTTTGCATCCGACCCCGCCGTTGTTCGGCGCTGATGCGCGGGCGCAGGCCCTGGTCGAGATGTGGAACCGGCGCGTCGAGCTCGGGCTTTTCTCGGCGGTCGCCGCCGTCTTCCGTCACAGCCACCCCTCGATGGCGGAGCTGGAGGAGCAGGTGCCGGAATGGGCCGAGGCCAATCGCGAGCAGATCGACGACCATCTCTGGCTGCTGGAGCTGCAGCTCGCCGGCAACGGCTTTGTCTGCGGCGAAGAGCTGACCGTCGCCGACATCACCGCCGGTATCGCCATCGACTTCATGAAGCCGTCGCGGATCCCGCTGCCGGAGGAGTTCGTCCAGATCCGGCGCTGGCATGGCGCGCTCTCGGCCCGGCCGAGCTGGAAGGCCTGATGCGGACGGCGCTCGCGCTCGGCCTCGCTCTGCTGGCCTCGAGCACAGCGCTCGCCGCCGAGCGGCTGACCGGGGACCAGATCAAGCAAGCCTTCGAGGGCAACACGGTGAGCGGACGCTACACCAGCGGCGGCTTCTTCACCGAGTATCACGACACCGATGGCCGCGCGCTCGGCCACAATGGCTGGCAGCGCAACAAGGATGCCTGCTGGATCACCAAGGAGGATCAGGTCTGCTATTATTACGGCCCGCCGAGCGACCGGACGATCCATTGCTTCACGGTCGAGGCGACCGACAAGCTCTACGTCCTGCGCAACGTCTCGAACGGTCAGATCAATGCGCTGGCCAGCGTCGAGCCCGGCAATCCGCGCAAGCACACCGACGATGGCGAGCCCTGGTATTGCGACGGCCTGATCTCGAAGCTGCCCGGCTCTCAGATGTCGCGCCGGCGCCTGGCGGTGCGCTGATGCGGTCGCTGCCGGCCGCTCTGGCGCTCGCCATCCTCGCGACCAGTGGCGCGGCAGCAGCCGAACGGCTGAGCGGCGAGCAGATCCGCAAGACCTTCGAGGGCAACACCGTCAGCGGCCGCTATTCCGGCAGCAACCTGCCGTTCAGCGAGTTCCATCATCCCGACGGCCGGGTCAGCGGCCACAACCGCGACGTCCCCAACACCGACGCCTGCTGGATCACGACCGAGGATGCTGCCTGCTATTATTACGGCCCGCCCGACAAGCGCCGGACCTACTGTTTCACCATCGAGCTCAGCGGGAAACTCCTGGTGCTGCGCAGCCGGCCGAGCGGGCGCATCAACGGCGTCGCCACCGTCGAGAAGGGCGATCCGCACAATTACGCCGAGAGCGCCCGGCAATGGACCTGCGACGGCCTGATCTCGCGGGCGCCCGGCCGCCCACGGCTGGCGACGCGATGACCGTGTCCAAGCCGCTCGCCACCGTATTGAGCGATCTCGCTGCCTGCCGCATCTGCCGCGACGAACCGCTGTTTCCCCCGCCGCTGCCGCACGAGCCGCGTCCGGTGATCCAGGCTGCCGCGACGGCACGGCTCTGCATCGCCGGGCAGGCGCCGGGCACCCGCGTCCATGCCAGCGGCCGGCCCTTCACCGATCCCTCCGGTGTCAGGCTGCGCGGCTGGCTCGGGATCGGGGAGGAGGTCTTCTACGACGCGACGCGCATCGCCATCGTGCCGATGGGCCATTGCTTTCCCGGCCTCGACGCCAAGGGCGGCGACCGGCCGCCGCGGCGCGAATGCGCGCCGCACTGGCGCGAGCGGGTGTTTTCGGCATTGCCGGCGATCGAGCTGGTCCTGGCGATCGGCCGCTATGCGCAGGATTGGCATCTCGGCGCGATGCAGGGGCCGACCCTGTCGCAGACCATGGCGAGCTGGCGGGGGATTCTGGCTGCGCCCGCCAGGCCGCGCGTGTTGCCATTGCCGCATCCGTCCTGGCGCAACAATGCCTGGCTCCGGAAAAATCCGTGGTTCGAGAGCGAGCTTCTGCCTGTCCTGCGCGCCGAGGTCGCACGCCTCGTCTGAATGCTGCAGCCGCCTTCAGCGATAGCCGTATGCGTAGCCGTCGCGGCTGCGATCGATGCGGCCGCCGCCCTGGATCACCGTACGGACCTGGCCGAAACTGGTCTGATCCCGGGTCTCCAGGCGCATCACGCCCGATGCCGCAGAGCCGGTCCGTCCGCCAGAGCCGACGCCGTACTCGACCGCGACCGAGCCGCCGAGCCGTACGCAGGCCGTGCCGCCCTCGACGCGCACGAAGCCCGGGCCGTATTCGGGGCAGGGGCGCGAGGCCTTGACCGGCTTCCACGGTTCGCCCGGCGAGGGTTTGCGCGTCTGGCCGGGAATCGGCTCGCCGATCACCTGCGCCGTGAGCGGCGCGGCGGCGAGCAAAAGCGGCAGGATCAAGGCGGAGCGGATCAACACGGTCTGACGTCCCATCGATTTCATTCCGATTCTACGCGCAAAATTCCGGCGAAGCCATGGCGTCCGAGCATCCCGATACGGAAAAACCCCGGCCTCATGGCCGGGGTTCGTCAGAATTCGAGTTGGGCCGGCGAGCCGGCCGGTCGCTCTCTTCAGAGCTGATTGGCCGCGCGCGCGCGGATCATGAAATTGTCGTAGGAATACTCGGCGATCTGGAACCAGAGATATTCGTCGTTCCGGAACGCGGCCATCGAATCATAGACCTTCTTGAAGTCGGCGTTCTTGGCCGAGGTCTCGGCATAGACTTCCTTCGAGGCCTTCAGGCAGGCATCCATGATCTCCTGCGAGAACGGCCGCAACTGCGCGCCGGCGCCGACCAGCCGCTTGAGCGCGGCTGGGTTGCGCGCGTCGTATTTCGCCATCATGTCGACGGTGGTGTAGCCGCAGGCCGTCGTCAGGATCGACTTGTAGGCTTTCGGCAACGAGTCCCATTTGGCGTTGTTTACGAAGAGATGCAGGCCGGCCGAGCCTTCCCACCAGCCGGGGTAGTAGTAGTACGGCGCGACCTTGTTGAAGCCGAGCTTCTCATCGTCATAGGGGCCGACCCATTCGGCTGCGTCGACCGTGCCCTTCTCGAGGGCCGGATAGATGTCGCCGCCGGCGATCTGTTGCGGCACGACACCGAGTTTGGCCATGACCTGGCCGGCAAAACCGCCGATCCGCATCTTGACGCCCTGCAGGTCGGCGACGGTCTTGATCTCCTTGCGGAACCAACCGCCCATCTGGCAGTTCGTGTTGCCGGCTGGGATCGCGTAGATGTTGAACTTCTTGTAGAAGTCGTTCATCAGCTCGTTGCCACCGCCATACTGGAACCAGGCGTTCTGCTGACGCGCGTTGAAGCCGAACGGCACCGCCGTGCCGAAGGCGAAGGTCGGATCCTTGCCGACATAGTAGTAGGACGCGGTGTGGCACATCTCGACGGTGCCGTTGGTCACCGCGTCGGAGGCCTGAAGGCCCGGCACGATCTCGCCCGCCGCGAAAGGCTGGATCTGGAACTTGCCGTCGGTCGCCTCGGACACCGCCTTCGCCAGCACTTCGGACGCGCCGTAGAGCGTGTCGAGCGATTTCGGGAAGGACGAGGTGATGCGCCATTTGAGTTCGGGCATCGATTGGGCGATGGCGGGGCTGGCGATCGCGCCGGCGGCCGCTCCCACGCTCGCGGCCTGCAAGAACTGACGACGCTTCATCTGGACCTATCCTCCCTCAAGGATGTCTGGCGCGCGCCGATCTTCGCCGGTCGTCGCATTTCACAAACAAAGCAGGTCTTTTCGGCAACGCAAGAGAAAAAGCATGCCGTCCATGCGATGAACGCATGGAATGACAATGATTTGGCCTCGCGAAGCGGCGCGGGGCGAACTTCGCCGCTTCGGTCGCCTGCAGCGTGTCGACAGATGTGAGGCGACGGCCGCATGAAAAAAGCCCGGCCGACCGGCCGGGCTTCGGAAGAATGGCGCTGGGCGCTTTGTGTCAGCGGGCGCGGGTGCGGACCTGGAAGACGTCGAAGGTCAGTTCCGCGACCTGCCACCAGAGATAGTGGTCGCCGCGGAAGGCGGCCATCGAGTCGATCGCCTTCTTGAAGTCGGGGTTCTTGGCCGAGATTTCCGCATACAGCTCGTTCGACGCCTTCAGGCAGGCCTCGAGGATCTCCTGCGAGAAGGGGCGAAGCTGCGTGCCGGCGCCGACCAGGCGCTTCAGCGCCGGCGGGTTCACCACATCGTATTTCGCCGCCATCCAGTTGTTGGCATGGGTGCAGGCGGCGGTCAGCGCGGCCTGGTAGGTCTTGGGCAGCGCGTTCCACTTGTCCAGGCTGACGAAAGCGTGGACGGTCGGCCCGCCCTCCCAGAAGCCCGGATAATAGTAATACGGCGCCACCTTGGCGAAGCCGAGCTTCTCGTCGTCATAGGGGCCGACCCATTCGGCGCCGTCGATCGTGCCCTTCTCCAGCGCCGGGTAGATGTCGCCGCCGCCGATCTGCTGCGGCACCACGCCGAGCTTGGCCAGCACCTGGCCGGCGATGCCGCCGATGCGCATCTTGACGCCCTGCAGGTCGGCGACGGTCTTGACCTCCTTGCGGAACCAGCCGCCCATCTGCGCGCCGGTGTTGCCGCAGGGCAGGCCGTAGATGTTGAACTTCTTGTAGAATTCGTTGAACAACTCGTTGCCGCCGCCCTGGAAGAGCCAGGCGTTCTGGCCGCGCGCATTCAGCCCGAACGGCACCGAGGCCGCGATCGCGAAGGTCGGGTCCTTGCCGACATAGTAATACGATACGGTGTGGCACATCTCGACCGTGTTGTTGGTCACGGCGTCGGCCGCCTGCAGCGCCGGGACGATCTCGCCGGCGGCGAAGACCTGGATCTGGAACTTGCCGTCGGTCAGGTCGGAGACCATCTTGGCCATGACCTCGGCGGCGCCGTAGATCGTGTCGAGCGACTTCGGGAAGCTCGACGCCAGGCGCCACTTCACTTCGGGGTTGGACTGGGCGACGGCCGGGGCGGCGACGGCGGCCGCTGCGGCGCCGACCGCGGCGCTCTGGATGAACTGACGACGCTTCATAATGGACATCTCCTCGGGTCTGTCTCGGATTTTCGAGCGTTCTGATGGACGGGTCGGCGGCTTGGCCGTACTTGTTGGCGCGTTCTAGAGGATGGCTGCACGAATCGCGAGTGCTTTCAACGTGCTGGCCTGCGACTTTCGGCTTAGGCGGCCCGTCGAAGGCAGATTTTGGTGATGCGCAGCAGGCCGTCTCGGTGACGCTGGCCTTGGCCGTCTCGCGTCGTGATGATTAAACGGCGCCATGATCGAAACCGCCCGCCTGACGCTGCGCCTGCCGACGCTCGACGATTTCGAGGCGATCCACGCCATGAGGTCCGACCCGGAGGTGGTCCGCTTCGTCGGCGGCAAGACCCTGTCGCGCGAGGAGGCGTGGCATCGTCTCCAGCGTAGTGCCGGGCACTGGTCGCTGCTCGGCTACGGCCTGTTCGCGGTGGTCGAGCGGGAGAGCGGTCTTATGCTCGGCGAAGTCGGCCTGATGCGAGGCAAAAGAGGTCTCGGCGAGACGTTCGATCCTTATCCCGAGGCCGCCTGGATCCTGTCGCGTGCCACGCATGGCAAGGGCTATGCCACCGAGGCGGCGCAGGCGGCCCATGACTGGTTCGCGCGGACTCACGCCGCGACGCGCACCGTCTGCATCATCAATCCGGAGAATGTCGGTTCGCTGCAGGTCGCCCGCAAGCTCGGCTACCGCAGTTTCGGCACGACCTGCTATCACGACGACATGCTGACGATGCTGGAGCGGCCGGCGGTGTGAAGCGGCCCTACCTCGTAGCCCGCCACGGAGAGGACGAAGGATGGATCAGGACAAGCTCGCGAAGTTGAGGGAGCGCTATGCCGGCGCGAGCGGGGCCGACATCCATCGCCCGGACTTCGCCAAGGTCGCAGCCGATCAGTTCAAGGGCGACAAGCGCAAATGGCCCTTCTCCGACGTCGCGACCTTCATCAGCGCGCCCTATCGGCCCGATGCGCTCGGCCTGCCCGATCTCGGCGGCCTCGACGTCGCGATCATCGGCCTGCCGATGGATCTCGGCGTGACCAACCGGGCCGGCACGCGGCTCGGGCCGCGCGCCGTGCGTGCCGTCGAGCGCATCGGCCCGATGGACCATGTGCTGGGCACCGCGCCGCTCGGCATGATCAAGGCCGCCGACATCGGCGACGTGCCCTTCCGCTCGCGCTATTCGCTGGAAAGCTGCCACCAGGACATCGAGGCGACCTTCAGGACCATCGCTGCGGCCGGCGTCTCGCCGCTCGCGGTCGGCGGCGACCATTCGATCACCTACCCGATCATGCGCGCCATCGGCGAAAAACGGCCTGTCGGCATGGTCCATATCGACGCCCATTGCGACACGTCCGGTCCCTATGAGGGCTCGAAGTTCCATCATGGCGGTCCGTTCCGGCAGGCGGTGCTCGACGGCGTGCTCGATCCGCAGCGCGTGATCCAGATCGGCATCAGAGGCGGCGCCGAATATCTCTGGGAGTTCTCCTATGAGAGCGGCATGACCGTGATCCACGCCAACGAGGTCGATGATCTCGGCATTGAGGCGGTCATCGCCAAGGCGCTGGCCGTGATCGGCTATGGGCCGACCTATGTCTCCTTCGACGTCGACTCGCTCGATCCGGCCTTTGCGCCCGGCACCGGCACGCCCGAGGTCGGCGGCCTGACGCCGCGCGAGGCGCTGGCCATCCTGCGCGGACTGAAGGGCGCGAACATCGTCGCCGCCGACGTGGTCGAGGTCGCGCCGCAATACGACGCGACCTCCAACACCGCCCAATGCGCGGCGCAGGTGCTGTTCACCGAACTCTGCCTGATCGCTGAGGCGAGGGCGCTAGGTAAAGGCCGGCCGTGAAGCGCAAAGCCGTCGCGCTCGATGCGATCGACCGGCGCATCGTCGAGATCTTGCGGGAGGAGGGCCGCATCACCAACCAGGCGCTCTCCGAGCGGGTCGGCCTCTCGGCCAGGCCCTGCCTGGAGCGCCTGCGCAAGCTCGAGGCTTCGGGCCTGATCCGCGGCTACAACGCGAGACTCTCCCCCGAGCTCGCCGGCCACGCCATCGTCGCCTTCGCCCAGATCTCGTTGCGCGACCATTCCGTCGGCCGGCGCGAGCGGGTCGAGAAGGTGCTCAAGGCCTGCCCCGACGTGGTCGAACTCCAGGTCGTCAGCGGTGAGGCCGACTATCTCGCCCGCATCGTCGTGGGAACGCTCGCCGATTACGAGGAGCTGACAGGCGCCTGGCTCACTGACGCCCAGCTCGGCATCGCCCGGATCGCAACGACTTTCGCGCTCAAGGCGCTGAAGGAATTCGAGGGTTATCCGCTGGCGGAGCAGTAGCAGGCCGTCGGACCTAAGCGGGCTTTCGCGCCAGCCAGATCACATGGCGCTTGCCGCGTCCGCCTCGGCCGGCGCGGACGCCGACTTCCTCGACTCCGAAGCCCGTCTGTCTTAGCCGCTGCGTGAAGCTGCGATCGGGCCCCTGCGACCAGACTGCGAGCACGCCTCTCGGCGTCAGCGCCGCTCGCACCGCCGCGAGCCCCGCCGCCCCGTAAAGCGCGTCATTGGCTGCGACCGTCAGCCCGTCCGGACCATTGTCGACATCGAGCAAGATCGCGTCGACGCCGGCGCTTGATCCTGCGATCGCTGTCCCGACATCGCCGATCGTGACGGTGACGCGCGGATCGTCGAGGCAGCCCGAAAACACCTCCGCCATCGGCCCGCGCGCCCAGTCGACCACTTGCGGCACGAGTTCGCAGACTTCGATCCGGGTATCGCTCGAAAAACTCGCCAGCGCCGCTCGCAAAGTGAAGCCCATGCCGAGCCCGCCGATCAGGATGCGTGGCCGCGGCCGCTCGCGCAGGCGCTCGGCGACGAGCGTCGCCAGCGCTTCCTCGGAGCCGCTGAGCCGGCTGTTCATCAGCTCGTTGGCGCCGAGCATGATCGAGAATTCGCCGCCGCGCCGCTTCAGCCGGAGATCACCGCCGCCCGGAAGGGGCGCACTGTCGAGCTGGAGCCAGGGGATCATTCAGGGTCTCGCGGTCGGGCACGGGCACTTTCCCTGCCTATAGCGGTGCGACCGGGTGGCGGCGAGCTTTCGCGGCCGGGCCGTGGCGGGGATAGCACCATGACATCGTGTCCGGCACATCGCCGCGCCGGTCAAATTGGTCCGACGCTCGCGCGAAGCCGATAAAATATAATAAAAACAAAGTGTTATGATGCCGGTTCTTTGGGCGGCCTCGCTTAGAAAAGCTGCATCATGCCCCTTGCGGCCAAGGGCAAGGATCGCCCAATCTATGGGCAGGCGTCGGCCCGGGAACTCGAAACGCCCGGCCGGCTGAACCTTACGGGAGGTATCATGAAAGGTTTCGTTCGTTTCATCGCCGCGGCGGCCCTGACGGTCGTCGGCGCGACCGGCGCCTTGGCCCAGGCCAAGGAGTGGAAGGAGATCAGGATCGGCACCGAAGGCGCCTATCCGCCCTTCAACAACCTCAACGCCAAGAAGGAGCTCGAGGGTTTCGAGATCGACTACGGCAACATGCTCTGCGAGAAAATGAAGGTGAAGTGCACCTGGGTCGTCCAAGACTGGGACGGCATCATCCCGGCGCTGCTCGCCAGCAAATACGACATCATCATCGCCGGCATGAACGCCACCGACGAGCGCAAGAAGCGCGTCGACTTCACCACCGTCTACACCAAGACGCCGATCTGGGTGATCGGCCCGAAGACGACGACCTCGACCGACGTCTCGCCGGCCGCGCTCAAGGGTAAGTCGATCGGCGTGCAGGGCTCGACCGTGCATTCGAACTTCGTCGAGAAGATCTACAAGGATTCGACCGCGCGGCCCTATCCGACCCAGGAAGAGGCCAACCTCGATCTGCTCAGCGGCCGCCTCGACTATATCATCGCCGATTCGCTCTCGCTGGAGGATTTCCTGCTCGGCAAGGGCAAGGACTGCTGCAAACAGATCGGCGTGATCGAGCGCGATCCCTCGATCCATGGTCCCGGCGTCGCCGGCGCCGTCCGCAAGGAGGACACGGCGCTGAAGGAGATGTTCAACAAGGCCATCGCCGAGTCGCTCGCCGACGGCTCGCACAAGAAGATCGCAGACAAGTACTTCAAGATCCCGATCATCTGATCGGGTCGGGCTGACCGGCCGGCGCGGTCTCACCTGCGCCGGCCGACATTCCGCTCCCTCCGGCCCGGCCGCTCCATGTTCGACAAATTCTACCTGCTCGGCTTCGGCCCCGGCGGCTGGGGGCTTGCTCTGTTGCAGGGCGCCGGGATCACGATCTCGATCGCGCTCGCGACCCTGCCGTTCGGATTGCTGCTCGGCCTCGTGGTCGCGCTCGGCAAGCGCTCCGACAGCGTCGTGCTGCGCTGGCTAGCGACCGTCTACACAACGGTCTTCCGCGGCGTGCCCGAGCTGCTGACGCTTTACATCATCTATTTCGGCATCCAGGTCGTGGTGCAGGAGCTATGGCGCAAGCTCGGCCTGCCGGGCTCCTTCTCGATCCCGCCCTTCGTCGCCGGCATGGTCGCGCTCGGCGTCGTGCTCTCGGCCTTCTCCAGTGAGGTCTGGGTCGGCGCGCTGAACTCGATCCAGAAGGGCCAGCGCGAGGCCGCCGCCGCGCTCGGTCTCTCGAAGGGCCAGGCCTTCCGCCTCGTCGTCTTCCCGCAGCTCATCCGCGTCGCGCTGCCGGGCCTGGGCAACAACTGGATGGTGTTGCTGAAGGAGACCTCGCTGGTCTCTGTCATCACGCTCCCCGACATCATGTTCATCACCACCCGCGCCAATGTCGCGACCAAGGAGCCGTTCCTGTTCTTCGGCGCGGCGATGGCGATTTATCTCGTCTTCTCGCTGGTCTCGGCCTGGGCTTTCGGGCGGATGGAGGGACGCAGCAATCGCGGCTTCGCTGCCTTCGGGGGCGCGACGCGATGAACTGGTGCGAGTATCCCGGCTGGCTGGTCGGCAGCGAGGTCTTCCAGAACTATGGCTGCCGGATGGCAACCGGCCTCTGGATCACCTTCGAGATGGTCGCGATCTCGGTTCTCCTCGGCTTCATCCTGGCACTGGGGCTCGCCGTCGCACGGCTCTACGGTCCACGCTGGGCGCAAGGCGCGATCAGCGGCTACACCACCTTCTTCCGCGGCACGCCGCTGCTCTGCCAGCTCTTCCTGGTCTATTACGGCCTCGGCCAGTTCCGCGTCTTCTGGCAGGACACCGGGCTGTGGTGGTTCTTCCGCGAGCCGTTCTACTGCGCGGTCTTCACCTTCACCATCAACACGGCAGCCTATCAGGCCGAGATCCTGCGCGGCGCCATCCAGTCGATCCCGCGCGGCCAGTTCGAGGGCGCGTTGGCGCTCGGCCTGCATCGCTGGGCAACCCTGCGCCACGTCATCATGCCCCAGGCGATGATCCTGGCCTTACGCCCGCTCGGCAACGAGCTGATCGTGATGATCAAGTCGAGCGCGGTCGCCTCGCTGGTGACGCTCTACGACCTGATGGGCGCGACCAAGCTCGCCTTCTCGCGCTCCTTCGACCTGACGATCTATCTCTACGCTGCGTTGATCTATCTCGCGCTGGTCGAGATCGTCCGCCGGGTTTGGGACTGGTGGGAGCAGAGGCTGACGCGGCACATGGCGTTGCGCTAGTCGCTACGCGATCCTTGCATTTTTGAGCAAGCTCTCATCGTCTCCGCGCCGGTTCCAACCTTGGGCGTCCCGCGCTACAGCGGTCCGATGGCACCAGAGCGATCCAGCGGAGCATTTCCATGACCAAAGTCGCCTTCATCGGTCTCGGCGTGATGGGTTATCCCATGGCCGGCCATCTCAAGGCCAAGGGCCACGAAGTCACGGTCTACAACCGCAATCCGACGAAGGCGCAAGGATGGGTCGCGCAGCATGCCGGCATCTCGGCGCCGATGCCGGCCGACGCCGCGAAGGGCCAGGAGATAGTCTTCTGCTGCGTCGGCAACGATGACGACCTGCGCTCGGTGACGCTGGGCGAGACCGGCGCCTTCGCCGGCATGGAAAAGGGTGCGATCTTCGTCGACCACACCACCGCCTCCGCCGGCGTCGCCCGCGAGCTCGATGCGGCGGCGAAGGCCGCGGGCTTCGGCTTCGTCGACGCGCCGGTCTCGGGCGGCCAGGCCGGTGCCGAGAACGGCGTGCTGACCGTGATGTGCGGCGGCGATCCCGAGGTCTATGCCCGGGCCGAGCCGGTGATCGCGAGCTTCGCCCGGATGTGCAAGCTGATGGGGCCGGCCGGCTCCGGCCAGCTCACCAAGATGGTCAACCAGATCTGCATCGCGGGCCTTGTCCAGGGCCTGTCGGAGGGCATCCATTTCGCCAAGCGTGCCGGTCTCGACGTCGAGGCGATGCTGGAGGTGATCTCGAAGGGCGCTGCCGGCTCCTGGCAGATGGAGAACCGCGGCAAGACGATGAACGCCGACAAGTTCGATTTCGGCTTCGCCGTCGACTGGATGCGCAAGGATCTCGGCATCGTGCTGCAGGAGGCCCGCCGCAACGGTGCGCAGCTCCCGGTCACGGCGCTGGTCGACCAGTTCTACGCCGAGGTTCAGAAGATGGGCGGCAACCGCTGGGATACCTCCAGCCTGATCGCCCGGCTGGAAGGCTGATACCGCTCAGTCCTTGGCCGGCCGGGCGGCGGCCTCGCGCAGGAACGCCACGAGCGCATGTACCGCCGGCGCCGGATGCGGCGTCGGCGTCGTCAGCAGGAAGATGCGGTCGCCGGGGCCGAGCACGTCGTAGTCCGGCAGCAGACGCACCAGCCGGCCGGCAGTGATGGCTGCGTCGGCCATGTAGTCGGGCAGCAGGCCGATCGCACCGCCGGCCAGCACCGTGTCGCGCATGAACAGGAAATCTTCCGCCTGCAGCCGCGGCTGGACGACGACCGTTTCGACGACGCCACGCCGGGACAGGCGGATGGCGTAGTCGCGTCCGGCCGGCGGCGGAGTGACGACCGGCAGTCGGCGCAGCGCCTCAGGCCCATCGCTGCCGAATGCGGCGGCGATCGCCGGTGCCGCGCAGAGGCGCCAAGTGACGCGCCCGAGTTCGCGCGCCACAACCGTCTCGGGCGGCTGCGCCAAAACACGGATCGCGACGTCGATACTGTCGGCGACGAGATCGTCGATCCGGTTGCTGAAGGTCAATTTCAGCGTGATCTCGGGCTGTGCCTGCAGGAAGTCGAGCAGCAGCGGCGCGATCGTCAGCCGGCCGAGCCCGGTCGGCACGCTGACCCTGACATGGCCGCGCGGGCGCTGCCTGTGCCCGGCGATGGCTGCCAGCGCAGCTCCCGCATCCTCGCGCAGCCGGATCGCGTGCTCGTAGGCCGTGCGCCCGGCATCGGTCAGGTCGACGCGCCGCGTCGTGCGCCGCATCAGTTGCGCGCCGATCTGGCTTTCGAGCGTCTTGAGCTGCTGGCTCACCCGCGAGCGCGACAGACCGAGCCGGCGCGCCGCCTCGCTGAGATTGGGCGTCTCGACGATCTCGGCGAAGAGAAGGAGGAGATTGAGGTCCATCCGATTGTCGAGGAATCCGGAACAGTCATGTCGGTATGCCGGGAATTGTAGACATGATGGCTCGGGTTACAATCGACTACAGAAGGGTGCCCGAGCGCCCCGAGAGGAAACACCCGTGCCGGCCGAACTGATCTTCGAATCCCGCCACGTTCCGGGCGATGAGCTGGCCGCGCGTGGCGCGCGCCTCGCTGCCGGGCTGGCGGCGTTGGGCTTGCGCGAGGGCGACGTCGTCGCGGTGCTGCTGCGCAACGATCCGGCCTATGCCGACACCATCCAAGCCTGTCGTGTCGGCGGCTTCGTCTATTGCCCGGTCAACTGGCATTTCTCAGCCGCCGAGATCCGCTTCCTGCTGGAGGATAGCGGCGCGAAAGCCATCATCGGCCATGCCGATCTTCTCGCAGTGGCCGCAGTCGAGATACCGGCCGGCATCGCCCGGCTGGCGGTTGGAGGAAGCGTCTCGGGCGCCGAACCCTACGAGGACTGGCTTGGCGTGCAGGCGCCCTATGCCGGGCCCGCCGTCTCACCGCGTGGCCACATGGCCTACACCTCCGGCACCACCGGGCGGCCCAAGGGCGTGGTGCGCGATGCCGTGCCGCTGGCCGAGGTCGCCGACTACCAGCGCCGCGCGCTCGCCGTGGTCGCGGCGAGCTTCGGCATCGCGCCCGGCGTCCGCGCCCTGATGCCGGCGCCGCTCTATCACAGTGCGCCCAGCCTGTTCGCGCAGATGACGCTGCTCGTCGGTTCGCTCTTCGTGGCGATGCCGCGCTTCCGCGAGGAGGAGGTGCTGGCGCTGATCGAGGAACATCGCATCGAGACGGTCTATCTCGTGCCGACCATGTATGTCCGGCTGCTGAAGCTGCCGCCCGAGGTGCGGGCCCGATACGATCTGTCGAGTCTGCGCTTCGTCGCCTCGACCGGCGCGCCCTGTGCGCCGGCCCTGAAGCGCGCGATGATCGACTGGCTCGGGCCGATCGTGAACGAGACCTATGCTTCGAGCGAAACCGGCATGATCACCGTGATCACGGCGCCGGAGGCGCTGGAACGCCCGGGCAGTAGCGGGCGGGCCTTCGGCGAAGCGAGGATCGCGATCCTCGACGACAAGGGCAGGGCGCTGCCGACGGGCGAGATCGGGCTGATCCATGTCCGCCAGCCGGCCTATCCCGACTTCACCTACAAAAACCAGCCCGAGGCGCGGGCCAAGGCCGAGCGCGACGGGCTGATCACGCTCGGCGACATGGGCTATCTCGATACCGACGGCTATCTCTATGTCTGCGACCGCGCCTCCGACATGGTGATCTCCGGCGGCGTCAACATCTACCCGGCCGAGATCGAGCATGCGCTGGTTCGTTGCGACGGCGTGCTCGACTGTGCCGTCTTCGGCATCCCCGACGAGGAATATGGCGAGCAGCTTCTGGCGCTGGTCCAGCCGCAGCCCGGCCACGCGCCGCAGCCCGAGGCGCTGATGGCGGCGCTGCGGGCCGAGATCGCCGGCTACAAGGTGCCGCGCCAGATCGAGATCGTCGCCGAGCTGCCGCGCGACGACAACGGCAAGATTGCCAAGAAGCGGCTGCGCGAGCCGTATTGGGCGGGAAGCGGCCGGCGAATCTGACACATCGGCAGAACACGGCGCGACAGGTGCCGGCACAAGGGAGCATGGGATGCGACTTCTGAATGCTGCAAAGGCGATCGCCGCGATTAGCCTCCTCGGGCTCGCCGCTCTGCCAGCGCGGGCAGCCGACTATCCGATCCGGGCGCTGCGCCTGATCGTGCCTTATCCGGCTGGCGGCGCCACCGACCAGCTCGCCCGCAGCCTCGCCGAGAGCATGGCGCGCGATCTCGGCCAGCCGGTCGTGGTCGAGAACAAGCCGGGCGCCAACACCAATCTCGGCGCTGAGGCCGTGGTGCGGGCGGAGCCCGATGGCTACACCCTGCTGATGGGTTCGGGCGCCAATCTCGTGCTCAATCCGCTGCTCTACAAGAAGCTGAGCTTCGATCCCGGCCGCGATCTGCGCCCGCTCGGCCTGCTCGCCGAGATCCCGCTCGTCGTCGTCACGCACCCCTTGGTGCCGGTGAAGTCGCTGGCTGGGCTCGTCGACTATGCCAAGGCCAATCCGGGCAAGCTCAACTTCGCCTCGGTCGGTGTCGGCAATCCGCTGCATCTCGCAGCTGAGCGCTTCATGGTCGCGTCCGGCACGCGGATGACCCATGTGCCCTATCGCGGCAGCGCGCCCGCCTTGCAGGACCTTCTCGGCGGCCAGGTCCATTTGATGTTCGACACCGCCAGCACCTCGCTGCCGCAGATCCAGGCCGGTGCCCTCAACGGGCTGGCAGTGGCCTCGACGACGCGGCTCGCTGCCCTGCCGAACATGCCGACCATCGCAGAGGCCGGCTATCCCGGTCAGGAATCGATTGTCTGGTTCGCGCTCGCCGTGCCGAAGGCGACGCCGGAGGCGATCGCCCAGCGGCTCCAGCGCAGCCTCGCCGGCTTCTATGCCGACGCCGCATTGCGGGCGAGCCTCGAGAAGCAGGGCTGGATGATGCAGAAGGCGATGAGCGCGGCCGAGATCGCCGCCTATCTCGACGCCGACCGCAAGCGCTGGGCTCAGATCATCGCCGACAACAAGATCACTCTGGATTGACGCCACCCCCGCGGGTCAAGCCGCAAAACGAAAACCCCGGATCGTCGCGATCCGGGGTTTTGCTTTGTCTGAGCGGCAACTGCCCCCAAGCGAACGCGAGGGACGCCTATTTCAGGTTCAGCGTCGGCGGCGCGTTGAGGTCGAGGCCGGGCAGGCCGCCGGCGCCGCCGAGGCCCGGAATCTGGATCGAGTCGAACTGCTTGTCGATCGACTTCTGGTCGAGCTGGATCACGTTCGCCTTGTAATGCGTCACCATCTTCGGGAAGGCGATGACGAGGCCGACCATGATGCATTGGATCACCACGAAGGGCACTGCACCCCAGTAGATCTGAGCGGTCGTGACCGGTTCCATCTGGAGGCCGGTGACCTTGTCCTTGTAGCGGTCCTTCGGCGCGACTGAGCGCAGGAAGAACAGCGCGAAGCCGAAGGGCGGGTGCATGAACGAGGTCTGCATGTTGACGCCGAGGATGACGCCGAACCAGATCAGGTCGATGCCGAGCTTGTCGGCGGCTGGCCCGAGCAGCGGCACGATGATGAAGGCGAGCTCGAAGAAGTCGAGGAAGAAGGCGAGCAGGAACACCATGATGTTGGTGAAGATCAGGAAGCCGGTCGGGCCGCCGGGCAGTGAGACCAACAGATGCTCGACCCAGACATGGCCGTTGACGCCGTAGAAGGTCAGCGAGAACACGCGCGCGCCGACCAGGATGAACAGCACGAAGGCCGAGAGCTTGGCGGTCGATTCCGTCGCTTGCCTGAGCAGGTCGAAGGTCATGCGCTTCTTGCCGTAGGCGAGCAGGATCGCGCCGGCCGCGCCCATCGCGCCGCCCTCGGTCGGCGTCGCGACGCCGATGAAGATCGTGCCGAGCACCAGGAAGATCAGCGCCAGCGGCGGCACCATCACGAAGATCACCTGCTCGGCCATGCGCGATAGCAGGCCGAGGCCGAGCGCCTTGTTGATCAGCGCCAGCACAAAGGAAACGCCGACCGCGATCGACATGGTCAGGATGACGAAGTCTGCGCCGGCGCCGACCTTTGTGAAGAGCTTCATGCAGGCATAGGCGGTGGCGAAGGCGATGATGGTGATGACGAGCAGCGAGCGCCGCCGCGTCTGTCCGTCGGCGTCGCGCAGGGTCTGCGCCTCCGGCGGCAGGCCGGGCGCGCGGTTGGGATAGACGATCGTGACGAGGAAGACGTAGCCGGCATAGAGCCCGGCCAGTACGAGGCCGGGAATGAAGGCACCCTCATACATGTCGCCGACGGAGCGGCCGAGCTGGTCGGCCAGCACGATCAGCACGAGCGAGGGCGGGATGATCTGCGCCAGCGTGCCGGATGCGGCGATGACGCCGGAAGCCAGGCGCCGGTCGTATCCGTAGCGCAGCATGATCGGCAGCGAGATCAGCCCCATCGAGATCACCGAGGCGGCGACGACGCCGGTGGTGGCGGCAAGCAGCGCGCCGACGAAGATCACCGCATAGGCGAGGCCGCCGCGCACCGGTCCGAAGAGCTGGCCGATCGTGTCGAGCAGGTCCTCCGCCATGCCGGAGCGTTCGAGGATCAACCCCATGAAGGTGAAGAACGGGATCGCCAGCAGCACGTCGTTGTTCATCGTGCCGTAGATGCGTTCCGGCAGCGCCTGCAGGAAGTTCTCCTGGAACAGGCCGAGCTCGATGCCGACGACGGCGAAGAGCAGGCCGTTGGCGGCGAGAGCGAAGGCGACGGGATAGCCAAGAAGCAGGAACAGGACGAGCGCCGCGAACATCACCGGCGCCATGTTGACTCGCAGGAAATCGCCGAGCCCGGCGGCCTGGGCCTCGCCGGTGTGGAGCGTGAAGAAGGCGGTGACGGTCAGCGCGAGCAGCAGGCCGGCGACGCGCGACAGGCGGGATGCGGTCATGGAGGAGGTCCGGGCGAGTGCGGGAAGGGGAGCGTCGGCAGCGATCAGGTCAGGCGAGGCCGTCGGCCTTGGCCTGGTCGAGCAGGCGCTGGGCCTCGGCCTCGGCCGCCGCAGCATGACCCTTCAGCGTCTCCTCGTCTTCGAGGTGCCCCCTCATGATCGCGATCTGCTTGATGATCTCGGACACGCCCTGGATCGCCAACATGGCGAAGCCGATGACGACGAGCCCTTTGGCCGGCCATTGCGGCAGACCACCGGCCGAGAGCGACTGCTCGTTGACGGCGAAGGAGCGCGTGAAGAACGGCGTCGAGTGATAGACCATCAGCAGGCAGAACGGCATCAGGAACAGGGTGTGGCCGATCAGGTCGATCCAGCGCTGCATGGTTTTCGGCAGATGGCTGTTCACGATGTCGATGCGGATGTGCTCCTTCACCTGCAGGGTCCAGGCCGAGCACATCAGGAAGACCGCGCCGAACAGCATCCATTGCAGTTCGAGCCAGGCGTTCGACGAGACGTTGAAGACCTTCCGGATGATCGCGTTGATCGTCGCGACGATGACCGCAGCGAGGATCAGCCAGGCGACTTTCTTGCCGATCTGGCCGTTGATCGCGTCGATCCCGCGGCTCAGCTTGATGAGTCCGTCCACGCCTTGTCTCCCGTACGCGTCGCGTCCCAATTGTGTCCCGCTTCTGGCGGGTATGCATGGCTGTTATATCAAGGCTCAAGGGGGCACAAGATTGTGCGCCGCAATCAATCGGGGATCAGCGATTGCGCGATGCACCGGCGAGACGCAACGCCGCGAGCCCGATCAGCGTCATCGCCCACATCAGTGCCATCAACGCCTGCGGCCAGAGCGTCACCGCCCAACTGATCAGGATGGTCGCGAGCGCGCCGGCGCCGAGTTGCAACGCGCCCATCAGGCCGGCGGCGGAGCCGGCCAGCTCGGGCCGGGCCGAGAGCGCCTCGGCGGTCGCGCCGGGGATCGTCAGCCCGTTGCCGAGCGCGTTGAAGGCCAGCGGCAGGAACAGCGCCAGCGGCGACCACGCGGCATCGAACGAAAGGATGAGGGCGACCGTCAGGGCGAGGCTGGAGAGTACGAGGCCGAGCCTGACCATGCGGCTCGTGCCATGGCGCAGCGCCAATCGCGACATCGCGAAATTGCCGACCATGTAGCCGAAGGCGTTGAGGACGAAATAGGCGCCATACACGTGCGGTCCGCGGCCCATGGTCTCGACCACGATGTAGGGCGCAGCCGCGATGAAGGCGAAGAAGGCCGCCGACGACATCGACAGCACCACGACATGCGTGACGAAGCAACGGTCGGCGATCAGCGCCGGAAAGGCCCGGAAGATGCCGAGGAACGAGGTCGCGCCGCCGATGTTCGGCGCGGTCTCCGGCAGCCTGAGCGTCGTCATCGCCAGCACGACCACGCCCACGGCGGTCATGAACCAGAAGATCGCGCGCCAGCCGGCGAAATTCTCGATCTGCCCGCCGAGATAGGGCGCGATCATCGGAGCGACGACCATCACCATGGTGACGCTGGCGATCTGGCTCGCCGCCTCGTCGCGTCCGGCCGTGTCGCGGATGATCGCACGCGACAGGGCGAAGGCCGAGCCCGAGCCCGCGCCTTCGAGCAGGCGGGCGACGAGCAGCACGCCGGTCGTCTCCGCGACCGCGCCGAGGATCGAGCCGGCGACGAACAGCGCGATGCCGGCATTGACGCAAGGCCTACGGCCGAAGCGGTCCGAAAGCGGTCCGATGACGAGCTGCATCAATGCGACGGCGACCAAGAACAGCGTCAATGTGAGCTGGATCGTGGCGTAGTTCGTCGCGAAATGCCGGGCGAGCGTCGGCGTCGAGGGCGCGAGCAGGTTGAGCGCCAGTGGCTGCAGCGTCGAGATCGCGACCAGGATCGTCAGCGTCGGCTTCGGTGTCACGGCGAGGGTCCCGGCGGCAGCTTGAGCTTGGAATCGGGCACGACCCGTTGGCGATGCATGGTGTAGAGGCCGCTGCCGACGATCAGCGCGATGCCGAGGAAGGCCGGCCCGTCCGGTATCTCGCCCCAGACCAGATAACCGATGGCGAGCGCGATGATCACGACGGCGTAGCGGAAGCCGGCGATGACCCCGACATCGGCGGTGCGGAAGGCGCTGACGATGCAGAAGCTCGCGCCCGAGACCAGCACGGCGGCGAGCCCGACATAGATCGTCTCGCGTCGCCAGATCGGCGCCCAGTCTTCCAGCATGCCGTAGCCGATCGCGACGATGCCGACGAAGACGGTCGTGGTCAGCGAGATCACGGTCGAGGGCACCTCCTTGGCGATGCTGCGGGTGACGAGTTCACGGATCGCGACGAGGACGGCGCTGAGAAGCGCCACCAGCGCCGCCGGGCTGAAGCCCTCGGCGCCCGGCCGCACGACGATGAGCACGCCGATGAAGCCGATGGTGACGGCGACGCTGCGGCGCCAGCCGACCCTCTCGATTCCCATCAGCACCGCCAGTACGACGATGATGATCGGCGTGGTCATGGTGATGGCGGTGATGTTGGCGAGCGGCAGCATGCCCAGCGCCCAGATGAAGCTGATCGCGACCATGGATTCGACCGCGGCCCGCAGCAGCACGGGTCGGCGCAGCGCCAGGCGAAGCTTGCCATGGTCGCGGAAAGCATAGACCAGCGCTAGCCCGACCAGCGTGGCGAAGACAGTGCGCAGCGCGATCGCCTGCCCGGCCGGATAGGCTTCGCGGGCAAGCTTCATCAGCGTGTCGTTGCCGACGAAGAGCGACACCGCCAGCAAGGTGAAGACGATGCCGCGACGGTTTTCGGCTGCGCTGGCCAAAGGCGGCGTCCTGTCCGGGGCTCAGGCCGCGAAGCGCACGAGCGAGAACGGGGCGAGATCGAAGGGGGAGGGCGTGTCGGTCGTGAGGTCGGCGAGGATTTCGCCGATCGCGCTGGCGAATTTGAAGCCGTGGCCCGAGCAGCACGAGGCGAACACCGCCTGCGGCACGCCGGGCACAGCGTCGATGATGAAGTCCTCGTCGGGCGAGACGGTGTAGACGCAGCCCTTGAGCGTCAGCGGGTCGCCGGCGGCCTCGGGCAGATACCGGCGCAGCGCTTCGCGGATCAGCGCGACCTGGCGCGGGCTCGGCGTCCGGTCGTCGTCGCGCGGGTCCATCGGCTCGCGCCCGAAATGCGGCCCGCCGAGCTTGAAGCCCGGGTGCTCGTAGAGCGGAAAACCGTAGAACGTGCCTTCCTCGACGCTGAGGATGAAGACCGGGAAGGCGCCCTCGCGAAAGAGCTCCGGCTTGCGCGTCGTGAACCAGCCGATCGCCTGCCGCACCGTGGTGACGCGCCTGGCGAGGTCCGGCACCGCATCTGCGATCCAGCCGCCCGAGGTGATGACGAGCCGCCCGGCGGAGTAGGTTCCGCGGTCGGTCGTGACCTCGACGCCCCCGTCCGCGGTCGGGCGCCAGTCGAGCATCGGCTCGCCCGTGCGAATCTCGGCGCCCTTCGACTGGGCGAGCCCGACATGGGCATAAATCGCCTTCTCCGAGGCGACGAAGCCGCCATCCGGCTGCCAGAGGCCGACATGTCCCTCCGGCAGTTGAAAGCCGGGAAAGCGCCGCATGATCTCGGCGCGGTCGAGCCGCTCATGCGTCAGACCGTGGTCGAGGCAGGACTGCAGCGAGGACTCGACCGGGCCGGAGCCTTCCGGCGCGAGGTCGATCGAGCCGGTGACGTGGAGCAGCTTCAGGCTCGCTTGGTCGCCGGTCTCGCGCCAGAGTTCGTGCGCGCGCCTGACGATCGGGACGTAGTACGAGCCCTCGAAATAGGCGAGCCGGATGATCCGGTTGAGGCCGTGCGAGGAGCCCATCGCATGGCCCAGATCGAAGCGCTCGAGCCCGAGCACGCGTAGGCCCCGTTGGGCCAGGTGCCAGCAGGCGGCCGAGCCCATGGCGCCGACGCCGGCGACGATCACATCGTAAGTCTGGCGTGGCATCGGAGGCTCGGACGGTCGGGCGCGGGGCCGGAAGCTTTACATTGCCGGGGGGGTGGGGGTCCATGCCGGCGAAGCGCAGCGCCGATGCGGCTCGCGGTGACGCTTTGTTAAGGCTGTCGCTCGATAAATGGAAAGTCTCTTACCTGACGGAATGGCTTGATGCTCGGCGCGGTTCTGCGCTTGCTCGGCGGTCGCAAGCAGGACGCTGCCGTGGACGCGCCGGCGGCGAGCTTGTCAGTGCCCGAGCCATCCCCGGATCCGGTTGCCGCAGGCATGCCAGACGACGCCTTGCGCGAGGCCGTCAACACGCTGGAGCAGGACGTCGTCGCGGGCATGCGCCGCCTCACCGCCGGGCTCGATGCAGCCGAGGCCTCGTCCGGCCATGCCGAGGCGCAGTCCCGCCAGATCCATGAAAAGGTCGTCGCGCTGAGGCAGATGACCGTGACCGCGAGCAGCAATTCCGCCGCGCTCGCCAGCGCGACGCAACAGGTCTCCGATGCGGCCGAGCATGTCGGCCTCAGCATGACCGACGCCCGCGACCGGCTCGATGCGGCGGCGATGCGCGCCGGCGAGGCGACGCAGATGATGAACGGGCTCGCCCTCGCCACGGCCGAGATCCGCGGCATCGTCGATTCGATCGCGGAGATCGCGCGCCAGACCAATTTGCTCGCGTTGAACGCCACCATCGAGGCCGCCCGCGCCGGCGAAGCCGGCAAGGGCTTCGGCGTCGTGGCGCAGGAGGTCAAGGCGCTGTCGGTCGAGGTGCGCGAGGCGGTCGACCACATCCGCAGCAGGGTCGACAACCTCACCCAGACCGCGCAGGGCTCGGCCGCCATCGTCAATGACGCGCTGTCGATGGTGCGGGAGGTCAATCCGGTCATCGCCGCCGTGGGCGGTGCCTCGCAGGAGCAGGCGGCTGCCGCGGCCGAACTCTCGCGCAGCGCCGGCGAGGCCGCCCGTTTCGTCGACAGTGTTCTTCATGAGGTCAGCGAGATCGACCTCGTCGCGCTCTCGGCCGCCGACGACAGCGCGGGGGCGCGCCATTCCCTCTCCGAAGGCGTGCGCGATGCAGACGGCATGCTGCGCCGCTTCGTGCCCACTTTGCGCCATGCCCCTTTCGCCGATCGCCGCCGGCACGACCGCTTCCCGGCGGACCATCGCGCCGAACTCGTCAGTGGTGGCCAGAGCTTCGTCACTCAGACGATCGATCTCGGGCTTGGCGGCGCCCTGTTGTCGAAGGAGGGCGTGCCGGCCCTGAAATCCGGCGCGAGCGGCAGCATCGCCGTCGCCGCCCTGCCGCCGATTGCCTGCCGGGTGGTGGCGGTCAGCGATCTCGGACTGCACATCGCCTTCGAGCCGACCGAGGCGGCGCGAAACGAGGCCCTGAAGGACTTCATCGCCGAAATCGAACGCGCCTACAGGCCGCTGATCGAACTTGCCCAGCTCTTTGCCGTTCGCGTCGCCGATCTCATGCTTCGGGCGCTGCGTGACCGGCGGCTGAGCGAGGACGAACTTTTTGACATCGACTATCGCCCGCTGCCCGGCAGCGATCCGCCGCAACACACCAACCGCGCCGTGCCCGCCCTTGTGGAGCTGCTGCCGCCGCTGCTGGCCGAAATGCTGGCGAGCGATCCGCGTCTCGTCTTTACCGTCCCGATCGACCGCAACGGCTTCATCCCCGTGCACAACACCGCGTTCTCGCATCCGCAGCGCCCGGGCGATCCGGTCTGGAACGCCCTGCACAGCCGCAATCTGCGCATTTTCGACGACCGCGCCGGCATCATGGCCGGACGTTCGGTGCGCCCCTTCCTGGTCCAGTCCTATCGCCGCGACATGGGCGGCGGCGTGACCTATCTGATGCGCGAGGTCGACGCGCCCCTGCGTATCGGGGGGCGGCATTGGGGCGGGGTCCGGATGGCGTACAAGATGTGAGGCGCCTGATGGGCATTCCAGCGCGTTTCCGGCCCCTCGGCTGGACGGATATTCGCTAGGCGTCGTATCAACCGCCGACGCGCATGTCGCCCGCGATTCTCGTTCGGATATGAAGCCTATGGTCGCCTTCGGCACGCTGGCAGCGGTTTTCGAGCATATCGAGAAACATCGCGCCTCCTCCCTCGACCGCTTGATCGACTATCTCCGCCATCCCAGCATCAGCGCCGAGAATGTCGGCATCTCCGAGGTCGCGGGGCTCCTGGTCGAGATGCTGGCTGGGATCGGGCTCGACGCCAGCCTGGTGCCGACCGAGGGACACCCCATGGTGGTCGCGCGCTGGGCCGGGGCGCCGGGTAAGCCGACGGTGCTGCTTTACGGCCACTACGACGTGCAGCCGCCCGATCCGTTGGAGAAATGGCTGTCGCCGCCCTTCGAGCCGACGATCCGCGACGGCCGGCTCTACGCACGCGGCGTCGGCGACAACAAGGGCCAGCATTTCGCCCAAATCCTGGCGATCGAGGCCCATCTCGCGGTGCATGGCACGCTGCCCTGCAACGTCATCCTGCTTCTGGAGGGCGAAGAAGAGATCGGCAGCCCGCACATCGCCGGCTTCGTCCGCGCCAACACGGACATGCTCAGGGCCGATCTCGCCGTGACCGCCGACGGGCCGCGTCATGCGAGCGGGGCCGCGGCGATCAAGTTCGGTTCGCGAGGGGTCGTCTCGTTCGAGCTGCGCTGCCGGCACGCCGTCCGCGACGTCCATTCCGGCAATTTCGGCGGCGTCGTGCCGAATCCGATCTGGACGCTGGTGCATCTGCTCGCGACCATGAAGAACGCCGATGGTGAGATCACCATCGCGGGCCTCCACGACGATATCGAAGCGCCGGCGCCCGAGGAGCGCGCCGCGATCGAGCGGCTGCCGCTCGACATCGCCGCCGTCAGGCAGAGCATCGGGCTCGCGCGGCTCGACGCCCCGCCGGACCGCCCCTTCTACGACCGCCTCTGCTTTCACCCGACCCTGACCATCAACGGCTTCCATGGCGGCTATGGCGGGCCCGGCAGCAAGACGGTGCTGCCCAACGAGGCCGTGGTGAAGTGCGACATCCGCCTGGTCGAGGCGCAGGACCCGGAAGACATCCTGCGCAAGGTCGCGGCCCATGTCGCGCTGCATTCGCCCGAGGTCGAATTCGTCGCCGAGGGCGCCGGCATGCAGCCGTCGAAGACGCCGATCGCCTCGCCCTTCACTGCGCCGCTGCGCCGCGCCTTCGTAGCGGCGCAGGGCTGCGAGCCGCTGCTGATCCCGGCCGGCTTCGGCAGCCTGCCCGGCTATGTCTTCACGAAGATCCTCGGTATCCCGGCCTTCGTCACGCCCTATGCCAATCCCGACGAGGCCAATCACGCGCCGAACGAGAACCTGACCCTCGCCTGTTTTTACGACGGGATCCGCACCGGCGCGGCGCTGCTGCACGAACTCGGGCAGTTGCCGGCGTCCGAAGGGGGGTCCTAGAGCCGCTCCCAGGCGAACCGCGCGCCGACGGCCTTCAGCGCCTGCTGCCAGAGCGAACTCGCCTGTTCGAGCTGGGCGGGCTGGTAGACGCCCTGGACCTGGTGCACCTGCATCTGCCAGGAGGCGCCGTCGGCGTCGCTCCAGGTCTTGGCCAAAACGCGCCGCAGCCGCTCCGGGTCGCGCGCACCCTGGCCCGAGCCGAAGACGGTGAAGGCGGCCGAGTTCTGCAGCATGTCCGAGACCAGGACGAGCGCCCGATCGCCCTCCGCGACCCTGTTCTCGCGCCGCGCCAGTACGTCACCGATCGCCTCGACGATCGGCGAGAGGTTGCCCTTGGCCGGCTGCGCCAGCACGGCCAGCGCCTCGTCGAGCGGCCGGCCGAACTTCTCGACCCAGCGGACATAGTCGCGGCGCGGATTGCCGATCAGTTCGCTCACTGTCCGGCCTGGATTGCAGAGCGCGAGCAGCGGCGGGAAGTTCGGCTCGAACGCGTCGTTGAAGACGTAGATCGAGAGCAGGCGCTCGGCCGGCAATTCGTCGCTCAGCCGCTTGACCAGCTTCTTCAGCCGCTCGGCCTGGACCGGGCTCCACGGATCTGTCTTGTCGACCAGGACCAGCGTATGGCCGATCGCGCCGGTCTTGAGACACAGGCTCTGCGCGTCGCGCGGCGGTCCCGACAGCAGGCGCGGCGCGGCGAAGAAGCCGGCCAGGGCCAGGCCTGCAACGAGGGAGGCGGCGATCGCCCAATGTTCGCTCTTCATCGGGGTTCGGACTCTAGCGCGGCATTGCGGCGAAATCGGCATGGGCCTGCTTGCGCGCCGCCTCGTCCTGCTCGAAGGCCTGCCTGCCGGCCTCGACCGCGCCGGCCTTCATCCGCTCGATCTCGCCGGCGAGATCGAGCCCGCGCACCAGAGCGAGCTGGTTCCTGAGCTTGGCTTCGACCAGTGCCGGCATGGTGGTGAGCTGGCGTTCGACCTCCTCGATCAGCGCCACGAGCCGTGCATGGTCGGCGAGGTCGCCCGGCTCGTCGATCTCGCGCGAGGCCGGCATCTGCGAGAAATAGGCCGGCGGCAGATCGGTGCGGACCCGCAGATTGGCCTCGCGATACTCCATCAGCGCCGCATTCCGGGCAGCGCGCAACTGCGCCAGCCGGCTGGCATGGAGATCGCGCGCCTGGTCGGCCCTGAGCCGCAGCGATTGCAGCTTGCCGATCTCCTGCCGGCAATCGTCGCGGAACCCGTCGATCTCGGCCCGGACCTTTTCGAGCTCCGGCAGCAGCTCGGCGTCGAGGCGGCGGCGTTCGGCCTCGACCGCCTCCCAGCGCTGGCGCCAGCGCTTGAACGCCGCGCCATGGCCGGGATAGCTGCCCAGCGCCGAATAGCCCTTCGCCGCCGAGAGGAAGGCGATCAGGCAGCCGATCAGCACGAGCGCGATCGATTTCAGCTCGTAGATCGCGAACGGGCTCGCCAGCAGCCGCGGCAGCACCTGCTGCGAGGCGGCGTCGGGATTGGCGATGAGGAGTTCGCGATAGTGCCCGACGGCGAGGTTGAACAGGATGATCAGCGCGATCATCCCGGAATAGACCGGCAGGGCCCAGAACAGGTGCGACGCCCGGACATGCTGGCAATAGCGCGCCGGCCACAGACCCATCACGAAGCCCAGCGCGATGTTGAGCGCCGAGATGATGACGGCGGTCGCCGCCCCGCCGACCAAGCCGAAATCGCTGGCATCGGCGAAGAAATTGCCGTTGAGCAGGCTCTCGATCGCCAGCGGCACCATCAGGAAGGCCAGTATGAACTGCCATTTGTCGGGCTTGGGATCGGCGCTGCGCTTGTGCATATAGGCGAAGTATTCGTATTCGCGCTTGGCCCTCAGCGCATCGAAGACCTTCTGCTCGAGCTCGCCGCCCGCCTTGGCGAGCATCGCCCGCATGCCGGCCTCGATCGCCCGCACGCGGCCCTCATAGCGCGCCTCGGTGAGCGCCTCGCGCGCCTTCAGTACCTCGTCATACAGGCCGTTCAGCGCCTGCGCCGCTTCCAGCCGGATCTGGCCGGCGAGCTCGGTGACGCGGGCGAGCAGCGCGAGTTCGGTCGCCGACGGCATGCCGGCATGGGCCGGCGGATTGTTGGCGAGCGCGTCGCTCGCGCCCTGCTCGCCGGCCCGGACGGCCTCGGCAAGGTGGTAGGCGGTGATCGGTGCGCCGGCCATGGCCCGTCCCTCATCCGCCATGGGCGGCCCGGCCGAGATGATGGCGCGCCTCGACGACATCTGCATGGAAATCGCGGAAGCCCGGATAGGCAGGACGGCGATAGGCTCGCTCGAACCAGAAGGCGGTGGCGAGCAGCACGACCATGCCGGTCAGCCAGCCCGTCGCGCTCGCGGCCGCCGGCGGAGGGCTCGACGACAGCGCCCATGCTGCGAGCCCGACCGCCAGCAGCGCAGCCAGCGTCAGCAGCGCGCCGATGCGGTGGCGGCCGGTATCGAGCGAGAGTTGCAGCAGCGCGCGCAAGACCGCCATCAGGCCGGCGGCGCCGAGTTCGAGCAACACGACGAAGCTGAAGACCGCCGCGAGTCCGGGCAAAAGCGGGCCGTCGGCCGCCGGCCGCAACGTCTCGAAGACGCCGCGCGCCGTCGTGCCGGCCAAGAGCAGGATAACGAGCAGGAGCAGGCCCAGAAGCACCGAGAGGAAACGGCTTTCCCGCCACAGCGTCGCGGCCGAGAGCATCAGCCGGACGAAGAACGTGTCACGCACGATGGCATAGCCCGCTTCGGCGGCGGCGCCCAGCCGGGCTTGGATGAAACGCGCCATCGCCCCTTGCACCTGAGCCTTTGCAACCGCTGCGGGATGTCGAAAATTGACCGCAATCGACGGGGGTGGTCAAGCCGCCGGACGGGTCAGCCGCCGGTGACGCTCATATGGCGGCCGATGGCGGGCCGCGCCCGCCTGCGGTCGATGACGAAATCGTGGCCCTTGGGCTTGCGCGAGATCGCCTCGTCCATCGCCTTGTGCAGGGCGGTATCGTCGGACGAGGCGCGCAGCGGCGCGCGCAGATCGGCGGCGTCCTCCTGTCCCAGGCACATATAGAGCGTACCGGTGCAGGTCAGCCTGACGCGGTTGCAGCTTTCGCAGAAATTATGCGTCATCGGCGTGATGAAGCCGACGAGCCCGCCGGTCTCCTCGACGCGGACATAGCGCGCCGGCCCGCCGGTGCGGTAGGGGTCCTCGACCAGCGTGTAATGGTCCATCAGCCGGGCGCGCACGACCGAGAGCGGCAGGAACTGGTCGATCCGGCCGGGCTCGATCTCGCCCAGCGGCATCACCTCGATCAGCGTAAGGTCCATGCCGCGGCCATGGGCCCATTGCATCAGGTCGTCGATCTCGTCCTCGTTGACGCCCTTCAGGGCGACCGCATTGATCTTGACGCGCAGGCCGGCAGCTTGCGCGGCATCGATCCCCGCCAGGACCTTGGAGAGGTCACCCCAGCGCGTGATCTTGCGGAATTTTTCGGGATCGAGCGTGTCGAGCGAGACGTTGATCCGGCGCACGCCGTAATCGGCGAGTTCGCGGGCGTAGCGTTCGAGCAGTGAGCCGTTGGTCGTCAGGGTCAACTCGTCGAGCGCGCCCGAGGTCAGATGGCGCGACAGCGTGCGGAACAGGCTCATGATGTCGCGCCGGACCAGCGGCTCGCCGCCGGTGATGCGCAGCTTGCGGGTGCCGCGCTGCACGAAGGCGGTCGCGAGCCGGTCGATCTCCTCCAGCGTCAGCAGGTCGCGCTTGGGAAGGAAGGTCATGTCCTCGGACATGCAGTAGACGCAGCGGAAATCGCAGCGGTCCGTCACCGAGATGCGCAGATAGGAGATGTCGCGGCCGAAGGGATCGACCAGCGGCGCGCGGGTCAGGGGCTTGATGGCGTCGAGCAGCACGCGGAACGGGTCCCATCGGAAACATCCGCGGCCCGTGCATCCGGGCGGCGGCATTGCTATAGCGATCGAGACATTGGCATTGCCGGCGCCGAGGTCAAGCGCGGCCAAGGTCGCATCCCGGATGGAGCGAACACGAAGATGTCAGCCTGGCCAACCGAAATCCGCCTCGCAAAGGATCGCCGCACCCTCCACGTCGCCTTTGAGGACGGCGCCTCCTTCGCGCTTCCCGCCGAATTATTGCGCGTCGAGAGCCCTTCGGCCGAAGTCCAGGGCCACGGCCCGACCCAGAAGAAGACCGTGCCCGGCAAGGCCGAAGTCGAGATCCTCAAGGTCGAGCCGGTCGGCCATTACGCGGTGAAGCTCGTCTTCGACGACATGCACGACACCGGCATCTACGCCTGGGACTATCTTCGCGAACTTGGTGAGCACGCCGAGGTGAAGATGGCGGCCTATCGCGATGCGCTGCAGCAGCAGGGTCTGGCGCGCGAGCGGGCCGGGTGAAGTCAGGGTTGGCCGGCCTGGACTCACCCACCTTGCCGATCAGCTCTGGATGAAGGCCAGCAGATCAGGATTGATGATGTCCGGATGGGTCGTGCACATGCCGTGCGGCAGGCCGTCATAGGTCTTGAGCATGCCGTTCTTCAGGAGCTTGACCGAGAGTGGAGCGGAATCGGCATAGGGCACGATCTGGTCGTCGCTGCCGTGCATCACGAGGACCGGTAAAGTGATCGCCTTCAGATCCTCGGTGAAATCCGTTTCCGAGAAGGCCTTGATGCAGTCGTAATGCGCCTTGGCGCCGCCGCTCATGCCCTGCCGCCACCAATTGTCGATGACGCCTTGGCTCGGCTTCGCGCCGGGGCGGTTGTAGCCGTAGAACGGCCCCGCCGGCACGTCGACGAAGAATTGGGCCCGGTTGGCGATCAGCGCCGCGCGGAAGCCGTCGAAGACCTCGATCGGCAGGCCGCCGGGGTTCGTATCGGACTTGACCATGATCGGCGGCACCGCGCCGATCAGCACCGCTTTCGCGACGCGGCCGGGTTTGGCGCGCGCGACGTAATGCGCGACCTCGCCGCCGCCGGTCGAATGGCCGACATGGACGGCGCCCTTGAGGTCGAGTGCGTCTGCAAGTTCGGCGACGTCGGCGGCATAGGTGTCCATCTCGTTGCCGTGATCGGTCTGGCTCGAGCGGCCATGGCCGCGGCGGTCATGCGCGACGACGCGGAAGCCCTTCTCCAGAAAGAACATCATCTGGTTGTCCCAGTCGTCGGCGCTGAGCGGCCAGCCGTGATGGAAGACGATGGCCTGTGCGCTCTTGGAACCCCAGTCCTTGTAGAAGATCTCCGTGCCGTCCTTGGTGGTGATCGTGCTCATCGGTCTCTCCTGTCATCCGCCGGGCTGGCCGACCCGCCCACGGCCGAGCATAGGCCACGGCGCGGACGAGCGGGATTGGCAGATTGGAGGAGGGGCAGTCCGACCGGGCATGAGTCGGCGGCATTCTGCAACGAAAAAGGCCGGCGTTTCCGCCGGCCTCGATCATGATCTGAAAGATGTGGCGCTCAGCGCGCGACGACGACGCGGGTGCCGACCTTGACGCGCTCGTAGAGGTCGATGACGTCCTCGTTGAGCATGCGGATGCAGCCCGAGGAGACCGCCTGGCCGATCGTCTCCGGCTCGTTCGAGCCATGAATGCGGTAGAGCGAGGAGCCCAGATACATGGCGCGCGCGCCCATCGGGTTCTCGGGGCCGCCCGGCATGAAGCGCGGCAGGTCGGGACGGCGCTTCAGCATCTGCGCCGGCGGCGTCCAGGTCGGCCATTCGGCCTTGCGGGTGATGTTCTGGGTGCCGGCCCAGTCGAAGCCGGGACGGCCGACGCCGACGCCGTAGCGCATCGCCTTGCCGTCGCTGAGGACGTAGTAGAGTCGGCGCGAGGCGGAATCGATCACGATCGTGCCGGGGCGCTGCTTCGTCGGGTAGTCGACGATCTCGCGCGGGATGGCAGTCGCCTGGGCCTTGGCCGGATCGGCGTTCTGCATCAGCGGCATCCGCGTCAGCGGGTCGATCTCATAGGCGGAGACAGAAGTCGCGGCGGCCAGCAGGCCGAGGCCGGCGAGCAAGGCCAGGCGGAAAGAGCGGTTCATCGGATCCTCGGACGGTCGGCAGGGATGGCGGCGGGGGAACGCGGCACGAAATTGACCCACAATGGTCAACATCTTCCCAACTTTCTGTCAGAGTCCGTGAGGCGAAACAATTGCGCCGTCATCACATCGATGCGAGCGCGAGGCCTTTGAGTTCGGCCGTTGCGCGCCTGCAACATGACGGCGTCCGATCAGCTCCGCAGCACGACGCAGGCGCCGCCATTGCGCTGGATTTTTCCGCACAGGGCCGTCGCCTCGGCCCGCGTCGCCGCTGGCAGCCTGACGCGATAGAATGCGCGCGTGCCGCGGCTCCTGAGTCGCGTGCCGATGACCATCGGCGAAAGCTCCGCGATGATGGCGCGATGGCGCGCCGCCGCCCGCTGAAAGGCCGAGAGCGCCCGCGCCTTGGAGAAATTCCCGGCGAGCTGCACGCCCCAGGGCGCGAAGGGCGCCTCGGCGATCGTCGCGGCGGGTCGGCCTGAGCGGATGTCGGCGACGGTCTCGGCGCACGGCGCCTCTTTCGTCGTCGCCGGCCGCGGCGGCCCTTCGACGCCGCGCGCCATCGCCCGCGCCTCCTCGGCCCAGTTTTCGGCCGGCAGGCCGGTGATCGACAGGACGTAGGCCTCGGTCTCGAAGGGCAGCCCGTTCGTGCCGGCGACGAAGCCCGGCACGCGGTTGGGTCCGCTATTGTAGCCGGCCGCCGCCAGCCCCCAATTGCCGAAGCGCGTCTTGAGCTCGGCCAGGAAATGCGCTGCCTTCGGCACTGCCTGCTCGGGATCGAACGGATCGGCGAGGCCACGCTCGCGCGCCGTGCCCGGCATGAACTGCGCCACCCCCTGCGCGCCGGCGGGGCTGACGACGCCGGGCCGGAAGCTCGATTCCTGGAAGATCAGCCGGGTCAGGAAGGCGGCCGGGACGTTCTGTGCGACCGCCGCGTCGTCGATGATCCGGCACAGCGCGGCATCGATGCCGGAGGATGGCTCCTGCGAGAACCCGCTCTGTATCGAGGCGAGCAGGCCGAGCGCCGCCGGCAGGCCGCGGCAGCGCATCACCCGCGTCTCAGGCCGCGCGCTTGGCGGCGACGGCGGTGATCTCGATGGCGTAGCCGGGCGAGGCCAGCTCCGCCTGCACGGTCGCCCGCGCGGGCGCCTGGCCGGGCGCGACCCAGGCGTCCCAGACGGCGTTCATCTCGGCGATCTTCTTGATGTCGGTGAGGAAGATCTGGACGCTGAGGATGCGCTCCTTGCCGCTGCCGGCCGCTTCCAGCGTCTCTTCCAGCAGGGTGAGGACTTCCTTCGTTTGCTCGCCCAGCGAACCGCCCTCGGTCTTCTCCGCGCAGTGGCCGGCGAGGAAGACGATGCCATTGAAGGCTGCGGCGTCGCACCAGCGCGGGGTCAGGCCGGTTCTCTCTATGATCATGGCGGACTCTTTCCGGGCTCGGATGGTGATGCTGTCCGCTGCATGCCATGGCGCGCCGCGGTCGGCCAGATGCGTCTTGCCGCGGTGCCGGCGGCTTGACGACTCAGGCGTCGACGCGGCATGCCGCGCCCCTCCAATCTGGAGAGGGCGATGCGGATCGGATTTGTCGTCGGCGCGATGATCGCGATGGCCGGACAGGCGCATGCGCAGGATGGCGCCCGCGTCGTCACCCTCGCCATGGTCAAGAGTCATCGCGCCGAGTGGGCCGGCCTCTTCATGAGGGTCGAGAACGTCACGATCTCGGGCTTCGCCCAGTCCAGGGGCGGGCTCGCCAGCGACGCCAGCGGCGGCGTGCGCCTCGACGATTCCGGCATGCCGACGCAGACGATCGCCTATCTCGAACGCAATTGTGGGCGCGCCCGGCCTGGCGCCACGCAGACCGGCTGCCGCGGCTCGCTCGAATTCACCGTCCCCGCCGGCGAGAGCGGCTTCACCATCAGCGACGCCCAGTTCATCCCGGAGAACTGAGCGCCGTCACGACCGGTGCTACTGGATGATGCCGCGCTTCGAGCCGAAGCCGTCGAAATAGCAGCCGCAGCCGGCGCCGATCGGAGCCGGGCGCGACTCGCAGGTGCCGCGCGAGGTGACGCAGGCATCGCCGAAGCGGCGCGGCCGGTAGGAGCGCTCGTCGTCCCAGCGCCGCCGGCGCTCATATTCCCAGTCGCGTGGCGGCGGCGGCCGGTCGTAATCATAGCGCGGCGGTGGCGGCCGGCCGTAGGGATCGTAATACTGTGCGCCGGCCGGAACCGCCGACAGGATACCCAGGCCCAACAAAGCCATCGCGATCGAACGTCTCGACATGGCGAACTCCCCAAATCTCCGGCACAGGCGCGATGACCAGCGCTTGCAGTCTGCTACCTGCAAGATGAACACCAGCCGAACCCGCGAGGTTCCCGCCACGGGATGACCGTCGTCGCCAGTGCCCGCAAGACGGCCATCGACCGGTGAGGCTGTCCCGCACTCCCATTCTTGACGCCACGGGGGCGGGCGACTAGGAGAGGCGCCGGTGCGGGCGACTAGCTCAGCGGTAGAGCACTCCCTTCACACGGGAGTGGTCACAGGTTCGATCCCTGTGTCGCCCACCATCCAACTCCTTGTCAGTCAAGACCTTTTTGGAGGATGGCCTGGCGCCGAGGCGGCGGTTGTCTGCTGCGCTCAATCATATTTCGACAGCAAGCCGCGCCCTTTCGGCGAGCTTTTTTAGCTTGCTGATGACGAAATCCGCGGCCAACGCGATGACTTCAAGCACGTCGACGTTGAAAGCCTCGTCGTACTCGGTCGTCAGCGAGCCTTTCGAGGGGCTCTAGCTTGAGGTTGCTGGCAGCGATACTTTCCGCAACGGAAACTCAGGGAGTAGCCGCCATGTCAGCCGCCTCGGGGCGTTCATCACGGTATCGCTCTGCCTTGCCCCAGCTTGATGGGACCATGTTCGTCACGGACGGAGGCCTCGAGACCTCGCTGGTGTTCCTGGAGGGTCTGGAGCTTCCTGCATTTGCAGCGTTCCCCCTGGTCCTGACCGAAACAGGCCGGGGAGCCCTGGCGCAGTATTTTGCGCCTTATCTTCAGACGGCCCGCAAATACGGCATCGGGTTCGTGCTCGACACGCCTACTTGGCGAGCAAACCCGGATTGGGCGAGACAGCTCGGATACGGTCCGGATGAGCTGGCAGAGGTCAACCGCAAGTCCGTCGAGTTCATCGCGACGCTGCGGGACGACAGCGACGCCGGACGCGTCGTTCTCAACGGAGTCATCGGCCCGCGGGGAGACGGATACGCCGTCGAGCGGATGATGTCGCCGCAAGACGCGGCTGAATACCACGCTGGGCAGATCGACGTGTTCAGCGACACGCCCGCGGACATGGTCAGCGCCATCACCATGACATATGCCGAGGAGGCGATCGGTATCGCGTTGGCGGCCCGGCGCCGTGAAATGCCCGTCATTGTCTCCTTCACAGTGGAGACGGACGGGATGTTGCCGTCGGGCCAAAGCCTCAGGGATGCCGTCGCCCAGACCGATGATGCGACGGGCCGGTACCCGGCCTACTACATGATCAACTGTGCACACCCCAGCCACTTCGGCCACGTTCTCGCATCGGACGAACCCTGGATTCGTCGCCTCGGAGGCCTTCGGGCAAATGCGTCGACGAAAAGTCACGCCGAACTGGATGCCGCGACGGAGCTTGATAGCGGAGACCCTGTCGCTCTCGGCGACGACTACTGCGCCCTGTCCAAAAGCTTTCCGTCACTGCGTGTGCTCGGCGGCTGTTGCGGCACGGACCACAGGCACATCCAGGCGATTTGCGAGGCCTGCATCGTCTAGCCGTCCAAAATCGCGGTCACGCCGGTCTGATCGGCGCCGCCTTTTGATTCGGAAGCGCTCGTCGGCGGGGATCGCGAAATCACCCCACTCGTCGTGGAATTCACCGGCTGCGGTTGGTTCACCCGGGAGTGGCTACAGGTTCGGTCCCTGCGCCGCCGAATGGCCCGCTCATTGCGAGCCAAAGCGCGCATCTAGCCGAGTTCGACGATAAGGAGACCCCCTTGCTTGGACGCCGCAAAGTGTCACGACTGCGCTGACGCCATCCCCAAAGCTCGCATTCCCAGGATCTGGTGCACGGCATCGGCAAGACCGTCGAAATGGGGGATCACCAGATCGGGTTCCAGCGTTTCGATCGCGACGTCGGTGTAGCCGAAGGGCACACAGATACAGGGGATGCCGGCGGCCTTGGCAGTGACGATGTCCGTGCGCGAATCGCCGATCATCACAGCGCGGCGCGGATCGCCGCCCGCCGCCTCGATCGTCAGAGTGAGGTGGCGCGGGTCGGGCTTGTGAAACGGGAAGCTGTCGCGCCCGGCGATCGCCGCAAACTGCGAGGCGATGCCGAAATGGTCGAGGATCAGCCGGGTGTGCAGGATCGGCTTGTTGGTGCAGATCGCGAGCTTGAAGCCGTCGTCAGTCAGCGCCGACATGGCGTCGAGTGCGCCGTCGAAGAGATGGCTGTGCGAGGCGACGTCCTCGGCATAGATCAGCAGGAAATCCTCGAACAGACGCTCCAGCGTCTCGTCATCGAGCGGCCGGCCCGAGACGCGGAAGCCGCGCTCGATCAGTGCGCGGGCGCCTGCGCCGACCAGCTCGCGAGCGCGCTCCAGCGGCAGCGCCGGCAACGTCTCGCGCTCCAGAATGACGTTGAGCACGCGCATGATGTCGGGCGCGGTCTCGGCCAGCGTGCCGTCGAGATCGAACACGACGATGGGGGACAGGCTCATGAACTCATCCGCGTTGTTTCGCATCCGGCTTAAAGCGCTCGTCCGAGCGATGGCAAGCCATCGGCCCGTCTTGTCGCACCGCGAAAATGGTATCGTGCGCGCGATTCGCACGAGATCAGGAAGGCCCATGGTGCCGTATCAGTCGAGAGATGTCGCCCGGCCCGTGGGCCTGCCGTTGGTGCTGGCCTTTGCAATCGGCATGCAGGGCGCGGCGCTTGCCGCTCCCTTCGAGTTCGCGCCGGCGCCGCAGACCGATCTCAACCGCATCTACAAGGTCGACAAGGCGACGGGCGAGGTCGGTGCTTGCCAATTCCAGCTCAAGGAGGGCGGCGTCGGCATGACCGTGTGCTTCTCGGCGGGGGAGGGCGCGGGTCCGCAGGCGCCGAGCGACTACGCTCTGGTGCCGTCGCGCCACGAGCGCGAGGGCGGTATCTTCCGCGTCAACATCCGCACCGGCGAGATGAGCATCTGCTATGTCTTCGACGACAAGGTCGTCTGCACGCCGCAATCGAAATAAGCCGCTTCACCCGAGCGCCGGCTGCGCAGAATATGCCGCAGCCATGTCGGATTGCCTGTCGAAACCGGCGGGCGGGGCATGCTAGAGCCACCGGCAAGGTTCCTACAGCCCGCCGGAGGCCGCCATGCTGAAGCTCAACGATCCGTCGCTCCTCAAGTCGCAATGCTATGTCGACGGCGCCTGGATCGGCGCGGGCGTCGACGTCGTCGACAATCCGGCGACCGGCGAACTCGTCGCCAAGGTGCCGAATTTCGGCGCGGACGAGACGACGGCCGCCGTCGAGGCCGCCTCACGCGCCTTCAAGCCCTGGGCCAAGAAGAGCGCCAAGGAGCGCTCGCAGATTCTGCGCAAATGGTTCGACCTGATCATGGCCAACCAGGAAGATCTCGCCCATATCATGACGGCCGAGCAGGGCAAGCCGATCGCGGAAGCCCGTGGCGAAGTCGCCTATGCCGCCTCCTTCGTCGAGTTCTACGCCGAGGAGGCCAAGCGCATCTATGGCGAGACGATTCCTTCGCCCTTCCCGAATTCGCGCATAATCATCCAGAAGCAGCCCGTCGGCGTCTGCGCCGCGATCACGCCCTGGAATTTCCCGGCGGCGATGATCACGCGCAAATGCTCGCCGGGCCTCGCCGCCGGCTGCACCTTCGTGGTCAAGCCGGCGCCCGACACGCCGCTGACGGCGCTTGCTTTGGCCGAACTCGCCGAGCGCGCCGGCTTCCCCAAGGGCGTGCTCAACATCGTCACCGGTGACGCCAAGGCGATCGGCGGGGTCATGACCAGCCATCCGGTTGTGCGCTTCATCGGCTTCACCGGCTCGACCCCGGTCGGCAAGCTCCTGATGCAGCAGGCGGCCTCGACCGTGAAGAAGGTCGGGCTGGAACTCGGCGGCAACGCCCCCTTCATCGTCTTCGACGATGCCGATGTCGACGCTGCCGTACAGGGTGCGATCGCGGCGAAGTTCCGCAACATGGGCCAGACCTGCGTCTGTACCAACCGCCTCTTCGTGCAGGACGGCATCCATGACGAGTTCGTCGCCAAGTTCGCCGGCGAGGTCGCGAAAATGAAGGTCGGCAACGGTGTCGAGGTCGGCGTCGTCCAGGGCCCGCTGATCAACGAGCGCGCCGTCGAGAAGGTCGAGCGCCACGTCGCCGACGCCGTCGCCAATGGTGCCAAGGTCGTGGTCGGCGGCCATCGCCATGCGCTCGGCCGCACCTTCTATGAGCCGACGGTGCTGTCCGGCGTCACCACCAAGATGCTGGTCACCAACGAGGAGACCTTCGGCCCGGTCGCGCCGGTCTATCGTTTCAAGACCGAGGACGAGGTCGTTGCCATGGCCAACGACACGCCCTTCGGGCTCGCCGCCTATTTCTATTCGAAGGATCTCGGCCGCGCCTTCCGCGTCGCCGAGGAACTCGAATACGGCATGGTCGGCATCAACTCGGCGATGCTCGGCACCGAGGTCGCGCCCTTCGGAGGCGTCAAGGAATCCGGGCTCGGCCGCGAGGGCTCGCTCCACGGCATGGATGAGTTCGTCGAGATCAAATACATGCTGATGGGCGGCCTCGGCGCGTGACACCAGACGATCTCAAGAAGCAGGCGGCCGCGCGCGCGCTCGAGTTGGTTGCGCCCGGCATGCGGCTAGGCCTCGGCACCGGCTCGACGGCGAAGCACTTCGTCGATCTGCTCGGCGCCCGCGTCGCAGCCGGGCTCGACGTCACCTGCGTCGCGACCTCTAAATTCACCGAGGCCCAGGCACTTGGGCTCGGCATCCGGATGTCCAACCTCGACGAGACGTCGGAGCTGGACCTGACCGTCGACGGCGCCGACGAGGTCGACCACCAACTGCGGCTGATCAAAGGGGGCGGCGCGGCGCATCTACGCGAGAAGATTGTGGCGGCGGCATCCGCCCGCATGATCGTGATCGCCGACGACAGCAAGCTGGTCGAGACGCTCGGGCGCTATCCGCTGCCGATCGAGGTCGTGCCATTCGGTCTGGAAGCGACGCGCCGGGCGGTGGCGAAGGCCGTCGTCGCCGCAGGTTCGGCCGGCCCTCTCGTCCTGCGCGAGCGTGTACGAGGCGAGGCTCTCGTCACCGACAACGGCAATCTCATCCTCGACGCCCATCTGGGATCGATCGCCGCGCCCGAGGCTCTGGCGGAGGCCTTGAACGCCGCGCCGGGCGTCGTCGAGCACGGCCTCTTCCTCGGCATGGCCTCCGCCGCGATCCTCGCGAGCCCGCAAGGCCTACGCATTTTGGGCAGTTTCGGGTGATTTTCTTCCGCCACAAAGCAGGGTAAGGATCGCCGCAGCTGCGAGCCCCGTGGCGGCGTGCCGGAACTGGCAAGACGATCTGCCTCGAGCCCGCCGCGACACGAATGAAGGACCGTCCATGATCACCCGTCGTCACCTCGCCGGCCTCGCGGTCGGCGTTGCCCTAGCGCTCTCGTCGCCCGTGCTGGCGCAGACCGCCGCTCCGGCCGCGGCGCCCGCGCTCGCCCCCTCTCACCTGCAGGCGGCGCGCGAGCTCATCGACCTTACGGGCGTCACCAGCTCGCTGGACGGCATCTACAAGGAGTTCGGTGAGCGCACGCGCCAGATCGTCGGTGTGACCCGCCCGGAGATGATCAAGGACATGAACGAGGTCATCGCGGCGCTGAAGCCGGAGGCCGACAAGAAAGATGCCGAGATCACCGCGCAGGCGGCCGAGATCTTTGCCCGCAAGATGCCTGAGGCCGACCTCAAGGAGGTCCTGTCCTTCTTCAAGTCGCCGGTCGGCAAGCGCTACAACGAGGCCCGGCCGCAGGCGATCGAGGAACTCTACGCCAAGCTCGAGGTCTGGAGCCTGCAGACCAGCAACTACCTGTTCGACCGCTTCATGCTCGAGATGCGCAAGCGCGGCCACCAGATGTGAGACGGCCCCGGCGCCGGGGTCATCCGAAACGAAAAAAGCCCGCCCGCGGTGATCGCGAGGCGGGCTTCGTCTTGTTTGGACGAACGCCGTTTCCGGCGTCAGTCCTCCGAGGCCTTGAACTTGTTCAGCCCGCTCATCACGAAGGGCGCGATCAGGCCGATGAAGGCCAGTCCGAGCAGCGTCGCCGAGATCGGGTTTTCCAGCAGGATCATCGGATCGCCTAAGCTGATCTGCAGCGCGCGCCTGAGCTGCGCCTCCGCCATCGGCCCCAGGATCAGCCCGACCACCATCGGTGCGACCGGATAGTCGTAGCGCCGCATCAGGAACCCGAGGAAGCCGAAGACGAACAGCATCGAGAGCTCGACCACCGAGGCTTTCACCGCCAGCGTGCCCATCGCGCTGAACACGATGATGCCGGCATAGAGCCAGGGCTGCGGGATCGCCAGCAGCCGGACCCAGAGCCCGATCAGCGGCAGGTTGATGATCACCAGCATGGTGTTCGCGATGAACAGCGAGGCGATCAGGCCCCAGACCAGGTCGGGCCGCTCGGCGAAGAGCAGCGGGCCGGGATTGAGCCCATATTGCTGGAAGCCGGCCAGCATGATCGCGGCCGTCGCCGAGGTCGGCAGGCCGAGCGTCAGCAGCGGCACAAGCGTGCCCGCCGCCGAGGCGTTGTTGGCCGCTTCCGGTCCCGCGACGCCCTCGATCGCGCCATTGCCGAACTCGCCTGGATATTTGCAGAGCTTGCGCTCGGTCGAATAGCTCAGGAAGGTCGGCACCTCGGCGCCGCCCGCCGGCAGCGCGCCGATCGGGAAGCCGAAGGCGGTGCCGCGCAGCCACGGCGCCCAGGAGCGCTTCCAGTCTTCCTTGGTCATCCAGAGCGAGCCCTTGATCGGCACGATCTCCTCAGGGTCGCGGAAGCGCTTGGAGGCGACGTAGAGCGCCTCGCCGACGGCGAAGAGCCCGACCGCCAGCGTCGTCACCTCGACGCCGTCGAGCAGCTCCGGCACGCCGAATGTCAGGCGGGCCTGGCCGGTGAGCTTGTCGATGCCGATCAGGCCGAGCGTCACGCCGATGGCGAGCGAGGTCAGCCCGCGCAGGGGCGAATCGCCGAAGGTGGCGGAGACCGTGACGAAGGCCAGGATCATCAGGCCGAAATAATCCCACGGCCCGAACTTGACCGCGATCTCGACGAGCCAGGGCGCAAGGAAGGCGAGGCCCAAAGTCGCGATCGTGCCGGCGACGAAGGAGCCGATCGCGGCGGTGGCCAGGGCTGGCCCGCCGCGGCCGTTCTTGGCCATCTTGGAGCCTTCGAGCGCGGTCGCCAGCGAGGCGCTCTCGCCCGGCGCATTGATCAGGATCGCGGTGGTCGAGCCGCCATACATGCCGCCATAGTAGATGCCGGCGAACATGATCATCGAGCCGGCCGGATCGAGCTTGAAGGTGACCGGCAGCAGCAGCGCGACGGTCAGCGCCGGCCCGATGCCGGGCAGCACGCCGACGGCGGTGCCGAGAAACACGCCGACGAGGGCGAAGAGCAGCTTGGAGGGTTCGAGCGCGACCGCGAAGCCGTGCGCCAGATTGGCGAAGGTATCCATGACGAAGCCCCTCTCAGAACAGGTTTTCGAGGGGGCCGGACGGCAGCGTCAGCTGCAGCAGCTTGGAGAACATCAGGAAGATCGCGAGCCCCAGCACCGCGCCGATGCCGAAATCGACGGCGAAGGCCTGGCGCCCGAAGGAGCGCGCGGTGCAGGAGAACACGATCGCTGTGGCGAGGATGAAGCCGCCGCCGAGCCCGATCGAGGCGATCAGGCCGATCAGACCGCCGCCGAGCCAGAGGATCGAATTGCGGTCGACCGCCTCGGGCTTCGGCAACCCGTCCTTGAAGGCGACGACGAGATGCGCCAGGCCGAGCACGCCGAGCACGGTGCTGACCAGATAGGGCATCGCGGTGGGGCCGAGGCCGTAGGTCGAGACGATGGTCTGCGAGCGGGCGTCGTAGAAGACGAGGGCGCAGGTCACCAGCAACAGCACGGCGACGACGAGGGCGGGCATGTCGACCCGGCCCGTGGAGACATCCTGGTTCATTTCGACCCTTTGTCGTTTTCAGCCCCGCCGGTTGGTCCGGCTTTTGTCCTCAAAGCAAAGGGGCCGTTCGCACGGCCCCTTCGTCAAGTGGTTTCGCGAAACGAAGCTTCACTTCACCAGGCCGACATCCTTCAGCACCTTGGTGACGCGGACATCCTCGTCCTTGAGGAAGGTCTCGAAGGCGGCGCCGCCGAGATAGGCGTCGTCCCAGCCGCGTGCCTTCAGGATCTCGGCCCATTCCTTGGTCTTGACCATCTTCTCGATCGCCTCGGAGAGCACCTTGCGCTGGTCCGGAGTGATGCCCGCCGGCGCCATCACCGAGCGCCAGTTCAGCACCTCGAGATTGACGCCGCCCTCCTTCAGGGTCGGGGCGTCCGGCGCGTTGGGCAGGCGCGTGCCGGAGCTGACGCCGATGACGCGCAGCTTGCCCGCCTTGATCTGGCCCTCGAATTCGCCATAGCCGGAGATGCCGGCCGTGACGCGTCCGCCGAGCATCGCGGCCAGCGCCTCGCCGCCGCCCGAGAACGGAATGTAGTTGACCTTGGTCGCGTCGGCCCCGACTGCGCCGGCGAACAACGCCGCCATGATGTGGTCGACGCCGCCGGCAGAACCGCCGGCCCAGGTCACCTTGGCCGGATCGGCCTTGACCCGGTCGGCCAGGTCCTTGGCGGTCTTGATCGGCGAATCGGTCGGCACGACGATGACCTCGGCCTCGGCCGTGATCCGCGCGATCGGCGTGATCATCGAGAGATTGACCGGCGACTTGTTCAGCAGGATCGCGCCGACCATGACGAAGCCGTTGACCATCAGCTGCGAGCCGTCGCCCTTCGAGCCGTTGACGAACTGCGCCAGGCCGATGGTGCCGCCGGCGCCGTTGACGTTGTTGACCTGCACGCTCTTGGCGATGCCCGACGCGGTCAGCGCCTGCTGCATCGAACGGGCCGTGCCGTCCCAGCCGCCGCCGGGCGCGGCCGGCGCCATGATCTTGAGTTCGAGCTGGGCGAAGGCCGCCGTGGTCAGGCCGGCCAGCGCAATCGCCGTGACGGCGCTGCGCTTCAGGATGGATGTCAGCATGATCTTCCTCCGATCGCGGGTTTCCCGCGTGATTATTGCGCTCGCGCCTGCTGTGGCACTGCGCTGCTTCCACCGTCAATTGCGCCTGATTGAACAATTGCAAGTCAAGAGTTTTCCCGGCCGGCGGGTCTTCTCTTTAGCCTGACGCCGCGGCCGACGGTTGTGCGCAAGGCCTAGGCGCGGCCTGCCCGATGGCGTATGCGCTGCCGCGATGAATCCTCTGCCCGCCGATCCTGCTGGTCCGTCCCGTCCTGCGCATGCCAAGTCCGCGCCCGTCCGTATCCTGACGGGGATCGGGTCGGCGCTGCTGGTGGCACTGCCGCTGGCGATGTGGCTCGCCAACCGCTCCTCGCCGCTGGTTCTCAGTCTCGCGGCGGCGGCGCTGCTGGCCGCCGCGATCCTGGAGCAGGGCTGGCCGGCGCCGCTGCGGCGGCTGCGGGCAGGCCTCGTCAACCCGATCGGCCTTTGCGTCGCAGGCTTTCTGCTCTGGTCGCTGGTCTCGCTTAGCTGGAGCCACCAGCCCCGGACCGGTCTCGCCATGCTCGGCGAACTCGCGCTGTCGCTGGCGGCCGGCTATGTCTCGCCCATGGCCTGGCCCCGCCCGGCGCCGCGCCGCCTCTGGATCGCCTTGTGCTGGTCGCTCATGCTGACCGGCTTGCTGATCGTGCTCGAATTGCGGGTGGGACCCGGCCTGCGCGACGCGTTCGGCCTCAGGAGCCAGCTCTTCATCTACAACCGCCCGATCCTGACCGGCCTCCTGCTCGCAGCTCCCGCGATTTACGGCGTCTGGATCATGTCCGGCTCGCGCATGCGCGACAGCGCGCTCGCCGTCTTTGCCGCGCTGGCGGTCTTCGCCGCGATTATGGCTGGCGAGAGCGGCGCGGCCAAGCTCGGGCTGATGCTGATGGCGGCGACCTGGCTCGTCGCGCTGCTGCTGCCGCGTTTGGCGCTCGCCGGCATCGCGCTCGGCTTCGTCGCGATGATGGCGATCGCGCCGGTGCTCGGCCCGGTCGCCGACCGCGTCCTTCCGGCGAGCCTCTATCAGCAGCTCGCCCGCGCCCATGCGCGCGACCGCGTCGACATCTGGCTGAGCTTCGACGAGGCCATCGCCGCGCGCACGCTGCAAGGTTCGGGCTTCGGCACCTCGGCCGCGCTGAGCAGCCACCCGGTCGCAGGCCAGGTCTCGCCGCCGCGCCGCCTGCTGCTCGATGTCGGCCACCCCCACAACGCCTTCCTGCAGATCTGGGCCGAGACCGGGCTCGTCGGCGTCGTGCTGCTGACCACCGCCGGCCTCGCATTCCTGGCTGGCCTGCGCCATATCGGGGCGCGCGACCTGGCGCCGCGCCTGGCCGTCGTCGCAGCCGCGCTCGGCATCGCCAGTGTCGGGCACGGCGCCTGGCAGGGCTGGTGGATCGCGTCGCTCGGCGCGGCGGCGATCTGGTTCCTGGCCTCCGGGCCGGATGAGGTGGAGACGGACCGATGACAGATTTCGACGTCGATCTCTTCGTCATCGGCGCGGGCTCGGGCGGCACGCGCGCGGCGCGCATCGCCGCCGGCCACGGCGCCAGGGTGATGATCGCCGAGGAGGACCGTATCGGCGGCACCTGCGTCATCCGCGGCTGCGTGCCCAAGAAGCTCTTCGTCTACGCCAGCCGCTTCGCGGAGGATTTCGAGGACGCCGCCGGCTTCGGCTGGAGCCTCGGACAGCCGAGTTTCGACTGGCCGACCCTGCGCGACGCGGTCGCAAACGAGGTGACGCGCCTGTCCGGGCTCTATCGCAAGGGTCTGGAGGGCGCAGGTGTCGCGATCCGCGAGGAGCGCGCCGTCGTCGAGGGATCCAACGCGGTGCGCCTGCAGACGAGCGGCGACCTGATCCGCGCAAAGCACATCCTCGTCGCCACCGGCGGCTGGCCGGCCTTTGACCCGCCGATCCCCGGCGGCGAGCTCGGCATCTCCTCGAACGAGGTCTTCCACCTGCCGAGCCTGCCCAGGCGGATGCTGGTCGTCGGCGGCGGCTACATCGCGCTCGAATTCGCCAGCGTCTTCGCCCGCCTCGGCGTCGCGGTGACCGTCCTGCATCGCGGCGACAACGTCTTGCGCGGCTTCGACGAGGACATCCGTACCCGCCTGCGCGACGCGCTCGGGCATGCCGGCATCATATTGAGGCTCGGCTGCACCATCGACCGGATCGAGGATCTCGGCGGCGGCGTCAAGCGCGCCCACTGCGCCTCGGGCGAGCCGATCGAAGCCGAGGTGATCCTGGTCGCGACGGGGCGCAAGCCGCATACCGCCGGGCTCGGTCTGGCCGAGGCCGGCGTGAAGCTGGGGCGTGTCGGCGAGGTCGTCGTCGACGAGAACTCGGCCTCCAGCGTGCCTTCGATTCATGCGGTCGGCGACGTCACCAACCGCGTCAACCTGACCCCGGTCGCTATCCGCGAAGGTCACGCCTTCGCCGACAGCGTCTTCGGCGGCAAGTCCTGGCACATGGACCATCGCCTCGTCGCCTCCGCCGTCTTCACCACGCCTGAGATCGGAACGGTCGGCTTCACCGAGCAACAGGCGCTCGCGGCAGGCCACGAACTGCGCATCTTCGAATCCGGCTTCCGCCCGATGAAGGCGACGATCTCGGGCCGGCAGGAGCGCATCTACATGAAGCTCGTGGTCGATGCGAAGACCGACAAGGTGCTGGGCGTCCACATCCTCGGCCACGATGCCGGCGAGATCATCCAGGCGGTGGCGATCGCTGTGACGATGGGGGCGACCAAGGCCGATTTCGACCGCACCGTCGCGCTGCATCCGAGCGCTGCGGAAGAGCTCGTGACGATGCGGACGGCGCGGGCCGGCTGATTGCGTCGCCGCCTGTTCCTGCCTCTGCAAGGCCTGCAGTTTGGCTTGATTCAAAATCCGAACGGCTTGAATCGCCGTGCGATGACGTTGAATCGCGGTCTCAACGGCCGGACCTGATCACGCAACGAATGCCCACAGGGCCTTGAGGCTGTTCAGCTTTCGCTAACCATTCGACGGGAGCGCCATGCCGGTCGCTTCCTGCTGCCGACGGTGGCCATCGTGCCGCCTTGGGTGTATAGGCCCGCCTTCGCGCTACAACGAGGTTAACGAGCGCGATCGTGAAGCAGGAGCAGTACCCATGTCCGAGCGTTGGACGCCCGAGAGCTGGAGGGCAAAGCCCGTCCAGCAGATTCCGGAGTATCCGGACCAGGCAGCCTTGAAGGCGGTCGAGCAGCAGCTCGCCGGCTTTCCGCCGCTCGTTTTTGCAGGCGAGGCGCGCAAGCTCAAGCGGGCGTTGGGCAAGGTCGCGGCCGGCGAGGCCTTCCTCCTTCAGGGTGGGGATTGCGCCGAGAGCTTCGCCGAGCATTCGGCCGACAACATCCGCGATTTCTTCCGGCTGTTCCTGCAGATGGCGGTGGTGCTGACCTTCGCCGGCGGCTCGCCGGTGGTGAAGGTCGGGCGCATCGCCGGCCAGTTCGCGAAGCCCCGTTCGGCCCCGACCGAGACGATCGGCGGCGTCGAGCTGCCGAGCTACAAGGGTGATATCGTCAACGACAACGAGTTCACGCCCGAAGCGCGCATCCCCGATCCGCGCCGCCAGCTCGAGGCCTATCGCCAGTCGGCGGCGACGCTGAACCTGATCCGTGCCTTCGCGACCGGCGGCTACGCCAATCTCGACAACGCCCATCGTTGGATGCTCGGCTTCGTCAAGGACGCGCCGGCCTCCTCGCGCTACAACGAGGTCGCCGAGCGCATCACCGAGACGCTCGACTTCATGCGCGCCATCGGCATCGACCCCGAGACGCATCCGGAGATGCGGATCACCGATTTCTACACCAGCCACGAGGCGCTGTTGCTCGGCTACGAGCAGGCGATGACCCGCACCGACTCGACCACCGGCGAGTGGTACGACACCTCCGGCCACATGGTTTGGATCGGCGACCGCACCCGGCAGATCGACCACGCCCATGTCGAGTTCTTCCGCGGCATCAGGAACCCGATCGGGCTGAAATGCGGGCCGTCGATGACCGTGGACGGGCTGATGAAGCTGATCGAGGTGCTCGATCCGCAGAACCAGCCGGGGCGCCTGACCCTGATCGCGCGCTTCGGCGCCGACAAGGTCTTCGATAACCTGCCGGCGCTGGTGCGCGCCACCAAGCGGGAAGGGCGCAATGTCGTCTGGTCCTGCGACCCGATGCACGGCAACACGGTGAAAGCCGCGAGCGGCTACAAGACCAGGCCCTTCGACCTGATCCTGACCGAGGTGAAGAACTTCTTCGCCGTGCACCAGGCCGAGGGCACTCATGCAGGCGGGCTGCATCTCGAGATGACCGGCAAGAACGTCACCGAATGCACCGGCGGCGCGCGAGGCATGACCGATGCCGACCTGAACGACCGCTACCACACGGTCTGCGATCCGCGCCTCAATGCCGAGCAGGCGCTGGAGCTCGCCTTCTTGGTCGCCGAGCTGGTGAAGCGCGAGCGCTCCGGCCGGGCGCGGCCGGAGGTCGAGGCGGCGGAGTAGGGCGCCGCGTCGGCCGCCTTCATCCGTCCGTCACCTTGACCGCCTGAATGGCGCTTCACATGGCCGCAGCCATGGAAGCATCGGGAGGCGGTCATGCGGCTGGGCTGATGCCGTCGCGCGGTGCTGAACCTCGTCGCGACCTATCCGATCGAAGGCGAGGGACAAGACATCGCCTGGGATCGAAGCGGCGCGGCCTATGTGTCATGGATGATCAGCCGCGCCAGGGGCGACGTGATTGGGCAACGCTTCGACGGTTGAGGCCTAAGTCCAGCCCCTCCAGCGCTCAGAACTTCAGGCCGGCGCCGATACGGGCGGTGTCGACGATCGTCTCGACGCCCTTGTATTCGTTGAAGTAGACGCGCTGGAATTCGGCGCGGAGCAGAATGTTCTCGCCCAGCAGCGCTTCGAGTCCGCCGCCGATCGCAAAGCCTGCCGCATAGCCGGACTTTGGCGTTCCGGCGCTTCTTCCGCCGCTGAACAACGTGTTGGTGGTCGTATTCCGGAAGCCCCCGCGGGTATAGGTCACCGCGCCGGTCGTCGGGTCTATGACCGGAACCGCCTGAAAATTGTTGACGTATTCGACGGTGGTGTTCGTCTGGGTGATGTTGCCGTCGGACCTGATCCGCCCCAGCGCCGCGCCGATCGTGGCGAAGGGCATGAAATTGCCGAAGGCATAGCCGGCGCGCAGCTTCGCGACGCCAAAATCCTCGAGCCGGTTGGTGGAGCGCCCGGTGACCGTCATGAACGTCTCGGTTCCGGCGGGTTCGGTGGTGATCGAGCTCGGCGTCACGCCGGCGAAGACGTCGCCGACCGACCGGCTGATCGAGCTTCTCTGATCGGTCATGAAGTTGACGCGCTGGTAGTCGAGCTCGAGGCCGAGGACCGCATCGCCGAACTGATAATTGTATCCCATGAAGGCGCCATAGGCGACCTTGTCGTCGCTGGCCTTGCCGAGGCGGATCAGATTGACCCCGTATTGGTTGATCGCAAGCTGGTCGAAGGCCTGTTTGGACAACGCATCCGACTGTTTGTAGGCATCGAACTGGCCGGTCGAATAACCGACCGTCCCGCCGAAATAGAAACCGCTCCAGTTTCCACCGGAGCTGCCGAAGAATTCGCGCGGAGTGGGCGGCGCATCCTCGACCTGCGACCCGCGCAGCACCGGGTAGTCGGCGCCGAGCGCGCTCTCGCCACCGGCGAGCACGAAGCCGGCGAGAGCGACGCCGGCGAGCATGAGGGAACGGACACGCATGGGGTCTCTCCGAGCGGGCCGAAGCATGTCGCGCGACGGCACACCTGATTCATGCGCGATTAACCCTAACGAGCGGTTAAGCCTTGTTTCCGCGAGTTGCGTTGCTGGCTGGCCGCCGCCGCGCTAGACCGCCTGCGATGAGCACCGCTTCACTTCGCCTGGCCCTGGCGCAACTGGACCCGGTCCTCGGCGACGTCGTCGGCAATTCCGACAGGGCGCGTGCCGCGCGCCGGCAGGCGGCCGAGGCGGGTGCCGAGCTCGTGATGTTCCCCGAGCTCTTCCTCTGCGGTTATCCGCCCGAGGACCTGGTGCTGGCGCCGGCTTTCCAGGATGCTTGCCGCAAGGCCTGCGAGGATCTCGCGCGCGAGACCGCCGATGGTGGACCGGCCCTGCTGATCGGCCTGCCCTGGCGCGAGGGCGGGGCGCTCCACAACGCCTATGCGCTGCTCGATGGTGGCCTGATCCAGTCCGTGCGCTTCAAGGTCGATCTGCCGAATTACGGCATCTTCGACGAGAAGCGCGTCTTCATGGCCGGCCCGCTGCCCGGGCCGGTCGTCTTCCGCGACAAGCTCCGGATCGGTTTGCCCGTCTGCGAGGACATCTGGGGGCCCGATGTCGTCGAATGCATCGCCGAGACCGGCGGGGAGCTCCTGCTGGTACCCAACGGCTCGCCCTATCGCCGTGGCGTGATCGACGAGCGCATGAACGTCGCCGTCGCCCGGGTCGTCGAATCCGGTCTACCGCTGGTCTATCTCAATCAGGTCGGGGGGCAGGACGAACTGGTGTTCGACGGCGCCTCCTTCGTGCTGAACGCCGACCGGACGCTTGCGGTGCAACTGCCAGCCTTCCGCGAGAGCCTGATCATCGTCGACTGGGCGCGCGACAACGGTGTCTGGCGCTGCCGGGCGGGCGCCGTCGCATCGATCGAGACCGGCGACGAGGCCGACTACGCCGCGACCGTGCTGGGCCTGCGTGACTATGTCGCCAAGACCGGTTTCGGCGAGGTCGTGCTCGGCCTCTCAGGCGGGATCGATTCGGCGCTTTGCGCGGCGATCGCGGCCGATGCGCTCGGGCCCGACCATGTGCTGGCGGTGATGCTGCCCTCGCGCTTCACCTCGGCCCGAAGCCTCGCTGATGCGCAAACCTGCGCCGCGGCACTCGGCATCCGCTATGAGACCGCGCCGATCGCTGATGCGGTCGCCGGCATCGAGGCGGCCCTGGTCGATCTGATTCCGGATATCGGTGAGGGTCTGCCCAACGAGAACCTGCAGGCGCGGCTGCGCGGCCTGATGCTGATGGCGGTCTCGAACGCGCAAGGGCGCATGCTGGTGACGACCGGCAACAAGTCGGAGATGTCGGTCGGTTACGCCACGCTTTATGGCGACATGAACGGCGGCTTCAACCCGCTGAAGGACGTCTACAAAACGCAAGCGTTCCGCTTGGCGCGGCTGCGCAACCGCTGGAAGCCGGATGGCGCGCTCGGTCCCGAAGGGGAGGTGGTGCCGCAGGCGATCATCGACCGTCCGCCCAGCGCCGAACTGCGCGAGGGCCAGGCCGACCAGGATTCGCTACCGCCCTATGAGGCGCTGGACGCGGTCCTCGATGGGCTGGTCGAGAAGAATCTGCGCGTCGCCGACATTGTCGCGCAGGGTCATGATCCGCTCGTGGTGGCACAAGTCGAGGCGCTGCTGCGCCGTGCCGAATACAAGCGCCGCCAAGCCCCGCCCGGCGTCAAGATCACGCCGCGCAACCTGAGTCGCGACCGGCGCTATCCGATCGTGAACGGGTTCGTCGACACAGGCGAATCTGCGCACCGGCCGGACGAGGCTCTGGTCAAGGGGGTCGGCAGGGCCGGCGGCGAGAGCATCGATTTCTGAGCCGATTGTCGCCTGCCGGCAAACGCGCGATAAGCCCGGCCATGACGCCTCCTCCGATCACGTCTCCGCTCGTCCGTTTCGCGCCGTCGCCGACCGGCTATCTCCATATCGGCAATGCCCGGCCGGCCCTGTTCAACTATCTCTTCGCCCGCAGGCATGGCGGCCGCTTCCTGCTGCGCTATGACGACACCGATACAGCGCGCTCGAAGCCAGAATTCGCTGCTGCGATCGCCGAGGACCTCGCCTGGCTCGGCATCGTCCCGGACGAAATCTTCCGGCAGTCCGAGCGCATCGCGAGTTACGACGCGGCGGCCCAGCGCCTGCGCGAGAGCGGCCGGCTGTACCCCTGCTACGAGACCGCCGACGAGCTCGATCGCCGCCGCAAGCGCCAGCTCGCGCGCGGCCTGCCGCCGATCTACGACCGTGCCGCCCTGAAGTTGACGGAGGCCGACCGCGCCGCGCTTGAGGCGGAGGGGCGCAAGCCGCATTGGCGCTTCAGGCTCGACGCCCGCACCGTCTCCTGGCGCGATCTCGTGCGGGGCGAGGCCCATGTCGACTGTGCCTCGCTCTCCGACCAGGTGCTGATCCGCGAGGACGGCAGCCATCTCTATCACCTGCCGTCGGTGGTCGACGACATCGAGACAGGCATCACCTACATCATCCGCGGCGAGGACCACGTCACCAACACAGCGGTGCACATCCAGATCTTCGAAGCGCTGGGGGCGGCGCTGCCGGCCTTCGGACACGTCAACCTGCTGACCACGGCGAGCGGCGAGGGGCTGTCGAAGCGGCTCGGGCACCTGTCGCTGCGTGGCCTGCGCGAGAGTGGCGTCGAGGCGCTCGCGGTCGCGGCGCTCGCCGTCCTTGTCGGCTCGTCGGATGCGGTCAGGCCGGTCGCGAGCCTCGACGATCTCGCAAGCCTCGTCGATCTCGGCCATGTCTCGCGCGCGCCGGCCAAGTTCGACGAGCACGAACTGGAGACGCTGAGCGCCCGCACGCTGCATCAGTTGTCCTACGGGACGGTGGCGGCAAGGTTGTCGTCGCTCGGCGTCCCGGCGACGGAGGCTTTTTGGCTCGCCGTGCGCGGCAATCTCGCCAGGCTCGACGAGGCGAAGGACTGGTGGCGGGTGGTCGAGGGGCCGCTCGATCCGGTCATCGCCGACGCCGGCTTCGCGGCGACGGTGGCCTCGCTGCTGCCGCCCGAGCCCTTCGACACGACGACTTGGAAGAGCTGGACGCAAGCCGTCTCGGCGGCGACAGGCGCCAAGGGCAAGGCCCTGTTCATGCCCCTGCGTCAGGCCCTGACCGGGCTCGACCATGGCCCGGAACTGGCGGCACTGCTGCCGCTGATCGGACGGGATAAGGTGCTAAGGCGGCTGGCGGGCGAGGCGGCTTGAAGCGCTCCATGGTCATGCTCGGCGTTGTGCCGAGCATGACCGTCTTTCATGGGGCTCGACGACCAAGGCGTGGATAGTGGGGACAAGTCCAACCATGACCGGAAGGTCACTCGCGGGCGGCCTCAATCGTGCCGCTGCATCGCCGAGGCATGCTTGGTGTCGCGCATCGTCGTGTAGACCAGCAGCGACAGGAAGATCACGCCGGCGAGATAGTCGTAGAACCACTGCTCGTGGCCCTGCTGCTTGAACCAGAGCGCGATCGCCGGCGCCGTGCCGCCGAAGATCGAGACAGTCAGCGCATAGGGCACGGCGACGCCGGTCGCGCGGATCGAGGTCGGGAATAGTTCGGCCTTCACCACCGCGTTGATCGAGGTGTAGCCGGCGACGAAGATCCAGGCGGCCGAGATCAGCAGGAAGGCGACCCAGGGCGACTTCGTCTGTGCCAGCGCGCTTAGCAGCGGCACAGTCAGGAGCGTGCCGGCGACGCCGAAGAAGATCAGCATCGGCTTGCGCCCGATCCGGTCGGAGATCGCGCCGTAGATCGGCTGCAGGATCGAGGCGAAGATCAGCGAGCCGGCGATGACATAGGTCGTGACGATGTCGGAGAGGCCGACGGTCTGCTTGACGAAGGTCTGCATGTAGGTGGTGAAAGTGTAGAAGGCCGCGGTGCCGCCGGCGGTGAGCCCGACCACGATCGCGACCTCGCGCGGATAGCGCATGAGGCCGCGCAGCGAACTTTCGCGTTTCTTGCCCTTCAGCGCCTCGAAGCTCTCGGTCTCGTGCATGTGCCGGCGCATCACCATGGCGGTTATCGCGAGGCACGCGCCGATCACGAAGGGAATGCGCCAGCCCCAGGCGACGAGCTGCTCATGCGTCAGGAAGACGTTCTGGAGCAGGAGCAGCACCAGGATCGCGGTGAGCTGCCCGCCGATCAGCGTGACGTATTGGAAGCTCGAGTAGAAGCCGCGATGCTCGGGGTCGGCGACCTCGGAGAGATAGGTCGCGCTCGCCCCGTATTCGCCGCCTAGGCTCAGGCCCTCGATGATGCGCGCCAGCGCCAGCAGGGCAGGGGCCGCGAAGCCGATCGACGCATAGGTCGGCGTCACCGCGATGATCAGCGAGCCGAAGCACATCATCACCACCGAGACGGTGAGCGAGAGCCTGCGGCCATAGCGGTCGGCGAGATGTCCGAACAGCCAGCCGCCGACCGGGCGCACGATGAAGCCGGCCGCGAACAGCGTCGCCGCATTGAGCTGCTGCACCACCGGGTCGTTCGACGGAAAGAAATGCGGCGCGAAATAGAGCGCGAAGGCGGTGTAGGCGTAGAAATCGTACCATTCGACGAGATTGCCGACCGAACCCATGAAGATCGCCTTGAGGCGCCGCTTGGCGTCATCGAACTCGATCGGGTGGGGATGTGCTGGCGTGTCGGACACGGACATGGCGGCCTCGTCGGCGTCGGGCTCGCATGGTTCCTCGGCCGGATCGGCCGGAATGTCCCCGCGAGCCCGCAGGGCAGGAGAGGCCGGTTATGCGCCGCTCGACGTCATGCGTCCAGCGCCACGCATCCGCGCCGGCGACGGCGCGTCATGGCTTGCATGCATGGAACTTTCGCTGGTCGTTCAGGGCCGCAGGCCGCTCGGCGCCGGTGCCTGGCTCAGGTTCGGCGCCAGATTGGGCGCGACGATCCGCACGGTCCGACGCTCGCCGGTCGTGCCGCTGGTCGTTTCCTTCTTCAGGCCGGCGCCCTTCTGCACGGTGTCGTTGCTGTCGGCCTTCTGCGGGCCCATGCCAGCCGATTCGGTGCCGGCGGTCGGCGAATTCTCGGACGGCAGGGGCCTCTCGTCGGGAAGTTCGGCCGCTGCCGGCTGGACGGCCGGCGCCGGTGCCGCTCCCTTGCGCTTGGGGTCGACTTTGGCGTCGGCGCGGGGCCGTGACAACTCGGCGGCGCGTTGCTCGGTGACGATGACGTCGCCCTTGCGCTTGTCGAGCAGATATTCCGCCTCCTTGAGCGACTGGGCCCAGCTCTGGCCTTGGCCCTTGCAGGTGCAGGCGGCGTCGAAGCTGCGCTGGTACTTGCCGGCATTGGGCAGCGACGAATAGGGCTGCCCCGTCGAGCGGGCGACGGCGTTCTGGATCTCGCCGCCATTGGTCATGCCGAACGCCGTCGCTTCGGTGCCAGGGCAGAGCGCCTGGCACATCTCGTCGGCATTGCCGGCATTGTTGGCGAGTGGGAAGAAGAAGCCGTCGCAGGTCCGCACGCAAACGGTCTGCGGTCCGCCGAGCCGTGGCGCTGCCGGCTCCTGCGGCTGCTCGGGCTGCAACTCCGGCAAGGTGGTGTCGATCTCGCCGCGGCGCGGTTCGAGCCCGAAGATGGTCTCGAAGAAGCCGCGCTGCTGCGGACGGCAATTGTTCTCGATCGCCGCCATCAACTGCGAGCGGCGTTGCGCCGAATCGCCCTGCGCCTGACGCGACAGGCTGGAATACTGCGACTGGAGCTGACCGATCTGCGCCCGCAGGGGACCACATTGCGCCGGCGCCGTGTCGAAGAAGCCACCGCGCTCGCAGCCCATCGCGCGGTACTGCCCGGTCGCCTGCGAAAGCTGCGCGCCGACGCGCCTTGCCGCCTCCGCCGCGCGCGGATCGCCGCCGACCTGGCCCTGCAGGCTCGCGAGTTCCGAACGCCAGGCGCTGCAGGCGGGTGACTGTGCCAGCGCCGCACCGCCCAGCCCGGCGAAGAGGACGAGCGCCATGCCGATCTGTCGTAAGCCGGAACGTCTCATCGTCGAGCGGACCACATCACCTGTCCGTCGGCGCAGGAACGCGACCCGCGCGGCCGGAAAACCAATCATCCATGTCATGAGCGCGACAGAACCGGCCAAACGCGACGGAACTATGGAAGCCCGCTGCGGTCGCCCGGCGTAGATTCGCCCGGCTCCCAGCCGGATCGGCATGCCATATTTGACCCGGGGCAGCAATCTCGGACGGGTCGCCGCGCGATATCGGCTGTTGCCAAGCCGCGCTTTTCGCGGGAAGGCGTGACGCTCCCATCGCGACGAAGTGAAGCCGCCATGTCTCCGCTGTCCATGCCAGCCGCTCTCGACCAGGCCTTCATCCCCGAGCTGCCGAACTATTATCGCGGCAAGGTCCGGGAGAACTACGATCTGCCGGACGGGCGCCGCATTCTGATCTCGACCGACAGGCTCAGTGCCTTCGACCGCGCCATCGCCGCGATCCCGCTGAAAGGGCAGGTGCTGACCCAGACCGCGCGCTACTGGTTCGAGACCACCGCCGACATCTGCCCCAACCATGTGCTGGAATACCCCGATCCGAACGTCGTCGTCGGCACGCGGCTCGACATCCTCCCGGTGGAGGTGATCGTGCGCGGCTATCTCGCCGGCACGACCGGGACCTCGATCCTGACCTTATACAAGCAAGGGGCGCGCGAGATGTACGGGATGCGCTTCCCCGACGGCCTGCGCGACAACGAGAAGCTGCCGCAGGCCGTGATCACGCCGACCAGCAAGGCCTTCGACGGCGGCCATGACGAGCCGCTTTCGGCCGAGCTGATCGTCGCGACCGGGCTCCTGACGCAAGCACAGTGGGACGAGGTCTCCGCCCATGCGCTGGCGCTGTTCGCCCGCGGCCAGGCGCTTGCCGCCGAGCGCGGGCTGATCCTCGCCGACACCAAATACGAGTTCGGCACAGACAGGGACGGCCGCATCCTGTTGGCCGATGAGATCCACACCCCCGATTCGAGCCGCTACTGGTTCGCCGGCAGCTATGCCGAGCGCTTCGCTTCGGGCGTGAAGCCGGAATCCTTCGACAAGGACTTCGTCCGCAACTGGGTCGTCGCCCGCTGCGACCCCTACAAGGAGGAGCTGCCGCCGATTCCCGCCGAGCTGATCGCGCAGACCTCGGGCGTCTATGTCCGGGCCTATGAGACGATCACGGGAGCGGCCTTCGTGCCGCCGCCGGCCCGCGAGGCGCCGCTGGAGCGGATCAGGCGGAACTTGGCGCGGTACTTCTAAACGCGTCAGTTTCGGAAGCGCCGCTGTCATTCCGGGTTCTTCGCTCGGCGAAGCCCCGGAATGACAAACCAGCCGAAGTTCCTCACCCCTCCTCGTCGCGATATCCGCCGGCCAGATGCCGCCCGCGCTCGGTCAGGGTCGAGAGCACGCGCTCGAACACCACGAGTTCGTCCGCCGCGATCCCTTCGGTCCAGCGGGCCTGAAAGGCCAGCGCCAGCGGCACGATCTCGGCATAGATCCGCCCGCCCGCCGCTGTCAGCGCGACGAAGGATTCGCGCCGATCCTTGCGGTTGGCGCTGCGCGAGACCAGTCCGCGCGTCTCCAACTCCGTCACCGCGCGCGAAACCTTGGTTTTGTGCATCTGGGCGAGCTCGCCGATGTCGCGGGCCGTCAGCGAACCGAACTCGCCGAGCTGCGCGAGAACCCGCCATTGCGCGATGTCGATGCCGAAGCGCGCGCCGTAGATGCGCCCGAGCGCGCGGCTGGCGAAGAAGCCGACCACGTTCAGCCGATAGGGCAGGAACCGCTCCAGCCGCAGGGCGGAATCCGGCTCGGGCGCAGGCGCTTTCGTTGACATTAGTTTCACTTGCAACTAATTGATGGCAGGGATGCGAGACGTCGCACGCGATCATTCCGCAATGCCGCGCCGTGTCAAAGCCGGCCGGCATGCGGACGAAAGATATCGGGAGAGAGCCGATGAACATCCAGACCAGCCACGCGGCGGCGACCGGCCGCGCCGCGAGCGTGACGCCGCGCTACATGTCCGGCTTCGGCAATTCCTTCGAGACCGAGAGCCTGCCGGGCGCGCTCCCGGTCGGCCGCAATTCGCCGCAGAAGCCGGCCTATGGGCTCTATGCCGAGCAGCTCTCCGGCTCGCCCTTCACCGCGCCGCGCTCGTCCAACGAGCGCTCCTGGCTTTATCGCATCCGCCCGAGCGTCAAGCATGGCGGGCGATGGGCCAAGATCGACAAGGGGCTGATGCGCACCGCGCCGTGCCGCGACGAGGCCGACCTGCCGATCGGCCAGATGCGCTGGAGCCCGCTCCCGCTGCCCGAGACCGCGACGACCTTCGTCACCGGCATCCACACGCTGACCACGGCCGGCGACGCCGACACGCAATCGGGCATGGCGGCGCACATGCTCTTCGTCACCGCCTCGATGGAGCGCCAATACCTCTTCAACGCCGATGGCGAGTATCTCGTTGTGGCGCAGGAGGGGAACTTGCGCTTCTTCACCGAGTTCGGGGTGATCGAGATCGAACCCGGTGAGATCGCGGTGATCCCGCGCGGCGTCGTCTTCCGCTGCGAGCTGATCGACGGGCCGGCCCGCGCCTATCTCTGCGAGAACTACGGCGGCTCGTTCACATTGCCCGATCGCGGCCCGATCGGCGCCAACTGCCTTGCCAATCCGCGCGATTTCCTGACACCCGTCGCGGCCTATGAGGACATCGAGGAGGCCTCGACCCTATATGCCAAATGGGGCGGCGAGCTCTACGCCGCGCCGATCGGGCAGTCGCCGCTCGATGTGGTCGCCTGGCATGGCAACTACGCGCCCTACAAATACGATCTCAGAACCTATTCGCCGGTCGGCGCGATCGGCTTCGACCATCCCGACCCGTCGATCTTCACGGTGTTGACGGCGCCGTCGGAGACGCCTGGCACGGCGAATATCGACTTCGTCATCTTCCCCGAGCGCTGGATGGTGGCGGAGAACACCTTCCGCCCGCCTTGGTACCACCGCAACATCATGTCCGAGTTCATGGGGCTGATCTACGGAGTCTACGACGCCAAGCCCGAGGGCTTCACCCCCGGTGGTTTCTCGCTCCACAACATGATGCTGCCGCACGGCCCGGATGCGCAGGCCTATGACCACGCCGCGACGGTCGAGCTCAAGCCGGTCAAGCTCACCGGCACCATGGCCTTCATGTTCGAGACGCGCTTCCCGCAACGCGTCACCGGCTATGCCGCTGGCCTGCCGCAGTTGCAGCCCGACTACGCCGCCTGCTGGGAGGGGCTGAAGAAGCGCTTCGATCCGACCAAAAAGGAGGCGTGGTGAGGTTTGCCCGTTCTCGCCGTCTCCCGGATCGGCGCTGCTACGCAGCTTGTGCGGGATGACGGCGAGATCGCAGCAAAACTTATCGCGCCCTGAGCCTGTTCATGAACGAGTCGTAGGACAGCTCCGCCACCTGCCACCAGAGCAGGTTCTCGCCGCGGAATGCGACCATCGACTCGTAGCCCTTCTTGAACAGCTCGCTCTTGGCCGAGGTCTCGGCGTAATACTCCTCTGCCGCTTTCAGCGAGGCCTCCATGACCGGCAGCGGGAAGGCCTTGAGCTGCGCGCCCTGGGCGACGAGCCGGCGCAGGCCGCCCGGATTCACGGCGTCGTATTTCGCCAGCATCCAGTTGTTGGCCGCTTCGCAGGCATGTCGGACGATGGCCTGATAGTGCTTCGGCAGCTTGTTCCACTGGTCCTGGTTGATGACGAGGTGGAGCATCGCGCCGCCCTCCCACCAGCCGGGATAATAGTAGTTGCGCGCGACCTTCACGAAGCCGAGCTTCTCGTCGTCATAGGGGCCGACGAACTCGGCCGCGTCGATCGTGCCGCGCTCCAGCGCCGGATAGACGTCGCCGGCCGCAATCTGGGTCGGCACGACGCCGAGCTTGGCCAGCACCGCCCCGCCCATGCCGCCGATGCGGAATTTCAGCCCCTTGAGGTCGTCGAGCGTATTGATCTCCTTGCGGAAGAAGCCGCCCATCTGGCAGCCGGAATTGCCGCAGGGGATCGAGTAGGCGTTGAACTTGGCCAGCGCCTCGTTGACGATCTGCTCGCCGCCGGCGAAGTACCACCAGCTATGCTGCTGGCGGGCGTTGAGTCCGAAGGGGATGCCGGTGCCGAGCCCCAGCGCCGGCTCCTTGCCGATGTAGAAATAGGTCGGGGTGTGAGCGCATTCGACCGTGCCGGAGGTCACCGCGTCGAGCGCCTGCAGGCCGGGCACGATCTCGCCGGCCGAGAAGGTCTGGACCTGGAAGCGGCCGTCGGTCGCGTCCGCCATGTATTTCGCGAATTGTTGCGCCGTGCCGTAGATCGTGTCGAGCTGCTTCGGGAAGCTCGAGGTCAGCCGCCACTTCACCTCCGGCATCGACTGCGCGATCGCCGGCATCGCGAGCGGCACCGCGGCCGCGGCGAGGGCGCCTGTTTTCAAAAACGCGCGGCGTTCCATATGCTCACCTCCCAAAATGTCGTTGCGCCCTTATTGGCGTGTCCCGGGAGGAATGAAAAGTCATGAAGCTCGCCTCGCTCACGCATGGCCGGGACGGCCGCCTCGTCGTCGTCTCCAACGATCTGACGCGGGCGACCGACGCCTTCCCGGTGGTGGCGACGCTGCAGGGCGCGCTCGACGACTGGCAGAGGCTGGCGCCGCGCCTCGCCGACCTCGCCGAGAGCCTGGAGCACGGCTCCGTGCCATCCTTCCGCTTCCACGAGCACGACTGCGCCGCGCCGCTGCCGCGGGCCTATCAGTGGCTCGACGCCTCGGCCTATGTGAACCATGTCGACCTCGTCCGGAAGGCGAGGGGGGCCACGATGCCCGAGAGCTTCTGGACCGACCCTTTGATGTACCAGGGCGGCTCGGATGCGAGCTTCGGCCCGCGCCAGCCGGTCAAGGCCCTCAGCGAGGAGCACGGGATCGATTTCGAGGCCGAGATCGCCGTCGTCACCGGCGACGTGCCGATGGGGGTGAGCGCGACCGAGGCGCTCGCGCATATCCGCCTCGTCATGCTCGCAAACGACGTGAGCCTGCGGAATCTGATCGCGAACGAACTCGCCAAAGGCTTTGGTTTCGTTCAGTCGAAGCCGCCGAACGCCTTCTCGCCGGTGGCGGTGTCGCCGGACGAACTCGGCGCCGCCTGGCAGGGCGGCAAGCTCCATCTGCCACTGCTGACGCAGGTCAATGGCAGGCCGTTCGGCAAGCCTGAGGCCGGCGCCGACATGACCTTTGATTTCGGTACGCTGATCGCGCACGCCGCCAGGACCCGCCCGCTCGGCGCCGGCACGATCATCGGCTCCGGTACCGTCTCCAACCGCGACGCTGGCGGCGGGCCAGGCAAGCCGCTCTCCGAAGGTGGACTGGGCTATGCCTGCATCGCCGAGCAGCGCATGGTCGAGACGATCTTGTCCGGTGCACCGAAGACCCCGTTCCTGCGCTTCGGCGACAGCATCCGCATCGAGATGAAGGACGCTGCCGGGCACTCGATCTTCGGCGCGATCGAGCAGGACGTCCTGCCTCAGCCCGAGTGAAGGTGCACGGCCCTCGTGAAGCCTTGGCCTCGACGACCGAGGCAGGCTAGGCTCGCGAGGCCGAAGCCTTCGCCCGCGAGACCTGCGCCGTCATGATCGAATCCGTGCCGCTCTATCCCTCGACCATCCCGCTCGCCTTCTTCGTCTGGGGGCCGGCCGCGGTGATGGTCCTGTTCTGGCTGGTCGGCATCTGGTCGAGCCGGCAGAACGTGCCGCGGTTCCTGGAGAACGACTGGAACGGCTACAGCGTCGCCGATGTCGAGAAGCTTTTCGCCTTCTATGGCGAGGACAACCGTCGTCGTTACCGGAGCCGCGTGTTGCCGGCGGATGCCGCCTTCGCCTGCTTCTACCTGATCGTCGGCGGCGTCATCGTCGCCGGCCTCGCGATGCGCGGCCAGCCCTGGTGGGTCGCGGCCTTGTGCGGCGGCGGCTGGCTGCTAGGCGGCATCGCCGACGTCGCCGAGAACCTGACGGTCGCGAAGCTGCTCGACGCCTATCCAAAGGTCGAGCCTGGCACCGTGGCCTTCGCCAGCCGGGCGACGCAGGCCAAGCTCGTGCTGTTTTGCGTGGGCATTGTCGGCGCGCTCGTTGCGGCCTGGCTCGTCTTCAAGCCGCTGGCGCCGTGAGCGGCCCTGGCGGGACGGCGAGCGCGGGGCCATATCCTTGCCGCGGACATTCCCGCGCCAAGGAGCCCGTGATGCGCCTCGCCCCGACCCTGTCCACTGTTCTCGCAGCGACCTTCGGCCTTGCCGCCCTGGGCACGCCGGCAGTGGCGCAGGAAGACCTGATCTTCCGCAAGTCGACCGTCTGGAAGATGCTGACGCCCGACGACAAGCTCGCCATCTACGGCGTCGACGATCCGGTCGTAGAGGGCATTGCCTGCCACTACACCGTGCCCGAGAAGGGGGGCGTCGCCGGCATGTTCGGCGTCGCCGAGGAGGTCTCGGACATCTCGCTCGCCTGCCGGCAGATCGGCCCGATCAAGTTCAAGGAAAAGGCCGAGCAGGGCGATGTCGTCTTCCGCGAGCGCCGCTCGCTGATCTGGAAGAAGATGCAGATCGTGCGCGGCTGCGATGCCAAGCGCAACGTGCTGATCTACATGGTCTACACCGACAAGCTGATCGACGGCTCGCCGAAGAACTCGACCTCGAGCGTGCCGATCATGCCCTGGGGCGGGGCCGGCGAGATCGCGAAATGCGGCGATTGGGTGAAGTGAGGCGAGGCCGCGTCAGCCGCAGGTGATGACCAGCGGCTGCTCCTGCGGCGCAGATGCGGCCGTTTCCTTGGCCAGCGAGCCGGTGAAATCCTCGCGCGACGCAATGCCGAACGAGGTCGCGAGCTTGAAGCCCTTGGCCTCGCACCAGGCATTGGCGACGATCTTGCCGCATTCCGACTTCGAAGAGATGCAGTCGGCGACGCCATATCCGTCGCTGGCCGGGATCAGGAAGGTCCGCTGGTCGCTGGCTTTGGCGACGGTGTCGGTGCTGGGCAGGACCGAGAGCGAGAGGCCCGCTCCGATGATGCCGAACAATCCGACCAGTGCGATGGCACGGCGCATGGGGTGACCTCGTGACCGACGGGCGCTCAACCCTCGAATCGCGAGGATGGTTCCTGCCGGTTAAATTTGAATGAAGCCGCCATCCGGGCGACCGATGCTGCACTGCGGCAAGCGGGGCGCCCTCTTGACGCAAAGCCCGTGCACAGGCAAGCAGAATGTCATGACGCGAGCCACCGCCCTGATCTGTCGGATTTGCCGCTAGCTTTCGCTGGCCGGCTGCTCACGTCCTCGTCCCGCAAGACCTGACAACAGCGCCCCGGCCAGCGGCCGTGATATGCCTTTCGCTGTGTTCGCAGGACGTTTCCGATGTCGCCGACCTTGAGGCTCTACAACACGCTGACGCGGACGAAGGAGGTTTTCACCCCCATCGATCCGCAAAACGTCCGCATGTATGTCTGCGGCCCGACGGTCTACGACTACGCCCATATCGGCAATGCCCGCCCGGTCATCGTCTTCGACGTGCTCTACCGGCTGCTCAGGCATCTCTATGGCGACGCCCACGTCACCTATGCCCGCAACCTCACCGACGTCGACGACAAGATCAACGCCCGCGCCGCCCGTGATTTCCCCGATCTGCCGCTGAACGAGGCGATCGCGAAGGTCACGGCAGGCACGACGGCGCAGTTCCACGCCGATATCGCCGCACTAGGCAATCTGCCGCCCGACGCCGAGCCACGCGCGACCGACCATATCGAGGCGATGCAGGCGATCATCCACCGCCTGATCGCGCGCGGCGTCGCCTATGTCGCCGAGGAACATGTGCTGTTTCACGTGCCCGCGGTCGCGCATCTGAAGGACGCGCCGAAATATGGTTCGCTGGCGCGCCGCCCGCTCGACGAGATGATCGCCGGGGCGCGCGTCGATGTCGCCCCGTACAAGCGCGATCCGATGGATTTCGTGCTGTGGAAGCCGAGCCGCGACGGCATCGATCCGGGCTGGCTTTGGCCGCAAGGCGCCCCCGAAGGCATCACCCGGCCCGGTCGCCCAGGCTGGCACATCGAGTGCTCGGCGATGTCGATGGCGACGTTGCTCGCGCCCTTCGGCGGCGGGCTCGCCTGCGACGACCCGATGCGCAACGTCTTCGACATCCATGGCGGCGGCATCGACCTCGTCTTCCCGCACCACGAGAACGAGATCGCCCAGTCCTGCTGCGCCTTCGGGAGCGCCTCGGGCAGCGCGCGCATGGCCAATTACTGGATGCACAACGGCTTCCTGCAGGTCGAGGGCGAGAAGATGTCGAAAAGCCTCGGCAACTTCGTCACCATCAATGAGCTGCTGGAGACGGAGGTTTTCGGCGGGCGCAGATGGCCCGGCGAGGTGCTGCGGCTCGCGATGCTGAAGACGCATTATCGCCAACCGATCGACTGGACGGTGAAGGCGCTGGAGGAGGCGGAGAAGACGCTAGCCGAACTCTATCGAATTATTAAAGGCGTCAATGGCGGAATGGTTTCCGAACACGTGATTGACGCTCTGAGCGATGATCTCAATACGGCTAGAGTTGTGACTGAACTTCACGCTCTGAAGGTGGGCGCTGTCAGTGCTGCGGCCACGTCCGAGCGGGATCGCGGTCAACTAGCTGCTTCTCTGCGATTTCTTGGCTTCGAAAGCGATGCAGCGTCTCTACGATCGCCAACTGTGGTGGATGAGTCTGCAGTTGAAATTTTGCTGTCTGCCCGCCTGTCCGCCCGCCGCGCCAAAAACTTCGCCGAATCCGACCGTATCCGCGACGAACTCGCCGCCCTGGGCATCGCGCTCAAGGACGGCAAGGACGCCGACGGCCAGCCGACCACGACCTGGGAGGTGAAGCGATGATGTCGCTCGCCTCCCGCGAACCCATCATCATCGCTGATGCAGGTCCGCTCCTGCGCCTTGCGGCTGCCGGCCTCCTGCCGATGCTCCCCCGCCTGAACCGCCGCATCGTTCTCGTCGACCGCGTCGAGGACGAACTCGTCGGCGACGAGACCAAGCCTTACGCCTCCGAGATCCGGCAGTGGATCGCGGCCGAAGGCGAGGCATTGCTCCGGGTCAGGACGATCGTCGGCGAGGGCATCGCAGCGCTTCGCGGCCGCGTCCGGACCCCCGACGAGGAGGCGCGCCTGAAATCCGGCCTGCGCAATTCCGGCGAACTGGCGCTGCGCGAATTCATCGACCAGTGGCGGCCCGACGCGGTGTCGTCCGCCGTCGTGCTCTACGAGGACCGCAAGGTACCGAACCTGTTCCTTGAGGTCGACTACCCCGTCACCTTGATGACGACGCGCGCCTTCGTCCGCACCGTCGCGGGATGGGGCATCAACCTCGATGCGCCGGCCGCGCTGGAGGCCGTCGCCACGATCTACGATCTCAAGCCAGCCATGATCGGCGAGATCGACCCCGAAACGCCCGTCGATCTGCGGCGGCTTCCGACATCTCTGGACACCCCATGACCCCGACAATCCGCCCCTCCGGCACGCTCTCCGTCGCGATCAAGCTCGTCATGCTGGCGATGGTGATGCCGCGGCTGCTGCGCTTCAAGCTGAGGCGCGGCGAATGACGCCCGCCCGCATCCACCTCTTCGACACGACCTTGCGCGACGGCGCGCAGACCACCGGCGTCGATTTCTCACTCGATGACAAGCGCGCCGTGGCCGGAATGCTCGACAGGCTCGGCATCGATTATGTCGAGGGCGGCTATCCAGGCGCCAATCCTCTGGATACGGCGTTTTTCGCCGATAAGCCGACGAAACGGGCGAAGTTCGCCGCCTTCGGCATGACCAAGCGGGCAGGGCGCTCGGCCGCCAACGATCCAGGCATCGCGGCGCTGCTGGAGGCCAAGGCCGACGCCATCGTCTTCGTGGCGAAGAGTTGGGACTACCATGTCCATGTCGCGCTGGAGATCCCGCTCGAGGACAACCTCGCCGGCATCCGCGAAAGCGTCGAGGCCGCGAAGGCGGCCGGCCGCGAGGTTATGCTCGACTGCGAGCACTTCTTCGACGGCTGGAAGGCCAATCCCGATTATGCGCTCGCCTGCGCCAAGACGGCCTTTGAGGCCGGCGCGCGCTGGGTCGTGCTCTGCGACACCAATGGCGGCACGCTGCCGGACGAGATTTCGGCGATCGTCGCCGAGGTTGCCAAGGCGATCCCCGGCGAAAACCTCGGCATCCACGCCCATGACGATTGCGGCTGCGCCGTCGCCAATTCGCTGGCCGCCGTCGAGGCCGGCGTGCGCCAAGTCCAGGGCACGCTGAACGGGCTCGGCGAGCGCTGTGGCAACGCCAATCTGGTCACGCTGATCGGCGCGCTGAAGCTCAAGGATTGCTACAACCAGCGCTTCTCGCTCGGCGTCGACGAGGCGCAGCTCGGCGAACTGACCCATGTCTCGCGGGTGCTGGACGAGATGCTCAACCGCGCGCCCAACCGCCATGCGCCCTTCGTCGGCGCCTCGGCCTTCGCGACAAAAGCCGGCATCCACGCCTCGGCCGTACTGAAGGACCCGCGGACCTACGAGCATGTCGCGCCCGAGGCGACCGGCAACGTCCGAAAAGTGCTGGTCTCCGACCAGGGCGGCAAGTCGAACCTCGTCGCCGAGCTGGAGCGCATCGGCGTCACGCTCGGCCGCGACGACCCGCGGCTCGGCCGGGTGCTGGAGGAGCTCAAGGACAAGGAGGCGCAGGGCTACGCCTTCGAGGGCGCCGATGCCTCGTTCTATCTGCTGGTCCGGCGTATCCTGCGCGAGGTTCCCGACTATTTCGCCGTCGAACGCTTCAAGGTGAATGTCGAGCGCCGCTACAATGCGGTCGGCGAGCTCGTCACCTTCTCCGAGGCGATCGTCAAGGTGAAGGTCGGCGACGAGGTGCTGATCTCGGCGGCCGAGGGCGCGTCGGGTCCGGTCAACGCGCTCGACGTCGCCTTGCGCAAGGACCTCGGCAGATACCAGTCGCTGATCGAGGGCCTTCGCCTCGTCGACTACAAGGTCCGCATCTTCCAGGGGGGCACGGATGCCGTGACCCGCGTACTGATCGAATCCGCCGACGAGCGAGGGGAACGCTGGACCACGGTGGGGGTGAGCGCCAACATCATCGACGCGTCCTTCCAGGCCCTGACGGATTCGATCGTCTACAAGCTGATGCGCGAGGGCGCGACGGCGTAAGTTGTCCGATGGAGCACCCGTCATCCCGGGCGGAGCGAAGTGTAGACCCTGGATGACGGCGTGGTTCAGGCATGGATCCCGGATCGGCGCCGCTGCGCGGCTTGTTCGGGATGACATGCAGGATGATTATCGTGTCGGGTCATTCCGTCAGGCGGATGATCCTGTCCTTGCACAGATCCATGCCCTCGGAATCGCTCTCGACCTCGTCGCCGAATTTGGCCAGCACGAAGTAGTTGCAGCCGGCTGGCTTGGAGAGCTTGATCGCCGCGGTCTTGCCCGGCGCCAGCGGCTTGGTGAGCTTGCCGACGAGGCGCGGCTGGTCGCCCGTGGTGGCGATCTCGAAGGCCGTCAGCGGCGACGTGCGCATATTGTGGATCGTGATCTGTGCCGGCGGCTTGGCCTTTTGCGCCAAGGCAGGTGCGGCCGTCATCAGGAGGCCGGCACAGGCCGCGCCAGTGATGACGGCGGTAACGCTTTGAACTCTCGACATTGTCTCGTCCCCGTGAGCGAGCTTTTCGAAGCTCTCCACGCTATCTGACACCGCCGGTGGGACGAGAACAAGGCAGCCTCGCTCGCCGATGGCGACCGCATGCATTCCGCTGCGAAACGCCCTATACCGGCGGCCCAACCTGGAATCGTTTGAAAATGTCTTCGCCTGCCGCGCCATCCCAGGCGCCGACCTTCGCCCGCTCGGCCGTGCTCCGGCCCGGGTCCGGCTTCATCGCGACCTTCCAGGCGCTCTGGCCCTATCTCTGGCCGGCCGACCGCGCCGATCTGCGTCAACGCGTCGTCCTCGCCTTCGCGCTGCTGGTCGCGGGCCGCGTCGTCCTGATGGGCGTACCCTTCGCCTTCAAATGGGCGACCGACGCCCTCGCCAACACGCCGTCCAACTTGCAGCACTGGCTGCCCTGGCTCGTCGGCGCGCCGCTGGCGCTGACGGTGATCTACGGTCTGGCGCGCGTCGGCTCGGCCGCCTTCATCCAGTTGCGCGATGCGCTGTTCGCGCCGGTGTTCATGCATGCGGTCCGGACGCTGGCGCTGCAGACCTTCGGCCATCTGCATCATCTGTCGCTGCGCTTCCATCTCGAGCGCAAGACTGGCGGGCTGACCCGCGTGCTCGAGCGCGGCCGCAATGGCATCGAGGAGATGGTCCGGCTCGGCCTGAACCAGCTCGTGCCGGTGGTGATCGAGCTCGTCCTGATCATCGCCGTGCTGCTGACGATCTTCGACTGGGTCTACGTCGTCGTGCTCGTCGTGATGGTGACGACCTACATGGTCTACACCATCAAGGCGACCGAGTGGCGCATCGCCATCCGGGGCGAGATGAACGAGAGCGACACCGACGCCAATTCCAAGGCGATCGACTCGCTGCTGAATTACGAGACGGTCAAGTATTTCGGCGCCGAGGCGCGCGAGACCGCGCGCTACGACCTCTCGATGGCGCGATACGAGCGAAACTCGATCAAGGCCTACACCTCGCTCGCCTGGCTGAACTTCGGCCAGGCCGCGATCTTCGCCGTCGGGTTGACGCTCTCGATGGTGCTGGCGGTGCAGGGCTTCCGCCGCGGCGAGCTGACGGTCGGCGATTTCGTGCTGATCAACGCCATGCTGATCCAGCTCTACCAGCCGCTGAACTTCATGGGCACGGTCTATCGCGAGATCAAGCAGGCGACGCTCGACATCGAGCAGATGTTCTCGCTGATCGGCCGCGATCCGGAGATCCAGGACAAGCCCGGCGCCCTGCCGCTCGATGTGAGGGCCGGCGAGGTCGTCTTCGAGGACGTCCACTTCGCCTATATCCCCGAGCGGCCGATCCTGAAGGGCATCTCCTTCACCGTGCCCCCGGGCCGGACGATCGCCATCGTCGGCCCGTCGGGCGCCGGCAAGTCGACGATCTCGCGGCTGCTGTTCCGCTTCTACGAGCCGCAGGGCGGACGCATCCTGATCGACGGCCAACCGATCGCCGAGGTCCAGCAGGTCAGCCTTCGTGCCGCCATCGGCATGGTCCCGCAGGACACCGTGCTGTTCAACGACACGATCGAGTACAACATCCGCTATGGCCGCCCCGATGCGAGCGAGGTCGAGGTTCAGGAGGCGGCGCGCCTCGCGCAGATCGACCGCTTCATCAAATCGCTGCCGGAAGGCTACGCCACCTCGGTCGGCGAGCGCGGGCTGAAACTCTCGGGCGGCGAGAAGCAGCGCGTCGCCATCGCCCGCACCATCCTCAAAGGCCCTCCGGTGCTTGTTCTGGACGAGGCGACCTCGGCGCTCGATTCCTTCACCGAGAAGGAGATCCAGGACGCGCTCGACCGGGTCAGCGAAGGCCGCACCACGCTGGTCATCGCCCACCGGCTCTCGACCGTGATCAATGCCGACGAGATCATCGTGCTCGACAAAGGGCTGATCGCCGAACGCGGCAGCCATCCGCAACTGCTGGCCGCGAACGGCGTCTACGCGGCGCTCTGGAACCGCCAGCGCCAAGTCGACGAAGCCAAGGCGACGCTGAAGCAGGCGGCCGAGGCGGAAGGCGAGAGCGTCAGGGTCAGCCTGACGACGTGAGGTGTGGCGCTCAGGTTCAGCGGGCGGATACGGCCCTGGCCCGGTTCGAAATCGCTCGCCTCGATGGCGCGCTTGATGCATCGTCCCGGTCCGGGCCGGTGGCCCGAAGCGCAAGCGGGGGCTGACGCATGTTCGATCCGACGACCTTGGTGGGGTTCCACACCTGGCTGAGCCTGATCGCGATCGTGGCGGGCTTTCCCGTCGCGGCCGGGCTCCTGCGCGGCTATACCCGGCCGGGCTGGACCGGCGTGTTTCTGTCGACCAACTTCGCCACCGACGCGACCGGTTTCGCGCTGCCCGCCAGCGGCGTGCTGCCCTCTCACATCGTCGGGGCGGTCTCGCTCGCGCTGGTCCTGGTCGCAGGGTTCGCGCTGTATGGCCGGCGGCTCGACGGCGCCTGGCGCCGCGTCTACGCGATCACGGCGATGCTGTGCTTCTACCTGCTGCTGTTCGTGCTCGTGGCGCAGCTCTTCCTCAAGGTTCCGGCCCTCAACGCGCTCGCGCCGACGCAAGGCGAACCGCCCTTCGCCATCGCGCAGGGCGTTCTGTTCGCGGTCTGCGCCGTGCTGACCTGGTTCGCCGCGAAGCGCTTCTCCGCCTATCGCGCTATGGCGTGACGGGCCTGGCGGCGGCCGCCATCAGCAGCGGCTGCTTCGGCCTGAGCGTGATCTTGAGCGTCGGCTCTGGCGGCGTCTGCGAGAGCGGCGTCAGCCGGATCGCCGACAGCAGCACGGCCAGGATCGCGACCGCTTCAAGCATCGCGAAGGCGCTGCCGATGCAGGTGCGCGGACCGGCGCCGAAGGGCAGATGGGCGTAGCGGTGGCGGCCGCGCGCTGCATCGCCGAGGAAACGCGTGGGATCGAACGCATCCGGCCTGTCCCAGAGCCGCTCGTGGCGATGGACGGCGTGGATCGGCGCATAGAGCACCATGCCCTCCTTCAACGACACGCCGCCGAGCGTGAACGGCGCCTCGACCTGCCGCGTGATCACCGGCACCGGCGGGTAGAGTCGCATCGCCTCCTGGAACACCGCCTTGGTCAACGGCAATGCCGCGACATGCTCCGGCCGCAGCGACCCGCCGCCGGTCACCATCGCGATCTCGGCCAGGACCCGTGCCTCCCAGTCGCGATGGTGCGCCAGCAGTTGCAGCGTCCAGGCGAGGCCGAGCGCAGTCGTCTCGTGGCCGGCGGTGACGAAGGTCAGCAGGTTGTCGACGATCTCGGCGTCGCTCATCGCCCGCCCGGTCTCGGGATCGACCGTCGCCAGCAGCATGGCGACGAGGTCGTCGCGGGCCTCGGTCGAGCCGCGGCGCGATGCGACCATGCCGCCCAGGCTCTCGCGCAGATAGCCGACCGAGGCGAGCGCGCGCCGCCGCCCGGGATAAGGGAGCCAGCGCGGCAGGCCGAACAGGCTGTAGGCGAACATGTAGTTGCTCGGATCGAGATAGTCGGTGATGGCGCGCTCGACCTTGCCGACATCGAGGGCACCGGCGCCCGACAGCATCGTCTCGACGATGATGGCGAAGGTCGTCCGCATCATCTCATGGCCGATGTCGAGCGGACTTTGCGTTGTTGTCCAGGCCTGTCGCGTCTCTTCGGCTGCCGCGATCATCGCCGGCAGGAAGCCGAGCAGGCGCTCATGCTGGAAGCCGGCGGCGACGGCCTGCCGCTGCCAGCGCCAATGCGCGCCATCGGCGGTCAGAAGGCCGGCGCCGAGCGCCGGGCCGAGCACCCGTTGCATGACCTCGCCCTTGCCGAGCTTGTCGGCATGGCGCGCCAGGGCGTCCTGGATCAGCGGCGGGTCGCAGACATAGAGGCTGGTGCGGCCGCCGACTTTCGCCAGCACCATGCGCTCGCTGAAGGCCTCGGGCGGGATCGCCTGCAGCGGGTTGCGGATCAGCGCCGCGACCACGGCGAGCGTCCCGCGCGTGGTCTCCACCAGCCCGTCCGGGAGGGTGCGGCCGACATTGTCGGCGAGCGCGCTCATCGCGGCGAATCCTCGATCGTCATGACCCGATCATAGCATCGACCATGGCGGCCGCGCGGCCGGCTTCAGCCGCTGGTGTAGCCGCCGATGATCGGCAGCACCTCGCCGGTGATGTAGCTCGAGCAATGCGAGGAGGCCAGGAAGACATAGGCCGGCGCGATCTCCTCGGGCTGGGCCGGGCGCTTCATCGGCGTCTTCGCGCCGAATTGCGCGACATCCTCTGCCATCTTGTCCGACGGATTGAGCGGGCTCCAGACCGGACCGGGCGCGACCGCGTTGACCCGGATGCCGCGCGGGACGAGATGCGTCGCGAGCGAGCGGGTGAAGGCATGGATGCCGCCCTTGGTGGTCGAATAGTCGATCAAATCCTTGTTGCCGAGCAGGCCAGTGACCGAGCCGGAGTTCACGATCGCAGACCCATTCTCCATATGCGCCAGCGCCGCCTGCGCCATGTGGAAATAGCCGTAGAGATTGGTCTTCAGCGTCGTGTCGAAATGCTCCTCGGTCAAATCCTCGAAGCGCGGCGAATGGATCTGGAAGGCGGCGTTGTTGACGAGCACGTCGAGCCGGCCGAAGGTCTTGACCACCTTTTCCACCACCTTGCGGCAGAACTTCGCGTCGCGGACGTCGCCCGCGATCGACAGGCCGCGCCGCCCTTCCGCCTCGATCGCGGCGACGGTCGCGACCGCATCCTCGCCTTCGCCAAGATGCAGGATCGCGACATCGGCGCCCTCGCGGGCGAACAGCACGGCGACCGCGCGCCCGATCCCGGAATCGCCGCCGGTGACGATCGCGACCTTGCCGTCGAGCTTGCCGGAGCCCTTGTAATAGGGCGCCTCGAACATCGGCGGCGGATCGAGCTTCGCCTCCGAACCCGGCTTCGACTGGTGCTGCCTCCGAAACGGGGGCTCGGGATAGAGTCGCGCCCCGGCCTGCATGGCGCCGTCTTGCGCGCGGGTCGTCCGCACCTGCCGGGCATCGGCACGGGCGACCTGCTTTTGGATACGGCGCTGCTGCTTTTCCGCGTGCTTGACCGCCTTCGCCGGCTTGTCCGTTTTCCGCTTCGTCGCTGTCTTCGCCATCTGGGGCCTCCTGCGGGGGTTGTCCGTGGGCAACCGACGCGCCGGGCAGGGGTTCCGCGATGGCTAGCGCGTCGCGACGAAGAACAGGCGCGGGAAGGGCAGCAGCACGGTGCCATCAGCCAGCGCCGGATAGGCCTTGGCGATTTCGGCCTCGTAGCGTTCGAGGAAGCCCACCTTCATCGTCTCGTCGAGCGGCTGCAGGAAGGGACGCAGGCCCGCGCCGCGGAACCATTCGACCACCGCCGCCGCGCCCCCAGTCAGCGGGTGGTGATAGGTTGTGCGCCAGATGTCGACCGCGGCGTGCTCGCGCAGCAGCCTAAAATACCATTCGGCGCTCTTGCGGCTGCCGCGTGCCTTGGCGGCGTTGGCCAGCGCCGGAGCCCAAGGACCCTCAGCGGCGATCGCGCGCATCACCACATGGACGGGTTCGCCGAGATTGTCCGGCATCTGGACGCAGAGGCTGCCGCCGGGCGCGAGCGCTTCGATCAGCTGCGGCAGCAGCGTCTCGTGATCCGGCACCCATTGCAGCGAGGCGTTGGCGAGGATGACGTCGACGGGCCGGGCAGGGGCCCAGTCCTCGATCGCGGCCAGCTCGAAGTCCGCCTCGGGCAGGCGCTTGCGGGCCGCAGCGATCATGTCGGGATCGGAGTCCATACCGGTGATCGCGGCCGCCGGATAGCGCGCCTTCAGCACCTCGGTCGAATTGCCCGGCCCGCAGCCGAGATCGGCGGCGGAGGCGACCTCCGCGTTCGGGATGGCGGCGACGAGGTCACGGACTGGCCGGGTGCGCTCCGCTTCGAACTTGCTGTATTGCGCGGCTGACCAGTTCATCGGTATCTCCCGTCTCGGCAGCGCGGACAATAGCCGGAGGCGGGCGCGATTCCAGCCCGCCCTTTCCCTCGACGCCGTTACCCCCTAAAGCAGCCGCCATGCCTGCGGCCGCAACTCGGCCGCAGATTGACGCCACAAGCGCCGTTCGCGCCCGCAATACCAACGGAACCCACAACCCATGTCGCTCGTCGATTCCGTCCGCAAGGTAATCGTGCCGATCCACAAGGAGGGCTATGTCTTCATCGCCATCGGCCTGGTGGCGACGCTGGTGCTCGGCCATCTCTGGACGCCGTTCGGCTGGCTCGGCGCCATCCTGACGCTCTGGGTCTGCTATTTCTTCCGCGATCCTGTCCGGGTCACGCCGCAGCGCGAGGGGCTGGTGATCTCGCCGGCCGATGGCCGCGTCAGCCAGATCGCCTCGGCCCTGCCGCCGCCGGAGCTGAACCTGGCGCCCGAGCCGATGACCCGCGTCTCGATCTTCATGAACGTCTTCGACTGCCATGTGAACCGCGCGCCCGTACCCGGCCGCATCGTCAAGATGGCCTATACGCCAGGCCTCTTCCTCAATGCCGAGCTCGACAAGGCGAGCGACGACAACGAGCGCAACGCGCTGGCGATCGAGACCCCGGCCGGCATCGTCGGCGTCGTCCAGATCGCTGGCTTGATCGCTCGCCGCATCGTGCCCTTCGTCAAGGAGGGTGAGGTTCTCGGCACCGGCGAGCGCTTCGGCCTGATCCGCTTCGGCTCGCGCGTCGATGTCTACCTGCCACTGAGCGTCGTGCCACTGGTCGGCGAGGGCCAGACCGCGATCGCCGGCGAAACCGTGCTCGCCGACATGAGCGGCAACGAGGCGGTCAGGCGCAGCTTCCGCGGCATCTGAGCGGCTGTTCGCTAGCCTCCGCGCCCGAAACCGCGTATCCCGGCAACCCATGAGCGACCTGTTCCCGCCCTTCGAGCCAGAGCGCGTCGAATCGCGCCGCGCCCGCTTCAAGCCGATCCCGTTCCGGCTGCTCGCGCCCAACGTCGTGACGTTGCTGGCGCTCTGCCTCGGTCTCACCGCGATGCGCCTCGTCGTCGAGGGCAAGCTCGAGACCGCGACGGTCTGCATCCTGATCGCGGCGGCGCTCGACGGCGTCGACGGCCGGCTCGCCCGCCTCTTGAAAGGCACCTCGCGCTTCGGCGCCGAGCTCGATTCGCTGTCGGATTTCGTCAATTTCGGCGTCGCCACCGGCTATGTGCTGTGGATCTTCGTGCTGCACGATTTGCGCTCGTTCGGCTGGATCGTCGTGCTGACGCTGGCTTGTGCCATGGCGCTCAGGCTCGCGCGCTTCAACGTCATGATCGACGATCCGAATCGGCCCGACTGGCAGAAGAACTTCTTCGTCGGCATGCCGGCGCCAGCCGGCGCGATCACGGCGATGCTGCCGCTCTATCTGCAGTTCATCGGCGTGCCGGTCGCCGAATATGGCGCGCCCTTCGTCGGCATCTACATCCTGTTCATCGCGTTCCTGACGATCTCGCGCATCCCCTGCTATGCCGGCAAGACGCTCGGCACGCGGGTGCCGCGCGACCGGGTGCTGCCGATCTTCGTCGCGGTCGTGGTCGTGGCCGGGCTGCTCTTCGCCTATCCGTTCGAGATGCTGACGCTCGTCGTCGTCGCCTATCTCGGCCTGATCCCGCTCAGCGTCGCGCGCTATCGCAAGCTCGAACGCGAGCATGCGGCGATCCTGCCGGCCCCACCGCCTGCGCCTCTGCCGGACGGTCCCGCGGAAGGCGCCTGATCAGCGTCGGCGGCCGCGCCCCGTCAGCCTGGCGGCGTTGGCGCGCGTGCGCTTTGAGAACGGCTCCAGCGTGCTGTTGGCGACCTTGGCGGCCGCCTCGGTGAGGTCGACCCGGGCGAGCGGGTTCAGCGCCAGGCCCCACCAGAACATCGCGGCGGCCTGGCCAGCGGCGAAGCCGCTTTCCATCACCGCCGACATCTTCTCGCTGACGGCCTTGGCGGCCTCGCGCTGGCCGCCGGCATCGCCGAGCGCGCCCTTGAGCAGCATCGGCATGCGCATGGCGATGGTGAGGCCCGCATCGGCCTGCATCGTCAGCATCTTCGTGGTCAGCGCCTGCGCCTCCACCCCCGCGCCGGTGAGGGCGCGGACGGACTTGTTCGAGATCGCCATGCCGGTGCTGAAACTCCGCGAGATGGAAGGGTACAGGGTTCTGGACCCGCGCCGGCAGCCGCGATGCCGGGCGCCTCATCAATGTGGCGCAGCACCGGCCCCGGCGCAATGCGGCAGCACGCCGTGCGGTGTTTATTTTATGCGCAGGGTGAATGACGCTGGCCGATTTCGAGTCGTCTCATGCATCGGGCGCCTGCATCACGCGGCGATTTATCCGGCGGCGGAAATGCTCTAGAGCCTAGTTCGGATGGCGTGGCTCCCACGCCCCCATGGTTTTTCAGAGCAGTCCTTGAGCTTCTTCTCCTCGCCCAAACATGCCGGCTGGCGGCCGATGCTGGTGCTGGCCTCGGCCTCGCCGCGGCGTCTGGCCTTGCTCGAACAGGCAGGGTTGAAGCCGGACGCCCTGCTACCGGCCGATCTCGACGAGACGCCGCTCAGGAACGAGCGGCCGCGCGACCTCTCGCGCCGCCTCGCCCGCGAGAAGGCCGAGGCCGCGCGCGCCGGCGCGAAATCCCGCGCCGATCTCGAAGGCTGCTACATCGTCGCCGCCGACACCGTCGTCGCGGTCGGCCGGCGCATCCTGCCCAAGGCCGAGATCGTCGACGAGGCGGCGGCCTGCCTGCGCCTGCTGTCGGGTCGCGCGCACCGGGTCTACACCTCGGTCGCGGTCGCGACGCCGACCGGCGCGATCCGCGACCGCATCGTCGAGACGCGGCTGCGCTTCAAGCGGCTCTCGACCGAGGACATCGAGATGTATCTCGCTTCCGGCGAATGGCGCGGCAAGGCCGGGGGCTACGCCATCCAAGGCATCGCCGGCTCGTTCGTGGTCAAGCTCGTCGGCTCCTACACCGGCGTCGTCGGCCTGCCGCTCTACGAGACCGTGAACCTGCTCGGCGGCGAGGGTTTCCCGATCCGCTTCGGCTGGATGAACGTCGGCTGAAAACCGGGCTGATCGGGTGGCTGACACCCGGCGTCGCGGTCGGCACGCCTATGTCAGCATGGATCGGTCATCGCCCGCCACGGCACGATGTCGATCGGATCTGGATGGCGATTTATTTTATTGTCCTGACCGCCTTACAAAAGGGAGCTTGAAGCAGTATGTCGATAACAGAACCTTTTCTGCGTTGGATTTGATTTTTGCGTTTTTTATCTATCTCGAAATCAGGGCGCCATGAGCCTCAACTTTCCCAATCCTATTCGCCGGTTCGACGCGGGGCGATCCTGCGTCAGCTTCTGGGGTTCTGATGCTGCCCTCGAAGTCACCTTCCAGATCGATTTCGACGCGCTGCGCAAGCTCAGCCCGGATTTGGATGACGGCGAAGCTGCTGCGCTCGCCGTCTTCGACCTGAATCGCGACGCGGTCCTGAAAGCTGCTGCCGTTGCCTACGCGAAGAATCGAACGAGCTATCACCGGCTGACGGCTGCGAGCTTTTGACCACTCTGTCCGGACCGGAACGTCTGGACGCGATGCCATCTGGGAAAACCGCATGAACGCCGTCGCATACAAGGCGGGCGATCTCGTCGCCCTCACGAACGACTTCGCCAACCAGCCTCGGCTCGGCCCCTACGAGGTGCTGCGCGTCATGCCGGCGCGTGACAATGCCGAGAATCAGTATCGCGTCCGCGGCCCCGATGGGCGCGAGCGCGCGATCGACCAGCACGAGATCGTCGGCGCCGGCACCGACGCCAGCAAGGTTTGAGGCGCGTCATGGCCGGACCGTCGAAGCAGCGCACGGACGCGGACAATGCGTTCCTGCGTGTGCAGAACAGGGCCTCGGTCCGCGACCGGATCATGTCCGAAACCGAGATAGTCGATCGTGCCCGGACCGAGAAGACGGCCAGGCTCAAGGCCCAGCGGCTCGAGAAGGAGGCGCTCGATCGCGAAACGTCAGCCTCCGATCCGCCAAAGCCGAAAAAGCGTGGGCAGCCATCTTCTTCCGGGCTGTGACCGCGGCAATCATTCGACATCGGGCGAGCACGTCTTGGACATCACCGTGACAGCCGGCCCTGACGCTACGGCCTGGACGATGACCGATCTGCTCGGCCGCGCCATGGGCAGGGTTGTCGAGGAACCGCCCGGGACGTTTCGGATTGAGGCAGCGGGTCAGGCGCGCGAGACGATGAAGGCGATGAAGCACGGACCGTTCCCCACTCTCGATGCGGCGCTGGCGGAAATCGAGCGATTCACACGCGGGACCTGTCGTCGCGGCGCGCAACCGCCAAGCGAGACGCCGGCGTCCTGAGTTCCGGCCTGGCGGCTCTCGGCAAGGGTGCCGCCAGCCGAAGCGCTCGTTCCGGCCTCTCACCCCGCCCACGCCCGCTATGGCCTGCCCCAAAAGCGGATGGATGCGCCGGCGCCCTCCCATATGACCCTGCAACATCGAATATCTGTTGACGTCGAATACGCCCGCTTGACGTCAACGGACAAGGATTGAACAATCCAATGAAATAATGAAGTTGCGGGGATGGGCGCTTGATCAATCAGAATTCCGCACGCGGCGCCGTGCTGGCCGCCGTGTCGCTTTATTTCGCCGGCAACGCCCTCCGCTACCCGATCGGCAACCTCTCGCATGCCGGTCCCGGCCTGTTCCCGCTTCTGGTCAGCGCTCCGCTGCTGATCATCGCGCTGCTGATGATCGTGCAGGCGCGCATCAGTGCGCCGGTGCCGCTCAGCTTCAACATCCGCAACATCGCGCTGATCATGCTCGGGCTGACGAGCTTCGTGCTCGGCTCGAAATTCGTCAACGGCGCCGTCGGCATCGTCGCGATGGTCTTCATCGCCGGTTTCGCCGGCACCAATTATTCCGTGGTCCGCAACGTCAAGATCGCGCTCGGTCTGATCGCCGTCGCCTATGCCTTTGAGAAGTTCCTCGGCCTCAATCTGAGGCTGTTCTGATGGAAATCCTGCACAATCTCGCCTTCGGCTTCGAGCATGCGCTGACGCCGGCGAACCTGCTCTACTGCGCCATCGGCTGCGTCGTCGGCACGCTGATCGGCCTCCTGCCGGGCCTTGGGCCGCTGGCGACGATCAGCCTGCTGCTGCCGCTGACCTATTCGATCCCGACCACCGGCGCGCTGATCATGCTGGCCGGCATCTATTACGGCGCCCAGTATGGTGACAGCGTCAGCGCCATCACCATGAAGATCCCGCATGCGTCGAGCATCGTCGCCTGCATCGACGGCTACCAGATGACGCTGAAGGGCCAGACCGGCCTCGCCTTGTTCACCGCCGGCGTCTCGAGCTTCATCGGCGGCACCATCGCGATCGTCGTGCTCGCGGCGCTCGCGCCGACGCTGGGCAAGGTCGCCCTGCTGTTCGGCCCGACCGACTACTGCGCCCTGATGCTGGTCGGCTTCGTCTGCGTCAGCTTCATCTCCTCCGGCAGCCTGCTCAACGGGCTGGCGATGTGCCTTCTCGGCGTCCTGCTCGGGCAGGTCGGCACCGATCTGGAGACCGGGCTCGAGCGCTTCACCTTCGGCCTGCCCTCGCTCACCGACGGCGTCAGCCTGGTCAGCCTGGCGCTGGGCTGCTTCGGCATCGCCGAGATCACCAAGAACCTCGACGCCCGCGAGGAGCGCACGCCGTTCAACGGCAAGATTCACCTGATGCCGACCTGGCCGCAGTTCAAGCGCATCATCCCGAGCGCGCTGCGCGGCAGCGTCGTCGGCTCGATCCTCGGCATCCTGCCGGGCGGCGGGCCGGTGATCGCGCAGTTCGCCGCCTACGGCCTCGACAAGAAATTCAGCAAATACCGCGACGAGATCGGCTCCGGCGCGATCGAGGGCGTGGCCGGGCAGGCGGCTGCCGACGAGGCGGCGGCCCGGACCAGCTTCATCCCGCTGATGAGCATCGGCATCCCCGAGAACGCCGTGATGGCGCTGATGATGGCGGCCTTCATCATCAAGGGCATCCAGCCCGGCCCCAACATGATCGCCAAGCATCCCGATCTGTTCTGGGGCCTGGTCGCCAGCATGTGGATCGGCAACTGCTTCCTGCTGATCCTCAACGTACCGCTGGTCCGGTTCTGGCTTTCGGTCTTCAAGATTCCCTACAACGTGCTGTTCCCGTCGATCCTGTTCTTCTGCTGCATCGGCACCTTCAGCGTGAACAACAGCCTCGACGACATCTTCACCACGGCCGCCTTCGGCCTGATCGGCTACATCCTGATGCGGCTGGCGCTCGACCCGGCGCCGCTGATGCTCGGCTTCATCCTCGGACCGATGCTGGAGGAGTATTTCCGCCGCTCGATGATCATCAGCCGCGGCAGCTTCCTGGCCTTCTTCGAGCATCCGATCAGCGCGACCCTGCTCGGCCTGATCGCCTTGTTCTTCGTCACTCAGATCGTCGGAGCGCTGCGCGCCAGGCGAACGCCACCGGTCGAGGCGCCGCATCCCACCTCGTAGAGCGGTTCAGCTCTCCGCGAGCAGGCGCCGGCGCTTGTGAGGATGTGCGCCAGGCTTTCGATCGCCTGCGCGGTCTGTCGCTGATCGAAGGCTGGTCCGCGCCGCCGACCGAGGGCTCGGTCGTCTCGCGTCGCCGCGCGGTGTTCGACCTGGCCCGCGCCGCCGCCGTGGCGTGCGCTGTGCCCGCGGCGTTCGGCGGCGGCGACGCACTGACGAGGGAGCAACAGCGCAAGCGGTAGCCTGATCTGACGGCACGGCCTGTCGCGCGCCGTTGCCCCAGACTTCGGCCGGCAATCCATTGCCGACCTCGATTCGGTGACGGTGCCCGGCAGGCTGAACTCCGCCGGGCATTTCTTCACATGCATGGAGCGCAGTCACGCCGTGTGATGATCCGCCGGGCATCATCGACATCGAAACATCGTCGCCGGCTTGCCCCGCCCCTGCAAAAGCCCGATCCTCCCGGCGGAGCGCGCCAGCCGCACAAGGCGCGCCGCCGGGAGAAGAGCAATGCCGAAACGCCTGTTGGGCAAGGTCGCGATCGTCGCCGGCGCGGGCTCGGTCGGGCCGGGCTGGGGCAACGGCAAAGCGACGGCGGTCGTCTTTGCCCGCGAGGGTGCCAAGGTCATCTGTGCCGACATCAACCGCGACGCGGCCGAGGAGACCGCCGCCATCATTCAGAACGAGGGCGGCCAGGCCTTCGCCGTGGAGACCGACGTCACGGTCAACGACGCGGTGGCAGATCTCGTCGGCCGCACGCTCGGCCGCTACGGCCGGATCGACGTCCTCGACAACAATGTCGGCATTGCCGAGATCGGCAGCGTGCTCGATCTCTCGGAGGAGGCCTGGGCGCGGGCCGTCCGCGTCAACCTGTCCAGCGCCGTGCTGACGATGAAGCACGTCATCCCGGTGATGCAGCGCCAGTTCGCCGAAAGCGGCGAGGGCGGCTCGATCATCAACATCTCCTCGACCGCCTCGCTGCAACATTCCGGCGTGCCCTATGCCGGCCTCGCCGCGACCAAGGGCGCGCTGAACCAGCTCACCCGCAACTCCGCGATCGAGTTCGCCGCCCAGCAGATCCGCGTCAACGCCGTGCTGCCCGGCCTGATCAAAACGCCGCGCGTCGCGCTCTCGAGCGGTCTGGCGCGCATCTATGGCGACGGCGACATCGACGCGATGTGGTCGGCCCGCGACGAGCAGGTGCCGATGGGCCACATGGGCGAGGCCTGGGACGTCGCCTATGCCGCGCTCTTCCTTGCCAGCGACGAGGCGCGCTATGTCACCGGCATCGAACTCGTCGTCGACGGAGGCATCACGCTCAAATATGGCTGAACCGACCATCATGGCGCCGACTGGCAAGCCTTGCGCGATCTGCGGCAAGCCGGCGCTGGAGAAATACAAGCCGTTCTGCTCGGCCCGCTGCGCCGATATCGATCTCGGGCGCTGGCTCAAGGGCAGCTACGTCATCCCCGGCAAGCCGCTGGACGAGGCGGAAGGCGCGCCGGGCAGCCGCGCGCCCGACGAGGATTGAGGTTCGCTTTTCGACGGGATGCGCCGGTGTCCGGAGGCGACGAACCGACTGGACAGTGCGTGATCCTGCCTCTATATCGCCGTCACCAACCCGGCGCCGTGGCGTCGTGCCAGGATGCCCAGATAGCTCAGTTGGTAGAGCATGCGACTGAAAATCGCAGTGTCGCTGGTTCGATTCCAGCTCTGGGCACCATTCTTCCTCCGATCGTCATCGCTGCTTGTCGATTTGGAACCGTCCGCCTCTCGGGCCTCGCGTAGAGATGTTCGCGTTTTGTCCTCCTCGCCTTTCGCGCCGAGCCGCATCTTCGCCGCAAGTGCCTGTCGGAAATCGCGAATCAGTGCTAGCCTTCTGATTCGTCAGAGGGTTCTGCATGCGAATGCCGGCACTCCCGATCAAGTGGCACATGGCTATCTTCGGCCTTCTCGTCGCTTGTCCTCTGGTCGCGGTCGAAGCCGTCTTCCTGCGCCAGATTGCCCAGACCGAGAGCCTGAGGCTGGAGGAGGGCGCGACGCAGGTTGCCGCCGACGTCGGCGGTCAAGTCGACAAATTGATGCGCTCCGGCGAGCTCGCGCTGCAGGCGCTGGCGACATCGCTGCATCTGACGGCGTTCGATGCCGAGGCGTTCCATGCACAGATGGTGCGTGTCGCCCAGGAGATCCCGGGCGTCGTGATCGGATTGCGCGAGAACGGCGCGATCCTGTTGTCGAGCGCGAGGCCGCCGGGCTCGACCTTCGGGCCGCTCGACCCCGTGCTGGCGGCGGCCGATGCCGAGACGATCGCGAGCCGAAGCGCATTCGTGTCCAATGCGCACAAGGGCACGACGACGGGCCAGTACTTCGTGACCGTGCAGGTGCCGGCGCTGACCTCGGAGCGCAGCTTCGTGCTCAGCATGTCGATGCCGTCGCGACTGATCGTCGAGACCATGGCGCAGAAGTCGCTCGGCGCGAACTGGGTCGCCGCCATCACCGACCGCAATCGCAACATCGTCGCGCGCGGTCGTGAGAACGAGCGCTATGCCGGCCAGCCGGCCTCGGCGAGCTTCGTCAGCAAGATCACCGGTGAGACCGGCCGCTTTCCCGGGCGGACGCTCGACGGCGTGCCGGTCGTCAACGGTTATGTCCGGCTGCCCTATACCGGTTGGATCGCTTCGGCGGCGGTGCCGACCGCGACCCTGCAGGCACCGCTGCAGCGCACCGTCTGGCAGGTCGGTTCGACCCTGCTGTTGGCCTGGGCCGTCGCCACCACGCTCGCTTGGCTCTATGCGCGCCGGCTGACCACGCCGCTGGCCGCGCTCAAGGCGACCGCGAGGCGCGGCGTTCGCCAGGAACCCGGCCCGCCGTTGCGGACGCCGGTCACGGAGCTCAACATCCTCTCGGAGGCGCTGAGCGGTTCCTTCGAGCAAATGCGACAGCAGGCGCAGCAGCAGGATCTGCTGCTGCATGAATTCGCGCACCGGCTCAAGAACACGCTGATGACGGTGCAGGCGATCGCCCTGCTCAGCAGCCGGAAAGCACGCACGATCGCCGAATTCCAGACCGCTTTCTCCGACCGCATCGTCGCGCTGGCGCGCTCGCACGATCTGCTGCTCCAGGAGAGCTGGGAGCCGGTGGCGTTCTCTGAGCTGGTCAGGAGTGCCGCGGAAGCATTCTGCGACGAGGGCCGCTGTCGTCTCAGCGGCAGCGATGCCCGCTTCGAGGCGCAAAGCTGTATCGCGCTCGGCTTGATCCTGCACGAGCTCTTCACCAATGCCGGCAAATACGGAGCGCTCACGACGGCGAAGGGACATGTCGAGATCGCGCTGGAGCAGGAGGAGGGCGCCTATCTGCTGCACTGGCGCGAGCGGGGCGGGCCGCCCTTCGTCGAGACCCCGCATCAGGGTTTCGGCACCGTGCTGATCGCCGCGATGCTGCGCCAGATCCGTGGCGCCATGGTCCGCACGGCGACGAAGGACGGGCTGCTGATCGAACTGCGTCTGATGCGGCCGGAGACGCCGGCCGCGGCGGTGAGCCGTCGCGAGCCGCCCGAACCGGTCGGGCAGCCGATGCTGCAGGCACGCCCGGCCGCGGCCTGAGGATCATGGCGCCTTTGCGACTTGCCAAAGCGCGCGCCGATCGTGCATAGACCGGTCAACGGAGACGTGGCCGAGAGGCTGAAGGCACTCGTTTGCTAAATGAGCATACCCCACAAGGGTATCGAGGGTTCGAATCCCTCCGTCTCCGCCACTTTCATTTTGCGCGATGTCGGCTGCCAACCCATCGCGTAGGCACCAAGTTCGAGCTGGCATTTGCCATCTCCACCGTCACTTTGTAACTGTATAATATAAAAACTGTCGAATGCCTTTTTCACGTCGTCTGCAACGCCAGCGATAACCTCAGTGTATACTGAAGATTGACGATCGAATTCGATTCCGTCTGTGCTGCATTCAGCGTTGCTGGACGTCAGATTCGGGCAGTCGGGTTCGCTTCTATGCGCCAGTCGCTAAAAAATTGAACTCCCACAGGGCTGACATTCGCGGGCATTGCGATAATGGCCCGCTTCCGGGTCGGTGCCGACATCTCTTCCGGCTCTCCTCGCATCGGCTTTACGCCGTCAGCGGGCACTAGCTCGACGAAAGCAGGCAAACTTCCAGGATCGCGAGGACGTCTAGAGAGATTTGCCTCTACTACTGCACTCGGCTGGCGGCCTCGATGGCATCAGACATGATCGCGAGCCCCTGATCGATCTCGGCGTCCGAGACCGTCAGCGGCGGCGCGATGCGGAAGACGCCGCCCATGCCGGGCAACTTGACGATGTTCATGCTCAAGCCTCGGCGCATGGCCTCGTCCATGATCTGTGCCCCGAGCTCGAAGCCCGGCGCCTTGCTCTGCCTGTCAGTCACGATCTCGAGCCCGAGCAACAGCCCACGCCCGCGCACATCACCGACGCAGTCGTATTTCTGCTGGAGCGTGAGCAGTCCCTGTTTCAGCCGGTCGCCACGTTCCCGGGCCCGCGCGACGAGGCCGTCGCGCGCGACGACGTCGAGAACCGTGACGCCGACCGCCGCCGTCAGCGGATCGGAGACATGGGTGGTGTAGAACAGGAAGCCGCGCTCGAAGGCCTTCTGCTCGATCGCCTCCGTGGTCATCACCGCGGCGAGCGGCAGGCCGGCGCCGAGCGTCTTGGAGAGCGTGAGGATGTCGGGCGTCATGCCGTCGCGCTGGAAGGCGAACATGTGGCCGGTGCGGCCGACCCCGGTCTGGGCCTCGTCGAGGATGAGGAGCATGCCGCGCTCTTCGCATTTGCGCTTCAGCGCGGCGAGATAGCCCAGCGGCAATTCGAGGATGCCGCCGCTCGACAGGATCGGCTCGGCGATGAAGGCGGCGAGGTTTCCCGTCGATTGTCGGTCGATCAGCTCGAAGGCGTCGTCGAGCTCGGCCTGCCAGTCATTGCTTCCATCAGCATGCTTGAAACGCGGGCGGTACGAGTTCGGCGCGGGGATCACGAAGGAGCCCGCCGCTGCGGGTCCATAGCCGCGCCTGCCGGCGCTGTAGGTGGCGGACGCCGCAGCGCCCGTCATGCCGTGCCAGCTCTGCGCGAAGGCGACGACCTCGTGGCCGCCGGTGACGAGCTTGGCCATGCGGATGGCGGCCTCGTTCGACTCGGCCCCGGTCGTGAGCAACTGGACGCGCTCCAGTCCCGGGGCCAGTGCAGCCAGCCGCTCCGCCAGCGTCACCACGGGACGCGACAGCATGCCACTGAAGAGATGCGCGACCGACCTCATCTGGCGATCGACCGTCGCGACGATGTCGGGATGGGTATGCCCGAGCACGGCGCTCATCTGGCCCGAGGTGAAGTCGAGGATGCCGCGGCCATCGGCGTCATAGACGAAGGAGCCCTCCGCGCGTTCGGCGATGATCGCCTCGAAGCTCGGCCCATAGCGGGTCAGATGCTTGTTGGCGGGGGCCCAGAAGGCAGGATCGGAATTGAGCGACATCGGGCTCCCCATTCACGGCGGGCAACGTTGCAAACGGCGTTCCAGCGAGCTAACGACTCGCGTTCCAACAGGCAAATTGATACTTTTTCAATCCGATATCGATATATCTGATGGTGAGACGATGCTCGATCTCGTCCTGCTCAAGAATTTCGCCGTCATCGCGCGGGCCGGGTCGATCAGCCTCGGTTCGCTCCAGATCGGCCGTACGCAATCGGCGCTGAGCATGCAGATGCAGCGCCTCGAGGATCTGATCGGCCAGCCGATCCTGCATCGCACCGGCTCGGGCGTGCGGTTGACGACGGCGGGGCAAAGGCTGCTGGCGCATGCGGAGGCGCTTCTGGCCAGACATGACGAGGTCCTGTCCGACATGTGCGGCGCCGGGCTCAGGGGCACGGTAAACCTGGGCTGCCCGGAGGACTACTCGATCGCCTTTCTGCCGGATCTGCTGCGCGGCTTCTGCGCGATCCATCCGGATGTCGAGCTGCGCATGGTCTGCGCTCCGACATCGGAACTGCGCCCCCTGCTGCATCGCCGCCAGGTCGAGATCGCGCTCGTCTCGATCGCCGACGCCGGCAACCCGGACGTCATCCGGGAGGAGCGCTTCGTCTGGGTCGGCAACGAGGCTCAACCTGCCGTGCTCCGTCACGCCAGCCTGCCGCTCGCCCTGTCGGCGCCGATGACCCTCGACCACCAGGCTGCCTGCAAGGCGATGGAGACGGCCGATCGGCGCTACCGCATCGCCTTCGCCAGCAACAGTCTGGCCGGCCTGATCGCCATTGCCCGCTCCGGTCATGCCGTCAGCGTCCTGACCCGGACGGCCGTTCCAGCCGATCTCCATATCGTTCAAGACGGGCTGCCGCCGCTTCCCGGGATCGGCATCGCATTGGAGTTCGCCGACCAGCGACCATCCGCGGCCGCGAGGGCGTTGGGCGAGCATATTCGCGCCGAACTGCCGAAAATCGGAGGCTGACCGATCGGAGCGGTTTCCTTGCGACTGCGGCACCTGATGATCCAAGTGCCACATGACATGACAATATTTTGTCTGGACGAATGCGTTGGGAAGGCAGTGCCCCACACAGGACGACGAGGGGCAAGACGCAAAGGCAGCCGAAGCGAGAGCTGCCGCATCGTCGACTTCGCCGTGATGTCCCGGAAGGTCCCGAGGTCATCATGTGAAAAACATGCTCAATTAAATTTTGATCGCGTCATTCCGCCCGCTTTCCAAGAACACGGAAGAACAATCCAACCATCGCTGTGGCATTGCTTCTCTTGGTTCTTGCCTCAGCCAGAGTACTCAGAACGGCGAGTGGGCTGCGCAGGTTGACGCCGAAACGATCTCTGGCCGCGCGGTCATCTCTCATGACAGGTCTTTCTTCCAATATCGGAACTCGGAAAGCGTTAGCCCCCGTACTTCCAAGAACTCGGCCGCTTTTTGACGTTCGTGCCCTCCTGCGGAATTTCGTCGAGCGCGGAAAGTCTCGATGACGTCGTCGGCAATGAACGATACCGGCTGCCGAGAGGCGACGAATTCACAATGCATCCGTGACACGCAAGTGCGAGATCGATCCGGAAGCGCGTGCCCTTTGACCGATCCGCAGTTCCCTTCGTGCCTCTTCCGGCAGCGAACGCTAGGAGGTCGTCACTGTCTTTTTCCGACTGAGCGGCGAACTCAGCGCGTCGCCCGGAAATAGAGCGGGCATCCGTCTTCGACTGCAAATTGCCCTTGCAACCGTGGCGTGCCAATCTCGGCCGTTACGAAGCGGGGGATTCAATGAGCGACATATCTGCTGGCGGCTTTGGGGCCGCGCCTGCGCAGTTTCGCGTCGGCACGGTCATGAACAAAACATTCGCGATTCTCGGTCGCCAGTTCGGCAAGTTCGCGTTGCTGGCGCTCCTGCCCATGGCGCCTCTGCTTCTCCTCACCCTTGTTCTGGCAGGCAGCTCGGGCACTCCGGGGGCCGGCTCCGCTTTCGCCACAGCGCTGACGGGCATCCTGACCTTCGCGCTCCAGACTGTGGCGCAGGCGACGAGTCTCTATGGTGCTTTCCAGGACATGCGCCGACAGCCCTTCACCATCGGCCAATCGCTTCAAATCGGATTGGCCCGCACGGTTCCGGTCATCGGGGTCGCTATCCTGGTCGGCCTAGCCACCGGCCTCGGCATCCTGCTCTTCGTCGTGCCGGGCGTCATCGTAAGCTGCATGTTGTATGTCTCGATCCCGGCATGCGTCATCGAGAAGAGCGGCGTTGCCGCGAGCTTGAGCCGCAGCGTTGCTTTGACGAAGGGTTATCGCTGGCAGATCTTCGGCTTGCTTTTGCTAATGATCGTGGTTGCGCTCGTGGGAGCGACGGTGCTGGCCAAGATCGGCGGCGAGGGGCTGGTGGGACAGATACTCGGCTTCGTTTGGCAGGTCGTCTCGGCTGCGGTCGGCGCCGTTCTCGCCGCCGTCGTCTACCATGACCTCAGGGCGGCGAAGGAGGGCATCGACCTCGACACGCTGGCGAACGTCTTCGACTGAGCCCGGCGCCGGCGCAAGCCTCCTTGAGAATGGTGGTCATCTGCGGGTGACCGCCGTTTCCGTCTTGTCGGCGCGGTAATGGCCGAAGAGCTGTTCGCGTTCGAGATGGGCGCGCTCGGCGGTGTAGAAGGCCCGGAGGAAATCCAGTGTTTCGGCTGGTGGCACAGGCTCCGCCCAGCCGATCTTGCGGCAGATCTTGCCGCAGACCTGTTGCTGCATCGCCGTGGTGTCGGGCGAGCCCGGCCGGCGCAAAAGCTCTTCCAGCACCTGCAGTTCGAAGGCGCCGTAGGCCTCGAGCTGGCTGCGGCTGAAGAGATATCGCCCCTGCTGCTCTGCGAGATCGGCGAGCAGGGTCCGTCGCGGCACCGAGATCACCATCGTCCCGGCGATCAGGTCGCCAGCGCGCAGATGGTCGCGGTTGAAGAAGGGCAGGGCGGAGACGGCAAGGGCCCAGCCGAAATAGCTGGCCGCCGTCCAGAAGCTTTCGCCGGCATCGAGTCTCGGCACCGCGAAGAACAGCCCGAGTGGCAGGAAGATCTCGACCTCCCGCGTCAGGTTGCGGGCGATGATCGCGCCGGGCAGGAGCGGCCCGCCGCTCCGGTCGATCACCTTCAGGTTGACGATCCGCTTGCCCGGCGTCGCCCCCTGGCTCTGCAATTCGAAGTGGATGAAATAGAGGTTCCGCAGCAGGAAGGCGAGAAAGAGCACGATGGTGATCGTCACAGAGCCGCTGACGCGCTCGACGAAGGCGAGCCCGAGGATGACGAAGAGCAGGATCGTCGCCAGCATCCAGAACAGGAAATCGATCAGGAAGGCGACGAGCCGCTCGCCGTGATTGGCGATGTCGACCTCCAGCACCACGCCCTCCGGGCTGGTGATTTCCCGTCGATTGCGGGTGATGCCGTCGAGCAGGCGGTTGATCCGGTCAAGCCGCTGGGCCATGGCACTCGCGCCCGCGGTTGGACAGGAAATAGGTCGCCCAGAGCAGCCCTGTCGCGCTGCCGATGGCAAGACGCCATGGCGTCGAGGCGATCAATTGGCGCAGGCCACCCTCGATGAGGCCCGCCACGAACAGCATCAGCACGGCGCCGCCGGCAAGGCCCGCTGCCGCCCGTCCCGCCAGCGCCAGGCTATCGAGGCGGGAATAGCGCCCCGGGAACAGGATTTTCTCCGCGACGACCAGTCCGCCCGCGCCGCACAGGAGCAAAGCGCCGATCTCTGTGATGCCGTGGATCGAGACCCAGCCGGTAAAATCGTAGAGCAGGCCGCGATTGTGATGCAGGGCGAAGAAGGCGCCGAGTGTGATGCCCTGGTAGCCGAGCAGCAGCAGCGTCGGCACCCCGCCGAGAATGCCCAGTCCGAAGGTCATGATCCCGATGGTGGCGTTATGGCGAAAGAGGAAATTGGCGAAGACGACGAAGGCTTCGACGAAGCCGGGCCAGGGCGCGAAGATTTCGGTCTCGCGCAGTTGCTGCGCCGTGTTGGCCGGCCCGCGCCCGCCGGCGAGCATCTCCGGTACGAGAGAGCCGAACCAACTCTCGTTCTGGAGGACAAGCATGAAGCCGATCGCGACGCCCGCCACCAGCGCCAGCGTCGCGATCAATATGTGCCAGCCGGCCTTGCGAACGGCGGCGGGGAAGCCGTGCTTGAGGAATGCAAGGAAGCTCTCCAGGATGCCGGTACGCGGCCCGTAGACGACGAAGAAGGCCCGCAACACCAGCCCTTCGAGATAGAGGATCAGGTTGCGGTCGAGCGCGATCGCGCGCGCCACCGACAGGGACGAGGCTGTGGTCCGGTAGAGCAGGGGCAACTGCTGCAACTCCTCGGCCGACAGCCGGGCGATGCCCTTCTTCTCGACGCGCACGATCAGGCCTTCCAGCGTCCGCCACGCCGCTTCGCGGCTCTTGCGGAACTCGGTACTGCGCAGGACGATCGTCGGGATTGGCGCCGGCGGAGTGGCGGAGATGGGAGCACGCGGTTCTATAGCAGCCCCCTCTGCTTGATCGCGAGATAGCGGTTGACGAGGCCGATGGCGAGCCCGGGTGGCGGAATCTCCAGGCAATGGACGCCCATGCGCGTCAGTCGCTCCAGCACGACCGCCCGCTCGCGCAGCAGGTCGTGGGCGACGACGGCTTCGGCGACGGCCTGGAAGCGCTCCGGCGCGGCGTCGACGATGCCCGGCAGCAGTGGATCGCGCAGGGTGACGAAGATCACCGCATGGCGGTTGGACATGCGCTGAATGCTTTCCAGCAGCAATTCGGCCGTCGTCGTGTCGATGAACTCGGTGAACAGCACCACGAGGGCCCGTCGCTTCAGCCGTGTATTGAGCTCGGCCAAACCGAGGGTGAAGTTGGTCTCCTCGGCCTGGTAGCCGAGCTGGCTGGAGCCGTTCTGAAGCCGGGCGAAAGAACTCATGCCGCGCGACGGCTGCATGTACTGCCTGATGCGGGCGTCGAAGCCGAAGCTGCCGACATAGTCGCCGCTTCGCAGCGACACCCAGCCGAGCAGAAGGCCGGCATGGATCGCGTGGTCGAGACGGGAGAGACCGCCGACCGGCTCCGCCATCAGATAGCCGGTGTCGAAGGCGAGCACGATGTGGTGGTTGCGTTCGACCTGGAACTCCTTCGACAGCAGCTTGAGATGCTTGGCGGAGCGCTTCCAGTCGATGAAGCGGTTGTCGAGGCCATGAGCATGCTCGCGTAGCGCCTCGAACTCGGTGCCTTCGCCCTTCTGGTTCTGGACCTTGATGCCATCGATCGCATCCCGGCTGAAGAACTGGATGCCTGCGGTTGCGATACCGCGGATGTCGGGCACGACGTCGATCGAGAAGGCGAGCGGGTGACGACGGGTTCGCGACGCGAGGCCGAGCGGCCCGCGCCAGCGCAGCCACAGCGCGTCGATGGCGATGCGGCCGCGCCGATGCGGCTGGATCGGCAATGTCGTCGCACTGGTCCGGCCTGGCTCGACCCTCAGCAGGGCAGGCTCTGGCGGGGCGAGGTCGCCGCGTTGCTCGGCCAGCACGTCGAGAACGAAGCCGCGGGAGGCTTTGGCGACGCCGATCGTGACCGCCATCCCGCCCTCGCTCCCGATGGAGAGCCGGCTCGGCGCCTCCGCCACGATCTGCAGGTGCGAGGGGCGAACGCAAAGAATGGCGTCGAGCACGATGAGCGCCAGGATGAACAGGCCGAGATCGAGCGAGATCGGCCAAAGCCCCGCGTCATGGATCAATAGGGCGACGGCGAGCGGCAGGGTCGCGGCGAAAACCAGCACGGCTCGCAGCGTCGGCCGGATCATCGCGGCACGGCGACCTGGCCGAGCAGCTCGGCGACCACGGTGTCGCTGACGAGGCCGTCGATCTCGGCGTTGGGTGCCAGCACGATGCGGTGGCGCAGCAGCGGCAGGGCCAGTAACTTGACGTCGTCGGGGATGACGAAGTCGCGCCCCTGCGTCGTCGCGCGGGCGCGGCTTGCCGAAGCCAGCATCGTCGCGGCGCGGGTGGAGGCGCCGGTCTCGATCGCGGGATGGCTGCGGGTGGCACGGATGATGTCGACGATATAGGCGACGAGGGGCGCCTCGAGAGCGATCCGGGCGACGAGGTCGCGCGCGCCGAGCAGCTCCGCCTCCGAGACGACCGCGGTCAGCCCGAATTCAGCGAGCTTCGGCATTGCGGCGCGATGCCCGTGGCGCCCGACGATGTCGCACTCCTCTTCCTTGCTCGGATAGGTCAGGTTGATCTTGAACAGGAAGCGATCGAGCTGTGCCTCGGGCAGGGGATAGGTGCCCTGCTGCTCGATCGGATTCTGCGTCGCGACCACCATGAAGGTCTCGCCCAGCGGATGGGTGACGCCGTCGATGGTGACATGGCGCTCGTTCATCGCCTGCAGCAGCGCCGCCTGCGTCTTCGGCGGTGTCCGGTTGATCTCGTCGGCGAGCAGGACATCGGCGAAGATCGGGCCGCGAGTCAGGCTGAAGCTTGAGGTCTGGAAGTTGAACAGGTTGGTGCCGAGCAGGTCGCCCGGCATCATGTCCGGCGTGAACTGGATGCGGCCGAAACGGAGCGACAGGCCGGTGGCGAATGACTGCGCCAGAAGCGTCTTCGCCGTGCCGGGAACGCCTTCGAGCAGGACATGGCCGCCGCAGAGCAGGCCGACCAGCATCAGCTCGACGACCTCGTCATGGCCGATGACGGCCTTGCGGATCTCGGTCCGGACCGCTTCAGTGATCGCCTGGACGTCGTGGAATTCCATTCACCAGATCCTTGCGCCATTGATGGATCGACTGCGCCGCGGCGAGCAGCGCGGCGAGGTCTCGGGGCTTGGCTGCGGCCGCTCGCTCCAGGGTTTCAAGCGACGTCGTGTCGATACCGCGGGCGTCTGCGGTCTTGCCGAGCCACGCGATGAGCTCGCGCTCGCCCAGCTTCGCCGGAGCGTGCAGGACCTTGGCGGCCTCCTGTTGCATCAGGCCGATATAGCGACGCAGGGTCGCGGCATGATGGCCGGCATGATCGATCAGCGAGGCGGCGTTGCCGATCAGGGCCTGCTTGCCGGCCGCCAGCCTGCGCGGCGGCGATTGCGGCGTGCCGAAGCGCCCCATCGCCGCCCAGAGCAACAGCGCGATGCCGGCGAGGATATGGAGAAGGGTCAGGTTGAGCGGAAATTCGTACAGGAATTTCAGCAGATTGGGCGGTGAGCGTTGGAAGCCGTGGATCGTCTCGTCGAAAACCAGTGTGCCGTTCCGACCCGCCAGCAGGGCAGAGACGAGATCGCGCACGAAATAAGCGTTCTCGCCTTTTCCGATGCCGTGGTTTTCGATCGGATCGGGATCGGCCAGCACCCAGATCCGCCGGGTGCCCTGCTGCAGTTCTCCGAGCAGGATGCCGTCGTCCGAGGCGATCAGCGGCTTCAGCCGCGACCCCTTGATGAGCTGAATGTGCCCATGAACCGTTGGATCGACGGATGGAATGGCCTTCTGGTAGGTGGACGGCGCGGTCACGCGGATGACGTCGCCGCCATTGGCGACGGCTCCGAGAACCGCCTGGGCCCGTAGCGCCGGCGCAAGCTCCGCCGCACCGATCCAGTCCCGGCGCCGCTCATTCTCGCGCACGCTCCATTTCGGCAAGACGAGCAGGATCGTCTGCGCGTTCTGAAGCTTGTTGCGATCTTCCTCGCCATTGAGATTGCCGGACGGTTCGGCCAGGACAAGAATGCCGTTCGAGCCGAGCATGGCGAGCGGCTGATGTTCGCTCCGCACGGCCTTGTGGCCAAGTGCCTGGACCAGTTCATAGAAGGCGAGTTGGCCGACCGCGGAGCGGGAATAACTATTGGCGCCGAACGCGGTGCCCGTCGCGCCGGACCCGCCGGCGCCGCTCAACAGCAGCGAGGCCGCAAACAGCGCGGCGAGTGCCGCTGCCAGCGCGGCCAGGACACGGGGCTGGAAGGTCGCCGCGCTCATCAGGCCGGGGGAGCCGCGAGCGAGCGCTTCAGCGTGTCGAATTCCTCGCGACAGCCGGCATAGTCCTCGCGGCTGGCCAGCCTGCCGCCGTAATAGGTCCGTTCGACCGACTGGACGATGGCGGCGAGAGCGCCGCGGCCGGTCTGGGGCAGTTGTACGCGCCGGACGATCTCGCGGCTCGTCAGCGACGCGGCGAAACTGACGCCGAGGCGCAGGCGGATTTCGGCGAGGCTCTTAAGCAGCAGCAGATGCATCGCCTCGCCGTAATTGCCCTGGCTGGCGAGGTCTTCAGCTTCCATCCGGGCCTCGTCCATCCGGCTCGACGGGCTGGCGCTCTGGCCTCGGATCTCGGACGCCACGATCTTGCGGGATCGGCTCAGGATCGGCAGGCTGTCACGCAGCGACCAGATCGTGATCAGGATGCCGAGGATGACGGCCCCCCAGAGTATGATCCGTCCCCACTCCGGCGAGATATCGAACTTCAGCCAATCGAGCCAGTGCTGCTGTTTGGCGATTTCCGCCGGCATGTCGCTTTGCAGGTCGCGGCGGCTGATGCTTTGCCGGACAATGTCACGCGCGTCCGAAGACGCCCACGTCGTGCCGGACGTGGTGATCGGCGACAGTGCTACGAGCGAAAAAGCGATGCGCTTCACTGTCTCTCGAATCCGCATTCGGCAGCGTCCACTATGGACAGAAAAATCGGGCTCCGCGAGGACTGATGCGCCGTTCAGCCTGTCCTGCCGACGGATTTCCGATCACCATGCCGTTGAGGGTGCGATCGTCCCTCGCAGCTTCCAGGCTTAAGTCGCGGTCCCGCTCTGCCCGGCCCGGATCGCCCGCCAGACCGCCTGCGGCGTCGCCGGCATGTCGAGGTGCCGGACACCACAGGGCGCCAGCGCGTCGACGACCGCGTTCATCACCGATGGCAGGGAGCCGGCGCAGCCCGCCTCCCCGCAACCCTTGGCGCCGACCCGGTTTGTGCGCGTCGGCACGCCCTGGCTCGCGAAGGAGAAGAAGGGCACGTCCGCCGCTCGGGGCAGGGCATAGTCCATATAGGAGCCCGTCATCGGCTGGCCGGCATCGTCATAGACCGTGCGCTCGAACAGCGCCTGGCCGATGCCCTGGACCACGCCGCCATGTAGCTGCCCCTCGACGATCATCGGATTCACGATCGTGCCGAAATCGTTGACCATCACATAGCGCGAAATCGCGACATGGCCGGTCTCCGGATCGATCTCGACCTCGGCGACATGGCAGCCGTTCGGATAGGCGGATGGCGCCGATTTGAAGACATGGTCGACGTCGAGCGACTGCGGCAGCTCGGGCGGCGGTGCGGCGCCCGCGCGCAACCGCGACGCGATCTCCATGATGCCAATGGAGCGGTCGGTCCCGACGATGGTGAAGCGGCCCGCGTCGAACGCGATGTCGGCGACATTGGTCTCGAGGAAATGACCCGCGAGCAGCTTGCCCTTCTCGATGACGAGGTCGCTCGCCTCGATGATCGCCGAGCCGCTCGCCATCAGCGATTTCGAGCCGCCCGTTCCGCCGCCGGCGATCAGCCGGTCGCTGTCGCCCTGGACGAGCCGAATCCGTTCGAAGGGGACGCCGAGCTGGCTGGTCAGGAGCTGGGCAAAGGGCGTCCAGTGCCCCTGGCCGTAGTCGAGCGTGCCGGTGACGATGGTGACGTCGCCGTCCGCCTCGAAATGGATGCCGCCCATCTCGTTGGTCGGCGGCGCCGTGACCTCGAGATAGCAGCCGATACCCCGTCCACGTAGCAATCCCGCTTTGCGGCTCGTCCGCAGCCGTTCGGGATAGCCCTTCCAGTCGGATGCAACCAGGGCTCGCTCGAGCAGCACCGGAAAGTCGCCGCTGTCATAGACGGTGCCGACCGGCGTAGCCCAGGGCAGCTTCGCCGGCGGGATCAAGTTGCGCCGTCTCAGGCTCGCACTGTCGATGCCCATCTCGCGCGCCGCCGTGTCGATCAGGCGCTCCATCAGGTAGTTGCCTTCCGGGCGCCCGGCGCCACGATAGGCGCCGATCGGCGGCGTGTTGGTGACCGCGCAGCGCGTCTCGACCGCGACGAGCGGCGTCCGGTACATGCCGACCGAGTTCTTGCCGATGTTCAGCGTCGCCATCATCGGCCCGACCGGGGTGAGATAGGCGCCCATGTTCCCAACGCCCTTGAAGCGCGTGGCGAGGAAGCGGCCGCGGGCATCCAACGCCAGTTCGGCCTCGAAGACCATGTCGCGGCCATGATGGTCCGAGACGAAGCTCTCCGAGCGCTGGTCGGTCCATTTGACCGGCCGCTTCGACATGCGGGCGGCGTGGAGCAGCGCGACATATTCGGGGAACACCGAGGCCTTCATGCCGAACGAGCCGCCGACATGGCCGGTGACCAGCCGCATCTCGGCTGGCTTCACCCCCATCGCCGCGGCGAGGTTGTTGCGCATCCCGAACGCACCCTGGCTCGGCGCATGCAGGGTGTAGCGCTTCGACTTGCCGTCGAAGCTCGCGATCGCCGCGCGCGGCTCGATCGGGTTGACGACGATGCGGTTGTTGACGATCCGCAGCCTCGTGACATGTGCGGCCCCGGCAAAGGCGGCCGCGACCTTGCTGCCGTCGCCGGAGCGGAAATCGACGATCAGATTGCCGGTGACGTCATCATAGAGCTGCGGAGCCCCGGCTTCCAGCGCCGCCTCGGCGTCGGTGACGGCGGGCAGGACCTCGATCTCGAGCCTGACCGCTTCCGCGGCGTTCCGGGCCTGGTCGGCACTGCGCGCGACGACGACGGCGACCGGATCGCCGACGTAGCGGACCTTGTCGGCCACCAGCGCCGACCGTCGCGGTGCCTTCATCGATGAGCCGTCGCGGCCCGGCACGGCGATGGGCGTCACGATGGCGTCGTAGCCCTGGCCTTCGAGGTCCGCCGCCGTGTAGATCGCGACGACGCCCTTCATCGCCCCCGCCTCGGCCGTGTCGACGGCGCGCAGGTGGCCATGCGCGTGAGGGCTGCGGACGAAGGCCGCGAAGAGCTGCCGCTCGAAGCTCAGATCATCGGTGTAGCGCCCTTGCCCCTGCACGAGGATCGCGTCCTCCCGTCGCGGCACGGGTTGACCGATCCCGACGGAGGCCGTGGAATCGCCGTCGAGGGAAGTGTGAGCATTCATCGGGTGTGGGCCTGCGGTAGGGAGAAAGTTTGACGCCTCTCTTGATAGGGCGGGTCTCCGATCCGCCGAAATAGCGCCGACCGCAGTCCCGCCAAGCGTCCAGCGGTTGCGAAACGCACAAACTGCGTCAGCATGGGCCAAGACGCGTGGTGGTTAAGACGCGTGGTGGCCCGTTGCCGCGCAGCCCGGACGAACGGAATGGAACAGGTGTCCCGATGGGCCTTCGCTTCATCTTCATGCTCACGCGCAACGACCGGACGGTCGGCGATGCGATGGAGCAGCTCCAGACCGCTCTGGCGCTCGGGGTCCGGCATATCGGCTTCAAAGACGTCGGCCTGCCGCTGGAGAGGCTGAAGGCGCTCAACGCGGCGATCAAGGCAGGCAATGCGACCTCCTATCTGGAAGTCGTCTCGCTCGATCGCGACAGTGAGATCGCTTCGGCGAGAGCCGCGGTCGAGATCGGCGTCGACATCCTGCTCGGCGGTACGCGGGTCGACGACGTGCTGCCGATCGCCGCCGGCACGGCGATCCGGTACTGCCCGTTCCCAGGCACGATCACCGGCCATCCCAGCGTTCTGGAGGGCAGCATCGCGGAGATCGTCGCCAGCGCGCGGGCCTTGGCCGCACGCGACGGTGTGCACGGCCTCGACCTCCTGGCTTATCGCTCGCACGAGAACGTGCCGGCCCTGATCGAGGCTGTCTGCGCTGCGGTGGAAAAGCCCGTCTATGTCGCCGGATCGATCGACACGCCTGGCCGGATCGCCGCCTTGAAGGAGGCCGGGGCGGCCGGCTTCACCATCGGCACCGCCGCGCTCGACGGCAAATACCCGGCCGAACGCACGGACGTGCCGGGCCAACTCGCCACGATCATCCGCGACGTTGCCCTGCTCAACCGGCACATCTCGCCGTTCCACAAGGAGAACCTGAACAGCGCATTCGGACGGTTCTCCGACACCTGGCCGCCCAAGGTCGCGGCGGGGGTCAACAACCTGCAGATCAAGCTCGCGAAGTTCGGGGGCGAGATCGGCTGGCATTTCAACAGCCGCGAGGACGAGGTCTTCTTCGTCCACAAGGGCCGGCTGCTGATGAAGTTCCGCGATCGCGACGAGGTCATCGAGGAGGGTGAATTCATCATCGTGCCGCACGGCGTCGAGCGTTGTCCAACGGCGCTCGATCAGGTCTGCGAGGTGGTTCTACTTGAAATAGGCACGGCGAGCAGCGAGGTTCCAACAAGCATCGGACATCGCGTTTGAGCCCGCCAGGAAGGCTCGGCCCAGGCCGGCCGCGACAATGCAGGTGATCTCGAACGCCATTGCCCGGCGAGCACTCGATTCCCGCGGCTCAGCCTGGCGCCGGCTTCGAGACTATTCGCCCGGACCGAGGCTTCTCATGCCGGGCTTGGAAATTCATCTGGGAGTGGAGGCTCAATGCCGACATGCTGCAAAAGGCGAACCTCTATGCCCAGCTCGACAGCGGCAGCGACGCGTTCCGCCTGTCTCCTGCGCTCTCGATCGCGAACGGCATGGTGCTGCCGCTGGACGACAGCGGCAAGCGGGCCTGGTCGTGCGCGGGCGATCCGGCCGACTCCACCTCGGTCCCGACCAGTTGTTCGGCCGAGGCGATGGCGCGGCTGCCGGAGCGCAGGGCGACCTTCCATCGCGGCCGCATGGTTTTCGGCAGCGCCGGCGTCGCCTGACGCGGGAGGCCGGCGATGAAAGGCGTCATGGCTAGCTTGCTCGTCATGGGGATGGTCGTCGCTTCGGCGGCGATACCGGTCTCGGCGCAGATGCCTCCCTCCGCGGCCGAAATCGCAGCCTATCGCGGGCTGCCGGCGGCCGCCCAGGCCGGCGATGTCGCTGCCATCGCGCGATTGGCACAGTCCGGCGCCGGCATCGACGCGCGCGACGGCCATGGCCGGACCGCGCTGCACATCGCAACCCATGCCCGGCAGCGCGAGGCGATGCGGGCGCTGGTCAGCCTGGGCGCCGATCCGCGCGCGCTCGACGCGCAGCGCTACGACATCGTCACGATCGCAGCGGTCGCGGACGATGTCGAGACGCTACGGGTCGCGCTGGCGATCGGCGCCGATCCGAAGGCGATCACCAGCCCTTATGACGGGACCGCGCTGATCGCGGCGTCCCATCTCGGCCATGACGAGGTCGTCGGGATCCTGATCGAGGCCGGCGCGCCGCTCGACCACGTCAACAATCTGTCTTGGACCGCGCTGATCGAGGCGGTGATCCTCGGCGACGGCGGACCGCGGCACCAGCGCACGGCAAGCCATCTGACCGCCGCGGGAGCCCGACGCGATCTGGGCGATCGGAACGGCGTGACGCCGATCCAGATGGCGCGCCAGCGCGGCTACGACGCGCTGGTCCGGATCCTGGAAAAGCCTTGAAGGCCGCGAGCCTCGGCTCGCACGAGCGCCTATCGCCTGATGATGTCGCGGACGATCGCGGCGAAGTCTTCGGCATTAGCCGACAGTGGCTCGCCGCGTCGGCGGATGATGCCATAGGGCTCCAGCGGGTTGTCGAGCCGGAAAGGCAGTTTGACCAGCTCGCCCCGCTCGATCGCCTCCGCCACGATGGTGTGCGGCAGCACCGAGATCATCCCGGCTCGGCGCACGAGCTGCAGCGTCGCGAAGATCGAGGTGGTTTCGACCAGATTGTCGAGCGAGGGCAGGCCGGCCTCGGCGAAGGCGCGGTCGATCACCTGCCGCATCGGGCTGGTCTGCTGCTGTAGCACCCAGGGGTAAACCTCCATCTCCGCCAGCGAGATGTCGGGGCGGCCGGCGAGCGGATGGTCGGCCGCTACGAAGGCCCAGAGGTTCTCGATCGAGAGCGGCTCGACGTCGAAGATCGCGTGATGGCGCGTCTCGGTCAGGCGGCCAATGACGAGGTCGATCTCGTTCTTCTCGAGGCCGCGCAGCAACTGGTCGCTGGTCGTGGCCGAGAGCCGGATCGTCATCAGCGGCCGCCGGCGCTTCAGCTCGGCGATCGCCACAGGCAGGATGTCGGGCGCGGTCGCCATCACCGCACCGATCGAGAGCGCGCCGTAGCCACCGCGCTTGAGATTGCCGAGGCCCCGCAGGAAGCGCTCCTGATCGACCAGCAACTGGTCGGCATAGGCGATGACGAAGGCGCCGATCTCGGTCGGCGTCAGGCCGCGCGGCTGCCGCTCGAAGATGCGCACGCTGAGCATGTCCTCGACGTCCTGCAGCATCTTGCTGACCGCCGGCTGGGTGACGTTCATCTCCTCGGCCGCCCGGTGCAGCGTACCGACGCGCGCGACGGTCGAGACCAGCGAGAGATGGCGGATGCGCAGCCGCGACAGCAGATGGCGCGGCAGAGAAGCGACAAAGCTCATCGTATTGGTGTCCCGCGATAACCGTTTGGAACCAGCGCTGTCCAAATTTTCATTATTTGCTTATCGCAGACAGCGCTAGCGTCAGGATCACGACAAGGCTGCGGTCAGGCGATCCTCGATGATCGATATCCGGCACGCAGGTCTGTCAGGAGGACGCCGGAGGCCGCTGAAAGCGACATCCCACGTCTCGATCGATGGCTGAGGCTGCCGGGCTCCTGCCGGTGGCCGATGAGGGATTGTCTTCGCGTGAACCGCCTCGACCTTCAGGATCGTATCGCCGTCATCACCGGCGGCGCCCGCGGCATCGGCTACGCCGCCGCCGAGCGCATGCTGCAATCGGGCGCCGGCGTCGCACTCTGGGACATCGACGCCAAGCGCCTGGAGGAGGCCGCCGCGAAGCTCGCAAGCCTTGGCCCGGTCTCGACGGCGGTGGTCGAACTCACCGACGAGGACTCGGTCGCCAACGCTGCGTCGGCCGCGATCGCGCATCACGGCAAGGTCGACATCCTGGTCAACAATGCCGGCATCACCGGCGGCAACGGCAAGCTATGGGAGCTCGATCCGGCGACCTGGCGTCGCGTCGTCGACGTCAATCTGGTCGGCCCCTACCTGACCTGCCGTGCGCTCGTCCCGCACATGATCGCGCAGGGCTATGGCCGCATCGTCAACATCGCCTCGATCGCGGGCAAGGAGGGCAATCCCAACGCCTCGCATTATTCGGCCTCAAAGGCCGGGCTCATCGGCTTGACCAAGTCGCTGGCCAAGGAGGCCGCGCAGACCGGCGTGCTGGTGAATTGCGTCACGCCGGCGGCGGCGAAGACCGAGATCTTCGATCAGATGAAGCAGGAGCATATCGACTTCATGCTCGCGAAGATTCCGATGAACCGCTTCCTCGCGGTCGAAGAGGCGGCCGCCATGATCGGCTGGCTCGCCTCGGAAGATTGCGCCTTCTCGACCGGTGCCGTTTTCGACCTCTCCGGCGGCCGCGCCGTCTACTGAGGAACCGATGCCGCGCGGGGCCTTCCGCGCGGCCAAGACCGACAAAGCCGTCAGTCCAGAATCGGCGGCCCTCGCAACATTCATCCCGAGGGGGGAGCATCGCATGCCGACGACCGCAGCCGCCACGCCTTCACTGCAGGCCACCACATCGAAGGTGATCAAACGGCTCCTGCCGTTCCTGCTGCTGATGTACATTCTCGCCTTCCTCGACAGGGCCAATGTCGGCTTTGCCAAGAAGGCGTTCCAGGCCGATACGGGGGTCAGCGACGCCGCCTTCGCCTTCGGTGCCTCGATCTTCTTCCTCAGTTATGCCCTGTTCGAGGTGCCCTCGAACCTGATCATGCATCGCATCGGCGCGAAGGTCTGGATGGCGCGGATCATGGTGACTTGGGGGCTGATCTCGGCCGCCATGATGTTCGCGCACGACGAGACGACCTTCTACATGCTGCGTGTCCTGCTCGGCGCGGCCGAAGCCGGCTTCTTCCCCGGCGTGATCCTGTACCTGACCTACTGGATCCCATCCTTCGGCCGGGCGCGGGCGATGGGGCTGTTCTATTTCGGTGCGCCGCTCGCCTTCATCTTCGGCGCGCCGCTGTCGGGGCTGCTGCTGGAGCTGCACGGCTCCGGCGGCCTCAAGGGCTGGCAGTGGATGTTCATGGTCGAGGGTCTTCTGGCCGTCGCGGTCGGAATCTGGGCCTATTTCTACCTCGACGACAAGCCGCAGGATGCGGCATGGCTTTCCGCCGCCGAGAAAAGCGAGCTGGCGGCTGCCCTGGCTGCGGAGGATGGGATCAAGACCTCCCACGGACCCAGCCACGTCTTCTCGGCGTTGCGCAATCCGCGCGTGCTCTATTTCGCGCTGATCTATTTCGTCATTCAGATGAGCGTCTACGGCGTCGTCTTCTACCTTCCCACCCAGGTCGCGGGCCTTCTCGGCAAGAGCGTCGGTTTCGAGGTCGGCCTTGTAACGGCTATCCCGTGGGTCTGCGCGCTGGCGGCGGCCTTCTTCCTGCCGCGCCTCGCCGATGCCAGCGGCAAGCACCGCCCGATCGCGGCGGCGATCCTGGTGGTCTCAGGGCTCGGCATCGCGGCCTCGGTCGCCAGCCCTTCGCCGGCGCTGTCGCTGATCGCGCTGTGCTTCGGCGCCGCCGGCTTCATCGCGGTACAGCCGATCTTCTGGACGTTTCCGACGAACTATCTCGGCGGCGTCGCTGCGGCCGGCGGCATCGCGCTGATCAATTCGCTGGGGGCGCTCGGCGGTTTCGTCGCGCCCAATGTGAAGACCTGGGCCGAAGCCTCGTTCGCCTCGCCGGCGGCAGGCCTCTATCTGCTGGCCGGCACCACGCTGATCGGCGCCTGCCTGATCGCGGCGCTCGGAGCGCTTGGCTCTAGCGATGGCGTCGCTGCGCGGCCGGCACGGAGCTGACGTCGCCACCCCGTCGCCAGGAGCGGGCCTCAAGCCGGAGGCCCGAGGAGAGATCGACCGATGAGCATGCCCACCATTACCGCCATCCGCGCCTTCATCGTGCGCGGCGGCGGGGCCGACTATCACGACCAGAAGGGCGGGCACTGGATCGACGGGCAGATCGCGACGCCGATGTCGCGCTATCCGGAATACCGGCAGACCCGCTCCTCCTTCGGCCTCAACGTGCTCGGCACGCTCGTCATCGAGATCGAGGCCGATGACGGCACGGTCGGCTTCGCCGTCACGACGGCAGGCGAGATCGGCGCCTTCATCGTCGAAAAACATCTCGCCCGCTTCATCGAGGGCCGCAAAGTCACCGAGATCGAGGCGATCTGGGACCAGATGTACTTCGCCACGCAGTATTACGGCCGCAAGGGCGTGGTGGTGAATACGATCTCGGGCGTCGACCTCGCGCTCTGGGACCTGCTCGCCAAGGTCAGGCGCGAGCCGGTCTGCGCCCTGATCGGCGGGCCGGTGCGCGACGAACTCGTCTTCTATGCGACCGGCCCCAGGCCCGACCTCGCCAAGGGCCTCGGCTTCATCGGCGGCAAGATGCCACTGAAGCACGGGCCGGCCGAGCGCGACGAGGGGCTGAAGGCCAACATCGAGGCGCTCTCCGCGATGCGCGACAAGGTCGGGCCGGATTTCTGGCTGATGCTCGACTGCTGGATGGCGCTCGACCTCGACTACGCCACGAGGCTCGCGCATGCGGGCGCCGCGCACGGGCTGAAATGGATCGAGGAGGCGCTCTCGCCCGACGATTACTGGGGCTATGCCGCGCTGAAGAAGGCCGCGCCGCCCGGCATGCTGGTGACGACCGGCGAGCACGAGGCGACGCGCTGGGGCTTCCGCATGCTGCTCGAGATGGACTGCTGCGACATCATCCAGCCCGATGTCGGCTGGTGCGGCGGGCTGACCGAGCTGTTGAAGATCACAGCACTTGCCGACGCCCATGGCGTGCTGACGATCCCGCACGGCTCCAGCGTCTACAGCTATCATTTCGTCGCGACGCGCCAGAACAGCCCCTTCGCCGAGTTCCTGATGATGGCGCCGGAAGCAGACCGGATCGTGCCGATGTTTTCGCCGCTCTTGCTCGACGAGCCGCTGCCGGAGAACGGTCGGATCAGGACCTCCGCGCTCGACAAGCCAGGCTTTGGTGTCAGACTCAATCCGGAGTGCGAGCTCCACCGCCCCTATCCGCGCGGCTGACGCCGCCGGGCATCGGAAAGCTTGCTATCGCGCGACGTGGTCACACGAATTGCCGAAGCCCGTCGTGGAACCGAGAGAACCGGCCCGAGATCATCCGCAACCGGTCAGATCGCCCGCAATCCAAGCGCGGTGTCGACCTCATCGGCCATCCAGCCGAGCCGCTCATAGTCGCCGCGCCAGTAAATCAGAGCCGCGTCGTTGCGCCCGAGCCTGACATCGCGGACGCGGCCGATTACGCCGCTGACGGGGATGAACCAGAACAGGTCGAGGGGTTTGTCGGTCATGTCGATGATCTCGCGTCGTTGAGGGAAAGGGCAATGGCCGCGCTCAGGCGCTCGGCTTCCATTCCCAGACGATGTCGCGGATGCTGATCGGCTTCGGGATCAGGCCAAGCTTGTGGAAGCGGTCGGCGACGCGCTGCTGCTCGTCGAGGATGTGCGGGTTGAGCGGCGAGATCACGAAATCGGCGCGGTCGACGGCGCGCTTCCAGGGTTCGACCGGCAGCCTGGTCGCCGCCGCCTGCACCGCTGCGACTTCGCCGCGATGGCCTTCCGCCCAGCGCGCCACCTTGGCCAGTTCGTCATTGATTGTCGCGACGATCTCCGGGTGCTTGCCGGTAAAGTCGCGATTGGCGAGGTAGTAGGAATTTTGCGAGACGATGCCCTTGGCCAGCGCCAGGATGCGCGCGCCCGGGATATCCTCGGCGATGGCGAAGAACGGGTCCCAGATCGCCCAGGCCTCGACCGAGCCGCGCTCGAAGGCGGCGCGCGCATCGGCCGGCGGCAGATCGACCGGCGTGAACCCGTCATAGCCGATGCCGGCCTTCTCGATCGCGGCGATGGTCAGGTTGCGCGCGCGCGACGCCTTGGCGAAGGCGATCTTCTTGCCTTTGAGCTCTTCGAGTGTCCGGATCGGTGAGTTCGGCGGCACGAGGATCGCGGCGCCCGAACCGGCGGCTTCCTGCGTCGCGACATAGAGCAGGTTGGCCTTGGCGGCCTGGGCGAAGATCGGCGGTGCATCGCCGGTCGGGCCATAATCGATCGAACCGGTGTTGAGCGCCTCCAGCAGCGGCGGGCCGAACTGGAACTCGACCCATTTGAGGGCGGTGCCCTGTGCCGCGAAGCGCTTTTCGAGCACGCCCTGCTGCTTGGCGATCAGCAGGATGCCGTTCTTCTGGAAGCCGATGCGCAACTCCTTGGGGGCTGCGGACTGCCCGAGCGCGGCGCCGGAAGCCAATGCGAACGCGCTGCCGGCGAGACCGGCGATGACATCGCGGCGGTCGGGGCCGGATGTCGTCGTGACGATGGTTTTGGACATAAGGGAGCGTTCGCCGGGAGGCCCGGCGCCTTCTGAAGATCGATGATCAGGGAAAGATGTCGCGTCAGCCGCGCTCAGGCGGTGGCGTGAACGTCAACATCGCGCAAGGTTTCGGCGCGGCAGACGAAGTCTCGTGACGTTGAAAAGGGTATGCAAGGCGTGTCTCCAGCGATCGGGAGCCAACGACATCATCGTGGTGCTTTTAGCATTGGTGACGCGGCGCAAGCTGCTCCAGCAAATCCCGCGATCGACCGTCCGCGTCGGGCTATCGATACATGAGGTGTTCTCGGTCCGGTGGCTGCGGTCAATGAAAGCGGTTTTCAAAGATGTCCGAGCTGGCGGGAGAATGACCTCCCGTTTTCGGACGATGCGACCGGGTTTCTCTCATCTGCCTGCCAGGCGAGCAGTGAAGCCTGCCGGTCATAGGGGATCGTCGCCGCTGCAGCCAGGTCCCGAGGCCGATCGTCTGCGCGAGGAGGTTGGGCGTGCCGCCCGGCACCCGATGGAGCCGGAGTTGAGCGGTCAGATCGAGCCGCCTCGCCCTGCGATCACGCGTGGCTGGCACGCCGGGCCCTGCTGCGCGAAGTCTCGGCCACGCCCAGGGCGGTCTTCCTTCGTCCTGATCGAGAACGAAGGGCAGGCCGTCACGCCGCCAGAATGCGCGACTCCGGCTGCGCATAGGCAGCGCCGAAGCGGTTGGACAGGAAGGCACCGAGCGCTATGTCCTCCTGCCGGACGAAGCCGCGCGCCGGCAGGAGGCCGCCGGCGAGCAGATCCAGCACGGCGCAGATGCCCGACGCTGTGGTGACTTGGATCGCGCTTCTCAGCCTCTGGCCGATCCGGCGGTTGTAGATCTTGTTGGCGTAGGTTTCCTGGATCAGCCTGCCGCCGCGCCAGCCGCTGACCGTGACGAAGATGACGACGACGTCCTGGAGCGTCGCCGGCAAAGCGTGCTCGAAGATGTCTTTCAAAACCTCGCGGCGATGGCGCAGGCCCAGATCGTTGAGCAGCGCCTTCATGATCGCGGCGTGGCCAGGATAGCGGATGGTTCGGTAGTTCAGCGTGCGCACCTTGCCGGCATAGGTCTCGCACAGGCTTCCCAAGCCGCCGGAAGTGTTGAACGCCTCATAGGTGACGCCGTCGAGCGAGAATTCGTCGCGCTCCTCCAGCGCCGGTACCTCGACGCAACTGCCGTCGACGATCGCCTCGCAGGGCTCGCAATATTCGTTGATGACGCCGTCGGTGCTCCAGGTCAGGTTGTAGTTCAGAGCGTTGGACGGATATTGCGGCAGCGCGCCGACGCGCAGGCGGATGCTGTCGGTGCTGTCGAAGGAGGTCGCCAGATCATTGGCGACGATCGAGATGAAGCCTGGCGCCAGACCGCATTGCGGGATGAAGGCGCTCCCGGCCGTCTCGGCCAACTGCTTGACGCGGCGCGTGCTGGCGACGTCCTCGGTCAGGTCGAGATAGTGCACTCCGACCGCGGCGGCCGCTTCCGCGATGCGGATCGTCAGGTAGAACGGCACCGCGCTCATGACGGCGAATTTGCCGGCGAGCAGATTCCGCAAGGCGACTGGGTCCTGCGCGTCCAGCACCTGCCGGACCACGGTGTCCGAGACATCGAGCGCCTCGATCTGCACCTGCGATCTGTCGATCAAAGTGACGCGATAGCCTCCGGAATGAGCCAGCATATCGGCGATCGTCGCGCCGATCTTGCCGGCGCCCACCACGACAACGTCTTTCATGATCTTTATGTCCCCTGGCCGAATTTTTATGCGTGCTTTATGCGCCGCCAAGTTATGGCCGAAGAGGGGTGTCGGATCGCAGCCTGTATTCAGACGAAACGACACTGCAAAATTGGACAGATCGCCGACAAGGTGCAGCTATTGTGACGACCGACGCCGATGATGCCCTGATCGCCATCCTGCGCAGCAACGCGCGCGCCTCGACCGCCGAGATCGCCCGCAGGCTCGGGGTGTCCCGCACCACGGTGCAAAGCCGCATCGAGCGGCTCGAAGGGCGCGGCGTGATCGCGGGCTACACCGTGCGGCTCTCCGACGAGCATCAGCGCGCGATGATGCGAGCCCATGTGCTGCTCACGACGGCGCCCAAGCTGATCGCGAAGGTCGAGGCCGGCCTGCGGGCGATCCGCGCGGTCAGGTCGCTGCATTCGGTCAGCGGCCATTTCGACATGATCGCCATCGTCGAGGCCCGCTCCGTGGTCGAGCTCGATCACGTCATCGATCGTATCGGCGCTCTCGACGGCATCGAGCGCACCTCGTCGTCGATCATCCTGTCGACCCGGATCGACCGTTGAAGCGGGCTTTCCGGCGGAGCACGCTCTTGCGGCAGCGCGACGATCGCGGTCGCGGTGGTCGAGGCCCGCGTGCGTCGTTCTCAGCTTGACCGGTTACGCCGGCACGCCCGGCAAATGCGCGATCTGCGCGCCGACCTCGTAATAGGCCTCCTTCACCGTCCGGAAGGCCGGGGCCGCGATCTCGGTCACCGGCAACGGCATGCCGTCGAGATCGATCTCGCCCAGCGCCAGCCGCGCCAGTTCCCGGCCGAAGACGGTGCCGGGCGCGATGCCGCGTCCGTTGTAGCCGTTGACGCCGACCGCATTGGGTCCGAAGCTGTGCAGCCGCGGCAGATGGTCCGGCGTCATCCCGATCTTGCCGTACCACTCCGTCTCGAGCTCGATCTCGCCGAGCTGCGGGAAGAGCTTGCGGATATGGCGCTTGACCCAGGCGCGATGCACCGCGGTGCCGGTGCCGCGCAGCGCGCCGCAACTGCCGACGATCAGTCGCCCGTCCTTGTCCAGCCTGAAGCCGCTCAGGATGGTCTTGGTGTCCCAGCCGGCCCCGCCATTCGGCAGGATCGTCTTGCGCAGATTGTGGCTCAGCGGTTTGGTCGAGACGTGGAAATAGGGCAGGTGGACCTGCTCCTCGCGGATGGAGGCGGTCGGCCCGGTCGAATAGGCGTCGGTCGCCAGGATCAGCCACGCGGCGGAAGCGCTGCCGCCTGCCGTCCTGACCTGCCAGACCTCGCCCGCGCGCTCAAAGCCGGTCACGGGACTGCCGGTGTGGATCTTCGCGCCTTCGCTGATCGCGGCGGTAGCCAGGCCGCGCGCATAGGCGAGCGGCTGGATCGTGCCGGCGCGCGGATCGAACAGCGAGCCAGTGAAGCCTGACGCGCCCGTCCGCGCCTGCGTCTCCTGTGGGCTGAGGAGCTCGACTTTGGCGCCGAGCCGGCTCCACTGCGTCTGGCGAGCCTGGAGCTGCTTCAGGCCGCTCGCGCCGACGGCACAGTGATAGGTGCCGCAATGGTCGGCCTCGCAGTCCATGCCGTACTGCTTCGCCAGCGCGAAAACGTCGCGCGGCGCCTCGCCGAGCAGCCCGATCAGCCGATTGCCGTAGACCGGGCCGAGCGTCGCGATCAGGTCGTCCGGCATCATCCACATCCCGGCATTGACGTAGCCGGCATTGCGGCCGGATGCGCCGAAGCCGATCTCGACCGCCTCGAGTACGACGACGCTTTTTCCGCCTTTGGCGAGGTGGAGCGCCGCCGAAAGCCCGGTATAGCCACCGCCGACGATGACGATGTCGGCAGTGACGTCCCCGCTCAGCGGGACGGTCGGCGGTGGAGGCGGTGCCGACAATTCCCACAGCCCGTGCGACCGCTTGTCATCCAGCATGAATGGTCTCCGTTCCTGCACATCTCGTCAGCGCGAATCACAGTAATCCCATCCTTGAGGCGCAAGCGCGGCTTGCGTCCCGAAGGATGAAAGCTCAGGAATGTCCAACGGCTCTCATCCCGTCGCCGCGTCGTCGGGATGGGCCATCTCACAGAACTTGCCGCCGAGATAGCGTCCCGCCGGCGACATCGGATCCAGCGCCGGGGCCGCCGCCTCGACCTCGGCGCGGAACCGCTCCGTGTTGTCCTGCGGCTGGTAGCCGAGATGAGCGGCGCCGCTGTTGTCGACCGCCTTCACCCGGTTGTCCGAGGTGCCGAAGGCGATGGTGTGGCCGACGAAAGGCGCGCTCAGCGCGGCTTCGACCAGGCGCACGCAATCGGCGAAGGAGAGCCAGGACCACAGCATCCGGCGGTCGACCGGCTCGGGGAAGGACGAGAAGATGCGCAGGCAGGCCGTCTCGATGGCGTATTTGTCCCAATAGAGTCGGCTCAGGCTTTCGACGAAGGTCTTGCCCACGCCGTAGAGGCAATCCGGGCGCGGCGGCGCGTCGACCGAGATCTGGGCGCCGATCTCGTGGAAGCCGATCGCATGAACGGACGAGGCGTAGACCACGCGCTTGACGCCGTGTTTCCGGGCGCCTTCGTAGATGTGGTAGGAGCCGCAGATCGTGGCGTCGACGATGGTCTGCCAGGGGTTCTCGGTCGGCGCGCCGCCGAAATGCACGATGGCGTCGCAACCTTGCGTTGCCGCGATCGTCGCCTCCATGTCGGCCAGATCGAAGATCGCCTCTTCTTCATGAGGACCGAGCGGGCCGAGCGGCACGCGATCGGCGACGCGGATGGTCTTCGCCAGCGGCGCCAGACCACTACGAAGCTGCGAGCCGAGGCGGCCGGCCGCGCCGGTGATCAGGATACGGTCGTAAAGCGGCATGGCGTCCTCGTCGTCATAAGGCTGGCCGCCGTGCCAGAGGCGCGGCGGCGATCGGGATCATTTCGGGGAGTTGCGAACGCGTCATCCGGCTGAGGGCAGTTCGCCGCGCTTTAGATCGGCCTCGACCGCCGCGATCTCGGCATCACTGACGCCATAAGCGGTCTTGGCCGTGACCGCCGAGATGTAGCCGAGCGCGAGGTCGCGCAGAACCTCGGAGCGACCGCGCTCGGCGGCCGGTCCGTAACCGGCGCCGCCCGGCAGCGAAAGCATGACCTTGCGTCCTTCCGGAACGGCCTGGCGACCCTTGCCGGCCATCGCCGTGCCATCGTCGAGGCGGATCTCGGTCGAGGCGCCGTCCGCCCCGCCGAGCCGGCCGCGCGGGGCGTGCTTCACCCGGTCGAACATCGCCGAGATGTCGAAGACATGGCCCTCGGTCGCACCGACCTCCATGAACTGGCCGAGACCGCCGCGATAACGCCCGGCGCCGCCGGAATCGGGCCGCAGTTCCTTGCGCCAGATGATGATCGGCCCGGCATGCTCCGTCGCCTCGATCGGCATGGTCATGACGCCCGAGGGGAAGGCGGTGGTGTTCATGCCGTCGAGGCTCGGGCGCGCGCCCGAGCCGCCGCAGTTGAACATCAGGACCTCGGCGCGTCGCGCTCCCGCCAGCCGCGCGGCGTCGGAGGCCGGGCGCAGCGACGCCTGGAAGTTGCAGAGCGGGCCGGCGCCCTCCGCCGGGACGGTCCGGGGCAGGAGCTTGTCGAGCGCGTCGTAAACCGTGTCGGGGATGAGATGCCCGACGACATGGCGCAGCGCGACCGGGGCCGGATGCAGCGCGTTGACGATGGTGTTCTCCGGCGCGGTGATGACGAAGGGCGCGAGCGAGGCGGCGTTGTTGGGGATTTCGGGCGCGATCGCGCATTTCAGCGCGTAGCAGGCATAGGCCTTGGAATAGACCATCGGGCAGTTGATGCCCTTGGGATCGACGCCCGACGATCCCGCAAAATCGACGCGGACCTCGTCGGCTCGGATCGTGACCTTGACCTTGAGCTCGATCGGCGTGGCGAAGCCGTCGCTGAGCAGCGAGCCTTCGGCCTCGCCGGGGGGCAGCGCCGCGATCGCCTCCAGCGTCGCCCGGCGCGAATTCTCCAGGATGAAGTCGCCGACCTCCTCCAGCCCGTCGAGGGCGAATTCGTCGAGCATGTCGATCAGCCGGCGATGGCCGACATCGTTGCAGGTCGCGAGCGCGAAGATGTCACCCACGACCTGGTCGGGCTCGCGGATGTTGCCGCGCACCAGCCGGACGAAGGGTTGGTCGACCTTGCCCCGGTCGGCGAACTTCATGATCGGGATATAGAGGCCTTCCTCATAGACGGAGTTGGCGTCCGCCCCGAAGCCGCGCCCGCCGACATCGACGACATGGGCGGTGCAGGCGAAGAAGCCGACATGCGCGCCCTTGTGGAAGGAGGGCGTCACTACCGTGATGTCGTGCAGGTGGCCGGTGCCCATCCACGGGTCGTTGGTGATGTAGATGTCGCCTTCGAGGACGTCGTCCGGCCCGATCTCGCGGATGAAATGCGCGACCGCGTCGGCCATGGCGTTGACGTGGCCGGGCGTGCCGGTGACGGCCTGCGCCAGCATCAGCCCGGCGCGGTTGTAGACGCCGGCCGACAGGTCGCCGGCCTCGCGCACCGAGGTCGAGAACGCCGTGCGGATCAGCGCCTGAGCCTGCTCTTCGACGATCGAGATCAGGCGGTTCCACATCACCTGCAGCGAAACGGTGGACAGCTTTGCCATGACTCAGGCCTCCGCCATCTCGGCCACGGCCGCTTGCGGCGCAGGCTTCGAACCGTGCTTGAAGATCTCGATGCAGCCATCGCTGCGGCAGGTCGCCGAGGAGCCGGCCGGCACCACGATCGTGGTCTCGTCCTCGACGATGACGCAGGGGCCGGCCGCGACCTGGCCGACCGCGATCTGCGCGCGCTGGAACAGGCCGGCCGTCACCTTGGCGCCGAGGGCCGGATCGAAGATTTCGCGCTGCCCGTCCGCCGTCAGCGGCGCAAGAGCGCTCAACGGCTCGGCCTTCGCCGCCATTGCCTTCTCCGTGCTGGCATTGACTGCCCAGACGGTGATCTCGATGTCGAGCCCCTGGACGGTGCGCGAGAACAGTTTGGCGTATTCCGCCTCGAACAGGTCGCGATAGGCCTCGATCGTCGGTTTCGCATGGGTGACGTCGATCGGGATCTCCCAGCCCTGGCCGACATAGCGCATATACACCCTGGTCTCGACGCCGAGCGGGGCCTGCGCATCGCAGGAGCGCACGAAGCTGCTGGCCTCGTCTTCGAGTTCGGCCAAGAGGTCGCGCACGGTCGCCACGTCGAAATCCTTCAGTCGCATGTAGACGCTGCGGGTCGCCTCGAACGAGAACGGCGCGCGCAGGAAGCCGATCGCCGAGCCGACGCCGGCGCCCGGCGGCACCAACAGGCGCTCGATGCCGAGCTTTTCGCAGAGCCGCCCGGCATGCAGAGGCGCCGCGCCACCGAACGCGATCATCGTGTAGCCGGAGAGATCCTCGCCGTTCTCGACAGCATGGACGCGCGCGGCATTGGCCATGTTCTCGTCGACGACCTCGACGATGCCGAAGGCTGCGGTCTCGTCGTCCATCGCGAGCTTGACGCCGATCGCGGCCTTCACCGCGCCGCGCGAGGCGGCGAGGTCGAGCACCATGCTGCCGCCGGCGAAATTGGCCGCGTCGATCTTGCCGAGCAGCAGGTCGGCGTCGGTCACGGCGGGCCTCAGACCCCCGCGGCCATAGCAGGCCGGACCAGGCTCGGAGCCGGCGCTTTCGGGCCCGACGCGGATCTGGCGCATCGAATCGACCTGGGCGAGCGAGCCGCCGCCGGCGCCGATCTCGACCATGTCGATCACCGGGATCGAGATCGGCATGCCCGAGCCCTTCTTGAAGCGGTAGCTGCGCGCCACCTCGAAGACCCGGCTGGTCTTCGGCGTATGGTCCTTGATCAGGCAGATCTTCGCGGTCGTGCCGCCCATGTCGAAGGAGAGCACACGATCGAGTCCGAAGCGCGCCGCGACATCGGCCGCATAGATCGCCCCGCCCGCCGGACCGGATTCGACCAGCCGGACCGGGAACTCGGCCGCACCCTCGAGCGACATGATGCCGCCGCCAGAATGCATCAGGAAGATCGGGCAGTCGGCGCCTTCGTCGCGCAGTTTCGCGGCGAGGCTGGCGAGGTAGCGCTTCATCATCGGCTTGACGTAGGCGTTGGCCACCACCGTGTTGAAGCGCTCATATTCGCGCATCTGCGGCGAAACCTCCGACGAGATCGAGCAGGCGAGGCCAGGCATACGCTGCAGCAACACCTCGCGGACCAGCCGCTCATGAGTCGGGTCGAGATAGGAGTGGATCAGCCCGACGGCGACGCTCTCGTAGCCCGCTTCGGCGATCTCCTCGGTCAGCGCCTCGACATCCGCGCGCTCGAGCGGGATCAGCGTCCTGCCGTCGGCTCCGATGCGCTCGCGCAGCGTATAGCGCCGGTTGCGCGGCAGCAGCGGCAAGGGCAGCGTCAGGTTGAGGTCGTATTGCTCGAACCGGCTCTCGGTGCGCATCTCGATCACATCGCGAAAACCTTGCGTCGTGATCAGCGCCGTCTTCGCGCCGCGCCGTTCGATCAGGGCGTTGGTCGCCAGCGTCGTGCCGTGGATGATCCGGCCGATCGCGGCCGGCGTCACGCCGGCCTTGGCGCACACGCGGTGCATGCCCTCGATGATGGCGCGCTCGGGCGCGTCATAGGTCGTCAGCACCTTTGCCGAGAAGCTGCCGCCGCCGATCTCCAGCACGACGTCGGTGAAGGTCCCGCCGATATCGGCGCCGAGATTGCCTTGGGGCGATGCGGAGGCGCTCACGGAAATCGACCTTTCGATGCATGCCGGACGTGCCGGCGGACGATGCCGGCCCGTCCCGAACCTGCAAAAACATGGCCGCGATCGAGGATCACGTCTAATTATTTGATTGTCTTGAGAGGATAAGGAATATTGATCGTCGGATGACGCCCGAAGCGGCGCATCGCGGGATTTTCATGCAGATCACCCTCAAGCAGATCGAGACTTTCGTCCGGCTCGCCTCGCTCAGGAATTTCCGCCGCGTCGCCGAGCAGATGCACACGACGCAGCCCAACATCTCGGCGCGTATCGCGGCGCTGGAGGCCGCGCTGAACCTGCGCCTGTTCGAGCGCGACGCCGGCTCGGTCGTGCTGACCGACCAGGGCAAGACGGTGCTGCCGCTCGCGGCCCGCGCGCTGGAGGCGACCGAGGCGCTGCTGCAGGCCGGCGACACGACGAGCCGGCAGTCGATCCTCAAGCTCGGCGTCGCCGAGACCGTCGCCCAGACCTGGCTGCACCGCTTCCTGCGCGAGATGGCGGTGCGCCATCCCCATGTCGTGGTCGAGCTCAGCGTCGACCTGACCTTCAACCTCCAGCGCACCCTGATCGACGGCACGCTCGACATCGCCTTCCTCAACGGGCCGGTCCAGGATTTCGCGGTCGCCAACCTGCCGCTGGGGACGGTTGCCCTGCTCTGGGTGGCGGCGCCGCATCTGGCCTCGGCGCTCCCCGATCCGGCCACCGCCGACGATCTGGCCCGTTTCCCGATCCTGACCCATGCCAAGAACACGCGGCCCTATGCCGAGGTCGTCGACTACTTCAAACGCAACAGCCGGCGGCTCAGCCGGCCGGTCTCGTCGAGCAATCTCGCGGCCTATCTCAACATGACGCTGGACGGGCTCGGCATCGCCACCCTGCCGTCGCCGCTGGTCGAACGGTTCCTGGAGACCGGGGGACTCGTCGCCATCGCCTGCGACTGGACGCCGACGCCGATGAGTTTCACCGCGTCCTATGTGACGATGCCGGCGCGGCCGATGGTGGAGGCGGCGGCGAAGCTCGCCGTCGAGGTCGCCGACTGGAAGCCGAACGCGGCCTGAGGCGTCGGCGACAGCGCGTCACGCGATGATCTGCCTGCCGTCCGCTGCCGAGGTTCAGATCAAGTTGTTCGCGAAGGCAAATTCCAGGCAGCCGTGGATGTGCCGGTCGAGCACGGCATGCGCGGTCTCGACGTCGCGACGGAGTGCGCAATCCAGCAGGTCCCGGTGCTCGTCGGCGGCGACGCGGCCGCGGAAGATCACGAACACCATCTGGTAGCGCAGATAGCGGTCGTAGATCCGCGCATGCAGCTCCAGCAGGGCCTTCGAGCCACAGGCGGAGACCAGCGCCTGGTGGAACTCCCAGTCGTAGCGCTTCCAGCTCTGCGTCTGCGACGCATCGCCGGCGAGCAGACTCGTTTCCATCCGGCCGAGTTTGTGATGGGCGGCGACGACGCGCCCCTCCCATTCCATGTCGCCGGCCTGGAACGACTGGAGGAGCGCGGTCTTCTCGATCAGCAGCCTGAGCTCGGCGATCTCGCGCAGATCCTCGGCCGAGCAGGCCGCGACCTGGAAGCCGCGCTGGCCTTCGGCGGTGACGAGCCCCTCCGGCGTCAATCGGCTGAAGATCTCGCGCAGCGTGCTGATCCCGACGCCGTAGACGTGGCGCAGCCTCTCCAGCGTCAGCCTTTCGCCCGGCCGCAGGCGGCCGAAGACGATGTCGGCGCGGATCCGCTCATAGGCCTGCTCGCCCGCGGAGACCGGGGCGAAGTCGTCGCTCGCGAGATCCGTCACCGGACTGGCCATGTCGCTTTGCACCCTGCTCCCGAAGCGGTCCTAAGCCGGATGGATCGGCAAATCCAGATCATGTCATCAATCAGCCGAAAATAAAATCATCTGATGATCCAAGAAATATCAGTTGATACGAATTCGTGGTGGTGCCATTGATGCCGAAGCCGCGCCACGACAGAACACGGCACCAGAAACACCAGGGAGCGATTTGGCATGGACAGGCTGATCTATGTCCTCAACGGCCCGAACCTGAACCTGCTCGGCCAGCGCGAGCCGGCGATATACGGCACGACCACGCTGGCCGAGATCGGCGACCGCTGCCGGCGCAAAGCCGCTGAGCTGGGCTTCACGGTCGAGTTCCGGCAGACGAATTTCGAGGGTGCGCTGGTCGAGAGCGTCCATCAGGCGCGCGAGGAGGCCTGCGGGATCATCATCAATCCCGCCGCCTACACCTTCACCTCGATCGCGCTGCTCGACGCGCTGAAGATGTTCGACAGGCCCAAGATCGAGCTGCACATCTCGAACGTCCATGCGCGCGAGAGCATCTATCACAACTCGCTGATCTCACAGACCGCGACGGGCATCCTGATCGGCTTCGGCGCCGCCGGCTACGAACTCGCGATCCAGGCGATGGCCGGGCTCGTCGCTCGATGACCGGCTCGTCAACGGCAGAGCGTCCGCATCACCGTGTCGATCGCGCTCCGGCGCCGGCGGGCACGGGCCTCGGGCGCCGCCATGTCGTGGCCAAAGACCTGCCGGATGCTGGCCTGGTTGGAGACGTTGTAGAAGGCAAGCGCGCTGATTGTCAGATGGATGTCAATCGGGTCGAGCCCGTCGCGGAAGACGCCGTCGCTGAGGCCGCGCTGATAGACGCCGCGGATCATGTCGATCGCCGAGAGGTTGAGCTCGGTGATCTTCGGCGAGCTCGCGAGGTGGCGGGCATGGTGGATGTTCTCGACCATCACCAGCCGGACGAAATCGGGATTGTCGGCGTGGTAGTCGAAGGTGAAGCCGGTCAGCGCGGCGATGGCGTCGCGCGGGGGCAGGGCGGCGAGATCGAGGCTGCGCTCGAAGCTGCGGATGCGGTCATAGGCCTCCTCCAGCACGGCCCGGTAGAGCCCCTCCTTGTCACCAAAATAATAGTAGATCATCCGCTTGCTGGTCGAGGTCTTGGCCGCGATCTCGTCGACGCGGGCGCCGCTCAGCCCGTTCTCGACGAATTCGGCGCGCGCGACCGCGAGGATGTCGCGGCGCACGCCGTCGGGATCCTGGGTCCAGCCCGGCGATTTGCCGGGGCGGGCCGGTCGCTTCGGCGCGGTGACGATCTCGCTCCTCATCGGACGTTCCGTGGTTCTGCGCCGCCCTGCGGGGCCGGCGCACATACAAATGGACTGGACGGTTAATTTGACTTGACGAATTGAACCGGTTCGTACATTTAAGCGCCCGAAGCCGTTGCGCAAGCTGTTTGCCGTGATCGCTTTCAAGGCGCACAAGAAAGAGGCGCTGCTGCTATAACGAGATTCGGATCGACCCAGCCAAGAGGTCGGCCGCCCAGGGAACGCCATGAACTACAAGCTCGACTTCACGCCCGTATTGGACGCGCTGCCGAACCTGCTGGCGGCCTGCCTCGGCACGCTGGTGCTCGCGCTCGGCGGCATGGCGCTCGCCATCGTCATCGGCATCGGCGGGGTGATCCTGCGCGATTCCCCGATCAAGCCGGTGCGTTGGCTGGTGATGGCCTTCGTCGAGCTGATCCGCAACACGCCGTTCCTGGTCCAGATCTTCTTCATCTATTTCGCCTTGCCGCTGGCGGGCTTGCGGCTCGATCCGACCCCGACCGCGATTATCGCGCTCGGCATCAATGGCGGCGCCTATGCCATCGAGATCATCCGCGGCGGCGTCCAGTCGATCAGCAAGGGCCAGGTTGAGGCTGGGCTGGCGCTCGGCCTGCACAAGGGCCAGGTTTTTCGCCTGATCGTGCTGCGGCCGGCGCTGCGTGCGATCTTCCCCTCGCTGACCAGCCAGTTCGTTCTGCTGACGCTGACGACCAGCGTCGCCTCCGCGATCTCGGCCTATGAGCTGACCTCTGTGGCGCAGCGCGTCGAGTCCGACAGCTTCCGCAGCTTCGAGGTCTACGGCACGGTGACGCTGTTCTACCTCGTGATGTCCTGGCTGATGATGCGCCTCTTCGCGGTGATCACCGCGCGCTATTTCAGCTATCCGGTCAAGTGAGGCGGCGACGATGGGCCTCAACGAATTCCTCTTCCTGCTCGCCGGCTTGAAATGGACCGTCGCGCTCTCGGCGATCGGCTTCGTCGGTGGCGGCGTCTTCGGCCTCGGCGTCGCGCTGGCGCGGACCTCGGGCCTGCCGCTGCTCGAGCGGGTCACTTCCGGCTACATCGCGATTTTTCAGGGCACGCCGCTGCTGATGCAGCTGTTCGTGGTCTATTACGGGCTCGCCCTGATCGGGCTGAAGCTCGATTCCTGGGTCGCGGTCGCGATCGGCTTCACGCTCCATGCCAGCGCCTATCTCGGCGAGATCTGGCGCGGCTCGATCGAGGCCGTGCCGAAGGGCCAGACCGAGGCCGCCAGGGCGCTGAGCCTGAGCTACGCCTCGCGGATGAGGGACGTGATCCTGCCGCAGGCGATCCGCATCTCGCTGCCGGCGACGATCGGCTTCCTTGTCCAGCTCATCAAGGGCACGTCGCTCGCGGCCATCGTCGGTTTCACCGAGCTGGCGCGCGCCGGCAACATCATCTCGAACCAGATCTTCCAGCCGCTGCTCGTCTTCGGGATCGTCGGCGCGCTCTATTTCCTGATGTGCTGGCCGCTTTCGCTCTATGGCGCGCGGCTGGAACGTCAGCTCGCTCTGGCGACACGCTGAGGATGCCGGCCGGCAGACGACAGGACCAAAACGAAGAAACGCAAACCAAAACGACGAAATGCAAACGTTGAACCAAGGGAGAGAGACCATGACGCAATCCAACAAGGGCCTGCCCAACCGCCGCCACCTGCTCCTGGCCGGTGCCGCTACGCTCGCCGCGCCGAGCCTGATCCTGCGGCCCGCGCTCGCCGTGACGCCGGCCGAGATCAAGTCGAAGGGCAAGATCGTCGTCGGCATCCAGGGCGACAACCCGCCCTGGGGTTTCGTCACCAGCGCCGGCAAGCAGGACGGTCTCGATGCCGACATCGCGACGCTCTTCGGTAAGGAGCTCGGCGTCGCCGTCGAGTTCGTCCCGCTCGAGGTCAACAACCGCATCCCGGCGCTGACCACGGGCCGCGTCGACGTGCTCTTCGCCACCATGGCGATGCTGCCCGAGCGCGCCAAGGTGGTGCAGTTCTCGAAGCCCTACGTCGCCAACACCATCGTGCTGATCGGCAAGAAGAGCGACGTGATCAAGACCAACGAGGATATGGCCAAGTTCACCATCGGCGTCGCCAAGGGTGCGGCGCAGGACACGCAGGTGACCAAGAACGCCCCGGCCTCGACCACGATCCGGCGCTATGACGGCGACGCCCCCTCGATCCAGGCGCTCGTCTCCGGCCAGGTCCAGGCGCTCGGCGGCAACATCTTCTACATCCAGCGCATCGAGCAGGCGAAGCCGGGCGAGTTCGAGAACAAGCTCGAATTCCAGAACCTCTACAACGGCGCCTGCACCCGCCAGGGCGAGAAGGAGATCAATGCCGCGCTCAACGCCTTCATCGACAAGATCAAGGCCAATGGCGAACTGCAGAAGGTCTACGACAAGTGGATGAAGGTGCCGGTCCACAAATTCCCCGACAGCCTCGAAGGCATCACCTTCTCGGCCTGACGCGGCCGAAGAGCATCGGAGCCATCGCCATGCCGAGCCCGTCCACAGACGCCGCACGCGCCACCGAGGCCATGATCGTCATGGCCTCGGTCGAGAAATGGTATGGCGAGTACAAGGCTCTGACCGACATCAGCCTGTCGGTCCGCCAGGGCGAGAAGATCGTCCTGTGCGGCCCGTCGGGCTCCGGCAAATCGACGCTGATCCGCTGCATCAACCATCTCGAAGCCTATCAGAAGGGCGAGATCAGGGTCGGCGGCACGGTGCTGAACGACCAGCGGCGCACCATCGACGCGGTGCGCCGCGAGGTCGGCATGGTCTTCCAGCACTTCAACCTGTTCCCGCATCTGACGGTGCTGGAAAACTGCATGCTGGCGCCGATGCGCTCGCTCGGAGCCTCCAGGGCCGATGCCGAGGCGACGGCGATGCGCCTGCTCGCCCGCGTCAAGATCGCCGAGCAGGCGAAGAAATATCCGACCCAGCTCTCCGGCGGCCAGCAGCAGCGCGTCGCGATCGCGCGGGCCTTGTGCATGCAGCCCAAGGTGATGCTGTTCGACGAGCCGACCTCGGCGCTCGATCCGGAAATGGTCAAGGAGGTGCTCGACACCATGATCGGGCTCGCCGAAGAGGGCATGACGATGATCTGCGTCACCCACGAGATGGGCTTCGCCCGCCAGGTCGCAGACCGCTTCATCTTCATGGCCTCGGGCGCGATCGTCGAGGAGGCCGCCCCGGACGAGTTCTTCACCGCCCCGCGCCACGAGCGGACGCGGAAATTCCTGGGCGAGATTTTGCGCCGGCATTGAGGTGCTGGTCCTGCCGCCCAGTCACATCGAGTCCTTCACAGCCCTCATCCTGAGGAGCCGCGAAGCGGCGTCTCGAAGGATGCTCCAGCTATCTCCCGAGCCTCCTGGAGCATCCTTCGAGACGCGCCTGCGGCGCTCCTCAGGATGAGGGCTGAGGGTCGACGGCCCGACCCTCTCAAAGCTCCGCCTTGATCCTCGCGACGACGGCGCTGGTCGAGAGGCCGTAGCGGTCGTGCAGCGTCGGCAGCGCGCCGGCGGCGAGGAAGGCGTCGGGCAGGGCGATCTGCCGGAACGTCGGGTGCACGCCCGCCCGCATCAGCAGCCCCGCCACAGCTTCGCCGAGCCCGCCGATCTCGGTATGGTTCTCCGCGACGATGACGAGGCGGCCGGTCTTGCCGGCCTCGCGCAAAATCGCCTGCGTGTCGAGCGGCTTGATCGTCGGCACATGCAGCACCGCGACATCGACCCGGTCTTCAGCCAGCTCCCTGGCCGCCTCCAGCGCCCGCATCGTCATCAGCCCCGACGAGATCACCAGTACGTCCTTGCCGTCGCGGATCAGCTTGGCCTTGCCGAGTTCGAAGCGGTAATCGTACTCGTCGAGCACGACCGGCACTTGGCCCCGCAGCAGCCGCATGTAGACCGGCCCCTGATGCGCCGCGATCGCCGGGACGATCTGCTCGATCTCATGGGCGCAGCACGGGTCGATCACGGTCATGTTCGGCATGGCGCGGAACAGCGCGAGGTCCTCCGCCGCCTGATGGCTCGGCCCGTAGCCCGAGGTCAGGCCGGGCAGGGCGCAGACGATCTTCACATTGCGGTCTTCCTCCGCGATCGTCTGGTGGATGAAGTCGTAGGCCCGGCGCGAGGCGAAGACGGCATAGGTCGTGGCGAACGGCATGAAGCCCTCTGCCGCAAGCCCCGACGCCGCGCCGAACAGCAGCTGCTCGGCCATGCCCATCTGGTAATAGCGGTCGGGGAAGGCCGCCGCGAAGATGTGGAGGTCGGTATATTTGCCGAGATCGGCGGTCATGCCGACGATCTCCGGCCGCTGGCGCGCGACCTCGACCAGAACATGGCCGAACGGCGCAGGCTTGGTCTTCTGGCCCTCGCTGGCGATCGAGGCGATCATCGCCGAGGTCGTCAGCCTGGGCTTTCCCGAGGCGGGCGGCGCGGCCGGTTTCATGCCTGCCTCCCGGCGTCGAGCGCGGCCAGCGCGAGCTGCCATTCATGCGGCTCGACCCTGATGAAATGGCTCTTCTCGCGCTGCTCCAGGAAGGGCACGCCCTTGCCCATCAGCGTGTCGGCGACGATCATCCGCGGCCTCGGCTCGGGATGCGCCTTCGCTGCGTCGAAGGCCGCCGCGACCGCGTCGAGATCGTTGCCGTCGACGCGCTGGACGAACCAGCCGAAGGCCTGGAGCTTGTCGACCAGCGGCTCGAAGCCCATCACGCCGGTCGAGGGGCCGTCGGCCTGCTGGTTGTTGATGTCGACGATCGCGATCAGGTTGTCGAGCTTGTGGTGGGCGGCCGCCATGATCGCCTCCCAGACCGCGCCCTCGTCGAGCTCGCCATCCGAGAACAGCGTGTAGACGCGCGCATCCGAGCTCTTGCGCTTCAGCCCGAGACACCGGCCGACCGCGATGCTCAGGCCGATGCCGAGCGAGCCGCCCGACATCTCCATGCCCGGCGTGTAGGATGCCATGCCCGACATCGGCAGCCGGCTCTCGTCGCTGCCATAGCTCTCGAGCTCGGCCTCGGGCAGGACACCGGCCTCGATCAGCGCGGCATAGAGCGCGATCGCATAATGCCCGTTCGAGAGCAGGAAGCGGTCTCGCCCCTCCCAGTCCGGCTCGTCGGGGCGATAGCGCATGGCGTGGAAATAGGCGGCGGCGAGCACGTCGGCGATGTCGAGCGCCTGGGCGATGTAGCCCTGGCCCTGCACCTCGCCCATGCGGACCGCGTTGCGCCGGATGTAATAGGCCCGGTCGGCCAGACTCTTGTTGGGGCGCGTCGCGCTCGTCTCGACCATGGCTCGGCCCGTCTCCGTTGCGATCAGACGATGTCGGGCGGCGTCGAGCAGGTCAACGTGGCCCCGCTCGAAATCCTGCCGCGCTTCGCGTCTTGTCTTGCCGGCGGGAATGACGCCCGATGGCTCATGCTCGCCGCCGATCGCACCGAGGACCGATGAACAACCGGCAGATCGAGATCTTCGCCGCCGTGATGAAGGCCGGCACGGTGTCGCGCGCCGCCGAGGCGCTGGGCGTGACCCAGCCCGGCGTCAGCCGGATGATCGCCGAACTGGAGCGCTCGCTCGGCTTCGCCCTGTTCGACCGCATCCGCAACCGCATCGTGCCGACGCCCGAGGGCCGGCTGTTCTTCGAGGAGGTGCAGGCGAGCTTTCGCGGCATGGACACGCTGCGCGCCAGCGCCGCCCGCATCCGCGATCACGGCGCCGGCCAGATCAGGGTTGCGACGCTGTCGGCGCTGAGCGCCTCGCTGGTGCCAGACGCGGTCAGGCGGTTCCGCGAGATGCGGCCGGAGACGAGCGTCACGCTGATGGTGCTGCCCTCGCGCGATGTCCGCGACGGCGTCGCGGCCGGCGCCTTCGACGTCGGGCTGGCGGCCGACGAGATCGACGTCACCGGCCTGCTGCACCAGCCCTTCGTCTCGCCGCGCGCGCTCTGCGCCATGCCGCCGGGCCACCCGCTGGCTGAGCGCGCGACGATCGGCCCGCACGACCTCTCGGGCCTGGATTTCGTCGCCTACGTCCCGGAGGACCGCGCCCGGCAGCGCTTCGACCTGATCATGACGGAGGCCGGCGCCGCGCCGCCGCGCATCGTCGTCGAGACGATCTATGCCGCGACCGTCTGCGCGCTGGTCGCCGACGGGGTCGGAGTCGGCCTGGTCAGTCCCTATGCGGTCGCCGGCTTCGATGCGCGGCGGCTGGTGCTGCGCCCCTTCGAGCCGGCGGTCCACAGCAAGAGCCTGCTGATTCTGCCGCTCGACCGCCAGAAATCGCAGCTCGTCCGCGACTTCATCGATTGCCTGATGGCGGCGCGATAGCGGTCAGGCCATGCCTTCCGGGCATCGTCTCATAACAGGAAGCCCATCGTCATCGCCCGCCTCTCATCCGATGATCGCAGGAGAAGAGGGCTTCCACGATGCATGACACCACCCGCTGCGTTCACCATCCGGCCGTCGACGAGGCGGGTTATGCGAGCCTCGCCGTGCCGACGCATCGCGCCTCGACCATCGTCTACAAGGATGCGGCGAGCTTCGCGGCCCGCAAACATCGCGGCTTCGACGGCTACACCTACGGGCTGCACGGCACGCCGACGACGCGCACCCTGGAAGCGCACCTCACCGCGCTGCATGGCGGTGTCCGCACCGTACTCGTGCCGTCCGGCCAGGCGGCCGTCACCATCGTCATGCTGTCGGTGCTGCTGCCGGGCGACAAGGTGCTGATCCCCGACCATGCCTATCCGCCGGTGCGCAGTTTCTGCGTCGAGTATCTGCAGCCGCGCGGCATCGACCACGCCGTCTACGATCCGCTGATCGGCGCCGGCATCGCCGATCTGATCGACGCCCGGACGAAGCTGGTCTGGGTCGAATCGCCGGGTTCCGGCACGATGGAGGTGCAGGACGTGCCGGCGATCGTCCGGGCGGCGAAGGCCAAGGGCGCGCTCGTCGGCTGCGACAACACCTGGGCGACGCCGCTGATCTTCAAGCCGCTGGCGCATGGCGCCGACTTCGCCTGCGAGGCGCTGACCAAATATGTCGGCGGCCATTCCGACCTGCTGCTCGGCGCGGTCACCGTCGCCGATCTGGCGCTGCGCCAGAAGCTCAAGGAGACGCTGCGCGGTTTCGGCGTCGGCGTCTCGCCCGACGAATGCCAGCTCGCTTTGCGCGGCATCGAGACGATGGCACTGCGCGTCGCCCATATGGGCAAGGTCTCGGAGGATTTCGCCAAGCGGCTGACGCATTCGCCGGCGGTCGAGACCGTGTTGCACCCGGCGCTGCCCTCATGTCCCGGTCATGAATTCTGGCGGCGCGACATGGGCCGCTCCTCGGGCGTGTTCAGCGTCGTGCTCAGGCCCGTGGCCGAGGCCGATCTAGAGGCAGCGCTGACCGCGCTGAAGATCTTCGCGATCGGGGCGTCCTGGGGCGGTACGCGGAGCCTGATCGCGCCGATGGCGGTGAAGGGTGACCGCAGCGTCGTGCCCTGGACGCCCGAGGGCACGGTGCTGCGCATCAGCATCGGCCTGGAGGATCCAGACGACCTCTGGAACGACCTCGACGCGCTGCTCGTCGCGCTCGAACGCAGGCCTGCCGCCAAGGTCGCCTGAGGCCGGATCACTGCCGGAGAAAAGCCGACGCGGCGGGCGCCGTCCCGCCGCGAGGGGAGAGCTTTGCCCGGTCCAACCGAAAAAGGGGATATCGCATGACACGCCGTCTCTACCGCCTCGCCGCCGCAGCTCTCGCTTTGGCCGGTCTCGCCGCGCCGGCCTTCGCCGCCGACACGCTCAAGGCCATCCGCGAGCGCGGCAAGATCATCTGCGGAACGAGCCCCGGCGTCGCCGGCTTCTCGACGCAGGACGCCAATGGCCGCTGGCAGGGCTTCGACATCGACATCTGCCGCGCGCTCGCGGTCGTGATCTTCGACGATGCCGAGAAGGCCGGCTTCGTGCCGCTGACCTCGAAGGACCGGCTGATCGCGCTGCAGGCCGGCGAGATCGATGTGCTGCCGCGCACGACCACCTGGACGCTGTCGCGCAATGCCGGGCAGGGGGTCACCTTCACCGGCGTCAACTACTATGACGGCCAGGGCTTCATGGTGACACGGAAGCTCGGCATCGCCACAGCGCTGAAGCTCGACGGAGCCTCGATCTGCGTCGCCCAGGGCACGACGAGCGAACTCAACCTCGCCGATTTCTATCGCCGCCAGAAGATGAAATACGAGGTCGCCGCCTTCGCCACCTCCGAGGAGGCGTTGCGCGCCTATGAAGCCGGGCGCTGCGACGCCTACACCACCGACATCTCGGCACTGTCGGCCAACAAGCTGAAGTTCCGCGATCCTGACGAGCACGTCATCCTGCCGGAGGTGATCTCGAAGGAGCCGCTCGGTCCCTGGGTGCGCTCTGGCGACGAGGCATGGTTCAATCTCGTGCGCTGGACGCTGTTCGCCCTGATCAATGCCGAGGAACTCGGCGTGACCAAGGGCAACGTCGCCGAACTGGCGCGCTCCTCGACCAATCCCGAAATCCGCCGCTTCCTCGGCAAGGACGGCAAATATGGCGAGGCGCTCGGCGTCACCAACGACTGGACGGTCCGGATCGTCTCGACCGTCGGCAATTACGGCGAAAGCTTCGAGCGCCATCTCGGCATGGCCTCGCTGATGAAGCTGCAGCGCGGCCCGAACGCGCTGTGGACGCAGGGCGGCCTGCAATACTCGCCGCCCTTCCGCTGAGCGCGGCACTGTCTCCAGAGATCTCGCCGGCCAGGCAAAGCGCCTCGGCCGGCCTTCGGCGTTTCGGCGCCATCCGAGCGCACGCTTTGCCCGGCATGTCTCGACACGAGACAGGTTGACAGTCGATGCAATGTTATAGTGTTACATTCCCCGACGCGGCCGCTCGGTCCGCGGTCACACGCGGGAGGTGCGACATTCTGGCTTGCGCTGCGACATGGAAGATGCTCCCTTCGTGGCGTCGGTTCCCGAGAGGGATCAAAAGGGAATCCGGTGAGTGTCGGCGACGACGCGATTCCGGAGCTGCCCCCGCAACTGTCAGCGGCGAGCGACGTTCGATCATGCCACTGGGTGCGCCCGGGAAGGCCGAACGGAGCCTCGACCCGCGAGCCAGGAGACCTGCCGACATCGTGAAGCACATCAACCGGGCGGGGTGCCCCGGAAGGAGCTCTGATGACGGTCGCTCTCCAGCGCGGAAACCCCGCGCTTCCAGAACCGAACGGCGCCGAAGCACCGGCCGTATCCCGTCCGCGGGAGCCCGGTGGCGGATGTCGCATGAACCTGTCCTAGCCCCGAACCTCCGGCTGCGGGCGGCTTCGGCCGTCTCGCGTCCATCGCACCTGTTTCATGCCCGTCCGCCGGACCGGGTGGTCGCCGCCGCGCGCCGTTTGCGGCCACGCGACCCGCACATTCCTTCGACTTGCCATCGCCCGGAGTTCCTCCCATGACGCCGTCGTCCCTCTCGCGCCGCCTCCTGCTGGCCTGCGCGCTCAGCCTGCCGCTCGGTGCGTCGCCGGCTTTCGCGCAGCAAAGCGAGGCCGTCCTGCGCGTGGTCGCGCCCTGGGAGTACACCTCGAACGATCCCGCCGACATCGGCTACATCCTGACCCGCATGGGTGTCGCCGAGACGCTGGTGCAAGTCGAGCCGGAGGGCCAGCTCGTCGGCGGCGTCGCGCAGCGCTGGAGCCTGTCCGACGATAAGCTGACCTGGCGCTTCACGCTGCGTCCGGACACGACCTTCCATGACGGCACGCCGGTTACGGCTTCGGCGGTCGCCGCCAGCCTGAAGCAGGCCTTCATCGGCGAGAGCCTGGCCGCCGTGCCGCTCGACACCGTTACCGTCGATGGCGCGGACGTGCTGGTCAGGACCAAGACGCCGTTCAGCCCGCTGCCGGCCTTCCTCTGCGACTACGCGTCGATCGTGCTGGCTCCCTCCGCCTATGGCGCCGATGGCAAGGTCGTGAAGATCGTCGCGACCGGGCCCTATCGGTTGACCGGCGTCGACGGCAAGACGACGCTCGATCTGGAGCGCTTCGACAGCTTTTCCCGCATGAAACCCGCCATCGCGAAAGTGCGCTACACGGCGGTCGTCAACGGCGACACCCGCGCCAACATCGCGATCGCCGGCGATGCCGATCTCGTCTACACGCTGGCCCCGACCGCGACGCCGCGGATCAATGCGGCCGGCCAGATGAAGGTCGAGAGCCTGACCATTCCGCGCATCCGGGCGCTGTTCTTCGACGACGGCCTGCCGCAATTCGCCGATGTCCGGGTGCGCCGCGCCATCGCTCTCGCCGTCGATCGCGACGGCATCGCCAAGGCGATCCTGCGCCATCCCGAATCGAGCGCATCCCAGCTCCTGCCGCCGATCCTCTCGGGCTGGCATCGCCGCGATCTGCCGGCCATCGCCCATGATCCGGCGGCTGCCCGCAAGCTGCTCGACGAGGCCGGCTGGACTGCAGGCGCCGACGGCGTCCGCGCCAGGGACGGCGTCCGTCTCGCCGCAAAGCTGCTGACGCTGGCCAATCGGCCTGAATTGCCGGTGATGGCGGCGGCGATCCAGGCGCAATTGCGCCAGATCGGCATGGACGTCGCGATCGAGGTCGGCCCCGGCAACAGCGTGCCGGCCGCGATCAAGGACGGCACGATGCAGATGACGCTGGTCTCGCGGACCTATGTCAACGTGCCCGAGCCGATCGCGACGATCATCCCCGACTTCACCCGCGAGCGCTCGGTCTGGGCGAGCGTGCGCTGGGATGGCCGCGACAGGATGAAGGCACTGACCGACGCCTATCTCGCGAGCTTCGACGAGGCCCGGAAGGACGAACTCCGTGGGCAGATCGTCCGCCTGCTGCATGACGGGATGCCGGTCGTGCCGGTGTCCTGGACCGAGCACACCGTCGCCGTCTCCGGCCGGCTGCGCAACGTCGCGATCGACCCCTACGAGATGCGCTATCTGGTCGAGCGGATGGCGTTCAAGTGAGATCGTTCAAGTGATCGCGCTCATCGGCCCGCGCCTGGCCCAGGCAGTGCTGACCGCCTGGCTGCTGGCGAGCCTGTGCTTCGCCTTCGTCCATGCCCTGCCGGGCGACACGGCGCTGCGGATCGCCACCGCGCGGGTCGGCGAGGAGCGGATCACCGCGCAGACGATCGAGCGCATCCGGCGCGAGGAGGGGCTCGACCGGCCGCTCGTCGCGCAATACGGCGCCTGGCTCGGCCGCCTCGCCACCGGCGATCTCGGCCATTCGCTGGTCTCGCGCAAGCCGGTCTGGCAGGAGATCGCCTATCACGGTCGCTTCACGCTGGGGCTGGGCGCACTCGGCTGGCTACTGTCCTATCTGATTGCGCTGCCGCTCGGTATCGCCTGCGGCTTCCGGCCCGGCGGCGGGCTCGACCGCGCGACCAATGCGGCCGCCGTCGCGCTCGCCTCGATGCCGAGCTTCCTCGTCGGCATCGGGCTGATCTCGATCTTCGCGCTCAGCCTGCGCTGGCTGCCGCCGGCCGGCTTCCGCACAAGCGCGCACATGGTCCTGCCGGCGCTGACGCTGGCGCTGGGCCTGGCCGCCTTCTCGGTCCGGATCATCCGCAACGCCGTCGTCGAGGTGCGCGGCGCCTTCTACATGACCTTCGCCCGGATCAGGGGCCGCTCGGCCGCGCAGGCCTTCCTGCATCACGGCGTCCGCAACGCCGCGATCCCGGTCGCGACCTTCGCCGCACTGCAATTCGCCTATGTCGTCGACGGGTTCGTCGTGGTCGAGACGCTGTTCAACTATCCCGGCCTCGGCGAGATCCTGGTCAAGGCGCTGATCGCGCGCGACGTGCCGATGATCATGGGCACCGGGCTTGTCGTCGGGCTGATGTACGCCGCGGTTAACCTGCTCGCCGATCTCGCCTGCGTCGGGCTCGACCCGAGCCATCTCGCGAGGCGCGCCGCATGAGCCTCGCCTTGGACAGTCCGCGCCGGGCGCTCTCGCCGCGTTTCGCCGTGCCGGCAGCGCTGCTCGGCTGCATCGCCGTGCTCGTGCTGCTCGGCCCCGTCCTGCTCGGGCACGATCCGACCGCGCAGGACCTGATGCGCGCGCTCGATGGGCCGTCGCCGGCGCATTGGCTCGGCACCGACCATCTCGGCCGCGACGTTGTCGCCCGGCTCGTCCATGGCGGAGTGCGCTCGCTCGGCATCGCGCTCGCCTGCGTCGTCGTCGCGACGGGAACGGGAACGGCGCTCGGCCTGATCGCGGCCTATGCCGGGCGCTGGACCGACGGCGCGATCATGCGGCTGGCCGACCTGATGCTGGCCTTCCCCGGCATCCTGCTGGCGCTGCTGATCTCCGGTTTCCTCGGCGGCGGCATCCTGCCGATGCTGATCGGCATCAAGCTGGCGCTCTGGCCGCAATTCGCCCGGATGACCCGCGCCATCGCGATCGGCGAGCTGGCGCAGCCCCATGTCGAGGCGGCCAGGCTCGCGGGCTTCCCGGCACGCACCATCCTGCGCCGCCATGTCCTGCCGGCGGTGATGCGCCAGATCACGACGCTGGCGACTTTGGGCTTGGGCGCCGCGATCATGTCGATCTCGGCGCTCGGCTTCCTCGGCCTCGGCCTGCAGCCGCCGACGCCGGAATGGGGCGCCATGATCAGCGAGATGCTGCCCTATATCGCCGAGGCTCCCGTACAGATGGCCGCGCCCTGCATCGCGATCTTCGTCTCCGTCTTAGGCGCGACGCTGCTCGGCCAGGCCCTGTCGGAAGGCGGCGCAGGCGAGCATAGGGAAAGAGAAGGGCTGCGATGACCGCGCCGGCGCTCGCTATATCCGGCCTGACCATCCGCGACCGCCATGGCGCGGCGCTGGTTGCCGATCTCGACCTTTGCGTGCCGGCCGGCGGTGCGCTGGTGCTGATCGGCGAGACCGGCAGCGGCAAGAGCCTGATCGCCCAGGCGGTGATGGGTCTGCTGCCGCAAGGCTTCTCGGCGAGCGGCACGGTTGCGATCAACGGCCATGCGCCGGTCGAGGCCGGCCAGGCCGGGCTGCTCAGGCTGTTCTGGTCGCGCGAGACCATGCTGCTGCCGCAGGAGCCGCGCGCCGCGCTCGATCCGACGATGCGGGTCGGCCGCCAGATCGGTGGCGACCGGTTCGCGGACGGCACGGCGGTCGCTGCGGCGCTCGCGGCGGTCGATCTTCCAACCGATGTCGCCCGCGCCTATCCGGCGACGCTGTCGGGCGGCATGGCGCAGCGCGTCCTCGTCGCCTCGGCGCTGGTCGGGCGCGCGCCGCTGCTGATCGCCGACGAGCCGACCAAGGGGCTCGATGCGGTGCGTCTCGGCCAAACGACGGCACTTCTGGCTTCGCTGATCGCGGCTGGTCGCGGCCTGCTCGTCATCACCCATGACACCGCGCTGGCGCGCGCGCTCGGCGGCACGGTCGCGGTCCTGCGCGACGGGCGCATCGTCGAGCGGGGGCAGAGCGCGCAGGTCTTCGCCGCGCCGCGCCACGCCTATACCCGCGCCTGGCTCGAAGCCGATCCGGCGGGCTGGCGCACCGACCGGCGCTGCCACGCGCTCGATCGGCCTGTCCTGACCGCTCACGACCTGCGTTTCGGCTTCCGCGGCCGGGCCGCGCTGTTTTCCGGTGTGGACGTCCACCTGCCGCCCGGCGGCGTACTCGGGCTCACCGGTCCGAGCGGCTGTGGCAAGACCACGCTAGGCAACGTCCTGCTCGGCCTGCAGGCCCCCACCGCCGGCGAGGTTTCGTGGCAGGGGCTCGATCCCTATCGCGACCGCGCCGGCGCGCGGCGTCTGAGGCGCCGCTACCAGAAGCTCCATCAGGATCCGGTCGGCGTCTTCCTGCCGCATCGGCCGCTGGCGCGGCAATTCGCCGACCTCGCCGAGGTGATGCCGGGTCTCGCGCTCGATCGCGACCTGCCGCCGCTGCTCGACCGGCTCCGGCTGGACCCCAGGCTGCTCGCGCGCCGGCCAAGCGAGATCTCGGGCGGCGAGGCGCAGCGGCTCGCTCTGGCGCGGCTGCTTCTGATGAAGCCGGCGCTGATCGTCGCCGACGAGCCGACCTCGCGGCTCGACCCGCTGGTCCAGCGCCAGACGATCAGCCTGCTGCGCGAGATCGTCGCCAACGAGGCGCTCGGCCTCGTCCTGATCAGCCATGACAAGGCGCTGCTGGCGGCGACCGCGGACGAGGTGCTGACCCTGGCTTGATCCGAGCCGCGCTCAGGTGTCGAGCCCGTGCGGCAGCAGCGCATCGGACGGCGCGGCCCCGCCCCACAGCGCCTCCAGCTGCGCCACGATCTTGCCGCCGAAATCCTCGTAGGGAATGCGCACCGAGACAAGCCAGGGCGCGATCCAAGCGTTGAGCGGGTTGGCGTCGATGCCGATCATCAGGCAGTCGCGCGGGATCGTGACGCCCTGCTCGACCGCGAGCCGATAGGCGCCATAGGCCATCATGTCGCTGACGCAGAGCAATCCGGCAGGCCAGCCTCGCGAGCCCTCGCCGACGAGACGCTGCGCCGCCTCATAGCCGACCTGAAGATGCGACAAGCCCTGCGCCGAGGCCTTGCGCAGGCGCGCCGGATCGATCCCCAGAGCCCCCAGCCGGGCGAGGAAGCCTGCGACGCGCTCGGCCGTCGAGGAGGAGTTCTGCGCCGGATGGATCACGGCCGGTTCGATGACCCCGCGCGCGACGAAATGATCCGCCGCCGTGGCGCCCGCCGCGTGGTTGTCGATCCCGACATAGGCGCCCCGGCCCTCGGGTGCGCGCCGGCTGACATAGACGATCGGTTCTCCCCGCGCCGTCGCCTCGCGCAGCGCTGAACTCGCGACCGCACTGACCAGGACATAGCCCTGCACCTGCTGCGAGCGCATCGCCTGCAGGTACTCGTCCTGCAGATCGGCGCGGTCATGCGTGTCGCACAGGATCATGACGTAGCCGGCAGCGCGCAGTGCGGCTTCGGTCGAGACCGCGATCGCCGCCATCGCCGGGTTGTCGAGATTGGGCGCGAGCATTGCCACGATCCGGCTCTGGCGCCGCCGCAGCGCCCGGCCGACATGGTTGGGCCGGTAGCCGAGCGCATCGATCGCCGCGCGCACCCGCTCGACGGTCGCGAGCGAGGCCCGCCGCGTCTCGCCATTGGCGATGCGCGAGACAGTCGCGACCGAGACGCCGGCGGCCTGCGCCACCATCGCGAGCGAAACCTGTCTGGCGGACACCTGCTTGTGCATCGCTGCGAAAGGGCCTCGTGCCCGGGGAGCCACGATCCTTGATGCCCTGCGAAACCGCCGTTGACAAGCTTGGCAAACGTTTGCCAAATGCCGGAAAGGCCGCCGATCGAGCAGCCGTCAAGAGTTTCCAGGGAGAGATGCGATGTCGAGGACGACGTGGATCGCGGCTGTGGCCGCCGCAGCGGGCCTGTTGGCGGCGCAAGCCGTGCAGGCGCAGACGACCCTGCGCATGGCCTGGTATTCCGATGGCAACGAGGGCGAAGTCCTCACCGACTTGCTCAAGCGCTTCGAGGCCAAGAACCCCGACATCAAAGTCGTCGTCGACCAAGTGCCGTTCAAGGCGATCAGCGAGACCCTGCCGGTCCAGCTCGCATCGGGGCAGGGGCCCGACATGGCCCGCGTCACCGATCTCGGCGGCATCGCCCGCTACACGCTGGATCTGCGGCCCTATCTGACCAACGCCGCCTATTGGGAGCAGAATTTCGGCCCCTTCCTCGAATGGATGCGGCCCGAGGGCGACAAGACCGCGATCCCCGGCCTGATGACGCAGCTCACCATCACCGGCCCCTTCGTCAACAAGACACTGTTCGAGCAGGCCGGCATCGCCATGCCCGGCGCCAAGGCGACATGGGACGACTGGGCCAAGGCCACCAAGGCCGTCGCCGACAAGGTCCAGGCGCCGTTCCCGATCGCGATGGACCGCTCGGGCCACCGCTTCTTCGGCCCGGCGATCTCGCAGGGCGCGAAAATCTTCGACGCCAAGGGCGAGCCGGAGCTGATCGACGACGGCTTCAAGGCGATGGCCAAGACCGTCTATGACTGGCACCGCTCCGGCGTGATGAGCAAGGAGCTCTGGGGCTCGGTCTCGGGCGCGGCCTATCGCGGCGCCAATGACGAGTTCAAGAACGCCCAGGTCGTGATGTACATGTCGGGCTCCTGGCAGATCGCCCAGTTCGACAAGACGATCGGCAACGCCTTCGACTGGGTCGCGGTGCCCAACCCTTGCGGACCCGGCGGCTGCACCGGCATGCCGGGTGGGGCCGGCCTCGTCGCGATCAAGACGACCAAGGAGCCCAAGGCCGTCGCCCGGGTGATGGACTATTTCGCTAGCGAGGACGTCCAGCGCGAGTTCTACAGCCGCACCTTGTTCGTGCCCGGCCATATCGGACTCGCGGCCAAGGGCATCGACTATCCGACCGCGAGCCCGCTGGCCAAGGCCGCACTCGGCGTCTTCACCCAGGAGGTCAAGGCGATCTCGCCCCTGGCCAACAAGGTCAAGACCTATGTCTACAACCAGTTGCTCTTCAATCCGACGATCAGCCGACTCGGCCAGGCGATCTCGGGCGAGATCTCGCTCGACGAGGCCTTCAAGCGCATCGATTCCGACGTGAAGCAGCAGGTCGCCGAGCGCAAGAAGACCTGAGCGCCGTGACGACCGGCCCGTCCCAAGCGAAGCCGGCACGCGGGGCGGGCGTCGCGCGCCTCCTTGCTACGCCGCTCGCGCTGCTGATGCGCCTGATCGATTGGCCGATGCAGCGTTTGCAGGCGCTGATCGGCGAGCGGCGCATGGCCTATGTCTTCCTGCTGCCGAACCTCGTCTTCTTCGGCGCCTTCGTCTTCGTGCCGCTGTTCATCAACCTCGTCTTCTCGGTCACCGGCGGTGCGGCACTGTTCCCTTCGGAGCGGCCTTATGTCGGGGCAGGGCAATACGCCTATCTCTTCGATTGCGGCTCCTACGTCGATCCGGGCTCGTGCCGTGAGGACCATTTCTGGCGCGGCGTCGCCAACACCGCGAAGTTCACCGTCTTTCAGGTCGTCGCCATGGTGCTGTTCTCGCTGGTGACGGCGGTGGTGCTGAACATGAAGATCAGGGCGCGCGGCTTCTTCCGGGCGGTCTATTTCTTCCCGGTGCTGCTCTCGCCGGTCGTGGTCGCGCTGATCTGGAAATGGATCCTCCAGCGCGACGGGCTGATCAATGCCGGGCTGACCTCGCTCGGCGGCCAGAAGATCCTGTTCTTCGTCGATCCCGGCTGGGCGATGTTCTGGGCCGTCTTCGTCTCGATCTGGGCCCATATGGGTTTCTACACCCTGATCCTGCTGGCGGGCTTGCAGGCGATCCCGGCCGATCTCTACGAGGCCGCCGAGATGGACGCCACGCCGCGCTGGCGCGTCTTCCGGCTGATTACCCTGCCGCTGCTCTGGCCGAACCTGATCGTGGTGATCGTGCTCGCGCTGATCCGCGCCGTGCAGACCTTCGACGAGGTTTTCGTGCTGACGGGAGGCGGGCCCGGCACCGCGACACTGATGGTGGTGCAGTACATCTACGACACCGCCTTCGCCAACCAAGTCCAGAATTTCGGGCTGGCGGCGGCGGCCTCCGTCGTGCTCGGCGTGGTGCTCTTCGCGCTGACGCTGATCCAGCTCGCGGTCGGCCGGAGGAAGGCGGCATGAGCCGGCTCGTCGCCATGATGGGCGCCCGCCGCAAGTCCGGGCGCTGGCATTGGACCGATGTCGCGGCCTATGCCTATCTCGGGCTCGGCGTCGTCCTGATGTTCGGCCCCGTCGCTTGGCTCGTGCTGTCCTCCTTCAAGACGCAGGCAGCGCTGCTCGAATTCCCGCCTTCGCTCCTGCCGCTGTCGCAGAGGGAGATCGTGATTCCCGGCCAGCCCCAGCCGCTGCCGCTCTTCGAGGTCGAGATGCCGGACGGCTCGAAGCGGACGCTGGCGCAGGTCCGGCGCATCGGCATCCAGGCCCAGATGGTTGATCCGGCCAATCCCGGCGAAACCATCCGCGTGCCGATCGACAAGCGCACGCCCTTGCGCGAGTTCAAGCTGGCGACGGCGAACTACACCGAACCGCTGCAGCAATTCGCCTTCACGCGCTTCCTCGGCAACTCCGTCTTCGTCACGATGGTCGCGACGCTGATCACGCTGATCATAAACTCGATGGCGGCCTATGCGCTCTCGATCTACGAATTCCGCGGCAAGAACGTCGCGATGCTCGCGGTCATCGGCACGCTGATGATCCCGATCACGATCATCCTCGTGCCGGTCTACCTGGTCGTGACCAAGCTCGGGCTGGTGAATTCGCTCTGGGCGGTGATCCTGCCCGGCGCCGCGACCCCGACCGGTGTCTTCCTGCTCCGGCAATACATGCTGACGCTGCCGCGCGACCTGATTGAGGCGGCGCGCATGGACAAGGCCTCGGAGTGGCAAATCTACTGGCGCATCGTCATGCCGCTGGCCATGCCGGCGCTGGCGGTACTCGCGATCTTCTCGGTGATGTGGCGATGGAACGAGTTCCTCTGGCCGCTCGCCGTCCTGACCAAGACCGAGGTGCACACGCTCCAGATCGGCCTCAATGCCTTCCAGGGCGAGTTGCAGACGCAGTGGCATTACCTGCTGGCGATGACGGTGGTGACGCTTGCCCCGGTCGCGCTCGTCTTCGTCTTCCTGCAGCGCTTCATCACCACGGGCATCGCCAATACGGGGATGAAATGAGCATGAAAGCCCCGCCATGGCCGGTCTGACCCTCACCGGTATCTGCAAATCCTTCGGCGCGACGCATGTCATCCACGGCGTCGACCTCGATGTCGCCGATGGCGAATTCGTCGTCTTCGTCGGCCCGTCCGGCTGCGGGAAGTCGACCCTGCTGCGCCTGATCGCCGGGCTGGAGGATGTCAGTGCCGGCACGATCGCGATCGACGGACAGGACGTCACCGGCCTGCCGGCCTCCGAGCGCGGCCTCGCCATGGTGTTCCAGTCCTATGCGCTCTATCCGCATATGAGCGTCTACCGGAACATGGCCTTCGCGCTGGAGAACATGGGGCTGAAGCCGCCGGAGATCGACGCGAGGGTCCGCCGCGCCTCGACGATGCTGCGGCTGACGGACTATCTCGAGCGCAGGCCCAAGGCGCTCTCGGGCGGCCAGCGCCAGCGCGTCGCGATCGGCCGGGCGATCGTGCGCGACCCGAAGATATTCCTGTTCGACGAACCGCTGTCGAACCTCGACGCCGAGCTGCGCGTCGCCACCCGCAAGGAACTCGCCGCGCTCCACGCCGAGATCGGCGGCACGATGATCTACGTCACCCACGACCAGGTCGAGGCGATGACGCTGGCGGACCGCATCGTCGTACTGCAGGGCGGCCGCATCGAGCAGATCGGCACGCCGCTGGAACTGTACAACGCGCCGGCCAATGTCTTCGTCGCCGGCTTCATCGGCTCGCCGCGGATGAACTTGCTGCCGGCGCGCGCGGCCGGGGCGGGGACGGTTCTGGTCGGGGGCGGCGACCATCAGGTCGAGACCGGCATGACCGACCTTGCTGACGGCGCAGAGCTGACGCTGGGCATCCGGCCCGAGCACATCACGCTCACTGAGGCCGGTGCGCCCGGCCTGCCGATCGCGATCGACCTCGTCGAGCGGCTGGGCGGTGAAAGCTATCTCTACGGCACCGCCGCCGGCCTCCCTCAAATCACCGTGCGCCTCGACGGCCAGACGGCTCATGAGCGCGGCGACAGTGTCGCGCTCGCCTTCCCGCGAGAGCATCTGCACCTGTTCGACGAAAACGGGCAGGCGATGCGCCGCGCCTGAACACTTTCGGAGCCTGCAACCCATGAAAGCCCTGACGCAAGGCCGCTATCTCGGCCGCGACGGCGAGGCCGCCCTGTTCGATCTCGGCGCGGCCGGTACGTTCGCCGTCCGCATCCTCGAAAGCGACATCGGCCGCGTCACGCTCAGACCCCGCGACGGCTACCGGCTCGATCGCGGCTGGTCGATCGCGCCCGGCGGGCTGGAACCGCCTTATGAAGGCCGCCCGCGCGACGATCTCTCAGGCTTCGCCCGTCCGGAGGCGAGCGTCGCGGAGACCGATGGCAAGGTCACGCTCTCGGCCGCCGGCCTGACCGCCGAGATCACGCTCGCGCCCTTCGGCATCGCCTGGCGGCGCAACAACGAGGCAGAACCCTTCCTGCAGGACCGGCCGACGCAGGCCTATCTCGCGTCGCCGCGCACCGGCGCCATCGCCCATTTCATGGCGCGCGATCATGCCGAGCGGCATTACGGTCTCGGCGATAAGTCAGGCCCGCTCGACCGCACAGGCCGGCGCTTCGCGATCGACGCCGTCGACCCCTGCGGCTTCGACGCCGAGCTCTCCGACCCGCTCTACAAGATGCTGCCCTTCATCCTCGTCGACGGGCGACACGGCGCGCATGGCGTCTTCTACGACAACCTCGCGACGGGCAGCGTCGATCTCGGCTGCACGCTCGACAATTATCACGGCCTGTTCCGCTCGTGGAAAGGCGACGACGGCGACCTCGACTATTACGTGCTGGCTGGGCCAAGCGTGCCCGATGTGGTGCGCCGCTTCTCCTGGCTCACCGGCGGCCAGGCCTTTGCGCCGCGCTGGTCCTTCGGCTTCGCCTGCACCTCCATGGCGATCGCCGATGCGCCCGATGCCGATGCCCGTATCAGCGATTTCATCGCGAAGTGCCGCGAGCACGAAATCCCCTGCGATTCCTTCCATTTCGGGTCGGGCTATACCCAGATCGGCCACCGCCGCTACGCGTTCAACTGGAACCACGACAAGTTCCCCGATCCGTCCGCGACGATGCAGCGGCTGAAGGACGCCGGCATGCAGCCGGTCACCAACCTCAAGCCTTGCCTGCTCGACGACCATCCGCGGCTGCAGGAGACGCTCGACGGCGGCCTGCTGGTCAAGGACGGCACGACCGGCGAACCGGCCGTCGCCCAGTTCTGGGACGGGCTCGGCTTCCACATCGATTTCACCAATCCGAAAGGCCGCGCCTGGTGGCGCGACGGCATCGAGACGGCGCTGCTCGACCATGGCGTCACCACCGTCTGGAACGACAACAACGAATACGAGATCTGGGACGAGGACGCGCTCGCCGACGGCGACGGCCGTTCCTACCGGCAGACCTTGGCGCGGCCGGCGCAGGCGCTGCTGATGACGAAGCTCTCGGTCGAAGCGCAGGCGGCACGCGCGCCGGGCAAGCGGCAATATGCGATCACGCGCGGCGGCTGCGCCGGCATCGCCCGCTACGGTCAGACCTGGTCCGGAGACAACGAGACCGCCTGGAAGACGCTGCGCTACAACTTGACCCAAGGGTTGAACATGAGCCTGTCGGGCCTGTTCTCGATCGGCCACGATGTCGGCGGCTTTCATGGCCCGACGCCGGGACCGGAGCTGTTCTGCCGCTTCAACGAGTTCTGCGCGCTCTGGCCGCGTATGGTGATGAACTCCTGGAACGATGACGGCGTCGTCAACCTGCCCTGGATGCATCCCGAGGTGATCCCGCAGGTCCGCGCCGCGATCGGCCTGCGCTACCGGCTGATGCCCTATCTCTATACGCAGATGTGGCGCGCCAGCCGCGATCACGAGCCGGCGGTGCGCCCGCTGTTCTACGATTTTCCCGACGATCCGGGTGTTCGCGACGTCGAGGACACGTTCATGCTGGGGCCGCACATCCTCATCGCGCCGGTGCTGGAGGAGGGCGCGACCGAGCGCAGCGTCCGCCTGCCGGCGCATCCCGACGGCTGGTTCAGCTGGCATGACGGCACTCGCTTCGACGGCGGCGGGTTCGTCACCGTGGAAGCACCGCTCGGCCGCCTGCCGGTCTTCGTCCGCGCTGGCGCGATCATCCCCGTCGGCGACCCGACGCGGCTCGGTGGCGTGACCGAGTTGCTCGGTTTCGGCACGGGACAAGGCGGCCGCGGTGAGCTCTACGAGGACGACGGCGAGACGATCGGCTGGCGCGACGGAGGCGGCACCCTCACCCGTTTCGTCCTTCGCGACGGCAAGCTGTCGCGGCATACTGAAGGCGCGCAGGTCGACTACGACGGCTTGCCTTTGCGCCTGATCGGCTGAACCTCGTCCATTCCGGTTCGTCGCGGCGCGATGCCCCTGGAATGAGCAGGTGGTTCCGATCGACGCCAAGCGCAGGTCACATCGTCGAGTGGCCGCCTTGCAATGGTGCCGGTCATGGCGGCAGGTTGCGGGAGCAGGGCCTCGCGCCCCGTTCCCGCCCGCTCGCCCGTCAGGACAAAGCCTTGGCCCACGAACCGCTCTATATCGACTATCTCAACGCGCTCGACGTCGCCGCACTGAACCTCACAGATGCCGAGATCATCGCCGCGGTCGAGGCGGGGCTCGCCGCGCAGGGCCGCAAGCAGACCGAGATCGAGCCGCGCGTCCACCTGATGCCGAAAGCCGGCGCCAACGGTCATTTCAACGTTTTGCGCGGCGCCATTCGCGCGCCGCTGAACCGGGCCGGCGTCAAGGTGATCGGCGACTTCGTCGACAACTACAAACAGGGCCTGCCCTCCGAGATGGGCCTGCTCGTGATGATGGATCCGCTCAATGGTGTGCCGAACGCGATCGTCGACGGCAGCCATCTCACCGACATGCGCACCGGTGCGATCACCGCGATCGGCGCGAAATACCTCGCCCGCAAGGGCTCGAAGGTGCTCGGCCATGTCGGCGCGCGCGGCACAGCCTACTGGAACGTCCGCCTGCTCGATTCGCTGTTCGATTTCGATGAGATCAGGGTGCATTCGCGCCGCCCGGAAAGCCGTGACGCCTTCGGCGCCAAGCTCGCGGCCGATCTCGGCAAGAGGATCGTCGTCACGGAGGATTGGCAAAGCTGCGTCGAGGGCGCTGACATCGTCGTCGAGGCCTCGCGTCTGAACGAGCCGACACCGATGCTCAAGACAGAGTGGATCAAGCCGGGCGCCTTCGTCGTGCCCTATGGCACGATGAGCGCCGTCGAACTCTCGCTGACCGACATCATGAGCAAGCTGGTCGTCGACGACTGGGGTCAGTGCAAGGGCGGCCCCTTCGGCTCGCTGCGCGCCCATGTCGAGGCCGGCAAGCTGTCGGAAGACACGCTCCACGCCGAGATGGGCGAGATCGTCGCCGGGCTGAAGCCCGGCCGCGAGCGCGATGACGAGACCATCCTGTTCTGGCATCGCGGCCTGTCGCTCTCGGACATCGCGCTTGGGCATTTCATGCTGGAGAAGGCGAAGTCGATGGGCCTCGGCCAGCGGTTGCGCTACGCGTGAGGCTGATCGCCAATGCGCGGATGTATGCGGTCGACGCCGCGACGGCGGCTGCGTGGTCGGCGCTGTTCGAGCGCATTTCGTCGCTGAGCGGCCTTGCGCTGCATGTCATCGCCCATGCCGCGCCCGCACCCCTCGAAGAACTCTGGCGGCGCGACGATCTCGGCCTCGCCTTCATCTGCGGCTATCCCTTCGCGAGCGGCGACTTCGCGGTCAAGCCGGTCGCTGCTCCGGTTCCGGCCTCCGGCGACGGCCGGCCGTTCTACGCGACGCATCTTGTGGTTAGGGCTGACAGCGGCATTGCAAGCCTGCCGGACAGTTTCGGCCGTCGCATCGGCTGGACGGTCGCGCACTCGCAATCGGGCTTTAACGCCGTCAGAACACATCTTCTTGCCGACTGGCGCAAGCGCGGACCGCTCTATGACGAGAGCATCGGGCCGCTGCAGACGCCGCGCCGGGTCATCGAAGCCGTGCTGGCCGACAAGATCGATATCGGCCCACTCGATTCCTATTTCTACGATCTGTTGCTCGCGGCCGAGCCGGAGACGGCGGCGCACCTGCGCATCGTCGCGACGACGCAGCCGAGGCCAATGCCGCTGCTGGTGGCGTCGCAGACGGTCGGGGACGATGTCGTCGCGGTCTTGCGGCAGGTGCTGGTGAGCGCTGCCGCTGATCCGCTTGAGCGCGAGATATTGGCGCGGCTGCGGCTTTCGGGTTTCGCCGCAGTCGCGCCGCAGAGCTACCGGGTGCTCATCCGTGAGGCCGAGGCGGCGGACGCCGCCGGCTATACGCAGCCGGGCTGACTGAGCTCGGGCGTCATTGCGACGCCGCTCTCGCGCTCCGCGCCCGGATCGCCGCCAGCGTGATTTGGCCGAGCGGCTGGCCGGCCTGGTCGACGATGGTCGCGGCGTCGCGGCCCTCCGCCAGCAGCGCCGACAGCACCTCGCGGACCGAGAGCGAACCCTGCAGGCTGAGCCCGCTCGCCGCGCCACCGGGCTCGACCGCGTCGCGTGCCCTGACCAGCGACAGCCGGCGCAGGGCCCGGTCGGCCCCGACGAAATCGGCGACGAAGTCGTTGGCCGGCGCCGCCAGCAGGCGGTCGGGCGTGTCGTATTGCACGAGCCTGCCGTCCCGCATGATCGCGACGACGTCGCCCATATGGATGGCCTCGTCGATGTCGTGGGTGACGAGGATGACGGTCTTCGTCAGCCGCTTCAGGATGCCGAGGAACTCCTCCTGCAGCCGCCCGCGCACCACGGGATCGACGGCGCCGAAGGGCTCGTCCATCAGCATCACCGGCGGATCGGCCGCGAGCGCGCGCGCCACGCCGACGCGCTGGCGCTGCCCGCCCGAGAGGTGGCGCGGATAGCGCGCGAGATAGAGCTTCGGGTCGAGGCCGACGAGGTCGAGCATCTCCTCGGCTCGCGCCTTGATCCGCGCGGGATCCCAGCCGAGCAGTTTCGGCACCGTCGCGACGTTCTCCGCGATCGTCATATGCGGGAACAGGCCGATCTGCTGGATGACGTAGCCGATATGACGGCGCAGCTCGACCGGGTCGGCCTTGGTCACGTCGCGGTCGCCGACGAAGATGGCGCCCGATGTCGGCTCGATCAGCCGGTTGACCATGCGCATCGTCGTGGTCTTGCCGCAGCCCGACGGGCCGATCAGCACGCAGACCTGGCCGGTCTCGATCGTCAGGTCGAGCGCATCGACGGCGGGTCGTGCGACGCCGGGAAACAGCTTGGTGACGCCTTCCAGCCGGATCGTCATGCCGCCCCCATCCGCAATTGCCGCGTCAGCAGCCGTTCCAGCCCGGCGAAGCCGACCTCGACGATGAGCGCCAGCGCCGCCACCGCGACCGCGCCGGCGATCAACTGCGGGAAGTTGAAGTTCGCCATCCCGGCGGTGATCAGTTCGCCGAGACCGCCGCCGCCGATGAAGGCGGCCAGCGTCGCCGCCGAGACGATCTGGACGGCGGCCGTGCGGATGCCGGCGAAGATCACCGGCAGCGCCAGCGGAATCTCGATCTTCGTCATCACCTGCGCGTCGGAAAAGCCCTGGCCGCGTGCCGCCTCGACGATGTCGGCATCGACCTCGGTCAGCCCGGTATAGGTGTTGAGCAGCAGTGCCGGCAGGCCATAGAGCGTCAGCGCCACCACCGATGGCAGGAAGCCGGTCCCCAGCAGCGGCAGCATGATCACCAGCAGTGCCAGCGAGGGCACTGTGCGCAGGATGTTGACGATCGCGATCGCCGCATTGGCGAGGCCGCGATGGCGGGTCAGCACGAGGCCGAGCGGCAGCGCGATCAGCAGCACGGCGAGAAGCGCGACGCCTGAGAGCCAAAGATGGTTCTGCAGCGCGACGACGAAGATTTTCGGATTGGCGGCGATCCAGGCGCTCATCAGGACTGTTCCGCCTGGTTGGCGCGCATACGGTTTTCGACCCGGCGCAGGCTCTCGTCGCAGAGGATGGCGAGGGCCGAGGTCACCACGGCTCCGGCGACGACCTTCTCGCCGAAATCCTGGGTGATACCCTGGAAGATGATGTCGCCGAGCCCGCCGGCGTTGATGAAAGCGGCGACCGTCGCGACCGAGACCTGCGTCACCACGGTGATGCGGATGCCGGCGATGATCACCGGCAGCGCCAGCGGCAGTTCGATCGCGAAGAGACGGCGCCACTTGCCATAGCCCATGCCGTCGGCGGCATCGAGGATGTCGGGCGAGATCTCGCGCAGGCCCGTCGCGGTGTTGCGGATGATGATCAACAGGGCATAGGCGACGAGCGCGACGATCGCCGGCCAGAAACCCAAGCCCAGATAGGGAATCAGCAGCGCGAAGATCGCCAGCGCCGGCACGGTGTAGAGCGCGCCCGAGATCAGTAGCACGACGAGCGCGAAGCCCGGGCGCCTCGCCGAGAGCACGCCGAGCGGTAGGCCGACGGCGAGCGCGATCGCGAGACCGACGCCCACGAGCTGGATATGCTCCCACAACGCCAGCAGCAGCCGGTCCCAGTTCTCCAGCGTCCAGGTCATGGCGCGGCCCCGTCGCCCGTCGCGAGGTCGGGGCGCATGAGTTCCCCAGCCTCGACCGCCAGCGCCAGCGCCTCGTATTCGCGCCCCATCGGCCGGTCGTCGTCGAGGCGAGCGACATGGCGGCGGACGAAGGCGTGCGCCGCTTTGCTGCCGTGCCCGAGTGTGATCGAGCCACGTAGGTCGACGGCTTCCGCCGCGACGACGAGCTCGATCGCGGCGAGCCGCGTCAGGCGCTGCGCGATGGCATGGGTCTTCTCGACGATGCGCGGCGTCATCGGCGCGTAGTCTTCGACGCCGTCGGCGACCGCCAATGTGAGTGCGCCGAGCGGCAAGGCGAGGTGCCGGATTTCAGCCTCCAGGGCGGAGGCCGTCTTCTGGCTGGTGGCAAAGCCCGAATGCGAGCCGCCATGGCGGGTCAGGAAGCGCGGCAGGTCGCTCGCCGCCGGCGACATCAGCTTCATGATCCGGGCGGCTGAGATCGCCGCTGCGTGCGACATGGCGAGGCCTGCCGCCTCCAGTGTCAATGCCAATTCCGTGGTGTCGAAGTTGACGCTGGAGAGCATGACGCCGTGCTCGACCAATACGGCCGGGCTGTCGGGTGCGCTGGCGAGCTCCGCGGTCAAGGCCGCCGCTGCTGCCGCTCCGCTGCGCAACGCATGGCCGAGCACGGGACCGAGACAGCGGAAGGAGAGCGGGTCCTGCACCCGCCTTGCCGCACCAGGCGTCCGCAGATCGCTGCCGGCGAGCGCTGCGCGCAAACGCGACATGCCCTCGCGATGGCCTTCCATACCGCGCAGCCGGTCGAGATCGGCATCGAGCGGAGACAGATTGGCGCGGAACGCTTCCAGCGAGAGCGCGCCGGCGAGGAGGGCGGCGTCGAGCGCCTTGTCCATCCCGTCCACGGCGAGCGCCGCGAGCCCGACGCTCTGGGCATTGGCGTTGAGCAAGGCGAGCCCGTCCTTGGGGCCGAGCCGCGGCAGCGCGATACCGGCCGCCGCCATCGCCTCGCCGCCGGGCAGGATCGTGCCGCGAAACTCGGCCTCGCCATCGCCGACGAGCGGCAGGAACACCTGCGCCAGCGGGCTGAGATCGGCCTCGCCGAGCGAGCCGATCCGCCGCACGACCGGATGGATTCCGGCGTTGAGCATGGCGGCGATCGTCTCGGCCAGATCGGGCGAGAGACCGGACGCGCCGTGGCAGATCGCGACGAGCCGCGCCGCCAGCATCGCGCGAACCTCTTTGGTCGTCAGCGCTTCGCCGACGCCGACCGCGCGGGCCCGGACGGCGCGCGCCTGAAATGCCGGGATTGCCTCGGGCGTCAGTCGCGTATCGACGGCGGCACCGAGCCCTGTGGTCAGCCCATAGACCGCTTCACCACGTTCGAGGGCGCCCAGCACGACCGCGCGCGCGGCTTCCAGGCGCGACGCGACTGAAGGATGCAGCGCGACGGGCGCGTGGTCGCGTGCGACGGCGACGATCGCCTCGATCCCGACGGGCGCGCCGCCGAAAATCACCGGCGCCTGCGTCGATCCGTCCTGCGCCGGCGCGGCGATGGCGCTCAGCTCAGATCCCCTTGGCCTTGAGGAAGTTCGCCGCGACGGTGCGCGGCTCCTTCTTGTCGACCTCGACCTGCCGGTTGAGCTCCTGCATGGTCGGGTTGTCGAGCGCCGCGCCGACCTTCTCCAGCACGGCGACGATCTTGGGGTCCTTGGCGATCTCCGGACGCGCGACCGGGCAGAGGAAGTAGGGAGGGAACAGCGCCTTGTCGTCGTCGAGCGCGACGAACTTCTCGGCCGCGATCTGCCAGTCGGTCGAGAAGCCGTTGGCGACCTCGATCTGCTTCTGGTTCAGCGCCTCGTAGCGCAGGCGTAGCGCCGCGAACTGCTTGAACTCGGCGAATTCGGCGCCATAGACCTCCTTGAGGCCTGCGATGCCGTCGCGACGGTCGACGAATTCGGTGCCGGCGCCGAGGCGCAGCTTGGACGAGGCCTTGCCGAGATCGCTCAGGGTCTTGAGGTTGAACTCCTTCGCCGTCTCCGGCCTGACCACGATCGCATAGCCGTTGTTGATGCCCGAAGGCTTCAGCCAGGTCAGGTTGAACTCCTTCTCGTAGAAAGCCTTGACCATGCCGCGGACCTTCTCCGGATCGGTCTCGGTCACGCCTTGCGCCTTCATCACTGCGTTGAGGCCGGTGCCGGTGTATTCCGGATAGAGGTCGATCGCGCCGCTCTTCAGCGCCTCATGGGCGACGAGAGTTCCACCGAGATTGATCTTGCGCTCGACCTTGAAGCCGGCGTTCTCCAGCGCGGCGGCATAGAGCTCGGCCACGACGAACTGCTCGGTGAAGTTCTTGGAGCCGATCTTGATCGTCTGCGCGACTGCGGCGGACGCCATGGCCGTGACGAGCGCCGCGACGGCAAGCAATGTTTTGGCGATACGCATGGGGTCGATCCTTCTCGATCTCGTTACGGCTAGGCTAACCGGTGAAGGCTGCTGCGCAAGCCTCGCCGGCTCGAAAACGGGGCACGAGCCGCAAATTGGTTCCTGCAAGAACCAAACCGCGCACGCGTCTCAGGCCCGCGCATCGCGCTCGCCGGCGCGGATCGCGACTGCGACTCGGTTCTCGATCGGCGAAAGCGGGCAGACCCAGGCCTCGGAATAGGCGCAGGACGGGTAATAAGCGAAGTTGAAGTCGAGGATCACGTTCCCGTCAGGCGTCGTGCCGAGATCGGCGCTCTTGATCGTATCGAGCAGATAGCGCCCGCCGGCGAAGGTCTCGCGGCCGTTGGTCGCGTCGCCGAAAGGCAGGAAGACGCCGCCACCATAGCCCTGGATCCAGTACAACGTCAGCTCCTTGCCGAGCGTCGCCGCGAGACCGTCGGTCAGTGCATAGGGCACGAACGTCATCAGGCCGTCCTTGCCGGCCTCGATTTCGATCGTGTCGCGGTCGATCGCCGGCGCCAGTGCGGCCTCGAATCGCAGCGCCGGATCGTAGGGAAAGCACGGCACGCCCGGAAACTGGCCCCGCCGCGTCGCGGCGAGCGGCGACTGAACATGGCCGCCGAACAGCCTGTCGCGGACTTGGCGCCAATGCCGCCAGCCGTCTTCCGGCGGCAGCGCCCTGACGGTCGCATAGAGATCGGCGACCTGGCGGCGCCAGTCATGAAGGCTCGAGAAGCGCGCGAGCGTCGCGGCCTCCGCTCCGGCCGGGGTCATGGTGTGCTGCTGCATGGCGCCCTCGCATCGCGCCGGTCCTTGAGCCGGCGCGCGTCATATCGACAGGCAACGCGGCTGCGGCCAGCAGGTTGCCGAAGACGTGACTAAGCGTGAGCGTCCGCCAGGATCTGGCAGGACCGTGCGAGGAGGCCGGTTCGGTCAGAAGCCGGCGCGCGGATGTGGTCCGGTGCCGGTGTCGACGATCGCCGGCACCGAGGCGTCCACCGGCTTGTTCCAGCCGCCGCCCAGCGCCTTGTTCAGCGCGATGAAGTTGGTCGCGATGGCGACGCGGCTCTGCAACAGCGTGTCCTCGGCGCTGTAGAGCGAGCGCTCGGCGTCGAGCACGTCGAGGAAGCTCGACGCGCCCGACTGGTAGAGCGAGCGCGAGAGCTTGGCCGCCTCGCGATAGGAGCCGGCCGAGGAGGCGAGCTTGCCGAGCCGGATCCGCTCCTGCGCCGAGGACACGAGCGCGTTCTCGACATCCTGCATCGCGGTGAGCGCCGCCAGCCGCAGCGCGGAATCGTACTGGTCGCGCTGGGCTTGCGCCACCTCGACGGCAGCACGCAGCTCGCCGCCGTTGAAGATCGGCACGCTCAGGCTCGGCCCGAAGGACCAACTGATCGACGAGTTCTTGGCGAGGTCGCCGGTCTTCAGCGCTGTGGTCGCGAGGCTCCCGGTCAGGCTGACCGCGGGATAAAGCGCCGCTTCCGCCTGGCCGATCTTGGCGGTCGCCTGGGCGAATTGCCGTTCGGCCCGGCGCAAATCGGGTCGGTTTCGTAGTACGTCGGCGGGGATGCCGACCGGCGGATTGGCACGCGGGGAGGGGATCGGCGCGCCACGGCCGAGCTGAGCGGCCAGAGCCGTCGGCGCCTGGCCGGTCAGCACGCCGAGCTGGTGCAGATACTGGGCATAGGACGCCTCAAGCGAGGGGATCGTCGCCTCGGTGCTGGCCGCGAGCGCCGCCGCCTTGGCGACGTCGACGGCCGACGCCGCGCCGACCTGAAACTTCGTCCGCGTCAGCTTCTCGGTCTCGCGCTGCGAGATGGCGGTGCGCCGTGCCAGTGCGATCCGGGCCTGCGCCCCTCGCGCTTCGGCATAGTTGGCGGTGACGTCGCCGATCAGCGTCAGCAACGTGGCGCGCAGATCCTCGTCGGCATAGTCCACGCCATAGGTCGCCGCCTCCACGGCCCGATAGTTGGCGCCGAACAGGTCGAGCTCCCAGCTCGCGTCGAGCCCGGCCTGGAACAAATTGGAGGTGATGTTCGTGCCGGTCGACGAAGTCGCGGCCGAGGTGCGCGAGCGCGTCGCCGAGGCCGATCCGGTCAGATCGGGAAACAAGGCGCCGACCGCCTGGGCGCGGCTGGCGCGGGCCTGGCGGATACGCGCCTTGGCCGAGGCGACGTCGAGATTGCCGGCGACCGCGTCCTCGACGATGCGGTTCAGCGTCCGGTCGCCGAGACGCGTCCACCATTGCTCCAGGGCCTTCGCCGGCAGCGACTTGGTCGAGCGCGGCGCGTTGCCCCATTTCGCCGGCAGCGTCAGCGTCGGCCCGGCATAATCGGGCCCGACCGCGCAGGCGCCGAGCGCCAGCAGCGGCAGCATCAGGCACAGGCGCAGCATCCGCCGGCTTGTCGTCATGGTCGCAGTCATCTCAACTCGCCTTTGCCGGCTCGGCCGCCATGTCCGGCTCCTGTGTGCTTTTGCGCTGCACGAGCCTGCGCACGCTCACGAAGAGCAGCGGCACGAAGAACACGCCGAGCACCGTCGCGGCGATCATGCCGCCCATCACGCCGATGCCGATGGCGTTCTGGCTCCCGGAACCAGCGCCGGTGGCGATCGCGAGAGGCGTGACGCCGAGCACGAAGGCGAGCGAGGTCATCAGGATCGGCCGCAGGCGCTGGCGCGCGGCTTCCAGCGTCGCCTCGACCAGCGTCTTGCCGGCGGCCTGCTGCTCGATCGCGAATTCGACGATCAGGATCGCATTCTTGGCGGCGAGTCCGATCGTCGTCAGCAGGCCGACCTTGAAGTAGACGTCGTTCGACTGGCCGAACAGGCTCGCCGCGAGCAGCGCGCCGAAGATGCCGATCGGCACCGCCAGCATCACGGCGAACGGCACTGACCAGCTCTCGTAGAGCGCCGCCAGGCACAGGAACACGACGAGCATCGAAATGGCGTAGAGCGCCGCCGCCTGGTTGCCCGAAAGCTTTTCCTGGAACGACAGACCGGTCCATTCGTGGCGATAGCCGGCCGGCAACTGGCTCATCAGCCGGTCGATCTCATCCATCGCGGTGCCGGAGCTGACGCCGGGTGCCGCCGTTCCCTGGATTTCGACGGCGGACGCGCCGTTATAGCGTTCGAGGCGCGGCGAACCGAAGCTCCAGCGTCCCGAAGCGAAGGCCGAGAACGGCACCATCGTCCCGCCGGAGTTGCGGACATACCAGTTGTAGACGTCCTCCGGTTGCATGCGGAACGGCGCGTCGCCCTGGAGATAGACCGCTTTGACGCGGCCGCGGTCGATGAAGTCGTTGACGTAGAGGCTGCCCCAGGCGGTCGACAGCGTCGTGTTGATGTCGCCGAGCGAGAGCGTCAGCGCGCTCGCCTTCTCCTGGTCGATGTTGATGGCATATTGCGGCGTATCCTCCTGTCCATTGGGGCGCGTGCCCGAGAGCAGCGGGCTCTTGGCAGCGAGACCGAACAACTGGTTGCGCGTCGCCATCAGCTTGTCGTGGCCGGCGCCGGCCACGTCCTGCAAATAGAAGTCGAAGCCGTTGCTGTTGCCGAAGCCCGAGATCGCCGGCGGCGCCAGCGCGAAGACCATGCCGTCCTTGATCTTGCGGAAGGCACCCATGGCACGCGTGCCGATCGCTTGCGCCGACTGGTCGGGGCGTTTGCGCTGGTCGAACGGCTTCAGCTTGAGGAAGGCGAGGCCGACATTCTGGCCCTGGCCGCCGAAGCTGAAGCCCGCGACGGTGAAGACACCGTCGACATTGTCCTTCTCGTCTTCGAGATAGTGCCGCCGCACCTCGTCCAGCACGCGCAGCGTCCGGTCCTGCGTCGCGCCGACGGGAAGCTGCACGATCGTCAGCAGGATGCCCTGATCCTCCTCGGGCAGGAAGGAACTCGGCAGCCTGGCGAACATGTAGGCCATGCCGCCGCCGATCAGGAGAAAGACGACGAGGAATCGGGCGCTGCGGCTGATCATGCCCTGAACGCCGCGTCGGTAGGCATGCGCGCTGCGATCGAAGGTCCGGTTGAACCAGCCGAAGAAGCCCTTCCGAGCGCCATGTTCCTTCGTCGGCTTCAGCATCGTCGCACACAAAGCCGGGGTCAGCACCAGGGCGACGAGCACCGAGAGCAGCATGGCCGAGACGATGGTGATCGAGAACTGGCGGTAGATCACGCCGGTCGAGCCGGCGAAGAACGCCATCGGCACGAACACGGCCGACAGCACGGTCGCGATGCCGACGAGAGCGTCGGTGATCTCGTCCATGGACTTGATCGTCGCCTCCTTGGGCGAGAGCTTCTCCTCCTGCATCACGCGCTCGACATTCTCGACCACGACGATGGCGTCGTCGACGAGCAGGCCGATGGCGAGCACCATCGCGAACATGGTCAGCGTGTTGATCGAGTAACCCGCGACGGCGAGGATGCCGAAGGTGCCGAGCAGCACGACAGGCACCGCCAGCATCGGGATCAGCGTGGCGCGGATGTTCTGCAGGAAGACGAACATCACGATGAAGACCAGGACGATCGCCTCGATCAGCGTCTCGACCACCTTCTCGATCGAGAGTTTGACGAAGGGCGTCGTGTCGTAGGGGTATTCGACCGTCAGCCCTTCCGGAAAGGTCGAGGACAGGCTCTTGATCGCCGCCTGGACCTTCTGCGCCGTGTCGATGGCGTTGGCGTTGCTGGCGAGACTGATCGCGAGGCCGGCCGTCGGCATGCCGTTGTATTTCGAGCTCGAGGTGTAGTCCTTGGCGCCGAGTTCGACCCGCGCCACATCGTTGAGGCGCACGATCGAGCCGGAGCTGCCGCTCTTCAGGATGATGTTCTCGAATTGCTGCGGGGTCTGCAGCCGGCTGGCGGCGGTCACCGTCGCGTTGAGCTGCTGACCGGGGACCTGGGGCAGGCCGCCGAGCTGGCCGGCCGACACCTGCGTGTTCTGGGCACTGATCGCGTTCGAGACGTCGCTCGGCATCAGCGCGTATTTCTGCAGCTTTGCCGGATCGAGCCAGATCCGCATCGCATAGGCCGCGCCGAAGAGCTGCGTCTGGCCGACGCCCTCGACCCGCTTCAGCGTGTCGTTCAAGGTCGAGTCGACATAGTCGGCGATGGCGGTGGTGTTCATCCGGCCATCGGTCGAGACGAAGGCGATCACCATCAGGAAGCCGCTCGACGATTTCGCCACGGTGATGCCGGTCTGCTGGACCACGGTCGGCAATTGCGCAGTGACAAGCTGCAGCTTGTTTTGCACCTGCATCTGGGCGACGTCGGGATTGGCCTGGTTGGTGAAGGTGATCGTGATCTGCGCCGAGCCCGTCGAAGTCGAGGTCGAGGTTATGTACTGAAGATAGTCCAGCCCGGTCATGCCCTGCTCGATGACCTTGGTCACCGAGTTCTCGACCGTCTGCGCGTCTGCGCCGGGATAGCTCGCTTGGATCTGTACGGTCGTCGGCGCGATCTGCGGATATTGCGAGATCGACAGCGTCGTCACGGCCAGCAGTCCGGCGAGCATGATGACGATGGCGATGACCCAGGCGAAGATCGGCCGCTCGATGAAGAAGCGCGAGAGCATGGTCGTCAGTTCTTCGCTGCGACGGGAGCCGACGTGTCGGCGGCCGCGCGTTGGGCGGCTGGCCGCAATTCACCACTCGCCTCGTCGATCGTGACCTCGCTCGCCGTCACGGTCTGTCCTGCCCGCACGAGCTGGAGACCTTCGACGACGACGCGCTCGTCGTCCTTGACGCCGGTATCGACCAGCCAGTTGTTGCCGATCGTCCGGCGGGTCGCGAGCACGCGCTCCTCGACTTTGCCGTCCGGTCCGACGAACTTCGCCGTCGCCTCGCCCTTGCTGTTGCGGGTGACGGCGCGCTGCGGCACCAGGAAGCTGTTTTCAGCGATGCCCTCCTGGATGATGGCGCGCACGAACATGCCGGGCAGCAGCAGCCGATCCGGATTGGGGAACTCTGCTCTCACCGTGAAGGTACCGGTCGTCTCGTCGACATTGGCCTCGGCGAATTCGAGCTTGCCGTCCTGGGCGTAGAGCCCGCCGGTGTCGAGTTTCAGCTTCACGGCGACATTGGTGCCGGTGAATTTCAGCCGGCCCTCGGCCACGTCCTTGCGGAACTTCAGCAGATTGGTGCTCGATTGGGTGACGTCGACATTGATCGGGTCGAGCTTGCGGATCGTCGTCAGCGCCGTCGTCTGGCTGGCGGTGACGAGGGCGCCCGGCGTCAGCGTCGACTTGTCGACCCGCCCGTCGATCGGCGCGGTCACCTTGGTGTAGTCGAGGTTGATCCTGGCGGTGTCGACACTGGCCTTGGCCGAGGCGATGTCGGCCTTGGCCTGGGCGAGCGCCGAAGTCGCATCGTCGAGATCCTGCTTGCTGACGGCGTTCTGCCGGGCGAGGTCCTTGTAACGGTCGACCTTGGCCTGGGCGCTGGGCAGCGCGCCCTCTGCCTTCTGGAGCGTCGCGACCGCGCTGTCATAGGAGGCTTGGTAGGTCGCGGGATCGATTTCGTAGAGGACCGTTCCCGCCGTGACCTCGCTGCCCTCCTTGAACGGCCGCGCCTTGATGATGCCGTTGACCTGCGGGCGCACCTCGGCGACGAGGCTGGCCGCGATCCGGCCGGGCAGCTCGGCGGTGATCGCGACGGCCTGAGGATGCAGCCTGACGACGCTGACTTGCATCTGCGCGGGCGGCGGCGCCGGTGCTGCGGTCTTGTCGTTGCAGCCTGCGAGCGCCAGGAGGACGCCGAGTGCGACAAGGCCCGTCGACCTGCTCTCGCGCTGCCGATCCGACTTGCCTCTATCCAGTCCAACCACGCGACACCTTGCGACTTAAATTAAGAAACTTTAGAGTACCCATAATCATGCTGCACTTGCGTTGTCAATCTGGAACCCGGAGAAAGGCGCGAGCATGACGCAATCGGCAGCGGCACGATCTGGAAACATCATGACGGCTGTGCTGCCGGCGCGGGGCAGGGGCAGGCCGAAGGCGCTGCCGGACGAGACGGTCGCGGCGACCGTCACCGCCCAGGCGCTCGCGCTGTTCATGGAGGTCGGCTACGCGGGCACGACGATGGATGCGCTCGCAGCGCGCTGCCGCATGTCGAAGCGCACGCTCTACCGGTTGTTCCCGTCGAAGGGTGACGTTTTCAAGGCGGTGATCGCCCTGCACCGTCAATCGATGCTCGACCTTCCACAACCCGATGACGAGCGCCCGCTGACGCAGGCTCTGGAGGCGATCTTCAGGATCGACATCGACGACGTGGCCGATCGCAACCGCATCGCCTTCATCCGTCTGGTCGTGACCGAGGCGGATCGCTTTCCCGAGGTCGAGGACCTGCTTTGGCGCGAGGGTGCCGAGGCTTCGCGCAGGCTGCTCGCCGACTGGTTGGCGCGCCAGGCGGAGCGAGGCCGCATCGCCGTCGCCGACCCTCTGGCGCATGCCCGCATCCTGATGGACATGGTCTTCGGCCATTTCGCCCGCCGCCGGATGGAGGAGCGGGCCATGACCGGCGCCCAGCGCCGCGCCCATCTGCGCGCCGCGATCGACATCTTCGTCAACGGCGTCGCCCGTCGCTAGGAGCGGTCAGCCTTCGCCGTCGGGCCGGCGCAGCAGATAGGTGTCCATGATCCAGCCCTTCTCGGCCCGTGCCGCGGCGCGCACGCGCTCGATCTCGCCCGACACCTCCGCGAGCGGACCGGCGATCAGGATTTCGTCCTTCGTCCCGAGATAGGCGCCCCAATAGATGTCGCGGCCTTCCTGCGGAATACGGGCGAACGCCTGTTCGCCGTCGAGCAAGACCACGGCGTCGAGATCGCTTCCGGCGGCCTCGACCAGCTTGCGACCGGTCGTGATCAACACCGGCTCGCCGATCCGGTTCAGCGGGATTCGATGCCGTGCGGTCAGCGCCTGGACGCTGGTGATGCCGGGGATGACCTCGTGCTCGAGCGCGATGCCCATCGCCTTGATCCGCTCGATCAGCCTGAGCGTGCTGTCGTAGAGGCCGGGATCGCCCCAGACGAGCAAGGCGCCGCAGCCGTCCTCGCCGAGTTCCTCGCGAAACAGTATGGCATAGCGTTCCGCCAGCGCCTGGTGCCAGCGGTCGACGCCGCCGCGATAGCCATCTTCACCGTCCTCGCGGCGCGGGATCGCGACCGGGACCATGCGGTAATCCGGCTGCTCGATGAAACGCTCGCAGATCTCGGTCCTGAGCCGCATCAGATCGGACTTCTCCTCGCCCTTGTCGGGGATGAAGAAGACCTCGGCCCGGTTCAAGGCCTTGATCGCCTGCACGGTCAGGTGCTCGGGGTCGCCCGCCCCGATCCCGATGATGAGGATGGTCCGCATGGTGAATCGCCGCCGAGCCGATGAGCGCTGCCTCTGCGCCCGATAGCACATCGCGCGCCTGTGACCGCAAGAACTTGGCCGAAAGACGGATGACGCTGCGGCTCCCGGCCCTATCCGCCTGACGAACCTGCTGAAATGCCCATGCGGACCCTGCTTGGATGCGCGTGTGGCGCGGTTGACACCCGCTTCGGGCGCAGTGCAGCATCGCTTCTGGGGAAACGAACCAAAAAAGAACGATAATGATGTTGCATTGCGGTCGCGGCCATGGCTGACGACATCATTCTGTCGACGGCGGGCTTGACCAAGGAGTTCGGCGGCTTCACCGCCGTCAACGGCGTCGACCTGAAGGTCAGGCGTGGCACGATCCATGCGCTGATCGGTCCAAACGGCGCCGGCAAGACGACCTGCTTCAATCTGCTGACGAAATTCCTCAGCCCGACCAAGGGCGCGATCGTCTACAACGGCAAGGACATCACGAAGCAGAAGCCGGCCGACATCGCCCGGCTCGGACTGGTGCGCTCCTTTCAGATTTCGGCGGTGTTCCCGCAACTCAGCGTGCTGACCAATGTCCGCATCGCGCTGCAGCGCAAGCGCGGCGATTCCTTCGATTTCTGGCGTTCGGAAACGGTATTGAAGACGCTGGACGAGGAGGCGATGCGGCTGGTCGAGGCCGTCGGGCTCGGTTCCTTCGCCGGGCTTCCCGCGGTCGAACTCAGCTATGGCCGCAAGCGCGCCCTGGAGATCGCGACGACGCTCGCGCTCGATCCCGAGATGCTGCTGCTCGACGAGCCGATGGCCGGCATGGGCCGCGAAGATGTCGAGCGCATCGAGGCGCTGATCCGTCAGGTCTCCAAGAACCGCACCATCCTGATGGTCGAGCACAATCTCTCCGTCGTCGCTTCGCTCTGCGACCACATCACCGTGCTGGCGCGGGGCCAGATCCTGGCCGAGGGCGACTATGCCGCCGTCTCGAAGGACCCGCGCGTGATCGAGGCCTATATCGGCTCTGGGGTAGGCCATGCTCACTGAGGCGATGAGGACGGGGGCTCCGTCTGCGGATGTCGCGCCTTTGCTGAAGGTGCGCGGGCTCGAAGCCTGGTATGGCGAGAGCCATGTCCTGCACGGCATCGATTTCGACGTCGCCGCCGGCGAGGTGGTGACGCTGCTCGGCCGCAACGGTGCCGGCAAGACCACGACGCTGAAGTCGATCATGGGCGTGATGGGCAAGCGCAAGGGCTCGGTCGTGCTGGAGGGCAGGGAGACGATCACGCTGCCCTCGCGCGCCATCGCCAAGCTCGGGATCGGTTACGTGCCGGAGGAGCGTGGCATCTATTCGACGCTCTCGGTCGAGGAAAACCTGCTGCTGCCGCCTCAGGTCCGGGCGGGCGGGCTCTCTCTGGCGCAGATCTTCGAGCTCTTCCCCAACATCAAGGAGCGACTCAAGAGCCAGGGCACCAAGCTCTCGGGCGGCGAGCAGCAGATGCTGGCGATCGGCCGCATTCTGCGCACCGGCGCCCATCTCCTGCTGCTCGACGAGCCGACCGAAGGGCTCGCCCCCGTCATCATCGACCAGATCGGCGCCACCATCCGCAAGCTCAAGCAGGACGGCTACACCATCATCCTGGTCGAGCAGAATTTCCGCTTTGCCGCGACGGTCGCCGACCGGCACTATGTCGTCGACCAGGGTAAGGTGATCGACATGATCCCCAATGCCGAGCTCGACGCCAATATCGACAAGCTCCACGGCTATCTCGGGGTCTGACCGGCTCCGCAACAAGAACCTGCCACTCACCAAGAACAACGTCGAAACCGACATCCATTCCAGGGAGAAGACCATGAAACTCAAGACGTTCCTCACCACGACCGCGTTCGCGGCGCTGATGGCCGGCGCGGCCCAGGCGCAGGTCTCGGTCAAGCTCGGCGTGCTCAACGATCGCTCGGGCCTCTATGCCGACCTCACCGGCGAGGGCTCGGCGGTGGCCGCCCGCATGGCGGTCGAGGACTTCAAGGCGGCGGAGAAGGGTATCAAGGTCGAGATCGTCTCGGCCGATCACCAGAACAAGCCCGACATCGGCGCCAGCATCGCCAGGCAGTGGTACGATCAGGACGGCGTCGACGTCATCCTCGACGTGCCGACCTCATCGGTCGCGCTCGCGGTCAACCAGATCACCAAGGACAAGAACAAGATCTTCATGAACTCCGGCGGCGGTACCTCCGACCTGACCGGCAAGGCCTGCTCGCCCAACACCGTGCACTGGACCTACGACACCTATGCGCTGGCCCAGGGTACGGGCGGCGCCATGGTCAAGGCCGGCGGTGACACCTGGTTCTTCCTCACCGCCGACTACGCCTTCGGTCATGCGCTCGAGCGCGACGCGACGGCGACCATCGTGAAGAACGGCGGCAAGGTTCTGGGCGGGGTCAAGACGCCGTTCCCCGGCACCGATTTCTCGTCCTTCCTGCTGCAGGCACAAGGCTCCAAGGCCAAGGTGATCGGCCTCGCCAATGCCGGCGGCGACACCATCAACGCGATCAAGCAGGCGGGCGAATTCGGCATCACCGCGGGGGGGCAGAAGCTCGCCGGCCTCCTCGTCTTCGTCAACGACATCCATGCGCTCGGCCTTCAGACGGCGCAGGGCCTGGTGCTGACGGAATCCTTCTACTGGGATCGCGACGAGGGCACCCGGGCCTGGTCGCAGCGCTTCGCCAAGGCCCATAACGGCAACATGCCCTCGATGGTGCAGGCCGGCGTCTATGGCTCGGTGCTGCACTATCTCAAGGCGGTCGAGGCGCTGAAGTCGAAGGAAGCGACGGCGGTCATGGCCAAGATGAAGGAGATGCCGACCGACGATCCGCTTTTCGGCAAGGGCACGATCCGCGTCGATGGCCGCAAGATGCACGACATGTATCTCTACGAGGTCAAGAAGCCGTCCGAGTCGAAGGGCAAGTGGGACTACTACAAGCAACTCGCCGTGCTGCCGGCAGAGCAGGCTTTCCGCCCGCTTGCCGATGGCGAGTGCCCGCTCGTCAAGAAATGAGCTGATCGCGACCGGCGCTTCGGGCCGGTCGCTCCTCCGGCGTCATTCCGGACAAGCCGCGAAGCGGCGCTGATCCGGAATCCATCACAGAGCACCGTCTCTCCTCAAGATGGATTCCGGATCTCCGCTTCGCTTCGCCCGGACTGACGACCAGCGGTTATCGAAGAGCGTTTCGACGTCCAGATGATCTGAGCCCACCATGTTCGAGCTTCTCGGAATTCCGCCGCAAGCGCTGTTCGGCCAGGTCCTCCTCGGCCTGATCAACGGCTCATTCTACGCCATCCTCAGCCTCGGGCTGGCGGTGATCTTCGGGCTGCTCAACATCATCAACTTCGCCCATGGCGCGCTCTACATGATGGGCGCCTTCGTGGCCTGGATGTGCCTCAACTATTTCGGGGTCAACTACTGGGCGGCGCTGCTGCTCGCGCCGCTGATCGTCGGCGCCTTCGGCGTCCTGCTGGAGCGCGTGCTGATCGCCAGGCTCGCAAATCTTGACCATCTCTACGGCCTGCTGCTGACCTTCGGCCTCGCCTTGATCATCCAGGGTCTGTTCCGCAACTATTACGGTTCGTCGGGCCTGCCCTACCAGATTCCGGATGCGCTCAGGGGCGGTCAGAATCTCGGCTTCATGTTCATGCCGAACTATCGCGGCTGGGTCGTCGCCGCCTCGCTCGTGGTCTGCCTGACGACCTGGTTCACCATCGAGAAGACCAGGCTCGGCGCCTATCTGCGGGCAGCGACCGAGAACCCGACCCTGACGCAGGCCTTCGGCATCAACGTGCCGCTGCTGGTGACGCTGACCTATGGCTTCGGCGTCGCGCTGGCGGCGCTGGCCGGCGTGCTCGCCGCGCCGATCTACTCGGTCAATCCCAATATGGGCGCCGACCTGATCATCGTCGTCTTCGCCGTCGTGGTGATCGGCGGCATGGGCTCGATCATGGGTGCGATCGTCACCGGCTTCGGGCTCGGATTGATCGAGGGCTTGACCAAGGTGTTCTATCCGGAGGCCTCGGCAACGGTGATCTTCATCATCATGGTGCTGGTGCTGCTGGTGAAGCCGGCCGGCCTGTTCGGACGGACGGCGTGATGGCGACGCGCACCAAGCTTGCGAGGATATGACCATGGCGGACGTTTCCATCGAGGTCCCCGCCGGCGCGATCGCGCTCGCCGAGACCAGCCGCGGCACCGAGCGGCTGCACCGGGGGGTCTTCGTCGGCCTTGCGGTCGTCTTGCTGGCCGCGCCCTTCGTCGTCTATCCGGTCTTCCTGATGAAGGTCTTGTGCTTTGCGCTGTTCGCGCTCGCCTTCAATCTCCTGCTCGGCTATGGCGGGCTGCTATCCTTCGGCCACGCCGCCTATTTCGGCATGGCGAGCTATGTCTGCGCCTATGCCGCCAAGCGGCTCGGCTTCCCGCCCGAGATCGCGATCCTCTCCGGCGTCGTGGTCGCGGCGATGCTCGGCTTCGTCTTCGGCGCGCTGGCGATCCGGCGGCAGGGCATCTATTTCGCCATGATCACACTCGCTTTGGCGCAGATGGTGTACTTCTTCTCGCTCCAGACGCCGAAATTCACCGGTGGCGAGGACGGAATCCAGGCGATCCCGCGCGGCCGGTTGTTCGGCCTGGTCGATCTCGCCGACGACAGGACGCTCTATTGGGTCGTCGCCGCGATCTTCATGGCGGGCCTCCTGCTGATCTACCGCATCATCCACTCGCCCTTCGGCCAGGTCTGCAAGGCGATCCGCGACAACGAGCCGCGCGCGATCTCGCTGGGTTACCGCGCCAACCAGTACAAGCTCGCGGTCTTCGTGCTCTCGGCGACGCTGGCTGGCCTCGCGGGCGCGACCAAGGCGATCGTCTTCCAGCTCGCATCGCTGACCGACGTGCATTGGTCGATGTCGGGCGAGGTCGTGCTGATGACGCTGGTCGGCGGCCTGGGTACGGTGTTCGGCCCGATCGTCGGCGCGCTCGTCATCGTCTCGATGGAGAACTATCTCGCGAGCCTCGGCGCCTGGGTCACGGTCGTCCAGGGCCTCGTCTTCGTCGTCTGCGTGCTGCTCTTCCGCGAAGGCATCGTCGGCCTGATCGCCAGGAAGATCGGCCGGCCGCTATAGGCCGCTGGTATCGACACGGCGCGCGATCCCACGCTCGAAGGAGGCGTTCGTCCGGCCTCATCCGGCTTTGATCTTTTTCGGGCGCGGATTATGTTTTTGCAAAGCTCCGCGGGCGACAATACGCGACACTTTGCAGAGCCTTGACCGAACGGGATGCCGCGCGTGCCCTCGCTGACGCTGTCGATACAGAACATGGACCGCCTGCCGGATGGCGGACCTCTGGAAATATCGGTCAAGGGACAGCGTGGCATCGACATCGGGCGCGATCCCTATCTCGACTGGACGCTGCCCGATCCCGGCCGGATCGTCTCCAGCCGGCATTGCGAGGTCCGTTTTCGTGACGGCGCCTATTGGCTGCACGACATCTCCAGCAACGGCACCTTCCTGAACGGCAGCGAATTGCGCATGCCGGCGCCGCACCGCCTCGGCGACGGCGACCGGATCGAGATCGGCCATTACGTCATCGGCGCAAAGGTCCAACTCGATGGCGAGACGGCCGAACCCGAAGCCTTCGCGCCGCCGCCCTTCGTCCAGCCGGAAGCGTTATGGGACAGCGACTCGACCGCGCCGCCGATCGCGGCCGCCGAGCTCAGGCCGCCACGGCCCGCCGCCGAGCAGAGCGACCTGATGAACTGGTATGTCGATATCCCCGAGGTCGACGAGCCGCGCCGCAGCCCCGAGCCGGCATGGCTGGCCGCGCCGCCGCCGGTTGTGGCCGAGCCGACCCCTATCGCCGCGCCTGCTCCCGCTCCCGTCGCCGTGCCGGCGCCCGTCGCGGCCGCGCCAGCGCCGGAAGCCGGCTTCGACGCGCTGCCGCCGCTCGTCGCGGAGGACGCAGCGCCGCGCACCGACTGGTCGATCACGCCGCTGCCCGAGGCGCCCGAGCCGGCACCGTCTCCCTTCGCTTCGCCCGGCGGCTACATGACCGCGCCGCCCGCCGCGATCGTAGCCGAAATCCCGCGCGCCGAGCCGGCGGTCTTGGCCGCTGCGCCGCCCGCACCCGCGCCGGCTCCGCCGCGCGCTCCGGCTGCACCATTGCCGGGCGGCGCCTCGCTCGCCGCGCTGATGGCGCGCGGCGCCGGGGTCGGCGAGGATGTCTTCGGCCGCCGCCCGCCCGAGGAGATGGCAGAACTGGCGGGGCTCGTCCTGCGCCTGACCTGCGAGAACCTGAAACAGATGCTCGCCGCCCGCGCCGAGACCAAGGGACTGGTCCGCAGCACCAACCAGACCATGATCCAGGCGCTGGAGAACAATCCGCTGAAGTTCTCGCCGAGCGCCGAGGACGCGCTGCGCACCATGTTCGGCCCGCCGACGACGAGCTATCTCGACGCGCGCCGCGCCATCGAGGACAGCTTCCGCGATCTGAAATCGCACCAGCTCAACACCTATGCCGCCATGCAGCAGGCGTTGAAGCTTCTGGTCGAGGATCTCGACCCGGCCGCGATCGAGAACGCGACCGACAAGGAGAGCGGCATCGGCGGTCTGATGGGCTCGCGCAAGGGCAAGCTCTGGGACCATTTCGTGACGCGCTGGAAGGCCAAGACCGAGCGCCACGACAACGGCCTGGTCGACGCCTTCATGCTGTATTTCTCGGAATGCTACGACCGGCTGGCGAGCAAGCTTCGCTCCTGAGCGTCAGCGCCGCGCGACTTTCCAGAGACCGTGGGCGTGGTCGAGGACCGCGTCCTTCCCGCCCGTCTTCCGGCCCCGGAACACGGTCTCGTAAAGTCGTTCCACGGCTGCGCGCCCGTTCAGCTCCATCACAGTGCGGCCGTCGGGAAAGAAGGCGTAGACCTGCTCGTCGCTGTGCTCGGCGTATTTTTCCTGGTCACCGTGCAGCACCATCGGGCGCTCGAGCAGACGGTTGACGTAGTTCTGCACGTCGATGAACTCCTGCGAGCGCGCGTGGTCCTGTCCCAGCATCGTCTCGAAGACCATCACCGTGCGGCCGACGTCGTTGGCGGGAACGATGGCGTAGAGATCATAGTCGCCGTGGATGTAGCGCGCGCCCGGCACCGACGACATCGTCGAGAACATCACGCAGCCGTAGAAATCGCTCTGCGGATCGAGCTGGACGCCGTAGAACTTCCCGGAGGCGAAATAGAGTGCCTGCGGCTTGCCGGCCGCGTCGAAAGCGTTGGTGGCCAGCAGCGGCTTGCACTTCTCCCATTCCTGCAGCGCCTTGGCGTATTTCCTGTCTTCGTAGGCGGACGAACCGACGATGGTCGGGTCGGTGACCAGCCCGGCCGTCTGGCGTTCCCTGCCCGCGACGAACACGTCCTTGTCGGCGGTCTTCGCCTTGCAGTCGAGGCGCTTGGCGCAGCAGCGCGGGTCGCTGATGTAGCGCAGAGAGGCCACGTTCGTGCCCCGCACGAGGATGTAGACTTTGTAGTGCTGCGCAGCTTGCTGGAACGCGGCGAAGTCCTGCAGGCGCATGCCCGGTTTGGTCATCGTCGCGTTCCCTTGCGGCGCCGCCGTCTCGGATCGACAGGGCGCTTATGTCACCTCATAGGCGAAGCTGTCGTCCACGATCGAGACCTTGGCGCTCTTCACTTCGCTCTTCTCGATCGCCTTGTTGAGGAAGGCGCGCGAGAGCGAGGGCAGCAGCGTGTTGGTGATGATGTTGTCGATCATGCGGCCGCCCGAATCCGGATCGTTGCAGCGCGAGACGATGTGCTCGACGACCTCGTCGTCATAGATGAACGCCGCATTGTGATTCTCGCGGATACGCTTGCCGATGCGGTCGAGCTGCAGCCTGACGATTCCGCCCAGCATCTCCGGCGAGAGCGGGTAGTAGGGGATCGTGACGATGCGGCCGATCAGCGCCGGCGGGAAGACGCTGAGCAGCGAGGGGCGCAGCGCCGTCGAGAGCGTCTCCGCGTCGGGCTTGGCGGAGGGGTCGCGCGCCATGTCCATGATCACGTCGGTGCCGACGTTCGAGGTCAGGATGATCAGCGTGTTCTTGAAGTCGATGCGCCGTCCGGTGCCGTCCTCCATCTGGCCCTTGTCGAAGACCTGGAAGAACAGCTCGTGTACGTCCGGATGGGCCTTCTCGACCTCGTCGAGCAGCACCACCGAATAGGGCTTGCGCCTGACGGCCTCGGTCAGCCTGCCGCCCTCGCCATAACCGACATAGCCGGGAGGCGCGCCCTTCAGGGTCGAGACGGTGTGGGCCTCCTGGAACTCGCTCATGTTGATGGTGATGATGTTCTGCTCGCCACCATAAAGCGCCTCGGCCAGCGCGAGCGCCGTCTCGGTCTTGCCGACGCCGGACGGCCCGCACAGCATGAACACGCCGATCGGCTTGTTCGGATTGTCGAGTTTGGCGCGGTTGGTCTCGATGCGCTTGGCGATCATCGCCAGGCCATGGCCCTGGCCGACGACGCGCTTGTTCAGCGTCTCGGCGAGATTGAGGATGGTCTCGATCTCGTCCTTGACCATGCGGCCGACCGGGATACCGGTCCAATCGGAGACGATGGCTGCCACCGCCTGCTCGTCGACATGGGCGTAGATCTTGCGCTCGTCGGGATTGAGCGCCTCGAGCGAGGCGTTCCTGTCCTTCAGCGACTGGAAGTCGGCCTCGGCGTCGGCCGGGGCGGCCTCCGCGTCCTCGCCGATCGGCGGGGACTCGGCGCCATCCGTTGCAGGTGCTGCGCCGGCCTTCGCCGCGGCCGCCTTGGCAATCTTCTCGCGCAGCGCCTTGATCTCGTCGACGATCGACTTCTCCGACTCCCAGTCGGCTTCGAGCTTGGCGAGCTTCTCCTGCAGCGCCGCGGTCTCGGTGGCGATCTCGGCCAGGCGCTCGGCGGCGTCGGTGCCGATGTCGCGGTCGGTCTCGAGCGCGAGCTTCTCCTTGTCGAGCGCGGTGATCGCGATCCGCGTGTCCTCGATCGAGGCCGGCGTCGTGGTCTGGCTGATCGCGACGCGGGCGCAGGCCGTGTCGAGCAGGCTGACCGCCTTGTCGGGGAGCTGGCGGGCCGGGATGTAGCGATGCGACAGGCTCACCGCCGCGACGATCGCGGCGTCGGAGATGCGCACGCCGTGATGCTTCTCCATCGGACCCAGAATGCCGCGCAGCATGGTGCAGCAGCGCGCGACGTCCGGCTCGTCGATCTGCACCGGCTGGAAGCGCCGGGTCAGTGCCGGGTCCTTCTCGAAATAGAGCCGGTATTCGGCCCACGTCGTCGCCGCGATGGTGCGCAGCGTGCCGCGCGCGAGCGCCGGCTTCAGCAGGTTCGCCGCGTCGCCGGTCCCGGCCGCGCCGCCGGCGCCGATCAGCGTATGCGCCTCGTCGATGAACAGGATCACCGGTGTCGGCGAGGACTGGACCTCATCGATCACAGAGCGAAGGCGCTGCTCGAACTCGCCCTTCATCGATGCGCCGGCCTGCATCAGCCCGATGTCGAGCGAGCACAGCCTGACGCCTTTCAGCGGCGGGGGCACGTCGCCGGACGCGATGCGCTGGGCGAAGCCCTCGACCACCGCGGTCTTGCCGACGCCAGCCTCGCCGGTGAGGATCGGGTTGTTCTGGCGCCGCCGCATCAGCACGTCGATGATCTGGCGGATCTCGTCGTCGCGCCCTGTGATCGGGTCCATCGTGCCGGACGCCGCCTTGGCGGTCAGGTCGATCGAGAAGCGGTCGAGCGCGGTCGAGCCCTTGGCGCCGGGCGCTGCCTCGCCGGCGGGGCCGGCTGCACGCAGGCCGGAGCCGTCCATCGGCTGCAGCGTCTCCTCGTCCGACGCCGCCCACAGCGTGCGATGCTCGCTCGCCAGCGTGTCGACCGGAATCTTGCCGAACTCCTTCGACGCCTCGAACAAAGTGCGCCTCAGCTCGATCGATTTCAGCGCCGCGACCAGGATGTGGCCAGAACGGATCTGGGTCTCGCCGAAGAACAGCGTGGCGTAGTGCCAGCCGCGGTCGAGCAGGTCGGTGATCTGGTTCGAGACGCCGGGCATCTCGGTCTCGTTGCGCCTGAAACCGTTCACCACCGCGCCGATGTCGGCGAGCATGCGGGCGCGATCGAGCTTGTAGTGGTCGACGGTGATGGCGAGGTCGGACTTGTCGTTCTGCAGCAATTGCTGCAGCCAGTGCGCCAGCTCGACATTGCGGTTGCCGGCGCGCTTGGCGCCGCGAAGCGCCTGGATGAAGGCGTCGTAGCCCAGCCGGTTCAGCTTGCCGGTAATGGCCTCGAGACTGATCTCGCTCATGGGTGCCCCTCTGCTTTCCCCGTTGTCGTGCGCTTTTTGGTCTTGGCCTTGGCTTTCGGGCGCGCCTGTCCCGGCTGGAAGCGCGCATCGCAGCGTATCGCGTCGGGCGCGGCGTCCTTGCGCGGCGCGAGCCAGGAGGTCCAGCCGAGCTGGGCCGAACGCGAAAGCTGCATGGGCTCGATCTTGGCTTCGGGAATCGAGAGCTCGACATCCCAGGCGATCTCGTGGCCGAGCACGAAGAAGATCGCGTCGTTGAGCGCGGTGCAGATTTCGCCGCTGGGCAGGAACCGGCGATATTCGTCGAGATCGGCGGTGTGCAGCCGGACCACGATCTTGTCCTCGACGCTGAAGACACCGGCGCCGACCAGCATGTCGACGCCGAGCCTGGCATGCTTGCCGCCGAGCCGCGAACGGTCGGCCTCGTCGAATTCGATCTTCATCGCCACGAACTCGTCGATCTCGACCTTGAGGCCGAACAATCCTTCTAGGAAGCCGCGCAGCCGCGCCGGCGATTTGGCGTGAGAGCCGAGCAGCCCGGCGAAGGCGAGCTTGGCCGCGTCCGGTGTGGCGTCGAGATCGCGATAGGGCGCGCTGCCGAGGCCGATGCCGGAGCCGACATAGTCGAAGAAGCGATCGGATCCGTCATGCTGTGCCACGGGCCGCGCATCGGCCCAGCTCCGGAAGAAGAGCTGCAGGAAGCGATTGTGGAACAGGTCGAGGAAGCGCGGGAACGAATCGTTGCCGGCCAACAGCCAGTTGAACGCCTCCTCTGTGGTGGCATAGGGCAGGGCGCCCTGAGGTCCGAGCAGGCCGAGGAACTTGACCAGGATGCGCATCCGCCCGGCCATGTCCGGCTCTGCCTTGGCGAGCGTCGAGGCCGGGAATTCCATATAGGGGTCCTGGCCGAGCGCGACATACTCCTCGCGCATCGCGCCGGAATCGCCGATGCGCGGCTTGCCGGCATTGTCGCGCTCGAAACGCCGCAGCGTCTCGTAGAAATCGAAGCGCCAGGGCTCCTCCTGCAGCTCGTCGCGAAAGCTCACAGCAGCCTCCGCGAACCGGCGCGCGGCGGCCAGCGTGCGATCTCGCCGCGCTCCACCGTTCGGATCACCGTCTGGGTGAAATGGTTGACCCCGGCATACTCGGCGAAGAAGCGGTCGAGGATCGCGCCGAGCAGGAAGGCGCCGGAGCCCTCGAAGGCCTTCTCGTCGAGCGTGACGGTGACCTCGGTCCCGCGCGCCGCGCCGAGCCCGGCGCGATGGCGCACCCGCCGGATCACCGGCTTGCTGTCGAGCGAGCGCGTACCGCGGATGCGCCGGTCGGTGGCGGGGTCGGCGAGATCGGCGAAGAGCGCGAGCGTCTCGCGCAACGCCCGTCCGTCCTTGCCGCCGCCGCGCTTGAGCAGGCCGAGATGGTTGAGGCTGAGCAGATTGATCAGGCGCCACGTCACTGCGCCGGTATGGGCCGTCTCGTTGCGGCTGCGCAGATAGGATGCGACCGGCTCGCGCGGCGCCGTCGGCCCAGCGACGCAGACGATGTCGAGCGCCTGGTCCTCGGGTAGCCGGAAATCGGCCCCGCTGGTGCCGACCGGCAATTGCTCGGCCAGATGCCGGTTGCTGCAGAAGGCCTTGACGCTGAGTTCGACCACCTTGCCGGCGACGTCGAGGCCGGGCTTCTCCGTCAGCGAGATGAACATGTCGGTGCCGACATAGTCGGACGCCGCGCCGCGCTGCTTCTCCTCGATCGAGCGCCGCCGCGGCAGCCGCCGGATCGTGTAGAACAGGCCGGATTCGTCGCCACTCTCCAGCGAGGCCGAATAGAGCGGCCGCACCGGCAGCTTTTCCTGCCCGCCGGGAAAATGCGCGAAGACCTCGACGATCCGATGCGGTTCGAATTCGAGATAGCGGCTGCGATCGGGCACGATGTGGTGTTCGTGGACATTGCTGCGCATCGCGATGCGGTCGGTCGACATCTCGAACAGATTGACCGCCGGGCTGGTATGCAGACTGAAGGCGTTTGCGTCGACGATGCTGCCGAGGCGCGGGCTCACCTCGTCGAAGACGAAGACCAGGTCGATGTTGCGGGTCTTCAGCGCGGGCGTGACCGCTTTCAGCCCGTCGATCGCGACGCCGAGGAACTTGCGTGGGAACATGAAATATTCGCGCAGCAGGTCGAAGCCGCGAAAGATCCGCGAATCCTGCGGCAGCAGGGCCTCGTCCTCGCGCATGCCGAGCTGGCGCAGGCAGTCCTCAGGCAAGGGGATCGCGACCGGGTCGCCATAGGCATCGAGATAGCGCAGATAGACGCCGATGCGCCGCGCCATCAGGTGCTCGTAGATCAGATGCGCGTCGCTTTCGGCGCAGGTCAGATGCACCGGTAGGCTGTCGATGCGCGTGCCGGCGAACCAGCAATCGGGCTTTGCTTTCGCCTCGGGATCCGAGGGCTCGGCCTCCGGCGTCGCTGCGGCGCGATGCGTCAGCCCGATGCGCAGGCCGGCGAGCGCTCTGCGGTCGATCGGAATGCCGAGGCCCTGCAGTGCCGCCGGCGTCGAGAAATAGTCCGCCCCGCTGATCTCGAACGGCCAGAGCGTCACGTCCGAAGCCAGCCTGTAGCGGCAGGCGACGCGCCGGCCGCGCTGCTGATAGGTCGCGTCGATATAGCTGCCGCGCTTGATCGTCTTGCCGTCGCGCAGCGCGCCGTCGCCGAAGCCGGGCTGGAATTTCGCCAGGATGCAGGATGGCGTCGGCGCCAGATAGTTCGGAACCAGCAATTCGAGCAGGTTCGAGGTGAATTCGGGGAACTCGTGCTTGAGCTTGAGCTGGACGCGGGCCGCCAGGAATGCCGTGCCTTCGAGCAGGCCCGACACCATCGGGTCGATGCGGTCGCGCACCAGTCCGCCGAGCCGGTCGGCGATGCCGGGATATTCGTCACCGAATTCCTTGGCCTGCTCGTAGAGCAGGCCGAGTTCGCGATTGTAGAGGTCGAGGAATTCGCGATCCATCGGCTCAGCGCTGTCCGTGCCACCGCTTCGCGCGCTGGAAGCCGGAGGTGGAGCGACCGTCTTTCGGGCTCATCTGCACGGTGCCCCGACCCACGCTAGATCCGACTCACGACGACCTTGCCGGCGCCGCTCTGCATCTCGGCGAAGAACTCGACAGGAATGTTGACCGGATCCGCCACCATGTCGGCGCGAACCGTGAAACGCACGGCAAGTTCATGGGCGCCGATGGAGCGGTCGCGCTCGACACGCAGCGAGTCGCGCACCAGCCGCGGCTCGTAGAGCAGAAGCGCCTTGCGGATTTCCTGATGGATGTCGTCGACGCCCGATTCGTCGATGGTGCGATGCGCGATATCGGGAAGCCCATAATTCAGGATCGACTGCCGCGCCGCGTCATGTGGGCCGAAATCGACCGTCGATTCGAGATTGACGGTGTTCAGCAGCGTGCCGAGATCGCGCGACAGTTCCGCGCGCAGCCGGTTTTCCGAGATTGCGGCCCGGCCGACCGCGACGCGGCCCGCCAAGACGCGCTCGCCCGACTCGTCGCGCAAATCGACGGTCTTCTTGGCGTCCCGCTCTTCCGCAGCCGCGCGAAACGCCGACATCAACGGAATCCGCAGGCTGACCGCCTTCTTGCGACTCATCGCGACGAGACCCTGCCTGCTTCGCGCGGCCGGCGGCCGCGAACGATAAGACGACGCACGACGCCGGGCGAAACCCGGCGTCGTGGCTTCCTGCGGCGTTGTCAGGCCGTCTTGCTGGCAGGGATGTCGTAGCCGAACTCGGTGGCGGTGCCCTTGCCGCCCGAGGCCGTCTGCGGCGTGTATTCGAGCTTGAACTTGCCGAAGTTGAGCGAGATGGCAACCATCGCGTCCTGGCCGGAACTGCTGAGCGAGACCGAACTCACCAGCACATGTTCCATCGTGAAGGTCAGGAACTCCATAGGCTTGTCGCCGGCCTTGCGCTGGACCAGCGTCATCTTGTCGTAATGCGTGCCGAGCGCGCAGCCTTTCATCAGCAACGGCGCAGCCTTGTCCATCGTCATCGAGACGGTCGCATCGCTGAAGGCCGCCTTGCCCTTGCCGCTGCCGGTGCCCTGATGGGTGGTGCCGCTGTTGCTGACGCCCCAGCTCCAGCTATGGAGTTCAAGTTCGTTCTTATGCGTATCGTCGGCCGACTCGCCATCGACCTTCGCGCCTTCGATTTTCAGAAAGATGTCTTCTGTCGCCATTTTTCGCCCTCCCGATAGACGATCCCAAAAGCTCGCCCCCGGTGGAGCGCGAGCGGTCTAGCCGTTCGATAGAACCAGACTTGCTACGGCACCTTTCGAGCGGAAGCGTTTCCCGGTCACGATTTCTGCGGCAGGCGCGAGACCAGGCTCAGGCTGACATCCATGCCTTCGAGCTGGTAATGCGGGCGCAGCATGAAGCGGGCCGAGTAATACCCCGGATTCTCTTCGTCCGGACGCACGATCACGCTCGCGGCTGCGAGAGGCTTGCGCGCCTTAGTCTGTTCGCTCGACGATTCCGGAGCGCCGTCGACATACTGGTTGATCCAGTCCTGGAGCCAGACGGTGAGCTGCTTCTCTTCCATGGTCGCGCCGACTTTGTCGCGCACCATGCATTTCAGGTAGTGCGCGAAACGCGACACCGCGAACATGTAGGGCAGGCGAGAGCGCAGGTTCGAGGATGCGGTCGCATCGACATTGTTGTCGTATTTCTTCGGCTTGTAGAGCGATTGCGCGCCGATGAAGGCGGCCTTGTCCGAATTCTTGCGGTGGATCAGCGGGATCAAGCCTGACTTCGCGAGCTCGGCTTCGCGCCGATCGCTGATCGCGATCTCGGTCGGGCATTTCAGGTCGACACCGCCATCGTCGCTCGGGAAGGTGTGCGTCGGCAGGTTGACGACCTCGCCGCCCGACTGCACGCCGCGGATGCGCGTGCACCATCCGAATTCCTTGAAGGCACGATTGATGTTGACGCCCATCGCATAGGCCGCGTTCATCCAGGCATAGCTCTGCCCGCCATGGCCGTCGGTCTCTTCCTCGAAGCCGAACTCCTCGACCGGGTCGGACTTGGCGCCGTAGGGCAGGCGCGAGAGCACGCGCGGCATGCACAGGCCCGCATAGCAGGAATCGTCGGAATCGCGCAGCGAGCGCCACGCGGCATAATCGGGCGTGTCGAAGATCTTGCCGAGGTCGCGCGGATTGGACAGCTCGTTCCAGGAGTCCATGCCCATCAAGGTCGGGCCGGCCGCCGCGAAGAAGGGCGCATGAGCGGATGCCGCGACCTTGCTGATGTCGCGCAGCAACTGCACGTCCTGCGGCATATGGCTGAAATAGTAGTCGCCGATCAGGCAGCCATAGGGTTCGCCGCCGAGCTGGCCGAACTCGTGCTCGTAGACCTTCTTGAACAGCGGGCTCTGGTCCCACTTCGCGCCGGGATAGAGCTTCAGCGTCTTGGAAAGCTCGTTCTTAGAGATGTTCATCACGCGGATCTTCAGCGTGACGTCGGTCTCGGAGTTCATCACCAGGTAGTTCAGCCCGCGCCAGGCGCTTTCGATCTGCTGGAATTCTGGCGCGTGGATGATGGCGTTGACCTGCGCCGACAGCTTCTTGTCGAGCTGCGCGATCATTTCCTCGATCGTGTCGAGCACGTCGCCCTTGATGAGCGACTGGTCGGCCATCGCCTGCTGCACCAGCGTGGAGACGGCGTTCTCGACCTCGCTGGCCGCGCGTTCGCTGCGCGGCTTGAAGCTCTGCTTCAGCAGCGAGGAGAACTCGTCGACGTCGCGGGTCTCGGTTTCGCCGGCCGGGGAGGAGGTTTTGAGTTCGGCAGCCATGATCACTGTTCCAGCAAGCGAAGTGGGGCGTGCGTTCGTCCGGTCAGGACTTGTCGTTGTCTTCGGCAGGCTTGGTGCGCTCGTTCAGCGCCGCCATCAGCTTCGGATCGCTCAGCAGTTCGCGCAGTTTCGCCTCGGCGCCGGCCTTGCCGTCCATGTAGCTCTTCAGGTTGGCGAGCTGTTCGCGCGCCTCGAGCAGCTTGGCCACGGCCGGAACCTGACGCGCCACGGCTGCGGGGCTGAAATCGGCCATCTTGTTGAAGCGCAGGCCGACCTGGAGCTTCTCGCCGGGCGCGTCGCCGAGCTTGTTGTCGACCCGGAAGGCGACGCCCGGATTGATCGCCGCCATGCGGTTCTCGAAATTGTCCATGTCGATGTCGAGGAAGCCGCGGTCGCCGACGTCAGGCTTCTCGACGCCGGAGTAGTTGCCCGACAGATCGGACATCACGCCCATCACGAACGGAATCTCGATCTTGCGGTTCGCGTCATAGGGATCGTCGTAGCTGATGTGCACGCGCGGCGCCCGATTGCGCCTGATGAATTTCTGACCACTGTCGGACATGATCGAGCTCCAACTCCGACGTGACACATCGGGAAACAACCACACTAGATTTCAAAACCGCCTCTTGGTCAACTGCAAGATCAGTCCTCGTCTAGATTTCGGAATGCGCGATTCGGAAGCATTTCCCTCAAAAGCGACATGAAATCGCGCTCCGCCAGGGAGCGTGCCCTTTCGCAGAGCAGCGGGATCGCGCTCGACGGCTCGCGGACCTTCAGATGGTTGGCGACCTGCTGCAGGATGTCGAGCGCTTCGCGGCGGCTGGCGGGTATCGGCGGCGGATCCTCGCCGGTGTCGTCGCCGTCGCTGGGGCTGTCGAGCAGCATGGCCAACCGCTCGATCGGCAGTTCGAAGACGAGCCGTCCGCCGACATGGATGACGGCCTTTTCCGAATGGTCGGGCACCAGCAACTGCACGCTCTCGGCCAGACTCTTGCCGACGAGATGGCGGGCTTGCGCCACCAGCAGAAGCGCCGGACTCGAAGGTTCGGCCGTGCGGAAATAAAGTTCGGCAGCCAGCAAGGCCCGGCGGATCGCGGCGGGGTTGTCGAACGCCGTGGGGCCGGCCGCGGCGACGCTCTCCGTCGACTCGCCGGCCGGGTTCGGTGTGGCTGCGGCGCTCGGATCGCGTCGGACGACGGCGCCATCGAGCAGCGCCTGCATCTTGCCGAGGACCGGTTTCAGCCGGCCGAACCCGAGGTTCCCGGCCCCGTGCTCGTCGAAACGGGACTCCATCTCGACGAGCGCGGTCAGCGCTGCGGCGACATGGTCGCGGTTCTGGATGATCTGCGGCAGTTCGCCGTCGCTGAACGCGGCCTCGATCGTGGCCGAATCGAGCACGGCTTCGCCTTCGCGTGCCGTCGCCTTGCCCTGCGCGATCTGATGTAGCCGGTAGTTCACCGAACCTGCGCGGCGGCTTGCCGCCAACGGCGCATGCTGCAGCGGCATCACCACGCTGGTGATGTCGTCGAGCGATTCGACGACGACCGAACGCAGTCCGAAATCGCCGTCATCGGCGGCCGGATGGACCTGTTCCCAGCGCTCGCGCATCAGCGCCGACATCGCGACGAGCGCCTCGGCGAAGCCGCCGAGCTCGCGGTTGAGGATGCGGAACTTGGCGAGCAGCACGAGCAGGCGCAGATCGCGGCTGCGTTCGAGCAGCGTCTCGACGGCGCGGCATTCCTTGGGGAGGTCGTGTTCGGCACGCTCGAAATCGAAGAAGGATTTCTGCGGCAGGATGCCTTCGGCGCGGGCGACGAAGAGGCTGTAGTCGGGATCGTAGGCGAGATCGAGATCGGGTCCGCAGGGCGCTTCGTCGTCGATCGGCTCGCACAGCTTGGCGGCCAGTTGTCCTGTCATCGTCGACGCCCTCGACCCCAATCCGCCATCCTGTCCTGAGCCATCTTGTTCCATGCGTGATGCGATCTGACAACGCCGCGTCGATAGTGAGTCGAGACAAAGGCCCGCGATCTTTTCATGGATCGCGCGATCGATTATTGACCTCGCTCTGGGTCAGCCATGTTCTGCGCTAGACCAGCACCGTTCCAGACGGTAGGTTCCCGCCGTTATGTGACCGCCGGATCCAACATACGGACCGCCATGCCACTCCAATTGAGCCAGCAAGACCGACCCGCCATCCTGACGACGCCTTTCGTCGGCCGCGATGAGCTTGTGTTTTCCAGGCTCGACGCGAACGAGGCCATCAGCGAGCTCCACGAGTTCCGGATCGAAGCGCTGAGCCTGGAGGCCGCGCTCGATTTCGACAAGGCGCTCGGGCGGCACTGCCACCTCGAGGTCAACGTCACCGAGCACGATGCCGAGAAGGGCGAAATTCGCAAGAAGCGCTATTTCAGCGGCATCCTGACCGAGGCGCAGTGGCTCGGAAAGCAGGACGAACTCAATCTCTATCGCCTGACCCTTCGGCCTTGGCTCTGGTTGCTCTCGCACAAGGCCACTTGCAAGATCTTCCACAATCTGCCGGTCGAGAAGATCATCGAAACGGTGTTGCGGCGTGACCAGCTCGGCGAATTGAGGCTCGATCTGAAGACGAGCTACCCGACGCTCGAATACTGCGTTCAATATCGCGAGAGCGATTTCGCCTTCGTCAGCCGCCTGATGGAGGAATACGGCATCTACTACTACGTCGAGCATGTGGCAGGCTCGCATCGCATGGTGCTGGCCGATGAGATGTCCTCGCACAAGGTCATCGAGAAGACCGAGACGCTGCCCTTCATCCCGCACGACAGCGACAATCGTCACGGCGAGCACATCCAGGAATGGATGGCCGAGCGCCGCTTCCAGAGCGGCAAGTTCGTGTTTCGTGACTACAACTACGAGAAGCCCGACGCCGACATGCAGGCCGAGGAACTCGCCACTGAGAATTACCGCCACGCCAAACTCGAAGTCTTCGATTTTCCCGGGCGCTACCGGGAGAAAGGCGATGGCAGCAAGCTCGCCAAGGTACGGCTGACGTCGGAGCAGGCGCGAGACCAGCGCCGCTTGGGGTCTGGCGAGGCGGTCACGCTGTTTCCTGGCGGCCTGACCTCGTTGAAGCATCACACCGCCAATCCCGAGAACGGGCGATATCTCGTCGTGCGCGCCGCGCACTCCCTGGCGTCCGTGCAATCCTACCAATCGGGCGCGAGCGAGTACCAGAGCTATTCCGGCCGCTATGAGTTCCAGAAGGTCGCCCGGCCGTTCAAGCCGCCGCAGATCACGCCCAAGCCCTCGATCTTCGGCCCGCAGACGGCACGGGTGGTTTGCGACAAGAAGAACAAGGGCGAGGAGATCGACGTCGACAAGGAAGGCCGCATCCTGGTCAAGTTTCACTGGGACCGGGACGAGGACTATTCCTGCCGCGTCCGCGTCGCACAGCTCTGGGCGGGCAACAACTGGGGCGGATCCTTCATTCCGCGCGTCGACCAGGAAGTGATCGTCGAGTTCATCGACGGCGACGTCGATCGCCCGCTCGTGATCGGCGCGGTTTACAACGGCAAGCATGACATGCCCTTCGGCACCGAGCCGAAAAAGACCATCAACGGCATCAAGTCGGATTCGACCAAGGGCGGCGGCGGCTTCAACCAGTTGATCTTCGACGACCTGAAGAAGTCGGAGAAGGTCGAATTCCAGGCCCAGAAGGACTTCAACTCGACGGTCCTCGACACCGAGACGCGTGAGATCGCCAAGGAATTCACCGGCCACAAGGGTCCGGAATCGCGCAAGATAACCCTGAAACAGGGCGACGATTTACTCAAGGTCGACAAAGGCAAGAAGACCGTCGACGTCTCCGACGACATCCTGGTCAAGTCAGGCACCAAGATCACGCTTCAGGTCGGCGGCAGCACCATCGTGATCACCGGCGACAGCATCACGCTCAAATCCGTCAACATCAACGTTGAGGCTTCGGGCGCCCTCAAGGAGAGCGGCTTGACCATCGACGAGAAGGCGAGCGGGATCATGACGATCCAGGGCAGCGTGGTGAAGATCAACTGACGCCATGGCCTCGGCACGTTTTCTCACCGCCCGCGACGTGTTCGACGCCTTTCCGACTGCGGGCGACGACATCGAGGCGGCACCGACCGAGATCGCTCCGGTCGACTTCCTGCGCGGCCTGCTGGCCAGCGGCACGCCGGAGGATGCGATCGGCTTCTGCGCCTATCTCCTGCCCAAGCGAGAGGCGGTCTGGTGGGGCTGTTCCTGCCTGCGCGGGCTCGCCGGCCAGCGTGAGGGGCAGGGGCTGTCGGAGAATCGCTGCCTGGCCGCGGCCGAGGCCTGGGTGAAGGAGCCGCAGCACAACCGCCGGATCGAGGCGATGCGTCTCGGCATGGTCGCGCCGCGTTCCGACCCGGCGACCTGGCTCGCCCTCGCGACCGCCTGGTCCGGCGGCGACATCACCGACAATCCGCAATCGCCAGTGCCGGCGCCGCCGCATCTGACCGCCAAGGCGATTCGCGCCGCGGTGCTGATCGCGCTGGCGCGAAGCCCCACCCAGGAGCGTCGAACACAGCTCGCGACCTGTATCGACAATGGCGTGAAACTGCTGCAGCGCCGGCCCGGGTGACGCCGGGCCGAGCATCGTCGACAGGCCTGCCGGCAAATTGCATCGCGATCTTTGGATTTTCTTCATCTTCGCAGGGGAACCTCTTCGTGGTTGGCGCATTCCAACGGTCATGATATCCTCGCAAGCTGGACGCGGAGCAGGACAATGTTTTTTGGAAGAACAACGGCCCTCGGCTTGATCCTCGGTACGACGCTCGGCGTCGTTGCGGGCTCGGCCACCGCCTATGCCGACGACGTCATCGTTCCCGCGCCCTTCGCCGTCGCGGAAATCCAGCCGCAGGAGCCGCAGCCGACGGTTGCCCCGCTTCCGCCGTCGCGTGCGGCGACCTTCACGCAGCGTCAGATTCGGACGGCGGCCGTACCGGCTCGTGCGACGACGACGCCTGCGCGCGTCGAGCGGGTCGCCTTCGCGGAACCCCGTCGCCGGATGGAGGCGAACCTCGTCTCTTACCCGAGCCGCCCCAATTTCATGTGGATCGGCGTGGTCTACTGATCGCGCGATAGCTCAGAAAGAATTTGGACCCGGCGGTCGCATGAGCGATCGCCGGGTTTCTTCGTTTTGGCGGTGAAACAGCCGGCCAAAGCTGTTGGCGAGACGTCTCGGGCCAGCCGGTTGCGTTGCCTCAGAACCCCAGTCCCAGGCCGGGTGCGACACGCCGCGGCGCCGCCGCGGCAGGGGCGGGAGCCGGGGCGGCAGCAGGCGCGGCGCGCGCCGGCCGGCTTTCGGCCTCCCGGCGCGGCGTCGGCTGCTGGGCGCGGCGCACCGGCTCCTCGCGCTGCGGCCGCCGCACGATCGCAGGCGCGGCCGGCTTGGCCGGAGCAGCCTTCGACGCGCATGTCGTGTCCGGCCGTTCCCGCAGGTCGAGCAATTGCTCCGGAGAGATCGCGATCGGCTCGGCCGGCAGTCCGATCTTGGTGCGATAGACCTTCAACGCCTCGCGTGTGCCGTTGTTGAAATTGCCGTTGATGTTGCCGGTATAGCAACCGATCCGCGAGAGTTCCTGCTGCGTTTCCTGCGTCAGCGCTTTCGGATCGGTCGGCACCGGGCGCGCTGGTGTGCGCGGTACGACCGGCGCCAGCAGCCGGGGGTCGACCGAGGCGATCTGCGCCGGCGGCTCGGACGCGGCTTCGGGCCGATTGTCCTGGCCGTCGCTCGGCGCCGTGCGCAGCGGTGTGACGCCGGCGCGGCGCATCGCCTCCGCCTCCTCGGTCAGCCAGCGCGCCTGCGCCTGCTCCAGAGCGAGCCGCTGCCGCTCGGTCAATTGTGCATCCTCGGCATTGCGTCGCGTATCGGCGGCGGCGGCCTCGATCTTCTGCTTGGCTTCCTCATCGGCCCGCGCGGCGGCTTGCCGGGCGGCTTCCTCATCTGCAGCTGCCCTGGCACGTTGCGCCTCGGCTTCGCGCTGAGCCTGTTCGGCCTGGAGAGCCGCTTGCTTGCGGGCCTCCTCCGCAGCCCTGGCCTCGGCGACCTTGCGTGCGTCCTCGGCCGCCTTGGCTTCCGCGGCCAGCCGACGCTCCTCGGCGGCCTTGGCCGCAGCGGCCTTGCGGGCGTCTTCGACCGCCTTGGCTTCGGCGAGCTTCCTTGCCTCTTCCGCAGCCTTTGACTCCGCGGCGATCCGGCGCTCCTCGGCGGCCTTGGCGGCCGCGGCCTTGCGGGCTTCCTCGGCGGCTTTCGCTTCGGCCTGCTTGCGCGCCTCCTCGGCGGCCTTGGCTTCCGCGGCGAGGCGCCGCTCTTCCGCGACTTTGGCGGCCTGCGCCTGCTTGCGGGCCTCCTCTTCGGCCTTGGCCTCGGCGAGCTTGCGCGCGTCGTCAGCGGCTTTCGCTTCGGCCGCCTGGCGACGCGCTTCCTCGGCGGCTCTGGTTTCGGCGACCTTCCGGGTCTCCTCCGCCGCCTTCGCCTCCGCGAGCTTGCGGGCCTCCTCGGCCGCCTTGGCCTCGGCCAGCTTCCTGGCGTCCTCGGCGGCTTTGGCTTCTGCGAGTTTGCGGGCGTCCTCCGCCACCTTCGCCTCGGCGAGCTTGCGCGCATCTTCGGCGGCCTTGGCGTCGGCGACGCGCTTGGCCTCCTCGGCGGCGCGACGTTCGGCCAATGCCTTGGCCTCGGTCTGCTTGCGGGCATCGTCGGCAGCCTTCGCTTCCGCCAGCTTCCTGGCGTCTTCGGCGGCCTTGGCTTCGGCCTGCTTGCGCGCCTCTTCAGCGGCCTTCGCTTCGGCGAGCCGCTTCGCCTCCTCCTCGGCACGCGCTTGGGCCGCCTTGCGGGCGTCCTCCTCCTGACGGCGCGCCTCCGCCACGCGGCGGGCCTCGTCGGCTGCGGCGCGTTCCTGCTTCGCGCGCTCCTCTGCCGCACTGGCCTGCGCCTCGCGCTCCTGGTTAAGCTTGTCCTGGGCGAGCTTCTCTTGCGCAGCCTTTTCCTGCGCGGCGCGCTCCTGAGCCTGGCGCGCGCGGGTTTCCTCGACGGCGCGGCGTCCCGCTTCCGCAGCTTGCGCCTCCTCGTTGGCGAGGCGCGACTGGTTCAGGCTCGCGACCTGGCTGGTCTCGCCGCCGCCCTTCATCAGTCCAGTGCCGAAATAAAGCCCGCCACCGAGCACGGCGACCGCGCCGAGGCCGGCCGCGACCAGCATGCCGGTCTTGCCGCCGCTACCTGGCGCACCGGCCGCGCGCGCCGGTTTGCCGACGGCAGGCTGCCAGGCCGCCACCTCCGCCATCGTCGCCGGCCGGTTCTCCGGCAGCGGCTGCAGCATCTTCTCGAGCAGGGGGCGGAAGCGCGGATCGATCTTCGACAGGTCCGGCACGACCCGGCGCTTGTCGATCACGTCGACCTGCGAGCCGCTCATGTCGATCGGCCGGCCGAGCAGGCATTCCGCCAGCACGAGACCGAAGCTGTAGATGTCGGATTTCGGCGTGACGTCGCCGCCGAACAGCCCGAGTTGCTCCGGCGAGACATAGTTGTACTTGCCGGCGAAGCCGCTGCCGATGATCGTCTGTTCGCCGGCTTTGGTCGAACGCGCGATGCCGAAATCGAGGATCTTGGCGGCGGCGACGTCGGCTCCCGGCAGGATGACGTTGTCGGGCGCCACGTCGCGATGGATGATGCCGAGCTTGTGGGCCGAATGCAGGCCCGACGCAATCCGCTGCTGCAGGATGCAGGTGTCCTCGACCGAAAGCGGCCCACGGACGAGATGGTCCTTCAGCGACGTACCGTCGACGAACTCCATCGCCAGATAGGCGCGGCCGAGCTGCGGGTCGATCGAAAACAGGTAATAGCGGACGATCGCCTCATGCTGCAGGTTGTGCAGCGAGGAGGCCTCCTTGCGGAACAGGGCGAGCGCGCTCTCGTTCTCGGCGAGGTCCGAACGGATCATCTTGATCGCGACCGCGTCGCCGGTCTGGATCGCGTAGCCCTTGTAGATCTCGCCCATGCCGCCGGCGGCGATCGGGTGGTCGATCCGGTAGATGCCGTTCAGCGTCGTACCGACCGCGACGCGGGCGCGCGGAATGATGACGGTGGCCCCGTTGTCGCTCATGGCGCACCGGCCCCGCGCCCTCGCGACGCGATCCGCCGACGACGGGCGAGCCGTCGCGCAGCCGGCATCTGGACGTCGCTTCGACGCATCGTGTCAGGCCTCGTGCCCGTCGATGTCGGTCCGGCCCGGGATGGGAGCGGAGCTGCCATCCGCCTCCTTCTTTCCGCAAGCCACGACGATCACCGTGACATTGTCATTCGCGCCGCGCGACAGTGTGAGTTCGATCAGGTGATCGCACGCCGCCTGCGGCTCCCGGCCCGCCACGCCTGCCAGAATCTCGGCATCGTCGACATGGCCCGTCAGCCCATCGCTGCATAGCACGAAAACGTCGTCTTCTTCCACCACGCCCTGCACGAGGTCGAGCTCCGGCAGGTCCTCGACCCCGATGGCGCGAGTGATGATGTTGCGGCCTGGCCAGCGCTTGGCCTCGTCCGGCGTTAACTGGCCGGCCTCGACCAGGTCCTGAACCTGGGTGTGATCTCGCGAGATCTGGCTGATCGCGCCGCCACGGACGCGATAGGTCCGGCTGTCGCCGGCCCAGCAGCAAGCGAAGAAGCGTTCATAGATCAGCAGCGCTACGACGGTGGTGCCGAAGGTGCCGAGACCCTGTTCCTCGCCATGGCGGCGTAGCGCACCGTTGGCCTGCAGCACGCGGTCCTGTACCCGCGCCAGCAGATCGGCCGGCGAAGCCGGCTGGCCGACCGTGCGTAGCGTATCGACCACGGTCGAGGAGGCGAGCTTGCCGGCCTCGTAGCCGCCCATGCCGTCGGCGACGCACCACAAGCCGACATCGGCATGGACAATGAAGCTGTCCTCGTTCTCGGTCCTGACGCGCCCGACATGGCTCGCAGCGCCGGTGGTGACGGCGAAGCTCACCTGCCCGCCGAGTGCGCCCGCCAGCATCGCCAACGGATCGACCGGCCGGATGCCGGGCGGCGGCAAGGTGCGCTCCATCATGATTCTGCTCCGGCGCCGGCCATCTCGCCAGTCTCGCTCGTCGTCTCGGATTGTGGTGGCCGGGCGGGCCCGGTCAGCAACACCGCGAATTCATGCGCCTCCGGCACGCCGCGCGCATGCAGCGCCAGCGCCGGGAACGTCTCGCCGCCGATGCTCCACCAATAGGAGCCGCAATGGCGCCGCGCCACCCGGTCGGCCTCATCGAGCCGCGCCAGCAATGCCGGCATGTCGGGCTCCTCGCCCGTCTCGGTCACACCGGTCAGCCCCGTCGAAGCGGGAGCGTCCTCGCGGGTGATCGTCTCCGGCAGGCCGAGGCCCGCCAGCGCCGCGAGCGTGTCGTCATAGACCGCGCCGGGCTCGAGCGTGTCGAGCAGGAAACTCTCGACCGCGTCGAACCAGGCCTGCTGGTCGTTCTCGGCAGGAGGCGAAAAGGCCTGTCCTTCCGGAGCCTGTGCCATCACGGCCAGCGGGAAAAAGCGTCCGACGCCGTCGAGCGAGGGCATGAAGGCGCCCATCACCTCTTGGCCGAGATGCTCGCGCCCGAGCCAGAAGCGCCAGATCGGCGCGTGCAGATAGTTCTCACGCCACTCGGTGCCGAGCGCCTGTTGGCTCGCCGACAGCCCGCCCTGCAGCCAGACCTCCCAGAACCGCAGCAACTCACGCGGCATGCCGACCGCGACGAAATCGCGCTTGGCCGGCAATTTGCCGAAGAGAGAGCAGCCCATTCCGCCTCAGCCTCCCGGACACCGGAATTCCCGCAGAGCCGGCAGGATCAGCGGGTTGCGCAGCGAGGATACATTGATCTGGTAGGAAATCGATTGGCCTCCGACCGAATAGGTCGCCACGATCGCCTCGCCCTGGCGCGAGACCGAGCCGATGTCGAGATAGCGGAAGAAGGCCCACGGTCCGCGGCGCTCCTGTCCGAAGACAGGCGGCGTGCTGGAACTGCTGCCGAACAGCCCGGTCGTGGTCGTCTGGCTCGAGATCACCGTGCGCTCCAGCCCGGCCGGCCCGGGCCAGACCACCGCCGTCGGCCCGCCGCCGGCCTGCGCCACCACGGCGACGCCGCTGATGTCGAGCTTGATCGTTGGGCTCCCCGAGGCGGTGGTCGCCGGCCGTGGCGTGATCGCCATGGTGAAGGAGGGCAGGTTGCCGCCAGTCGGGAAGAAGGCGTCCTTGATCTCGGCGGCGCGTTGGAACTCCTTCAGCGCCGCGGGCGGCAGCGAGCGGGCGACGCTGATGTTCTGCTTGAACGCCCATTCCGGCTTCGAGGTGTCGACCAGCGGGCCGAGATTGGTGGTGTAGAATTTGTCGATGATCCCTCCCGGCCCGAACAGCCGGCCGAAATCGGCCAACGGCGTGTCGCGGTCGCTGGCGCGCGCGAACGGGTAGCGGTTGGTGACGATCTGGTTGCAGATGCCGGTGACCTGCGAGCGCAGGTCCTGCATGAGCTGCGATACCGAGGAGCCGGTGAGCTCGTTGTCGAAGCTGGTGGCCGCGCCCTGGATCAGGTTGGAGATCGGCTGCGGGATCAGGTTGGCGCTGTTGCGCAGGGTCTGAATCTGCTGCGGCGCGGTCGCATTGACCTGCGGTGCCATCGCCGGGTTGGTCGCGAGCAGCCGCAGGTTCTGGTTGAGTTCAGAGAAGGCGACGAGCACCTGGTCGATCGGCCGGCGACCCTGCTCGCCCTCGAAGAGCTGGTGGAACGGCTTGAACGCCGCCTCGATCGTCGCGCCGGGCGCTTGCGCGCCGCTGGCGGCGTCGGGCTTCTCCATTGCGCGCAGTGCGATATCCATGCGCGACAGCGTGGTCGAGGAGTTCCCGGTGCTGACCCCGAGTTGCTGCGCCAGGTTCTGGGCCCGCTGCGCCTGGGCGAGCGCACCGCTCGCCTGCTGCGCAGTGGGCTGTCCGGCCGGGGCGGGGCGCTCCCGCGTCAGCTTGGTCTCGTCGCGGATCGATTCCAGCACCTGCTTCAGCGGCGAGGTCACGGCGGAGACCGCGCTCAGCGCCGGATATTGCGGCTTGTTGGCGAGCAGGTTGCGGAAGCGCAGCGCCCCCATCGCATTCTGCCAGGCCGCGACGAAATCCTTGGCGTAGAGCTCGAGCAGGGTCTTGGGCAACGTCTCGTACTGATCGGAGACGGCGGTCTGGTCACCGGCGGTACCGAGCACCCAGCGCTCCTCCTCGATCTGCTTGGCGACGCCGCGCAGCCGGCCGATGAAGCCGTCATGGAAGCCGTTATAGGTGTAGAAATAAGCCACCCGGACGTTCTCGAGCTCGCCGCCGCGTGGTCCCTCGAAGACGAGCTTGGCGTCGGCCCCGCCCTTGGCGGCGGCGGTCCAGTCCGGCTGGCCCTGGGCGGCCCGCGCCTGCACCCGCAGGAGCTGGTAGGCGCGCTCGGCGAGGCTGAGGCGGGCCAGCGTCTTCTGCGCTTCTTCGATCAGCGGTTCGTTCAGCGTCAGCGTGCCGGCTCCGCCCGAATCGGGCAGGCGCAGCATGGCGGTGAGGTGCTGCGAGAGCTCCTCGCGCAGGCGGGCGTTGGCGGCGCCGGGATAGAGGTTCTCGGCCCAGTCGCGCCGCATCCAGAGCAGGATCAGGTCCTCGTCGAGCTTCTGGCGGCCACCGAGGATGAGATAGACCTTGAGCGCCTCGTAGATGAAGTCCGGCCGGGCCCGGTTGGCCTCGATCAGCTCCTCCATCCGGTAGACCAGGCGCGAGCGCAGCAGCCGCTCCAGCCCGGTCTTGTAGACGGCCTGCGACGAAGTGCCGAGCCGGTCCCACTGGCTCAGCCCGAAGGTCGCCTGGATCGGGGGCGAGACCCCGTCCTGCGCATAGCCCGCCGGCAGCGAGCGCAGCTTGTCGAGCAGCGGCAAGATCTTCTCAAGGTCGCGATCGGCGACGGTCGGCTCCTGGATGATCGGGGCGGCGGTGGCGACGAAGGTCTTGGTCTGGTCGTTGGTCTCGGCGATCAGGTTGACGTTGCGGTTGTAGCTCGTCCACCAGGCGCCAGCCCCGGCCAGGGTCAAAAGTGCGAGCACGGTGTAGGCGACGGCCTTGATCGCGAAGGCGCGCCGCACCGCCTTGCGGTCGGTCGAGACCCAGGCCGCTTCGCCGATGACGACCTTGGTGATCAGGTCGGTCAGGAAGAAGCTCTTGCCGGTGCCGGACAGCGCCTGCGTCGCGGCTTGGCTCGCGCCGAAATTGCGCGCCATCACGCCGATGAGCTGGTCGATCGGTGTGCCCTGCTGGGTGCCGGAGGTGAAGTAGAAGCCGCGCAGCGTCGCGCGCGAATGATAGCGTGTCGGCTCGAAGATGCGGTTGAGGAACTCGACGACCGGGGCCTTCACCGCCGCCATCTGGCTCGGGAAGCCGAAGATCTGAACGCGCGCATTCGGCGTCGGTTCTTCCTGCATGCGGTCGGGCAGTTCGGCGTTGAGGCGCTCCAAGAGCGCGTCGAATTCGTCCGGCACCTCGCTGACCATGTTCAGCGTCTTGTCGTCGGTCTGGAAGGTGTGGCCCCAGACCGGGCGACGCCCGGCCTCGTTCAGGTTCTGGAAAAACTCCATGAATCCGGAGACCAGATCCATCTTGGTGAACAGCGCATAGACCGGGAAATCGACCTTGAGATTGTCGTGCAGCTCGGTCAGCCGGGCCCGGATCGCGTCGGAATGGGCGTTGAGCTCGGCCGGCGACGCGGTCAGCACGTCCTCGATCGAGATCGCCAGCATGACGCCGTTGATCGGCTGGTTCGGCCGGTTCTTCTTCAGCAGGTCGAGGAAGGAGAACCAGCTCTTGCGGTCGGCGGCGGCGTCGGAATCCTGAGTCGTGTAGCGACCCGCCGTGTCGATCAGCACGGCGTCGTCGGTGAACCACCAGTCGCAGTAGCGCGTGCCGCCGACGCCGGCGACGGCCGAGGGCGCGCCGCCCTTGGCGAGCGGGAACTTCAATCCGGAATTGACCAGCGCGGTGGTTTTCCCGGAGCCCGGCGGCCCGATCAGGATGTACCAGGGCAGTTCGTAGAGATAGTTGGCGCTCGAGCTCGACGACTTCTTCAGGGTCAGCAGCGCGTCGGCCATGCGCTCGCCGAGCACCTCGCCGTCACCTTCCTCGACCGCCGCGTCGGCGAGGCCGGCTTCCAGCGCTGCCGCCTCGCGCCTGCGTTTGACGATCTTGTAGGCGAGCCAGCCGAGGACGAGGATCGAGACGACCGCGATGATCGCGATCCGCACCCATTCGGAATCGAACGGATACATCCCGGCAAAGCCGATCAGCGGGCTCGCGAACCAGACCAGCGCGCCGAAGGCCGCGAGCCCGATCAGGCTGATGACGATGCGGAGCTAGATTGCGGCTGTCATGAGCGCACCCGAGCCTCAGCGTTCATGCGGGATCTGGACGTCGACGCGGCGGTTGCGCGCGCGGCCTTCCAGCGTGTCGTTGGAGGCGAGCGGTGCGGTGTCGCCCTTGCCGTCGGCGAGGATGCGTGTCTTGTCGGTCAGCGTCTCGTTCAGCAGCGCGCCGACCGCCTTGGCGCGCTCGACCGACAATTCATGGTTGTTGGCGAAGCGCACCGTCTTGATCGGCGTATTGTCGGAATGACCGGTGACGCGGATCTGGCCGGGCTCCTTGTCGAGCGTCTCGGCGATGCGCTTGGCCAGCGGCTTGAACGCGTCGATCACGGTCGCCTTGCCCGGCTCGAACGAGACGAAGCTGCCGACGCGCACGACGATCCCGGTCGGGATCGAATCGACGGCCACCTTCTGCTCGCCGATCTCGGCTGCAAGCGCGGCCCGAATGCGGTCGAGCTGGGTCGTCTTGATCACGGGCGGTGGCGGCGGCTTGACCGGCTGCACCATGCGCCGCTCGATCGAGACGTCGGTGGTCGGGAAGATGCGGCCGACATCGTCGATGACCGCGTCGGTGCCGGTGCCGAGCAGCGAGCGCAGCGTCAGATACATCGCCAGCAGCAGCACGCCTGCGAGGCACGCCATCGCCCAGAATGGGATGCGCACGCTCGCGACGCGCGCCGCCATGTCCTGGCCCTGCCAGCGCGGCGAGAGCTCGGCATTGACCCGCTGTCGCACCTTACGCAGCGTCTCGTAGAGATTGCGCTGGATTTGCTGCAGCGTCGCCTGGCCGCCGGCCGAGGTCCGGTGCACGCCCTGGAAACCTAGCGCCAGGCAGGCATGCTGCAATTCCAGCACGTTGTAGTTCAGGATCGGATCCTGCTTGGCTCGGTCGAGCTCCTCGAAGAAACGCACGCCGCCGGTGCGCTCGCCGAAGAAGCGGCTCAGCATGCTGTACTGGGTCCAGAGCTGACGGTCCTGCGCCGGGATGTTCTGGACGATGTCGTCGGCGGTGGCGCAGAGCGTGTATTTGGCCTGCTTCGCCTGCTCCTGACCGACGCCGGCGCCCGACACATCGGCGTCGAAGCGCTGGATCGCATTGGCGACCTGGTCCATCAGTTGTGAGAACGAGGCGAAGGCGAGCGCGACGCGCAGGCGCCCGAGCAGCGACAGGATCGGCCCGGCCGCGCTCATGATCGGGTTGGCGTTGGGCGCGACCGGAATTTCGCGCGGCGCGATCTGCGGCACCGGGCCGGGCTGCGGCGCCGGCATCGGCGCGGCGGCCTGGGGCGGCGGCGCATAGCTCGGTGGCGACTGATAGGCCGGCGGAGGCGGTGGCGCGGCACCGGGCGAGGGGGCATCGGCCCAGGTGTCCTGGCCGGCATCTGGAGCGCTCGACGGGTAGCTCGGCGGCGGCTGGTAGCCCGATGCCGGATGGTAGGACGGCGGCGGCGCCGGATAGGCCGAAGGCGTGAACGGACCGGGCTGGGGCGGCTGCGCCGGTGGGGCGCTCGGCGCCGCGACCGGCCGCCGGCCGCCCGGATTGGGCCGGATGACGGTGCGTTCGCCCGCGGGATAGGCGGGCTCGAACGGATCCTTGGGTTCGCTCATCGCCTGTCTCCGAGAATGGCCCAGAGATCGAGCTGCAGTTCTGGCCAGTCGCCCGAGAAGTGCAGGCCGATTGCGTTCGCCGTGCTGAATTCAGGCCAGAGCGGCGAGTTCTTGTCCAGCAGGAAGTAGACATGGTCGGCGACCGCCCGGATTTGCGGCGGCGGCGTGGGGATGTGGTTGAGCCCGACGCCCGGCAGATGGGCGTGGACGATGTCGTTCATCTTGGTGTTGGGGCCGATCTTGAACAGATGCGGGAACTGCATTTGGATTTCGACCAGCGGCCGCCGCGCCGCGACCTCTAGGATGAAGTTGGCGTTGCGGAACAGGCTGCGGTCCTTGATCGTCGAGACGAAGGCGTTGGGTGCCCGCTCGATCAGTTCGAGCCGCAGCGCGCGCCGGCCGAGCCTGGCCGAGAGGAAATCCTGAAGGTCGCGCAGGATCGGTTCGAAGACGAGTTCGAGATTGTCGTGGTCATAGCGCGGATAGGCCCGCGTCCGGCGCTCCGGCGTGGCGAAGGTCGAGAGCTCCCCGACCATCCGCACGAACTCCTCATAGAGCCGCTCGGGATGGGTGTAGCGCGAGGCGCGGAAATGCTGCAGCACCGGCAGGTGCCGGTTGAGGAGCTGCAGCACGAAGAAGTCGGCGCTCTGCAGGCCGCCCCCCGCCGTCGGATCGGCGGCGTAGCGCGCCAACTCCTCGAGCTTCGCCTCCATCCACCCGATCGCGCGGTCGATCCAGCCATCAATCGCCGGGCAGGCCGAGGCGGTCAGCACGGGCGGTATGAACTTCTCGTCGAACACGATCGTCTTGTCGCGAACCTCGACGATGCGCGCGATCGGCATCGCGGCATAGCCGGGCTTGGCCGTCTTGCGCAGGTCGAAGCCGAGGCGGGGATAGGCGACGTCGATCTCCTCCTCGACCCGCATCGCGGCGGTCGAATCGATCAGCGTCTCAGTCGCGCCGACATAGCGGCTGGCGGTCGCGGCCGAGGCCTCGTCGACCTCGCGGGTGTTGGTGGCCCCGACCGGCATGCTCAGCCACAGCAACTGCTTGGCAGCGGCGTCAGGCACGTCAATCGGCGTCGGCAGCGGGCTGTTGGCGGGAATGTCGAAGGGCGTGCCGTCCGGCATGATCCCGGAGGCCCGGCGCAGGCCGAAGCGGCTCTGCTGGGCGAGATCGCGGTCGATTTCCAGAGCCGAGAAGCCCCAGGGATAGGGCGTGATGAAGCGCGTGCGCGCATCGACCAGATTTTCCAGATAGCGGTCGGCCTGCTGCAGATGGTGCGGCCGAAGAAACAGGCCCTCGCCCCAGACGACCTTGCTATTCCAAGACATCTTCGCGCTTCCGAGACATCGATTGCTTTCGGCCCGGCCCGGGCGGGAGGATTGCGTCAGGTCTTGCGGGCGCCGGACACCGTCGAGCCGCAGCGTTCACGCATCGTAACGTGCAGAAACATCGGCTCACAAGTCGCAAAAGCATGGTGGGCCGGATGTCGCATCGCTGCTGCGGCAAGATGGTCTCACGCCGCCGGCGCCGGCGGCAGAGGCGCGGTGATCTTGACCCGCCAGGTCCCTGCCTCGTCGGCATGGGCGGCATAAGTGAGCCGCTCCCAGACCCGCTTCTCGCGGGCGAAGAACGCGACCAGCTTGGCGATCTGGGCCCGGATCTCGGCGCTGGGAGGGATCTTGGCGCCGGCGACGTCGGGGTTGACGATGGTGACGATCTGGCCACCGCCATCGACCTTGCGCGGCTCGACCGAGAGCAGGAAGGCGTCCCATTCGTCGGGCACGATCTCGAACAGTTCGTCGAGAATCGCGCGGTCGATCGTCGATTGCTCGGGAGGCAGGGCAGAGGTCATGGGTCGCGATGTCCCGGCGGGTGAGGAATCGTAGAACGGCGATGTGACGCAGATGAACCCTGCCATGATGATTCGCGCGCGACAATGCCGCCATCGCAGAAGTTGTCGCAAAGATCGGTCGAGCGCGCAGGATGTGGCTCTATTGCAGTGCAATGTGTCCCCGCCGGCGAGAATGGCGTCGTGCGGCATGGTCGGAATGCGATGATATCTGGCTGTGCGAGACATCGGCCGTCGTTTCGAGCTTGGAGGTTTGCGAAGCGTCGGCCGAATTCTGTCGCATGACGTTGCTGTGCCGGCGAAGCTCTGCGCGTCTTCTGTGTCGCCCGCCCTCGCCATGTCATTGACTTTCGGTCGCCCCCGCAGAGAATTCGCCGCTGCTCCCGGGGAGACGCTTGAAGGAGTTCGGCCTTGAGTTCCGCCCCCACGAAACCGCTGAGCGCCAAGGAGCGCGTCGCGGCCCGCCACAAGGCGATGCAGGCGGCCGAGGCCCGCGCCGTCGCCGCGGCCAAGGCGGCCCCGCCGCCGCCCGAGCCGGAGCGCCCCAAGGACGGCGCGACCTCGCCGCCGGTCAAAGGCGTCAAGCTCGGCCAGGCCAAGAAGGCCACCATCACGCGCCGCCAGCGCTGGACCATGACGGTCGGCCCGGCCACGATCGGCCTCGTGCTCACCGCCTTCATCCTCATCGGCGGCTGGGCCGCTGCCGCGACCGGCTTCGTGATCTTCGGCGACAAGCTCTCGGCCCAGCTCGTCGCGCAGCAGAGCGACATGCAGTTCGCCTATGAGCAGAAGCTCGTCGTCTTCCGCACCCAGCTCGATCGCTTCGCCCGCCAGGCCAGGCTGCAGCAGGACGGCGTCGAGGGCCGGATCGCCGACCTGATGCTGCGTCAGGCGGCGCTCGAGGCGCGCCAGGCGATGCTGATCGCTCTCGCGGATCAGACTCGAGCGCCCGGGACGACCTCGACGCAGTTCGGCGAGGCAAGCGGGGCGCCGACCAAGGCTGCCGCGATCCAGCGTCCTCCAGCCTCGAGCTTCACGATCATGGATGCGAGCCATCCGCCGCCGGAGCGCGTCGCCTACCTCGAACAGGCGATCGACCGGGTCGAGAATTCGCAACTCGGCACGCTCAACGGTCTGACCCGGCGCTCGCAGGACACGCTCCTGCGGCTGCGCTCGGCCTTCTCGGATGTCGGGCTCGATGCCGAGAAGTTCGTGCCGACCGCGGCGCTCGTGCGCGGGCAGGTGGCGACGCTGGTGCCCGAGACCAAGGATTTCGGCGGCGGCCCGTTCGAGAGCAACATCGCTCTGGTCAGGCGCACACTGTCTGTATTGGGGCGGTTGCGCACTGCCGCCGGCGCCGTGCCGTTCTATCGGCCGATCCCCGGCAGCGCCGGGCTGATGACGAGTTCATACGGCACGCGCTCCGACCCCTTCACCGGCGAGGCACGCTTCCATGCCGGCACCGATTTCCGCTCCCCGATCGGCGTTCCCGTCCATGCCGGCGGTTCTGGCGTGGTGCAGACGGCCGGCGTCGGCGGCGGCTATGGCAATCTCGTCGTGATCGACCACGGCAACAACATCACGACGCGTTACGGCCATCTCTCGGCGATCAACGTCACCGTCGGCCAGCCCGTCGCGATCGGCACAGTCGTCGGCCTCGTCGGCTCGACCGGACGCTCGACCGGCCCGCACCTTCACTACGAGACCCGCATCAACGGCGAGCCGCACGACCCGACGCGCTTCATCAAATCGGGCGAACTGATCTACTGACGCAGTCGGAGACGCCCCGCGGATCGGAATCCGCGGGGCCTGAAATTCGGGCCTCAGCCCTTGAGCTTGGTGTTGCACTGGCTCCAGTAGCCGCCGCCCTTCTCGATCCATTTCAGCTCGCCATTGGCGTTGACGGTCTTGTTGGCGTTGTACTGGTCGGCGCAGGTCTTGAGCCGGGCCTTGCCGGGCGATTCGGCCGAGTACTTCTGCGCTACCGCCTTCGGGAACACGGCGGCCTTGGCCTTGCCGGGGGCGGCGGCGGGCTTGGCCGGCGTCGCGGCTGCAGGCGTCGCCGCGGGTGCCGGATCGGCAACGGCTGCGGCGGCGTCGTTCTCGGAAGCGTCGTCGTCACCGCATTGCGCCTTGCGGAAATCGTTCCACTTCTGGCCCTTCAGCGTATTCGCCTTCTTGGCGTCCTGATATTTGGCGCTGCATTCCTTCATCGTCAGGGCCGAGGCCGGTGCGACGGAGAAGGAGGCGACGGCGATGGCCGATGCCGATGCGATCATCAAAGTCCTGAACATGGCATTCTCCCTATAGCGGCGCATGGCCGGCCTCTGATCCAAATCCCATTCTTGCGTCATTTCAAGGGCGGTTGTCGGGTTCTGGAGCTTGGCGTAGCAATCGGTTCGACCGGGCCGCGACTGCAGTCCGGGCCGTGCCGCCACGGAGCCGCCCGATGTCCGACATGCCGCTATGGAATCTTGGGGCGACCGCGCTTGCGCAGGCCTTCGCGGCCGGCCGCACCGCGCCGCCCCAAGTGCTTGATGCCGTGCTGGCCCGTTGCGACGCGGTGAATCCGCGCCTCAACGCCGTGGTGAGCTTCGATCTCGCCGGCGCGCGCGACGCCGCGGTCGCGAGCGCGGCGCGTCATCGCGAGGGGGCTCCGCTCAGCCCGCTCGACGGCGTGCCGTTGACGATCAAGGACAGCCTGCTCGCGGCCGGCATGCGCGCGACCTGGGGCAGCCGCCTTTACGAGAGCTTCGTGCCCGAGCATGACGAGACCCCGGTCGCGCGGCTGCGCGCCGCCGGAGCGGTGATCCTCGGCAAGACCAATGTCCCGGAATTCACCGTCTATGGCATCACCGACAACGCCGTCTTCGGCCCGACCCGCAATCCCTGGAACCCGGCCCTGACGCCGGGCGGCTCGAGCGGCGGCGCGGTCGCTGCAGTCGCCGCCGGCATCGGCCCGTTGGCGCTCTGCACCGATGGCGGCGGCTCGATCCGCCGGCCGGCGGCGCATACCGGGCTGGTCGGACTGAAGCCGTCGCGAGACACCGTTCCGCGCAGCGGCGGCTTCCCGGCGATCCTGCATGATTTCGAGGTCGTCGGACCGGTCGCGCGCAGCGTGGCCGACATCCGCCTGGCGATGCGCGTCCTCGCTGCCGATGCCGCCATCACCGAGACTCCGCGCCGGCTGCCGCCTTTGCGCATCGCCCATATCCCGCAATTCGGCACGGCCCCGGTCGATCCCGAAATCCGCGCCAGCGTCGCGGAGGCTGCAGAGCGCTTCGCCGCGCTCGGCCATCGCGTCACGCGGCTCGACGGTTTCTCCCTCCCCGAAACGCTCGGCGCTGATTTCCCGGTCGTGGCCGAGACCGGCGTCGCCTGGTTGCTCGACGCGGTCCTGAAGGCCGTGCCGGGCGCCGAGGTCGTTCCGGCCGTGGCGGCCATGGCGGAGCGCGGCCGGCAGCGCGGCGCGGTCGAGTATCTCGCGCTGCTGCGGCTGGTCGTGGAGGCGGCCGGGCAGATGGCCGAAATCTTTCGCGACGTCGACGTCCTGCTCACGCCCGCCACGGCCGCCCAACCCTGGCCGATCGGCACGACCCACCCGGAGACCATCGACGGCCGGCCGGTCGGCCCGCGCGGCCACGCCGTCTTCACCGCCTTCGCCAATGCTCTGGGCCTGCCGGGGCTGACCCTGCCGGCGCGCCCCGACGTCGCCGGCCTGCCGATCGGCTTCCAGCTCGTCGGCCCGCAAGGTGCCGATGCACTGCTGCTCGATCTCGGCGCGGCCTATGAGGCAGCGCATGGGCCGTTTCCGATGCCGAGCCTCGACTGAGCGGAGCCGGAACCCTTACAGATTGCCCGAGGCGCGGCCATACATCGAGGCGTCCTCCAGCGGGCCGCCTTCCGACCAGACGACGCGCAGCGGCAGCGGCTCTTGCGGCTTCAGCGCGGTCTTGTCGGCGACGAACTGGTTGGTCACCCAGGCGATGCAGGCGGAGGAGGCGGTCTCGACGATCCGCTTCTCGATCTCGGCCGTCGTCGCGATGCCCTTGTCGGAGGAGGACAGCGTCTCGACCCGGCTCGACAGGCAGTCGCTGATGATGCGCCGGGCCCGGTAGCGCAGCGCGAAGGCGTTCTGGTCGCGCCGGATCAGCGGCTCGACCGAGCCGAGCGCCGAGGCCGAGGCGCGCAGCAGGAGCTGCGCCGCGCCTTCGCGCAACTCGCCGTCGACCAGTTCGCCATGCGTCTGGTAGAGCCGCTGCGTGAACAGCGAGGAGCTCTGGTTGGCGGCGAGCAGCTCCGAGGTCTCGAACAGCCGGCGATAGACGTTGAGGCCGGCGGTCTGGATGATCTTGTCGAGATCGTCCATCTTCACCAGGCCCTGATTGGTGCCGAGGAAGAGCCCTCCGGTCTCGGATTGGACGCGGTTGAGGGTCATCACCTTGAGGCGCTCGGCGGTCCAGTTCTCACCGAGGAAGCTCTCGAAGCGTTCGAGCTTGGCGGCGGTGTAGGCCTTCTCGACCGAGCGCTCGATCGCATGCTGGGTGATGTCGCCGGTCTCGGCCGCCTTCTGGCGCTGCTGGAACAGGATGATCAGCTTGGCGATGCTGAGCGAATAATCGCGCTCGGCTTCCTTGCTGCTGGCGCGACCGAGCGGGTTGAGATCGAGCGTCGAGCCGACGGCGCTGACCGTGCCCGCTGCGGCGAGGGATTTCAGCACCTTGGTCTGGACGCTGCTCGCCGGCGCGAGCGAGGCGAGCACGCGGGCATTGCGGGCGCCGTCGGCGCTCGGCGCATCGGCGGCGATGCTGTTGTCGCGCGGCTCGGCCCGCTTGCCCTTCTGGCGCGGACCCTGATCGTAGACGACGCGCCGTTGCGGCCGCTGCCCGAACGCACCGAGCGCGCCGCCGACGATCCCGCCGATGACGGCAGCGCCGAACAGCCCGCCGCGGCTCTGCGCCTCGGCAGGGGCGGGTTGCATAATCCAGCCGGCCGCCAAGGCGGCACAGCCGAGCAGGGTGATGTTCCGCAGGGTTCTGGAAGCCATGCCCGTCTCCTCGATGAGCACGCGATACGGCCATCCCGGCTCGACAGTCACCGGTTCCGCAACGAAAATCTCGCGCAAAGCGCCGTGAGCGTCAAGGATCGGCTGCGCGGTCGCAGTCCATATCAGCGCTTCTTCTTCGTCGTCTCTGCGTCGGCGGATGCTTTCGCCGTCTTGATTTGCTGCTCGATCAGGTCGGCGAAGGGGATCTTGTTCTTCTTCGAGAGCTCGAAACTCGCGACCAGCGTCTCGCGCAGCGCCTGGTTGTTGTAGCAATAGTTCTCGCGCTCGGCCCGGCGCAATTGCTGCTCGGTCGGCGATTCCTTGCGGCCCCAGTCCCAGACCCAGACCGTCACCGTCCTGGTGTAGCCGGTGCAGTCCAGCGGCGCGCGCAACCGCCTGGCCTTGACCTGGCCGCTGGCCGGATCGACCTGGCCGTAGAAATATTCGAGCCGGTCGGTCTCGTCCTTGCTCAGCAGCGGGCGGCCGCTGGCGGGATCGACGGCCTCGCCGCCCTTGGCCATCTCGGCAAGCAGATGGCCGGCCGCGATCTCGTAGAACGGGTCGCCGTCGGCGGTAGTCGGGTCGGCTTCCGTCGCCAGCTTGATCGCGTGATAGGCGAGCCGCATCGCTTCGACCGGATTCTTCACCTGGCCGAACTCGCCGGTCCGGTAGATCCGGGCCAATTCGAGCGCGGCGCGTGTCGCGCCCAAGCTCATGGCGCGCTTGAGCAGGTCGATCGCCTCCTGCGCGCCGTTCTCTGGCTTCACCAGCATCGCTCCGGTCCGCAGCTTCTCGGCGAGTTCGACCTCGGCCTCGAGCACGCCGCCATAGGCGGCCAGCCGCCAGTAGCGCTCGCCGATCTCGGGCTGGCGATTGGGCAGGCCCTGGCCGCCCTCCATGATGCTGGCGAGCTGATGCTGCGCCGCCGAATCGCCGGCCTCCGCCGCGCGCCCGTACCAGATCAGCGCCAGCGACGGGTCGGGGTCGATCGTGTCGGGGCTGACCGCATTGCCGCGATAGACGGTGCGGCCATTGGCGTAGAGCCGGCCGAGTCGGACGCGCGCCTGGTTCGAGCCGGCGGCGGCGGCGCGCTCGAACCACTCGACGGCCCGGCGCGGATTGATCGAGGGCACGCCGAGCCCCGAGGCGAGCGCGGCCCCGGTCTCGACCATCGCCGGCACGAAGCCGCTCTCGGCCGCCTTCACGAACCATTCATAGGCTTGCGCATGGTCGCGTTGGATCGAGCCCTTGCCGGTCTGGTAGCGGATGGCGAGGTTGTACATCGCCAGCGGATGGCCCTGCTGCGCGGCGCTCTTCCAGAGGTCGTCGGCCCGCTTCTCGTCGACGTCGACCCCGTCGCCGGCATCGTAGAGGATGGCGAGATTGTTCAGCGCCGCTAGATAGCCGCGCTTTTGGGCATCTTCGAAGGTCAGCCGCGCCCGGCGGAAATGCGTCAGCCGCTGTGCCTCGTCGAGCGAGGGGTCGGCGCCGCGCTTGTAGTGCGCTCGCCCGAGATTGAACAGGAAGCGGATGATGCGCGGATTGGCCTCGACCGCCTTGGTGCAGGCGGCGATCGCCTCTTCGGCCTCGACGCGCTCCAGCGGCACGCCTGGCACCTCCGGCGGACGGGCGCGGTCGTGCTCGGCCGCCGCCAGACGGTCGCATTCGTCGATCCGGCGATCGGCCGCTGCGACCGGAGCCGGCGCCGCATCAGTCGCGGTGTCGGCGAGGTTGACCAGCGCGCGCCGCGCCAGCTCCGCCGTCTCGCAGCCGTCGAAGCGGCGGCGGTGCCGCTCGAAGAAGTCGCGCCGGCGCTGGCGAGCGATCTGCTCCCAATCGGCCTTGGCGCCTTCGCAGGCCGCCTGTCGATAGGTGAAGCGCTCCGCCCCGATCGGCTCGACGAAATAGAAATCGTCGGCGCCTTTCAGGTTCTGCACGAAGTCGGGCTCCTGCTGCGCGCCCTGGCTGTCGGCGATGCTGCGCACCATCAGCCGGGTCCGCGCCGCGAGCTGCGGCAGCGTCTGGCCGGGACGCAGCAATTCGGTACGCAGCACTTCCGTGAAGAGCGAATTGCGGCGCTTGTCCCAGGCGCCGAAGCTCTCGACCGCGGTCTCGCCGAAGGAGGCCGAATAGAGCACGACGAATCCTGGCGGCGGCTCGACGCCCGCGATCAGCCGAGAGCCTGAATCCGGGCCGCGCCGCAAGCGCTGGGCGTTGGTGCCGGGATCACCGACGAGCAGCGAGCGGCAGGCATCGAGGACCAGGATCGCGGCGCGCGGCTTGCGGGCGGCGATCTGCTGCTGGATCTCCTGCTCCGAGAGCCCGCTCTTGGTGATCTCGTCGCTCTGATAGGCCTCCATGAAAGAGGGCACGCGCAGGCGGATGACGTCGGCGTTGCGTCGTTCCTCGTCAGGAAGGTGCGCGCGGGTGAAGGCGACGGGGCTGCGCAGATCGCCGAACAGGATGTAGTTCTTGCGATCGAGCTCGACGCCGAAGCCGTGGCCCGAATAGAAGAACAGGACGACGTCGCCCTCCTGCACCGTTTTCAGGAAGGCGTCGAACTCCTTCTGAAAGTCCTTCTTGCTCTTCAGGTCGGCGACGACCTTGATGTTCTTCTTGTCGAAGCCGACCTGCTCCAGATCCGCGGCGAGATCGCGCGCGTCGCTGATCGAGCGGCTGAGCCGCTGGATGTTGCCATCGGCATAGCGTTCCATCCCGACGAGGAAGGCGCGCCGGGTCTGCGCTTCGCTGGGCTGCGACAGCGCGAGCGCCAGCATTCCCGCAAGCCATAGAAGAAGCCGCCGAAGTCGCGTCATGGCTCGCCGCCCTGTCCGAACGTAAGCCGTGAGCATAGTCCGACGAGGCCTGCGTTCAAGCGGGCCGACTACGGCGCGATCGTCCGCGCCACCCGGATGCCGATCTGGGCGCTGCGGCCCCGCTGGTCGGCGACCTCCCAACCGCGCGCCGCCGCGCGCAGCGCTTTTGGTTCGTCCGCCCACGAGCCGCCGCGCGTGATGCGTCGCGAACAGTCGCCGCCAGTACGCGCCGCAACATCGCCAGGCATGCCGGCATAGCTTTCGGCCCAACAATCCTCGGTCCAGTGCCTGACGTTGCCGAGCATCTGGACGAGACCGAAGCCGTTTGGCGTTCCTTGGTCGATGGTGACGGTACGGCGCGGCGGCTGCGCCTTGGGACTGCCGTCATAGCTCTGGCGCCAGTCGTAATTCGCCTTGTCCGGCGTGATCGGCCCGAACCAGAAAGGCTGCCCGGCGCAGGAGGGACTTGTGCAGGCCCGCGCGGCGTATTCCCACTCCGCCTCGGTCAGAAGCCGGTAGCTCTGCCCGGTCTTCTGCGAGAGCCAGGTGGCGTAGGCCTTGGCGTCCTGCCACGAGACGAAGATCACCGGATTCCGGCCACGACCCCAATCATAGTCGCCGGGCTTGTGCGCGTTGCAGCCGCCCTCGGCGAGGCAGGCGTCCCATTCGTCGAAGGAGACGGGGTAGCGGGAGACCGCGAATGGCGTCGCGATCGTGACCTCGCGCTGCGGGCCTTCGTCGGGGTTGCGGCCGCGCTCGCCGGCGGGTGATCCCATGGTGAAGCGTCCGGCCGGAAGCGCGACCATTCGCGGACAGGTCTCGCATTCCTGGAATGGCGTCCCGGCCGGGCCGGGGGCCTTGGCGATCGGCGCTTCCGCAGGAGGCCTTGGCAGCGAGAGGCTCGCGACCTGGACGCGCTGCGCCTCCGCCATGATGCGTGCGTCGTCGACCGCCTTGCTCTCGGCGATCTTGCGCGCCTCTTCGGCGGCTTTCGCTTCCGCAGCCAGCTTTCGGTCCTCGATCGCTTTGACCTCAGCGGCCAGCCGAGCCTGTTCGGCCGCTGCGCGCTCGCGGGTCGCGGCATCGGGCGCGGCTTGGCTGCTTGCCTCCAGTTGGGGGAGGCCGGCGGTCTGGCCGCGCGTGACCGCCAGCGTCGGCCCAGGCGAGGCGAGGTCGCTTCGCGCCGACGCATCGCCCGGAGCGGGCCTGATCTGCTCGCGGTTCTCGCTCAGCCCCTTCGGCTTCGCGAACGGCCCGATATCGGTAAAGGCCGCGTAGCCGATGCCGCCTGCGGCCAGCGCGAGCGAGGCCGCGAGCGCAGGCCAGGCGAACGCCGTCCGCCGCGCCGGCTTAAGTAACGCCTTCAGCGTCCGGACCAGATCGTCGCAATCGGGCCCGAAGCGGCGCGTCCTGAGTTCGATCGCCTGGCGCCGGACCAGCGGCCGCATGCTTTCGGGCAGGGCGGACGCCGCCGGCATCACCGCGTCCTCCAGCAGCACCGGCACGACCGAGACGTCGCGCGCCAGCGAGGCTTCGATCTCCATACGGACGAAATCCTCGGGATCGTCGAGCCGGCGCTCGCCCTTGTCGTTGCGGATGTCGAGCCATTGCGGGCCGATCAGCACCAGCACGATGCGCGAGACAGAGAGCGTGCGCTCCAGCGCCTGGGTGAAGTCGCTGCCCGCCTGGATCGAATCGATGTCGATGAACAGCTCGTTGCGCCGGAAATGGCGTTCGAGCCGGTCATAGAGCCTCCCCGCCAGTCCGGCGCTGTCGGCCCGACGATAGCTGATGAAGATGCTGGCCAAAGCTGGTCCCGCGGCGTCGTTCAGATCGGGGCAGTCATAGTCGAGAGCGCCGCGAACTCTGCCACGGCGCAGCCGAAACCTGCAAGATTGCTTGCGCTCAGCCTTCCGTCAGATAGCGCCGCGCCAGATGCGCTTTGAAGACGGTTGCGTCGAGCGGCTTGCCGGTCGCCCGCGTCAGGAGCTCGTCGGTCTCGTAGCGGCTGCCCTGGCTGTGGATGTTGGTGCGCAGCCAGGTCACCAGTGGGGCAAAGTCGCCGCGCCCGATCGCGGGCAGGATGTCGGGTACCGTCCGGTTCGCCGCCTCGAAGATCTGCGCCGCCGTCATCGCGCCGAGCGTATAGGTCGGGAAATAGCCCCAGCCGCCGCTCGGCCAGTGGATGTCCTGCAGGCAGCCGAGCCGGTCGTCGGGCGGGGTCACGCCGAGCAGGCCGCGCATGCCCTCGTTCCAGGCGGCGGATAGCTCCGACAGCGGCATCGCGTCCGCGATCAGTGCCTTCTCCAGCCGGTAGCGCAGGATGACATGGGCGGGGTATGTCACCTCGTCGGCATCGACCCGGATGAAGCCGGGTTCGACCCGTGTGTAGCGCCGCCACAGCGCATCCGCCTCCCAGGCCGGGCCGGAGCCGCCGAAGGTCTCGCGCATCAGCGGCGCGGCGAAGCTCAGGAACTCTCGGCTGCGGCAGGCCTGCATCTCGACCAGCAGCGACTGGCTCTCGTGCAGGCTCATGCCGCGCGCCGCGCCCACCGGCTGGTGGATGAAGTCCTGCGGCCGGCCCTGCTCGTAGAGCGCGTGGCCGGTCTCGTGCAGCACGCCCATCAGCGCCTTGGCGAAATCGGCCTCGTCATAGCGCGTGGTGATGCGGACATCGTTGTCTGCCCCGCCGCAGAACGGATGCGTTGAGACGTCGAGCCGCCCGCGCTGGAAGTCGAAGCCGAGCGCCGCCATCATCCTGAGGCCGAGCGCACGCTGCTTCTCGACCGCGAAGGGGCCCTGCGGCTCGGGCGCCTTCGGCCGGCGCGCCTGCACCGCCAGCACCTCCTGGAGGAAGCCGGGCAGGAAATCGGCCAGGTCGTCGAACAGCCCATCGATCCTGGCCGAGCTGCCGCCGGGCTCGTAGTCGTTGAGCAGGGCGTCGTAAGCGCTCAGGCCGAGCTTCTCGCCCTTGGCGACGCCGATCTGGCGTTGCAGGTTCAGCACTTCGGCGAGAAAGGGCAGGAGGCCGGCGAAATCGGCCTCGGCCCGGGCCTGGCGCCAGCGCATCTCGCAGGCCGAGACCGCCTTGCTCGACGCCTCGACCAGATCAGCCGGCAGCGCGGTCGCCACCGTCCAGGCCCGCCGGATCTCGCGCAGATTGGCGCGCTCCCAGTCGCCGAGGCCGTCATCGGCCTCGGCCTGGTGCAGCCAGTCGCCGAGCCTCGGCTCGACGACCATGCCGTGGCGCATCACCTCCAGCAGCGCCATGCTCTCCGCGCGCGTGCCGGCCGCACCCTCCGGCATCATCGCCGCATTGTCCCAGCTCAGGATGCCGATCGCGTTGGACAGCGCGGCGATGCGGCCGAAATGCTCGGCGAGTTGCGGGTAGGCGTTCATCGGATGGTTCGTCTTTCTCGTGGGTCGGCCTCAGCCGAAAAGGGCCTTTGACTGGCGCGGCTGCGAGCGCAGGTACTGCGACGGCGCCTTCACGCTCGCCCCGAGCTGGGCCGCCGCATGCCAAGGCCAGCGCGGATCGTAGAGCATGCCGCGGGCGAGCGCGACGAGGTCGGCGTCGCCCGTGCCGATGATCGCCTCGGCCTGGTCGGCCTCGGTGATCAGCCCGACCGCGATCGTCGGCAGGCCCGTCGCCTGCTTGACGGCGCGCGCCATCGGCACCTGGTAGCTCGGCCCGAGCGGAATCTGCTGGGCCGTCGAGATGCCGCCGCCGGAGACATCGACGAAGTCGCAGCCCTTCGCCTTCAGCGCGGCGGTGAGGGCGAGCGTCTGCTCGAGGTCCCAGCCGCCTTCGACCCAGTCGGTGGCGGAGAGGCGGATGCCGACGGGGATTTTCGCGGGCACGGCGGCGCGGACCGCCGCGAAGACCTCGAGCACCAGCCGCATCCGGTTCTCCAGCGACCCACCATAGGCGTCGTTCCGCCGGTTGGAGAGCGGCGACAGGAACTGGTGCAGCAGGTAGCCGTGCGCGCCGTGTATCTCGATCGCGTCCAGCCCGATCCGGACCGAGCGTTTCGCCGCCGCGACGAAGGCCTCGATCAAGCTCGCGATGTCGTCCTTGATCATCGCCTGCGGCGCGCGCGCCTGCCCGTCGAAGGGGATCGTTGAGGGCGCCGAGGCCTGCCAGCCGCCCTGGTCGAGCGCGAGCTGGCCGCCGCCCTTCCAGGGCTGGGCCGAAGAAGCCTTGCGCCCGGCATGGGCGAGCTGGATGCCGATCGGCATGTCGGAATGCGCCTTGATCGCGGCCAATGTCTGCGCCAGCGCGGCCTCGGTCTCGTCGGAATAGAGCCCGAGATCGAAGGGGGTGATCCGGCCTTCCGGCACGACCGCCGTCGCTTCAAGGAGGAGCAGGCCCGCTCCCGACAGGGCGAGATGGCCGAGATGGATCATGTGCCAGCCGGTGGCGCGGCCGTCCTCGGCTGAATACTGGCACATCGGCGCGATGACGATGCGGTTGGCGAGCGCGAGCCCGCCGAGTTGATAGGAGCTGAAGAGCTGGCTCATGGACGATCGCCTCGATGCGGCCGGCATGGCCGCGTTGGCGCGACTGTAGACGCCGTGCGCGCGGCCTGGCCATGCCGATATGCGCAGGCGGGCGGCCCGGCCGACGCAAGGCGTCCGCGAGGTTTCAGTCCAAGATCGTGTCGAGGATTTTCTGCAGCGTGTGCAGACGATAGGGCTTCTTCAGCAACGCGGTGCGCGGCGCTCCCTCGAAGCCTTCGACATGATCGCGGCCGGTGGCGAAGACGACCGCGATCTCGGGCTTCACGGCACGCAGGCGCTGAGCCAGTTCGCCGCCGGAGATGTCGGGCAGGCCGACATCGGTCAACAGGATGTCGATCTCCTGCGATCCGGCGATCTCCAGCGCTTTCAGCCCGTTCTCGGCCTCGACGGCGAAATGGCCGAGATCCTGGACCATGTCGGCCGTGTCCATGCGGATGATGGCATCGTCCTCGCAGACCAGCACGGTCAGATTGGTCTTGCGCGGGACGGCCGGCCCGGGGGAGGCGGCCAGCGCTGCCTGGTGCTCCTCGCTGCGGCGTTGCGGAGGGTTCGTCGCGACCGAGGGCGTCTTGCCGTCCTGTACCAGCACCTGGCGGATTTTCCGCGCCAGTGCCTCGCGGGTATAGGGCTTGGAGAGCAGGTTCAGGCCCTCGTCGAGCCGGCCGCCATGGACGATCGAGTTCTCCGTGTAGCCGGAGGTGAAGAGCACGCTGAGATCGGGCAGCCGCTCCTTGGCCTTGCGCGCCATTTCCGCGCTCTTCAGCGGGCCGGGCATGACGACATCGGTGAAGAGCAGGTCGATCGCGACGCCGCTCTCGATCACGGCGAGCGCGCTCTGCGCATCGGGCGCCTTGAGCACGCGGTAGCCCAACTCACCGAGTAGCGCGATCACGGTCTCGCGCACGGCGTCGTCGTCCTCGACGACGAGGATGGTCTCGCTGCCGCCGGTGATCGGGCCCGTGTCCTGGTCGACGACGAAGTCCTCGGCCTGGGTCGAGCGCGGCAGATAGAGCTTGAACGTCGTGCCCTGGCCTGGCTCGCTATAGACCTTCACATGGCCGCCGGACTGCTTGACGAAGCCGTAAACCATCGAAAGCCCGAGACCGGTGCCCTTGCCTTGCGGCTTGGTCGAGAAGAACGGCTCGAAGATCTGTTCCTGGACCTCGCGCGTCATGCCCGTGCCGGTGTCGGTGACCGAGATCTGAACATATTGCCCGGCGGTCACGTCGGCGTGGCTTTCGGCATAGGCGTCGTCGAGGAAGGCGTTGCCGGCCTCGATCGTCAGCCGGCCCTGGCCCTCCATGGCGTCGCGCGAATTGATCGCGAGGTTGAGGAGCGAGTTCTCGACATTGGTCGGGTCCACCAGCGTGTTCCAAAGCCCGCCGGCGATCATCGTCTCGATCTCGATCGATTCGCCGAGTGTGCGCCGCAGCAGATCGTCCATGCCGCGGATCAGCCGGCCGACATTGACTACCTTGGGCTCGAGCGCCTGGCGCCGGCCGAAGGCGAGGAGCTGGGCCGCGAGCTTCGAGCCGCGATTCACGCCGGCCATGGCGTTTACGACGCGCTTCTCGGCCTTGCTGTTGCCTTCGATCTCCCGCGTCAGGAGCTGGAGGTTGCCGCTGATGACTTGGAGCAGGTTGTTGAAGTCGTGCGCGACGCCGCCGGTCAGGTTGCCGATCGCCTCCATCTTCTGGCTGTGGCGCAGCGCGTCCTGGGCTCGTTCGAGCTCTGCCGTGCGGGCGACGACGCGCTCCTCCAGCGTCGCGGCGAGATCGGAGATGGCGGCCTCGGCCGTCTTCTGGTCGTCGATATCGGTGTTGGTGCCGATCCAGTGCGTGATGATCCCGTGCTCGTCGCGTGCCGGAATGGCGCGTGCGATATGCCAGCGGAAGACGCCGTCATGCCGGCGCAGCCTGAATTCGGTCTCGTAGGGAATGCCGCCACGCAGGGCGTTTTCCCAGCGCGCGCCGGCCAGCGGCAAGTCCTCGGGATGGACCATTCCGGTCCATCTCTCGCCATCGAGCGTGCCGCGTTCCTGGCCGCTATAGCCATAGACCTGCTCGTTGAACCAGTCGAGCATGCCGTCGGGCCGCGCGGTCCAGACATGGTTCGGCATCGACTGCGACAGGGCCCGGAAGCGACTCTCGCTCGCCGTCAGCGCGGCCTCCGCTTTCTTGCGTCCGGTGATGTCGAGGAACAGGACGGAGAAGCGGTCGGTGCCGATGCGACGCGCCCTGGCCTCGAACCATTTGTCCTTCAGCGATGGGACGTTGATCTCATAGCGCGCCGGTTGCCCGGTATCGACGACGGCGGCATAGGTCGCGATCAGTTCGCGCGGCAGATCGGGAATCACCTCGCTGACGGGCCGGCCGATCGCGTCCGCCATCGTGACGTCGGTGCGGGCCTCGAAAGCCGGATTCATCTCGACGAAACGGAAATCGACCATGCGCCCGCTGTTGTCGCGCACCGCCTCGGCGATGAAGAAGCCCTCCTGCATCTGCTCGAACAGACTGCGCCAGCGCTCTTCGCTCGCCCGCAGCGCTTGCTCGGCGGTCTTGCGGGCGGTGACGTCGTAGCAGACGCCGACGAAACGCCGTTCGGCCCCGTCGGCCGTCGCGACAGGCTCGCCCTGGCGCGCGATCCAGCGGATTTCGCCGGTCATCGCGTCGCGGTGTCGGAATTCGGCATAGGCGAGCGGGTTGACGTCGTCGAGCCGGCTGTGACCGAGTTGCGCATGATCGTCGATCTCGACCATGGTCGCCATCAGCGCGTCGGTGACCGGCAGGTCCGGCGGCAACCCCCAAAGGTGCCGGAACGCGTCGGAGACCTTCAGCAATCCCGCATCGGGATACCATTCGAAGGTGCCGACGCCGCCGGCGGCCTGGGCGATGTGCAATTGCTGCTGGGCGCGCACTCGCTCGGTGATCTCGATCACGACCGCATAGACGCCGGCCGGCTGGCCGGCCTCGTCGTGGATCGGCATGTAGTCGAGGTCGAGCCAGCAATCCTCCATCGTGCCGCGCCGGTTCAGCGTGAGCTGGAACTCGCGCAGCGAAAGCGTCCCGCCGGACAGGCAGACGTCGAGCACGCGGCGGTTGAGGTCGGCGGCCTCCGGCCAGCCCTCCAGCACCTTGGCGCCGAGCAGCGAGGGATGGCGCGCGCCGGCAAAGCCGGCATAGCCGTCATTGTAGAGCAGGACGCCATCGGCTCCCCACAGCATGACCACCGGCTGCGGCGTGCGCAATGCGAGCGCGAGCGTTGTGCGCAGCGGCTGCGGCCAGGTCTCGATCGGGCCGATCGACGTCTTGGCCCAATCGAAGGCACGGATCAGCGCCGCGGTCTCGCTCCCGCCCAGGAAATCGTCACTGTCTGTCGAATCCGCGGCGGGCATGCAGTCTCTAAACGCGATGATGCCATGTGGTTCTGGCTGGAATTGCCAGCCGCAGCAAGATTATTTGACGGTCGGTGAGGATGTCGTCCCGAAAGTCTGCGGTGCCCGCTTCGCGCCGCCGCGCCGTCGCAAGCCCATCGACGGCGATGCTAGGATCGCCCGAGACCGTTCGCCGGCTGCCCGTGGAGCCCCCAATGTCCGAATCCGTGCTGCTCGACATCACCGGCGGCGTCGCCGTGCTGACGCTGAACCGTCCGGCGCTCCTCAACGCCTTCGACGCCGCGATGGCCGAGACCTTCCGGGCGCAGATCGAGGCCATCGCCGGCCGCGACGACGTCCGGGCGATCCTGCTCAAAGGGGCGGGCAGGGGGTTTTGCGCCGGCGGCGACGTCTCGCAATTCACTGGCGGCAGCGATCCGGAAGCCGCGATCGACGCCATCATCCAGCCGCTGCATGCGGCGCTGCTCCGGCTCGATGCGCTCCAGCAGCCGAGCGTCGCCTGCCTGCATGGGCCTGTCGCAGGTGCGGGATTCAGCCTGGCACTGGCCTGCGATCTCGCCATCGCTTCCGACGATGCGAAGTTCACGCTGGCCTATGCCCGCATCGGCGCGACGCCGGATGGCTCGGGCACCTATCATCTCGCCCGCGCCGTCGGGATGAAGAAGGCGAAGGAGATCGCCCTGCTGGCTGAGACGCTGGATGCGGCGGAAGCCCTGCGGCTCGGCCTCGTCAATCGCGTCGTTCCGGCTGTCGAAGTCGAGGCCGACGCGCTCGCATTGGCGCAGCGTCTGGCGACGGGCCCGACCCAGTCCTATGGCCGGATCAAGGCGCTGCTGAACGCGTCGGGAGCCGCGACGCTCGCCGGACAGCTCGAGGCCGAGCGTCAGGCCTTCAAGGCTTCGACGGCGACGGCCGATTTTCGCGAGGGCGTCGCGGCTTTCATCGGCAAGCGCAAGCCGCGCTTCGAGGGCCGCTGACGACGGACAGGTTCGAGACGATGCAGGACAGCCACCGCACACTCTTCACCAGCCCGGCGGAGTTCATCGACAGCGATCATCCGGCCGTCGTCGTAGAAGCCGGGAGACTGACGTCGGGACTCGGCGATCCCGCAGCGCGGGCCGTCGCGCTCTATGATGCGGTGCGGGACGATGTGCGCTACGATCCCTATGGCGACTATTTGGCTCCCGCGACCTATCGGGCGAGCGCGGTCCTCGCAGCCGGAACCGGTTATTGCGTCGGCAAGGCCGCTCTCTTCGCCGCCTTGTGTCGTGCCGTCGACATCCCTGCCAGGATCGGCCTCGCCGACGTCAGGAACCATCTCGCCACGGCCCGCCTGACCGAAGCGGTCGGCACCAATGTCTTCGCCTATCACGGCTACACCCAGGTCCATCTCGGCGGACGCTGGCTCAAGGCCTCGCCGACCTTCAACCGCACGCTCTGCGACAGGTTCGGCGTCGCGCCTTTGCCGTTCGATGGACGCAGCGACGCGCTCTTGCAGAGCTTCGACGGTCAGGGTCGCGCCTTCATGGACTACATCGCCGACCATGGCAGCTTCTTCGACGTGCCGGTCAAGTTCCTGATGCGCGAGATGGCGCGGACCTACCCCAGGCTGTGCGTACCCGGCGGCTTGCGCGGCAGCATGGAACAGGAAGCCAAGCCCTGAGTTGCGCAGCTTTCGGGGAGGCCGTTCTCCTCGCGGTTTGGTGATTGTGCACCTGCGAAGACGATCCTGAAAAAGTCGCAATCGCTGCCATAAGGTAAGCCTGCTTATGATATGGAGGCATGCTTGATGCAGCGCCCGCTCAAACGGGAATTGACCTTCCAGCTCGTCGAGACGGCGCGGCTGTTGCGCACCCATGTCGACCAGCGGGCGCGCCAGCACGGCACGACGCGGGCGCAATGGGGCGTCCTCGGGCGGCTGCGCCGGCATGAGGGTCTCAACCAGGCGACGCTGGCCGAACTTCTCGACCTGCAGCCGATCTCGCTCGCCCGGCTGATCGATCGGCTGGAGCAGCAGAAATTGGTCGAGCGCCGGCCCGACCATGCTGATCGCCGTGCCCATCTGCTGCATCTGACGCCTGCCGGCCGCGACCTCGTCGACAGCCTCGACACGCTGCGCGGCGAGATCGCCGGCGAACTGCTCGACGGCATCAGCGAGAAGGCCATCGCGACGACCTTGGCGACGCTCGCCGCCTTGCGCGAGCGCATCCGCCCGGCTCGCGACGAGCGCGCCTCCCGTCCCACCGACACCGCCGCCTGAACGGGTTTTCGACGATGAAGCGTTCCTTTCTCCTCCTTGCCACCGCGATCGTCGTCATCGGCGGCGGGGCCTGGTACACGACCTCGCGCAGTGCCGTCGATCCGGCCGAGCAGGCCCGGCTGGCGAGCGCCGGCCGCAACGGTCCAGGGACGGCAGCGGCGGTCGTGACCGCGATGGCCGAGCAGGTCGACATGCCGGTGCGCAAGCGCGCCATCGGCTTCGTCGAGACGCCGGCGACCGTGGTGGTGAAGTCCCGCATCGACAGTCAGATCATCAGCCAGAACGTCGTCGACGGCCAGTTCGTCAAGAAGGACGACCTGCTTTTCACCCTCGACGATCGCGACATCAAGGCGCAGATCGCCAAGGACGAGGCGGCGATCGCCCGCGACGAGGCGACCCACAAGCGCGCGGAGGGCGACCTCGCGCGCTATCAGCAACTGCTCGCCAAGAACGCCGGCACGCAAGCCTCGGTCGACCAGGCGACGGCCGACGAGCGTTCCTCGGCCGCGACCATCCTGTCCGACAGGGCGACGCTGGAGGCCGACAGGCTGAAGCTCGGCTACACCAGGATCACGGCGCCGATCGACGGCCGCGTCGGCGCCGTCCAGGTCACGCCGGGCAACCTCGTCTCCGCCAACAGCACCGGCGCCGGCCTCGTCACCATCACCCAGATGAAGCCGCTACGCGTCACCTTCACGCTGCCGGAGCGCGACCTGCCGGTGCTGCAGGGCGCGTTGGCCTCGGGCAAGCCGGTGCCGGTCCAGGCCAAGGTGCCCGACGCGGGCAGGGAGCCGGCCAAGGGCACGCTCAACTTCGTCGATTCGGCCGTCGACATGAGCTCGGGCACGATCACCGCCAAGGCTGTCTTCGCCAATGACGACCTCGCGCTCTGGCCCGGCCAGTACGTCGATGTCGAGATCGCCGCGGACACTATGAACGACGTCACCGTCGTGCCCTCCGTCGCAGTCCAGACCGGCCAGAAGGGCTCCTATGTCTATGTCGTCAAGGCCGATCAGACCGTGGCGCTGCGGCAGGTCAAGGTCGCGCTCGGCGACGGCGACAGGATGGCGCTGAGCGAGGGCGTCAAGCCGGGCGAGCGTGTCGTCGTCGATGGCCAGCTTCGGCTCAAAGATGGCGCGAAGGTGCGCGAACGCGACGGCCAGGCCAAGCCGCCGGCCGAACCGCAGCCGACGCCGGTCGCCGAGGGAGCGAAGTCATGAACGTCTCCGGCTTCTGCATCCGCCATCCGGTCGCGACGATCCTGATGTCGGTCTCGCTCGTGCTGGCGGGCGCCTTCGCCTATCGTTTCCTGCCGGTCGCGGCGCTGCCGCGCGCCGAATTCCCGGTCGTCAACGTCTCGGCGCAGCTGCCCGGCGCCTCGCCCGACACCATGGCGACCTCGGTCGCGACGCCGCTGATCAAGCAGTTCGCCACGATCGCGGGCATCGATTCGATCTCGACCTCGAATTCGCAAGGTGCGACCTCGATCGCGATCCAGTTCGTGCTGAGCCGCAACATCGACGCGGCCGCAGCCGACGTGCAGGCCGCGATCACCCGGGCGCAGAAACAGCTCCCGATCGAGATGACGACGCCGCCGAGCTATCGCAAGGTCAATCCGGCCGACGCGCCGATCATCCTGATGGCGCTGAAGAGCGATGTGATCCCGCTCTCCAAGCTCGACGCCTTCGCCCAGCAGGTGATCTCGCCGGCGCTCTCCACCGTCGACGGCGTCGCGCAGGTGCTGATCTTCGGCAGCCAGAAATATGCCGTGCGCATCCAGATCGACCCGGTCGCGCTCGCCGCGCGCGGCATCGGGGTCGATGAATTGCAGGCCGCGATCACCGCGACCAACGCCAACACCCCGGTCGGCACGCTGCAGAGCACGCAACAGCAGCTCACGATCCAGGCCCGCACCCAACTCGCCGACGCAGCGCAGTTCGCCAACGTCATCATCACCACCCGCAACGGCAAGCCGGTCCGGCTCGGCGATGTCGCCAAGGTGATCGATTCGGTCGAGAACGCGCAGACCTCGAGCGCCTATGATGGCACGCCCGCGGTGGTGCTGGCCGTGCAGCGCCAGCCCGATGCCAACACCGTCGAGGTGGTCGACCGGGTCAAGGCGATGCTGCCGGGCTTCTCCGAGCAGATGCCGGCCGCGGCCTCGATCTCGCTGCTCAACGACCGCTCGGTCTCGATCCGCGCCGCCGTCGAGGATGTTCAGTTCACGCTCGGCCTCACCGTCGCGCTCGTCGTGATGGTGATCTTCGTCTTCCTGCGCCGCGTCGCCGCGACCTTCATCCCGGCCGTCGCCGTGCCGATCTCGATCGTCGCGACGCTGGCGGCGATGTACGCCTTCGGCTTCGCCATCGACAACATCTCTCTGCTCGGCCTGACGCTTTCGGTCGGCCTCGTCGTCGACGACGCCATCGTCATGCTGGAGAACATCGTTCGCCATATGGAGGAGGACGGTCTGTCGGCCTATGACGCGGCGTTGAAGGGCGCCGGCGAGATCGGCTTCACCATCATCTCGATCTCGCTCTCGTTGGTCGCGGTCTTCATCCCCGTGCTGCTGATGGGCGGCGTCATCGGCCGCATCTTCAACGAGTTCGCGGTCGTCGTGACGGTCTCGATCCTGGCCTCGGCCTTCGTCTCGCTGACGCTGACCCCGATGCTGTGCTCGCGGCTGCTCTCGGGCTATGGCGCCCATCATCAGGAGAACGCCTTCGGTCGCGTGCTGGAGCGCGGCTTCTCGGCGCTGCTGTCCGGCTACGACAAGACGCTGGCTCTGTGCCTGCGCGCAAAACCGCTGATTCTGCTGACTTTCTTCGCGACGCTCGCAGCCAGCGTCTGGCTGCTCCAGTCCTCGCCCAAGGGCTTCTTCCCACAGGAGGACATCGGCCAGCTCCAGGTCTCGACCGAGGCCAGGCAAGACATCTCCTTCGATGCGATGAAGGTGCTGCAAGGCAAGGTCGCCGACGTCTTCCGGGCCTCGCCCCATGTCGCCCATGTCGCCTCGACCGTCGGCGGCAGCCAGGGTGCGGCCGGCGCGCTCAATGCCGGCCGGCTCTTCGTCGAGCTCAAGCCGCAGAAAGAGCGACCGCCCTTGCAGAAGGTGCTCGGCGATCTCCGCCGCCAGCTCGCCCAGGTGCCCGGCATCAACACCTATATGAATCCGGTGCAGAACCTGAACATCGGCGCGCGCTCGTCGAAGAGCCAGTACCAGCTCGTCGTCCAGGGGCTCGACCAGGGTCTGATGAACGACTGGTCGGTCAAGCTCGCCGACGCGATGACGCAGGACCGCGCGACCTTCACCGACGTCACGACCGATCTCCAGAACAGCGCGCTCGAGGCGACCCTGGTGGTCGATCGCGACAAGGCGAACCAGTTGAAGATCGGCTCGGATGTGCTTCGTTCGACTCTGTATTCCGGTTTCGGCGTACGACAGGTCTCGACCATCTACACCACCGGCGACAGCTACCAAGTCGTGGTCGAGTTCGATCCCGGCGGCGGCGGCTGGTCGCCCGACAAGCTCGACCAGATCAGGGTGCGCGCGACCAACGGCACGCTCGTGCCCGTCGGCGCCTTCGCCCGCGTCGAGCGCACGGCCGGGCCGCTGACCGTCAACCAGCTCGGCCAGCTCCCGGCCGTGACGATCTCCTACAACCTGCCGGCGGGCGTGGCGCTGGGTGACAGCGTCACCCGCATCAACGCGATCAAGGCCGAGATCGCCCTCCCGGCCTCGCTCTCGACCACGCTGGCGGGCACCGCCAAGACCTTCCAGGACTCGCTCGCGAACCAGGGCCTGCTGATCGCCGGCGCGATCCTGACGATCTACATCGTGCTCGGCATCCTCTATGAGAGCTTCATCCACCCGCTGACGATCCTGACGGGGTTGCCCTCGGCCGCGATCGGGGCGCTCGGCGCGCTGAGATTGTTCGACCTCGACCTCTCGGTCATCGCCATCATCGGCCTCCTGATGCTGATCGGCATCGTCAAGAAGAATGCGATCATGATGATCGACGTGGCGCTGGTCCTGCGCCGCGAGGGCAAGAGCGCGGCCGACGCGATCCATCAGGCCTGCGTCATGAGGTTCCGGCCGATCCTGATGACGACCCTGGCCGCGCTGATGGGCACGCTGCCGATCGCGCTCGGCGCCGGCGCCAGCGCCGAACTGCGCCAGCCGCTCGGCATCGCCGTCGTCGGCGGCCTGATGATCAGCCAGGTGCTGACGCTCTACATCACGCCGGTGCTGTTCATCTACATGGACGGGCTGAGCGAGGGGCTGGGGCGGCTGTTCGCGAAGAAGGCGCCGGCCGTCGAGCCCCATCCCGCGCCGGCGGAATAACGCCGGATCATTCCACCTCGGCGGCTGGCGCGAGCCAGCCGCGATAATGCGCCAGCAATCCGACAAGCGGCAGCGTCAGCCGCACGTCGAAGCGAAAGCGCCCGTCGCAGTCTGCGTATTCCCGCGATTGCGAGTGCGGCCATAGCATCCGCGGCATCGGCAGCCCGAAACAGCTCATCGCCGTCACCGGCAGGTCGATGCCGCCGGCGCGGGCCGCGATCCCGAGCCTGAAGGAGAGCGGGCCGAAGCTCTCCGACACCGTGCCGCCGCCATCGACGGCCAGCCGCGAGGAAAAGCGCGAGCCGGCGAAGTTGCGCGTCCAGATTTCCTGCGGCCCGGACGGCTCCCCGAGGCGCTCGATCGTCACGGTCACCGGCAGGCCGCGCCCGGCGGCGGGCATACCAACCACGCGCCGGATCAGGCGCACGAGCGGGTTTCGGCCGGCATCGACATCGGCCCGTCCGCGCCAGACCGGCGGCCCGCCGAGGGCATGCAGGGCGCGAAGCGGAGCGGGCAGGGCGGCGAAGCTGGCTGGCCCCAGCTCCGTCTCGAACACGGCGCCGCCATGGACGCTCGTATCGATCCGGGTCGTGATCGCATAAGGCGTCATCTCGGCCTCGATCGCGGCGAGCGTCAGCGCACCAGTTGCCGGCCGCGCGCCGGGGGCGATACGGCCCTCCATGAGCGCCCGCACGGCCGCGACCGCCGGCAGCGTCGGCACATGCGGCCCGTCGCCCCGTTCAGCCAGAAGCGACCAGCGCGCCATCCGCAACCGCCCGGTCTCGTCGAGCCCGGTCGCCTCGACCAGCATGCCGCCGCGATCGGAGGTCGGCAGCCGGGTCAGGCGTCGCGCCGCGAGCAGGAACGGGATCAGCGGAGCGAGGTTCTCGATCCAGCCCGCCCGCCGGAGCCGCGCCAGCAGGGCGATGCCGGCCTGTTCGATCCGCGATTCGAGCCCGGCATGGAAGGCGACGCGCGAGCGCACGCCGAGATCCGGCCCGAGCACCTGCGCATCGACGGTCTCGACGATGGCGACCCTGCGCCTGCCGAGGCCGGGCATCGCGATCCGCCTGCCGTCGATCCAGGCATCGGCCTGCTGGAGCTCGCCTTCGCGCCAGATCGGGACCGGGCGGCCGGCATAGCTCAGGATCGCCGCGATCACCGCCTCGCCGACCTCGCTGCGTCCGCCCGGCGTGATCGCGATGTCGATCGTGTCGATCCGCCGCCAGCCCGTCGTCAGCGCAGAGACGGCGGCAGTCGACAGCGCCGGTGTCGAGCTCGCTCCCGTGAGCGCTACGAGCCCACGCGCCTGCGCGAGCCCGTTGAGCGCCGTGCCATAGCCGAGGATGTAGTCGCGCGCATCGGCGAGATCGACGACATGGGCGCCGGCCGCGAGCGCGGCCTGCGGCAGGTCGTAGCCGAGCGCCTGGAACGGGCCCGACGCGTCGATCACCAGCCAGGGCGACAACTCAATTAGCGTACCCAGATCGCGACGGTGGTCGAAGGCGAGCCCCGAGACGGTTGTCCCGCTAGCCGGCTCGACGGTCCGCGCCAAGGCCTGCGCCTTGGCGGCATCGCGCGAGGTCAGGACGAGGTCGAGACCCGGTATCCCGGCGAGATGGGCCGCCAGCCGCCGGCCGAAGACGCCGGTCGCGCCGACCAGCAGCACGCGCCGCCCGGTCATGCCGTCTCCGGCAGGCTGAAGCGGTGGCGCTGCGCCCGGTCGGGCATCGCGCAGGCGGTCTTCCGGCCGAACAGCCGGTAGCGGTTGCGCGCGACAAGGTCGTAGAGCCAGTCGCGCCAGGCCTGCGGCAGGATGCGTCCCGCCAGCAGCAGCCGCGCCGGCCCGTCGAGATGGGCGAGCAGCGCCAGCACGCCGTCCGATTTCGCCAGCGCGACGCCGTTCTCGAGAAAGAGGAAGCTGTCGGGATCGTCGGGATCGAGCCCATGCCGCAGCGCCAGTGACCGGCCTTCCTGCGACTGGATCGCGACGAAGAGGATCATGTGGTCGCGCTCATGCCGCAGCGTGTAGCGCACGCCGCCGGAGCAGAGCACGCAGACGCCGTCATAGAGCCAGATCGGGGCCGGGCCGCTCATGAGCGCTCGTCCCGGTAATGCCCCTCCTGATGGAGCAGCTCGCCGAAGAGCCTGTGCGACAGACTGAGCGTGAAGGCGAAGGTTCCCGGCCCGGTCACGCGATGGCCGACGGTGAGCGCGCCCGGCGAAAGCCAGCCGGGCAGCGGCAGCCTGATGCGGCCGAGATTGAGAGCGTAGCCGGCGCTGCGGAAAATGAGTGCGCCGTCCTCGACGCCGGGCCGCAGCGCCATGGTGATGCCGAAGCCGATATACTCCTCCAGGCCCGTCGGTCCCGAGAAGCGCTTGGCCGAATGGATGACCTGCGGGAAGCCGGCGCGCCTGGCGTAGAGCCGCGTCCAGATCTGGCCACCCGTCCGGGTGTCCTCGGTCACGGTGACGACACTGGCGACATCGCCGTCGAGGCAGATCGGCAGCGGCGCGCCGACCAGGCGCAGGGCCTGCGACAGGAAACGGCCGGCCCGGTTCATCCGCATGGCGACGATGCGCCCGACATAGGTCGCGGCGGCATTGCCGCTGAGCCGCTTGGAAAAGCGGTTGCGGATGTCGGCGGGTAGCGCGCTCCATGGCCCGGCGCCGAGCAGGGCCCGGAAGCGGAGGTCGCGGAGGGGAGTCAGCCCTGCCTCGACGATGTCGCCGTTGGCGGCGAGCGGCCTGCGTGCCTGCGCGTGCATCATGGTCAACTCCATGGGGCGGCGGTGGCCGCCCGTTTCAACCTTTTCCCCCGGGGAGATAGGACGCGATCTTGGCGCCCAGCCGGAGCAGCGTGTCGCGCTTGCCTTGCGGGATCGACAGCATCTGGCCGTACCAGCGGTCGACCGCGGTGGTGAAGTCCAGCATGTCCTTCAGCCGCTGGCGCGCCACGGGACTGACCCCCGGATCGGTTCCGGCATCCGCCACGCAGGCCCGCAGCGCTGTCAGCGCCGGATCGATCTCGCGCGCTTTGCGGCCGGCGGCGATGCGTGCCGCGATCTCCCAGACATTGGTCTCGGCTTCGAAATGCTCGCGCCGGTCCTGCCGTAGCGGCACCCGCCGGATCAGGTTCCAGGCGAGGAGTTCCTTCAGCGAGTTCGACACGTTGGAGCGCGCCATGCCCAGGCTGTCGCAGATGTCCTCGGCCGTCAGCGGCCGCTCCGCCAGATACAGGAAGGCGTGGATCTGGCTGATCGACCGGTTGACGCCCCACTGGCCGCCGAGTTCGCCCCATTGAAGGATGAAGCGCTCCAGCGGAGCCGGGATCATTCCGGTATTTTCCGAAATTTCTGTCATGACAGAAATATAAGACGGAATGCCGAAGCGCGCAAGTGCAATGCCGTGCGGTTCACGTCTCCGGTTTGACGTAGGGCCGCCTCACCCCCTGCTCGGCGAAGACCGAGCGGTTGCTGTCCCTGCGCTTCTTCAGCTCGGCACGCGCGACGGTGCGCAAGTGCACCTCGTCGGGCCCGTCGATGAAGCGCAGCGCCCGGCCCCAGGAGTAGATGAAGGCGAGCGGCGTGTCGTTGGTCAGCCCGCCGGCGCCGAAGACCTGCATCGCCCGGTCGGCGATCTTGGTCTGCAGCCGCGTCGCCACGACCTTGATCGCCGAGACCTCGGTGCGCGCCGCCTTGTTGCCGTGCTTGTCCATCATCCAGGCGGCGCGCAGGCAGAGCAGGCGGGCCTGGTCGATCTCCATGCGCCCCTCGGCGATCCAGTCCTGGATGTTGGAATAGTCGGCGAGGTTGCGTCCGAAGGCCTTCCGTTCCAGCGCCCGCTCGACCATCAGATCGAGCGCGACCTCGCATTGGCCGATCGTGCGCATGCAATGGTGGATGCGGCCGGGCCCGAGCCGCGCCTGCGCCAGCGCGAAGCCGGCGCCTTCCTCGCCGAGGAGGTTGCTCGCCGGAACGCGGACTTGGTCGAAATCGGTCTCGGTATGTCCTTCCGGCGAAAAATGGTTCAGTAGCGGCAGGTTGCGCATCACGGTCAGGCCGGGCGCATCGATCGGCACGATCACCATCGAATGGCGTTTGTGCGGGTCGGCGTCGGGGCTGGTGTCGGACAGCCCCATCACGATGCAGAATTTCACGTTGGGGTGCAGCGCCCCGGTCGTCCACCATTTCCGGCCGGTGATCACATACTCGTCGCCATCGCGCAGGATTGTGGTCTGGAGATTGGTCGGGTCCGAGGAGGCGACACCGGGTTCGGTGATGCCGACGCAGGAGCGGATCTCGCCGTTCATGAGCGGCACGAGCCAGCGCTCGCGCTGCTCGGGCGTCGCGAACATGTGCAGGATTTCCATGTTGCCGGTGTCGGGCGCGTTGCAGTTGAACACCTCCGACGACCAGTAAAGCCGCCCCATCATCTCGGCGAGCGGAGCGTATTCGAGGTTGGTCAGCCGGGTGCCCGGCTCGCCGTCCTTCAGGCCCGGCATGAACAGGTTCCACAGCCCTTCCGCCTTGGCCTTGGCCTTCAGCCCGTCGATCAGCGCCATCGGATAGCGCCCGGCCTCGGTCTCGTGGCGCCAGGTCGCGTCGGCCGGCTGGACATGGGTGTCCATGAAGTCCTGCAGCCTGACGCGCAGCCCCTCGACCTTGTCGGAATAGGCGAAATCCATGGTGTTTCCCGTCTTTTTTCTCAGTTTTGTCCGTCGATCACGGCCTGGGCCCTGAGCGCGAAGCTCTCCGCCATCGCGCCGACCGCAACCGCGTTCTCCGCCACCGCATTGCCGGATTTCGCCCGCGCTGCGATGCCGTCGAGGATGACGGCGAAACGGAACAGCGAGAAGGCGAGATGGAAGCGTCCAGGTCCTTCGCTGCGGCCGGCGGCCGCGATGTAGCGCTCCAGATACGCGGCCTGGCTCGGGATGCCGAGCGCCTCGCGATCCAAACCGAGGATCCCGGCATACATGTCCGGCGTCGAATGCCAGGGCAGGCAGGAGAAGGCGACGTCCGATAGCGGATGGCCGAGCGTCGAGAGCTCCCAGTCGAGCACCGCGACGATGCGCGGCTCGTCGGGCGCGAACATCAGGTTGCCGAGCCGGAAATCACCATGGACGATCGTCGTCTCCGCGCTCTCGTCGAGGTGCTCCGTCAGCCAGTCGATGACCCGGTCGATCGCGGGGATCGGCCGCGTCCCGGTCTCGCGCCACTGCCCGCCCCAGCGCCTGAGCTGGCGGGCATAGTAGTTGCCGGGCTTGCCGAAATCGGCGAGCCCGGCCGCCTGCCAGTCGAAGCCGTGCAGTGCCGCCAGCGTCTCGGCCATGGCGCAGTACATCGCCCGACGTTCGTCCGGCGCAACGCCGGGCAGGGCGGTGTCGTGGAAGACGCGGCCGTCGAGCCGCTCCATCAGGTAGAACGGCGTGCCGACGACGTCGTCCTGCTCGTGCAGCAGCAGGACCGGCGGCACCGGCACGGCCGAGCCGGCCAGCGCCTTCAGGATGCGGTATTCGCGCTCGACCGCATGGGCCGAGGGCAACAACGGGCCGGGCGGCTTCTTGCGCAGCACCAGCTGGGTCCCGCTGTCCGGATAGGACAGGAAGAAGGTCGGGTTCGACTGGCCGCCGCTGATCCGCTCCAGGCTCATCGGACCAGTGGCCCGGCCGGGCAGGACCTCCCGCAGGAAGGCATCGAGCCGGGCGGGATCGAATTCTGGAGAAGCGAAGGCGGCGCCGGCTGACATGGCCGGCATCATCGTGAGGCCGGGCGCGCCGGTCAACGCGCGCTTGCGCGCATGCCGTCCGTCAGGATGTCCCCGCCGCGATCTCGGCTGCCAGCTTCTCGGCGATCATCACCGTCGTCAGATGTGTGTTGGCGCGCACCACCTCCGGCATGATCGATGCGTCGATGACGCGAAGCCCCGTGCAGCCGATGACGCGGCCCGACGGATCGACGACCGAGCGCGGATCGTCACGCGCGCCCATGCGGCAGGTGCCGCTGGCATGCTGCGCGTCCGAGCATTCGTCGAAGAGCCAGTCGTCGAGCGCGCCATCGTCGAGCCCTTGCGTGATCGGGCGGCCGGTCATGCCGTATTCGATCTGCGAGGCGATCGCCTGGAAGGCCTCGGTCGCAGCCAGCGCTTCCAGCCGGCGCACGCCGTCGCGCATCCGCACCAGATCGCGCTCGTCAGAGAGCATGCGCTCGTCGACGCGCGGATCGATCGCCGGGTCGCGCGTGGTGATCGCGACGCGGCCCTGGCTGAAGGCCTGATAGACCGAGACGGCGAGCCGTCCGATGGTTAGGTCGCCATTGCCGAGCGCCGTCAAATTGCCGGCGATGACGATCATGTCGTTCTCGCCGGCCCCGGCCAGCCCCGAGCCGTAGCGCAGGCAGCAATTGGTATGGCGGTGCATCGGCGTGTCGACGACGGCGTTCTCGCGCAGTCGCAGGATCAGCGACATGATCGGGTGGTCGAGCAGGTTCTCGCCGACCGGCAAATCCGCGAAGACGGGAATGTCGAGCGCGGCCAGCAAGGCGGCCGGGCCGATGCCGGAGCGCTGCAGGATCGCCGGCGAGTGGATCGCGCCGGCGCTGACGATGACTTCACGGGTTGCGCGGGGCGAAAAGCTCTCGCCTCCGACCGTGACCTCGACGCCGCTAGCATGGGGCCGGTTGCCCTCGAAGGTCAGCGTCGAGACCAGCGCATTGCCGACGATGGTGAGGTTCGTCCGTCCGCGCGCCGGTTCGAGATAGCCGTCATTAGTCGAGACGCGGACGCCGGCCCGGCTGTTGATCGCATAGGGCGAGGCGCCGGTGCCGGTCGGTGCGTTGTGGTCGGCGCACCAGCCATAGTCGAGCGCGAGCGCCGCGCCCTTCAGCGCCAGATCGACGCGGCCCCAGTTCGCCTCCGGCGCGCGATAGACCGGGATCGGCCCGGCATCCCCATGATAGGCTTCCGCTCCGAAATTCACGTCGGTCTCGAGCTGATTGAAGAAGGGCAGGACCTCGCTCCAGCCCCAACCGGTGCAGCCCTGCGTGGCCCAGCGCTCGAAATCGTCGGGAACGCCACGGATCGCGATCTGGCCGTTGATCGTGGAGGAACCACCGACCGCGCGCCCGCGCCAGAGCAGCTTTGGCTCCTGCTTCTCGGTCCGGCGCGCCAAGAGCTGCGGCCAGCGATAGTCGTCGTCGCCGATCGCCCGCATCGGGTTGGGGATCTTGATGTGGTCGGGCGTCTCGGCCGAGCGGAAATCGCGCCCGGCCTCCAGCAGCAGCACGCGGATGGCGGGGTTCTCGCTCAGGCGGGCGGCGAGCACGGCGCCGGCGGAGCCCGCGCCGATGATGATGTAGTCGTAGTCGGAGGCGATCATGATGGGTCCGTCGTCAGCAAGGATCGGACCAGTCGTTCACGCCGCGTCCAGCCCGTACAGCGAATGCAGCGTCCGGACCGCCAACTCGGTGTAGGCCGCATCGATCAGCACCGAGAATTTGATCTCCGAGGTCGTGATCGCGCGGATGTTGATGCCTTTTTCGGCCAGCGCCCGGAAGGCGCGCGCAGCGACGCCGGCATGGCTTCTCATGCCGACGCCGATCGCCGAGATCTTGACCACGTCGGTCGCGCCCTGCAGCGCCTGATAGGCGATGTCGGCGTGCCGGCTCTCCAGCAGGGTGCGCGCCCGCTCGAAATCGGCGGTCGGCACGGTGAAGGTGATGTCGGTCGTCGCCTGGTCGTCGGAGACGACCTGGATGATCATGTCGACATTGATGTTGGCGTCGGCGAGCGGGCCGAAGATCGCCGCCGCCACGCCCGGCTTGTCGGCGACGCGCCGGAGCGTGATCTGGGCTTCGTCGCGCGAAAACGCGATGCCGGTGACGATCTGCTGTTCCACGATGTCGTCCTCGTCGCAGATGAGGGTGCCAAGTTTTGGATTGTCGGGGTCGTCGAAGGAGGAGCGCACATAGGTCGGCACGCGCTGGACCATGGCGATCTCGACCGAACGCACCTGCAGAACCTTCGAGCCGAGCGAAGCCATCTCCAGCATCTCCTCGAAGGAGACCCGGTCCATGCGCCGCGCCTTCGGCACGATGCGCGGATCGGTGGTGTAGACGCCGTCGACATCGGTGTAGATGTCGCAGCGATCGGCCTTCAGCCCGGCCGCAAGCGCGACCGCGCTGGTGTCGGAGCCGCCGCGGCCGAGCGTGACGATGCGGCCCGATTGCGCATGCACGCCCTGGAAGCCGGAGCAGACCGCGATCTCGCGATTTCGGTCGAAGCCTGCGACGATTCCGGCGGGCTCGACCGATTCGATCCGCGACGAGCCATGCGCGTCCGAGCCGTAGAGCGGAATCTGCCAGCCCTGCCAGGAACGCGCCGGCAGGCCCATCTCCTTGAGCACGATCGCCATCAGGCCCGACGTCACCTGCTCGCCCGAGGCGACGACGACGTCGTATTCCGCCTGGTCGTAGAGCGAGGACGCTTCCTTGCACCAGCCGACCAGCTCGTTGGTCTTGCCCGACATCGCCGAGACCACGACCGCGACCTCGTTGCCGGCGTCGAATTCGCGTTTGACATGGCGGGCGGCGTTCTTGATGCGCTCGACGGTGGCGACGGAGGTGCCGCCGAATTTCATCACAAGACGGGCCATCGGATCGACTTCTAGGCTCTCGCGCGGCGGTCCGGCTCAGGCCGGACGATTGGTCGCCCTTGCCAGCGGCGAAGGGCGGGTGTCAATGACGGCCGCAGGGCAGGCTGTCAATGCGACGCCTAAGCCGTGCGCGTGAGGAAGGAAACAAGCCATGGCCGCGACCGCGTCCCGCGACGGCTCGACGATCGATCCGGCCGAGGTCGCTCGCTTCGACGCGCTGGCGAAAACCTGGTGGGATCCGAAGGGCCCGATGGCGGTTCTGCACAAATTCAACCCCGTCCGGCTCGCCTTCATCCGCGATCTGGCCTGCGCGCACTTCGGTCGTGATCCGAAATCGCTCGATTCGCTGAAGGGACTGACGCTGGTCGACATCGGCTGCGGCGGCGGCGTGCTCTGCGAGCCGCTGGCGCGACTGGGTGCGGACGTCACCGGGCTCGATCCTGCCGGCGAGAACGTCACGGTCGCCGGCGCCCATGCCATGAAGGCCGAGATCGAGGTCGGTTATCGCCAGGAGACGATCGAGGCGGTCGTCGCCGCCGGCGAGCGTTTCGACATCGTGCTGGCCATGGAGGTGGTCGAGCACGTCGCCGATGTCGAGGCATTCGTCTCGGCCTGCTGCGCGGCCGTGAAGCCCGGCGGGTTGCTAGTGATGGCGACGCTGAACCGCACGCTGAAATCCTATGCGCTCGCAATCGTCGGAGCAGAATATGTCCTGCGTTGGCTGCCGCGCGGAACCCATGACTGGAACCGCTTCGTCACGCCAAGCGAACTCGGCGACGCGATCGAGGCAGAGGGGCTCGATCTCGGCGAGAGCACGGGCGTGGTCTACAATCCGCTGACCGATCGCTGGTCGGCGGCGCGCGACATGGATGTGAACTACATGCTGGCGGCGACGCGCCCCGCCTGAGCCGACGCCCTACAGCCAGCGCCGCATGATCGTGCAGAACAGCAGCATCACCATGCCGGACGCCGTCGCGACCACGGCGGTGGCGGCTTGCGGGTGCATGTTCAGGCGGTAGCCGAGCTTGCGCCAGAGCAGCACCCCGCCGACCGCGCCGACCAGCATCACCAGGCCGTTGAGCATCACTCCGTAACCGCTGTTGCCGAGCGTCATGTCGGCGATCCAGCCGAACAGCAGCAACGCGACCGCGATCAGCGCGAGGAAGATCACGAGCTGATAGGTGGGCATGTAGGGCAGCCCGAACATCTGCAGCAGCACGTCCATGGAGCGGTTCCCCGGCGATTCGGTACCAGTATGCACGCTGGTCGGCGGCGGGTCAGTCGTTGCATCATCCCGATTTGGGGTTCGTGCGCCCCCGATTTTGCGCTGCGTCATAATTCCTTAGGGGTATGGCGCAGCGCAGCATGGCGTTGCATCATCTGCGGCGTAGACTGATCGAAACCGCCGAGCGCGCGCCACAAGCCGCCGGCGAGCGAGAAATGGGGAGAGACATCATGTCGAAGCCGCAGGCCAAGCCGGCGCTGAAAGACCTTTACGAACTCGGCGAACTGCCGCCGCTCGGCCACGTCCCGGCGACCATGTATGCCTGGGCGATCCGGCGCGAGCGCCACGGGCCGCCGCAGGACTCGTTCCAGGTCGAGGTCGTGCCGACCTGGGCGATCGGCGAGGAGGAGGTGCTGCTCCTCGTGATGGCTGGCGGCGTCAACTACAACGGCATCTGGGCCGGCCTCGGCCAGCCGATCTCGCCCTTCGACGTCCACAAGGGCCAGCTCCACATCGCCGGCTCGGATGCCTCGGGCATCGTCTGGGCCGTCGGCTCCAAGGTGAAGCGCTGGAAGGTCGGCGACGAGGTCATCGTCCACTGCAACCAGGACGACGGCGACGACGAGGAGTGCAATGGCGGCGACCCGATGTTCTCGTCCTCCCAGCGCATCTGGGGTTACGAGACGGGCGACGGCTCCTTCGCGCAGTTCTGCCGCGTCCAGTCGCGCCAGTTGATGCCCAAGCCCAAGCACCTGACCTGGGAGGAGGCCGCCTGCTACACGCTGACGCTGGCGACCGCCTACCGCATGCTGTTCGGCCACGCGCCCCACACCATCAAGCCAGGCGACAACGTCCTGATCTGGGGCGCCTCCGGTGGCCTCGGCGTCTTCGGCGTCCAGCTCTGCGCGGCCTCGGGCGCCAACGCCATCGGCGTGATCTCCGACGAGACCAAACGCGACTATGTGCTCGGCCTCGGCGCCAAGGGCGTGATCAACCGCAAGGACTTCGCCTGCTGGGGCCAGATGCCGAAGGTCAATTCTCCAGAATACGACGCCTGGGTGAAGGAGGCGCGCAAGTTCGGCAAGGCGATCTGGGACATCACCGGCAAGAAGGACGTCGACATCGTCTTCGAGCATCCGGGCGAGGCGACCTTCCCGGTCTCGTGCCTCGTCGCCAAGCGCGGTGGCATGGTGGTGTTCTGCGCCGGCACCTCCGGCTTCAACATCACCTTCGACGCCCGCTATGTCTGGATGCGGCAGAAGCGCGTCCAGGGCTCGCATTTCGCCCATCTCAAGCAGGCGAGCGCCGCCAACCAGTTCGTCATCGACCGCCGCGTCGACCCTTGCATGTCCGAGGTCTTCCCCTGGGACAAGATTCCGCTCGCCCATCACAAGATGTGGAAGAACGAGCATGCGCCCGGCAACATGTCGGTGCTGGTCTACGCCCCGCGCACGGGACTGCGCACTTATGAGGATGTCGCCGAGGCGCTGGCGGGTTAGCCTGCGCTTGCAGCTCCGTTGCCCGGGAACATTCCCGTCTCAGCCCGGTTCGAAGCCTGACCCGCAAACAGCGGGTCTGCTGGCCGCTGGCCGCTTCGAGTCGAGGGGGAATGGGATATGGGTATCATCGCCACCATCGTGATCGGGTTTCTCGCGGGTATCGTCGCGAAATTCCTTCATCCTGGCCCCAACGAGCCCTCGGGCTTCATCCTCACCACGATCCTCGGGATCATCGGCGCGGTCGTCGCGACCTATCTCGGCCAGGCGCTCGGCTGGTATGCGCCGGGGCAGGGCGCAGGCTTCGTCGGCGCCGTGGTCGGCGCGATCATCGTACTGATCGCCTGGTCGACGCTCAGCCGTCGGACGGCCTGAAGCCTGCCAAACGTTTCAACTCGGGAGGTTTCCATGAGCGAAAACAACGGATTTCCGTCGATGACGGCCCTGCTCGGCCTTCTGGCCGTGGCGGGTTACCAGAACCGCGACAAGCTGGCCGAGTGGTTCTCCGGCGCGCAGGGGCAAGCACAGCCGCAGGGCGCTCCGTCAGGCTCCGCTCCGACGCAGCCCGACCCGGGCGCCGGCGGTGTAGGCGGGTTCCTCGGCAGCGGCCTGCAGGAGCTGATCGATCGCTTCCGGCAGGGCGGCAAGAGCGAAATGGCCGATTCCTGGGTGCGCAGCGGCCCCAACCAGCCGATCTCCGGCTCCGATCTCGAGCAGACCCTGGGCCCCGACGTGCTGGACGAGCTCGAACGCAAGACCGGGCTGACGCGGGCGGAACTGGTCGAGCGGCTGTCGCGCGAGCTTCCCGACGCCGTGGACCGCTATACGCCGGACGGGCGCATCGCCGCCTGACGAGCGCGACGATAGATACGGTATCGGCTTGGGGCCGTCGCGATCACCATCGCGGCGGCTTCATCGCGTTTGGGCGCAGCGATTGCTGGTCGAGGGGAGGGTTGCCCGGCTGGCGTTAAACACTTAATGGATTGGTAAAGTGATGCCTGCCGAGGTCGCCATGCCACTGGTTCTCTACGCCCACCCGTTCTCGTCCTACAGCCAGAAGGTTCTGATCGCGCTCTATGAGAACGCGACGCCCTTCACCTATCGCGTGCTCGGACCTGACGATCCCGAGGCGGGTGCCGAATTCGCGGCGCTCTCGCCGATGAAGCGCTTTCCGGTGCTGGTCGACGGCGGCGCGACGGTGCTCGAATCGAGCATCATCATCGAACATCTCGGCCTGCATCATCCCGGTCCGGTCGCATTGCTGCCGGCCGATCCCAAGGCCGCGCTCACTGTCCGGACGCTCGATCGCTTCTTCGACAACTACGTCATGACGCCGATGCAGGCGATCGTCTTCGACCATATGCGCCCGCCGCAGGATCGCGACGGCCACGGCGTCGCTTTGGCCCGCGAAAAACTCGACGACGCCTATCGCTGGCTCGACGGCGCGATCGCCGGGCGCGAATGGGCCTGCGGGACGGCGTTCACGCTCGCCGATTGCGCCGCGGCTCCGGCGCTGTTCTATGCCGACTGGGTCCATGAGATCGACACCGCCTTTCCCGATGCGCGCGCCTATCGCGCAAGGCTGCTGGCGCGGCCCTCCGTCGCCCGCGCCGTCGAGGAGGCCAGACCCTACCGCTCGCTGTTTCCGCCGGGAGCACCGGCGCGCGACTGACCGCGGCAGCAGCATGCAAGCCCCGCGGACATGGCCCCCGGGCGTTGCCGCTCTGTCGGTTGCGCGCTCGCGGAGCTAAAGCAGCGCCTCGAACAGGCGAACCATGCTGTCCTCCCCGCTCTTCCTGCGCTTCGTCCCGCTGATCTTCACCTTCCTCTGGTCTTCGGGGTGGATCGTCGCCGGCTATTCGGCGCTCTATGCCGATCCGCTGACCTTCCTGCTGGTCCGCTACGGGGCTGCCGGCCTGCTGATCGGGGTGCTCGCATTCGCCCTGCGCGCACCTTGGCCGAACAGTCCGCGCGCCATCCTTGATTGCATCGTCACCGGCATCCTGCTGCATGCGGCCTATCTCGGCGGTGTCTGGTGGGCGGTCCGCCACGGCCTCCCGGCCGGCATCTCCGGCCTGATCGCGGGATTGCAGCCGATCCTGACCGCGATGCTCGCGCCCGCGCTGGTTGGCGAGCGTATTTCGCCGGTGCGCTGGGCCGGCATCCTCTGCGGCTTCCTCGGCATCGCGCTGGTGCTGGAGCCCAAGCTCGCCGGGGTCGCGCCCGCCGCGCTCTGGGGCGTGCTGGTGCCGGTCGTCGTCAACGTCGTCGGCATGTTCGCGGTGACCTTCGGCTCGTTCTACCAGAAGGCCCGTATCGTCACGGGTGACCTGCGCACCGTCACGGCGCTGCAATATGCCGCCGCCTTCGTGGTGACGCTGCCTTTCGCCTGGGCGCTGGAGCCGATGCGGATCGAGTGGAACCTGACCATGGCGCTGGTGCTCGCCTGGTCGGTGCTGGCGCTCTCGCTCGGCGGCATCGGGCTCTATCTGATGATGATCCGGCGCGGCGCGGTTTCGCGCGTCTCGACCTTCCTCTATCTTGTGCCGGCGCTGGTCGCGGTCGAGGCCTGGCTGCTGTTCGGGGAGACGCTGACCTCGATCCAGATCGTCGGGATGGCGGTGACCATCCTCGGCGTCGCGCTCGCCAGCCGGAAGTAGCCACCTTCCACGAAAGACGGCTTTTCGTCCCTTGGCGGTTCGGCATATGCTGCGTCGCAACAAAGGGAGAGAAACGATGAGCGCCAACGCCGCCGTGAAGCCGCTGACGCAAAGCTCCGCCATCGACCTGATCACCGCAGCGCTGCCGGGGTTTGAAACCGTGCTGGAGCAGGCCATCGCGGCCGTTCGGCAAAAGGTGGTGGTCGACGGCAAGATTTCCTCCGCGAAGCTCGAGGCCGAGCAGCACGCGGCGCACGGCCTCGCCTGGCTCGCGACCTACGTCATGGCCCTGCGCGAGATGAAGGCCTATGGCGAGCGCCTACAGGCGGAAGACCGCTACGGCGCGACCGAGGACTACGCCTTGCGGATCGGCGCCGGCGAGTATGCGGCGCAGATCTTCGGCGGCATCCCGATGTCGCAGGGCGAGATCGTTCGCCTCGCTGCGCTGGGCCTTTCCGCCAAGGCGATCGCCGCCGCTCGCACCGACGCGGCCGAGGCGCTGATCTCCGAGGGCAACACGCCGGAGAACCGGGCCCGGCTCGTCTCGCTGTTCAGCCAGGACCATGGCCTGATCAGCGTCGGCGATCCTGGCCTCGACGAGACGCTGGAGGCGATCCGCAGCGAAATGGCCCGCTTCTGCGCCGCCGAGGTGACGCCCCACGCCCATGAATGGCACCTCGAAAACGACTACATCCCGATGCCGGTGGTCGAGAAAATGGCCGAGCTCGGCGTCTTCGGCCTGACCATCCCCGAGGAGTTCGGCGGCATGGGCCTGACCAAGGTCTCGATGTGCGTCGTCTCGGAGGAGCTCTCGCGCGGCTATATCGGCGTCGGCTCGCTCGGCACCCGCTCGGAGATCGCGGCCGAACTCATCCTTTGCGGCGGCACGCCTGAGCAGAAGGCGCATTGGCTGCCCAAGCTCGCCTCCGGCGAGGTGCTGCCGACCGCCGTCTTCACCGAGCCCAACACCGGCTCCGACCTCGCCTCCCTGCGCACCAAGGCCGTCAAGAACGGTGACGTCTGGAAGGTCCACGGCAACAAGACCTGGATCACCCATCCCGTCCGCGCCGATATCATGACGTTGCTCGTCCGCACCGATCCGGATGCGGCGGGCTATCGCGGCCTCTCCATGCTGATCGCCGAGAAGCCGCGCGGTACGGACGAGGAGCCGTTTCCGGTCTCAGGCCTCACCGGCGGCGAGATCGAGGTGCTCGGCTATCGCGGCATGAAGGAATACGAGCTCGCCTTCGACGGGTTCGAGGTGAAGGAGGAGAACCTGCTCGGCGGCGTCGAGGGCCAGGGCTTCAAACAACTCATGCAGACCTTCGAGGCCGCCCGCATCCAAACGGCGGCGCGCGCCGTCGGCGTCGCGCAATCGGCCTTCGATCTCGGCCTGAAATACGCGCGCGACCGCATCCAGTTCGGCAAGCCGCTGATCGCCTTCCCGCGCGTCGCCGACAAGCTCGCCATGATGGCGGTCGACATCCTGATCGCCCGCCAGCTCACCTATTTCGCCGCCCGCGAGAAGGACGCCGAGCGCCGCTGCGACTTGGAGGCCGGCATGGCGAAGCTCTTGGGAGCCCGCGTCGCCTGGGCGGCGGCTGACAACGCCCTCCAGATCCATGGCGGCAACGGGTTTGCGCTCGAATACCCGATCAGCCGCGTTCTGTGCGATGCCCGCATCCTCAACATCTTCGAGGGCGCGGCGGAGATCCAGGCGCAGGTGATCGCGCGGCGGCTGGTGGAGGGGTGAGTCTATTCGGTGTACTCAAGAGCTCTGCCGGATTAAGTTGCTCACGAAGGCACCGGAAACGGGTCGTCCAAGTACATCAACCTCTCACGCGCTTGATAGCTGTATGGTGCCAAGCCTTCCTTTACTATGAGTTCCAAAATCGGCCTCGCAATAGTCGGTGCGAAACGAGAAACGGTGCAGGCTGCCTGAACGCGAACCTGTCGATTTGAATTGTCGAACAGCCGTATTAATTCGCTACGCTGGTCGCCAGATCTCGATTTTAGCTCTGCCTCGACTGCCCATATCGCCGTGATGAAACGATTTTCTTCGGCTGTGCGTCTGAAGCGCTCAGCTTGTTCACGAAAAAGACAGAGTTCTACGTAGCGCGCGATCAACTCTTCAGAGGATAGAGACGCAAGGAGTATTTTCTTGGTCATGGCTTGAGAATCCCGTGGAGCCGAAGTGCGCGGTTGCCAATTTGCGTGCGTGTGTTCCAGTTCTTGTCGACTAGATATTGACGTGGCGAAAGTCCGACAGCAGCGGAATGGCTGCCGGCTGCTGACCGGAACCGTCACTCCATCGGCCGCCGCCCGTGACGCCTTCGGGAAGGCGCGGTTGCTCGGGATCATAGCCGCCTTTCGCAAGCACCTCGCCCAGCCGATCGAGTGCGGCGATTATCCGATCGCCGGCAAGCTTGGTCAGGAGGGCGTTGCGGCGCGCGCGGGCGGCGCGCATCTCGTCGAGCAGTCGATAGTGGGAGAAAGAATGCATCCGGCGCTGATCTCCGCGGCGGATGCGGAGATTAAGCGCGGAATCCGGACCGGGGATAAGTCCGGCGTGTCAGGCGGGGGATGGGGACAAGGCCAAGGCGCCCGACGCTGCGGCCGGTACGCGCTTCAGCGCGCCGCCCCCGCCAGCCGCTCCCGCTCCGGCGCGCCGGGCAAACTGCTGACCAGCGCGCCGCAGATCACCAAAAGGCCCGGCAGCAGCATCGCCTGCAGCGGCACCTCGCCAAGCGCCAGGAAGGCCGCCAGCGTGATCAGCGGCACGCGCAGCACGTCGGCGGCGCAGAGCTGCAGGGCCGAACCGTGGCGCGAGGCGTTGGCGAGCGCGGCCTGGGTCATGAAGCCGCCGATGACGAGGGCGAGCGTCGCCGCCGCGATCAGGAGAAGCCCCATGGCGTCGAGCGTGGCGATGTCGGGCCGCGGCCCGCCGAGCCATTGCGTCGGCACCAGGGCCGCCAGCACGAGGTAGATCGGCAACTGGATCAGATGCATCAGCAGGATGATCGTGATCGTCGTCCGTCGCGCCGCGAGCTTCGCCAGCATGATGTTGGTGCTGGTCAAAGCCGCGACCGCGCCGACCGCGACCAGAAGACCGGGGCTGCGGGCGACGTCGAGCTGCCCGAGCAGGAGCAGGATGCCGGCTGCGACCACGCCGAGCCCGAGCGCAGGCAGGCGCTCGGGCGGCCGGCGCGTCGCCACAAAGACGATCAGGGCCGCGAAGAGCGGACCGCTGAACTCGATCGTCGTCACCAGGGCGAGCGGCAGGTTCGCCACGCTCCAGATCAGCGCAAGCGAGCCGACCATGTGGAGCAGGCTGCGGGCGATGTCGTCACGCAGCCTCGTGTCGCCGAACAGCGGCTGGTCGGCGGCGCCGCGCAGCACCAGCAGCGTCGCGATCAGGAGGCTGCCGCAGGAGCGGAGGATCGCGATCTCGATGATCGTGAAGGAGCCGGAAAGGTGCCTGATCGACAAGGCTATCGCGACATAAGCCGCGAGATAGCCGCTCATCCAGCCGGCAAAGGCCGGAAAGTTCCGGCTTGGCCGGTCCAGGGGATGCCTTTCAGCATGCGTTCGAGAATGGCCATCCGCATCGGCACCGAGAGCTGGACCTGGCGGAAATAGCCCGCGTTCGGGAGGCTGTCGCATGACGGGTCGAGCTCCGAGAAGCGGGGAAGCGGGTTGATGATCAGCGTGTCCGAGCGCGCATCGAGGATCTTCTGCGCGGTGATGGTGAAGGGCTCGGTCTCTTTTTCCTTGTCGACGGCGTCACTCCCGAGGGAGGCATGGGCGAACTTGCTCATGTCCTGCATCTGGATGTTGAGCACATCGTGATCCAGTGTTTGGCGGACATCGTGGACGATCGAGATCTCGGCGCCGAGACTGGCGAGCGTGGTCATCGCCTCGCGCATTACCGGGTTGATCGCGGCATCCCTGAGCACGCACAGTGTGAAGCGCTTCGGCGGCGTCAGCCGCAGCATCTTGACGAAGGAGACGGCGAAGCGCGCGCGCGTGTCGCTGGACAAGGCGATGCTCAGCTTCTCGATGTCGCCGCGCATCTGGCGGATCGCGAACAGGTCGATCAGTGCCTGCGACGGATGCTCGTCGGCGCCGTTGCCAGCGTTGATCACCGGCAGATAGCTCAGCCTGGCGACGCGGTAGGGCATGTCCTCGAGATGCGAACGCACGACCAGCAGGTCGCTGTAGAGTTCGACCGTGCGGATATGATCTTCGATGCTCTCGCCCGTCGCGGTGCCGATGCGGGCGCGGTCGGTGTCGTAGGCGTCGAGTGACTGGTGGCCGAGGCGCGCGGCCGCCGCCTGGAAGCCGAGCCTGGTGCGGGTGCTACGCTGGTCGAAGAGCTGGGCGATCACCTTGGGCCGCCGGCGCGGCGCCCGCTCCTCGGCGTCGTCGTCTTCCGCTTCCTCGCGCAGGAAGCGCTCCGCGCGCGCGAAGATGTCGTCGAGATCGAAGCGAGACACCGCATCGGCTCCCAGAAGGTCCTTGCCGCTGGGATAGTTCGGCCGTTGCATTCCAGATCTCCGGATCGCTCAGCGACGATATGAGACGATCACGCGACCTTGACGTAACGGTCGGTCGTTTTCTTGTTTCCGGTGCCGCCGCGAGCGGCCTTCGCCCGGCCGATCGCAACCCGCTGCCCGATGATCGGCATGAGTGCGTCGAGCGGCATCGGCTTCGAGAAGATGTAGCCCTGGATGCCATGGATCGCATATTTGCCGATCACGGCGAGTTGCTCCTCCGTCTCGATGCCCTCGACGATCAGACGCAACTTCAGGTCGTGGGCGAGCTGCGTGATCGCGTTCATCAGGTATTCGGCCTTGCGCGAGGAGCCGATCTCCTGGCTGAAGGCCTGGTCGATCTTGATGGTGTCGATCGGCAGATGCGCCAGATAGCTCAGCGACGAGAAGCCGGTGCCAAAATCGTCGAGCGCGATTCGCACGCCGAGGGCTCTCAACGCGATCAGCCGCTCGATCACATAGTCGGCGTCGTCGATCAGCGTGGTCTCGGTGATCTCCAGCGTCAGCCGGTGCGGTTCGAGCCCGGTCATACGCAATACCGCCTCGACGATGGCGACGAGATCGTGATCGCGCTCGAACTGCCGCGCCGAGACGTTGACGCTGACGCCGGTGCCGCGCGGCCAGGAGAGCGCGGCGCGTGCCGCCTCCTGCAGTGCCCAGGCGCCGAGCACCTTGATCAGGCCGGTGCGCTCTGCCAGCGGGATGAAGATGGCGGGGCTGACCTTGCCGCGGCGGGGATGGTTCCAGCGCATCAACGCCTCGACCAGCGTCGCCGTGCCCGAGCGCGGGTTGTAGATCGGCTGGTAGTACAGCTCGAACTGGCCGCTGCGGATCGCGTCGCGCATCTCCGCCTCGATCGCGAGGTTCTCCTCGTGCTCGTAGCTGATCTGCGGGGTGTAGAGGACGAAGCGGTTCCGGCCGTCGAGCTTGGCGCGGTAGAGCGCGATGTCGACGCATTTCAGCGCGTCGTCGATGCTCTCGCAGCAACCGGCGGGTGCGATGCCCATGCTGGCGGTGGCGGTGATGTGGCGTCCGTTCACGAAACGCTGGCGGCCGAGCAGCATGGTCAGGCGGCTGGCGAGGGCGCAGGCTTCCTCGGCACCGCGCGCCGTCGCGAGCATGAACTCGTCGCCGCCGGTCCGCGCCGCGATGTCGCCGGGGTCGAGCGCCTGGCTCAGGGTCTCGCTGAACGAGGTCAGCAGCGCATCGCCGACATCATGGCCGAAGGTGTCGTTGATCGTCTTGAAGCGGTCGATGTCGATCGAGATCAGCGTCAGCTTCTCGCCCGCCGCCTCCTTGGCGCGGATCGCACGCATGAAGCCGCGGCGGTTGTAGAGGCTGGTGATCGTGTCGTTGATCGCGAGATGTTCGAGTTCCTGCATCGTGCGCAGCCGTGCGACGAAGATCTGGTGAATGACGCTGGCGCTGGAGAAGGTCAGCACCGTCGTCAGCGCGACCGACAGGCCGATCACCATATAGGCCGGGTCGAGCGTCCAGGCGAGGGCGAGCGCGAAGGGTGTCGCGGCGACCAGCACCTGGACGCGTGTGATCACCGGACGCGAGGTGTTTCGGCCGGAGATTCCGGCAAGGTAGCCGATCGTCTGCGCCACCGCGAGCATGGCCACGGGCTGATAGGTGTAGCGGGTCACCGCATAGGCGCCGAAACCGGCCACCAGAGCGGCGGTGGACCAGGCGCCGATCATCGCCAGCGTCTCCAGCCAGGTGACGTCGCGGGCCTTCGCCACGGTGAAATTGGTCGCCTGATAGGTCTTGTGCGAGGACAGGCGGAACAGCCCGATCGCGATCATGCCGGCCGCCATGCCGTAGAACACCGGGTCGTGCGCGGTCAGCCAGGCGGCCGCCAACATCACGGTCGCGACCGTGATCGTGCCGATCAGGATCGTGCCGGGCGTCGCATAAAGCGCCGCCACCAGCTCCGACTTCATCGATACGTCAGCGTCGCGGATGTCCACGGTCATGTCTGTCTCGGCGATGGCCCTCGTGCAGGGCGCACGGGCGCATTCGGCATTTTTCGTAAAGAACCGTTAAGGAAACGTGTGTTGCTGGGTATCGTTGCGTCAACCGCGCGATTATTTCGCGATGTCGTACGCAATTCAGGCGATGAGGGTCAGCACAGTCTTGCGAGCGCTGCCGGTCGCCGCGGCCCCGTCATTGCTTGATTCCGGGCAGCAGCAGCGTCGGATCGATCGCGAGGCCCATCGCCTGATAGCCGGTCCGGTTGGGATGGAGCTTGTCGCCGGCGCCGCCGGTGGTCGACTCCGGCACGAATTCCGCTTTCAACCCGCCCGTGGCCGGATCGAGCGTGACCGCGTCGAAATCGACGACGGCGTCGAACGCGCCCGGGCTGCGGATGAAGGCATTCAGCGCCTTGCGCTTCTCGTCCTGCTCGGGAAAGCCATGGGCGGGGCTGTTGCTTCCGAGCGCCGTCGCGACGGTCGCGCCGACGACGCGGACGCCTTTCGCTCGCAGCCGGGCGACGCCGTCGCGCATCGCAGCCTGGACGGCGTCTGCACCGGCGTTGCCGTTCTTGCTGAAGTCGTTGATGCCTTCGAGCCAGATCAGGGTCGTGACGCCCGACAGCGAGAGCGCGTCGCGCTCGAGCCGCTGGCCGGAGGCGGGACCGCCCGGGAACGGCTTGGCCGGGCCGTATTCGGCCGGCCCCGCGACCTGGTTGCCGCCGATGCCGGCATTGACCACCGCGACGCGGTTCGCGCCGAATGCCTGCGACAGCTTGCGCGCCAGCACGTCGGGCCAGCGATCGTCGCCATTCATCGTCGAGGCGGTCCCGTCCGTGATCGAATCGCCGAAGCCGACGACGACCGGCGTCGCGGCTGGCGCCTGCATGTCGAGCGCGTCGAGGAAGAACCAAGAGGCGCTGGCGTAGGGATAGGCCGCTTCGCTGTCCTCGCCGCCTTTCGCGCCGGCCTTTGGCGCGCTGACATAGGAGGTCTGCAGCGCCTTGGCGTGCCAAGTCATCGGGCCGCTCTCGCCGACGACGTGGAGCGAGACAGCGAGCTTGCGGCCTGGGAGCAGCGGCGAGGTCGGGTCGGTGACGAAGGCGAGCTCGACCGGATCGCTCCAGGCTGAAGTGCCGGGCTCCAGCGTCAGCGCGGCTTTGCCGGCAAAGGTCACAGGCCGGTTGGTCCCGGGCACGAGCGCGGCCGAGCCGAGCTGCAGTCCAAGATGCACGTCGTCGAAGCTCACCGGCCTGGTGCCGAAGGCGTTGCTCAGCCGGATGCGCGCCTGCCGGCCCCACAAGCTCGGCCGCAGGATCAGCCGGAAGCTCTGGTCGACGGCGCCGGTGGCGGGATCGGGAAAGGCGAAGCGCTGGTCCGGCTGGGCCGAAGGATTGCCGACCGGGTAGGGCCCTTGAACGGAGGCGGCCCAGCTCGTCTTCCAGGCGAGGTCGCCCGATTGCGCAAGCGCTGCGCCCGCGAAGCCTGAAATCAGGGTCATGATGATAAGCGCCATCCGCAACATGGTGTCCTCCCTTTTTCCGGCAGGATGGCCGTGCGGCCGTGGACTGGCAAGCGGATGTGCTCAGTGCTTGACAAGGTCAAGCGATGGAACAAATAATGAACAAAATGTCAGTGTGAGGCGGCCTGTCATGTCGATGGAAGTCTGGGTCGCGTTACCGGCGAGGGAGATCGTGACGGTTGAGGGGGTCGTCGCGGAGGCGCGCAGCCAAGGCTTCGAGCTCGATCTGCCGGAGACGATGGAATTCGACGATCTCGCTGGCTTTCTGCCGGGTGGGCTCGCCGGCGAGCGGGCGGGCGTCGAGGTCGACATCGTCGATCCCCTGCATGATCCCGACATGGCTGACGCCTTTGGCGAGCGTATGCAGGCGATCGCGCGCATCGTCGCTTTCCGTTGGGGCGGCAGCTTCGTCGAGGGCGCGTTCGCCTACGTGTTCGCGGCTGCGCTGGTGGCCGGGCACGATGGCGTCTGCTTCGATCCGCAGGAGGGCGAAATCCTCCCGGCCGAGCGCATCGTCGCGATCGCGCATGGTCTTCTGGAAGCGCAGCGCAGCACGCCGTTCGGCTAGCGTCCGCGAAACATCAGCCCCTCAGCCGCCATTTCGCATACCCTTCGCCGCCGTCGCCGACCGGCGCGGCGTTTAGCTCGCCGGGAGCCTTTCCGACCGCTGCCGGCGAAGTCAGGAACGTGACGTTTGCGCCGGTCGGCAGCGGAAGGAGCGTCCAGTTGCCGTCGGCCTTGGGCTCGATCGTTCCCTTCCCGAGGATGTAGCGGACCACGACGTCGCGGTTGAGATCGGGCGCATCCAGCACCACCGTCGTGCGCGTGCCCGGGAAATTGCCGCCGCCGGAGGCGCGGTAGTTATTGGTGACGACGAGGAACTGCGCGGCCGGATCGATCGGCTTGCCGGCGAAGGCGAGATCGACGATGCGATGGGCATCGGGCGCGACGAGCTTGCCGTCGCCGTCGTAGCGCGAGGCCTGCGTGACGTCGATCTTGTAGGTCACGCCGTCGATCACGTCGAAATTGAAGGCCGGGAAACCCTGGTTGATCAGCGGCTGCTCCTCGGTCTTCGCCGGATCGATCTGGTTGAAGATGCCGGCCGAGCGTTCGAGCCATTCCCGCACCTGCGCGCCGGTCACCCGCACGATCTGCACGGTGTTGGGGTAGAGATAGATGTCGGCGACGTTCTTCAGCGCCAGCGGCCCGGCCGGGATGTCGGTGTAGAAGCTCGGGCCCGCGCGCCCGCCGGACTTGAACGGCGCCGCGGCAGACAGGATCGGCAGGCCCTTCAGCGGCGTCTGAGCCATCAGCGGCCTCGCATAGGCGAGCTGCGCCTCGTTGACGATCTGGATCGAGGGGTCGTCAGCAACCAGCGCGAAGTAGCTGGTGATCGGCGAGGCCGTGGCGCCGACCGGCTCGCGCATATAGGCCAGCGTCGCCTCGTGGTCGGCCTTGACGCTCGCCAGAACAGTCGGTTCCGCAGCGGCTTTGGGCACGATCTTGCGGTCGGCCGTGCGCTCGTAGATCGGCTTCGGCTCGACCTTGAAGCCGGCGATGCGCCAGCTCTCGCCGCGCTTCTCCAGATCGAGGTCGATCAGCCCGAGATGCGAGCCCCAGAAGCCGGGCTGGCAGGCGGGCTTGCCGTTGAGCGTGCCCTTGACGTTGTCGACGCCGGCGAGCCCGTCGAAGGCTTTCGCGCCGGGGAAGACGAGATGCTGGTGCCCGGTCAGGATGACGTCGATACCCTCTAACTTCGACAGGTGCAGCGCCGCGTTCTCCTCCATGCCCCGACGCTCTCCGCCGACGATGCCGGAATGGCAGAGCGCCACGACGATGTCGGGTGTCGCCTCCAGCAGGCCTGGTAGATGCTTGTGGGCGGCGTCGACGATGTCGGAGGCGACGAGTCGGCCGTCGAGATTGGCTTTGTCCCATTGCATGATCTGCGGCGGCACGAAGCCGATCACGCCGATCTTCAGCACGTGCTTCTGGCCGGCCTCGTCCTCGAAGCTCTGTTCGAACAGCCGCCAGGGATCGACCAGCGGATAGCCGCCGATCCGCTCGACATTGGCGCAGACCATTGGGAATTCGGCCTTGGCCAGCCCGGAATCGAGGAACTCCAGCCCGTAGTTGAACTCGTGGTTGCCGAGCGTGCCGCAGAGATAGGGCAGCGTATTCATGGCCGTGAGCATCGGATGGGTGTCGCCGGGCTTCAGCCGCTTCTTGTAGGCGATGTAGTCGCCGAGCGACGAACCTTGCAGGAAGTCGCCATTGTCGAAGAGCAGGCTGTTCTTGACCTCGGCCTGCGCCGCCTTGATCAGGCTCGCGGTCTTGGCGAGGCCGACCGTGTCGTCCGTCGCGTCGCGGAAATAGTCGTAGGGCACGATGTTGACGTGGAGGTCACTGGTCTCCAGCAGTCGGAGTTTGAGCCGTGCCGGCGTCTGCGCCTCGGCGAGGGAGGGCAGGGCGGAGAGCGCCGCGACCGCGGCCCCGGCCTTCAGCGTGTCACGGCGGTTGAGGTGGATATCGCGTGACATCGTCGGCTCCTGATCGCGTCGGGCGCGACGAGAGGCTAGCATTGCGGCGATGGCGTGACACGCGCAAAGCCTGGGAACCGCGATGATCCTGATCGGCCAATATGATTCACCCTTCGTCCGCCGGGTCGGCATCGCCCTACGGTTCTACGGGATGCCGTTCGAGCACCGGCGCTGGTCGGTCTTCGGCGAGGCCGGGAAGGTCCGGGCGCTGAATCCGCTGACGCGCGTGCCGACATTGGTGCTCGACGATGGTGAGGTGCTGGTCGACAGCGCCAGCATGATCGATTTTCTCGACGGCCTGGTGCCGGAGGAGAAGGCCCTGTTCCCGCGCCGCGAGCCCGCGCGGCATCGTGCGCTGAAGGTCGCCGCGCTCGCGACCGGCCTCGCCGACAAGGCGGTCAGCCTGTTCTATGAACTGCGCTTGCACGAGCAGGTTTCTGACGTCTGGGCCGGGCGCTGCCGCGAGCAGATCGCCGCCGTGCTGGCGGCGCTCGAAAGCGATCGAGCCGGCCGCCCGAACTCCTACTGGTTCGGCGAAAGCATGGGCCATTCAGACATCGCTGTCGCGGTCGCGCTGCGCTTCCTGAACGAGGCGCATCCTGGCGTAATGGACACCGCCGCCTGCCCGGCGCTGACCGCCCATTGCGCGCGGCTGGAAGCGCTGCCGGTCTTCCGCGAGATCGCCCAGCCCTTCGCCGCGCCGGCATGACGCCGCTCAGCCGGCGCGGCTGGTGCCCTCCATGCGCAGCCGCCCATCCGCCCCTTCCGTCCAGGCCCGGATCGCGCCGTCGGGCAGGCGCTTTGCCTTGACCACGAAAGGCGCGCCAGCCGTCAGCGGCGAGACCCCGCGATAGTCGAGCGCGATCGGCTCTCCCGGCGCCAGCGTCGCGATGATGTTGAGCATCAGCGTCGCCTGGATCGGGCCGTGCACGACGAGGCCGGCATAGCCTTCCTCCTCCATGACATAGGGCAGGTCGTAGTGGATGCGGTGGCTGTTGAAAGTGATTGCCGAGTAGCGGAACAGGAAGACCGGGCTCGACCCGACCTCCCAGGTCAAGTCGGCGGGCTCTGGCGTCGCCGTCGTCGGCGCTGCGGACGGCGCGCCGGGCGCGGCCGCCTCGCGATAGACGATGTCGTGGCGTTCGCGCAGTGCCACACCGCGCGCGGTGACGATCTCGTGTTCGACCGCGACGAAGCAAAGCGGGCCGCTGCGCCCATCCTTTGCCGTGACGTCGCGGACGGTCGAGCGGCGCGTGACGAGATCCCCCTCGCGCAGCGGCTGATGCGTCTCGATCCGCCCTCCGGCCCACATCCGGCGCGGCAGCGGCACCGGCGGCAGGAAGCCGTCTCCCTTCGCGGGATGCCCGTCGGCGCCGATCGCATCCATCGCGCCAATCCGCGGCGCCAGGCACCAATGCAACGCGAGCGGCGCCTCGCCGGCCGGGCAGGACGCGAGGTGAGGGGAGAAGGTCGCGTGGAAGCTGTCGATGAGCCGTGGCGTGACGAGGTCGGAAGCCTCCTCGGTCCGGCCGATCCAGGTACGGAGGTGGTCGATGTCCATGACTAATAGGACCGCGGCATGCCAAGCACATGCTCGGCCAGATACGACAGGATCAGGTTGGTCGAGATTGGCGCGACCTGATAGAGCCGCGTTTCCCTGAACTTGCGCTCGATGTCGTATTCCTCGGCGAAGCCGAAGCCGCCATGCGTCTGGATGCAGGCGTTCGCCGCCTCGAAGGACGCGTCCGCCGCCAGCATCTTGGCCATGTTGGCCTCGGCGCCGGCATTCTCGCCGGCCTCGTAGAGCCGGACCGCCTCGCGCACCATCAGCTCGGCCGCGCGCATGTTGGCGTAGGCTTTGGCGATCGGGAACTGGATGCCCTGGTTCTGGCCGATCGGCCGGCCGAAGACCTGCCGCTCCTTCGCATAGGCCGAGGCCTTGTCGATGAACCATTTCGCGTCGCCGACGCATTCGGCCGCGATCAGGATGCGCTCGGCGTTCATGCCCGAGAGGATGTAGCGGAAGCCCTTGCCCTCCTCGCCGACGAGGTTCTCGGCGGGCACCTTGACGTTGTCGAAGAAGACCTCGGTGGTGGCGTGGTTCATCATCGTGCGGATCGGCCGGATCGTCAGCCCGGCCTTCAGCGCCTCGCGCATGTCGAGGATGAAGACCGACAAGCCCTCGGTGCGCTTGGCGACCTGCTCGCGCGGCGTGGTGCGGGCGAGCAGCAGCATCAGATCCGATTGCGCGGCCCGGCTCGTCCAGATCTTCTGGCCGTTGACGACGTAATGGTCGCCCTCGCGCCGCGCGGTCGTCCTGAGTGCGGTCGTGTCGGTGCCGCTGGTCGGTTCGGTGACGCCGAAGGCCTGCATCCTGAGCTCGCCCGCGGCGATCTTGGGCAGATAGCGCTGCTTCTGGTCAGCGGTGCCGTGCCGGAGCACCGTGCCCATCACGTACATCTGCGCGTGGCAGGCGGCGCCGTTGCAGCCCTGGCGCTGGATCTCCTCCATGATGGCGGCTGCGGCCGAGAGTGTGAGGCCGGCGCCGCCGAAATCCTCCGGGATCAGCGCCGAAAGGAAGCCGCTTTCGGTCAGGGCGGAGACGAACTCCGCCGGATAGGCCATCTCGCGGTCGAGCTTGCGCCAGTACTCGCCGGGAAAATCGGCGCAGAGCTTGGCGACGGCGTCGCGGATCTCGGCATGGTCTGAAGCGTGCTGCATGTCGTCTTGTCGGTTCGGGTGAAGGGTCAGGGCTTGCGGCCGAATTCGGCGCGCAGCGCCGCATCGTGCTGGCCGAGCGCCGGGATCGGCCGCATCCGAGTGCGCTGGCCGTCGACGATCGCAGGCGGCGCCAGGACCTCGACCGATCCGCCAGGCGTCTCCACCGGCATCGCGGTCGCGGCAGGATGCGCGATCAGGTCGCCGACGCTGGAGACCGTGCCATAGGCGATTGCATGCCGGTCGAGCGCCACGGTGACGTCTGCGAAGCGCTGCCCGCCGAGGATGGCCTGGACCTCGCCGTCGAGCGCCTTGCGGGCGCGCACCCGCAGCACGTTGGCGGCGTAACGCGGATCGGTCGCCAATGCCTCGCTGCCGAGGACGTCGCGGGCGAAAATCTGCCATTCGCGCTCGCTCTGGATCGAGATCAACACGTTGCCGTCGATTGTCGCGAACACGCCATAGGGCGCGATCGAGGGATGGGCGAGGCCGAGCCGCGGCGGCTCGATGCCGCCATAGCGCCGGGTCAGATAGGGCACGTTCATCAGGTCGCCGAGCGTGTCGAACAGCGAGAGCTGGATCGCCGAACCCTTGCCGGTCCTCGCCCGCCGCAGCAGCGCCTCGAGGATCGCGGCATAGGCGGCCTGTCCCGTGGCGATGTCGGCGATCGAGACGCCGATTCGCGAGGGACCGGAATCCTGCGTGCCGGTGATGGCGGAAAGGCCCGATTCCGCCTGCACCAAGAGGTCGTAGGCCTTGCGGGTGTATTGCGGCGTGCCCGGCGCATAGCCGGAGATGTCGCAGGTGATCAGCTTCGGATAGCGCTCACGCAATTCGGCCGCGCCGAGGCCGAGCCGCGTCGTCGCACCGGGCGCGAGATTCTGGATGAAAACGTCGGCCTGGCCCAGCATCGCCTCGACCATGGCGCGGTCGCCGGCCTCTTTGAGGTCGACGCGGCAGGATTCCTTGCCGCGGTTGAGCCAGACGAAATAGGACGACATGCCCTTCGCATAGTCGTCATAGCCACGCGCGAAATCGCCCTCGGCCCGTTCTAGCTTGATCACGCGCGCGCCGGCATCGGCGAGCTTGCAGGTCGCGGTCGGCACCGCCACCGCCTGCTCCAGCGCCACCACCAGGATTCCATCGAGTGCGTCCGTCATCGCGCGCGCCGCTTCGCCTTTCGTAGGACGCGAGAGCGAACATTAGGGCGGTTCAAGTCAAATAGCGTTTTGCGATGGGCACCATAGCGAAAACCGCCCTTTGCGTCGCTCCATAGGTAATCGCTATGGCCTTCATCGCTTTATCCTACTTGCCGCGACCTCGCGCCCCATGCACCCCTTCGCTCAGGCTGCGCGCCGGCAAGAGTGCGCTCCAGAGGAAGTGTCACGAGGGAGAGAGCTATGAGATCGACATTGGCCGCCGCGCTCGTCGCGGCCACGGCCTTCTTGGCGCAGGCGGCAGGCGCGCAGGAGAAGCCCAAGGAACTCGTGGTCGGCATCGCGACCTTCCTGTCGGGGCCGGCCTCGGTCTTCGGCGTGCCCGGCAAGGCCGCCGCAGACCTGTTCTTCGAGGAGATCAACGCCAAGGGCGGCATCCTCGGCGTGCCGGTCAAGCCGGTCTATGTCGACGAGGGCGCCGGCACCAACCAGCTCATCTCCGAATACCGCCGCGTCGTGCAGGACCAGGGCGCGCAGGTCATGCTGGGTGCGATCTCGTCGGGCTCCTGCAATGCGCTCGCCCCCGTCGCCGAGGACCTCAAGGTCGTCAACGTGATGTGGGATTGCGGCACGCAGACCATCTTCGAAGAGGGCAAGTGGAAGTATTCGGTCCGCACCCAGGGCCATGCCGGCGCGGAGATGATGGCGACGCTGCTCTACCTGATGAAGGTGAAGCCCGATTTCAAGACGGTCGCGGTCGTCAACCAGGACTACGCCTGGGGCCGTGAATCCTGGGCCCTGCTGCAGGCCGGCTTGAAGGCGCTGAAGCCCGACGTCAAGGTCGTGGCCGAGCTCTTCCCGAAATTCGGCGCGCCCGATTTCTCGACCGAGATCACCAGGCTCTCGGCGCTGCGGCCCGACGTCGTGATCTCGACCTCCTGGGGCGGCGATCTCGACACCTTCGTCCAGCAGGCGGCGGCGCGGGGCCTGCTGAAGCAGTCGACCTTCGTGCTGCCGCTGGCGGAAAGCTCGCTGGAGCGGCTCGGCAACGTCCTGCCCGAGGGCGTCATCGTCGGCTCGCGCGGCGATCACTACTTCCTGCATCCGAAATACAAGGACACGCCCGAGATGCAGGCCTTCGTGAAGGCCTACAAGGCGAAGACGAATGTCTACCCGATCTACCCGACCTTCCACATGAACCAGGCCGTGACCGGGCTGGTGAAGGCCTATGAGAAGGCCGGCGCGGCGGCCGGCGGCAAATGGCCGAGCAAGGAGCAGGTCATCGCCGCCTTCGAGGGGCTGGAGTTCAAGTCGCTGACCGGCACGATCACCATCCGCTCCGACCATCAGGGGCTGGAGGACCAGATGCTCGGCACCACCAAGCGCGTGCCGGAATATCCCTTCGCGGTCTACGACAAGATGGCGCTCTATCCCGGCAAGCTGGTGACGACCCCGGTCGGCGAGAAGTCGCTCGACTGGTTCGCCAAGGTCAAGCCCGAGCTGGTCGAGGACAAGTCGATCGAGATGTTCGACTACAAGAAGTGAAGGCGATGAACCGCGGCGGTAACCCCTCCCCCTCGTGGGGAGGGGAAGGGGTGGGGGGCGGAAAGCCGGAGCGATCCGTGTCTCCCATCGGCTCGCCGCTGCTGCCGTCGCGTCCTGTCGTGAATCCGCTAGCCGAGCGGCACGCCCCCCACCCCTAGCCTTCCCCACAAGGGGGAGGGGAACTCCGTTGCGGACGACATATGCCTCCCGAAATGCTCCTCCTCGCCGCGCTCGACGGCCTGGCCTATGGCTCGCTGATCTTCCTGGTCGCGGTCGGGCTGTCGCTGATCTTCGGCGTGCTCGGCGTCGTCAACGTCGCGCATGGCTCGTTCTACGCCATCGGTGCCTATGTCGCGGCAAGCGCGGTGCTCGCCGCCGCCAGCATGGGCCTGCCGGTCTGGGTTTCGTTCCCGCTCTTCCTGATCTCCGCCATCCTCGTCGGCATCGTCGTCGGCGGCGCTATGGAGGCGCTGCTGCTGCGGCGCATCTACGGCAAGGAGGAGGTGCTGCAACTCATCGTCACCTTCGCCGTCTTCATGATCTTGGAGGATGCGCAGAAGGTCGTCTTCGGCGTGCACCCGCTCTTCGCCAACGCGCCGATGAACTGGCTCGGCACGGTCGAGGTCTTCGGCATCTTCTACACCACCTACCAGCTGATCCTGATCCCGGCCGTCGCGCTCGGCGTATTGGTGGGCCTGCGCGTCTTCCTGCGCCGGACCAGCTTCGGCCGGTCCGTCGTCGCGGTGACGCAGGATCGCGAGGCCGCCCAGGCGATGGGCATCGACGCCACCCGCATCTACCTGATCACCTTCATCATCGGCGCTTCGCTCGCGGCGCTCGGCGGCGCGCTCGCCTCGGCCACCACCTCGCTGACGCCGGGTATCGGTGCCGGCACGCTCGTGCTCTCCTTCGCGGTCGCGGCGACGGCAGGGCTCGGCCGCATCGAGGGCGCGGCGGTGGCGGCGCTGATGATCGGGCTCGGGCGCTCGGCCGCGGTCTATTTCGCGCCGGAATTCGACGTGCTGATCCCCTATCTGATCATGGTCGCGGTGCTCCTGGTGAAGCCGGAAGGCCTGTTCACCACCGTCCAGACGAGGAAGGTCTGATGGCGCGCCAGTATCTCGTCGGCGCGTGTCTGCTCGCGGCACTGATCGCCTTCCCGCTATTCTCGCCCTGGTCGACGGTGATCCTGACCGTCGCGCTCTGCGAGGGTCTGGCGGCGCTCGGCATCATGGTGCTGCTGCGTGCCGGCCAGGTCTCCTTCGGCCACGGCCTGTTCTTCTCCTTTTCAGCCTATGTCGTCGCCTTCATGGCCGCGGCGAAATTCGGCCACGAGGTCCTGCTGCTCGTGCCGATCGCGACGGCGGCGTCGGGGCTCGTCGCGGCCATCGTCGGCCTGTTCATGGTGCGCTACCGGGCGATCTTCTTCGGCATGCTCAACCTCGCGATCTCGATGGTGTTCTTCTCGCTCTTGGAAAAACTGTTCTCGATCACCGGCGGCGCCGACGGCAAGCGCGTGCCGCGACCGACGCTGGCCGGGCTGACACTGGAGCGCGAGAGCTTCGAGTTCTGGATGTTCTACATCACGCTCGCTCTGTCCGTGGTCGCGGCGCTGTTCGTGGCGCGCTACCTGCAATCGCCCGGCGGCAAGGCGCTGGAGGCGATCAAGTCCAACGAGACCAGGCTCGAATATCTCGGCGTCTCCAGCCGCAAGGTGCTCTACAGCGCCTATCTGACGTCCGGCCTGCTGGCCGGGCTGGGCGGCGCGATCATCGCGCTGGTCTCCGGCCATGTCACGCCGGAACTGGCCTATTGGGTGCGCTCGGGCGAGTTCGTCTTCATCGCCATTCTGGGCGGTATCGGCGGCGTCGCCGGGCCCTTTCTCGGCGCACTGATGTTCCAGATCATCCGCGGCTATGCGGCGGTCTATGCGCCCGAGACCTGGCATGCCGTACTCGGCGTGATGCTGCTGGTGATCATCTTCTTCGCGCCGAGCGGGCTCTACGGCCTGATCGTCGGCAAGAAGAGGCCTGCGCAGCCGGAGGCCGCGCCATGAGCGACCTCATCCTGGAGGCGAAGGATCTCGAACTGCGCTTCGGCGGCGTGCAGGCGGCCGCCGGCGCGAGCCTGAAGGTCCGCGCCAACGAGCGCATCGCCATCATCGGCCCCAATGGCGCGGGCAAGACCACCTTCATCAATCTCTGCACCGGCTACATCAAGCCGCAATCTGGCCGCGTGATCTTCGCCGGTCAGGACGTGACGGCCCTGTCCTCGCGCGCGATCACGCGGCTGGGCATCGGCCGCTCCTTCCAGATCCCGCAGCTCTTCTCCGAGAACACGGTGATCGAGAACCTGCTGCTGGCGCTGAGCGCCCGCGAGGGCACCTGGTCGCCCTTCCTCAAGCTGACGAAGCATCCGAAGATCGACGAGATGTGGGCCCTGCTCGACATCGTCGGCCTGAACGACACCGGCAACCGCCTCGTCCGCGAACTGCCCGAAGGCATGCGCAAGCTGATCGACATCGCGGTCGCGCTGGCGCTGGAGCCGAAGCTCATTTTCATGGACGAGCCGACCTCGGGCGTCTCCAGCCACGAAAAATTCCAGGTCATGGACACGCTGACCCGGGCGCTCGACGCGCGCGCCACGACCGCGATCTTCGTCGAGCACGACATGGACGTGGTCGCCCGCTATGCCGGCCGCGTCGCCGTCTGGTCCGGCGGGCGGATCGCGCTGGAAGGCACGCCCGACGAGATCCTGAACCATCCGGAGGTGCGCGAGACCGTCATCGGGGTGGGGGTCTGAGCATGCTGGAGATCAAGGGGCTCTCGGCGCGCATCGAGACCGTGCAGGTGCTGCGCAAGGTTGATCTCTCGCTGGGCCAGGGCGCGACGGTGGCGCTGATCGGCCGCAACGGCGCCGGCAAGACGAGCCTTTTGCGCGCCATCATGGGCTTCATGCGGGTGACGGAAGGCGCGATCAGCTTCGATGGCAAGCCGCTGGCGGGCATCAAGCCGCATGAACGCCCGCGCCTCGGTATCGGCTATGCCCCGGAGGATCGGCGCCTGTTTTCGACCTTCACCATCGAGGAAAACATCCGCCTGCCGGCCGAGGTGATGAAGGTGCCTGCGCCTGAGATCGCGCGGCGACTGGAGGGTGTCTATCAGGTGCTCCCCGAACTCGCCGATCTGCGCCATCGCGGCGCGGCCGGCCTCTCCGGCGGCCAGGGCAAGATGGCGGCGCTGGCGCGGGCCCTGATGGTCGGCACCCGCATCATCCTGCTCGACGAGCCGTTCCAGGGACTGGCGCCGGTGCTGGCGCAGCGCTATGCCGCCGCCCTGCGTGCCCTGCGCGACAGCCATCCCGACATCGCCTTGCTGATCACCGAATCCAACCCCAGCCTGCTGCGCAACTTCGCCGAGCGCGCCTATGCGATCGAGCGCGGCGAGGTCACGGAGGTCGCAGGCGGGCTGGCGTCGAGTTCGCTCGAAGCGGCGGGCCTGCATTGAGACGATATTGAGAGATCGGACGAGCGTCATGAATCAGCATTTCATCAACGGCCGCTATGTCGCTGGCCAGACTGGCGAAACGCTTCCCAAGCTGGCGCCGGCGACCGGTGAGGAGTTCGCCCGCATCGCCTGCGGCAACACCGCCGACATCGACATCGCGGTGAAGGCTGCGCATGCCGCCTTCGACGGCGCATGGGGCAAGCTGACGGCGGCCGAGCGCGGCCGGCTGATCCTGAAGCTGTCGCTCAAGGTCCAGGATCATCACGAGGAACTGGCGAAGCTCGAGGCGCGTGACACCGGCAAGCCGATGGCGCAGGCCCGGGCCGACATGGACGCCACCGCCCGCTATTTCGAGTTCTATGGCGGCGCCGCCGACAAGGTGCACGGCCACGTCATCCCGTTCCTGAACGGCTACCATGTCAGCGTCGTCCACGAGCCGCACGGCGTCACCGGCCACATCCTGCCCTGGAACTATCCGGCGCAGATGTTCGGCCGCTCGCTCACCGCTTCGCTCGCCATGGGCAATGCGGTCGTGCTGAAACCGGCCGAGGACGCCTGCGCCACGGCGTTCCGCCTGGCCGAACTGGCAAGCGAGGTCGGCTTCCCCGACGGCGCGATCAACATCGTCGCCGGGCGCGGGCACGAGGCGGGCGCGGCGCTCTCGTCCCATCCCGGAATCGGCTTCATGTCCTTCACCGGCTCGCCCGAGGTCGGCAAGATGGTCCAGCACGCCTGCGCCGACCACCTCATCCCCTGCACGCTGGAGCTCGGCGGCAAGTCGCCCCAGATCGTCTTCGACGATGCCGATTTCGATGCCGCCGTGCCGATCGTCTGCAAGGCGATCGTCCAGAACACCGGCCAGACCTGCTCGGCCGGCAGCCGCGTTCTCGTGCAGAAACACGTCTATGACGAGTTCATGGGCGCGGTCGCGACCGAATTCTCCAAGCTCCGGGCCGGCACGCCTGAGATGGACCTCGATTGCGGCCCGGTGATCAACGCCAAGCAGCGTGGCCGGGTCCAGAGCTTCGTCGACCAGGCGCGCGAGGCCGGCATCCCGGTGATCGCGCAAGGGCAGATCGCCCAGGGCGTGCCCAATGGTGGCTTCTACGTCCAGCCGACCCTGTTTGGCCCGGTGCCGCGCGGCAACCGGCTGGAGCAGGAGGAGGTCTTCGGCCCGGTGCTCGCAGCCTTCCCGTTCGAGGACGAGGAGGACGCGATCCGCACGGCCAACTCCACCGATTACGGCCTCGTCGCGGCGGTCTGGACCAAGGATGGCGGCCGCCAGCAGCGGGTCTCCAAGCGCGTCCGCGCCGGCCAGGTCTTCATCAACGGCTATGGCGCCGGCGGCGGCATCGAACTGCCCTTCGGCGGCACCGGCAAGAGCGGCCACGGTCGCGAGAAGGGCTTCATCGCACTGGAGGAGTTCGCGGTGACAAAGACAATCGTACACAAGCACGGCTGAGCAGCACGCGTCATGGTCGGCCTCGAGCCGACCATCTCCTGCCGGAGATTCTCGGGTCTGCGCGAAGTTTACCATTGGGCCGATCTAAGATCGGACCCGAGCGCTCCGCCCGAAAACGGAGGCGTCTCTCACATCTGGATGATGTGGCGGATCGTGCGGCCCTCGTGCAGGGCGTCGAAGCCCTCGTTGATGCCGTCGAGCCCGCTCGAACTGGTCCAGAGCTTGTCGACCGGCAGCCTGCCGCGCAGGTAGAGATCGACGAAGCGGGGGATGTCGCGCACCGGGATGCAGGAGCCGACATAGGAGCCCTTCAGGGTCCGCTCCTCGCCGACGAGCCTGACCGGCGCGAGCGAGAGCGTATGCGCCGGATTGGCGAGACCGGCCGTGGTCGTGGTGCCGCCGCGGCGCGTGATCTGGTAGGCGAGGTCGAGCGCCTTGACCGAGCCCGCCATCTCCAGCCCGTGATCGACGCCGCCCTTGGTCGCGGCCCGGATCGCCTCGACGACGTTCGCGTCGCCGGCATTGAAAGTGTCGGTCGCACCGAGCTCGCGGGCGATCCTCAGCTTGTCGTCCGACACGTCGACCGCGATCACCCGCGCCGCCCCGCAGGCGGCCGCGCCGAGCAGCGCGCTCAGGCCCACCCCGCCGAGGCCGACGACCGCGACGCTTTCGCCGGCGCGAACCTTCGCCGTGTTCACCGCCGCGCCGACCCCGGTCAGCACCGCGCAGCCGAACAGCGCCGCGATCTCGTGGGGGATGTCGGCCTCGATCCTGACCAGGGAATGGCGCGAGATCACCGCGTATTCGGCGAAGGCGGAGACGCCGACATGGTGGTGCACCGGCTTGCCGCCGACAGAGAGCCGGCGTCCGCCGCCCAGAAGCTCGCCGACGCCGTTTGCGGCATTGCCGGGCTCGCACAGGGCCGGGCGACCCTCGCTGCAGGGCGAGCAATGCCCGCAGGACGGTACGAACACCATGATGACGCGGTCGCCGGCTTTCAGGTCCTGCACGCCCGCGCCGGTCTCGACGACCTCGCCGGCCGCCTCGTGGCCGAGCACCATGGGGACCGGACGCGGGCGATTGCCGTCGATCACCGAGAGATCGGAATGGCACAGGCCCGCCGCGCGGACCCTGACCAGCACCTCGCCGGGGCCTGGCGGCGCAAGCTCGACCTCCTCGATCGACATCGGCCGGCTCTGCGCATAGGGCGTGGAAACGGGGCTGGCGTTCAGGACGGCGGCGCGGATCTTCACGGGCGTTTCCTCGAGGCTGGTCTTTTCGGTTTCCGCTATCGACCCGCGATAGCCATGCCCTGTCAAAGACGAAAACGCGATCAGCCGTATAAGGTCGGGGGCTCGCCGTCCTCGCCCAGCGTCGCGGTCCAGCTCTCACCTGAGACGAGGCCGCGCAGGATCTCCCAGGAGAGCTGCCCGATCGCGCGCGCCGCCACCGGCATCGGCCGCTCGGCGGAGTAGGCGAGATAGACCTTACGGTAGAGCGAGGGCCGTTCGAGCGGCCAGGTCTCGAACACGCCGGCCTTCTCCTGCGTGCTCACCGCCATGCGCGGCAGGATGCCGTAGCCTAGGCCGCGCTCGCACAGCCGCTTGATCTGACCGTAGGATTCGATCTCGATCGCGGGTTGCACCGAGGCGCCGACGCTGGCCGCCGCCTCGTCGATCTGGTCGCGCAGGCCGTGGCCGATGCCGGGCAGGATCAGATCCAGTGCCGCTGCCTTCGCCAACGAGACGGCCTTGCCGGCGGCGACGCCGACCTGGGCGAGGACCGGCGGCCCGAACAGGCAGAGCTCCTCGGTCAGGACGTGGTGGACGCTCAGGCCTTTCGGGTCGGCGCTTGAATAGATCACCGCGAGATCGACCTCGCCGCGGCGCAGCCAGTCCAGCACGAAGCCGCTCATCGCCTCGGCGATGCGGATGCGCACCGTCGGATAGCGCGCCTTGACCGCCTCGATCAGCGGCACGCTTAACTGCTCGCTGACCGTGCCGGGCAGGCCGATCCTGACCTCGCCGCTGGGCGCAGCCGCCTCGCCGCGGACGCTGTCGCGCAGCTCCGCGAACTCGGCCAGGATGCGTCGCGCGCGCTCGAGCAGGCGCTCGCCGGCTTCCGTCGGCTGCACGCCGCGCGTGCCGCGATGCAGCAGGGCGACGCCGAGATCGTCCTCCATATGGCGCAGATGCTGGCTCAGCGCCGGCTGCGCCACACGCAGCTTCGTCGCGGCCTTAGAGAACGAGCCCTGTTCGACGATCGCCGTGAAATAGCGGAGCTGGCGCAGATCCATCGTCGTCCGATACCCCCTTCACGGCGCCCCCGGTCCGCTTGTGGTAGCGTCACGGCGCCACGAAGACCAGTCCGTCGATGGGTCGTTCCGGCGACCGGCCGACTGCTCAAAGCATGGTTAATTTTCTCTTGTTTTCAGATGATTGCGCCGGCCGCTTGAATCATTTCGTCAGCGCGGAGGCTCCAGCTTTCGCTTATGGCGGATAGAGCGAACCCCTATTGGCCGCCACCTTTGGTCAGGTGCATCCTCCGGTTGAAGCGAGGGCTCGACGACAGGCCGCAGCAGATGGCCGCCCTCCCTGACAAGACCGGCGACGAACGCCGGACCCGTCCCAGGAGGAACCGCCATGTCCGAAACCTCGATCGTCCATCCGTCCGCCAGCCGCCGCGGCTTCCTCGGTGGAGCCGCCGCACTCGCAGCCTTGCCGCTGTCGCCGGTGCTGGCCAAGGCCCCGCTGAGCAACACGCAGTCGGGTTATTTCTACCGCTTCATGCTGGGCACCGCCGAGGTCACGGTGGTCTCCGACGGGCCTCTGCCGCTCGGCGATCCCGGCGCGAGCTTCCTCGGCGTGCCCAAGGAGACCGTCTACGGCATGCTGGAGAACAATTTCCTCGCCAAGGACAACGTCGTCCTCGAACAGAACGTGCCGATCGTGAATTTCGGCGACCGGCTGGTGATGTTCGACACCGGCATGGGCTTCTCGAAGGCCTTCGGTCCGACCACCGGCCGGCTGATGAAGAGCATGGAGGAGGCTGGCATCAAGCCCGCCGACATCGACGCGATCGTCATCAGCCACGCCCATATCGACCATATCGGCGGCATCTCCTCAGCCGAGGGCAAGCCGCATTTCCCCAATGCGCAGATCTACATCAGCCAGATCGACTATGACTTCTGGCTCGACGACGCGCGGCTGAGCACGCCATTCAAGGCCTTCGGCGACCATGCCCGTGCCAACCTCCGGCCGGTCAAGGACCGCATCGTCTTCTTCAAGAACGGCCAGGAGTTCCTGCCCGGCATCCAGGCGATCGCGGCGCCGGGCCATTCGCCGGGGCACCATATCTTCAAGGTCGCCTCGGCCGGCAAATCCTTCGCCTTCCTCGGCGACCTGACCCACCACGCCATCCTGTTGACCGAGAAGCCGCGGCTCGAATTCGCCTATGATTTCGATCCCAAGCAGGCGGTCGAATCGCGCGTCAAGCTCCTGACCATGCTGGCCGAGGAGAAGACGCCGGTGATGTCCTATCACTTCGCCTGGCCGGGCTTCGGCAACCTTGCCAAGGCCGGCGACGGCTTCCGCTACTATCCTACGCCGATGCAGATGCTGCGGGGGTGATCAGTCGCGTAAGGGGCGCGGCACCGTCACGGGCCGCGCCTCGCGCGCCTGCGCCGCGAGCCGGACCGGCGCATTGACCGCGCCGAAGCCGGCATAGCCGCCGCGCCGCTCGACGATCTCGAAGAAGAACCGCTGCGCGAAGACGTGGGTGTAGACCTGCAGGAACTCGGTCTCGCCGTCGCGATCATAAAGGATGTGGTGCTCGCGCAGCGCATCGATCAGCTCCGGATCGAGCCCGTGGCGGGCCTCCAGATCCTCGTAATAGTTCTCGGGGATGTCGAGGAAGGAGAGCCCGGCCTCGCGCATCGCCTTGACTGCCGCGAAGACGTCGGGAGCGGCAAAGGCGATGTGTTGCACGCCAGAGCCGAAATGCTCCGAGACGAAGCGCGACGACAAAGTGCGCTGCGCCTGCGAGCCGTTGAGGACGAAGCGCAGCGAACCGTCTGCGCTGACGATCGGTCGGCTCTCGACCAGGCCGCCCGGATCGGCGACGGCCGTCTGCGGGATCCGCTCGAGATGGAAGAGCGAGGTGTAGAACAGGAGCCAGGACAACATCTCCTCATAGTCCATCGACTGCGAGATGTGGTCGACGCTCTGGAGGAGGGGCGCGGCAGTCGAGGGCTCGGCGCTGGCTGCGATGAACTCCCGCTCCCAGACATGACCGAATTCGCCCTCGGCCTGGGTGAAGTAGAGCAGCGAGCCGCCGACGCCGCGGATGGCGGGGATGTGCATCTCGCCTGGCGCGACCGGTTGCTCGAAAGCCGGGATCTTCAGGGCCCGCGCCCGCTCCATGGTCTGCGGCACGTCGCCGACCTCGAGCCCGATCGCGCAGACGCCGGGCCCGTGCATGATCGCATGCGACTGGGCGAACCCGTCCTTCTCGGTGTTGAGGACGAGGTTGATCGCGCCCTGGCTCCAGCGTGTCACCGCCTTGCTGAGATGCGCGCCGGTCTGGCGGAAGCCGAGCGCCGAGAACAGGGCTGCGAGATCGGCCGCTGTGTCCTCGTCGAGCGCGAATTCGATGAAAGCGACGCCCTGCACATCGGCGCGTGGCGGCAGCCTCTGTGATGTCTGGTCGGCGAGCGCGATCAGCGAGCGCATGCCGTCTGTGGCGAGCCGGCGCGCCGAGCCGGCCCGGAACTGGTCGTTGAAGATCTCGTGCGAGAGCGGGCCGGAATAACCGGTCGCCTCCACCGCCCTGACGAAGTCGGCGACCGGCAGGTCGCCCTGGCCGGGAAAGCAACGGAAATGCCGGCTCCAGCTCAGGACGTCCATGTCGAGCTTCGGCGCGTCCGCAAGCTGGACCAGGAAGATGCGGTCGCCGGGGATCGAGGCGATCGGCTCGACCGGAGAGCGGCGCGCGAAGGTGTGGAAGGAATCGAGGATCAGCCCGATGCGCTCGTGCCCGGCCCGGCGCACGATCTCCCAGGCGTCGCGATAGTCGCTGACGTGCCGGCCCCACGCCAACGCCTCGTAGCCGACGCGTACGCCGGATTTCGCCGCGAGCTCGCCGAGCTCGCGCAGATCGGCCGCTGCCCGGTCGATGCCGCCGAGCGATTGCGGCGAGACGTTCGAGCAGATCAGCATCAAATCGGTGCCGAGCTCGTTCATGATCGCGAATTTGCGCTCGGCCCGCGCGAACGTCCGCGAACGCAGCGGCTCCGGCATGCCCTCGAAATCACGGAAGGGCTGGAACGCGCAGATCCTCAAGCCGAGATCGGCGATCATCCGGCCGACGTCGCGCGGGCTGCCGTCGAAGGTCAGGAAGTCGTTCTCGAAGACCTCGACCGCGTCATAGCCGGCGGCCGCGATCGCCTGCAGCTTCTCCGCGAGGTCGCCGCTCAGCGAGACGGTGGCGATCGAGGTCTGGTTCATGCGGCTGCGACCTCTGTCTCGGGATCGACGCGGACGAGGCCGCCTTGACGCGCAGCTTCGGCCACGGCCTCGACGACGGCAAGGGTGCGGGTGGCGTCGGCCGCATCGGTGATCGGCGTCTCATTGCCGCGGATCACGGCGCAGAAATGGCGCAGCTGCTCGGCCAGCGGCTCGACCGGCGCCACGTCCAAGCTCTCGCGCAGCAGCGGCTCCCACCAGCCCTGCCGTCCCTCGTAGCGCCAGAGTTCGAGCTTCGGCAGCGACAGCGAGCCTTCGCTGCCGGCGATCAGGTAGCAATCGCCGCAGCGTCGCGGATAGGCCTTGTTCTCGCCCGACGACAATTCCCAGCTCCAGGGCGCGGGCGTCGCGTCGGAGACCGTCGCGGTACCGAGCGCGCCATTGGCGAAGCGGAAGCTCAGCGCCGCCGTGTCCTCGACCGGAAAGCCCCGCGCCGCGTTCGAGGTCAGCGCCTGCACCGCGTCGATCTCGCCGCAGATGAAGCGGAGGTTGTCGATGTCGTGGATCAGGTTGATCAGCACCGGCCCGCCGCCGGCCTCGCGCCGCCAGGCGACGTCGAAATACTCGTCGGGCTTGCGGATCAGGAACAGCGCGTTGACCGCGACGAGTCGGCCGATGCCGCCCTCCCGCACCAGCTTGCGCGCCGCCTTGACGATCGGGTTGTGCCGGCGGTGATGGCCAGCGAGGACGGGCAGGCCGGTGCGGGCCTGGGTCGCGATCAGCTTTTGCGCCGCGGCGACGTTCTCGGCGAGCGGTTTCTCGACCAGCACGGGCACCCCGGCTTCGAGGCAGTCGATCGCGTTGGCGACATGCAGCGCGTTGGGCGTCGCGATGATCGCGCCATCGAGCCTCAGCGCCGCCAGCATGTCCGGCGGCGAGGGGAACCAAAGTAGGCCGCGCTCAGCCGCGAGCGTCCTGGCCGCCTCGGTCGGATCGCAGATCGCAGCGCAAGCGCAGTCGGCCGACGCATCGAGCCGGTGGAGATGGGCGCGCCCAATCAGGCCTGCGCCGATCAGGGCGATGGCGAGAGGCGCGGTCACGCCGCTTCCGTCAGTGCGCCACCGAGGAAGAGTTGCGCCATGCGCGGATCGTTCAGGATCTCGGCCGCCGGCCCTTGCATCCGGGTCTGGCCGAGTTCGAGCACGAGGCCTTCGTCGGAAATCTCCAGCGCCGAGCGGGCGTTCTGCTCGACCATCAGGATGGTGACGCCCTTGGCGCGCAGCTCCATCAGGATCCCGAAGGTCTCCTGCACCATCATCGGCGAGAGCCCGATCGAAGGCTCGTCGATCAGCACGAGTTTGGGGTCTAGCAGGAGCCCACGCACGATCTCGAGCTGCTTCTGCTGTCCGCCCGACAGGGTCGAAGCCTGCACGTCGGCCTTGGCCCGCAGTGCCGGGAAGCGGTCGAGCGCCGCCTCCAGCCGCTTCGGCATGTCGATGATGTGGCTGCCGGCCGCGACCGCACCGAGCTCGATGTTGTGGCGCACCGACAGTTCGGGGAAGATGTTGCGGCCCTGCGGCACGTAGCAGATGCCGGCCTCCAGCAGCTTGCGCTGCGACCAGTTGGTGATCTCGGTGCCTTCGAGCTGGATATGGCCCTCGCGCACCTTCAGAAGGCCGAAGATCGCCTTGAACACCGTCGATTTGCCGGCGCCGTTGGGACCGATCACGGTGGTGATCGCGGCGCGCGGCACCTTGAAGGTCGTGCCGTTGAGGATGGTCATGGCGCCGTAACCGCCGACCACGCCGTCGAGTTCGAGGATGGGTGCGGTCATGCTCAATGCCCCAGATACGCTTCGATCACGGCCGGATTGGCCCTGACCTCTGTTGGCGTGCCCTGCGCCAGCACTTTGCCTTCGGCCAGCACGATCACGCGCGAGCACAGGCTCATCACGAAATCCATGTTGTGCTCGATCACGACGAAGGTCGCGCCCTGTTCGGCGTTGATGGCGCGCAGACGTTCCTTCAGGTCGCCGAGCATGGTCAGGTTGACCCCACCCGCCGGCTCGTCGAGCAGCACCAGGCGCGGCCCCGCCATGAAGGCCATCGCCGCGTCGAGCAGCTTCTGCTGGCCGTAGGAGAGCCCGCCCGCCTTGGCGTCGATCAGGTGGCCGAGCTTGAAGAAGGCGATCATCTGGTCGGCCTTCTCCGACAGCCCGGCATCGCGGGCGCCGAAGAAGCGCGACATCATCGTGCCCTCATGCTCCTGCCCGGCGAGGATCAGGTTCTCGCGCACGGTCAGCTCCGGGAAGACCTGCAGGAGCTGGAAGGTGCGGCTCACGCCGAGCCGGTTGAGTTCGGAGGGGCGCAGGTTCGTGACGTCGCGGCCGTCGAGCCTCACGCTGCCTTCGGTCGGCTCCAACTGGCCGAGGATGCAGTTGAACAGGGTCGACTTGCCGCAGCCATTCGGGCCGATGATGCCGAGGATTTCGCCCTCGTCGACGGTGAACGAGACGCCGTTCACCGCCTTGATGCCGCCGAAGGCCTTGTGGAGGTTGGTTACTTCGAGAACCTGGCTCATCGGGATGCCGCCTTCTTGCCGGTGAGCTTGTTCCAGCCGCGCTCCATCAGCCCGCTCACGCCCTGCGGGCAGGCGATCAGCAGCAGCATCACGATGGCGGCGAAGATGATCAGGTAGAGCGAGCCGGCAAAGCGCAGCCATTCCGGCAAAACGACGCCCAAGAGCGCCCCGATGAACGGTCCGAGCAGGTAGCCCGAGCCGCCCGCCACGACCATCAGCAGCAGGAAGAAGCTCTGCGACAGCGAGAACGGCGAGGGGTCGATGAACTCGACCAGCGGCGCGTAGAGCGCGCCCGCGAAGCCGGCATAGGCCGAGCCGATCGCGAAGGCGAGCAGCGTGTAGAGACGGGTGTCGATGCCCAGGCTCGCCGCCCGGATCGGGTTCTCGCGCAGAGCGGTGAAGGCTCGGCCCCAGGGTGAACGGATCATCCACCACAGCACGACCGCGAGGATGAAGGTCACCGCGACGACGAAGCGGTGGAATTCGAGTGCGCCGAACAGCCTGATGCCGAAGAACTCCGGGCGCTTGATGTTGGAGATGCCGAAGACGCCGCCGGTGAGCCATTGCTCGTTGCGGAAGATCAGCCAGATCAGCGTGGAGAAGGCGAGCGTGACGAAGGCGAGATAATGCGCCTTGACCCTGAGCGCCGGGAAGCCGAGCACGAGCCCGACCGCGAAGGCGAGCAGTCCCGACAGGGCGAAGGCGGCGTACCAGGAGACGCCGTATTTCGTCGTCAGGATCGCGGTCGTATAGGCGCCGATGCCCATGAAGGCGGCCTGGGCCAGCGATTTCAGCCCGGCATAGCCGAGCGTCAGGTTGAGCCCCATCACGGCGACGCTCATCACCAGCCAGAGCGAGAGCACATAGGTGCCGTAGCGGCCCATGCCGGCGGGCGCGAACCACAGGATCGCGGCGCCGAGCACGAGCGTCAGCAGGGTGCCGTCGACCCTGCCGCCGAGCGCTGGCAGTTTCGCGAGGCGGGCGGGCTCGGGCAGCGAGCCGTGGCTTGCCGGCGCGGTCATACGCGGCGCTCCTCTTTGCGGCCCATCAGGCCCTCGGGCTTCACCAGGATGATGACGACGAGCAGGACGAGCGGCACGGCCAGCCGGTACTGCGTCGAGATGTAGGCGGCGGCGAGCGAGTCGACGATGCCGACGATCAGGCCGCCGACGAGCGCGCCGCGGACCTGGTTGAAGCCGCCGACGATGGCCGCGATGAAGGCGAACAGGCCGATCACCTCGCCGTTCGAGAATTTCGCCAGGTAGATCGGCGAGATCAGCACCGAGGCGACGACCGCGAGCGCCGCGTTGATCGCGAAGGTCAGCAGAACCATGCGCTCGACTGGGATGCCGAGGATGCGCGCGACGGTCGGGTTCTGCGCCGTCGCCTGCATCTGCCGGCCGAGCCGCGTGCCGCCGACGAACCATTGCAGCAGGAAGATCACCGCGAAGGCGACCGCGATGATCGCCAGATGCTGCAGCGAGATCGAGGCGCCGAAGACCTGGATCGTCTGCGCCGGCACGAAGGAGGGAAAGTTCTGCGCTTCGGCCGAGAAGCCGTCCTTGGCGCCCTCCTTCATGATGATCGACAGCGCCATGGTTGCGATGGCCAGCGGCAGCACCCCGTGCCGGATCATCGGATCGACCACCGCGAGCTTGAAGCCGACGCCGAAGATCAGGATGAAGGCAGCGATGCCGACGAGCGCACCGAGCCAGATCGGCGCACCCAGCAGCTTGATCGCGAGCAGCACGAGCACGGCCGGCAGCATCACGAATTCGCCCTGGGCGAAGTTGATCGTCTGCGAGGTCTGCCAGACCAGCGTGAAGCCGATGGCCGCGAGCGCATAGATGGCGCCCGTGGCGATGCCGGCGATGAGGTAGGCGAGGAATTCGGCCATGGCGGGTTCTCGCGCAATGGGGGAAGTGTCGTGGTCGGGCTCGCCCCGACCATCTCTGGACGACGAGATCCCCGGGTCGGCGCTCCACGCCGCCCGGGAACGGCGCGGGACTTACGGCTTGATCTTCGGCAGCGTCGCCGTGATCACCTGCTTGCCGTCCTTGACCTCGGCCAGGAAGCTCTCGCGGTCGAGGTCGCCGTTCTGCTCGATCGTGGTGTCCATCAGGATGCCGGGCTCGTCGGTGACCTTGATGGTGGCGCCGCGCAGCGTGTCGGCGAGGCCCTTCTTGTCGAACTTCTTCTGCTTCTCGGTCGCCCACTTCACCATGTAGACGGCCATGTAGCCCTTCAGGCCGTTATGGTCGGAGGCGTAGTTGTACTTCGCCTGAAACTTCTTGCCGAACTCCTGGAAGGCCGGCACCGGCGCGTCGATCGAGAGGCCGACATGGCCCTTGACGCCGTTGGCGGCCTCGCCCGCGAGCGCGATCACCTTGGCGCCGAGCAGCGTCGTCTCGCCGACCATCGGCTTGGTCACGCCCTGCTGCTTGGCGGCGGTCAGGAAGCGGGCGCTCTCCTCTTCGTTGAGATAGACGAAGACGGCGTCGGCATTGGCGTTCTTGACCTTGATCGCATCGGCGGCGAAGTCGGCCTGGCCCTGCTCGGTGGCGACGTCGGCCGCGACCTTGATGCCGGCCTTCTGCAGCTCGGGCAGGATCGCGTCGCGGCCGCCCTTGCCGAAGTCGTTGTTGACCCAGACCACGGCGACGGAGGAGGCCTTGACGGTGTCCTTCAGGTACTTCGCGATCTTCGGCATCGCCGCCGTCTGGCTGAGCGAGGTCCGGAAGATGTATTTGTTGCCCTGCATGGTGAAGCCGGCGGCCTCGCCCGCGACGATCTGGGCGATCTCGGCCCTCTCGGCGATCTGCATCGAGGCCGCGATCGGGCCGGAGAAGACCGGGCCGAGCACGGCATAGGTGCCCTCGTCGATGGCGCGCTGGACGGCGGCGCGGGTGTTCCCGGGGTTGGTCTGGGTGTCGTAGTGGACGATCTCGATCTGCTTGCCGAGGATGCCGCCCTTGGCGTTGATGTCGGCGACGGCGAGGTCGATGCCGTTCTTGAAATTGGTGCCGGCGGTGGCGCCGGCGCCTGACAATTCGACCACGTCGACGAGCTTGACCTTGTCCTGCGCCAGCGCCGGCGTGGCCAGCGCTGCCGTCAGCGTGGCGGCGATCATCCAATGCGATGTCATCTTGCGTCTCCTCCAGAGATCGGTTTGGCGTGTTGGTCGCCCGGTGGTTCCGGGTCGTTGTCGTTGAAGAATTGGGGCATGGTGTCGCCCGAAAACCGGTTCCCACTTTTCGGCATCATGCCTCAGGCCGCGCGGTGCTTCGCCTCCTGCGCGGCCAGGGATGCGTCGAAGGCCGCGGCGATCGCGTCATGCGAAGGCTGATGGCCGGTGAACAGCGAAAACGCGTCGATCGCCTGGTTGATCGAGAGCTCTCGCCCGGTCATCACGGCGGCGCCGGCGCCCTGCGCAGCCTTGAGCAGGGGCGTCCAGAGCGGGTGGTAGACCGCGTCAGCGACCCATTGTGAGGCGTCGATGAGGCCGTCCGGCACGGGATTGTCGCGGTTCGGCAGCATGCCGATCGGGGTGCCGTTGACGATGCCGGCGGCGCCCGTCACGGCCACCTCGACGCTCGGCACGATCTCGACGCTGGCGCGCTGGCCGAGCTGGCTTGCGAGCGCATTCGCCTTGGTCCGGTCGACGTCGAACAGGCGCAGGTTTGCGACGCCGCAGGAGGCGAGCGCGAAGCCGATCGCCTTGCCGACGCCGCCGGTGCCGATGATCGCGACCGGCTTTTTGCCGTCGCTGCGCTTCATCGCGCGGTAGGCTGTGGCGAAGCCGGTCGCGTCGGTGTTGTGGCCGGTGAGCTTGCCGTCGCGCGCCACGACCGTGTTGACCGCGCCCATGGCGGCGGCTTCAGGCGACAGCCCGTCGAGCAGCGGGATCACCGCCTCCTTGTAGGGAAAGGTGACGTTGACGCCGGAAAAGCCGAGCCGGCGCACGCCGTCGAGCATCGCCGCCAGATCGCCTGGGCCTGCGCCCGCGACCTCGATGAGATGGTAGTGCAGCTCGAAACCGGCCGCATGCGCGGCCGCTTCATGCATGGCCGGCGCGGCGGAATGGGCGATCGGCGAGCCGATCAGTCCGAGCAGCACCCGCTTCGTTCGGTTGGCGATGGGAAAAGCCGACATATCCGTCCCTGTCCTGGTTCGACCGTCATGAGCGCGGGCGTTGCCGAGCGCCAGATAGACTCAATTGCTGTCCTAACGCGATAACCAATCTGTCGCGATTACCTAACCTGATGTTATTTTCTGCCGCGGCACCGAGGTCATCCGCGAGCGTGGCGTCACCACCGCGTTCATCTCTTCCCGCAGCAGGGCGACGAAAGTCTCGGCGTAATGCGACGGCGCCTTGTCGTTCTTGATCGCGACATAAGTCTGGAACTGCGTCGGCTCCGCGATCGGGATCGCTGTGATGCCCTGCATCGAGCCGTGCGCCACGGTGAACTGGTCGATGATCGCGATGCCCAGGCCCGCCCGCACCAGCGAGCACACCGTCGTGCCGAAGCGCGCCTTGATGATCAGATCATAGGTCAGCCCCTGCTGGCGGAAAATCTCCGCCATCACCCGGCCATAGGGGTCGTTGGGATCGATGCCGATCAGCGGATGGCGCACGATCTCCGCGGCCGGAATCGACTGTCGGCCGGCGAGTTCGTGCCCGTCGGGGACGATGCAGAGCAGTTCGCCCATCGCCAGCGGCACGAAATCGATGCCGGGATGGTCGAGCTTGTAGCTCATCGCCGCGATTTCGCCCTTGCCGAGCAGGAGGTAGTCGAGCGCTTCCTCGATCTTGAGGATGTTGATGTCGAGCCTGAGATCGGGATGCTTGCGCCTGAGCTTCTCGATCGCGCGTGGCACCATGACGTGGCAGATGCTCGGCACCGAGCCGATCTTGAGCTCGATGCCGCCGCCCCGTTCGATCCGGGCCAGCGTGTAGTGCAGGTCGTCGACCTTCTTGTAGACGCCGTTGATCTGCTCGAAGATGTCGTTGGCCTCCGGCGTCGGCACGTAGCGGCCGTGGCGCCGGTCGAACAGCTTGAGCTTCAGCGAACGCTCGGTGTGCTTCGTCAGCCGGCTGATGCCCGGCGCCGAGACGTTGAGGAGCTTCGCCGCACCCGAGATCGTGCCGGAGATCATGATCGCCCGGATCACCTCGATCTGGCGGAGCGTCAGCATGACGATGTCGGCATGATCGACGCGCCTCCTCGCGACTTTCTTTTGCTGGCAGCGGAGGCGAGGCCAGCTAGGCTGTCAAGCGGGCGGCGACAGGTTGCATGCCGCATGGAGACGATGATGGACTCTCGAGATGCCTTCCCAGCGGCGCTGGCGCGGCTGCGCGATGCGCTGGCACAAGTCGCCAACGGTGATATCGAGCCGATGAAGGCACTCTATTCGCACAGTGGCGATGCGACGAGCTTCTATGGCTGGGGTGGCTACGAGAAGGGTTGGGAGGCGGTCTCGAAGCGCTGGGACTGGGCCGGCGAGCAGTTCAAGGGCGGCGCGGTCGAGCATACGAACGTCACCACCGTGATCGGGGTCGATCTCGCCTACACCACCGACATCGAGACCTTCAGGGTCAGGATGGCGGGCATGGAGGCGGCCACGCAATGGTCGAACCGGGTCACCCACATCTTCCGCTTCGAGGAGGGCGGCTGGCGCCTGATCCACCGCCACGCCAACCGGCTTGAGGACCAGTTCGAGCCGTCGGGGCGGCTGGCGAGCCGATAGCGGCGCCGCGAAGTCATGCTGCCGAAAAGTCAAGCGGCCGACGATCCGGTGACGCTTCAATTGTCGCTTTCGCGGTAATCGACCGTCGTTGCTATCGACGACGACTTGTCATTACGATGCGGTATGCTGCCAGCAACGAGGCTATGCTCCTCGGGCAGCTCGCTCTGCGAAGGAGGTTCCCATGCCACTTCGAGGTCGCGTCGGACGGCACGCGAGCACCGGCGCCCACTGTCAGAACTGGAAAGGCGACCAGGAGGTCGTGGTCGGGCTCCTGAACAAGATCGCGGTCGCGGATGGCGGCGCCGGCGGCAGTCTCGGCGGGCGGATCGTCGCGGGGTTTGCAAGCGATGCGCTGTATCAGGCCATCCTCGGCTTCGAGAAACGTTACACGCCGGCGCGGCAGACGGGCTTCGTCGAACCGGACGGCACGCTGCTGACGCAGATGGAAGGGCTCGCGTCGCGCCCGCCGCCGGCGCCTCCGAGAGCACCCAACAAATGGGACGGCCTGACCACCGCCTCGGTGAAGAAATCGCTGAACGCCGGCCTCGATGACGACATGGCTCTGAGCCACTCCGAAGTCGTCAACATCATTCGCGCGACCCTCAGCGACGGCATCATCACCCAGAACGAGGTGAACGATCTCGCGACGATCCTCGCCGTCGCGCGCAGCCTGCAGGCGCGTTCCAAGCAGATGCTGAAGACGCTCATCGACACGATTCGTAAGACGGCGGCGGGCAAGGGCCCCTATCAGATCAGCTCGGATCGCCAGAGCTACGCCGCCGGCCTCATCTGCGATTTCCTGGAGCGGCCGGGATCGAGCCGGTTCCCGGCGCTAGACCGATACGAGGTCGGCGTCGGCCTGCTGATGCGGATCGCCAATCCCGGTTTGATCAAGCAGGATCAGGCGAGCCTGTGCGGCCCGGCGGCGTTGCTGTTCAGCGAGGCGGCCGACAATCCCGCCGCCTACGCCAAGTTCGCCATCGATCTCTATGAGAAGGGCAAGGCGAAGCTGAACCGGCTCGAGATCGCGCCGGACGAGGATGTGCGCAACTACCGGCCGCCCGCCACCATGCACCATGTCGACTGGCTGACGATGGCGAGCATCCGCGATTCAGAGAACTGGTTCCTGGATTACGACAACGCCGACAAGGAGTTCGCCGGCATCACCCTGCCGGGCGAACTGGCCGACTGGTTCCGCCGCGCCGGCTATTCCAAGGTCGAGCAGGATGCCAATCTCGTCGCCAGCATGGGCGTGACCGAAATCGACGACGCCAACCGGCTCTATGACGACGGCTATCGCATCTGCCTGTTCATCGGCGCCAACATCCTGACCGAGAAGGACCAGTCGAAGAGCTCCACCACCGCCGAGCATTGGGCTGTCCAGCGCTCGCGGATCGACCGGTCGAACGGCATGGTCAAGCTCAAGGTCTTCACCTGGGGCGATGGCGAGTACCAGATCCCGCACGGCACCAAGACGCTGCCGGTCGGCAACTTCCTCGGTAATTTCTACGGTTACGTCGCCGGCAAGCCGTAGCGCGGCCGTCCCGGCCCACTGCCGTCACAGCACGTCGGCGACGCGCAGCCGGGTCGAATCCATGTGGCGGCCGATCACCTCTTCGAGCGCTGTCGCATCGCGCTTGAGCAGGGCCACGATCATCTCCTCGTGCTCGGCGACGGCACCGGCCCATTTCTCCGGCCCCTCGTTGCCGATGAAGCGCAGCCGCTTGATACGGGCCTGCAGGGTCTCGTGCATCTCCATCAGCACGGCATTGCCCGACGCTGCGACGATGGCGCTGTGGATCGCCTGGTTGAGCTTGAAATATTCGAGCCGGTTCTTGGTGGCATAGAGCGCCATCATCCGTTTGTGCAGCGCCTGGATCGCCTGGATCGTCGCATCGCTCGCCTCCTGGCAGGCGATGCGGCCGCCGAGCTGTTCCAGCGACTTCAGCACCTGCAAGATCTGGGCGAGGTCCCTGGCGGTGAACCGGCGCACGATCGCGCCCTTGGCCGGCAGGATCTCCACCAGTCCCTCGCTCGCCAGTGTCTTGATCGCTTCGCGCAAAGGGGTCCGCGAGACGCCGAGCTGCGCCCCGACCACGCCTTCGTTGATGCGCTGGCCCGGCTGCAGCAGCCCTTCGATGATCATGTCGCGCAGGCGCTCCAGCACCTCCTCGTGCAGGGTGCGGCGCGTGATTCTCGGATACTCGGCAACGGCTTCGCTCATCGCCATGTCATCGCTCCTGTGCCGATATCGTTACGGCACGCGGCCCGCGCGCTGTCAAACCGGCCTCGGCAGCCGGCGCGAACAGCGCGTCCTGCCGCTGCCGCGCGACCAGCAATCCCGAATCGGGCGCGATCTCGACATCGCCGAGCCTTATCGCCTCGCCGGCCTTCACCGGCCGCCCCAGCTTGCGGTCGGCGGCAAGATAGAACGGGGCAGGGCGGTCGTCAGCGAGCGCGGCGGCCGGACGGATCTCCGCGCCGACCCCGTCGATGCTGTGATGATGGCCGCCCATGGTCAGCACCGTCCCGGCGGCGAGATCGCGTTGTGCCACCGCGACCAGGTCCTGGCGTGGGCGGTAGTCGTCGCCATAGCCGGAGCGGCCGAGACCTGCGGTATCGAGGATCGAGGTCGCCACTTCGACACCCAGCAGATGGCGCGGCAGATAGAGCATCGCTGTCTCACCAGTGCGGCTGACGACATGGCCCTTGCCTGCCAGCATCTCCCAAGTTTCGGCGTTGTCGCAGGCGACGACGATGAAGACGCCGCCGGCAAAGCTCGCCTCCTCGGCGAGGCGCAGATGGTGGAACACGTCGATCCGCCGCTTGCCGGCGAGGAGCCCACCCTGCTTCTTCTGCGAGAACAGATCGGCGAGTTCCGGGATTCGTGCCGGAGGCGCATGGAATCCGGCGGTATCGGCGACGAGGTCGGTCGCATTGGCGACGAGCGTCATCTCGCAGAGGTCAGGCACCGCCCGTAGCGGGAAAGCTTCGCCGAGAATTCGGGCGCGCTCGGCCGCGATCGCGACGGGCGGGCGCGAACCGGGCAGCCAATGCTCGCGCAACTCCGGCAGGACCTTCGTCACGCCGTTGCAGGTGACCGCGCCGGTCGCCGCGTCGAGGACGAAGTCGTATTCGCTCGACTTTCCGGCCGCGATCAGGTCGAGCCCCAGCACCTCGGCCCAAGTCACGAGACCGATCAGCAGGCTCGGTTGGTCGCCGTCCACGGGAGTGACCAGAACGCCTTTGTCGCGGGCGATCCGCGCAAGCCCGGGGCCGACCACGCTGTCGGCCTCCTTCGAGACCAGCGCGACATGCTTGCCGGCCTCGATCGCCATCAGGCTGTGGCGGGTCGCGGCCTCCGGGCTTCCCGTCGCCTCGGCCAGCAGCACGAAGGGCAGGTCGACGACCGTCTCCAGCCGTCCGGCCGCGATGCATTGCCCGGCCGCCCAGGCGGCGCGCGCCTCGGCCGGCGTGTTGCAGAGCGCGATCTCTCGAGCCGCGAAGCCCGCCGCCGCGAAGGCGCGCCCGGCAGCTTCCGCGCTGATGTCGACCGCGATGCGGGCATTGATCAGCGGGATTTTGCGTGCCTGCGCCAGATAGCTGCGACCGAAGCCGCCGCTGCCGACGAGGCAGGTTTCGACCGGCTCGCTGATGCCGGCGTAATGAGCGTGGAAATTCATCGCCTTGCCTCCCTGGCGTGGCACTGTCGCCCGGCCTGGAACCGGCGCGCGCCTTTCAGTCGTTCTAACGCAATCCGATTATGCTGCATACAGCATACTTGATGGTGTCCCGGCGTTGTGCTAGCGAAGTCCTCAACAAGACCATGCGGGAGGATATGTCATGGACAGCCATGCGAACGGTTCGCTGCCGGTGATCGCCGTCGCCATGGGCGACCCGTCGGGCATCAGCCCGGAACTGACCGCCCGCATCCTGGCCGAACTCGATCTGCGCCACGCGGCGCGCTACGTCGTCTTCGGCGACAAGCGCCTGCTCGATCTGGGTGCCGCCGACGCCAAGCTCGACCCCGATGTCCGCGTCATCCGCGAGGGCGATGCGATCCCCGCCGGTTCCGACAAGCCGGTCTTCATCGACCTCGCCAATCACGATCCGGCCAAGCTGGAACGCGGCAAGGCGACGCTCGCCGGCGGCACCGCCGCGACCGACAATTTCCGCCGCGCCTTGAAGTTCGCCTCGTCCGGCCAGGCCGATGCGGTCTTCTTCACGCCCTTCAACAAGGCGGCGATGCGCTTCGCTTATCCCGGCTATGACGACGAGATCCGCTTCGTGCGCGACGCGATCGGCTTCGAGGGTGCAGCCAGCGAGTTCAACGTGCTCGACAAGCTCTGGAACTGCCGGGTGACCTCGCACATCCCGCTCTCCGAGGTCGCGCAGAACATCACGCAGGAGCGCATCCTGCGCGCCCTGACGCTTGCCGACGCCAATCTGCGCGCCGCCGGCTTCGCGCCGCCGCGTATCGCGGTCGCCGGGATCAATCCCCATGCCGGCGACGGCGGCAATTTCGGCCGCGACGAGATCGAGACGATCGAGCCCGCGGTGAAGGCCGCCAAGGCCAAGGGCTTCACGGTCGAGGGGCCGTTCCCCTCCGACACGGTGTTCCTGCGCGCCAGGAACGGCGATTTCGACGCGGTCCTGACGATGTATCACGATCAGGGCCAGATCGCGATGAAGCTGATCGGCTTCGACCGCGGCGTCACGCTGATCGGCGGCTTCCCCTTCCCGATCTGCACCCCTGCCCATGGCACGGCCTATGAGATCGCCGGCAAAGGCATCGCCAATCTCGGCGCGACGCGTGCCGCGCTGTCGCTGGCGATCAAGATGGCGCAGGATGGCAAGGCGAGGGCCCGCGCCGCAGCCTGACGCATCCGGATTTCGACGAGGGCCGCCGGCAAGAGCGGTCCGGAACAATGATCACAGGGAGAGTGAGATGAAAAATGTCTGCATGTCGGCCATCCTGGCCGGAACATTCGCTCTGGCCGGAATGGGCGCCGCCCAGGCCTGGGAGCCGACCAAGCCGATCGAATTCGTGGTCACGTCCGGCGCCGGCGGCGGCACCGACAACTTCGCCCGCGTCGTCCAGTCGATCATTACCAAATACAAGCTCACCGAGCAGCCGATCGTGGTCGTCAACAAGGGCGGCGGCTCCGGGGCCGAGGGCTATGTCTACGGCAAGGGCGGCAAGGGCGATCCCAACCGCGTCATCTTCGGCACCAACAACGCCTATCTGCTGCCCTATGTCGCCAAGCTCGGCTACAAGTTCGCGGACCTCACCCCCGTCGCTTCGCTCGCGCTCGACGAGTTCCTGCTATGGGTCAATGGTGAGTCTCCCTACAAGGACGCCAAGAGCTATCTCGAGGCCGTCAAGGCGAAGCCCATGGGCTTCAAGATGGGCGGCAGCCAGTCCAAGGACACCGACCAGACTCTGACCTCGATGATCCAGGAAGCGGCCGGCGTGAAGTGGATCTACGTGCCGTTCCAGGGCGGGGCGGCCGCGGCCGTGCAGCTCGCGGGCGGCCACATCGATTCCAACGTCAATAATCCCAACGAGAACATCGGCCAGTGGAAGGCCGGCCAGGTCAGGCCGCTCTGCGTCTTCTCGCCCGTACGCCTGCCCAAGAGCGAGCCGGTCTATGAGGGCAAGGGCTGGGGCGACATCCCGACCTGCAAGGAGGCCGGCGTGCCGCTGGAGACCTTCCAGATGCCGCGCACCGTCTGGCTGCCCTCCGACGTGCCGGCCGATGCGGTGAGCTACTATGAAGGCCTGCTGGAGAAGGTGACCAAGACGCCGGAATGGCAGGACTTCATCGTCCGCACCGCGCAGACCTCGCGCTTCCTCAAAGGCAAGGACCTCGCCGACTTCGTCGCCAAGGACGATGCCGCCAGCAAGAAGGTCTTTGAGAACGAGGGCTGGGTCGCGAAGTAATTCTCCTGAAACGCCGCCGTCAGTCCGGACAAGCGGCGTAGCCGCACCGATCCGGAATTCATCCGAGAGCGCATGCCTTGCGATGGATTCCGGGTCTCAGCTTCGCTCCGCCCGAAATGACGGCGTCCTTGTGAAATACTGCATGAGCGAGGACACCGCGCCATGATCACCCGCTTCTGGGCCGAAATCGCGACCGCGCTCGCGACGCTCGTCTTCGGGCTCGTCATCGTCAAGGGCGCGCTCGAATTCGGCATCGGCTGGGATTCCTCGGGCCCGCAGCCCGGCGCCTTTCCGTTCTATATCGGGGCGCTGGTGGCGCTGGCGAGCGGCGGAACGCTGGTCCAGACGGTGGGTCGCAAGCTCGCCGGCAGCGCGGCATTGGGCGAGGATTTCCTCGACGGCGAGCGGGCGAGGCGCGTCGCTTCCTTCCTGCTGCCGCTGATCGCCTTCGTGGTGCTCAGCGTCACGCTCGGCATGTATGTCGCGCCGATCCTCTATCTCGTCTTCACCATGCGCTTCCAGGGCGGCTATAGCTGGCTCCAGACGCTGGCGACGGCCTTCGTCACGGCCGCATTCTTCTATCTCTCGCTCGAGAAATTCTTCCAGATCGGCCTGCTCAAGGGCCCGGTCGAGCGGCTTCTCGGTCTCTGATCGGCAAGACGGGAACGGGGCCGCACGCCATGGACAACGTCGCCAACCTGATGCACGGCTTCTCGGTCGCGCTGACCACGCATCACCTGCTGCTGATGATGGCGGGCGTGCTGCTCGGCGTGCTCGTCGGCGTGTTGCCGGGGCTGGGTGCGCCCAACGGCGTCTCGCTATTACTGCCGCTGACCTTCTCGATGGACCCGGTCTCGGCGATCATCCTCTTGACCTCGCTCTATTGGGGCGCGCTCTTCGGCGGCTCGACCACCTCGATCCTGTTCAACATCCCCGGCGAACCCTCCTCGGTCGCGACCACCTTCGACGGTCACCCGATGGCTAAGCAGGGCAGGGCCACGGAAGCGCTGTCCTTCGCCTTCCTCTCGGCCGGTTTCGGCGCGCTGGCCGGCGTCATCCTGATCACGCTGCTCTCCGGCTGGGTCGCGAAATTCGCGCTGAAATTCTCCTCGCCGGAGTATTTCGCGGTCTATTTCATGACCCTCGCCAGCTTCATCGGGCTAGGCGGCTCGTCACCGCTGAAGACGGTGGTTTCGATGGGCATCGGCTTCTCGCTCGCCGCCGTCGGCATGGATTCGGTCTCCGGCAATGTCCGTCTGACTTATGATTTCGACGTGCTGCTCGCCGGCGTCTCGTTCCTGATCGCGGTGATCGGCCTGTTCGGCATCGGCGAACTGCTCCTGACCATGGAGGAGGGGCTGAAATTCGAGGGCGTCGCCGCACAGGTGCGCATCCGCGACGTGTTGACGACGGCCGCGAAGCTGCCGCGCTACTGGCTGGCGCTGCTGCGCTCCAGCATGATCGGCATCTGGATGGGCATCACGCCGGGCGGACCGACGGCGGCGTCCTTCATGAGCTATGCCATGGCCAAGCGCTCCTCGCGCAATCCGGCGAAATTCGGCAAGGGCGAGCCGGAGGGCGTGATCGCGCCGGAGACCGCCGACCATGCCGCCGGTTCGGCCGCGATGCTGCCGATGCTGGCGCTCGGCATTCCCGGCTCGGCGACCGCGGCGGTGATGATGGGCGGGCTGATGATCTGGGGCCTCAACCCCGGCCCGACCTTGTTCACCGATCGGCCCGATTTCGTCTGGGGTCTGATCGCGTCCATGTATCTCGGCAACGTCGTTGCCGTCGTCGTCGTGCTGGCGACAGTGCCGCTCTTCGCCTCGATCCTGCGCATCCCCTTCTCGATCATCGGGCCGATCATCGTGGTGATCTGCTTCATCGGCGCCTACACCGCCGCGAGCAAGGAGTTCGACATCTGGCTCGCGCTCGTCTTCGGCCTCGTCGGCTACGTCTTCAAGAAGCTCGACTACCCGATCGCGCCGCTCGTGCTGGCCATGGTGATCGGCGACAAGGCCGAGGACGCCTTCCGCCAGTCGATGATCTTCTCGCAGGGTTCGCTCAGGATCTTCTGGTCGAACCCGCTGGTCACGACGCTGATGGCGATCGGCTTCATCCTGCTGCTGATGCCGCTGATCGGTGGCGTAACCCGCCGCCTGCGCGGCCGCACCGTTGCCGGCTCGGCCTGAAACGCTCCAGAACCTTCACTGCCGCCAAACGAGACGAGCCATGACCGAACCCTACAAGGGCATCCTCCCGATCGCGCCGACGATCTTCCACGACAATGGCGACCTCGACATCGACGGCAACCGGCGCGTGATGGACCTGATGGTCGACCAGGGCGTCGACGGCATCTGCATCCTCGCGAACTTCTCCGAGCAGTTCCTGCTCACTGACGCCGAGCGCGAGCAGGTGATGCGGCTTTCGCTGGAGCAGGTCGCCGGTCGGGTGCCGGTCATCGTCACGACCTCGCATTTCTCGACCCAGATCGCCTCGGAGCGCGCCAAGGCGGCGGCCGATGCCGGTGCCAAGATGCTGATGATGATGCCGCCCTATCACGGTGCGCTGCTCAAGGCCGACGAGCAGGGCATGATCGAGCATTTCAAGGCGGTCGCTAACGCCTGCGGCATTCCGATCATCCTGCAGGACGCACCGCTCTCGGGCGTGACGCTGACCGTGCCCTTCATGGTCAGGCTGGCGAAGGAGGTGCCGCTCGTCCGCTACTTCAAGATCGAGGTGCCGGGCACCGCCAACAAGCTGCGCGCCCTGATCGAGGCCGGCGGCTCCGCCGTCGCGGGCCCCTTCGACGGCGAGGAGGCGATCACGCTGATGGCCGATCTCGATGCCGGCGCCACCGGCACCATGACCAGCGCCATGATACCCGACCTGATCAAGCCGATCCTGACCGCGCACGCCGCCGGCGACCGCGCCAAGGCGTCTGCGCTCTACCGCGACGTGCTGCCGATCATCAATTTCGAGAACCGCCAATGCGGCCTGCGCTCGGCCAAGGCGGTGATGAAGGAAGGCGGCGTGATCAAGTCGGAGGCCGTGCGCCATCCGCTGACGCCGCTGCATCCCGAGACCCGCAAGGGCCTGATCGAACTGGCGCGGGAGCTGAATCCGCTCGCACTGCGCTGGGGGAAGTAGCCGCCGCACGTTCACCCGTCATTGCGAGCGTAGCGAAGCAATCCAGGAGTGGAAGCGCTCTACGCCTCCCCGATTTGCTTCGCTACGCTCGCAGTGAAGGGATGGTCAGTACGACCCGATCCCGCCGGATGGTGGCGGCAGGTTGCCGCGTCTGTCCTTGGTGAGCGCATTCGGATCGACGCGCAGCGCGTCGCAGAGCCAGGTGAGATAGGCCAGCAGCAACTCGGCGACGACACGCATCGATTGCCTCCCTCATATGCGAGGACGACAATAGCACGAACGGGCCCCGGTCGTTTCGGGCGTTTCCGTAGCGACACTCACTTCTTCGACCAGACCGCCAGCTCGTAGCCGTCCGGGTCGGAGAAGTGGAAGCGGCGGCCGCCCGGGAAATCGAAGGCCGGTTTGACGATGCGCCCGCCAGCGCCCTCGACCGCGCTTTGAACAGCCGCGAGGTCGTCGGCATAGAGGATCACCAGCGGGCCACCGGGGACCGGCTTGCCTTGCGTGGTGAAGCCGCCTTCGAGGCGCCCATCGGCGAAGGCGCAGTAGTCCGGCCCATAATCCGTCATCGTCCAGCCGAAAGCCTGCGCATAGAAAGCGCGCGACCGGCCGATATCGGCGACGTTGAACTCGACATAGTCGATGCGGCGGTCGTTTTCCGGTGCAGACATGATCCGAGGCCTCCGATTTGTGCCGATTGATCCTGGCCGATCCCGAAACCATGACGTGTCGGGAGTGTGGCGTCCGGGCACAGCGAGCGCCGGGCTTGTTCCAGGGCTCGCCGACCTGTAGCCCTTTGGCAAGTGCCGCCGCCTCCGCGCAGGATGGCTTCGATCCGAACATCCGACAGGGACGAAACGCCGATGCCGACCACCAACGAGACCTTGCGCGACGCGCTGATCGCAGCCCGCCGCGACAAGGCGCTGATCGAGATGGCCGAGCAGCCCGTGCCGGCATCCTTTGCCGCCGGGCTCGGTATCCAGCGCGAGATCGCGGGCACGCTCGGCCACGATGTCGCCGGCTGGAAGGTCGCGATCGCCGAGGACGGTTCGCCGATCGCCGGTATCATGCCCGGTCCCTATCTCGCGCCGGGCGAGGTCTATGAGGGCGCGATCGGCGCCGAACTCAGGGTCGAGATCGAGCTGGCCCTGCGCTTGGCGAAAGACGTCCCGATCCGCCCGGGCCAGCCCTATTCGCGGGCCGAGCTGCTCGGTCATTGCGACAAGGCCTGGCTCGGCATCGAGATCGTCGAGAGCCGGCTGGCCAACTGGGCGGGCGTGCCGATGCCGCTCTGGCTCGCCGACGCGATGGGCCATGGCGGCTATTTCGTCGGCCCCGAGATCACGCTCCAGACGCTCGACGACGTCGAGGCCCTCGGCTGCTTCATCGCGCTCAACGGCGTCACGATCTACGACAAGCCGGCGCTGCATGCGAATGGCGATCCGATGGCGCCGTTCGTAGCTTGGGCCAACCGGAAGGAGGAGGGGCTGGGCCCGCTGCGGGCCGGGCAGATCGTCACCACCGGCAGCCTTTGCGGCGGCGTCCTGTCGCCCGGCAAGGGCGAGATCGTGACGAGGCTGAATCCGATTGGTGCAGTATCTCTGACGCTGCGTTAGGTCTAGCCAAGCGGGTTGATCGAACAGCGAAGATGATCCGAATATGTCCGACCATGTTCGGAACACAGTTCGGACTTAATCATTGGCGTGCTGGTGGGGTGGTGTCGGAGGGCGGATGCGGTTGAGGCGGTGGGTGACCCGCGGCGTGGCGGGCGGAGGCATTTGCGCTTTCGCAGCGATGCTTGGCGGACAATCCGCACCGGCCGAGGCCCTCGATTTCTCCTCGCTCGACGTGTTCGGACTGTTCGGCTCGAAGGAACAGCCGCCGGCCGTCAGCGCCACCACGCTGCCTTATCAGCTCTCCTTCGATCTCGGTGATGCCGCCGACTCCAAGGCGCTGACGCGCACGCTACAGGATGCCTCCCTGCTCCATCGCTTGCGCCAGGACGCTCCACCTGACGGCGAGACGCTGGCGCGGCGCATGGCGGCCGATCTCAACCCGCTCGTCGACGCGCTCTGGTCGCAGGGCTATTTCAACGCGGAACTCGCGATCACGGTCGACGGCGTCGCGCTGAAGCCAGGGCAGGAACCGGGTGCCGCGCTAGTTCGCGCCGCCGAAGCCCACCGCAACCGCGAGCCGGTGCCGATCGTGGTCCGGGCCCAGCCCGGCCCGGTCTTCGGTCTGCGCGATGTCGCGGTGGTCGAGCGCGGGCAGGGCGCCGGCGGTGCGATCGCCGATCCGGCCAAAATCTCGCGGCTGAAGCCGGGCGATCCGGCGACCTCGGCTGCGCTTAGGGCGGCGCAAGCCGCCTTCGTCGACCACCTGCGCAACCAGTCGCGCCCGCTCGCCAAGGTCGTCGAGCTTCGTCCCGTCGTCGATCATGCGACGCGGACCATAGACGTGACCTATGTCGTCGAGCCTGGACCGCGGGCCGGATTCGGCGAGGTCACGATCGGCAAGACCGACGAGATCCCGCCCGCCGTGGTGCGCTCCTTCATCTATCTCGAACCGGGCGATCCCTATTCGCCGAAGGCGCTCGCCGACACGCGCAAGTCGATCGCCACGGTTCCCGCGGTCGGCTCGGTGCGCATCCGCGAGGCCGAAAAGCTCGACGCCGCCGGCAACCTGCCGATCTTCGTCGAGGTCACCGAACGGCCGAAGCGCCTGATCGGCTTCTCCGCCCGCTATTCGACGATCGACGGCCCGGCGGTCCGGACCTATTGGGAGCACCGCAACCTGTTTGGCGGCGCCGAGCGCCTGCGCCTCGAAGGCGACGTCTTCCTCGCGCCGCGCATCGACGGCACCAAGATTACAAAGTTCGACGATTTCGAGCGCTCGGACCTCGGCGGCCGGTTCGCCTTCAGCTTCCTCAAGCCTGCGCTCTGGGGCACGCGCTATGACTGGCTGGTCGACGGCACGGCGGCGCGCGAGCGCGTCGGCACCAACCGCTATGGCGGCTACACGGCCCGCTACGCCAATGTCACCACGGCGATCCGCCGGCGCTTCAGCGACACCTTCTCGATCCAGGCCGGGATCGAGGTCGAGCGCGGCCAGACCAGCGACGTGCTCGGCCAGGTCGACTACACGCTGGTCGGCATCCCGCTCTCGGTGAAATACGATTCGACCGACAGCCTGCTCGATCCGACGCGCGGCATCCGCGCCACCGCCTCGGTCACGCCCTATCCGAGCTTCCTCGGCTCGACCGTCAACATCGTCCAGTCGAAGGCGGCGATCTCCGGCTATTACGCCTTCGACGAGGATGCCCGCTATGTGCTGGCCGGGCGCATCGGGCTCGGCTCGATCGCCGGCGAGAACCTCGCCGACATTCCGGCGACGCGGCGGTTCTATGCCGGTGGCGGCGGCTCGGTCCGCGGCTACGCCTATCGCACGCTCTCGCCGCTGGGACCGCTCAACCAGCTCACCGGCGGGCGCAGCCTGTTCGAGGGCTCTGTCGAGGCCCGCATCAAGGTCACCGACACGATCGGCATCGTGCCCTTCTTCGATGCCGGCATGGCGTTTTCGTCGAGCCTGCCGAACTTCAAGGAACAATTGCAATACGCCGCCGGCCTCGGCCTGCGCTACTACACGCCGATCGGGCCGATCCGGCTCGACGTCGCCGCGCCCCTGAACCCGCGCAAGGGTGACAAGCCGGTCGCGGTCTATATCAGCATCGGGCAGGCCTTCTGATGCGGCGCTTTCTGACCCTGCCGCGCCTGGCGCTGTCGGCCTTCGTCCTGCTGGCAGGACTGCTCGCCTCGGCCCATTTCGGCGGCTTCGCCCAGAACGCCCAGAGCGATCGCGGCATCGTCGCCGACCTGATCTCGAAGGCGCTGTCGAGCGACACCAGCCAGGTCTCGATCGGCGCGGTCGACGGTGCGCTCTCTTCCGACGTCACCATCCGCGACATCGTCATCTCCGATCGGGATGGCCCCTGGCTCCGGCTCGACCGGGCTCGGCTGATCTGGACCAGGACGGCGCTGCTGCTGCGCCGGCTCGAGGTCAACCGGCTCGAGATCGGGAAGCTCGAGATTCTGCGTAAACCGGTACCGCAACCGGCCGCCGCCGCGGCGAACGCCGATCCGATTCTGCCAGAGCTGCCGCTCAAAGTCGTCGTCACCGCCTTCCAGCTCGGCGAGCTCTCGCTCGGTGCACCGGTCGTCGGCGCCGCTGCGCGTCTCGGCGCCAACGGCTCGGCGACGCTGGGCCCGCCGGCCGAGGGGCTCGACCTCAGGCTCGACGCCCGCCGGCTCGACCGCGCCGGCGAGTTCACCGTGCGACTCGGCTTCGTGCCGCAGACGACGCGACTGCAGGTTTCCGCCAAGGTCGACGAGCCGGAGGGCGGGCTGATCGCGACGCTGGCCGATCTGCCGGGCCGGCCGCCGGTCAAGCTCGACATCGCCGGCGATGGGCCGCTCGACACCTTCCGCTCGAACCTCACCTTCACAGCGGGCCCGACCATCGGTGCGCAAGGCTCGGCGACCCTGTCGCGCACAGGCGCGCAGCGCGATCTGGCTCTGGCGCTCGACGCACGCATCGAGGGTCTGATGCCGGGCGCTGTCGCTCCGGTCTTCGCCGGCTCGACGCGGCTCGACGGCGCGGTCGGCATCCGCGACGACGGCGGCGTCGATGTCCGCAACCTCGCTCTGGTCTCGGCGCTGGCGCGGCTCGACATCCTCGGCCGCTACGGCGCCGACAGGACGATCGACATGCGCGTCACCGCCGCCTCCCGCCCCAATGCCGGCGGCAAGACCGTCGCCAGCGGCACCGAGATCGGCAAGCTGGCTTTCGACGCCACCATCCGCGGCCAGGCCGCCGGGCCCGCTATCGTCGCGACGCTCGACGCCGAGGACGCGAAACTGCCCGACGCTGCGCTCGGCAGGCTCGGAATGCGCTTCACCGCGACGCCGAGCGGCGCGCTGGCCGAGCCCGGCACCAAGGTCGCGCTCGTCGCCGACGGGGCAGCCACCGGCCTGGTCCTGGCCGATCCGAAGCTCGCCCGCGCCGTCGGCGACCGCGTCGTCTTCACATTGCGCGGCACCGGAAACGATGATTCGACCGCCGATTTCGAGACGCTGCGGCTGGCGATGTCCGGGGCGACGCTCGACTACAAGGGCAAGCTCGGCCAGACCCGCATTCTCGGCCAGGCCAAGGCGAGCCTGCCAGACCTGTCCCGGCTCAGTGCGCTGGCCGGGCGCACCCTGACGGGCGCGGCCGAGGTCACCGCCGATCTCGACGCGACGCCGAAGACGCAAGCCTATGGTGCGACGCTGGCCGGGCGTGTCGACCAGCTCGCCACCGGCGACGCCGTGCTCGACCGCCTGCTCGCCGGCAGGCTGACGCTGGCGGTTCAGATCAGTTCGCTTGCGTCGGACGTGACCGTGACCGGCCTGCGCATCGCCGGCCAGCATGCCGCGGTCACCGCCCATGGCGGCGTCGGGCCGCAGCGCTCCGATCTGCGCGTCGCGCTGGCCTTGCCCGATCTGAAGCGCACCGATCCGCGCCTCTCCGGCCGCGGCGACGCCACGCTGCGACTGACCGGCCCGCTGGAAAAGCTCGATGCGGCTGCGCAGGTCGCGATCGCCAATGCGACGGCGCTCGCGCGTCCGATCCCGCGCCTCACCATCGACGCAACGATCCGCGACCTTCAGGGCGCGCTCGACACGGATCTGTCGCTGAACGGCGAGATCGACGCCAAGCCGGCCACGGGTCGCGTGAAGCTGGCGCGCGCCGCCGACGATGGCTGGAACCTCTCGGCGCTCGACCTCGCCATCGGTTCCGTCAGGCTGAACGGCGCGCTGATGCTCGATCCCGCGAGCCGCGCCGCCGGCCGCCTGACGCTGGCCGCGCGCAATCTCGACGATCTCTCCGCGCTCGCGCTGGCCAAGCTCGGCGGCCAGCTCGACGCCGACATCGCGCTCGCGGTGATCGAGGGCCGCCAGAATCTGAGCCTCACGGCGCGCGGTACCAAACTCGCCGGCCCTTCAGTCGCGATCGACAGGCTCGATGCCAGCGCCGCCGCGCGTGACGTCTTCGGCAAGCCGCAGCTCGACGCCAATCTCGCGATCGATCGCGCCGTCTTCTCCGGCGAGCCGGTGAGCGCGATCCGCTTCGAATCAAAGGGCACGGCCGAGGCGAGCGCTTTCTCGATGAGCGCAGCGGCGCGCGGCTTTGCCTTGAACGGGGCCGGCCGTCTCGTTCCCGCCGAGCCGCTACGGCTCGAACTCGCCAGCTTCGAGGCCCGTCGCGACGGCCGGCGCATCGCGCTCAACCAGCCGGCGATGCTGAGTTTCCCGGCAGGCGGCGTCGAGATCGCCGGCCTCGCTGTCGCGATCGACGCAGGGCGGATCACCGTCGACGGCCGTGCGGGCGAGAGCCTAGACCTGCGCGTCGCGGCGCGCGACGTGCCGCTCTCGGCTGCGCGGATCGCCGTGCCGACACTCGATCTCGCCGGGACGCTGAACGCGGAGGCGCAGATCAAGGGCCGCCCCAATGCGCTCGACGGACCGTGGAACCTGCGGATCGCCCGCCTGGCGACGCCGGAAACCCGCCAGGCCGGCCTGCCGCCGATCGAGATCGGCGCGCAGGGACAGCTCAAGGGCTCGGCCACCAGCGTCGACGCCAAGCTCGACGCCGGTCGCCTCGCCGGCCTGATCGTGCGCGGCACTGCACCGCTGAGCGCGACGGGCGCGCTCGACCTGTCGGCGCAGGGCCGCGTCGACGCCGCCATCGCCAATCCTTTGATCGCGGCGCAGGGCCAGCGCGTCACAGGGACGGTGGCGCTCGACATGCGCGCCGGCGGCAGCGCCGCCGCGCCGCGCCTGAGCGGCAGCGCCACCTTCGCCAATGGCAGCTTCACCGACGCGCTCCAGGGCATCCGCCTCACCGGCATGGAAGCCCGCCTCGCCGCCAACGGCGAAAACCTCGCGATCGAGCGCTTCTCGGCCCGGGCCGCCAATGGCGGGACCTTGTCCGCCAGCGGCCAGGTCCGGCTCGATCCGGCGGCCGGCTTCCCCGGAAGCATCAAATTGCAGGGCAGCCGGGCGCAGCTCCTCTCCAACGGCATCGCCACCGCCGTCGCCGATCTCGCGCTCGATCTCTCCGGTCCGCTGGCGCAGCGCCCACGCGTCAGTGGCCGCATCGACGTCGTCTCGCTCGATGTCGCGGTGCCGGACCGGCTGCCGGCCTCGCTCCGGCCGGTCGACAATATCCGCCATGTCCGCCCGACCGGCACGGCCGCCGCCCGCCTCGCCGCGCAGAGGAAGGCGCAGCCTAAGGGCAGGCGCAGCGGCCGGCCGGCGCCCGCTTTCGACGCGGCGCTCGCGCTGATCGTCTCGGCGCCGAATCGCGTCTTCATTCGCGGGCGTGGCATCGACGCCGAGCTCGGCGGCGAGATCCGCGTCGGGGGAACCTCGTCGGCCCCCGCGATCGACGGCGGCTTCGACCTGCGCCGAGGCCGGCTCAGCGTGCTGAGCCAGCGCCTCGATTTCAGCAAAGGGCGGCTGAGCTTCACCGGCGGCACGATCCCCGAGGTCGATTTTGTCGCTGAAACCCGCGCTTCCGACGTCACCGCCAAGATCCTGATCACCGGCCCTGCCGATCAGCCGGCCTTCGCCTTCACCTCGCAGCCGGAGCTGCCGCAGGACGAGGTCTTGTCGCGCATCCTGTTCGCGCGCGCCTCCGGCTCGCTCTCGGCTTTCCAGGCGCTGCAACTGGCGCAGACCGCGGCGCAGTTCGCCGGGGGCGGCGGCGACGATTCGTTCGAGCGCCTGCGCAAATCCCTCGGCGTCGACAATCTCGACATCCAGGTCGGCGCGGGCGGGCCGACGATCGGCGCCTCGCGTTATATCGGCGACAACGTCTCGGTCGGTGTGAAGGCCGGCGCCAAGCCCGCCGACAGCGGCGTCTCGATCGGGATCGACGTGACCAAGAGGATCAAGCTCCAGGCCGAAACCGGCGCGGACGGCTCGGCCTCGGTCGGCGTCGGCGCCGAATGGGAGTACTGACCACCGCTGGAACGGGGTCGGCAGGGAGAGGGAATCGGTGCCTGAGGACGGTTCGGCGGCAAGAGGGCTGCGCTGCTGATTCCGGTGTGGTTTCGAGCCTTTTCGGCCCGATCCGGCCGAGGGTGGTTAAGCCCTGGTAAATTTGGACCGTCAAAGCGTGGCCCGCCTGCAACACCGGTTTCCAAAGCACCCCTCAGGACCTATCGGCGGCGTGATCGTGGTTGATCGGCAATCCGGCATTCGTATGGTGATCCTGCGTCGGGACGTTCCCGGTCGCTGTTTTTCGTCTTCGCCTCTGAATGGTTCAGGGACGCGGGCGAAAGGCCGGGAATAGGTGAGTAGGTTGGTCGGGTCTCCTGGGGCTCTCCAACGCAACGATCCGAAGCCCGAGGGTCTCGAAACTCATTTTGGAGGTTACCAATGAAGCTCGTTAAGAGCCTCCTCCTCGGTTCTGCCGCTGGTATCGCCGCGGTTGCCGGGGCTCAGGCCGCCGATCTTCCCTCGCGGAAGGCCGCTCCGGTCGAATACGTTCGTGTCTGCTCCACCTACGGCGCGGGCTTCTTCTACATCCCGGGCACGGAAACCTGCCTGCGCGTCGGTGGTCGTGTTCGTGCTGAATACGGCGTCGGCGAGCGCTGGACGCGCGCTCAGGACGGCTACGGCTTCCGTACCCGCGGTCGTGTCAACATCGACGCCCGCACCGCGACTGCCTACGGCACGCTCCGTACCTTCATCCGTATGGAGATGACCAACTCGAACGGCGTCTACGGCCAGTCGTTCAACGGCACCGGCCTGCATGCCGGCGCGGCTCGCGGCGGCGCTGCCAGCCAGGGCGACGGCCCGACCGGCAACGGTCAGTCGAACTTCCAGCTCGACAAGGCCTTCATCCAGTTCGGACCGATCACCGCCGGTCGCGCGCAGTCGTTCTTCGACTTCTACGCCGACGACCTGAACTACGGCGTCATCCGCGGTTCGGACCTCGCCGGCAACCTGATCGCCTACACCGCGACTTTCGGTTCGGGCATCTCGGCGACCCTGTCGCTCGAGGATCGCTCGGAGCGTGAGCAGGTCGGCGCTATCACCACCAACGTCGCTGGCGTCACCACGGCCACCCTCGGCGGCCAGACGATCCCGGACGTCGTCGGTAACATCAACATCACGCAGGGCTGGGGTTCGGCTCAGCTGTCGGGTGCGTTCATCCAGCGCAACACCGTCGGCCCGATCGGCACCTTCGCCGGTGGCGCTGCCGCCAACCTCGCCAACGACGACAAGTACGGCTTCGCCGTTCAGGCCGGCGTCAAGATCAACCTGCCGATGCTCGCCGCTGGCGACTATCTCTGGTTGCAGGCTGCTTACGCTGAGGGTGGCATCTCCTACCTCGGCTACGGTGGCGCCTCGACGCAGTCGACCTGGGCTCCTGCCAGCCGTATCGGCCGCATCACGGTCAACAACTCCGACGTTGCGATCGACGCTCTCGGCCGGGCTCAGCTCACCAAGGGCTACGCTCTGACCGCCGGCCTGCTGCACTACTGGACCCCGACCATCCGTCAGGGCATCTACGGCTCGTACTCCAAGCTCGACTACAAGGGCACGGTCTCGAACCTCGACCCGAGCGAAATCCGCGCTGGCACCAACGTGATCTGGTCGCCGGTCGCCGGTCTCGACATCGGTGTGGAAGTTCTCTACGCCCGCGTCGAGTCCCGTCGTCGTATCCTCGCCACCGGCGCGGATGTCACGCCGCTCGGCCGTACGATCAAGACCGACGACTCCTTCCAGGGTCGTCTGCGCATCCAGCGCGACTTCTGATCGGTTTCCGATCTCAAGTGGAAAGCCCCGGGGAAACCCGGGGCTTTTTTTCGTTTGCCCAACAGGGCTTGGATGGCTTGCACGCTTGACATGCCGCCGCCTTCATCGTGATTTCGGTACGGGTCCGGCGACCCGCGGGCCGGCTTGTCCGGTCCGTTCAGTCTGCGGGGAACGGGCATGGCGCAACCGATGCGGTGGCTGTGGGGGCTGGCGCCTCTGGCGCTGCTCTGGGCCGTCGGCAATGTCGCGCTCGACGACCAGATTCAGTCCGATGTCGGCCGTCGCGCCGTCGCCAGCGCATCGAAGGCCGCCGGCGAGGTGCCCGGTGCGCGTCCCTTGCTCGCCCGCGTCGCTGGTCGCGATGTCACGATCGCCGGCGAGGCGCTCTCGTCCGATGGAGCCGCGAAGGCGATGGCGCAGTTGCGCTCGGAGTTCGGCGTTCGCCGTGCACTCGGCGGGCTGACCCAGGTCGTCGCGTTGAAGCCCTATGGCTGGTCCGCGAGCCGACAGGGCCAAGTCGTGACGTTGAGCGGTGCGGTGCCGGACGAAGCGACCGCGACGGCCAATGTCGCCGCAGCCGGCGCTGCAGTTCCCGGCGCTCGGATCGACGACCGGCAATCGCTCGCCTTCGGCGCACCCGAAGGTTTCGCCGCCATGACGACGGCCCTGCTGCCCGAGCTCGGCAGGCTCGCTTCGGGCAAGCTCGCGATCGATGACGCCCGCTTCTGCATCGAGGGTGGAGCGACGAGCCCTGAGGCATTCCTGGCATTGCGCGATGCGGTCAAGCGGCTTGCCGGCGGTTTCCAGGCCGTCGATTGCAGTCTCGAGCCGCCGTCTGCGACGCCTTATCGCTGGGCTGTCGAGCGCGACGGCGGGCGCGTCGCCGTGACCGGCTTTTATCCCTCGGACGCATTGCGGCAGCAGGTCGCCGACCTGCTGCGCCGGGCCTTTCCGGAGCCGATCGTGATCGAAGACCGGAGCTTGCCGGCGCTCGGCGCGCCGGCTGCCTTCCTCACCAAGGTGACGCGCGCCGTCGCCGAGCTTGCTCGGCTGCGCGATGGCCGGGCCGCCATCGACGGCGATGTCTACGCGATCACGGGGCAGGGGCCCGATGATTTCGCGGCCTGCCAGGCTCTCCGATTGCAGATTGCGCAGCTCGACGGGCCGGATTCGGTGGCCCAGGCCAATATCGCCTGCCCGCCGGCGCCACCGCCTCTGCCGCCGCTTCCAGCCCTGCCGGAGATTCCGCAGCCGATCTTCCTGCCTGCCGATCTGGCGCCTGCCGCGACTGAGCCTGCTCCAATCGCGCCTGCGGCTCCCGCTCCCGCTCCGGTGGCTGCCACCGCTGCGCCAACCGTCGTGGCTCCGCCGCCGCCGCCACCTGTCGTTTCACTGCGCTGGCAGGTGACGAGGGGGCCGGAGGGGCTTTCCATCAACGGCCTGGCGCCGGACGAGGCGGCGAAGGCCGCGATCGCGCAGGTCGCGCTCGACATGCCCGGCGGTGCCGGGCTCGACGATCGCACCACGCTCGCGCCGCATCTGGCGCCGCACCCCGATTTTGCGGCATCGACGCGGCTGGCGTTGACGCTCGTGGGGTTGCTGAGCCGCGGCACGGCGACGCTCGACGGCTCGGTCTTGAGCTTGGCCGGCGAAGTCGCCGATGGCGATGGCTGGAGTATGTTGCAGGCGGCGCTGGCGCGCCAGCCGCTCCCTGCCGGGCTTTCGCTACGCGCCGACCCGGCGTCGCTGGCGATCCGGCCCTATCGGCTGGCCATTTCGGCCGACAAGTCGGGCGTGCGGCTGAGTGGCTATCTTCCTGACTTGGCGACGCGCGCGGCCCTGCTCGGAGCGATCGAGGCCTCGGATCTGCGCGGCAAGACCGCCGATACCACCGTGCTGCTGCCGAGCGCACCAGCCGGCTTTGGCGAGGTGGCCCGGCTCGCGCTGGTCAACCTGCTGCGGCTCGATCTCGGCTCGGCCGATATCGGCGATGACGGCGCTCTGCTTCGGGGGCTGACCTGTCGCGACCTGATCAAGAGCGAGGTCGAGACCAGCGTCGCACAGGCCAAGGCGGCCGGCGTCGCGATCGAAGCGGGGATTTCGCTGCGCCAGACCGGCTGCGTCATCGATCCGCCCAGCACCTGCCAGAACGATCTCGACGCGCTGACCAAGCGCAACACTGTCTTGTTCGGCCAGGGCACGACCGTCGTCGTGCTCGACCCGACCACGGAGCGCGTCATCGGCGAGGCCTTCGGCATCCTCAAGCAATGCCCGGCCTCGCGCATCACCATCGAGGGGCACGCCAATCGCGACGGCGAGGCGCGCGGCTTCGACAACCGCGATCTGTCCGAGCGACGCGCATTCAGGGTCCGCGACGAACTGGTCAAGCGCGGCGTCGATCCGGCGCAGCTTGCCGTGACCGGCTTCGGGTCGGAGCGGCCGCTGGTGCCGCATGGTGCGCCCGAGGCCAAGGCGACCAACCGACGCGTCCAGTTCACCGTGGCGAAATAGGAGGCGGCCGATGCTGTATCTCGCCTCGCAATTCGTCTGGTTCCTGGTCGCGGCCTTCGCGCTCGGCCTCATCATGGGCTGGATCAGTCAGGACGGCGGCAAGCTCGAACTCTGGAGCCACAAGCTCGCCTACGCCGCTGCCGTCTGGGCGCTCGGAGCGGTTCTGACCTGGACGCAGACGCTGAACGGCGTCTCCGCTCTCTGGGTCGAGACGGCCCTTCTCTTCGTGGCTGTCTATGCGGCTGGCTGCGCGGCCGGCGCGACCCTCAAGACGGCCCTCGAGCCGAAGGCGCTGGCTCAGGCGATCACGGGGCTCGACGGGGTGTCGACGCTCGACGAGGTCGCCGCGGCCCTGGCCGGCGCCGGGCCAGGCTCGACCGAGCGCGCCGCCTCCTACGTTGCCTCCGCCCGCGAGGCGCTCGACACGACGAGGGACGTCTCGGCGCGCGTCGCTGAGGTCAAATCAGTCGCCGACGACGGCAAAACCGTCATCAAGGATATCAAAGGTTTGGGCAAGGCTGGCAAGGAGCAGGTCGCGACCGGCGACGTGGCGGTGCTCCCCGGTGAGCGTCCCGCGGGTCTCGTCGCGGCGCGCGGGGGCGCGCCGGACGACCTCAAGCTGATCAAGGGCATCGGCCGGCAGAACGAGGGCCGGTTGCACGGGCTCGGCATCTGGCATTTCGACCAGATCGCGGCCTGGACCGCCGACAATGTCGAATGGGTCGGCGGCTATCTCGCCTTTCCCGGGCGGATCGAACGCGAAGACTGGGTTGGACAGGCGAGGGCGCTGGCGAGCGGCGCGGAGACGGCGTTCGCCCGTCGGACCAAATCCGGTACGGTCGCCTCGTCGCGCGACGATGGTTTGTTCGGCCAGGGCAACGTCGCGGTTCTCCATGGCGGCGAATTCGACGGCGAGAAGCCCGGAAACCTGCTGGCCGCCGCGAGGGACGGCAAGCCCGACGACCTCGTTCTGATCAAGGGCATCGGTCCGGCCATCGCTGCCGATCTCAACCGCCTAGGCATCTGGCACTTCGACCAGATCGCGGCGTTGCGCGAGCCCGAGCTGCGCTATCTCTGCGCGTTCGCCGACACTCCGGCCACGAACGCGAGGACATGGCGCGAGGATGCCGACATCTTGGCTCATGGCGGCGAAACCGCACATTCGCGGGCGCTGAAAGCCGAGCGCGGCAAGAACTGAAACGCAGCAGGATCTAACGCGGTAGGCGCAAAGACCGCTCAGGCGGCCTTGCGCTCGGCCCGCGCGATCAGCTTTCCGATACGCCGGACCATGTCGGGCGGCCCGAGCAACGGCGCGTGGCCCTGGCCGGGCGCGACGAAGATCTGGCAGTCTGGATGGCGCTCGGCCATCTCGACCAATGTCTTCTCGGCGAGCAGGTCGGAATTGGCGCCCCGGATCGCCAGCACCGGGACTGCGTTGAGCCCAGCGAAATAGCCCCACAGCACCGGCAGCGGCGCCTCGAGGTCGAGCTCCTCCAGCACCTTCATCAGGTTCGGGTCGTAGTCGGGCACGAGTCTCCCGTCACGCTCGGTCCAGGTCCGCCGCGCCATCATCTCCCATTCCGCCGCGCCGAAGAGCGGGAATTGCTGGTCGGACAGCCGCTTCAGGATCTCGGCGCCTTCGGCGAAGCTCCGCGGCAGAGGCAGCTTGCCGACATAACCGCGGATGCGTAGCAGCCCGCGCGCGTCGATCACCGGCCCGACATCGTTGAGCACCGCGCCGCGGATCAGCCCCGGCCGCGCCGCAGCGAGCGCCATGGTCAAAAGCCCGCCGCGCGAGGTGCCGACGAAGATCGCCTGTTCGATGCCGCTCGCGACCAACACCTGGACGAGATCGTCGAGTTCGACGCGGATATCGTAGTTCTTCCACTCCTTGTCGTATTCGGAGCGGCCACGCCCGCGATAGTCCAGCGCCAGCACCCGGCGCGGCTTGGCTTCGTCTTTGGCGAGGGCGAGGGCCAGTTCGTGGAAATCGGCGGCGGTGCGGGCGAAGCCGGGCAGGCAGACGACCGGCAGCGCCGTGGCGGCGAGCGGGCCGTAATCGCGCGCATGCAGCTGGAGCCCGTCTCGCGCGCGGACGAAAAGCGAGGTGAAGCCGATATCGGGAGGCATGGACATCAAATCTAGGTCTTGTCCTTCGGGACGCGCCCGCGGCGCTCCTCAGGGCGAGGGCTGCATTTCCCGCGATCCCGTGACCGATCTACTCCCGCCGGCCGCCGCGCTTCAAGTCCTGGTCGATCAGATAGGCGGTACGCTGGTTCAGCCGCTGGCGGTAGACCTGCAGGTTCTCCATCACCCGCTGGACATAGTTGCGCGTCTCCGAGAACGGGATGCGCTCGATCCAGTCGACGGCGTCGACATCGGGCGAGCGCGGATCGCCATAGGCATCGATCCACTTCTTCACATTGCCCGAGCCAGCATTGTACGCGGCGAAGGTCAGGATGTAGGAGCCGCGCCAGTCCTTGAGCAGGTCGTTGAGATGGGCCGCGCCCATCTGTGCCGAATAGAGCGCGTCGCGCCCGAGCCGCGCCCAGTCGAAGGGCAGGTTCGCGCGGCGCGCCGTCTCGCGCGCTGTCGCCGGCATCATCTGCATCAGCCCGCGCGCGCCCGCATGCGATTCCGCCTTGGGGTCGAAGGCGCTTTCCTGCCGGGCGATGGCATGGACGATGGCGCGCTCCATCGGGTCGCCGAGAACCGGGAACTCCGGCACGCCCGAGATCGGGAAGGCGGCGGTATCGAGCGGGAAGCCGCGCTGCAGTGCCTGCTTGCCGAGCGCCAGCAGCGAGCGGGCGTCGGCCTCGCGCTGCGCGATCGCCGCGACCGCCTCCAGCGCGGGCGTGGTGTCGAGCCGCTGGGCGAGGTCGGCGAGCATCGTCATGGCAAGATCGCGCTCGCCGATCTGGTAGAGCAACCGCACCGCTTGGTGCCCGGGCAGATGCGCGAGCGAGGCCGAGGCCGAGCGTCTGAGCGGCAGGTCGGGCAGGCCGAGCCTGGCACGGGCGAGCTGGCCGTAGTAGGCGACGGGATGCTCGGCGGCGCGCTCATAGGCCGCCTGGGCGAGCTCCGCCTTGCCCAGCGCCTCGGCGGCGCGGCCTTCCCAATAGCCGGCGCGTGCGACCGAGATCGGCGTCTCGGCGAGTTTGGCGGCCTCGGTGAAGTGCTTCAGCGCCTTCGCGGCGTCGCTCTGGAACCGCAGCGCGATGAAGCCGGCATGCCATTCGGCGTCGATGCGCTCGGCATTCGTCTCGGCGCCATGGCCGGCGGCGACCTCGTAGGCGCGTCCCGCATCGCCAGCGTCGAGCAGCTTGCGGGCGATCAGCCGGCGCTCGGTCCACCAGTCGTCGCCGCTGCCGAGCAGGGCCGGATCGCGCGGCACGCTGGCCAGTACCTTGACCGCGTCGGCGGGCTTGTCGGCGCGGCGCGCCTGCTGGGCGAGCAGGAAGGCGTAGGAGATGTCGCTCTTGAGCGAGGCCGGCGCGGCGGCGATCGTGGCCGGCGCCAGCGGGCGTCTGGCGCTCGCGCTGGCGAGCCGGATTTTGGCCAGCGCGACATAGTCGGCCGAGACCCGGGTAGCGTTCCGCAGGGCGGCCGAGGTGTTCTCCTTGAAAAGGTAGCGTTCCGTCCTGAGCCGGTGATCGTTCTTCGTCAGCACGTCGCCGAAGGTCTCGATCGCGGCCGCCTCGAGCGGTTGGCCGAGATGGTCCTGCCGCCAGACCTGGCGGATCAGCGCGGTCGCCTCGTCGCTCTGTCCCTCGGCCTTCAGCGCCATCGCGAGCGCGACTCGGCCGGCCGGGCTTACCGGCCTTTGCGCGTAGAAGAAGGAGCGGATGACGACGGGGCCCTTCTTCTCGGAGATCAGCGCCTCCTCGGCGCGTCGGCGAAACGGCGTCGTCGCCGGATAGTTCGGATTGGCCTGCAGGAAGGCGTTGAGCCGGGCGAAGGGGATGAAGTTCGCGCCGCTACGGATCGCGGCCCATTCGAGCAGGGCCCGCGCCACCCGGTCGTCGATCGCAGACGCGATCGCATCGCCTTCGCCGAGCGCGCCGCGCTTGTAGGCGGTGATGGCGGCCTTGACCCGGTCCGGATCGACCGTTTCGCTCATCTTCAACTGCGCATCGGGATATGGCGGCAGCGAGGCCGTCGTCTCGACATCGATTGCGAGTGCTCTTGGCTGTTGCGAGCGTTGATCGCCATCGTCGCCGGCGCGCGCGGGCGTCGCCAGCAGCAGCGCGGGGAGGGCGAGCAGGACGATGCTCTTGTAGCCGGGCAGCAGGGCCATCGCGGGCTCCGGGCGGGGACAAGTCGCCTGCGATGGTGCGGGAGTGGGGTTTATGAAGCCTTAACCATGAGGCCACGCATTTTGATTGGTTGCCGGCTTTGCCTGCCGGAGCCGAAAGAGTATGTGTTGCGGCCCTCGATTGGATTTTTTCGCGTCAGGACGTTGCGCTCATGACCAAGCACCCCGCCTTCACCGGCTCGATGCCCGCGCTGGTGACGCCGTTCAAGGGCGGCAGAATCGACGAGGAGGCGCTGCGCGCGCTGGTCGAGTGGCAGATCGAGAGCGGTTCCTCCGGCCTCGTGCCGGTCGGGACCACCGGCGAGAGCCCGACGCTCAGCCATGATGAGCACAAGCAAGTCGTCGAGATCGTCGTCGCCCAGGCGAATGGCCGCGTGCCGGTCATTGCCGGCGCCGGCTCCAACAACACCCATGAGGCGATCGATCTCGCCGTCCATGCCGAGAAGGCCGGCGCCGACGCCGTTCTCGTCGTCACGCCCTACTACAACAAGCCGACCCAGGAAGGCATGTACCAGCACTTCAAGGCGGTGAACGACGCGGTCGGCATTCCGATCATCATCTACAACATTCCACCGCGCTCGGTGATCGACATGTCGGTCGAGACGATGGCGCGGCTCTACGAGCTGAAGCACATCGCCGGCGTGAAGGACGCGACCGCCAATCTCGCCCGCGTCTCGCAGCAGCGCCACGCCATGGGCGCCGATTTCATCCAGCTCTCGGGCGAGGACATGACGGCGCTGGCCTATATGGCGGCGGGCGGCCACGGCTGTATCTCGGTCGTCGCCAACATCGCACCCAAGCCCTGCGCCGACCTGATGGCGGCCGCGCTGCGCGGCGACTATGCGCAGGCGCTGAAGGTCCAGGACCGGCTGGTGCCGCTGCACGACGCGACCTTCAAGGAGCCGGGCCTCTGCGGCGCCAAGCACGGGCTGAAGCTGCTCGGACGCATCGAGGAGGAGATTCGGCTGCCGCTGATGCCGGTCACGCCGCCGACGGGCAAGGTCATTCGCGAAGCGATGGTGTTCGCCGGCTTGCTGAATGCCTAGATAGGGAATTCGCGCTCGCCCGGTCGCCCGGCGAGCGTCGGGAGGTTACGATGTACGAGCCGAGCCATTTCAAAGTCGAGGACCGCGCGCAATTGCATGCGGTGGTCCGCCAGCACCCGCTGGCGACGCTGGTCACGGCCGGCGAGGGCGGGCTGATCGCCAACCCCGTGCCCTTCGTGCTGCACCCCGAAGAGGGCGAGCAGGGCGTGCTGCGCGCCCATCTCGCGCGGCCGAACAAGCAGTGGCAGGCGATCGCCGCAGGCGCCGAGACGCTGGTGATCTTCCAGGGCGTCGAGCGCTACGTCACGCCGGCCTGGTACGCCTCCAAGCAGGAGCACGGCAAGGTCGTGCCGACTTGGAACTATGTCACCGTCCAGGTCAGGGGGCCGGCGCGCGCGATTGAGGACGGCGTCTGGTTGCGTGCCCAGCTCGAATCCCTGACGCGCCAGCAGGAGGCGCCGCGCGCCGAGCCCTGGAATGTCGCCGACGCGCCGGAGCCCTTCATCGCCGCCCAGACGCGCGGAATCGTTGGCATCGAGATCGAGATCGCCTCGATCCTCGGTAAGTTCAAGCTCAGCCAGAATCGGCAGGAAGCCGACAAGCGCGGCGTTCTCAACGGCTTGAGCGCCGATCCGGAATCGGAATCTCAGGCGATGGCCGCGCTCGTCAGGCAGCACGGCTTCGGCGGATCGGCATGAACAAGCCGGATCCCGACCGCTACAAGCTCGCCGCCGACAACCGCAAGGCGCGCTACAATTACGCCATCACCGAGACGATCGAGGCCGGCATCGCGCTGCAGGGCACCGAGATCAAGTCGCTGCGCGGCGGCAAGGCGACGATCGGCGAGAGCTATGCAGGGCCGATGGGCACCGAGCTCTTCCTGTTCAACGCTCACATCCCGGAATATCTCGAGGCCAACCGCTTCAACCACGATGTCCGCCGGCCACGGAAGCTCCTGCTGCATCGCCGCCAGATCGACAAGTTGATGGGCGCGATCCAACGCGAGGGCTACACCATCATCGCGCTGAAGGTGTATTTCAACGAAAAGGGCCGTGCCAAAGTCGAGCTCGGCCTCGGCAAGGGCAAGAAGCTGCATGACAAGCGCGAGACCGAGAAGTCCCGCGACTGGAACCGCGACAAGGCCAGGATCATGAAGGCGGGCGGGTAGGGGCGAACCTCACCCCTCGACCGCTTCGTCGCCCTGGCGGATGCCGTAGCGCCGTTCCAGACCAGGATTGCCGGGCGCGACCGGAGCGCGCGGGCTGCGCTCGGACGGATCGCGCCCGATCTTCTGCATCAGTTGCGCGAGATCGAGGAAATCGTCGCATTGCCGGCGCAGATCGTCCGCGACCATCGGCGGATTGGTCGAGATCGTCGACACGACCGAGACCTTGACGCCCTTGCGCTGCACCGCCTCGACCAGTGGACGGAAATCGCCATCGCCGGAGAACAGGTAGATCTGGTCGAGATGCGGCGCGAGCTCGAGCATCTCGATCGCGAGCTCGATATCCATGTTGCCCTTCACCCGCCGGCGCCCGGTCGCGTCGGTGAATTCCTTGGCTGCCTTGGTGATGACGCGGTAGCCGTTGTAGTCGAGCCAGTCGACCAGCGGCCGGATCGACGAATACTCCTCGCTCTCCACCAGCGTGGTGAAATAGAACGCCCGGATCAGATTGCCGCGCCCCTGGAATTCCTTCAGCAGGCGGCGATAATCCATGTCGAAGCCGAGCTGCTTTGACGTAGCGTAAAGATTGGCCCCGTCGATGAAGAGCGCGATGCGCGGTTCGGCCATGGCAATCACTCCAATTCAAAATTCATTGGCAAATCAAAATCGGCAATGAAGTCGGTCTAACAATGTCTGACCTAGGACGAATTTCCAGCAACCCAGGGTTTGACCTGTGGTCTTAAGCCGCATCCGGCTCAAATTCTCGTGCTCAAGCGCTCAAACCTCGGCTGCCCGGCTTGATCGCGGGAATCGCGGCCAGTTCCGGCGGCAGCGCGTCGGCGGGATAATCGGGTACGTCGAGCGACAGCAGGCTGACCAGCGCGACGCCGAGATCGGCCCGCCCGGCCGAACGGTCGACGAGACAGGCCGCGCCGAGCAGGGTGCCGGGCTCGGCCGCGATCGAGGCCAGGCATTCGCGCGAGGAAAGCCCGGTGGTGACGATGTCCTCGACCATGACGACGCGGGCGCCGGCCGGGATCGTGAAGCCGCGGCGCAGGCGGAACTGCCCGTCCTCGCGCTCGACGAAGATCGCCTTCGCCTTGAGGTGGCGGGCCGTCTCGTATCCCGGCACGATGCCGCCGACCGCCGGCGAGACGACGTAGTCGACCGGTCCGAAGGCGGCCTCGATCTTGGCGGCGAGCGCCTTGCAGACGCGCTCGGTCCGGACCGGATCCTGAAAGATGAACATCTTCTGCAGGAAAACCGCGCTGCGCCGGCCCGACGACAGGATGAAATGGCCTTCGAGCAGCGCACCGGCGTCGCGGAATTCGGCCAGAACCTCGTCGTCGGTCATCGGGGTGTCTCTCGCGGCTGGACTTGCGCGCGTCTTAGAACAGGTTGCGACAGGGCGAAACCCGTTTTCGCGCCGCGCCATGCCCACTTGTCGACGACGCGTTCCGGGGAGACCCCGGCCAGCCGTCACGCTACGTATTGCGCGATGCCGCCGCCGAAGGACCAGTCCTCGCGCTTGACCTCGACGAGGTTGATGAAGATGTCGTCGAGCTTCAGGCCGGGATCGCGCTGCAGGTTCGCGGCGATCGCGGCATAGAGCTTCTTCTTCTGCGTCACGCCGCGCGTATTGGCGACGGTGAGCTGGATGATGACCAGCCCGGCCGTGCGCTCGAACCCGAAATAATTGGCGTCGAAGACGAATTCGCCGGGGTCGTGCTGGTGGATCACGGCGAAGAGGTCCTTCTCCGGCACCTCGAAGGTCTCACGCAGGGCGCGATAGACGCCGTCGACGATGGCCGCGGGCTCGGACGCGGGACGGCCGCGCCGCATCGAAATCCGGATCAGGGGCATGGGAAACTCCTTTCGCGAAGGCGGTGGTGCCTAGGTCCGGAACCTATCCTTGTCGAAATCAGGCGAAAAGCGTATCATGATAGATATCAGAGATACGGATTCATGATGATATGGATGCGAGCCTGGATATCGACGCGGTCGCGTCCTTCGTCGGAGCCGCGGAGCTGTCGAGTTTCACCCGGGCCGCCCAGGCGCTGGGCACGACGCAGTCGCTGGTCAGCGTCCGGGTCAAGCGGCTGGAAGAGAATCTCGGCCGCGCGTTGCTGCAGCGCCATCCGCGCCTCGTCCGCCTGACCGCGGAGGGCGAGCGCTTCCTGCCGGCGGCGCGCGAGCTGATCGCGGCGCATCGGCGCGCCTGCGAGGCGTTCAGCGAGGAGCGCGAGCGCATCGCGATCGGCATCAGCGAGCAGGCCGTCGGCAGCGACGCGCCGGTCATTCTGGCGCGGCTGGCGGCCCATGATCCACGCTGGCTGATCGATCTGCGGATCGCCGCGTCGGCTGCCTTGGAGGAGGATTTCGAGCAGGGCCGGCTGGATGTCGTGGTGCTGCGCCGCTTCACCCCTGGCCGGACCGGCGAGGTGCTGCGGCGCGACGACCTCGGCTGGTTCGCGGCGCCGGGGCTGACGCGCCGGGAGGGCGAGCCCTTGCCCGTCGTCAACCTGATGGCGGAATGCGGCCTGCGTCGCCTCGCGACCCAGGCTCTCGGCGACGCTGGCATCGCCTGGCGTGAGGCCTTCATCGGCGGCGGCATGGCCGCGGTGCTGGCGGCAGTGCAAGGCGGCCTCGGCGTCTCGCCGCTGGCGATGCGGATCGCCCCGGCCGGCGCAGCCGATGTCGGACCTGCCTGGGGATTGCCGGAACTCGGGCGTTCGGAAGTGGTCCTGCGCAGCAATGTCGCGACGCCGCGCGGCAACGCTTTCGTGCGCGAACTGGCGGCGGCGTTCAGGGCGGGGCGCTGAGCCTCAGCCCTTCGGGAACTCCAGCCCCATCTCGCGGTAGCGCTCGGGATCGTCGCTCCAGTTCTCTCGCACCTTCACGAACAGGAAGAGGTGGACCTTGGCCTCGGCCGCCTCGGCGATGTCGATACGGGCCTTCTGGCCGATCGACTTGATCGTCTGGCCGCCTTCGCCGAGCACGATCTTCCGCTGGCCCTCGCGCTCGACATAGATCGTCTGCTCGATCCGGACCGAGCCGTCGGGCCGCTGCTGCCAGCTCTCGGTCTCGACCGTCGAGCGATAGGGCAGCTCGTCATGCAGCCGCTCGAACATCTTCTCGCGCGTGATCTCGGCGGCGAGGAAGCGCAGCGGTGCATCCGAGATTTGGTCCTCGGGATAGAGCCAGGGGCCGGGCTTCAGCCGGCTCTCCAGCCAACCGAGGATGTCCTTGACGCCGTAGCCGGTCAGCGCCGCGACCATGAACGTCGCCTGGAAATCGGCGCGCGCATTCACCTGCGCGGTGATCTCGAGCAGCCTCTCCTTGGCGACGGTGTCGATCTTGTTGAGGATCAGGAATTTGGGCTGCTTCAGCTCGGCGAGCTTCTCCAGCAGCGCGATGTTCTCCTCATGGTCGGCGCGGCCGACATCGATCAGCACCCCGATCAGGTCGGCATCGGTCGCTCCACCCCAGGCGCTCGTCACCATGGCGCGGTCGAGCCGTCGCTTGGGCGCGAAGATGCCGGGCGTGTCGACGAAGATGATCTGCGTCGGGCCCGATAGCGCGATGCCGCGCACCTGCGTCCGCGTCGTCTGCACCTTGCGCGAGACGATCGAGATTTTGGCGCCGACCGCCTGGTTGAGCAGCGTCGACTTGCCGGCATTGGGCGCGCCGATCAGCGCGACGAAGCCGCAGCGCGTCGGGGTCTGGGCCTCAGCCATCGTCGCTCTCCATGGTCTCGGTCCAAAGCCCCTCGCGCCGCAGATAGGCTTCCGCCGCCGCCTGCTCGGCGAGGCGCTTCGAGCGGCCTTCTGCCTCGGCGTCGGGCAGGCCGGCGATCCGGGCCGCGACCCGGAAGATCGGCGCGTGGTCGGGGCCGGAGCGGCCGCGCTCGCTATAGGTCGGCGTCGGATAGCCCTGACCCTGGGCCCATTCCTGCAGCGCGGTCTTGGCGTCGCGCAGCGGCCTGACCGGCTTCATCAGCCGTTCGCCCAGTGCCCGCTCGACCAGCGCGCGCGCCGCCTCATAGCCGCCGTCGATGAAGACCGCGCCGATGATCGCCTCGCAGGCATCGGCCAGGATCGCCTTGTTCTTGCGGGCGCCGCCCAAAATCTCGCCTTCGCCGAGCCGCATGAAAGTCCCGACGTCCCAGGCCTGCGCGACCTCGGCGCAGGTCTCCTTGCGCACCAGATCGGCGAGCCGGCGCGACAGATCGCCCTCCTCGGCCTGCGGATAGCGCGCGAACAGCATGTCGGCGACGGAGAGGCCGAGCACGCGGTCGCCGAGGAATTCGAGGCGCTGATAGCTCGCCAGCCGCGAGCCCTCGGCGCTCATATGGGTCAGCGCGGTCAGCAACAGGCCGCGATCGGTGAAGCTGTAGGCCAGCGTCTTTTCCAGCCGCGACAGGTCGGGCAGCGTCTTGTCAGGCGTCTTGCGCCCGGCCTCGGCCGGCCTGCTCACTTGATGCCGCTGAACAGACGGTTCCAGCGCACCGTCCAGGGCCACTCCCAGATCCGCCAGGCCGAGGCACCGTCCTCGATCGAGAAGAAGATGATCTCGGCGCGTCCGACGAAGTTCTCGAACGGCACGAAGCCGACGCTCTTGTCACGCGAGTCGAGCGAATTGTCGCGATTGTCGCCCATCATGAAGAAATGGCCGGCGGGCACGGTGAATACGACTGTGTTGTCGAACGTGCCGGTGTCGCCCTCACGCTCGATGATCTCGTGGCTCACGCCGTTCGGCAGCGTCTCGCGATAGCGGATCACCGGCGTGCTGCGGCCCCAATTGTCGGCCGTGACGTAGTCGGCGATGCGCTCGCGCTTCACCGGCTGGTTGTTGATGTGGAGGATGCCGTCGATCATCTGGATGCGGTCGCCCGGCAGGCCGATGACGCGCTTGATGTAGTCGGTGGAGCCGTCGCTCGGCAGCTTGAACACGGCGATGTCGCCGCGCTTGGGCTCGGCCGCCCAGACCCGACCGGAGAACAACGGCGGGCTGAAGGGCACCGAGTGCTTGGAATAGCCATAGGTGTATTTCGAGACGAAGAGATAGTCGCCGATCAGCAGCGTCGGGATCAGCGAGCCCGAGGGGATGTTGAAGGGCTGGAACAGCAGGGTCCTGATGACGAGCGCGATCAGCAGCGCCTGGACGACGACCTTGATCGTCTCGAGGACGCCGCCTTCCTCCCTTGCGGCCTTCTGCGGGGCCGGCTTGCTCTTGATGTCGGCGTCGTTGGCCACGCGGGCGCTCCTGATTGGGCTTGCCAACCTTGATCGGTCTGATGCGCGGTCTAGCGGACTATCGCGCTGCGGACAACGGCGACCGGGATCGATCGCGTCGGCTGTGCAGTCAAATCGCGGCTATTGCGCGGCGAAACCCTGTGCCAGCATCGCGTTGGCCGGCGCCGGCGGCTCGAGCGGCGCCTCTGTGCGCAGGCGCGGCAACGAGCGGGGATGTTCGCGCTGCAGGAAGTCGATCAGCTTCTCGCGCACCTCGCAGCGCAGGTCGAAGGCGCGCGGCGAGGTGCCGGCGCTGACGAGCACGCGCACCTCCATCGTGTTCTGGCGGAAATCCGTCACCTGCACGTTGACGATGCGCTTGTCCCAGAGCTTCGAGGCCCGGGCGATCTCCTCGACCTTGGCTCGCACGACGGCGATCGGCGTCTCGTAGTCGAGATAGAGCATCACCGTGCCGATCAGCGCCGCATTGTCGCGCGTCCAGTTCTGGAACGGTTTTTCGATGAAATAGGACAGCGGCAGAATCAGGCGCCGCCAATCCCAGAGCCTGACCACGACATAGGTCGAGGTGATCTCCTCGACATTGCCCCATTCGCCCTCGACCAGAAGGGCGTCATCGATGCGGATGGGCTGGGTCACCGCGAGCTGGATGCCGGCGAAGATGTTCTTCAGCAGCGGCTGCAAGGCGAGGCCTGCGACTAGGCCGGCCGCGCCCGCCGAGGCGAGCAGGCTGACGCCGTATTGCCGGACACCGTCGAAGGTCATCAGCACGGAGGCGATCGCGACGGTGACGATCAGGATGTCGCCGATACGCTGCAGGATGCGCGTCTGCGTGACGTGCTTTCGCGCCAGCAGGTTGTCCTCGGCATCGAGCTTGAAGCGGCGCAGATAGACCGTCGTCCAGATGTGTAGCGCAGACCGCGCGATCCAGCCGATCAGCGCGACGAAGCAGACCAGCAGGATCTGACGGATCATGACCGCCTGCCCCTCGCTCAGCGGCGAGACGCTCGCAGCGAAGCCGAGCGCCACCGTCATGGTGGCGAAACGTGTCGGCCCATGCGTGCGCGAGACCAGCGAGCGCCAGAACAAATCCATGCCGGCGACGAGCCGCGTCACCATGGCGAAGGCGAGCCGATGCAGCAGCAGAGCGAGCGCGATCGCGCAGGCGAAGATGCCGAGGCTGACGAGCCAGGGCGGCAGGATGGCGAGCGGCGTGTCGAGCCAGGTCGCGGCTTGGTCCATGGACGCCCTTTCGGTGGCGGGCCGTGACGGCCATTCCATGTTGCAACGCGGTATGACGGCTCAGGTTCGACGCGACGAGTGATTCAGCGCCATTCGACCCAGCGGCCATGGAAGTCGGCGCGGGCGATCTCGCGTTCGGCGCCGTCCGGCCAGGTGGTCAGCGTCACGGCGGCGTCCTTGGCCCCATCGGCCTCCATCCGCAGCCAGGCGAGGGGTATCTCCCCCGTCGCCGCCGCGCCGGCCGCGTGCAGGGCACTCGCGATCCGGTCCTTCGTCGGCTGCGGCAGATATTGCCACATGATCGTGTGCATCAGCATGCGGACATGGCCCGGCAGGGTCGTCTCGGCCAGCCGCGCCTCGACCCAGGCCGCGGCGTCCGCACGCTCGACGCGCCAGGGCAGCGACGCGGCGAAGGCGAAGGCCGCCTCGGTCGTTTCGACCCGCTGCGCCTGGTCGGGCCAAATATAGGACAGGACTCGCTCGCGATCGGCATGCGATCCAGGGTCGAGCGGGTTGAGGTCGCAGGCGCGGCGTCGGCCGATCTGCGGCATCGGCCCGATCTCGGGTAAACCGCCCCGCCACTCGCTGCGGATCGTCACCGCCGCATCCGCCGGACCGCAGGACACCGCGCCGAGCTCGTAGCGATAGCGCTCGAAGCCGAGATTGAGGCCGGCGCTGGCGCCGATCTCGATCAGGTCGAGCGGCAGGCCGAATTCGCGAGCCACGATAAGCGCGCCGCCGAGCAGGGCGGAGCTGCGGCGGACCTCGTTGGTCTGCGGCGCGCTGTCGAGATAATCGTGCAGGAAAGCGTCGTGGCGGGCGATCGCTCCGGCGAGTGCGGTCCACAGCGCCTCGGGATCGGTCGGGTTCGGCGGATAGGCGGCCGTCAGGCCGGCATCCGACCTGTTGCGTGCGAGCGCGTTGAACGCGCCGGCGGCGCGCAGGGCGAGCGCGTCGGCATTCGCATTGCCGGGCCAGGCCAGGATGCGCGCACCGAACCGGCTCGACGCATCCAGCCGTTCCCCGAGCAACTCGCAGACCAACCCGGTGAACGGCGAGCCGAGTTCGCGGCAGGATTTCGCCTGGGTCGCAAAATTGCGGCGCGCCGCCGTCTCCTGGTCGGCTTGCGACATCGGCATCGTCCTCAGGCTGGTATGGTCGGTTTCGGCCGCGCCTCGATCACCACGAAGGCCTGCGCCATGGGCGGATCGTCGGTCAGCGAGACATGGATCACGGCCTCGTGCCCCGGCGGCGTCATCGCCGCCAGTCGCGCCGCCGCACCGCCGGTCAGGCGCAGCGTTGGGCGGCCGCCGGGGAGGTTGACCACCTCCATGTCGCGCCAGAACACCCCGGCGCGCATGCCGGTGCCGAGCGCCTTGGAGCATGCTTCCTTGGCCGCGAAGCGCCGGGCATAGGACGCCGCCCGGCTCGCCCGCCGGTCCGATTTGGCGCGCTCACCGTCGGTGAAGACGCGATGGGTGAAGCGCTCGCCGAAGCGCGACAGCGATGTCTCGATGCGGGTGATGTCGCAGAGATCGGAACCGATGCCGAGGATCATGGCGTCGATTTACGCCCGGCCGCGCCCCTCGTCCATCGCCTGGCGCATCGCCGCCAGCGCCTGCGGCAGACCGATGAAGATCGCCTCGCCGACCAGGAAATGGCCGATGTTGAACTCGACGAACTCCGGCACCGCGGCGAGCGTCCTGGCCGTGCCGTAGTCGAGCCCGTGTCCCGCATGAATCTCGAGCCCGAGCGAGGCCCCGAACGCCGCCCCTTTGGCGAGGCGCCGGAATTCGGCCTCGGCCTTGGCCGTATGGCCGTCGACGACGGCGTGGCACCACGTCCCGGTGTGCAACTCGACCACTGGTGCGCCGAGCTTGGCGGCCATCGCGATCGGCGCCTCGTCGGCCTCGATGAACAGCGAGACGCGGCAGCCGGCGGCCTTCAGCCGCGCGATCTGGGGCGCCAGTGCGTTGTGCTGGCCGACGACGTCGAGCCCGCCCTCGGTCGTGCGCTCCTCGCGCTTTTCCGGCACCAGGCAGGCGGCGTGCGGCTTGAGGCGCTCGGCGAGGCCGACCATCTCGTCGGTCGCAGCCATCTCGAAGTTCAGGGGCTTCGTCAGCTCGGCCATCAGCCGTTCGATGTCGGCGTCGCGGATATGGCGGCGATCCTCGCGCAGATGCGCGGTGATGCCGTCGGCGCCGGCGGCAACGGCGAGATGCGCCGCCCGGACCGGGTCGGGCAGCGCCCCGCCGCGCGCATTGCGCACGGTCGCGACGTGATCGATGTTCACACCCAGCCGCAGCCGTTTCATCGCTGTCGCGCCTCTCGGACAATGCCTCTGCCGTCGTGCATAGCGGTGCGTCCGGCGGCGCTCAAGGCAAGGAATGTGATCGCGGCGACCACCGTCGCTGATGGGTGCAGGCCTCGGCCCGAAGCCGCGATAGCATCCGTCTTTGTTGGCGCTTTGCTAACCACATGGCCAGACCGCCTTCGGTGGCCGGCCGCGATGAAGGCAATGGTAACGAGGCGGAGCCATCCTCGCGGTGAAACGGGATCGGTTGCGACAGGTGGACGCGTGCAGCTTGCGGTGAAGTCCGGGGCTTTCGAGAACGAGATCCAGGCGGATCGCCGCGACCCTGGGCAGGGGACCGAGCGCGTGCTCGGCCGCGTCGTCTCCTGCGATGGATCGCGCGCCGTCATCGCGAGCGCCGCCTCCAGTGGCGGCCGTCTCGGTCCGGACGCCTGGACGATCGGACGGATGGTTTCGATCAATCTCGGCGCGACCCGGGTCGTCGCCCTGGTCTACGAGGTCGCTTCGGTCGGTGCTGTCTGGAACGAGGCCGGCGAGAATCCGATCCACGTCAAGGTCGAACTGCTCGGCGAGGTGAGCGAGAGCGAAGGTGAGCCGGCGCGCTTCCGTAGCGGTATTTCGGTCTATCCGCCGGTCGGCGCGATGGCGCATCGCATCCGCACGGGCGATCTCGCTCTGGTGCACGATCTCGGAAAGCGGTCCGGCGTCGCCATCGGCCATCTAACCCAGGACGCCGGCATCGAAGCCACGGTCTGCATCGCCGACATGCTGTCGCGCCATTTCGCCATTCTCGGCACGACCGGCGTCGGCAAGTCGAGCGCGGTCTCGCTGCTACTTCGCCGCGCGGTCGCCGTCCGGCCGCGCCTGCGCGTGCTGATCCTCGACCCGCACAACGAATACGCCAATGCCTTCCCCGACAAGGCGCTGACGATCGACGGCGACAGCCTCGACCTGCCGTTCTGGATGTTCAAGCTCGAGGAACTCGGCGACGTCGTCTTCCGAGGGCGCACGGCGCTCGACGACGAGGCCGATATTCTGCGTGAGGTCGTGGCGACGGCGCGGGCACGCTACCGCGCTCCCAGCCGCAACGATCTCGCCCGCGACCTCGGCTCGACGCTGCTGAAGAGGCCGCTCGATCTCGGCTCCGCGCGCGAGGACGCCGAGCCGATCGGCAGCGGTTTCGACGCGCCGACGCCCTACCGCATCAAGGACGCCTTCGTCATCATAGACGAGCTGATCGGCCTGCACGAGCAGCGCTGGAGCCGGGCTGCCCTGCGCTCGCTCAAGGTCCGGCTCGAGACGCTCTACGGCGATCCGCGCTACCGCTTCATGTTCGCCCGCGCCAACATGTTCGAGAGCATGACGCCGATCATGAGCCAGATCTTCCGCGTGCCGCATCACGGCATGCCGATCTGCGCCTTCCAGCTCGCCGGCCTGCCTTCTGAGGTCGTCAACGCCGTCGCCTCGGTGCTGTCGCGGCTCGCCTTCGACCTCGCCGTGGCGAGCCAGGGTGCCCACGAGATCCTGGTCGTCTGCGAGGAGGCGCATCGCTATGTGCCGACCGATGCCAGCGCGGGTTTTGCGCCGACGCGCCAGGCCATCGCCCGCATCGCCAAGGAAGGCCGCAAATACGGCTGCTATCTTGGCGTCGTGACGCAGCGCCCGGGCGAGCTCGACGCGACGATCCTGTCGCAATGCTCGACCATCTTCGCGATGCGGCTCGCCAACGAGCGCGACCAGCAGATCATCCGCTCGGCCATCGCCGACGCTTCCGCGAGCACGATCAGCTTCCTTTCTTCGATCGGCAATCGCGAGGCGATCACCTTCGGAGAGGGCGTGGCGACGACGATGCGCATGCGCTTCGCCGAGCTGCAACCGCATGAGCTGCCCTCGATGGCCGGCGCCCATGCGCCGGAAGCTTCCGGCCGTGGTGAGCCCAGCCTCGACGATATGGTCCGGCGCATGCGCGGCTGACGCCCGCGCGAGGTCGCGGTGCAGCAAAATCTTGCATCGCGCCGGCATAGGCTGTATGGCCCGCCTCAACCGTTTCCCTGCATCGTCAAGATCGGAAGGAGCCCCCGATGGCTCGCGTCACTGTTGAGGACTGCATCGACAAGGTCGACAACCGCTTCGAGCTGGTGCTGCTCGCCAGCCACCGCGCACGGATGATCCAGTCGGGCTCGTCGATTCTGGTTCCCCGCGACAACGACAAGAATCCGGTCGTGGCGCTGCGCGAGATCGCCGACGAGAAGCTCAAGCCCGAGGATCTCAAGGAAGAGCTGATCCACTCGTTGCAGAAGCATGTCGAGGTCGACGAGCCGGAGCCCGAGACCGTGCCGCTGCTGACCTCGTCGGCCCCGAGCGCGGCGACTCCCGATTCGGAGGTCCAGTTCGACCGGATGAGCGAAGAGGACCTGTTGCGCGGTCTCGACGGCCTGGTTCCGCCGACCGAAAGCGCCGACGACGAGGATTGATCGTCGCATTCTCTTCACGCTATCTGCTAAAGCCCGGCCGTGCCGGGCTTTTTCATGTCCGCCTGCCGGAAATCGCCTTGCCGCCCGCCCGCTCGAAGTCGATATTCAATCATTCCGGACAAGGCAGGCGTGACAGAGGGCCCGCATGGGCATGATGCGGCAATACGAACTCGTCGATCGGGTTCGCAGCTATAATCCCCATACGGATGAGGACCTGCTCAACCGGGCCTATGTCTATGCCATGCGCGCGCATGGCACGCAGAAGCGTGCCTCCGGCGACCCCTTCTTCGCCCATCCGCTCGAAGTCGCAGCCCTCCTGACCGACCTCAAGCTCGACGACGCGACGATCGTCGCGGCCGTCCTGCACGACACCGTCGAGGACACCGCCGCCACGCTCGAAGAGATCGAGACCATTTTCGGGCCTGAGATCCGCCGGCTGGTCGACGGGCTGACCAAGATCAAGAAGCTCGACCTCGTCTCGAAGAAGGCCGCCCAGGGCGAGAATTTCCGCAAGCTCTTGCTGGCCATCGTCGACGATGTCCGCGTGCTCCTTGTCAAACTCGCCGACCGGCTGCACAACATGCGCACGCTGCACTACATGGCGCCCGAGAAGCGCCTGCGCATCGCCGAGGAGACGGCCGAGATCTACGCCCCGCTCGCCGGCCGGATGGGCATGCAGGAGCTGCGGGAGGAATTGGAGGAGCTCGCTTTCCGCCACATCAAGCCCGAGGCGCACGCGACCGTGACGAAGCGCCTGGAGGAGGTGACCGAGCGCGAGGGCAAGGTCATCGGCGTCATTGAGAAGGATCTGAAGGAGAAGCTCGCGGCGCGCGGCATCCGCGCCGACGTCTCCGGACGGCGCAAGCGGCCGTACTCGATCTGGAAGAAGATGGAGCGCAAATCGGTCTCCTTCGAGCAGCTCTCCGACATCTTCGGCTTCCGCGTCATCGTCGCCGAGCCGGAGGACTGCTACCGCGTCCTCGGCATCGTCCATATGACCTGGCCGATGGTGCCGGGCCGCTACAAGGACTACATCTCGACCCCTAAGCAGAACGACTACCGCTCGATCCACACCACCGTGGTCGGCCCCGGCCACAGCCGCGTCGAGCTGCAGATCCGCACCGACACCATGGACCGCATCGCCGAATTCGGCATCGCGGCACATGCCCACTACAAGGACGGCCGTGCCGGCGAGCTCGGCCAGTACGCCGACGAGAGCCGCGCCTATCAGTGGCTGCGCCGCACCGTCGACCTGCTGGCCGAGGGCGACAGCCCCGAGGAGTTCCTCGAGCACACCAAGCTTGAGCTCTTCCACGACCAGGTCTTCTGCTTCACCCCCAAGGGTCGCTTGATCGCGCTGCCGCGCGGTGCGACCCCGATCGACTTCGCCTATGCGGTCCACACCGATGTCGGCAACAGCGCCGTCGGCGCCAAGATCAACGGCCGCATCGCGCCGCTCCTGACCGAGTTACAGAACGGCGACGAGGTCGAGATCACCCGCGCCGAGGGGCAGGCGCCGCCCGCCGCCTGGGAATCGCTCGTCGTCACCGGCAAGGCCCGCGCCGCGATCCGCCGCGCCACCCGCACCGCCGTGCGCAAGCAATATGCCGGCCTGGGCCGCCAGATCCTGGAGCGCGCCTTCAACCGCGCCGAACGGCCGCTCACCGACGAGAAGCTGAAGGCGGCGCTGAAGCGGCTTGCCCGCAGCACTGTCGACGACGTGCTGGCGGCGGTCGGCCGCGGCGAGATGTATTCCGGTGACGTCGTCAAGGCGGTCTATCCCGATCTCGAACCGGAGAAGCGCGGCACGGCCGAACCCAAGGCCCCGAGTGCGACGGCGGCGACCGGCAAGGGCTGGTTCGAACTGAGCAAGAACGAGAACCTGAAATTCAAGCTGCCCGGCGAAGCGCCGGGACAGGACGCCATCCCGATCCGCGGACTGGGCGGGGACCTTCCGGTCCGCTTCGCGCCCGATGGCGGCGCGGTACCGGGCGACCGCATCGTCGGCATCCTGACGCCGGGCGAGGGCGTGACGATCTACCCGATCCAGTCCTCGGCGCTGGCCGCCTTCGACAACGAGCCCGAGCGCTGGCTCGACGTGCGCTGGGACCTCGAGGACAAGGTCGCCCAGCGCTTCCCGGCGCGGATCAGGTTGAACTCGATCAACGAGCCGGGCTCGCTCGCCCAGATCACCACGACGATCGCCGAGCATGACGGCAACATCGACGCCGTCTCGATGGTCAGGCCCAACCCTGACTTCACCGACGTGACGATCGACCTCACGGTCTGGGACCTGAAACACCTCAGCGCGATCATCAGCGAACTGCGCGAGAAGCGGGTGATCAGCCGGGTGGAGCGGGTGGTCGGATAGCTTAGCCGCTCAATGCGCCGAGAACCGCATGCCGCCATCGACCGGGATCACGGCTCCGGTAATGTAGCGCGCCTGAGGCGAAGCCAGGAAAGCGACGAGATTGCCGATGTCCTCGGGCTCGCCGAAATAGCCGATCGGGATGTTCCTGGCGATGAAGGCCCGCCGCGCTTCCTCCGTCGGATGCAGCCGGTTCAGGATCTGCTCGCTGTTGATCCGGCCGGGGGGGATCGTGTTGACGGTGACGCCGTCGGCCGCCACATCGCAGGCGAGGCCCTTGGCCCAGAGATGCAGTGCCGCCTTGGCCGCGCTCGCCGCATTCAACCCGCGCGGCTCCATCGAGCCGCTGATGCTGACGATACGGCCCCATTTGCGCGCCCGCATCGCTGGCAGCAGCGCCTCGGTCAGCCTTCGCGCGGCGGTGAAGTTGAGCGCGAAGGCTTCGTCCCAGGCCGCATCTGCGGCATCCGTCGCCAACGGCCGTGAGCCGCCGGCATTGTTGACGAGGATGTCGACGCGGCCGAGCGCCTTTGTCGCCTCTTCGGCGATGCGGCCGATGTCGGCGGCGTCGGTGACGTCTCCGAGCAGGACCACGGGCGGCCGCCCGCCCGCCGCCGTGATCTCGCGCACGAGGGTCTCCAGCCGTTCCGCGTTCCGGCCAGCGACGGCGAGGAGCGCTCCCTCTTTCGCGAGCACGCGGGCGATGCCCGCACCGATCCCGGAGCTCGCCCCGGTGACGAGCGCCGTGCGTGAGGCGAGATCGAGATTCATGGCCGCTCCTTGCGCCGTGGCGGCGGGTGCCGTCTGACCATCTGCAATGCCCGAGGGTCCGGCGCGGCGCAATCGGCCGGTCATGCGTGGCCGGAGGGGCTGGAAACACGCTCCCGCTTGTCGCTAACTGCCGCCATGGAATGGACCGACGAGGGTACGATCATCGGCGCGCGCCAGCATGGCGAGAACTCGCTGATCCTGGAGGTGATGACCGCCGGCCATGGCCGCCATCTCGGCCTGGTGCGTGGTGGCCGTTCGTCGAAGGCTCAAAGTGCGCTCCAGCCCGGCAATGCGGTCTCCGTGACCTGGCGGGCCCGGCTGGACGAGCATCTTGGCGAATACAAGGTCGAGCTGTTGCAGTCCCACGCCGCCAGGCTGATCGCCGCGCCGGTCGCGCTCTACGGCCTTGCGACAATCGCCGCGCTGCTGCGGCTCCTGCCGGAGCGCGATCCCCATCCCGGCCTGCACGAGGCCTTGTCGGTGCTCGTCGCCCATCTCGACGATACCGGCGTCGCGCCGGCGCTGATCGTGCGCTTCGAGGTCGCGATGCTGGGCGAACTCGGTTTCGGGCTCGATCTGTCGCGCTGCGCGGTGACGGGAGCGATGGAGGATCTGAGCCACGTCTCGCCGAAATCCGGCAAGGCCGTCAGCGCCATCGCCGCCGAGCCCTATCGCGACCGGCTGCTGGCGCTGCCTGGTTTCCTTTGGGAAGGGCAGGGCGCGCGCCGGCCGGCGGCCGCCGACATCGCGGCGGGCTTCGCACTGACCGGCTTCTTCCTGCGGCGCCACGTGTGGGAGCCGCGCGGGCTGCTCGAACCGCCCGAGCGGGCGCGGCTGATGGAGCTCGCAGCGAAAATCCACTGATTTCTTGTCGTTTTCGGCCGTGTCGGCTTGGCTCTGCTTGCGCCGGGCCGGCATGGTCGTGCCAAGTGATTCGGAGCCGTCGGGCCCGATATCGTCGAGGATTTCGAGAAGCATGGGCAAGCCCGTCGATCCGCCGCCGGAAGAAGAATCCGAGCGCATCGATCTGAAGTCGGCGCTGGAAGAGCGCTATCTCGCCTATGCGCTCTCCACCATCATGCACCGCGCCTTGCCGGATGCGCGCGACGGCTTGAAGCCCGTCCATCGCCGCATCCTGCACGCCATGCGGCTGCTGCGCCTCAACCCCGATGTCATGCATCGCAAATGCGCCAAGATCGTCGGCGACGTCATCGGCAGCTTCCATCCCCATGGCGACCAGTCGGTCTATGACGCGCTGGTACGCCTCGCCCAGGATTTCGCCCAGCGCTACCCGCTGATCGACGGACAGGGCAATTTCGGCAATATCGACGGCGACAACGCTGCAGCCTATCGCTACACCGAGGCGCGCATGACCGAGGTCGCGCGCCTTCTGCTCGACGGCCTCGAGGAAGACGCGGTCGATTTCCGGCCGACCTATAATGGCGAGGACGAGGAGCCGATCGTGCTCCCCGCTGCCTTCCCGAACCTCCTCGCCAACGGCTCGCAGGGCATCGCAGTCGGCATGGCGACCTCGATCCCGCCCCATAACGCAGCCGAGCTCTGCGACGCCGCGCTCTACCTGATCCAGCATCCCGACACCGCGTCGGAACAGCTCATGACCTTTGTGCCGGGCCCTGATTTCCCGACCGGCGGCATCATTGTCGAAACGCGCGCCTCGATGGCCGAGACCTACCGCACCGGCCGCGGCGCCTTCCGCACCCGGGCGCGCTGGCATGTCGAGGACCAGGGCCGCGGCACCTGGTTCGTCGTCGTCACCGAGATCCCCTACATGGTCCAGAAGGGCCGGCTGATCGAGAAGATCGCCGAGCTCCTGGCCGAGCGGAAGCTGCCTCTGGTCGCCGATCTGCGCGACGAATCGGCCGAGGACATCCGCGTCGTGATCGAGCCGCGTGCCCGCAATGTCGACGCCGCCCTGATGATGGAATCGCTCTTCCGGCTGTCGGAGCTCGAAGCGCGCATCCCGATGAACATGAATGTGCTGACCGGCGGGCTGGTGCCGCGCGTGCTGGGGCTGAACGAGGCGCTGCGCGCCTGGCTCGACCATCGCCGCGAGGTTTTGCTGCGGCGCTCGCGCTTCCGGCTCGCGCAGATCGAGAAGCGGCTCGAAATCTTGCGCGGCCTGCTGATCGTCTATCTCGACCTCGATCGCGTCATAAAAATCATCCGCGAGGAGGACGAGCCGAAGACCGAGTTGATGCGCTATTTCGAGCTGACCGAGGTCCAGGCCAACGCCATCCTCGACACTCGCCTGCGCGCCTTGCGCAAGCTGGAGGAGATGGCGCTCAAGACCGAACTCGACGAGTTGACTGTCGAGAAGGGCCAGATCGAGAGCCTGCTCGCCTCGGACGCGACGCAGTGGAAGCTGATCTCGCACGACATCCGCGAGGTGAAGAAGCGGTTCGGGCCCGAGACCGCGATCGGCAAGCGCCGGACATCCTTTGCCGACATGCCCGACACCACCGACATCGACCTGACCCAGGCCATGGTCGAGCGCGAGCCGGTGACGGTGGTCATCTCGAAGAAGGGCTGGATCCGGGCGCTCAAGGGCCATGTCCCGGACCAGTCGACCCTGACCTTCAAGGGCGACGACGGGCTCAAGACGGCCTTCTTCACCGAGACCACGGCAAAGCTTCTGGTGCTGGCCTCGAACGGCAAGGTCTTCACGCTGGAGGCCGCCAAGCTGCCGGGCGGGCGCGGCTTCGGCGATCCGATCCGCCTGATGATCGAGCTGGAGGAAACCGCCGAGATCGTCTCGGCCTTCCCCTACAAACCGGGTCTCAAGCTCTTGATGGTGACCAGCGATGGGCGCGGCTTCATCGCCCCGACCGACGACGTCGTCGCCAATACCCGCAAGGGGAGGCAGGTTCTCAATGTCGAGGCGCCTGTCGTCGCGCTCCTGGCGGCGCCGGCCGAGGGCGACCATGTCGCGATCATCGGCGAAAACCGCAAGCTGGTCTGCTTCCCGATCTCCGAGGTCGCCGAGATGGCGCGCGGCAAGGGCGTCAGGCTGCAGCGCTACAAGGATGGCGGCGTCTCCGACGCGAAGACTTTCAGACTGGCGGACGGACTGACCTGGCTCGACACCTCCGGCCGGACCTGGACGGTGGCGCCGGGCGAACTGACCGAATGGCTCGGGCATCGCGGCGAAGCAGGCCGGCTGCCGCCGAAGGGCTTCCCGAAGAACAACAGGTTCGGGGGGTGAATCCGGGACGTCTTGGTATCGCCGTCATGGTCAAGCTTGTCCCGACCATCCAGGTCTTCCGCTGTCGAGCTCCGTCACCAAGACGTGGATGCCCGCCACGAGGGCGAGCATGACGGGGAGGACAGTCGAAGCGAAATCAAGCGGTTGCTCGGATACCTCGAATCACTTCCGCAACGGCTTGAATCAACTCCTCAGCGGATCGCCTGGCCGACCAATCCGACCTCTAGCCCGAGCGTGAGGTTGTTCGTCACGGCCCATTCGACGCCGGCGCGCGCTTCCGGCCTGACCGCTATGTCGGAGCGCGAGAACGGCGTCGACCATGGCGAAGCGCCGAAGCGCCAGGTCTCGTTGGCAGCCGACATGCCGATCTTGGTGTAGAGCAGGACGTCTGGCGTCGCGAGCACGCCGGTCTTGATCTGGAAGGCGCCGGCAAAGTCGCGCGTCAGACTGGCGTTGCCGAAGCTGGGCGTGCCGTAGCCGCCGATCGCGGGTGCGTATTCGAGTGCTCCGACGACGCCATAGATGAAGTTGCCCTCGCGCCTCATCGTCCCGGCCTCGAGCCCGAAGGTCGGGCCTGCCGAGGAGCCGAAGCGTTTCGAACTCGTCACCTGAAAGCCGCTGGAGATGCGGGCGTAATTGCCCTCCCATTTCACTCCGCCGGGCTGGAGCGTGGGCTCCGACCAGGCGAAGGAGGGGATCGAGGCGAAACCGGTGAAAGGCAGGAAAGCCTGCGCCTGCGCGCCGCCGCTGGCGAGGAGCGCTGCGCCGCAAGCGGCGCCGATCAGCATCGTTCTCACGGTCGAGCCATCCTTGCGCCGAGCCTCTTCCCCTCAAGTTAGCAGAGGGGCCGGCGATTGTCGCGGTTTTGTGGCGCGGCTCAGTTCAGCTTGGTCTTGACCTTCAGGAAGCGCAGCGTCCGGCCCGCGGTCGCTGGGTCGAGCTTCGCATAGTCGCGCAAGGCGTCCTCCAGATCGGCGGCCGAGAACATCAGGCGCCGGCCGCGCAGGGCGAGGATCGACCGGAAGGCCGGCCCGCTCACCTCCAGCGATTTGCAGGCGACCGCGATACCGCTGACGTCGCGCTGCATCAGCACGCGCAGCCCCTGTTCGGGCGTGATCTCGGCGACCTGGGCCATCACCTGCGCGACATGGTAGGCGCGGTCCTCGTCTGCGAGCATGATCAGCACGTCGTCGAGTTCGCGCAGGCCGGCGGCGAGATCGGCCAGGAGGAGCTTGACCTCGAGGCGCTGCTGGCGGGCCTGGCGGGCGAGCGATTGCTGGTCGTTGCCGGTCGTGCCTTGCGCCGAGAACTGCTCGACGATCCTCAGGACGCGCTCGGCGCGATGCGGCGAAAGATCGGAGCGTCTTTGCAAAGCGCCTGCGATCTCGGCGTCGTTGCCGCCGCGCTGGAGCAGCCGGTCGAAACCGTTGTCGGAGAAGGACGCGCCCTCGTTGGCGCTGACGGTGTGCAGCACGTCGCGATCGCCGCGCTCGACCAGGATGTCGGTCAGTCCCTCGGAGAGTTTCGCACGCTCGGCGATCGCGACCAGATGGTGCTGTGACTGGGTCACGGCGATGGCTGCGAGGTCGGTGTCGCTCAGCACCGGGGAGAGCTTGAGGACGAGGCGGGCGACATCGGCGTCGGCATCGCCGGCGAGCGTCATCGCGACCGCGTGGGGCAGTGTCGGCGTGGCCGCGACCTGACCCGCATAGTCCCTGCGGTCGGCACAAGCGAGGTGAGGAAGGGATTGCGTCGCGATTTCGCCGTAATGCGCCTTGGCCGTCTCGCTCGGCTCGTCGTCGAGTAGGAACAGGTCCGTGACAGCATTCAGCAGTTGGCGGCGCGCATCCGACGACATGTCGGCTGGCATCCGGGTCAGGGAACGCAGCATATCAACCCCCAGTCAGGCGTAACCGGAGCACGATGCGCGCCAAGCGCTTGCTGCAATCTTAAGTCGTCCGAAGAATCGGGTCGTCGACTGCATAAATTTCGCAGCGTCGGCCGGCGCGCAACGCTCTTTATTACTTTAGATTGCTGTATGGAATATACACTCTCTATGGTTGTATTCCGTCATGATGGTTCAACCAGCGGGCAGGCAGGCCGGACCGAGCGGCTCGAAGCTCTTATAGGTCAGGATGAACTCCTGATGGCCGAGCTCTTCCGATTTTGTTCGACCGCCTTGGCCGAGCGAGACCACGAGGTCGCGGATTTCGCGGCCGACCTCGTCGAGCCCGGCTTTGCCTTCGAGGATGCGCCCGGCATCGACGTCCATGTCGTCGGCCATGCGCCGATAGGTTTCGGGATTGGCGCAGATCTTGATGACCGGCGACAAGGCGGACCCCACGACCGAGCCCCGACCGGTGACGAACAGCACGCAATGGGCGCCGCAGGCGATCAGCTCTGCGATCTCGGCATTGTCGTTGATGTTGGGGAAGCCGAAGCGGACCTCGCCGTCTGGCACCACGTCGAGCAGATAGAGGCCGCCTCGCGGCGGCACATCGCCCGGCTTGAGCAGGCCCGAGATCGGCGAGGCGCCGGACTTGGCATAGGCGCCCATCGACTTCTCCTCGATCGTCGACAATCCGCCCTCGGCATTGCCGGCGGCGAAGGAACCGTAGCCGAGCGTCGCATAATATCGCGCTGCCTTGGCGACGGACTGCTCCAATACGGTGCCGAGATCCGGCGTGATGGCGCGCGCCGCCATGATGTGCTCGCAGCCGATCAGCTCGCCGGTCTCCTCGAAGATGCAGGCGGCGCCCTCGCCGATGAGCCGGTCGAAGGCGCGCCCCGCCGCCGGGTTGCCGGTGATGCCGGAGGTGCCGTCCGAACCGCCGCAGACCGTGCCGACGATCAGCTCCGAGACCGACATCGGCGCGGTCTCCTGCTGGTCGAGGTCGATCCGCTGCTCTTCGATCCAGCGCCGGCCTTCCGCGATCGAGGCGCGCGTGCCGCCGGTGCCCTGGATCACGATGGTCTTGACCGGGCGCTGCGAGGCCCGCACGACCCGCTCCAGCGCGTATTTGTTGAAGCTCTCGCAGCCGAGCGAGACCAAGAGCACCGCCCCGACATTGGGGTGGGTGCAGAGCCGCTCCAGCATGCGCTGGGCATAGTCGTTGGGATAGCAGCCGGGAAAGCCGATGACGTGCACCCCGTCCTCGCGCCAGGGCAGAGCGATCTCGCGGGCGACATGGTGGGCGCATTCGACCAGATAGGCGACCGCGATGGTGTTGCGGATGCCCTTGCGCCCATCGGCGCGGAGATAGCCTTGCATCGCGCTCATCGGGCTGCTCCCGTCTTGTTCTCGTGCCTGGATTTGCGCTCGTCCTCGAGATGATAGGTCGGCGTGTAGTCGCTGCGCATGTTGTGGACGTGGACATGGGCGCCGGCCTGGATCGCCACCGTCGCGACGCCGATCGGCGCGCCATATTTCAGGATCGTCTCGCCGGCCGCGATCGGCCGCCGCGCCACCTTGTGGGCAAGCGCGATGTCGCGATCGAGCCTGGCCGGTCCGGCTCCGGTCTCGACCGCCTCGTTGGCTGTCAGTCGCATCCGCGCGACCAGGACGTTGTCGCGCTCGTCGAGCAGGATCAGGCGCGGGTCGTGCCGGTCCTTATCGGGCAGGATCTGCATCAGAACTTGCCGAACTGTAGATAGGCCTGCTGCGGATCGGTGCCCGCCAGGATCGCGGTGCGGACCTTGTTCTCCGCCGAGATCGCCACCTCCGCCTTGTCGAGCACCTCCTCGACCACCTCGACCGGTATCCGCACGATGCCGTCGCGGTCAGCCAGGATATAGTCCCCAGGCCTGATCCAGACGTCGCCGATCTTGATCGGCTCGTCGATCGCCTTCGGCAGCCAGACGCCGACGATGTCGCGCGGCGTATAGGCCTTGAAATAGGCTTGGAAGCCCATCTCGATCATGAATTCGGTGTCGCGCGACAGCCCGTCGATGACGCAGCCGCGCACGCCCTTGTTCTTCAGCGTCTCGGCCGAGAGCTCGCCCATCAGCGCGACATCCTCGGTGTTGGGCTGGCAGACCCAGACATGGCCGGGTTTGGCCGCCGAGAGCAGGCCGGTCCAGCCGAGCAGCGTCTCGTGCGCGTCGAACGCGCCGGTCTTGCCCTCGACGGTGAAGGCGGGGCCGGCGATCTTCACGCCCGGCATCAGCGGCCGGAGCGCCGGCGGCAGGGTGAATTCGGTCAGGCCCATCGCCCGCATCACGTCGTGGATGATGCCGGTGTAGCAGCGCTCGAGCCGCTCGGTCAGGATGTCGCTCATCAGTCCTCCGCAAGGTCTCTCGTGGCGCGGCAGTGCCGGCCCGGAACCATTGCGACGAGACTGGCGCCACGCTTGCGCCGCGGCAAGCGCGTTTTGCGCGCGGCGCGGATGCATTTCAATCGGTTTAACCGACCCGTTCCCAACCCTGCGGCATCAGCCGCTCCTGCGGCTGGAAGCGCGATTTGTAGGCCATCTTCGGCGAACCATCGACCCAGTAGCCGAGATAGACGTAAGCCAGGCCGAGCTTTCGCGCCCGCTCGATATGGTCCAACACCATGAAGGTGCCGAGCGAGCGCGCCTCCAGCGACGGGTCGAACACCGAATAGACCATCGAGAGCCCATCGCTCAGCGTGTCCGTCAGCGCCATCGCGAAGAGATCGCCCTGGCCCCGGCGGGTGAAGCCGGAATCGGGGCCGCGCCGGCGATACTCGATCAGCGTGGTCTCGACATGGCTGTCCTCGATCATCATCGCGAAGTCGAGCGCCGACATCGTCGCCATGCCGCCCTCGGGATGGCGCTGGTCGAGATAGGAGCGGAACAGCGAATAATGCTCCGACTTCGGCTGCGGCGGCAGGGTCTGGCCGATCAGGTCGCCATTGCGCGCCATCACCTTGCGGAAGCCGCGCGAGGGCCGGAAATCATCGACGCAGACGCGCACGGAGACGCAGGCCCGGCAGGTCTCGCAGGCCGGCCGGTAGGCGATGCTCTGCGAGCGCCGGAAGCCGCCCTGGCTCAGCACGTCGTTGAGGTCCCGCGCCCGCGCGCCGACCAGATGGGTGAACACTTTCCGTTCCTCGCGCCCCGGCAGATAGGGGCACGTGGTCGGGGAGGTCAGGTAGAATTGCGGGGCATCCCGCAACGGGCGCGTCACATCGGCAACCTTCGCGAGGGCGACGCAGGCGAGGATATCCGAAGCGTTCGGCGTCAGGGAAGCCCAACTTGCGCGCCGGCTAGAATTTCGGCGGTGCGATCTCGAACAGGTCGGCTGGTGGCGCGATCTCCCTGAGGCGCCGCGCCGTCTCGGCCTCGGATTGCATCGGCAGCGCGGCCGCCCCCGGTTTCGCGCCGAGATGGGCGAGCGCCGGCCAGGCCAGGACGGATGCGACCAACAGCATCTGCGCGACCAGGAAAGGCGCCAGGCTGCGCACGACGGCGCTCAGGCGTGCCCGTCGCGACGAGGTCGCCTGCGTCATGGTCACGGCATAACCGAGCGGCGGCAGCAGGAAGCTCGCCTGCAGCACGAGCAGCGTCAGCACCGCGACCCAGGTCGCATCCTCGACGCGCATCAAGACCGGCGGCAGCACGATCGGGACGAGCACGAAGATGATCTCGAAGGCGTCGAGCACGAAGGCGGCCGCGAAGATGATGCCGAGCCCCGCCGCCAGGATGCCGATCTCGCCGCCCGGCACCGCCTCCATCCAGGTCGCGACCAGCCTGTCGCTGCCGAGCACGCGGAAGACGAGGGTGAAGCTGGTCGCCGCGATCAAGAGCGCCATCAGCGCTCCGGTCATGGCCATGGTGTCGTCGAGCACGAGCCGCAGCCGCGCCCCGTCGAGCTGGCGGCTGGCGAGCCCGGCGCAGAGCAGCCCGACCGCGCCCATCGCCGCCGCCTCGACCGCGTAGAAGGCGCCGATCGCGACGCCGGCCAACAACGCCGCGATGAAGCCGATGGTGACGAGCGCGAGAGCGCCTTCGCGCCACGACAGGGCAGGGTGGACGACCGCCGGTGGTGCCTGCCTGCGGCCCCTGACGAGGGCGATCGCGATGCAGGCGATCAGGAACAGCCCCGCCGGCAGTAGCGCGCCGCGGAACACGTCCTGGGTGTTGACGATCCGCGCCGCCCGGCCGGTGGCGTTGAGCGCGATGGTGTGGGCGGACAGCATCGCATCGCCGAGCAGGATCAGCACGAGCGAGGGCGGCACCAGCACGCCGAGCGTGCTCGACACGGCGATCAGCGCGGCGGAATCGGCCGGTGCGACGCCCTGTTCGGCCAGCGCCGGCTCGATCGCGCGCGTCAGCGCGATGGCGTTGGCGCTGACCGAGCCGTTCATCGGGCCGAGCACCGCGCCGAGCGCCAGCGCGGCCGGCTGCGCACCGCGGCTGCCACCGAACAGGCGAAGCGCCGCGCGGAACAGGAGCTGCGCCAGCGGCAGCCGGTTAAGCAGCGCGCCCATGAAGACGAAGAGCGGCAGCGCCTGCAGCAGATCGGCTTCCAAGAGCCCGACGAGCCGGCTCGGTAGCGCGAGGAAGATCGCCGGCGAGACGGCGCCGAGCGCCGCAGCGACGCCGGCCCCCGCCACCGCCATGCCGATCAGCATGCCCCAGACCGGCAGCCCGGTGAGGACCGCGCCGAGCGCCACCCCGGCCAGCATGCCGAGCCCGAGCCACTGCGTCATGGCGCGTCGGTCTCCGCCGGCTGGCGCAGGAGATCGGCGATGCCTTGCGCGAAGACCAGCAGCGCCAGCAGGAAACCCGCCGTCCTGATCAGGAAATAGCCGGGGTTGCTCGTGTCGGGAAAGGCCTCGAGTTGACCGAGGCTGCTGCGGAGCGCCGGCCAGCCGGTGACGAGCAGGAAAAGCGCCCATGGCAGAAGCGCGAGCAGGCTGAGCAAGCGGCGCAGCAGGCGGCGCATGCGCGGCCCGAAGCGGTGCGCGACCGCGTCGGTGGCGAGATGGCTGCCAGCCCGCGTCGCCGCCGTCACGGCGACGGCGACATAAAGCGCGAAGAAGATCTGGCCGAGATCATTGGCCTCGCGCGACCACGCCTTGACGAGATCGCGCAGTGGCCATTGCAGGAACAGCGCGGCGACGAGCGGCAGCGCGAGCCAGCGCGCCAAGCGCGCGACCGCCGCATTCACGCGGTCGATCGCGCCGACGATGTGTTGCATGCAGATACGAGAGCCCCAGCCGCGTCGCGGTCAGCAGAGCATGCCCGCCTGCATTGGGAAAGCCGTCTCCGCGTGGCCGCCGCGGATCAGGCCCTGACGACGACGAGCCCGGTCAGGATGTCGTGGCCGAGCCGCCGGTCGGCTCGGACGAAGCCGCAGGCGATGTCGAGCAGCCACAGGCCAACCGTGCCGGCCGCGACGTAGAACAGCAGCGCGTGAACCGCCGCCGCCAGCCCGTCCGGACGGCCGCCATTGACGGTCTCGACCCGCAGGCCAGCCATCCGCATGCCCCATGTCGCCTGGCGCCGGCCGCCGATCGTCAGCGCGGCATAGGCGAAGGCGGTGCCGACCGCCGCGATCGGGATCAGCAGCCAGGTCGCCCCAAAAGTCAGGATCCCGAGCACCGCGAGCAGCGCGATGATCAGCCAGCCGAGGAAGAACACGACGATGACGTCGCCGATCCAGGCGAAGATGCGCGCGCCCAGCACGCCGCTGACATCCTGGACCGGATGCGGGTCGAGCGCCGTGATCGGGGGGCGGCCGTAGCGGGTGTCGCTCATCGAAGTCGTGGTCCTCTCGCGCTGCGCCGGAGACCATGGCGCATGCAACAGAATGTTTGATCAGCGACCCTGTTCCGCAAGGCCTCGCGGCAGAATCCGGCGCGGTGCGAATCCGTTGTCGCGCAGGACCGCCTCGATCGCCCGCGAATGCTCGGCGCCTCGCGTCTCGACGGTGACGTCGAGCGAGACGCCCTTGGCCGGCACGTCGAGGAAGAGCCGGCCATGGCTGACCTCGAGAATGTTGGCGCCCTCAGCGCCGAGCAGGCTCGCGACCTTGCCGAGCAAGCCGGGCCTGTCGCTGGTGGTCAGGCGGAAGCCGACGATGCGGTCCTCGCGCTCCAGCTCGCGCACCATGATCGCCGCCAGCAGGCGCGTGTCGATGTTGCCGCCGCAGAGCACCAGCCCGACCTTGCGGCCGTGATAGCGACCGGGCTCCTTCAGCATGGCGGCGAGGCCGGCAGCGCCCGCTCCCTCCGCCAATGTGTGCTGCAGGCAGGCATAGGCGTTGACGGCGCGCTCGATCAGGTCTTCGCCGACCAGCACGATGTCGGAGACGAGGCTCGAGACGATCGGCAGCGTCTGCACGCCGACGGTCTTGACCGCGATGCCCTCGGCCAGCGTCGCCCCGCCGATCGCCAGGTCCTCGGCGTTCACCGCATTGAAGAAGGAGGGGTAGAGCGCAGCTTCCACGCCGATCAGCTCGATCTCCGGCTTCAGCGCCTTGGCCGCGACCGCATTGCCGGCCATCAGCCCGCCGCCGCCGAGCGGGATCAGCAGGATGTCGAGATCGGGCTCGTCGTCGAGCATCTCGCGCGCGATCGTGCCCTGACCGGCCATGATCGCCGGGTCGTCATAAGGGTGGACCAGCACGAGCCCCTCGGTCTGCGCGAGCTCGCGCGCCTTCTGCGCCGATTCGTAGAGCGTCTCGCCATGGAGGACGACGCGCGCGCCATGAGCGCGGGTGTTCTCGACCTTCACCAGCGGCGTCGTCTCCGGCATCACGATAGTCGCGGGGATGCCGAAGCGCCGGGCGTGATAGGCGACCGCCTGGGCATGATTGCCGGCTGACATCGCGATGACGCCGCGCCCGGCCTCGTCCTCGTCGAGCGTCAGCAGTTTGTTGACCGCACCGCGCTCCTTGAACGAGGCGGTCGCCTGCATGTTCTCGTGCTTGACGAGCACGGTCGCGCCGGTGAGCTCGGAGAGCCGCGGCGCCGGCACGAGTGGCGTGCGCAGGACATGGCCCTCGATGCGGCGGGCCGCCTCCTCGATGTCGCCAGGAGTGATCGCGAAGGGCTCGCTCATCTCGGCACGTCCATCGCAGCCATCCCCATTTCAGACTGGTCTCGGCGCCAGCGCGCCATCGCCGAAGAAGCCGCCCGGCCGCAGGATCAGCACGATCGCGAGCAGCGAGTAGACGGCGATGTCGCGCTGTTCGAGCGGCATCGTCGACGACCACAGCACTTCGAAGGCCGCGATGCAAAGTCCGCCCAGCGCCGCCCCCGAGACCGAGCCGATACCGCCGAGGATCGCCGCGACCAGCGCCTTCAAACCCAGCGTGAAGCCGCCGGCGAAGCCCATGCCGCCATAGACCGCGGTGACGATGACGCCGGCCATGCCGCAGGCGGCACAAGCCAGGATCAGGGCTTTGTCGTGTACGTCGCGCGGATCGACGCCGAACAGAGCGGCGGTCTTCGCGTCGTCGGAGACGGCTCGCCAGGCCCGGCCATAGGCGGACATGCGGATCAGCAGGACGAGCCCGAGCGCGCTGCCGAGCCCGATGGCCGCCAGGACGAGGCCGAGCGGCGTCACGGTCAGGATGAAGCTGCCTGCCCGCGCCAGCGCCCAGGGCTCGTTGAAGACCGGCGGCAGCCAGCGCAGCTCCGGCCCCTGCACCAGCCGCAGATATTCCGACAGCGCGATCGCGAGGCCGATCGTGGCGATCAGCACCTGCTGACCGTTCGCTCGCCGCATGCCGCCGAGCACGAAGCGCCCCATGGCGAAGCCATGAAACGCCGCGACCGCGATCGCCACGACGAAGGCGATCAGCAGTCCGGAAGCCGGCGTCGATACGGCGAGCGACAAGATCAGGGCAACGCCGACAACCGAAGCGAGCGCGCCCAGCGCCGCGAACTCGCCGAAGCACAGGATGATCCGTCCGGTCAGTCCGTAGATCAGCGCATAGGCCGAGGCGAGCAGCGCATAGATCGCAGCCGAGGGAAGGGCGGCGAGGCCCTGTTGCAGTCCGTAGGCGAGGCCGGGCGGCAGCCGCAGCAGATCCGCGCCGACGACCGCGCCGGGATCGACCGGAGGTTCGGCCCGGTCCTCGAGATAGAAGCGCCGCAGCAGGTAGAAGCTCGCATCGCTCATCGGCCGGCCGTCCGAGGCGATGCCGATCAGCGCCCCGCGTTGCAGGCCTTGGCCCTCGCCCGCGAAGAGACAGTCGATGCTCCGCTGCCGGGCGAGGCCGCTGGCCGTCTCGACGCGGTAGAGGATGCGCAGAGCGCCTGCGCGAGCGCCGCTGGTCACGCCATCGATCGTCAAATCGGCGCCGGGCGGATTGAGCGGCGGGATCGCCTGCCGACAGAGCCGCTGCTGGTCGGTATCGAAGCTCTCGCCGCAGGAGGCGAGGGCGAGCAGCAGCAGAATCGAGAGGAGATGGCGCATTCGCGATGACGCTAGCGCGCGCCGCGACGCCTTAGCCAGCTTTGTTGAGCTTCTCCGCCACCCGCGGCGCGAAATAGCTCAGCACGCCGTCCGCGCCCGCGCGTTTGAAGGCGGTCAGGCTCTCGACCATCGCCTTGTCGCCGTCGAGCCAACCGTTCTGAGCCGCGGCCATGATCTGTGCGTACTCGCCCGACACCTGATAGGCGAAGGTCGGGACGCGGAAATGCTGTTTCACCCGCGCCACGATGTCGAGATAGGGCAGGCCGGGCTTGATCATCACCATGTCGGCGCCTTCCGCGAGGTCGAGCGCGACCTCGGCCAGGGCCTCGTCCGAGTTGCAGGGATCCATCTGATAGGTGCGCTTGTCGCCGATCAGCGTCGCATTGGTGCCGATCGCGTCGCGGAACGGGCCGTAATAGGCCGAGGCGTATTTCGCCGCATAGGCCATGATCTGGACGTCCTCATGGCCCGCAGCGTCGAGCGCGGTGCGGATCGCGCCGACGCGCCCGTCCATCATGTCGGAGGGGGCGATGACATCGGCGCCGGCATCGGCCAGTGCCAGCGCCTGCTTGGTCAGGATGCGTACGCTGGCGTCGTTCAGGATGCGCTCGCCCTGCATCACGCCGTCATGGCCGTGCGAGGTGTAGGGGTCGAGCGCGGCATCGCAGATGATGCCGATCTCCGGCACCTCCGCCTTGATCGCGCGCACGGCCCGGCACATCAGGTTGCGCGCGTTCACCGCCTCGGAGCCGGTCGCGTCGCGCAGCTCCTTTTCCACGAAGGGAAAGGGCGCGATCGCGGGGATGCCGAGCGCGGCCGCATGCGCCGCCTGCCGTACCGCTTCGTCGATGTTCAGCCGGCAGACGCCCGGCATCCAGGAGACCGGCGTGCTCGGCGTCTGCGAGTCGACCAGGAAGATCGGCCAGATCAGGTCGTCGGTCGTCAGCCGGTTCTCGCGCACCAGCCGGCGCGACCATTCCGCCTTGCGGTTGCGCCGCATCCGCCTCGTCAGGCCGAGCGTGTCGACCTGCTCCACCAGAGCCTCGCCCTGGCGGGCCTGCGGGTTGGGAAAGGGCTGCACGACCCGAGACGCCATGGAAATCACTCCGCCCCCGTTGCGCCGGTTCTGCGACGGCGCGTTATCTCTATCACATCAGAACACTTCCAAACCGGGGTCAATGGTCGCAAGCGCCGATCCGGTCGGCCCGCCCATGCGCGTTGACAAGGCGACGGGGCTCGGCCCAGAACCGCGTCCCGATACGGGCAGGGATATGACAGCCGATGGCGCCGGACGCCGAGATCATCTGCAAGGTGCGCGGCGCGGCCGGCATGGTCCTGCTCAACCGCCCCAAGGCGCTGAACGCGCTGAGCCTCGGCATGGTCCGCGAACTCGCCCGCGCGCTGGACGCCTGGGAGCATGATCCGGCCGTGACCCGCATCGTGGTGACGAGCGCCAGCGAGAAGGCCTTCTGCGCCGGCGGCGACATCCGCCAGCTCCACGATCTCGGCAGGGCCGGCCGCCAGGCCGAGATGCTCGCCTTCTGGGGCGAGGAATACGTCCTCAACGCCCGCATCAAGAGCTATCCGAAACCTTACGTCGCGCTGATCGACGGCATCGTCATGGGGGGCGGCGTCGGCATCTCGCTGCACGGCAGCCATCGTGTCGCCGGCGAGCGCTATCTCTTTGCCATGCCGGAGGTCGGCATCGGCTTCTTCCCGGATGTCGGCGCGACCCATGCGCTGCCGCGTCTGCCCGGTGCGGCCGGCATCTATCTCGCCTTGACCGGCGACAGGGTCGGCGCCGCCGACGCGCTCGCTTTCGGACTTGCGACCAATGCCGTGCCGAGCGCTCGCATGGCCGAGCTCGCGGACGCGCTCTGCGGCCGTGGCGCGCTCGACGAGATCTTGGCCGCCTTCGTGCACGACCCGGGCCCGGTGAAACTCGCCGGCGAGCGCGGCACGATCGCGGAGTGCTTCGGCAGTCCCGACCTCGCCGCGATCCGCGAGACCATTGCCGCCAAGGCGGCGGGCGGCAGCGCTTTCGCGGCGAAGCTCGTTCAGACGCTCTCCGCCAAGTCGCCGACCAGCGTCGCCATCGCCTTCGAGCAGATGCGCCGCGGCGCCGCGCTCGATTTCGCGGAAGCGATGCGCACCGAGTTCCGCATCGTCTCGCGCATCGCGCACGGGCATGATTTTTACGAAGGCGTGCGCGCGGTGGTGATCGACAAGGACCACGCGCCGCGCTGGCGGCCGGATGAGCCCGGGGGCGTGACGGCGGAGGCGATCGCGGCCTATTTCGCCCCGCTCGGCGCGGCCGAACTCGCGCTGGAGGCCTGAGCCTTGAGCATCGGCGGAGACGGCGAACCGCTGCTGCGGCGGACCTCGGGCGAAGCCGGAAGCGAGGGGGGCAGGACGCGCTGGCGCCTCGTGCTGGTCTGGCTGCTGCGGATCTTGTCCGTCATCTGGCTCGCCAAGGGGCTGTTGGCCTGGGCGGTGATCTTCGGGCTCGGCGACCCGTCCCAGCCGCCCTTCGAGGGCCGGCTCCTGAGCTTCCAGGCGATCATCGTCTATTTCGCGGTGATCGATCTCGTCGCCGCAGTCGGCCTGTGGCTGACCTCGACCTGGGGTGGCGTGCTCTGGCTGCTGGCGACGATCAGCCAGTTGCTGCTCGGCTTCTTCTTCCCGCGACTGCTGCCGATGACGCCACCGCTGATCGGCGGCTATGTCGCCCTCGTGCTGGCCTATTTCGTCGCGACCTGGCTGGCCGAGAACGAGCAGGGTTGAGCCGGGCCTGCTCGCTCGATTGCCGCCGACCGCGGTAACCTATGCTTCAGCTTAAGCCTTTCTGACTTCACGGTGCATTCACCGAAATGGCTAAATCTCTGATTCATCCTGATATTTAAACTCGTTTTCATCCGAGCCGCCTATGGTGTTTCTCAGAAGCGGACCGGGAGAAAAATTCCGGCCGATATCCAACAGGCGGGATATACCATGAAAGCGAGCGTAAAGACTGCGGCCCCGGCCGCGGCGGAGGATGTTCAACTCAAGGTGAAGCCTCTTTACCTTGAGTCCCTCACCCTGGTCGAGCGGCTGCATCGCCGCCTGCTCGACGTCATCAAGGACGAGTTCGAACGCCGTGGCCGCGACGACGTCAACAGCGTCCAGGCGCTGCTGCTCTACAACATCGGCGATGCCGAGCTCAGCGCCTCGGAACTGCGGACGCGCGGCTATTATCTCGGCTCGAACGTCTCCTACAACGTCAAGAAGCTGGTCGAGCTCGGCTATCTCCATCATGCCCGTTCGCGCATCGACCGCCGCTCGGTCCGCATCAGCCTGACCGAGAAGGGCGCCGAGGTGCACAACATCGTGAAGGGCGTCTACGACAAGCACGTCCGCACGGTGGAGCAGATCGGCGGCATCGCCTCGGACGATTTCGAGCGGATGAACAACGCCCTGCTGCGCCTAGAGCGCTTCTGGACCGACCAGATCCGCTACAAGCTCTGAGCCGGCTTCCGTCGGCGAAGGCGCCGGCGGGCTGGAAAAGCGCCACGTCTTGCGCGATGATGCCGGCATTCGCGCGCCGGCGTCGCGGCGGGGCGCAGCCTTACATCGTCGATCGCGACCTGCGACGGAGCGCCCGACGCGATGCTCGACCAGTTCGCCGAAGCGCTGCTGGCGGCCGCCGATCCCGGCGAGGCCGCCCGGCTGTTCGAGCGACAGGTGACGGCATGCGGCTATGGCTCGTCGGCCTATAGGGTGCTCGCCCCGCCGGGCTCCAAGGTCGAATCCGCTTTCGTGTTCCGCAACTGGCCGTCGGGCTGGGCCGAGGTCAGCGAGGACAGGAAGCTCACGGCCAACAGCTTCACCGCCGCGGAATCGCGCCGCTGCCGCAGCGGCTTCAGTTGGCGCGACGTGCGCGAGCGGCGGGTGTTCTCGACCGGCGAGGAAGAGGTCTGGAACGTCGCTCGGGACTGGGGCTGGCGCGACGGCTTCGTCGTTCCGATCCATGGCCCGTTCGGATCGCTCTCGCTCGTCAGCATGGCGACCACCGAAAACGACCTCGACATGAGCCCGGCGCAGCGCCTGCGCCTGCAGATGATGGCGCTGCTGCTCGACGAGCGCTGCAAGACGCTAACCCATGCCGGCTCGGCCGAGGCCGCGCTGGCGTCGCTGACGAAGCGCGAGCTCGAATGCATGCGCTGGGTCGCCGCCGGCAAGACCGACTGGGAGATCGGCGCCATCCTGTCGATCTCGGCGATGACCGTGAAATCCCATGTCGACAAGGCGCGCGACAAGTTCGGCGCGCACACCCGCGCCCAGGCCGTTGCGCGCCTCGTACTGTGCGGGCTGTTCTGAATTCGCCCACGGCGGGTGTGGCCTTCGCGACACGCCCGAAACTCTTCATGTCCCGATGTTGCCATGCGTGCGGCGAATGCCCGTCCGTGCCCTAAAATCGCCGCTCTCATCACGAGACGTTAACTGTGGTAGGAGAGCGTCGCGCACGGGCATTTCGGGCCGGTGGCACGCGAAGCCTGCGCCGCGGGCGCAGCGTGCAGCCGGACCTGCCGCAGTGAGGACGAGGAAACGATGTCGACGATCAGCCTGACCCGCCGCGAGACCGTTCTCGCGCTGCTTTCGGGCGCCGCCTCCGCGGCCAGCCTGCCGGCCTTCGCTCAACAGGCGGAATGGCGCCAGAGCTACGATGCCGGCGCGCGCAATGCGGTCGCCCGCTCGCACACGCCGATGCTGTCGCCGGAATCGCTCGCCGCGACCGAGCATGCCATCGCCGCCTATCGCGATCTCGCCTCCCGCGGCGGCTGGCCGATGGTGCAGCTGCCCGAGCGGCTCTCAGTCGGCTCGAAGGGGCCGGGCGTCGTCGCGCTTCGCCAGCGCCTGATCGTCACCGGCGATCTCGACGCCAGCGCCGGCAACAGCAGCGTCTACGATTCCTATGTCGAGGCGGGCGTGCGCGCCTTCCAGGCGCGTATGGGCCTCTCGACCACGGGCGCGATCAACCGTGCGACCGTCGCAGCGTTGAACGTGCCGATCGACCGGCGCATCCGCCAGCTCGAGACCAATGTCGTGCGCCTTCGCACCTGGTCGGGCAGCCTCGGCAACCGCTACGTCGTCGCCAACATTCCGGCGGCCGCCGTCGAGACCGTCGAGAACGGCGTCGTCGCGACCCGCCACGCCGCCGGCGTCGGCAAGATCGACCGCCAGTCGCCGCTGCTGCAGACCAAGATCCCCGAGGTCAACTTCAACCCGACCTGGACCGTGCCCGCCTCGATCATCCGCAAGGATCTGATCCCGAAGATGCGCAAGGAGCCGGGCTACCTGACCGAGAACAAGATCCGCATCATCGGCCCCTCCGGCGAGATCGCGCCCGAGCGCGTCAACTGGAACTCCGACGAGGCGACGCGCTACACCTTCCGCCAGGATCCGGGCGGTGACTTCAACTCGCTCGGCGTGGTGCGCATCAACATCCCGAGCCCGCACGGCGTCTACATGCACGACACCCCTGCCAAGGGCATCTTCGGCGACGATTTCCGCTTCGTTTCCTCGGGCTGCATGCGCGTCCAGAACGTCAAGGACTACGTCGCCTGGCTGCTCAAGGAGAGCCCCGGCTGGGACCGCGCCCGGATCGACCAGGTCATCGCCTCGGGCGAGCGTATCAACGCCCGCATCGTCAACCCGGTGCCGTGCTACTGGGTCTACATCACCGCCTGGGCGACCCCCGACGGCGGCGTCCAGTTCCGCGACGACATTTACAACAAGGATGGGCTCGGGCCGGCCCCGGTGGCGGCGCTTCAGGGTGAGCAGGATATTTGAGGGGCGGGGCCTTCCAGCACCGTCGAACGAACCCGCCGGGCAACCGGCGGGTTTTTTGATGGGCGCCTGACGGCTTGAAGAATGGCGAGTGGGTATCGGGATTGCGCCAGCAGCAGCGGCCATTCCATCACCCCTTCACCATCCCCCCCACCCATGATACGGACCCGGCGACCGCGCCCGGCCGCCACCGGCCGCCGAATCGTCAGGAGCCGGACATGACGCAAGCCGCCGCCGACAAGCACCTTTCCAACTCCTTCTTCGCTGCCGGCCTCGCCGACGCCGATCCCGAGATCGCCCGCGCCATCGAGCTCGAGCTCGGCCGCCAGCGCGACGAGATCGAGCTGATCGCGTCGGAGAACATCGTCTCGCGTGCCGTGCTGGAGGCGCAGGGCTCGGTGATGACCAACAAATATGCGGAAGGGTATCCGGGCCGGCGCTACTATGGCGGCTGCCAGTTCGTCGACATCGCCGAGAAGCTCGCGATCGAGCGCGCCTGCCGGCTCTTCGGCTGCGCTTTCGCCAATGTCCAGCCGAACTCCGGCAGCCAGGCCAACCAGGGCGTGTTCATGGCCCTGATGCAGCCCGGCGACACCTTCATGGGGCTCGATCTCGCGGCGGGCGGGCATCTCACCCATGGTGCGCCGGTCAACCAGTCCGGAAAATGGTTCAACGTCGTCTCCTACGGCGTCTGCGTCACCGACCAGATGATCGACTATGACGCGCTGGAGCGGCTCGCGATCGAGCACAAGCCAAAAGTCATCGTCGCCGGCGGCTCGGCCTATGCGCGGCACTGGGATTTCGCGCGTTTCCGCGAGGTCGCCGACAAGGTCGGGGCGTATTTCATGGTCGACATCGCCCATTTCGCCGGGCTCGTCGCCGGCGGCGCGCATCCTTCGCCGTTCCCGCACGCCCATGTCGTCACCACCACGACGCACAAGACCCTGCGCGGCCCGCGCGGCGGCATGATCCTGACCAATGACGAGGCGCTGGCGAAGAAGATCAACTCGGCGATCTTCCCCGGCATCCAGGGCGGGCCGCTGATGCACGTCATCGCCGCCAAGGCGGTGTCGTTCCAGGAGGCGCTGCAGCCGGAGTTCAAGATCTATGCGCGCGCCGTGGTCGAGAACGCCAAGGCGCTCGCCGACACGTTGAAGACCAAGGGCTTCGACCTCGTCACCGGCGGCACCGACAACCATCTGATGCTGGTCGACCTGCGTTCCAAGAAGGTCACCGGCAAGGCGGCGGAAGCCGCGCTCGGCCACGCCCACATCACCTGCAACAAGAACGGCATCCCCTTCGACCCGGAAAAGCCGATGACCACCTCCGGCATCCGTCTGGGCACGCCGGCTGCGACCTCGCGCGGCTTCGGCGTCGCTGAGTTCAAGCGCGTCGGCGAGCTGATCGCCGAGGTGCTCGACGGGCTCAGCGTCAACGGCGAGGCCGGGAACGGCGCGGTCGAGGCGGCGGTGGCGGGGAAGGTGAAGGAGCTGACGGGGCGTTTTCCGATCTATTGAGAAACCGGAGCGGCTGACAGAGAAGAGAGGCCGCCATGCGCTGTCCCTATTGCGGTTCCCTCGACACGCAGGTGAAGGATTCCCGCCCCACCGACGATCACGCCTCGATCCGGAGGCGGCGCGTCTGCCCGGATTGCGGAGGCCGCTTCACCACCTTCGAGCGAGTGCAGTTGCGCGAACTCGTCGTGGTCAAGCGCTCGGGCCGGCGCACGGCCTTCGACCGCGACAAGCTGCAGACCTCGATCGAGGTCGCGCTGCGCAAGCGCCCGGTCGCGCCCGAGCGGATCGAGCGCATGGTCAACGGCATCGTGCGCCAGCTCGAAAGCGCAGGCGAAGGCGAGATCGCGAGTTCGGTGGTCGGCGAGCTGGTGATGGAGGGGCTGAAATCGCTCGACGATGTCGCCTATGTCCGCTTCGCGTCGGTCTATCGCAATTTCCGCGAGGCCCGCGATTTCGAGGAGATTTTGGGCCAGCTCGGCGCGATCGACGAGGAGAGCGCCAGCGCGCCGCCGCCCGTCCGCGACGATGACTGACCAGGCGGCGCTCGACCGCGCCTTCATGCGGCAGGCGCTCGATTTCGGCGCGCGCGGTCAGGGCACGACCTGGCCGAACCCCTGCGTCGGCGCGCTCGTCACGCAGGACACCGCCGACGGCCCCGTGGTGGTCGCTCGCGGGCACACCCAGCCTGGCGGACGCCCGCATGGCGAGGCCGCCGCCTTCGATCGCGCGGGCGCAAACGCGTCCGCCGGCGGCACGCTCTACGTCACGCTCGAACCCTGCTCGCACCGGACTGTCCGGGCGGCTACGCCCTGCGTCGAGCGCACGATCCTTGCCGGCGTCCGGCGCGTCGTCGCAGCGATGGCCGATCCCAACCCGATGTTCCGCGGCCTCGGCTTCGCGCTGCTGCGGACGGCCGGGCTGGCCGTGACCACCGGCCTGCTGGAGGCGCAGGCGCAGGCCGCCCATCGCGGCCATGTCCTGCGCGTCACGCAAGGCCGCCCGATGGTGACCTTCAAGGTCGCGCGCACGGCCGACGGCTATGCCGGCGGGGCAGGGGGCACGCGGCTCGCCGTTTCTTGCCCGGCGGCGTCGGCCTTCGTCCATCTCCAGCGCACCCATCACGACGCGATCATGCTCGGCATCGGCTCCGTGCTGGCCGACGACCCTTTGCTGACCGTCCGGTTGCCCGGCATGGCCGGCCGCTCGCCGATCCGGATCATCCTGGACTCGCATCTGCGCCTGCCGCTCGCATCGCAGCTCGTGCGGACAGTGGCGCAGGTGCCGGTCTGGGTGATCGCCGCCGAGACAGCGCCTGTCGCCGCCGAACTCGCGCTGGTCGCGGCCGGGGTCGAGGTGATGCGCGTGTCGGCCGCGCCCGACGGCCATCTCGATCTGGGCGAAGCGCTGCGCCTGCTCGGCACGCGCGGTCTCACCCGCATCTTCTCGGAAGGCGGTCCGACCATCGGCGAGAAGCTGGCGCGGGCCGGCCTCACCGACGAGGTCATCGTCTCGACCTCGCCGAACGCGCTGGGCCGGCCCGGCATTGTTGCCGTGCGTCCCGGCCTTGCGGCACTGCTGGCGGATCGCGATGTTTATGCGCTCGTCGAAAGCGGCCTGATCGGCCATGACCGCTTCGAGCACTATTCGAGGATTTCCTGATGTTCACCGGCATCGTCACCGCCATCGGCACGGTCGTGGAGGCGGAGAGCAAGGGCCCGAGCCTCAAGCGGCTGGCCATCGCCTGCCCCTATGAGGCGACTGGCATCGAGATCGGCGCCTCGATCGCCTGTGCCGGTGTCTGCCTGACCGTGACGGCGCTGCGCCCGCGCGACGACGGCGAGCCAGGCTGCATCTTCCAGGTCGAGGCGGCGGCCGAGACGCTGGCCAAGACCCTGGTCAAGGACTGGGCGCCGGGCAAAGCCATCAATCTCGAGCGCTCGCTCAAGGTCGGCGACGAGCTCGGCGGCCATCTCGTCACCGGCCACGTCGACGGCGTCGCGACGATCGAGGCGATCGAGCCGATCGCGGCCGATCCCGACCAGCCCTGGGGCGCCACCGCCCGCTTCCACATCCGCGCGCCGGCTGCGCTCGCCCGCTTCATCGCGGGCAAGGGCTCGATCTGCCTCGACGGCACTTCGCTGACCGTCAACATGGTCGAAGGCGAGGTCTTCACCGTGCTGCTGATCCCGCATTCCTTCAGCGTCACCACCTGGGGGCAGCGCAAGGTCGGCGATCCGATCCATCTCGAGGTCGATCTGATGGCGCGCTATGCCGCGCGGCTTGCGGAGGCGCGCGCGCAGGGCTAACAGCGCCCCTCATATTCCAATAAGGACAAGAACCATGGCCGGACCCCGGCAAACTTCGGCCGAGAAGGCCGCAACTCCCGCCGTCGCGCTCGACGGCGCCCGTGTCCTCGTGATCGAGGCGCGCTTCTACGACAAGCTGGCCGACGAACTGCTCGAAGGCGCGCTCGCCGTGCTCGACAAGGCCGAGTGCCGCGTCGACGTTGTCACCGTGCCCGGCGCGCTCGAAATCCCCTCGGCCATCGTCATCGGCTTGCGCGCCGCCGACGAGGCGGTCGACCCCTATGAGGCGGTCGTCGCGCTCGGCACCGTGATCCGCGGCGAGACCGGCCATTACGACATCGTCGCCGGCGAGAGTTCGCGCGCCTTGATGGACCTGTCGGTCGCCTTCGCGCTGCCGCTCGGCAACGGCATCCTGACCGTGGAGAACGAGGCGCAGGCCTGGGCCCGCGCCAATCGCGCGGAGATGGACAAGGGCGGCGGCGCGGCGGAGGCGGCGCTGTCCGTGCTGCGCTACAAGCGCTCGCTCGCGGAGCAGTCCAAGTGAGTCGGTCCGAATCGAACCGGGCCGAAATGCGCCGCGGCGCGCGGCTCTCGGTCGTGCAGGCGCTCTATGAGATGGAGATCGGCGGGCGTGGCGTGGTCGAGGCCATGGCCGAGTTCGAGGCCTTCTGGATCGGCAAGGAGGTCGAGGACATCGAGCTCCCCAAGGCCGAGATCGCCTTCTTCCGCGACCTGCTCGGCGGCGTCGTGCGCGAGCAGCGCCTGGTCGACCGCTCGGTCGACGAACTCCTGGCCAAGGGCTGGCCGCTGAAGCGCGTCGAGGCGGTGGTGCGGGCGATCTTCCGTGCTGGCGCCTACGAGCTCGCCTTCCGCAAGGACGTGCCGGCTCGCGCGGTGATCTCCGAATATGTCGCGGTCGCGCGCGCCTTCTACGAGGGCGAGGAGATCGGGATGGTCAACGCCGTGCTAGACCGCATGGCTCGCGACTTCCGCTCCGACGAATTCGACGCGCCGGCGGCGTGAGCATCGACATGGCCGGCGAGCAGGCACGCCCCGGCGAGTTCGAACTGATCGCCCGCCATTTCGCTCCGATCGCGGGACCGGGCGGCCTCGGTCTGCTCGATGACGCAGGGCTGATCCGTCCGGCGCGTGGTTACGAGATCGTCGTCACCGCTGACGCGCTCGTCGCCGGCGTGCATTTCTTTCCTGACGACCCGCCGGCCTCGATCGCCCGAAAGGCGCTCGCGGTGAACCTCTCGGACCTCGCCGCCAAGGGCGCCAAGCCCGAAGGGTTCGTGCTCTCGCTGGTGCTGCCGAAAACCTGGACAGAAGCCTGGCTCAGTCGTTTCGCGCAGGGTCTCGCCGGCATCGCGCAGGAGAGCGGCTGCCCCCTGATCGGCGGTGACACCGTCTCGACATCCGGACCGGTAATGCTCTCGATCACCGCCTTCGGCAGCGTTCCGGCCGGGCGCATGGTGCTCCGCTCAGGCGCCAAGTCCGGCGACGTCGTGCTCGTCTCCGGCACCATCGGCGACGGCGCGCTTGGCCTGAAGGTTCATGGTCCGGACAAGCCCGGTTGGGTCGAGGCGCTCCCTCCCGACCATCGCGGCCATCTTTCAGACCGCTATCTCCACCCGCGCCCGCGATTGGCGTTTGCGGCGGCTTTGCAGGCCCATGCCTCGGCGGCGATGGACATCTCCGACGGATTCGTCGGCGATCTCGCGAAGCTGCTCGCCGCCTCGAAGGTCGGCGCCGAGATCGATCTCGATGCCGTCCCATTGTCGGCGGCGGCCCGCGCCGCGATCATGGCCGATCCCGCGCTCGCGGAACTGGCGTGGACCGGCGGGGACGACTACGAAATTCTCTGTACGGCACCGGAAAAGGCATATCCTACTCTGATTGCCGCGGCCGAAGCGGCCGGCGTGCCGCTCGTCGCGATCGGGCGGGTCACGCCCGAGGCCGGGACGGCGAGTTATCGCGAAGGGGGCAGGGTGCGGCAGTTCGCGCGCGGGTCCTTCGCCCATTTTTAGAGAAGACGGCCGGCTCGAACCTGCCGTATCAAGGGCAGGGCGTCCGATGAACCAGCATTTCTCCGCCAGCGACGGCGACGCGCTCGCCAGGCGCAACGCGCTCGTTCTCGCCTGTGCCCAAGCGCTCGGCGGCGCCAGTCCTTCGATCGTGATCTCGCTCGGCGGCATCGTCGGCGCCGGCCTCGTCACTGATAAAACCTTCGCCACCGTGCCGGTCAGCCTGATGCAGCTCGGCATCGCCGCCGGCGTCATCCCCGCCGCGATCATCATGCGCCGGCTCGGCCGTCGCGGCGGTTATCTCATCGGCGCGCTGATCGGCGCGACCGCCGCCAGCATCGCCGCCGCCGGCACTGGCATGCGGCTGTTCTGGCTGTTCTGCCTCGGCACCTTCATGTGCGGGCTTTACGGCGCCTTCGTGCAGAGCTACCGCTTCGCCGCCGCCGACACCGCGACCGACGCGTTCAGGCCGCGCGCGATCTCCTGGGTGATGATTGGCGGCATCGCGGCCGGCGTCATCGGCCCGCAATCTGTCTACTGGACGCGCGACCTGACCCCGGCGGCGCCTTTCGCGGCGAGCTTTCTGGCGCAAGGCTGCCTCGCGTTGATCGCTATGCTGGTCGTGATGCGCCTGCGTGCGCCTCCGGTCGCCATGGTCAGGTCGGGCGGCGGTCGGCCGTTGCCCGAGATCATGCGCCAGCCGAAATTCGTCGCCTCGGTCATCGCAGCGCTTGTCGCTTACGGCCTGATGAGCTTCGTCATGACGGCCGCTCCGCTCGCCATGGTGGGCTGCGGCCATTCCGTCGGCGACGCGGCGCTCGGCATCCAGTGGCATGTGCTCGCGATGTTCGGGCCGAGCTTCTTCACCGGCCGGCTGATCGCCCGCTTCGGCAAGGAGACGATCACTGCGACCGGGCTCCTGCTGACGGCGGCGGCCGCGATCGTCGGCCTCACCGGCCTCAGCGTCGCGCATTTCTGGATCGCGCTCGTCCTGCTCGGCATCGGCTGGAATTTCGGCTTCATCGGCGCGACCTCGCTCGTCACCGACTGCTACCGGCCGGAGGAGCGGGTCAAGGTCCAGGCGGCCAACGACTTCCTGGTCTTCGGCTCGGTCGCGATCGCCTCGTTCTCCTCGGGCGGCCTGCTCAATGCCGGTGGCTGGGACAGCGTCAACTGGCTGGTCTTCCCGCCCGTCGCAGTCGCTCTTGCGCTGGTCGCCTGGCAGGGTTTGCAGAAGCGGGCCGTGCCGGCCTGATCCTTGCTGATATCGGCTTGCGAACCGGAGCGAGACTATGCGTCCCCACCAGCTTCCCCAGTTTCATGACCGGCCGGCCGTCGGTGCGATCGGCCACAACCGTGGCGTCGTCCGGCGCAACTACGCCTTCATGCCGCCGGAGGGCGTGCTGGTCAGCCGGCTGCCGCAGTTCGACCAGACGATCGCCCGCATCCTCGCCGCGCCCGTACTCGGCGCGCGCTTCGCCCAATATGTACTGGAGATCGCGCCGGGCGGCGGCATGCGCGAGCCCTTCCGCGAAGACGGCATCCAGCACTTCTACTACTGCCTTTCGGGGCAGGCGCAGTTCGCAATGGCGGGCGACGCGGCGAAACCGTTCGGCGCCGGCGCTTTCGCCTATGTCCCGCCCGGCACGGCGTTCTCGCTGACCAATCCAGGTACGGAGCCCGTCCGGGTGTTGGCGCTGCGCAAGCGCTACGAGCCGGCGCCCGGTCTCGCCATACCGGAGCCGATCCTGTCGCATCGCGACGCCGTGCCGGTGACCAACCACACCGGCATGCAGGGGCGCGGCTTCCAGTTCCTGCTGCCCTATGGCGACATGCGTCATGATTTCGAAATGAACCTGATGTGGTTCAAGCCGGGCGCCTATTTCCCGGATGTCGAGACCCATGTCATGGAGCACGGCCTCTACATGCTGGAAGGACAGGGGCTCTATTTCCTCGACGCCGAATGGCACGAGATCTGGGCGCAGGATTTCATCTGGATGGGCGGCTACTGCCCGCAGCAATTCTACCCGACGGGCTTCGACGACGCCTGCTATCTGCTCTATAAGAACGTCAATCGGGACATCGCGCTCTGATGCCGGTCGTGGCGCGAATCTCGCCCTGATTCATCGGCCGAACCTTAGCTCAAGAAAGTCCGATCGTCGGGTTTGCGGTTTTCGCTGAAACTTGCCACAAATCCCGCCGGCACTGGCGTCACCCATGCGGGGCAGCGAGTCTCTCGGCCCCGCATTTTCATGAGTCGGTCGCCCAAGAAGTCTAAGGGGAGCGCAAAGCCTCCCCGCGGGTCGAATGCTCAAGGTCGGGAAACCAATGTCAGCTCTGCTCCTCATCATCGTCTTAAGTGCGCTGTCGATCGCCTACGGCCTCTGGGCCTATGCGGACGTCATGAAGCGTGACGCCGGCAACCAGCGCATGCAGGAGATCTCCGCAGCGGTCGCGGAGGGGGCGCAGGCCTATCTCAAGCGTCAATACATCACCATCGCCATGGTCGGTGTCGTGCTCTTCGTCGCGCTTGCCTGGCTCCTTGGAAAATGGGTCGCCATCGGCTTCCTGATCGGCGCGGTGCTCTCTGGCGTCGCCGGCTTCATCGGCATGAACGTCTCTGTGCGCGCCAACGTCCGCACCGCCCAAGCCGCGATGCAGTCGCTCGGCGACGGCCTCGACGTCGCCTTCAAGGCGGGCGCGGTCACCGGCATGCTGGTCGCCGGCCTCGCGCTGCTCGGCGTCGCGGTCTATTATGGCGTGCTGACGTCGATGCTCGACTTCACGCCCTCGAGCCGCGTCGTCATCGACTCGCTCGTCGCGCTCGGCTTCGGCGCCTCGCTGATCTCGATCTTCGCCCGCCTCGGCGGCGGCATCTTCACCAAGGGAGCCGATGTCGGCGCCGACCTCGTCGGCAAGGTCGAGGCTGGTATCCCGGAGGACGATCCGCGCAACCCCGCCACCATCGCCGACAATGTCGGTGACAATGTCGGCGACTGCGCCGGCATGGCCGCCGACCTGTTCGAGACCTATGCCGTGACGCTGGTCGCGACCATGGTGCTGGCCGCGATCTTCTTCGCCGGCCAGGCGACGCTCGGCACGATGATGCTCTACCCGATGGCGATCGGCGCGGCCTGCATCGTCACCTCGATCATCGGCACCTTCTTCGTCAAGCTCGGCGCCAACCAGTCGATCATGGGCGCGCTCTACAAGGGCTTCATCGCAGCCGGCGTGCTGTCGATCGGCGCGATCGCGGCGGTGAACTGGCTGATGTTCGGCGGCTTCGCCACGGCCTTCACCACCACGCAGGGCGTGAGCTTCACCTCGGGCGGGCTCTTCGCCTGCGCCATGGTCGGCCTCGCGGTCACGTTGCTGATCGTCGTCATCACCGAATACTACACCGGCACCGGCAAGCGCCCGGTCGTCTCGATCGCCCAGGCCTCGGTCACCGGCCACGGCACCAACGTCATCCAGGGCCTCGCGGTCTCGCTGGAATCGACCGCGCTGCCGACGATCGTGATCATCGCCGGCATCATCGTCGCCTATGGCCTCGCCGGCCTGTTCGGCATCGCCATCGCCACCACCGCCATGCTGGCGCTGGCGGGCGTCGTCGTGGCGCTCGACGCGTTCGGGCCGGTCACCGACAATGCCGGCGGCATCGCCGAGATGGCCGGCCTGCCAAAGGAGGTCCGCCACTCCACCGATGCGCTCGACGCGGTCGGCAACACCACCAAGGCGATCACCAAGGGCTATGCGATCGGCTCGGCGGGCCTCGGCGCGCTCGTGCTCTTCGCCGCTTATACCTCGGACCTGAACTTCTTCATCGCCGAGGCCAACAAGGCCGGCGCGACCACCTTTCAGTACTTCAAGGGCGTCGTCGTCGATTTCTCGCTGTCCAACCCCTATGTCGTCGTCGGCCTGCTGCTCGGCGGCCTGATCCCCTTCCTCTTCGCCGGAATGGGCATGACCGCGGTCGGCCGCGCCGCCGGCTCGGTGGTGGAGGAGGTCCGCCGCCAGTTCAAGGAGAAGCCCGGCATCATGGACGGCACCGAGCGGCCCGATTACGGCCGCGCCGTCGACATGCTGACCCGGGCCGCGATCAAGGAGATGATCGTGCCCTCGCTCCTGCCGGTTCTCGCGCCGATCGTGACCTATTTCGCGATCAACGCCATCGCCGGCAAGAACCAGGCCTTCGCCGCCGTCGGCGCCATGCTGATGGGCGTCATCGTCACCGGCATCTTCGTCGCGATCTCGATGACCTCCGGCGGCGGCGCCTGGGACAACGCCAAGAAGTCCTTCGAGGACGGCTTCGTCGACAAGGACGGCGTGCGCCACATGAAAGGCTCCGAGGCGCATAAGGCCTCCGTCACCGGCGACACCGTCGGCGACCCCTACAAGGACACCGCCGGCCCGGCGGTGAACCCCGCGATCAAGATCACCAACATCATCGCGCTGCTGCTGCTGGCGATTCTGGCGCACGCCTGAGCCACGCCGCAGCGTCCGAAAATCGAGCCTCGCGGAGCGATCTGCGAGGTTTTTTCATTTGAACGCAGGCGCTTGGCCGCGCCACTTGAATCAGTCCGTGCAGCGCTTGAATCGGCGTCCGAAGCTACGGCCGATCCCGTAGCGTTGCGGCGCGCATGCGGCCGGTCGGGCTGGCATGGTCTCTCCGACCCAAGGAGAGAACCATGACGCCCCAGGCCTCGACATCACATGCCATCGCCCCCCCCACCGCGATGCCCAATCGCACGACGGAGCTCGGCCTGCTGCTGGCGCTCGCCACGCTCTGGGGCGGCTCCTACAGCTTCATCAGGATCGGTGTCGAGACGATCCCGCCTTTGACCCTGATCGCGGCGCGCACTGCGATCGCCGGCCTGATCCTGCTCGTCATCCTGCGCTGGCGCGGCGTGCGCATGCCGACGGATCTCGCAACCTGGCGGCGTTTTGTGATGCAGGCCTGCTTCAACAGCGTCGTGCCGTTCACGCTGATCGCCTGGGCCGAACGCAGCGTCGATGCCGGGCTGGCCTCGATCCTGAACGGCGCGACGCCGGTCTTCGTCTTCCTGATCACGCTCGCCATGGCGCCGCGCCGTCGCCCGGACTGGCGCAAGGCCTTCGGCGTCACGGCCGGCCTGGCGGGAATCGCGCTGATCGTCGGGCTGCAGGCGGTGTCGGGTCTGGGCGACCAGCTCCTGCCGCAGCTCGCCATCGTGCTGGCGACGATAGCCTATGCCTGCGCCGCGCTGTTCGGCCGCAATTTTGGCGGCATGGACCCGCTGCTGCCGGCGGCGGGCTCGATGATCGCCGGCGCGGTGATCCTCTGGCCGCTGGCGCTCGTCGTCGACCGGCCCTGGACACTCGCGCCGTCGCAAGCCTCGCTGCTCGCCTTACTCGGCCTCTCGGTATTCTCGACCGCGCTCGCCTTCGCGATCTATTTCCGCCTGATCCGGACGCTGGGCGCCGTCGGCACGACGGCGGTGTCGTACCTGCGCGTGCCGATCGGCGTCGCGATCGGCATCGTCTTCCTCGGCGAGACCTTGAGCGCGACGGCATGGGCCGGGCTCGGCCTTGTCATCGTCGGCGTCGCGGCGATGACGCTGCCGGAGCGCAAGGCCGGGTAACGATTTCGGCTGGACCGAAAAAAGCCCGCGGCACCAGCCGCGGGCTTTTTCCGAGTGACGAACTACATCGGCGCTCAGGTGCCGAAGGGCGTGAACTTGGTGACGCCCCTGAACAGGTTGCGCAGGAAGCTCTGCTCCTCGCCGCCGGTCGGCGTGGTGCGGCTGATGAAGTCGAAGATCACGCCGTCCTTCAGGCCGTAATTGGCGATGCGCTCGACCTTGAAGCCCTTGTTGAAATAGACCACCAGCACATTCTGGTCGACCACGGTCAGATCCTGGAACTGGAACATCCGCTTCACGCGCTGGCTGATGTAATAGAAGGTCCGGTTGCCCACGGTCGAGGTCGTCGAGGGCGTGCCGAGCGTCGTCAGCACCGTCTGCACGTCCATGCCGGGCTTCACCTGGGCGATCAGCCCGTCATCCATGACGAAGCCGCGGGTGTATTCCTCGTTGATGCCCGCCGATGTCGGCAGCATGAAGCCGCCGGAATCGGGCCCGCAACCGGCCAGCGTCAGCGAAGAGGTGGCGAGCATGCCGAGGACGGCCGTGCGGCGGGAAATGACGGTCATACGGGGTCTCGATCCGTGGCCATATGGCGCGGGCAAGATGCCCCCGCCGCTTGTCAAATGGGTCAGGCTTGGCGTAACGCCCGAGGATGGCTTTGGCAAGGCAACGGCAGCGCCGGGAGCGGCGCGCATGATCTTCGGTCTCTTCGGCCGGCGGCAGCGCCGCCTTGCGCCGGTGGACGCGCTGTTCTCGCGCTTGACGGACGCCTCGCGGCAGCCGGCGCTCTATCTCGATGGCGGCATCCCCGATCATTTCGAGGGACGCTTCGAATCGCTGTGTCTGCACATGTTTCTGGCACTGCGCCGCCTCCACGAACTGCCGGCGCCGGCGGCCGAGCTCGCGCAGGACCTGGTCGACGTGTGCTTCGCCTATCTCGAACTCGGCCTCCGCAATGGCGGCGTCAGCGACATCGCCGTGCCCAAGCGGATGAAGAAGATCGCGCAGATGTTCTATGGTCGCATCCAGGCCTATGAGGCGGCGCTTGCCTCGGACGACCGCGATGCGCTGGTCGAGGCGCTGAAGCGCAATGCTGGCGCGGGCGACGGCGCGATCCTGCTCGCCGGCTATATGGTCCGCGGCCAGGCACGCCTGGCGAGCCTCGACCTCGACGGCATCATGACGGAGCCGGCACCGTTTCCCATGCTGACGGAGGCCGATCATGAGCGGTGACACCGGGGCGCTGACGTTCAGCCGTCCCGTCCGCGTCGAGACGATCCGGCTGCGGAGCTCTCAGACCCTTGTCGAGGCGAACGAGGCTGAACGCAGCCGTGTCGCGGCGCAGCTCGATCTCGCCTCGATCGAGCTGCTGGAAGGGCGCTATGAGCTCTCCCGCAATGGCGAGAAGGTCACTCTGCAGGGAACGGTCGCGGCGAGCCTGCACCAGATCTGCGTCGTCACGCTCGACCCGTTCCCGAGCGCGCTGGAGATACCGGTCAAGCTCGATTTCGCGCCGGAGGCCGAGGCCGTTCCGTCGCGGCGTGGCGACAGCGGCGACGAGATCGACATCGAGATCGCGCTGAACGAGGACGATCCGCCCGAGCCGATCGTCGATGGCGTCATCGACCTGGGCACTGTGACAGTCGAGTTCCTGGCGCTGGCGCTCGATCCCTATCCGCGCAAGCCGGGCGTCAGCTTCGACGCGCTTGCGCCGTCCGTGCCGGTCGAGTCGCCCTTTGCCGCGCTCGCCAAGCTGAAACGCGACCCATGAGCCGAGTCGTCATCCCGGCTGGCGCTTGCGGCTGCGGTGCAAGTCGCTATTGTCCGGCCCGCATTGCGCCGCCCCCCGAAGAAGGTCGGCCGCTTCCGGGACCAGCCATCGCCTCATGACACGTCCGGTTACAATCGCGCTCGATGCGATGGGCGGAGACCACGGCCCATCCGTCGTCGTCCCGGGCGCGGCGTTGACTCTGGAGCGGCGTCCCGATGCCCGTTTCGTCATGTTCGGCGACCAGGCACAGGTCGTGCCCCTGCTTGACGCCCATCCCAAGCTGAAGGCCGTCACGACGTTCCATCACACCGAGGTCTCGGTGAAGATGGACGACAAGCCGAGCCAGGCGCTGCGCTACGGGCGCTACAAATCCTCGATGTGGCGCGCCATCGACGCGACCAAGACCGGCGAGGCCGACGTCACGGTCTCGGCCGGCAACACCGGCGCGCTGATGGCGATGTCGAAATTCTGCCTGAAGTCGATGCCGCAGGTTGATCGCCCGGCGATCGCGGCGCTGTGGCCGACAGTGCGCGGCGAGAGCGTCGTGCTCGATGTCGGCGCGACGATCGGTGCGGACGCCCGCCATCTCGTCGATCTCGCGGTGATGGGCGCCGCGATGGCGCGCGTGGTGTTCGATCTCGATCGCCCGACGGTCGGGCTGCTCAATGTCGGCGTCGAGGAGATCAAGGGCGTCGAGGCGGTCAAGGAGGCCGGGCGCATCCTGCGCGAGAGCGACCTGCCGCATCTGAGCTATCACGGCTTCGTCGAGGGCGACGACCTGGGTCGAGGCACGGTCGACGTCGTCGTCACCGAGGGCTTCACCGGTAACATCGCGCTGAAGACGGCCGAAGGCACCGCTCGCCAGATCGGCGAATATCTGCGCGCCGCGATGAGCCGCTCGCTCATGGCCAAGATCGGCTATGTCTTCGCGCGCGGCGCCTTCGCGGCGCTGAAGGACAAGATGGACCCGCGCAAGGTCAATGGCGGCGTTTTCCTCGGCCTCGAGGGTATCGTCATCAAGAGCCATGGCGGCACCGACGCGGTCGGTTTCGCCAGCGCCACCGAGCTCGGCTACGAGATGGCCCGCGAGAATCTGATGGCGAAGGTCCGCGAGATGGTGGCGGCGACGGCGCAGCCGGAGGCGGCGGCCGCGCAGCCCGCGCCGGTCGCCGAGTAGGGAAAGCATTCTTGTCGATCACACGCTCCATCGTCTGCGGCTGCGGCTCCTATCTGCCCGCGCGCATCGTCACCAATGCGGAGATGGCGAGCCGCGTCGACACCACCGACGAATGGATCGTCCAGCGCACCGGCATCCGCCAGCGTCATGTCGCCGCCGATGACGAGCCGACATCGGCGCTCGGACTCAAGGCGGCGCAGGCGGCCCTCGCGGACGCCGGCATGGATGCCTCCGAGATCGACCTGATCATCGTCGCGACCGCGACGCCGGACCACACCTTTCCCGCCACTGCGACGCAGATCCAGGCCGCGCTCGGCATCGGTCACGGTGCCGCCTTCGATCTCCAGGCGGTCTGCTCGGGCTTCGTCTTCGCGCTCGCGACGGCCGACAAGTTCATTGCCAGCGGCGCGGCGAGGGCGGCCCTGGTGATCGGCGCCGAGACCTTCTCGCGCATCCTCGACTGGGAAGACCGGACGACCTGCGTCCTCTTCGGCGACGGCGCCGGCGCGGTCGTCATGAAGGCTGGACCGGGTGAGGGGACGTTGGCCGATCGCGGCGTGCTCGCGACCCATATCCGCTCGGACGGCCGCCACAAGGACAAGCTCTATGTCGACGGCGGCGCGGGCTCGACCAAGACGGTCGGCTTCCTGCGCATGGAGGGCAAGGAGGTCTTCCGCCACGCAGTGGTCAACCTGGCCGAGACGGTGCGCCACACCTTCGCCGAAACCGGCCTGACCGGCGCAGACATCGACTGGTTCGTGCCGCACCAAGCCAATCGCCGTATCATCGACGCCACCGCGGACAAGCTCGGCATCGGCAAGGACCAGGTCGTCGTCACCGTCGACCGGCATGGCAACACCTCGGCCGCCTCGATTCCCCTGGCACTCGCCGAGGCGCATCGCGACGGCCGGATCAAGCGCGGACAGCTCATCCTGATCGAGGCGATGGGTGGTGGCTTCACCTGGGGTTCGGCGCTGATCCGCTGGTAGGGTCGAGACAGGAAAATTCTGTCGATTTGTGACAGTTTGGCGCGATTTCTCGCGCTATCGATTAAGTTCGCTCAAAGCTGCGGCGTTCGAGGATTGACCCGCGCAAGCGGGACGCCTAGCGTCCGGCGTCCGTAATGGCGAAGGGGCAGACGGTGAAGCTCGTCTGCCGAGCGATAACGCCTTGGAGGGTCTGAATGGCGGGGCAAACGGTCACTCGCGCCGATCTGTGCGAGGCTGTCTATCAGAAGATCGGGTTGTCGCGGACGGAGTCGTCGAAGCTCGTCGAAGCGGTGCTCGACGAGATCTGCGATGCGGTCGCGCGCGGCGAGAACGTCAAATTATCATCGTTCGGCTCCTTCGTCGTGCGAGACAAGGGCGAGCGAATCGGTCGTAATCCCAAGACTGGCGTCGAGGTTCCGATCGAGCCGCGGCGCGTGATGGTGTTCAAGCCGTCGAACGTGATGAAGGCCCGCATCAACGGGCAGACGGGCGAAGGCGAGGACGAGTGAGCCGAGAGACGCGCGTGTGAGTGAAGAGACGTGAGCCTGGAGTTCCACACCGGCGATACCGAGGCCGAATTGGACACCAAGAGCGCAGATGCCTTCCGCACCATCAGCGAGGTCGCCGAAGACCTCGACATCCCTCAGCACGTCCTGCGCTTCTGGGAGACCCGCTTCGCTCAGATCAAGCCGCTGAAGCGCGGCGGCGGCCGGCGCTATTATCGCCCCGACGACGTCGCTTTGCTCAAGGGCATCCGCCGGCTGCTCTATGGCGAAGGCTATACCATCAAGGGCCTACAGCGGATCCTGAAGGAACAGGGTCCGCGCCATGTCCAGGCGATCGGCCGCGGCGGTCCGATCGGCCCTGCTCCGCAGGGAGACGGCCAGTCACGTCCGGTCGCGGCGGCGGCACCGGCCGCCGCTGTTCATCCTGCCGAGCAGGCGATACCGTTGCCGGAGCCCGCGTTGATGCGCAGCCCCCAGCCCGAGGGCCTCGACGACCTGACGCTGCTTTCGGCAGTGCTGGCCGAACTCGGCGAATGCCAGCGCCTGTTGCGCGGCGCCTTGCAGCCGCAGCCTGTACTCGACGGCGTCTGAGCGATCTGCTGCTCAGGAGAGCGGGGCGCCGTCCCTCGGCTTCTGCCAACTGATGTCGCGTCGGCGCGCCGGGATGCCCCGGCCGCCGGAACGGCGCAGCGGGACCAGCGACGCCACGACCGGATTGGGGTAATGCTCCAGCGTCGAGCCGGTCGCGGCGTCGACGCCCATGCCGACGAGGCCGCCGATCAGTACGTTCCCGGCGAAGCCGACCGCGCCGGCCCCGGCAATCCGGGTCGAAACGGGAATGTCGATGCTCCGATAGCCGGGCTTGCTGAAGCTGACCACGAATTCGGACCTGCGGCTGACCTCCCAGGTGCAGGGCGTCGCCGGGCAGGAATGACCGAGCGACGCGCGCGCCGAGGCGTTCGGCGGGTCGCTGTCGACCACGATCTGATTCATGGTGCCACGCGTCACGGTTGCGCAGCCGCCCAGCGCGCCCGCAAGTGCGGCCGCCATAAAGGCGCTGTTTTTCAAGATGTTGCCCCTCGATGGTATTTCATATGACGTAGAGCGGATTACGCGATGCTGCAATGCAGTTGCGCATTGAGGTTGCAATCATCGTGAACGCGCAATCGGGCGTGCTTGATATCGGCCTGCCGCATCATAGATCGGAGCCGAGGACGACCTCGGGCGGCAGCCCTTGCAGAAATCAGGCGTGGACGACCTCGCCCCTTTCTTGAAAAGGAGCGCCGTCATGGCCTGGCTCTATTTGTTCATCGCCGGTCTGTTCGAAGTCGGCTGGGCGATCGGCCTGAAATATACCCAGGGCTTCACCCGCCTCGTTCCGACCACGCTGACAGTGGCGAGCATGGTCGTCAGTCTCGGCCTGCTCGGCCTCGCCCTGAAGCAGCTCCCTGTCGGCACGGCCTACGCGGTCTGGACCGGCATCGGCACGATCGGCACGGCCGGGCTCGGCATCCTGTTGCTGGGCGAACCGGCGGGCGCGCTGCGGCTCGCTTGCATCGGGCTGATCATCGCCGGGATCGTCGGGCTGAAGCTCGCCGCTTGAGGGTTCAGTCGGCCGTGGAGATCGCGTCGAGCGGGATCGAGACGCGTACGCGCAGCCCGTCGGCCTCCCAATCGCGCGAAATGCTGCCCCGCAGCTGCGATTCGACGCTGAGCCGCGACAGCCGCGTGCCGAAGCCCTCATGCGTCGCCGCTTGGACGATCGCCGGCCCGCCGATCTCTTTCCAGTCGACCTCGAAACGATCCCGGACGCGCTGGCCGCGCAGCACCACCGAACCGTCCGCTCGCGACAACGCGCCGTATTTCGTGGCGTTGGTCGCAAGCTCATGGAAAAGTAGCGACAGCGGCGTCGCCGCGCGTGCATCGACCGCGATGTCGTCGCCCTCGATCAGGACGCGCGCCGATTCGTCCCTGACATAGGGCGCGAACAGTTCCCGCAGCAGGTCCTGCAGAGAGGCCTGGGCCGTCTCGCCGCCGGCATCGGCGGCATGCGGACGGACGAAATCATGCGCCCGGCCGAGCGCGGCCAGGCGCTCGCGCAATTGCAGCGAGAACCCCTTCGCCTCGGGATGGTCGCGCACACTCAGCCCGATGATGCCGGAGATCACGGCGAAGATGTTCTTGATCCGATGGCTGAGTTCTTGGGCGACGAGCGCCCGCTCCTCGGCGAAGCGCTTCTGTGCATCGATGTCGAGAGCGGTGCCGATCAGATGGATCGAGCCATCCTGTCGGACGGTGCGCTCGCCCTGGACCAGCACCCAGAGCGCGCGGCCATCGGCCCCGAGCAGGCGGATTTCCTCGTCGAGCCGGGCTTGCCCGTCGATCGCCGCGCGGATGGCGGCATCGATGCGCGCCCGATCCTCGGGATGCGTGATCGGCGTGAAGCCGCCGCCATGCGGTCCGGGGCGGGCATCCTCATATCCGGACATGATCCTGATCCGCTCGTCCCAGATCAGATTGCCGCTCGCCGCATCATACTCCCAGATGCCGATCTGCGATGTCTCGAGGGCGAGTTGCAGCCGCGTGCGCGCTTCGCGCAGCGCCTCGGCATCGCGCTTGGCGGCGTGGATGTCGGTGCAGGTGCCGAACCAGCGCGTGATCTGGCCGTCCTGGTCGCGGATCGGCAAAGCCAGGCCGAGCGTCCAGCGATATTCGCCGCTGTGATGGCGCAGCCGGTATTCGATCTCGTAGGGGTCGCCCGTCTCCAGCGAATGGCGCCAGCGTGCGCGGGCGCGTTCCCGATCGTCGGGGTGGAACATGCCGCTCCAGGCTTCGCCGTCGGTCGAGCCCGTCGGCACGCCTGTGAACTCGTACCAGCGCGCATTGTAGTAGTCGTGGAAACCGTCCGGCAGCGTCGACCAGACCATTTGCGGCATGGCGTCGGCGATCGTGCGGAACTTCGCTTCGCTCTCGCGCAGCGCCGCCTCCACCTCGAATTGCGCGGTGACGTCGGTGTTGGTGCCGAACCAGCGCATGATCGCACCGGTCTCGTCGCGGATCGGCAGGGCGCGCGACAGGAACCAGCGATAGCGCCCGTCCTTGCCGCGGATCGGGAACGTGTCCTCCCAGGGCGTGCCGTTGGCGAAGCATTGTGAGACATGAGCGACGACCCGCTCGACATGCTCGGGATGATGGACCGCGCGCCAGCCCCAGCCCTGCATCTCCTCGAGCGTCGTTCCGGTGTAGTCGTACCAGCGCTGATTGTACCAGAAGATCCAACCCTCCCGGTCTGCCATCCAGGCGAGCTGCGGGATCGCGTCGGCCATGGTGCGCCAGATCGATTCGCTCTGGTCGAGCGCCGTTTCGGCGCTCTTGCGTGCGGTGATGTCGATGGCGATGCCCGGAAAGCGCACCGGCTGGCCTGCGCCGTCGCGCTCGACGCGGCCGGTCGTGCGCAGCCAGTGCACGCGCCCGTCCGGCAACTGCACGCGGTATTCCGAGCGGAACGTCCCGTCGCCCGCCAGGGTGGCCGCGATCTCGTCGTTGACGCGGGCGCGATCGTCCGGGTGGATGCCCGCTGCATAGCGGGCGAGCGCGATGCCGGCCGCCGCTTCGTCCGCGTCGACCGAATAGAGGCTGGCGAAGGCGCTATCGGCATAGACGCGATCGGTCGCGATGTCCCAGTCCCATCGGCCGATCACTTCGGCGGCGGTCCTGACCGTCTCGGCCTCTATCTCGCGCCGCGCCTGGAGCCGGCGCAGCCGGCGCAGTTCGAGCTGCGCCATCACCTGCCTGGCCAGCCGACGCAGATCGTCGGCCTGGCCGGGTTCGAGCCCGGCCCGCGGCTTCGTGTCGATGATGCAGAGGGAGCCGAGCGGCGCACCTTCCGGCGAATGCAGCGGTGCCCCGGCATAGAAGCGGATATGCGGTGCGCCCGTGACGAGCGGGTTGTCGGCGAAGCGCGCATCCTCGCGCGCATCTGACACGACCATCAGATCGCGGCCACGCATCGCGAACGCGCAGAACGATTGGTCGCGCGGCGTCTGGTCGGCGTCGAGGCCGGATCGCCCCGCGAACCATTGCCGCTCTCGTTCGACCAAGCTTACGAGGCCGATCGGCGCGCCGCAGAGCCGCGCCGCCAGTGCCGCGAGATCGTCAATCTCCGGCTCGCGGGCCGCATCGACGATATCGTAGTCCCTCAGCAGCCTCGTCCGGGCCTCTTCGGTCCAGGCCTCACCTTCCGCAATCTCGGACATCAATGAATTCGCGCTCGAAATCTCGCTATCCCCGCAACGGGCATGGACGCCTTGCACGGCCAAGGCAATGTGAAAAGACATCGATCGCCATGCCCATGGGCGATGCTAGCGCCGCCGCCAGCCCTCCGGCCAGTAGCCGCCTCTTTCAAGCGTCACGATCAGGACGACGACCGCCAGCGTGATGGCGATCGTCGTCAGCTTGGCATTCCACGGCGTGCCGCGGCCGACCAGCCAGATCAGCGTGAGGCCGATCACGAGGGGGACGATCATCTCCATGGCCCAACCATAGCCGACGCGGCGCTGCGGTGCACCCCGGAGCCGGCGGTCGCACGACTGTTTCGCGGAACCGATGCCGTCGGCACACGTTCGTTCGATGGGGAAGCGCGCTGCGACAGCGCCGGCCTGTCACACCGGAAACCCAGCGACAGGAGATCACGAAAATGGGTCTTTTCTCTAAGGACATCAAGACGATGGATGATCTGTTCGTCCACCAGCTCCAAGACGTCTACTATGCCGAGAAGCAAATCTTCAAATCGCTTCCCAAGATGATCGAGAAGGCGACGGACTCCGGCCTCAAGCAGGGGCTGCAAGCTCATCGCAGTGAGACCGAGGCTCACATCACGCGGCTCGAACAGGTGTTCAAACAGCACGGCGCCGAGGTCAAGGCGGTCAACTGCCCGGCGATCGACGGCATCCTGAAGGAGGCCGATGACGTCGCGGGCGAGGTCGAGGACAAGCAGGTGCTCGACGCCGCGATCATCGCCGCTGCTCAGGCGGTCGAGCACTACGAGATCACACGCTATGGCACGCTCGTCGCCTGGGCGAAGCAGCTCGGCCGCAACGACTGCGCTGCGCTGCTTCAGCAGAACCTCGACCAGGAATTCGCCGCCGACGCCAAGCTGACGAAATTCGCCGAGGGCGGCGTCAACCGGCGCGCGGCCGCCTGACGTTCGAGGTATCAAGGATAGAAACCCTGCAGCGCAACGCGCCGCGGGGTTTGATATGTCAGGTCGGATTCCCGGGATCGCCGGGCGGCACTTTCGGCGTATCCGCGCGCTTGCGGATGCCCCGCGCCCAATAGCCGGCCAAAGCAAGCCCAGGCGGAATGGCGAGCAGCAAAATCCAGCCGATCAGGCCGAAATCCGCGATCATCGGCCAGGCCGTCCGGGACGTCTCGTCAGGGCTTCAACCACGCAATGCTCCTATTGGCATCTCGCCCTCGATTAAGGGCTTCAACCGCGCAAGCTCTGCAGCGACGAAATCGAGGAACAATCGAACCCGCGGCGAATGCCTGAGATCGGGATGGGTCAGCAGCCAGAGATCGGCGGCGAAGCCCGGATCGGGAGCCGCGAGCCGGAGCAGAGCCGGTCTGGTGTCGGCGATGAAGCAGGGCAGGAAGCCGAGCCCGATGCCGGCCTCGACCGCCTCCGCCAAGCCGAGCACGGTGTTGACGCGGTAGATGATGCGGTCGGGCGCGACGTTCTGCTGGAGGTGGCGCACCGCCTTGAGACCGGCGAAGTGCTCACCGAGCGAGACCCAGGTCCGCTCCCAGAGCGCCGCCGGCTCTATCGGCTCAGGCTCGCTGAAATCCAAGGTCCGGCCGTAGAGCGCCCAGGCGATCCGTGCGGCGCGGCGGCCGACCAGCGTGTCGGGCGGATTGTCGGTGGCGCGGATGGCGACGTCGGCGTCGCGCTTCGACAGGTTCAGCGATTGGTTGCTCAGCAGTACGTCGAGCCGGATGTCCGGGCACTGCTTCAGGAAAGCCGCGAAGAGTGGCGTCAGCAGATCGACCAGCAGCGTGTCGTTGGTGGTGACGCGCAATTCGCCGGCGGGCTTGATCTCGGCGCCGGCGAGGCGGCGGGCGAAGGCGGTGATGTCCTCGTCGACGCGCTCGGCGAGCTGGGTCATCTCCTCGCCGGCCGGCGTCGCGACATAACCGCTGCGGTGGCGCTCGAACAGCTTGAGGCCGAGCGCCTCCTCGATCTGGCCGAGGCGGCGGAACACTGTCGAATGGTTCAGGCCGAGAGCGACCGCCGCAGCGGGCAGAGCGCGCTGATCGGCGATCGCCTTGATCAGGCGGAAATCGTCCCAGGCCAGGCCCTTGAGCGGCAGCGCTTTTGGCGTCGTCATTTAGGCATTGTCGGGCATGGCCGCGCCGCCAGCAAGGCGCGTCGCCTGCTGGCGGCGAACCGATCAGAGCCGCCGGTGGTCACGCCGTCGCGAACTCTGTCCTGTTCGACGGGGCGGCCGGCCTCAGCGCGAAGGCGCCGTCGCCGATCAGGCCATGGGCGAGCGCCGTCAGCGCCAGGAATGCCGGATACTCCCAGCCGCCATTGGCGGCATTGAAGACCCAGCCATTGGGCGCATGGACGGCGAGCGCACCCAGCAGCACCGGCAGCAGCAGGAGCGAGACCTGGCGGCCATAGAAGCCGGTCAGGATCGCGAGCCCGCCGACGAGCTCCGCCAGCATGATCGGCCAGGCCAGGATGGTCGGCAGGCCGACCTGCGCGAGAAATCCGGCGAAACCGGTGGGCGTAAAGACGACGAGCTTGAGATAGGCATGGGCGATGAACATCAGGCCGAGTGCGATGCGGAGGGCGAGGGCGCCATACGGGGCGAAGCGGTTGTCGATCATGGGTGCGATCTCCGACGGGACCGGATTGGTCTCTGACCCGACAATCGACGTGATCCGTTCGCAATTCAAATTGTGAATAGCCAACATCGAGATTGCGTCGGAGCAATGTCGTACGTCTTCCTTTCCCGGCCGCCCGCGCCGATCTTGTGGCCAACGGGGCTCATGCCCTCATTCCACTGGAGGACGTTTCCGATGCAGATCAACGGCATCCACCACGTGACCGCGATCTCGGGCCCGGCCCGGCGCAATCTCGACTTCTACGGTCGGGTGATCGGCCTGCGTCTGGTCAAGAAGACGGTGAACTTCGACGATCCCGGTACCTACCACCTCTATTACGGCGATTCCGCCGGCACGCCCGGCACCATCCTGACCTTCTTTCCCTGGGACCATGCCGCGCCCGGTCGCCTCGGCGTCGGCGAGACACAGGAGACCGTCTTCCGGGTTCCGGAAGGCGCGATCGGCTACTGGACCCATCGCCTGGTCGAGCACGGCGTGTCGCACGACGCGCCGGGGAAGCGTTTCGGCGAGACGGTGCTCGCCTTCCGCGATCCGGACGGAATGCGTCTCGCGCTCGTCGCCGTGCCCGGGGTTGAGAGCGAAGCGGCGTGGCCGGACGGCGGTGTGCCCGTCGAGCACGCCATCCGCGGCTTCCACGGCGTCAGCCTGCTCGTGGCGGACGCCGCGCCCACCGCCGCGATCATGAGCGACGTCTTCGGCTTCCGAGAGGTCGACCGGGAGGAGACGCTGATCCGCTACCGCGCGGAAGGGACCGCGCTCGGCAGCGTCATCGACCTGCGCGTCGCCGGCGGCTTCCTGCCGGCGCGCCAGGGTGCCGGCTCGGTGCATCATGTCGCCTTCCGTGCGGCCGACGACGCGGAGCAGGCGGAGATGGTGCGTCGTCTCGCCGAGCATCACGGCATACGCACGACGGAGCAGCGCGACCGGAACTATTTCCGTTCGGTCTATTTCCGCGAGCCCGGCCGGGTGCTGTTCGAGATCGCGACCGACGTCCCGGGCTTTTCCGTCGACGAGCCGGTGGCGAGCCTCGGCGAAGCGCTCGAGCTGCCGGCGGGGCTGGAGAGCCAGCGCGCCCGCATCGAGGCGCTGCTGCCGGCGCTGGCCTGACCCGGACCCGACCTCTCAGCCTACGCTTCGGCGCAGGCGGGGAGGTCATTTCATTCCGTTACGAGGAGGCTGTCATGGACGCTCTGCTGCGCTCCGATTTCATCCACCGCTTCGAGGCGGGAACCGACGCTTCGCATCCGCCCCTCCTCCTGCTGCACGGCACCGGCGGCGACGAGGCCGACCTGCTGCCGCTCGGCCGCATGGTCGCGCCCGGCGCGAGCCTGCTGTCGCCGCGCGGCCAGGTGCTGGAGGGCGCGATGCCGCGCTTCTTCAGGCGGTTGCGCGAAGGCGTGTTCGACGAGGAGGATCTGGTGCGCCGGACGCATGAACTCGCCGAGTTCGTCGCGGATGCGCGTGAGCGCTACGATCTCGCCGCGCCGATCGCAGTCGGTTTCTCCAACGGCGCCAACATCGCGGCGAGCCTTCTTCTGCTGCGGCCCGGCATCCTTGCGGGAGCGGCGCTGCTGCGGGCGATGTCGCCCTTCGCTGCGCCGCCCGCCGTCTCGCTCGACGCAACGCCGGTGCTGATGCTGACCGGCGGGCTCGATCCGATCGTTCCGGAGAAGACTGCCAGGCACTTGGAGACGACGCTGGCGACGGCGGGAGCCGTCGTCGAGCACCGCATCCTGCCGGCTGGCCATGGCCTGTCGCAGGCCGATATCGGGCTGTTGCGGGACTGGCTGTCGCAGCGCTGAGGCGGTCAGCCCTCCGCCGCGGCGGTCTTGCGCTTGGCCGCTTTCGCTTTGGCCGGCGGAGCCGGCGGTTCGGCCGCTTGCTTCGCCAGCCTGAGCGCGCGCAGCGCCTCGATCTTCTTGCGCGCGGCGGCCTCTTCCGCAGCGATCCTGCCGCTCGACTTCTGCTTTTCGCGCGGCGCGTCCTGGACGCTGTTCACATCGTGCCAGGCCCTCGGCCCACGATCTCCCCCTGCCATGGTCGTCTCCCTCCGCTGTCGCGCAATTCCCCTTGGCGCCAGCTTACGCGCGAAAAATCACGCCGACGAGCCCGGAAAGCACCGGCGCGACGATCAGTCGATCAGGGGCAGGATCAGCGCCATCGCCATGGTGATGATCACGGCGGCTCGCAACAGGATGTCGCGCTGGCGCGGCGGGCGGGATTCGAGCGAACGCGACAAGGCCTGCATGGCGGCAACTCCTGCAACGCGACTGCAAGGATGTTGCGCCGCAAGTCCGAGCGAAGCAAGTCCTTGCGAAGCCCTGTGAATAACCTTGGCTGACCCTCAGGCGCCCCGGCTCGTCGTCCGGGATCCGTCCCGCGCCGCCGTGGCCCGCAATCGTTTCGCCGCTACGACGTCTTCCAGGATCTGGATCGCGACCGGCAAGTCCTGCGATGCCCGCCAGCCGCCTTCGCTCAGCAGGTCCCAGCCGGCGTTGCGGACGGCGAAGAACCAGATCGCGCAATCCGGGTCGATGCCGCAACCTGCCTCGGCCTCGTGACAGAGCTTGCGGACGAGTTCCGGTGCCGGCCAGCGCACGATCTCGTCCGCGATCTGCTTGATGCGCAGGCAGCGTGTTTCCAATTCGTGTTCAGGCATAGGCAGCTCGTCGGTTGGCATCGCCAAGCCGAAACGGCCCGATCGACGACCGGTTCCTGATATCGACAATTGTCGACGTTTTCGCGCGCTTGGGACAGCGAACGCGCATCGCCACCGCTGCAGAGGGCGACAAAGGATCGACGATCTTGGAAAAATGGTCGGAGCGAGAGGATTCGAACCTCCGACCCCTTGTCCCCCAGACAAGTGCGCTAACCGGGCTGCGCTACGCTCCGACGGGTCGGCTTATAGTGGCGGGTTCGCGTCGATGCAATCGGCTTTGCGCCGGCGCTGCCCGTCAGTTCCCGGTCGCTCCAAAGCGGGACGGTGGCGGGTCGGCGCCATTAACCTTCGATTAAGGCTTCGATTGCGACGCCGGAGCGATTTCCGCATGGTCCTGGGCGGGACGGGGGTCCTCAGGCGGAGAAGACCATGTCGCTGGCGACTGCCACGGCCGGACGGCGCGAGCCGGCGGCTCTGTCCCCCACCAAGTCTCTCGGCTCGGTCGAAAGCTTCTTCCGAGGCCTCGCGCCCGATTGGCATTCGCAATGGGCCTGGGACCATTACGAGCCGACGATCCTCGGCCTCGCCCATCAATTCGGGCTGCGCCGCGTCTGCGAGATCGGCGGCGGCCGCGACCCGTTGTTCACGGCCGAGCAGGCCGGGCGCCACGGCATCGACCTGATCGTCAACGACATCGACGCCGGCGAGCTCGCCCTGACGCCCGAAGGTCTCAGGACGGCGCGTTTCGACATCGCCGGCGACCTGTCCGAGCCCGACGTGGCGCGCGGCGGCTACGACCTGATGGTCTCGCGCATGGTCTTCGAGCATGTCCACGACGTCGAGAAGGCCTGGACCAACATCCACGAGCTGCTCGCGCCGGGCGGCGTCGCGCTCGCCTTCTTCCCGACGCTGTGGGCGCCGGTCTTCGCGCTCAACCACATCCTGCCGGAAAAGGCCTCGCGCGCCATCGTGCACGCGCTGTTCCCGGCCCGCCGCGACGGTGGCGGCGATCCGAAGTTCCCCGCCTTCTACGACTGGTGTCGCGGCAGCCGCGGGCAGCTTGCCCCGATGCTGAACCGCGCCGGCTTCCGCGATGTCCACATCCAGCGCTTCTGGGGCCATGGCTATTTCAAGCGCATGCCCGGCCTGCGCGAGACCGACCATGCCTTCAACGCGCTCAGCGCGCGGATCGGCTGGGATTTCGTGACGACCTACGCCTACGTCGTGGTGCGCAAGGACAGGGCCTAGCGGTAGCGGCCCCGGCCGACGACGACGCCTTCGCTCGCGACGCCGTCATTGCACGGTCCTCCGACCGGGATCGGCGCCTTGCCATAGGCCGCGTAGTCGACGGTGGTGCCGGCGCGCGGGCCGCGCCTGAAGCTGCACAGCGTGCTCACCTCGCGACGGCCGTCGCGGCCGTAGTCGTCCCGCCGGCGCTCGTCGCGATAGTCGTCGCGCCAGTTCGGCCGCCTCTCGTCGCGCGGGCGGTATCGGTCATCGACACGCCGGTCATCGTCACCGCGGCGACGGGGAATGCAATTGTCGGTCTCGGGAACCGGAACGGTGCCGGGAGGACAGCTCGTCTGCTCGCGGCGATAGCGCTGCTGCGCATCCGCCGACGTCAGATCGCCGACGACGAATAGCGGTGCCAGAATCAGCATCGCGAATGTCAGGTGAGCTTTGCGCATGTTCTTGTTTCCTCCCGGCTCTGCCGTAGAGGAATGACCGTTTCATCGTACTCAGAGTTTGGCAAGAACAGCCAGGATGCATCGCCTGCGCCGTCGATGTGTTCGAGTCAATGAAATCCGAAGCTGATCGCGCTGCCAGACGTCGAAGTCGACATGGCGCGTGCTGAACGGCACGGCCCTGTCCGGTTGCTGCGTTAGAGGCGTTTCGGTACCATCTCGGGCGGCCTGAGTGCCGCCAGCCCCCAGATCACGCCGAGCATCAGATACATGTGGCGCCAATGGTCGGTGTCGATCTGCAGGCCCTGCACGATCGTCACGAACAGCACCGACCAGATCGCGATCGCATGGTTCTGGGTGTCGGTGCGGCGGAACACCAGCATCCAGCCGACATAGAGCGTCGCCGCCATCAGCCCGAGCCAGGCGAAGCCGCCGAGCCAGCCATAGGAGGCGAAGGCGTTGATGTAGACGTTGTGAGGGTCTTCCGGGAAATACCAGCGGAAGCGCAGGGGCCCGAAGCCGTTGGGCAGTTCGAGCAGTTGCGGGATCGAGCGCAACTGGTTGCCGAAGCGGCCGGTGACGCCCTGGTCGTAGCTTTGGTCGAGGCTGGCACGGACCTCGAAGACGCTGCGGATGTTCTCGAATGACAGGGCGATCAGCAGCGCGACCACGACCAGCATCAGCGCCGCGACCGTCAGGAAGACGATCCGCGCCCGCCGCGAGGCGCTGGGCGAGGTCAGGAAGGTCAGCGCGACCATCAGCACCGCGGACGCGGCTAGATTGCCCCAGGCGCCGCGCGAGAACGACAGGAACAGCGCCATGAGCGGCACGCTCATCAAAGCGAGGCCGCGCATCAGCCCGATCCGGCCGATCAGCACGAATTGCAGGCAGAACACGATCGGCAGCACCAGGAACGGCCCGAGCACGTTCGGATCCTTGAAGGTGCCCGACGCGCGGCCGTAGAGCGCCAGCACGCTGCCGAGCCCCGCCACGTCGAAATAGCCGAGCAGCCCGGCAAAGCCCGCGCACCAGGCCGCGAAGAGATAGCCCTTGCGCAGCGTCTCGAGCCGCCCGAACGCGTCCTCGGCCATGATCGCGGCGAAGAAAAGCGCCGTGATCATCAGATAAACCGAGACGGCGGTGAAGCGCACCGAGGCGGTCTCGTCCATGTAGGGGATCAGCGAGAAGGCGCCGCCGATATTGTAGAGCAGCAGCAACGCCAGCATCGGCAGGAGCTTCTGCGAGAAGCGCACGCCCGTCAGCGCGAAGACGAAGACCGCGACGAGGAAGACGACCTCATAAGGCGAGGGCTCGATCAGCGCGAAGCCGGAGGAGGCCGCCAGCAGCCAGAGCGCGCCGCGCTTGATCGCGGCATAGGAGATCCGCAGGCCGTGGCGGCGGCCTTCCAGAGGACTCGGGCGCTCGGCGAGCGCGCTCAATAGGCGTTCTCGGTCTTGGTCATCAGCGAGAGCGGCGTCTTGACCAGGATGTAGAGGTCGAGCAGCACCGACCAGTTCTCGATGTAGTAGAGGTCGTGCTCGACACGGCGCTGGATCTTGTCCTCGGTGTCGGTCTCGCCGCGCCAGCCATTGACCTGGGCCCAGCCGGTGATGCCGGGCTTGACCTTGTGGCGGGCGAAATAGCCGTCGACGACCTGCTCATAGGCGCGGTTCGAGGCGGTGGCGTGGATCGCGTGCGGGCGCGGGCCGACCAGCGAGAGGTTGCCGCGCAGCACCACGTTGAAGAGCTGAGGCAGCTCGTCGATCGAGGTCTTGCGGATGAAGCGGCCGACGCGGGTGACGCGCGGATCGTCCTTGGTGACCTGCTTGGCCGCCTTGTAGTCGCTCATCTCATGGTAGAGCGAACGGAACTTGAAGACCTCGATCAGCTCGTTGTTGAAGCCGTAGCGCTTCTGCCGGAACAGCACCGGCCCCTTCGAGTCGAGCTTGATCGCGATCGCGGTCGCGATCATCAGGGGCGACAGCGCAAGCAGGGCGAGAACGCCGACGATCTTGTCGAAGACGAACTTGACGACGATGTCCCAGTCGGCGATCGGCCGATCGAACACGTCCAACACCGGCACGGCACCGATATAGGAATAGGAGCGCGGCCGGAACCTGAGCTTCGACATGTGCGCCGACAGGCGGATGTCGATCGGCAGCACCCAGAGCTTGCGCAGCATCGTCAGCATGCGCGCTTCCGCCGAGATCGGCAGCGTGAAGATCACGAGGTCGAGCTTGGTCCGGCGCGCGAATTCGACGAGATCGTCGATCGTGCCGAGCTTGGGGTAGCCGGCGACGAGGTCGGGCGAGCGGTCGTCGTTGCGGTCGTCGAAGACGCCGCAGACTCTGAGGCCCGTGTCGCGTTGCGCCTCGAGCGCGCGGATCAGCGCCTCACCGGCCTCGCCGCCGCCGACGATCGCGGTACGCCGCTCGAGTCGTCCCGAGCGCGTCAGCGCGCGAACGCCCAGCGTGACCGCCAACCGTTCCCCGAGCAGCGCCGCGACGCCGCCGGCATAGAAGCCCGCGAGCCAGACGCGCGAGACCTGGTCGCCGATCTTCAGGAAGAAGAAGGCGGCGAGCGCGATCAGGAACAGCGTCGTCCAGCCGGCGACGAGCCGGACGCCCATGGTAATGAAGTTTCGCAGTGCGCCGACATGGTAGAGCCGCAGCGCCTGGAAGCTTGCTAGAGCGCCGACCGCAAGCGCCGGGATCGTGATCTGGTAGGGCAGGGAACTGGTGACGTTGCCGGCCACGTAGAGCCAGTAGACCAGCCCGCCGATGCCGACCACCGCGAGCACGTCGAACAGCCGGACGAAGCCTTCGATCATCACCGGCGAGAGCGTCGGCTTGACCGGCATCGCGGCGATACGCTCGGCCAGCGGATGGAAGGCGCGGGTCGCCTTGCCGGTGGCGCCGCCCATCATGTCCGCTGTCGCGGTCGCGGCGGCATCGACCTTGATCAGGTCGCGAACATCGAAAGCGCCCATCGCTGCCATCCTCGGTCCGGCCTGTCGCCGAACTCATTTGGTCGTCGCCAAGGCTGTAGCGGAAAAAGCTCACGGAACGCTTAACCCGTCCCGTCGCTGTTTCACGGCTTCGGCAAGGCCTGCGGCGGCGCAGTGGCGAAGACTTCCCGCGCCTGCTGCGAAACCCGATTTTTCGCTTGGCCGATCAAGGTATTAGGTCGACTTCAGAAAGGTGTTTTTCTTTTGATTCAACGACTTGTTTCCATCAGCGTGACTATTTTCCGTTGACGGGAAGCAAATCATCTGGCATTGGTATCCATGATGAGTGTCTGAGAAGAAAATTTTGTTGCCGCGGCCGATGATGACTGTTTCGTCATAATTCGCTTTGCTGCGCGGCTTTGGCGAATTGATTTCGTTCAGGCCTTTATTCCAGACATCTTGTTCCCAAAGATTGCTCGCCGGCGAGTGGCGCTTCCTCCAAGGATGGCGCGGCCGGCACCTTGTGTGACCCATGTCTCTTCACTGGATTGTCCTGCTCGCGGCGATCGCCGTCGAGATTCTCGCCACGGCTGCGCTGAAATCCTTCGTCTCCGCGCCGATGCTTCTGGCCCTGTTGCCGCTCGTTCTGATCGGTCTGTCCTTCGCGCTGCTCAGCGTTGCCTTGCGGGTGATCCCGATGGCGGTCGCCTATGCGGTCTGGGAGGGGCTCGGCATCGTCGGGATAGCGCTGCTCGGCCACGTCCTGTTCGGCGAGCATCTGACGCCGCGGCGTCTCATGGCGCTGGCCGCGATCATCGCCGGCATCGTTATGATCGAGCGCGGCGTCGGCCCGTCGCGCGCCGAGATGTCGGGGAGGCCGGTGTGATCCCCGCCTTTCTGCCGCAAAGCCTGGCGCTCGGATGGCTCGCGCTGGCCGTGCTGCTCGAGGTCGGTGGCAACATCCTGCTCAAGCTGTCGGACGGGCTGTCGCGTCGCCTGATCGGTGGTCTCGGCCTGGCGATGGTGATCGGCGCCTTCGCGGCGCTAGCCCAGGCGATCCGCGGCATGGACGTCTCGGTCGCCTATGCGGTCTGGGGCGGGGCTGGCCTCGTCATGACCGCGCTCGTCGGCATGCTGGTCTTCGGCCAGCGGATCAGGCTGGTCGGCTGGGCCGGCATCGCGCTGGTGCTGGGCGGCGTCGCAGCATTGAAGCTGCTGTAGTGGCTTCAGGCCTTGCGCACCGCCAGCGCGTCGCGATAGGCGTCGATGGCGCCGTCGATCATGGCGTTGAGGCAGAAGTTCTCGCGGACATGGCTCGCGAGATCGGTTGCCTGTGCTTGGCGCTCGGCATCGGGCGTCGCCAGCGTCGCCTTGATCGTCTCGGCCAGGATCACCGGATCATTGGCGGGGATCAGCCTGTGGCGATGACGCGGGCCGTAAATCTCGTTGATGCCGCCTACATCGGTCGAGATCAGAGGCTGTGCCGCCGCCGCTGCCTCCAGGATGACATAGGGCAGCGATTCGGCGCGCGACGGCACCACCATGACATACGCCTTCGAGAGCGCGCGCCGGATCGGGCCGGGCGGCTCGAACACGCATTGCCCGGCGATGCCGCTGGAGATCGTCATCGCGCGCAGCGCCGCCTCGTCGGGTCCGGAGCCGACGATCAGGATGCGCGGCGTCAGATCGTCCCTGGACTTCAGGAGCGCCAGCGCCTCGATCAGCGTGTCGATGCCTTTCGCCGAACGGAGTTCGCCGAGATAGACGAGGTCGAACTCGGCCTTGGCGTGGTCGATCGGCTCGAATTCGGCCTCGGAAATGCCGTTGAGCACGATCCGGTGGTCGCTCTTCGGCATGTGCCCGACATAGGCCTCGAAGCGGCCGGCGATGAAGCGGCTCTCGAATAGGAACATGTCGGTGGCGCGTTCGAGCAGACGCTCGACGGTCATGTAGACGAGGTGCTCGGCGCCGCCGGGCTTGTAGTTGAAGCTGCCGCCATGGGGCGTATAGGCGGTCACGTAGCGCCGGCCGAGATCGACCAGCGCCGGCAGCCGCGCATACACGCCGCCCTTCGAGCCATGCGCATGCACTACGTCGGGCGCCAAGCGCTTGCGGGTCGAGACGGCCGCGGCTTGGGCCTTCGCGTCGGTCAGGCTCGGATAGCGCGACATCGGCACGCGCGTGACACCGAGCGCGAGCTTGTCGGAGAGTTCGGCGAAGACCTCGTCGGCCCGTGTGCCACCCGTAGTCGAATCGCAGAAGATGCCGACATGGTGGCCGCGCTCGACCTGGCCGCGGGCGAGATCGAGCACATGCCGGAACAGCCCGCCGAGCGGCGCGCGGAAGACGTGCAGGATGCGCAGTTTCGGCGCGGCGGCGTCGGTCATAACGAGCGGTTCCGCCGGCTCAGAACCAGCGTTCCTTGATGACGATCGTGTCGCCCGGCAGCACTGGATAGGTGATCGGCACCATGGCGGTGACGAGCTGGCCGTCGATGTTGCGGGTGAGCTCGGCCGAAGCCCGCTGTCCGCGCGGCGTGAAGCCTCCGGCGATCGCGACCGCGGTCTGCACGGTCATGTTGTTGACATAGGGGAACTGCCCGGAATTCGTCACCTCGCCGAGGACGAAGAAGGGCCGGTAGGTGTCGACCTCGACCGAGACCTTGGGTTCGCGCAGGAAGCCGCCGCGCAGCTTGCCCTCGATCGCGCGCTCGAGCTGCTGGGTGGTGCGGCCCTGTGCATCGATCGAGTCGATCAGCGGCATCGAGATCCGGCCGGCGCCGTCGACGGCGTAGATGTTCGAAAGATTGTCCTGGCCGAAGACGATGATCCGCAGCCGGTCGCCGCTGGCGAGCCGATAGGGGCCGCTCGGCTGGACCGCGGTGTAGTCGGCCTCGGGATAGCGCTGCATGCAGCCGCTCACCGCCATTGCGGCAGCCAGGGCAAGGGGAAGGAGGCGGAGACTCATCACTGGCACATCCATACGGAAGGTTGCGCCAAGGGTTACGGCGGCATGGTTAACAATCCGTGAGGCCGAGAGCGATGGCGGCGCGGCCCGCTTACGCAGGCCGGAAGCCTGGTCGGATCCCGCTTAACCCGCCGATAACCTTAATGAGGTTTCCTTTGCGTCGCGCCTGTCCGGGGCGCGCCAGTTCTGCGTGAATGGACACTCATCATGACCGCTCAAACCGACAGCCAGATGCGGGACGCCGGCGACGGCCGCGGCGACATGCTCGATCTCGCGGCGCTCTGGACGGCGATCAAGCGGCGCAAGCTCTGGATCATCGGCCCAACGGTCGCGGCGCTCGGCATCTCCTTCGTTGCGGTCAACGTCATTCCAGCCCGCTACACCGGCGAGGCGCGGCTCCTGCTCGAGAACCGCGACAGCTTTTACACCCGCCCCGGCCAGGGCGCCGGCGAGGGCTCCAGCCAGCAATTCGACAGCGAGGCCGTGCAGAGCCAGGTTCAGGTCATCATGTCGCGCGATCTGGCGCGCGAGGCGATCAAGCGCATCGGCCTGGTCGGCAACTCTGAATTCGACTCGGGTGCTGGCGCGCTCAACACCCTGAAGAAGCTTGCCGTGATGGTCGGGCTCGGCGCCCATCCGGCCGACCGCTCGCCGGAAGAGCGCGTGCTGGAAAAGTATTACGACCGGCTGCTGGTCTATCCGGTTGGCCGCTCGCGCATCGTCGCGGTCGAGTTCACCTCGCGCGATCCCGAGCTCGCGGCCAAGGGCGCCAATATCATCGCCAACACCTATCTGGAGACGCAGGAGGCCGCCAAACAGGACACCGCCCGCAGCGCCTCTTCCTGGCTCTCGACCACGATCGAGCCGCTGCGCAAGCGCCTCGGCGAGGCCGAGGCCAAGGTCGAGGAGTTCCGCTCGCGCAACGGTCTCCTGGTCGGTTCCAACAACACCACGATCACCGCCCAGCAGCTCGGCGATCTCTCGACCCAGCTTTCGGCCGCGCGCAGCCAGCAGGCCGAGGCGCAGGCCAAGGCCGGGCTGATCCGCGATGCGATCCGGCAGGGCCGCACCTTCGAGATCCCCGACGTCGCCAACAACGAGCTGGTGCGCCGGCTGATCGAGCAGCGCGTCAATCTGCGCGCCCAGATCGCGCTCGAATCGCGCAACCTCCTCTCCGAGCATCCCCGCATCAAGGAGCTGAACGCCCAGCTCGCCGACCTCGAAGGCCAGCTCCGCGCCGCCGCCGAGCGCGCCGTCCGCACGCTCGAGAACGAGGCCAAGATCGCCAGCCAGCGCATCGAGAGCTTCACAGCCGCGCTCGACGGGCAGAAGAAGAACGTCTCGACGGCGAATGACAGCGAGGTCCAGCTCCGCGCCCTGGAGCGCGACGCCAAGACGCTGCGCGACCAACTCGAGCAGTACATGCTGCGGTATCGCGAGGCCGTCGCCCGCGACGCCGTCAACGCGACTCCGGCCGACGCCCGCGTGATCTCGCGCGCCATCGAGCCGACCGAGCCGTCCTTCCCCAAGAAGCTGCCGACCATGCTGGTCGCGACGCTCGCGGCCTTCATGGTCTCGCTCGCGGCGGTCGTCTCTCGCGAACTGCTGAACGGCCAGGCCGGCGCGGCTCCCGCGCCGCGCCGCGCGCCAGGCTGGGTCAATGCGGACTTCGCAGAGCCGGAAACCACCCGCCCGGGTCAGCACAAGACGCAGGTCGCCGGTCTCCTGACCCATGCCGGCCGCATCAGTCAGATCACGCTCGATCCGGCCCATCCCGAGCAGACGCTGGCCGACATCGCCGAGCGCATCGACGAACCAGCCCGCGGCATGGCGCCGATGATGCTGGTGCTCGACGGCGGCGGCACCGGGGCCGCCACGGCGCGCGACCTGGCCGAGCTGCTCTCGCAGCGTTGCCGCTGCGTGCTGGTCGATCTCGCTGCCGATGACGGCCGGCGTCAGCCTGGCTTCTCGGAACTTCTCGCCGGCGAGGCGCTGTTCTCCGACATCATCATGCGGGTCGAGGGCTCGCGCCTGCATCGCATCGGCCCCGGGCGCGCTGGCCGCGACGCGGTCTTCGCCGCCCCGGACCTTGTCGAGGTCGCACTCGACGCCCTCTGCGAGACCTATGATTGGGTGCTGGTCTCGGCCGCCTCGAACGACGACGGCGCCGTGCTCGCCCCGATCGCGCGGCGTGCCCAGGGCGGGCTGGTGATGGCCGGCCAGGCCAGCAATGGCCATGCCGTCGAGGCCGCCTATCGTCTCGACGAGATGGCGACTGGGCCGGTCTCGCTGGTGCTCGACGCCCCGTCGGGGCTCGGCTTCGCCATGCCGCGCCAGCGCGACGAGGAGCCGGCCTGAACGGCTAGTCCTCGTCAGCCGCTTTGCGGCCGCGGTTGAGCCAGCCTGAGGCGCGCTGCGCCAGCTTAAACAACAGCGGCGAGGCCTTGATCCGGCGCTTGGCGGTGCGCTTGGCCTTTGCGACCAGGGCGAAGGCCCGGCCCTTGGCGGTCAGTGGCAGAAACGTATCGACGAGTTCGTCCTTGTCGTCGCAGATCGTCGTCTTGTAACGGGCCTCGCCGACGCCGAGATCGAAGACCGAGATGCCCTCATGGCATTTCAGCTTGATCAGGTCGACCAGCAGGATCTCGCCCGGGCTCGTCTTCGCCGCCTCGCTCTCCATGTCGAAGGCCGTCGCCATTCCAGAGAAGCGCGCGCCCTGGACCGCGCCGACATAGGTCGCGACCGAGCGGCCTTCGAGATCGAGCGAATAGAGTTCGAGCGCCGGTCGCCCGCCGTCTCGCGCCGTCGCGCCCTCGATGATGAATGCGCGCACTGCCGGATCGGCGAAGGGATCGGGCACGCCCATCAATTTGAAACGGGCGGCCTTCTGCGTCAGGAAGGCGTCGATGATGCGGTCTGCCTCGGCCGCGCTGCCGGCCTTGACCAGGCGCGATTCGCCCAGCGCCACGAAGCGGTTGCGCTTGTTCTTCAACTTCTTGTGGGCGTGGCTGCTCATCGAGCGGCGCAGTGTCCCGGCGCAATCGCCGGCAACGAGAGCGAGCTTGTAGGCGGCGCTCGGGCTCGGCCCAGCGGCCAGCGCCGCCAGCGGATTGGCCTGGCCGTGCCACAAAGTCGGCTGGTTGACGAAGACGAAGGCGTCGAGCCCCCCGATCGCCTGTGCGATCTCGCCGAGCAGTGCGCGCGCCGCCGGCGCGTCGAGCCCGGCGGCGAAGGCCGGCGCGAACAGCCCCATATGGTAATTGGCGTGCTTGCCGCCGATGAACTCGGCGAAGCGGATGCCGCTGCGGCGGGTGATCACCAGCGGCAGCAGTGCGACCGGCCGGCCTTGGCCGTCCTGCACCAGCGCATAGCGAAGCGCCATGCCGTGGGCCCGGCCCACGGTCGCGGCAAAAGCCTCGACCCAGCGGCGCGACTGATAGGGTGTGACCAGCGCCTCGCGCTCCAGATCGTCCCAGGCGGCCGCGACATCGGCGATCTCGGTCGCGACGGACACCGCGCGCCAGCCGCGTGCGACCTGCGGCGCGTGCCGTCCGGCCGGAACGGAGACTGAAGGACGCTCGGCGAGAGCGGACATGCAATGGGCCTCTGGGGACGACACGATGGCGTCTCCTTAACCCGCCATTGTGAACAGACCTGCCACGATGGGGAGGTCGCGCCGCGGACTTCGGCGAACAGCGTGAACGAGCGGTTTCTGCGGAACGGACGAATGAGCCTTCGCCACCAAGCCTTCTCGGCCGTCTTCAAGGCGATCGCGCTCACCCGCGCCGATCGCTGGGGTAGGGGGTTCGCGCAAGGCGCGGGCGTCATCCTGACGCTGCACCATGTCCGCCCGGCGCGCGCAGCAGGCTTCCAGCCCAACGCCATCCTCGAGATCACGCCGGACTTCCTCGATACGACGCTCGGGCTGATCCATTCCGAGGGCTACGACATCGTGTCGCTCGACGAGGCGCTGCTGCGATTGACGACGCCTGAGCCGCAGCGCTTCTTCGTGGCGCTGACCTTCGACGACGGCTATCGCGACAACATCGAGCACGCCTGGCCCGTGCTGGCGAAGCACGCAGCGCCCTGGACGCTGTTCGTCACGCCGGGCTTCGCCGATCGCACGGCAAGGCTCTGGTGGCTCGAGCTGGAAGAGGCGATCCGGGTCTTGCCGCGGGTCGAGGTCGCGCTGTCGGACGGACCGTTCTCGGCCTGCGCCGGAAGCGATGCCGAGAAGCAGGCGGCTTTCGACGACCTCTACTGGCGTCTACGCCGGCAGCCCGAAGCGATTCTGCTCTCGGCGATTTCTGCGCTGACGACGCAGGCGGGCATCGACCCCGTTGCATTGGTCGAACGCGAATGCCTGCCCTGGGAGACGCTGCGCGCGCTCGCGGGCGCGCCCGGCGTCACCATCGGCGCGCATACGCTGACCCACCCGATGCTGGCGAAGCATCCTGTCGAATTCGCCCGAACCGAGATCGGGGAGAGCAAGGCCCGGCTGGAAACCGAGCTCGGAATACCGGTCCGCCATTTCTCCTATCCGGTCGGCGACCCGACCTCGGCCGGGCCGCGGGATTTCGCGCTCGCGGCCGAGGCGGGATATGCTAGCGCCGTGACGACCCGGCCGGGCCATCTGTTTCCCGCCCACGCGCAGCATCCGCATGCGCTGCCGCGGGTCTCGCTCAACGGACTGCATCAAAGCGAGGACGCTGTGAGAGCGTTGTTGTCGGGGTTGCCGCTCCTGCTGTGGAATCGGGGGCGCAAACTGAACCTCGGCTAGCGTCGGGAACCTTCAGATCTCGTCCTTCCGCTCCATCCATTTGATCAGCGGCAGCAGCGGCAGCACCCAGGCGAGGCCGAGCGCGACATAGGCGACCGTCTGCACCAGCTTCGGCGCCTCGGTGATCCGTCCCTGCGCCAGCGCCATCGCGACCAACGCATAGACGCAGACGAAGACCAGGATCGTGACCGTGCCGATAAGCTTTCGGTGGCTCTGGGTCATGACGGGCTCCATCGGCCTGCGGCAATGCGGGCGTTGTCGGGTTTTTCGCGCGGGTCTATCTGTCACCGGCGCCGGCGCTTGTGAAGCGCTGCGCTTGCGACCAAAGGCCCCGATTTCTGTGACCATCGCCCTCGACCAGCCGCTCGCGGCGACCGGCTCAGACCATCGCGGCATCCGCCGCTGGCTCTGGATCGTTGCTCTGCTCGTCTTCGCGATGGTCGTCGTCGGGGGCGCGACCCGGCTGACCGGCTCGGGCCTCTCGATCACCGAATGGAAGCCGATCACCGGCGCGCTGCCGCCGCTTTCCGCTGATGCCTGGGCGAGAGAATTCGCGAAATACCGCGAGAGCCCGCAATACAAGCTGCTCAACGCCGGCATGAGCCTGGGCGAGTTCCAGTTCATCTACTGGTGGGAATGGGGCCATCGCCAGCTCGGCCGCTTCATCGGCGTGGTCTATCTCGCGGGCTTCCTCGTCGTCGCCATCGGGCGCCTGCTCCCTTGGCGACAGGTGCTGATCCTGTTCGGCATGGGGCTGCTGCTCGGCCTGCAGGGCGCGATCGGCTGGATCATGGTCGCGTCGGGCCTGCAGCCCGGCATGGTCGCCGTCGCGCCGGTCAAGTTGACGCTGCATCTCTCTTTCGCCGGTCTGTTCTTGGCCTCGGTCGTCGCCTTCGCGGTCACGCTGACGCCACCGCGCCGGATCGAAGCCGCGCGGGGCAGGGACGCGGCCTGGGCGCTGATGCTGCTGACCTTCGTCCAGATCGGGCTCGGCGGGCTCGTCGCCGGCTCCAAGGCCGGCTTCACCTTCAACACCTGGCCGCTGATGGACGGTGCGCTCGTGCCGGGCGCCGGCCTGCTGCTGGCCCAGAGTCCGCTCTGGGAGAACTTCGTCGATAATGTCGCGCTGGTGCAGTTCAACCACCGCGTCGGCGCCTATGTGCTGCTGGTCGTGGCGCTGTGGCACGCTTTCGCAGTGCGCCGCGCTGAACCGGCGTCTGGCGGCGCGAAGCGCGCGACAGCGATCGCTGGGCTGATGCTGGCGCAAGCTGCGCTCGGTATCGTGACGCTGCTTTTGGTCGTGCCGCTGTGGGCGGGGCTGGCGCATCAGGCGCTCGCCTTCACCGTCCTGGCGATGAGCGTGGTGCATGTGACGCGGCTGTCATTCCGGGGCACGCCGTAGGCGTGAACCCGAAACCTGCGACTGTCTAGACCGGCCTCGATACTGTCCCGCTGCGACCAGTCACTCGGTCGTGGGTTCCAGGTTCGCCGCTCCGCGGCGCCCCGGAACGACAGATGTGGTCAAGCCAGCGCCTGATCCAGATCCGCGATCAGGTCATCGACATCCTCCAGCCCGATCGAGAGCCTGACCACCTCGGGTCCGGCGCCGGATTCCGTCTTCTGTGCATCGGTCAACTGCCGATGCGTGGTCGAGGCCGGATGGATCACCAGCGAGCGCGTGTCGCCGATATTGGCGAGATGCGAGAACAACTTGAGCTCCGAGACGAGCTTGACGCCGGCGTCGTAGCCGCCCTTCAGGCCGAAAGTGAAGACCGCGCCCGCGCCCTTCGGCGAGTAGCGCTGGGCCAGCGCGTGGTACTTGTTGTCGGGCAGGCCGGCATAGCTGACCCAGTCCACCGCCGGATGCGTGGCGAGATGCTGCGCCACAGCCAGCGTCGACTCGCAATGGCGCTGCATGCGCAAGGGCAGGGTCTCGATCCCGGTCAGGATCATGAAGGCGTTGAACGGCGCCAGTGCCGGGCCCATGTCGCGCAGGCCGAGCACGCGGCAGGCGATGGCGAAGGCGAAATTGCCGAAGGTCTCGCCCAGCACCATCCCGTTATACTCGGGCCTGGGCTTCGACAGCATCGGGTAGCGATCGTCGCCGACCCAGTTGAACGAGCCGCCGTCGACGATCAGCCCGCCGATCGAGTTGCCGTGGCCGCCGAGGAACTTCGTCGCCGAATGCACGACGATGTCGGCGCCGTGCTCGAGCGGGCGGATCAGATAGGGGCTCGCCATGGTGTTGTCGACGATCAGCGGGATGTTGTGCTGCTTGGCGATCGCAGCGATGCCGGCGATGTCGACCACGACGCCGCCCGGATTGGCGATGGATTCGATGAAGATCGCCTTGGTCTTCGGCGTCACGGCCGCGGCGAAGGCCTCGAGATCGTCGGAATCCGCCCAGATCACGCTCCAGCCGAAATTCTTGTAGGAGTGGTTGAACTGGTTGATCGAGCCGCCATAGAGCTTCTTGGCCGCGACGAACTCGTCGCCGGGCTGCATCAGCGCATGGAAGCAGAGGAACTCGGCCGCGTGGCCTGATGCGACGGCGAGCGCCGCCGTGCCGCCCTCCAGCGCCGCGACACGCTCCTCTAGCACGGCGTTGGTCGGGTTGCCGATGCGGCTGTAGATGTTGCCGAAGGCCTGCAGCCCGAACAGCGAGGCGGCGTGGTCGACATCGTCGAAGACGAAAGACGTCGTCTGGTAGATCGGCGTCACGCGCGCCCCGGTGGCGGCGTCGGGAGCGGCGCCGGCATGGATCGCGAGCGTATGGAAACCCGGTGAGCGGTCGGTCATGGCGTGCTTCCCCTCGGTGACGGATCGTTGCTGTCGGTCGTTTTGTTCGTTTTAACGAACGGCTTGAAGCCCGTCAACGCGAGGCGGGTGCGAGGTCGAGGCCGATATGCTCGGGTCTGACGCCGAGCCCGAGCAGCCGGGCCGGGATCCGGCGCAGCACCGGGAGCCAGCGGAACAGCTTGAACAGGAAAGGCGGGCCGAGCGGCGCGTCCTCGTCGCCGCGCGCCAGCAGCGGCGAGATGATGCGGTTCTGCGCGACGACCTGGATCCGTTGCGTCGCTCTGGTCGGGAACTCGCGCCGCGCCTGCACGGCGGCGAGGTCGGCGTCGCTCAGCCGTCTTTCGCGCAAGGGGCGGGCGAGGCGGTTGGCCGCCGCGACCGCATCCTGCACCGCGAGGTTCACGCCGACCCCGCCGATCGGCGACATCGCATGGGCGGCGTCGCCGATGCAGAGGAGGCCCGGCCGCCACCAGCGCTCCAGCCGGTCGACCGTGACGGTCAGCAGCTTGATCTCGTCCCAGTCCGTGACGGCCTCCAGCCGCGCCGCGAACCAGGGCGCGCGCCTGGCGATTGTCGCGCGGAACGCCGGCAAGCCGGCGGCGCGCAGCGCCTCGAACCGGCCTTTGGGGATGACGAAGGCGCATTGCCAGTAATCGCCCCGGTCGAGCGTCACCAGCAGCCGCCCGTTCGCGACCTGGCCGCCGGTCTGGCCCGGGTCGTCGTCGCGTCGCGGCAGCCGGAACCAGAGCACGTCCATCGGCGCGCCGATCTCGACGCCCTTCAGCCCCGAGGCGGCGCGGATGTCGGAGCGGCGTCCGTCGGCCGCGACGACGAGGTCGGCCCGGATCGCGAGCGGTCCGTCCTCCGAGCTGCCGACGAGGCCGACGATCTTGCCCCCTTCCTCGATCAGCGTCTCTGCCTTGGCGTTCATCATCAGCCTGAAGCGCGGCTGCTCGCGGCCGCGATCCGCCAGGAAATCGAGGAAATCCCATTGCGGCATCAGGGCGATGTAGGGAGCGACCACCGGCAGATGCGAGAAATCAACGAGCGGGATCGAATCCGTGCCGAAGCCGATAGCGATGTCCCGCGTCTTTGTGTGCGGCAGCTTGAGGAACGCGTCGAGCAGGCCGAGCTCGTGCATGATCTGCAGCGTCGAGGGATGGATCGTGTCGCCCCGGAAGTCGCGCAGGAAATCGGCGTGCTTCTCCAGCACGATCACTTCGACCCCGGCCCGCGCCAGCAGGAAGCCGAGCATCATCCCGGCCGGGCCGCCGCCGGCGATGGCGCAGGTGGTGGTGAGGTCTGCCATCCGCGCTTCTCCTCTTCGAGCGTCATTCTCGGGCTCGCCCCGAGCATCTCAGGGCCGGAAGGTTCCGGTTTCCGAAACGGCCGGGTCAAGCCCGATCATGACGCAGCTTCACGTCCCCGGCCGGTGGATCGTCAGCTTCTGGAAGCCTTTGCCGGCGAGGACCGGCTTCTTCGACGACAGGATGCGCGAATTGATGCCCTGCCAGCCGATTTCGCCGGAGAGCCGGCCATATTCGATCTTGGGGCAGCGGTTCATGATCACGGTGACGCCCTTCGCCTCGGCGCGCGCGGCGGCCGCGTCGTTGCGGACCTGGAGCTGCATCCAGATCACCTTGGGCAGAGGATCGAGCGCCAGCGCCTCGTCGGTGATCGGGCCGGCGGCCTCCGAATTGCGGAAGATCTCCACCATATCGATCGGGCCGGGGATGTCCTTCAGCGAGGCATGAACCGTCTTGCCGAGCAGGGTCTGGCCGGCGAGGCCCGGATTGACAGGGATTACGTCGTAGCCGCGGTCGATCAGGTATTTCGTCACGATCCAGCTCGGCCGCGCCTCGTTGCCGGAGGCACCGACCAGCGCAATGCGCTTAACGCTCTTGAGGATGTCGCGGATCAGGCTGTCGGGATAGGAATCGTGGCTCATGGTTCCGAGGATTGCCACACCGGCGCGCGTTTTTCCATGAACGCCCCAATGCCTTCTTCCGCATCGCGCGCCAGCATGTTCTCGGCCATCACCGCCGAGGCGTGGTTATAGGCCGCCGCGAGCCCCATCTCGCGCTGCTCGTAGAAGGCGCGCTTGCCGACCCTGATCGTCGCCGGCGATTTCGAGGCGATGACGGCCGCGAGCCGGGCGGCCTCCGCCAGCGCCTCGCCCGCCGGCACGGCGCGGTTGACCAGCCCCATCCGCGCCGCCTCCGCCGCCGACACCATCTCGCCGAGCAACAGCATCTCCATGGCATGCTTGGCCGAGAGGTTGCGCGACAGCGCCACCATCGGCGTCGAGCAGAATAGCCCGATATGGACGCCGGGCGTGCAGAATTTCGCATCGGCGCCTGCCACAGCGAGATCGCAGCTCGCCACGAGCTGGCAGCCCGCCGCCGTCGCCGTGCCCTCGATCGCCGCAATAACCGGTTGGGGCAGGGCGGTGATCTGCTGCATCATCGCGGAGCAACGCCCGAGAATGTCGGTGAAATAGGCTCGGCCGCGATCGGGATCGGCCCGGCGCGCGCTCATCTCCTTGAGGTCGTGACCGGCGCAGAACACCGGCCCGGAGGCCGCCAGGATGACGGCCTTCACCGCCCGGTCGGCCGCGATCGCAGCGAACGTCTCGCCCAGCGCCGCCAGCGTCACCTCGCTCAGCGGGTTGCGTGCCTGGGGTCGGTTCAGCGTCAGGATGGCGACGCCGTTGCGGTCCGCGCGCAACAGCACGGGCGCGGCGTCGCGCTTGGCATGGTCATTCATGGTCCGGCCTTTCGCGATGCCATCTATTGTCGGAGCGCGGGCGCCGTGCTGCAAGGGTGTCGCACGCCGACCGGGAGCGACTTGTCCGCACCATGACCACCCGCATGACCGTCTCGGAGATCGAGTCTTATCTCGACGAGGTCTTCCCGCAGCTCCACCATGGTGGTCGGACCTATTTCATCGAGGCGATCGGCCCGATGACGGCCAGGATGCGCTGCGACTACCAGGAGCGCCATCTGCGACCGGGCGGCACGATCTCGGGCCCGACCATGATGGCGCTGGCGGATCTGGCGCTCTATGTCGCGATCCTCGCCCAGATCGGCCCGGCCGGCCTCGCGGTGACCACCAATCTCAGCTTCAACTTCCTGCGCAAGCCCGGACAGGCGGCGCTGATCGCCGAGGCCAGACTGCTCAAGCTCGGCAAGCGGCTGGCGGTCGGCGAGATCGCGCTGTTCTCCCAAGGGGGAGACGCGATGGTCTGCCACGCGACCGGGACATATTCGATCCCGGCGCAGGGCTGACGGACCGGCGACGTGTTCGCCGACGTCACCCTGCTGCAATATGCGCTGGTCGGGCTGACCTCGTTCCTCGCCTCGGTACTCGGCGGCGTCGCCGGCTACGGCACCGGGCTGCTGCTGCCGCCGGTCCTGATCCCGATCATCGGGGCTGAGGCCGTGGTGCCGGTGATCGGGCTCTCGGCGCTGTTCACCAATGGCAGCCGGCTGATCGCCTTTCGCGAGCATCTCGACGTCAGGCGCGCGACGCTGATCTCGCTCTGCGCGCTGCCGACGACGATGCTCGGCGCCTATGGCTACACCAGGCTGTCGGGCACTGGGGCGATGCTGCTGATCGGCGCGACGCTGATCGTGCTGGTGCCGGCGCGCCGCCTCTTGACCCGGCGTCGCGGCCATCTCGGCGACGCCGGGCTGATCCTCGCCAGCGGCGGCTACGGCCTGCTCGTCGGCGGGACCTCGGGTTCGGGCATTTTCCTGCTCTCGATGCTTCTGGCGGCCGGCCTCTCCGGCATGGCGGTGATCGCGACCGACGCCGCGATCTCGCTGCCGGTCGGCGTCGTCAAGACGGCCGTCTTCCTCTGGCAGGGCGCACTGCCGCTGCCCTCGATCGTGATGGCGGCGCTGATCGGCGCCTGCGCCATCCCCGGCGCCTTCCTGGCGAAGCGGCTGACGGCTGGCCTCTCGCTCGCCGCCCACGCCTGGATCCTCGACGGTGTCGTGCTGTTCGGCGGCTCTTTGCTGGTGATCCAAGGCTTGCGGGCACTGGTTTGAGCCGGTGCCTCATTTCGCCGGAATCGGTTCGAGCCCGGTCTTCTTGATCGCGGGTGCCGCCTCGGGCCCGCCGAGGCAGGCGATCAGCTTCTTCGCCGCCTCCGGTTCCTTCGCGCCTGCCGCGAGCCCGGCCGAGAAGATCGTCACACGCTGGACCTCCTCAGGCAGCGTCCCGACGAAATCGAGCCCCTCGATCGGCACGAGCTCGCTGACCTGCTGGAAGCCGAGCTCGGCCTCGCCGCGCGCCACGATCGTGCCGACGCGCTCGGAGAAGATCTTCTTCGCCTTCGCCATCACCGCCCCGCTCGGATCGAGCTTGGGGAAGAGCTCTTCGGAGAGATAGGTGCCGCTGGCGCTGGCCGAATAGGCGATCGACTTCGCCTCCAGCAGCGTCTTTGTCAGCGCCGCGACCGTCGAGATGTCGGGCTTCGGCGCGCCGGCCTTGACCGAGAGTCCGATCGCCGAGCGGGCGAGGTCGACCCGCGTTCCCGGGATGCCCTTGCCGTCGCTGACCAGCTTGTCGAAGGCGTCGGCGGCGAGGATGACGATGTCGGCCGGCTCGCCCCGCGCCAGGCGGTTCGGGATCGCGTCGGGTGCCGCCCCCATCGAGGCGCCATAGGCGCTGACGACCTTTTGGCCGAGCTTCACCTCGCAACCGGCGACGAGGTCCTTGTAGGCGGCGGTGAAGCCGCCCGAGCTCATCACATGGATGTCGGCCAGCGCCGGCGATGCAGCGAACAGTGAGGCCGCGAGTGCGGACAGGGCAGGGCGATGATCGTTCTTGGTCATGGCGTATCCTCCTGCCCCATGCTGGCCGAGACGAGCCCGGGCCGGCAAGACCGTTCTGCGGTATCTGGTTACCTCTTTTGCCATCTGTCTCAAATAATTGCGTTTTTGCCTGATGAAAGCCATGTCGTGCTTGACAGACGCCGCTCTGCCGCCTATCCACCCGCCCACATCGCCGCCGGTCCTGCCGGCGGCTTGTCGTTTCTTACAAGCTCGAAAGGCGCCCGCGATGAAGACCATCTCGCTCAAGCCCGCCGATGTCGAAAAGAAGTGGGTTGTGATCGACGCCTCCGGGCTCGTCGTCGGCCGTCTCGCCTCCCTGGTGGCGATGCGCCTGCGCGGCAAGCACAAGGCCGCCTACACGCCCCATGTCGACTGCGGCGACAACATCATCGTCATCAATGCCGACAAGGTCGTCCTGACCGGCCGCAAGCGCGACCAGAAGGTCTACTATCACCACACCGGCTATGCCGGCGGCATCAAGGAGCGCTCCGCCAAGTTCATCCTCGAAGGCCGCTTCCCTGAGCGGATCGTCGAGAAGGCGGTCGAGCGCATGCTGCCGCGCGGCCCGCTGTTCCGCCAGATCCTCGGCAATCTGCGCGTCTACAAGGGCGGCGAGCATCCCCACGCCGCCCAGTCGCCGGAGGCGCTCGACGTCGCCGCGCTCAACCGCAAGAATGCGAGGGTCTGACCATGGCTGAAGTCCTCCAGTCTCTCGCCCAGCTCGGCGAGGCCGCCAAGCCGGCGCAGGCCGATGCTCCCGTCCACATCAAGAAGGTCGACGCCCAAGGCCGCGCCTATGCCACCGGCAAGCGCAAGAACGCGATCGCCCGCGTCTGGATCAAGCCCGGCACCGGCAAGATCACCGTCAACACCCGCGACCAGACGGTCTATTTCGCCCGTCCGGTGCTGCGCATGGTGCTGCAGCAGCCGCTGATCCTGGTCGACCGCCTGACCCAGTACGACGTCGTCGTCTCGGTCAAGGGCGGCGGCCTCTCCGGCCAGGCCGGCGCGGTCCGCCACGGCATCTCCAAGGCGCTGACCTTCTACGAGCCGGAGCTGCGCAGCCCGCTCAAGAAGGAGGGCTTCCTGACCCGCGACTCGCGCGTCGTCGAGCGCAAGAAGTTCGGTAAGGCGAAGGCCCGCCGCTCGTTCCAGTTCTCGAAGCGCTGATCGTTTCCGGACGGTCCGGTATGTGGAAAGGGCGGCTCGCAAGAGCCGCCCTTTTCGTATGGGATGCGCGCAACCAGAATCGAGAGGAAGCCAGCCCATGTCCCGTCCCGTCCTCCTCGTCACCGGCGGCAGTCGCGGCATCGGCGCCGCCACCTGCATCATGGCGGCAACGCGCGGCTACGACGTCGCGGTCAACTACCAGAGCAACGCGGAAGCCGCTGCGAAGGTCGTCGCCTCCTGCGAGGCCGCCGGCGCCAAGGCTGTCGCGATCCAGGGCGACATGGCGAGCGCGACCGACATCATCCGCGTCTTCGCCGAGGCCAAGGCGGCGCTCGGCCCGCTGACCCATGTCGTCAACAATGCCGGCATCACCGGCCCTGCGAGCACGCTGGCCGAGGCCGACACGCAGGTCATCCGCCACTGCATCGACGTCAACGTCACCGGCGCGATCCTGGTCGCACGCGAGGCGACACGCGCGTTGCTCGCCCATGCCGAGGCGCCGAACCGGTCGATCGTCAACATCTCCTCGATCGCGGCCGGCATCGGCTCGGCCGACGAGTTCGTCTGGTACGCTGCCTCGAAGGGTGCGATCGATTCCTTCACGGTGGGATTGGCACGCGAACTCGCGCCCTCCGGCATCCGCGTCAACGCGGTCTCGCCGGGCATGACCGAGACCGAGATCCATGCGCTGTCCTCGGGCGAGCCCGGCCGCGTCGCTCGCATCGCGCCCTCGATCCCGCTCAGGCGCGCGGCCCAGCCAGACGAGATCGCCGAGGTCGTGCTGTTCGCGCTGTCGGAAGCGGCCTCCTATGTCGTCGGCTCGATCCTGCGCGTCGGAGGGGGACGGTAGACGCAACCGGCATAAACGACAGAATCGGCTGCGGACGCGGCCGATCCGGACTGTCGCCGGCCCTGCGCCATGCTAAATCCGGGCGACCCAACCGCCCCGGACAACCATGCGCGTCCTCCTTGTCCTGATCGCCTTTGGCATGATCGCCGTGCCGGCTTTGCTCGCGCTGTCGCGCTGCGACCAGCCGCGCGGCCGCCGCATCGCCGATGCGCTGATCATTTTTCTGACCCCTGCCTTCGCGCTTGGCCTGATCCACGGCGTGCCGGAACTCGACGGCCGGGCGCTGCAGAACCCGGTCGCCTGGACGACGCTGCGGCTCGTCCTGTCCGGCCTCGCGCTGATCCTGCCCTGGTGCCGCCATGTCTGGCTCGCCGGGCGCCATTGACCTCGAAATGACGCGACCATGACCGAACCCGCCGACACCCCGACGATTGACCATGCTTTCACCGGCGACAGGCGAGGGCCCGCCCATGACCCGACCTATGCCGGCGCGCTCTCCTTCATGCGCCGCCGGTATTCAAAGGACGTCGCCGGTTGCGATCTCGTGATCTGGGGCGTGCCCTTCGATCTCGCCGTCTCGAACCGGCCGGGCACGCGCTTCGGCCCGCAGGCGCTGCGCCGGGTCAGCGCGATCTTCGACGGCGACGCGCAGTTCCCCTCGCGGATCGATCCTTTCGAGGTGCTCTCGGCGGTCGACTACGGCGATTGCCTGCTGCCGCGCAGCGATCTCCAGGGCTGCGCCAGGGCGATCGAGGAGGGCGCGGCGACGATCATCGCGAGCGGCGCCCATCTCGTCACGCTCGGCGGCGATCATTTCATCACCCTGCCGCTGCTGCGCGCCCATGTCGCTCGCCATGGCAAGCTCGCGCTCGTCCAGTTCGACGCGCACCAGGACACCTGGGACGACGGCGTCGGCGCGATCAGCCACGGCACCTTCGTGCTCGAGGCGGTCCGCGAAGGGCTGATCGACGTCGAGCGTTCGATCCAGATCGGCATCCGCACCGTCGCCCCGCGTGATTGCGGGCTCGCGGTGATCGACGGCTACGAGGCGCAGGCGCTGGGCGTGGACGGCGTTGTCGCGCGGATCAGGCAGCGTGTAGGCTCCGGCCCGGCCTATCTCACCTTCGACATCGACGGGATCGATCCTGCCTTCGCGCCCGGCACCGGCACCCCGGTCGCCGGTGGCCTGACCTCGGCGCAGGCGCTGCGCATGGTCTGGGGCATCCGCGAGCTCGATTTCCGCGGCATGGACATCGTCGAGGTCTCGCCGCCCTACGACCATGCCGATGCGACCGCGATCGCCGGCGCAGCCGTGGCGCAGCACTACATTCAGGCGCTGGCGTTGAAGAAAGCCGGTTGAATCGGGGTGTGAGAGGGTTGAATCAGGATATGAGGCGATCGAATCGGCTTCACAGCCGACAGGGCCAATAGTTTGAGACAACACAGCAATCGCACCCGCGGGGAACCTCTTGCATAGGAAGAGGGTAGGGTGAAGGGGTCGGCCGTTTGACACTGCGGCCGCGACCTAACCGTTGCCGTCTTTGTGTTCTCATTTCGCTGGCCCAGGGGCCGATACCTCACCTCTGCCCCTCTGTTTACAGGAGACGAGTTCCCCGCGCACGACGATGAGGTCTCGATCATGCAATTGACAGCGAGACCCCACTCCATCATATCCACTCCATGACCACGTTCCCGACCCGACGTCGCTCTCACCCGGCCGCCCCTGCGCGACCGCGATGACGCTCGGCTGTCAGCCCGAACGTCCGCGACCGCGCCACGAGCGCGGTTTTTTTTATGCCTGAAGCCGGCCAAGTTTTTCCGACGATCTCCACCAGACGCCTCGCGAGGGTCCGATGAGCCAGAACCTGAAATCCATCTTCATCGACGGCGAGGCCGGCACCACCGGCCTCGGCATCCGCGACCGGCTGGCGGCCGTGCCGGAGGTCGTGGTCAGGAGCATCGACCCCGACAAGCGCAAGGACCCGGCCGCGCGCAAGGCGATGATGGCCGGCGTCGATCTCGTCGTGCTCTGCCTGCCCGACGACGCGGCCAAGGAATCGGTCGCGCTCGCCGACGAACTCGGCGCGAACGCGCCCAAGATCGTCGATGCGTCGACAGCGCATCGCGTCGCGCCGGGCTGGGCCTATGGGTTCGCCGAGATGGCGCCAGGCCATTCCCAGACGATCGCCAATTCGAACCGCATCGCCAATCCCGGCTGCTACCCGACCGGCGCGATCGCGCTGTTGCGGCCGCTGGTCGATGCCGCCCTGATCGCGCAGGACCATCCGATCACGGTCAACGCGGTCTCCGGCTATTCCGGTGGCGGCAAGAGCATGATCGAGGCCTATGAGGCCGGGACCGCGCCGGCCTTCGAGCTCTACGGCCTCGGCCTGAAGCACAAGCATCTGCCGGAGTTGCAGGAATACAGCAGGCTGACGCGGCGGCCGATCTTCGTCCCCTCGGTCGGCAATTTCCGGCAGGGCATGCTGGTTTCGGTGCCGCTGCATCTCGACACGCTGCCGGGTAGGCCGAAGCTCGCCGATCTCGAAGCGGCCTTGGCGGAACACTATGTCGGCTCGACTTATGTCTCGGTGGCGCCGGCCGGGGATTCCGGCAAGCTGGAGCCGCAATCGCTGAACGAGACCAACCGGCTCGAGCTGCGCGTCTTCGGCAGTGATGCATTGGGTCAGGCCGTGCTCGTCGCCAAGCTCGACAATCTCGGCAAGGGTGCGTCGGGTGCTGCGGTGCAGAACATCCGCCTCATGCTCGGTTTGCCGGAGAGTTGAATGGCGGTTCACGGAAACGTGAGCGGATACCCCTCCATATGGGGGAGGAAGGGAATTGAAGATCGCTGGCTAAGTCGTTGCTGATGCTGACTCGCGGGGGCGGGGTTGAAACGCTTTGACGGGCTTGAGTGACGTCGAGAATGTTCTGATAGACCGCATCTATGAAGCGGCCGTCGTGCCGGACGGCTGGCCCGACGTCTTGCGACGAACGGCGCGGTTGGCTGGGTGCCGGGAAGCGCTGTTCGGCGCCATCTACCGCGACGAGGCGCGGCTGATCGGCTCGACGCCCGAATTCGAGGACGCCTATAATGGCATCCTCGAACGTCTTCCCATCCCCGTGAACCAGCGCGCCCAGCGCCTGATGGCGAACCGCCATGCCGGCTTCATCACCGATGAGGACGTCTTCACCGAAGACGAGATCGCCCGCGAGCCGCTCTATCAGGATCTGCTGATCCCGGCCGGCTACGGCTCGGGTGTTGCGACCGCGATCGCTGCGCCGAGCGGCGACGTCATCGTGGTGCATTGCGAGCGCAGCCGGGCCGAGGGCACCGTCGGCTCGCAGGAGATTGCGACGCTCGACCGCCTGCGGCCGCATTTCGCCCGCGCCGGCCTGCTGGCGCGCCGGCTCGGGCTCGACCGGGCCCATGCTGCCTCGCAGGCGCTCGAGATGATGGGGCTGCCCGGCGCGGTGCTGGGCGCAGGTGGGCGCATCATCAGCGCCAACACCTTGCTGACGAACCTGATGCCCCAGGTCTTCCGTGACGGACCGAGCCGGATCTCGATGACCGACGCCATGGCCGATCAACTGCTGGCGGCGTCGCTCGGCGCGCTCTCGCATGACCTGCACGACGTCGCTGTCCGTTCGATTCCGATCCCGGGCACCGATGACAGTCCGCCGATCATCGTCCATGTCTCGCCGATCCGGGGCCGGGCACGCGACGTCTTCGCGCTCGCGCTGGCGATCGTGGTGGCGACGCCGGTCGTGCCTCAGCGCGTTCCCGGTAGCGACATCATCGCCGGGCTCTTCGACCTGACGCCGGCCGAGGCCAAGCTCGCGGCGATGATCGCCGCCGGGCATCAGCCTCGTATCGCGGCGCAGCGGCTCGGCGTTACCGAAGGCACGGCCCGCACCACCTTGAAGCGCGTGTTGTCGAAGACAGGCGCGCGCCGCCAATCCGATCTCGTCGGCATGCTCCAGGGCGTCGGTCCGCGTTGAGCTGTCTTCGTTTACAGGGCCTTACCTCCCAAATGGGAGGCGCGCGCGTCGAAACGATTTGAAACATTCGCAACTGTAGGTGGTCGTCACTCCGGCCATCGCCTCCGGCGCAAGTCCCGTGGCAGACGGGAGTTTGCCGGCTGATTTCTCAACGCCGTCCTGACCGGGTCAAGCGGTCATGGCGGCGCTTTTTTTGATCGGAGCACCAACCTCGCGGCTGTCCGACGATCGATTCCGCTCTATCGTGCATGCGGGCTGCTCGGGCCTGCAAGCGGGGAGGGGAAAATGAACGCGAAATCGATGGTGAATGCGCTGATCGTCGGTCTCGGCCTGACGCTCGCGCCGATGCTCGCGAGGGCCGACGAGACGGTCACGGTCGGCGGTGTCTCAGCCGTGTTGATCAAGCCGGCCAAGCCGCGCGGCAGCGCGATCCTGATGGCGGGCGGCAACGGCTATCTCGGCATCGCAGCCGACGGCCAGATCACGCAACTGCGTGGCAACAGCCTGGTCAAGACGCGCGAATCCTTCGCCGGAAGAGGCCTCGCCGTGCTGCTGCCCGATCCCGGCGTCGATCTGGCGGCAGCGGTCGACTACATGGCGAAGATCAAGCGGCCGGTGACGCTGATCGGCACCAGCCGCGGCACGCAGCGCATCGCGCGGGGATTGGCCGCCGGTGCGAGGCCCGATCGCGTGGTGCTGACCTCGGGCTTCCTCTCCGACGCATCGGGGTCGAGCGACAATGTCATCTCGATTCTCGGCTCGCCGGCCGCGTTGCCGCCGACGCTGGTCGTGCATCACCGCCGCGACGGCTGTCGTATGACCAACCCCGAGGGCGTCGCGCCCTTCCTGGCCTGGGCCGGATCGAAGACGCGCGTCACATGGGTCGATGGTGGCAGCGACAGCGGCGATCCGTGTCAGGCCGGCGGCCATCACGGCTTCACCGGCGTGGAGGGCGCAATGGTGTCGGCCGCGGCGGGGTTCGCGGCGCGCTGAGGGCGCGCCGCCTTGCGGTACCCTCAGGCCTTGTAGGCGACGAAGTTCTGCTTCTGCGCGCCAAGCCCCTCGATGCCGAGGCTGACGACCTCGCCACCCTTCAGGAATCGCGGCGGCTTGAAGCCGAGGCCGACGCCGGGCGGCGTGCCGGTGGTGATGACGTCGCCGGCATCCAGCCGCATGAACTGGCTGATGTAGTGCACCAGATAGGCGGCGCCGAAGATCATCGTCTTGGTCGAGCCGTTCTGCACGCGCTCACCGTCGACCTCGAGCCACATGTCGAGATCCTGCACGTCCTTGATCTCGTCGGTCGTCACCAGCCACGGCCCGAGCGGGCCGAAGGTCGGGCAGCCCTTGCCTTTGGCCCATTGCCCGCCACGCTCGGTCTGGAAGGCGCGCTCGGAGACGTCGTTGCAGACGCAGAAGCCGGCGATCGCGGCCATCGCCTTGTCCTCGGGGATGTAGGAGCCGCCGTCGCCGATGACGATCGCGAGCTCGACCTCCCAGTCGGTCTTGACCGAATCCTTCGGGATCATCACGTCGTCATTGGGTCCGACGATGCAGTTCGGCGCCTTGTTGAACAAGATCGGCTCGGCCGGGATCGCCGCGCCGGTCTCGGCGGCGTGGTCGGCGAAGTTCAGGCCGACGGCGATGAAGTTGTGCACGTCACCGACGCAGGCGCCGATCCGCGGCGATCCCGACACGAGCGGCAACGATTCAGGGTCGAGCGCCTTGAGCTTGGCGAGCGAGGCCGATGTCAGCGCCGTGCCGGCGAGATCCGGCAGCACGGCCGAGAGATCGCGCAGGCCGCCCTTGCCGTCGAGTAGCGCCGGCTTTTCCTGGCCGAATGGGCCGTAACGCAGCAGTTTCATGTCGTTTCCCCCAATTCAATCGATCTGATCGGTTGCGGGCACCTGACCGGAAGCGATGTCCGCTGGCAAGCCCGCTTCGGTGCATGGCGCGGCTGCACCGGTCGCGTCAATCGGTTGTTGCCCGAATGCAACGTTGCCCGGCAAATCAGACTGCCCGTCGGCTGGGCGCGGCTGCCCGTTCTTTGCGCGATTTCGCGGAAACACGTGATAGTTCTTATATAAACTATCATTTTGTCGCCCGACTTCGCGAAACCGTGCCGATAATGCGCGATTTCCGGCTGTTTTTGGCCCTCACGATACGGAACTTGGACGGGTCACGGCCATTTTTCGGCAGTTGCGGCGGGATTGCGGCGAAACCGGGCTCGCGGCATGGTCTGTCGAACCGGGGCGCTTCGACCCCGTCGAGAATCAACCTCGCCAAGAATTGTCTTCAAAGGGATGGATCGATGAAGAGCATCGTTCGCTTCACTGCCGCAGCCACCGTGTCCGCCGCTGCTCTTCTGGCCGCCAGCTCAGCCTCCGCAGGCTCGTTTGCGATCCGCAGCGGGCAGGGCGCCGAAGGCCTCGGCATGGCCTATGCGGGTGCGGCCTCGGGCGGTATCGGTCTCTCCTCGATGGCCTGGAACCCGGCCACCATCACCATGTTCCCGGGCCGCAACAGCAACTGGAACGCGACCTATATCGGCGCAAACGCCTCCTACGAGCCGACCTCGCAGACGCTCGTGCGGCTGCCGAGCGGTGCGCTCGTGCCCAACACCGCGGTCGGCGGCAGCCCCCTCGGCACCGGCAACATCGGTGGTGACGGCGCCTTCGTCCCGGCCTCCTACTCGGCTTGGCAGCTCACTGATCGGCTCTGGATCGGCGTGACGTCGACCGCGCCCTTCGGTCTGCGTTCCAAGGCGGAGAACCGCTACAACGCCTCGCAGACCTACGGGGAATCGGCCAAGGTCCGTACGATCAACATCGCTCCCACGATCGGTTATCAGGTCAATGATTGGCTCGCCGTCGGCGCCGCCGTCCAGGGCCAGTACATCAAGACCAACCTCAAGCAGGCGACCGGCGTGACCGCCATCGCCCCCAATGCCATTCTCGACGGCGATTCGATCGATTTCGGCTATCGCGTCGGCATCACCCTGACCCCGACCAAGAACACCACGATCGGCGTCGCCTATCGCTCCTCGATCCGCCAGACGCTGGAAGGCGATTTCAGCATCCCCGGCGCCATCATCCCGATCAAGGCGAACCTGAACCTGCCCGACTCGGTCGTGGCCGGCATTTCGCATCAGATCAACGATCAGTGGCAGGTCCATCTTGGCGTCGAGTGGACGAACTGGAGCCGCTTCCGCAACATTCCGATCGTCAGCCAGCTCAACGGCGTGCCGGTCACCAGCCTGAACTTCCAGTATGACGATAGCTGGTATTTCGCCGGCGGCGTCGAATATAAGTGGAACCGCGACCTAACGCTGCGCGCCGGCGTCGGCTACGAGCTCTCGCCGGTCAATGACCGCAACCGCACGGTCTTCATCTCCGACAACGACCGCCTCTGGCTCTCGACCGGTCTGAGCTACCAGCTCACCGAGAAGCTGAAGCTCGACCTCGGCTACACCTATATCCACGTCAACAAGGCGAGCGTGAACTACAACGGTGCGCATCCGCAGCAGGGCGCGGTGTTCTACACCGCCGAGGCCAAGCCCTACATCCACATCGCCTCGGTCGGCCTGACCTATCGCTGGGACAACCCGGCTGAAGCCATCCCGGTCCGCCCGGTGGTGCGCAAGAACTGAGCGGACGACGCTCACTAACGAAAGCCGGCCTTCGGGCCGGCTTTTTTCTGGCGACTTGCATGCGGCCGTCCTTTGGCGCCGTCGAAAATCAATGCACCGTCGTTCTGGACCGATTGCCTTCGCGCCGATGCCGCGACCATAGTCGTCGACGACGTCGAACATCACGCGAGGATAATGCGATGGCGAAGACTTATTGGGTTGCTACCTATCGTTCGGTCCGCGACCCTGACGCGCTCGCTGCTTACGCCAAGCTCAGCGGCCCGGCGATCATTGCCGCCGGCGGCCGGATTCTGGTGCGGGGAATGCCGGTCCACACCTACGAGGCAGGGCTAAGTCAGCGCACGGTAGTGATCGAGTTCGACTCCGTCGAGCATGCCCAGGCGGCTCATGACAGCCCAGCCTATCAGGAAGCCCTGGTCGCGTTGGGCGATGGCGCCGAGCGCGACATTCGTATCGTCGAGGCCGCCTAAACAGCGCCCGCTATGCCGGCAGGACGACGACCTTCGTTTTGACCGGCGTCTGCGCGTAGAGGTGGATCATGTCCTGGCTGAGCAGGCCGACGCAGCCGCTCGTGATGCCGGAGCCGATCGTCTCGGGATCGCTCGAA